>Ga0189274_100039_pt1 | contig 196268 bp, 181 predicted proteins | sample N5B1minimetaG_FD_130323 | JGI IMG/M metagenome (GOLD analysis project Ga0189274, IMG submission 130323) | Marine microbial communities from the Costa Rica Dome - N5 B1 mini metaG | ecosystem: Environmental > Aquatic > Marine > Oceanic > Photic zone | place: Costa Rica: the Eastern Pacific... | reverse complement strand
TCTGCCGGGCGACAACGTCAAAATGGACGTCGAGCTGATCCAGCCAATCGCCATGGACCAGGGCCTGCGCTTCGCGATCCGCGAAGGTGGCCGTACCGTCGGCGCCGGCGTGGTCTCCGCGATTAAAAAGTAAGACTTGCCCCTATCAGGCAAGACCGAGACAAGGCCGTCCCATCCGGGGCGGCCTTTTTTCTTGGGGGGCGTTAGTCCAGTTTGATTTCCGTGCCTTTGGGGCCGCCCTCTTCGACTTCGACCCCAAATGTCTCGAGGAAACGGCAGACCATCATGTAGTATCCGATCAGCAAGACGAGTTCTTCCAGTAGCTCGGCTCCGAAATGTTTGAGGACCGGTTTCAGTGCTCCATCGGAGGGATGTGGATGGGTAACGAGATGGTCAGTGAAGGTCAGGGCGAGCTTCTGTTCGTGGCTGAGGCCCTCGGAGGATGGGCCCGCTTTGACGGCCTCGATCAAATCTGCGTCCATGCCAACGGCAAGCCCGATCGCTTCGTGCTGAGTGGTTTCGTACTTCGCATGAGAGAGATAACCGACCCGAAGAATTACGCATTCGCGCGTCACCGGATCCAGTTTGCCATTCTGAAGAAAAGCTGTGCCCATGCCGACGAAGGGCTTCAACAGGTGAGGAGCATGCGACAACATTCGGAAGATATTGAGCGGCGCAAGCTTCTCCAACTGCAATTTTGTGTCTTCCGGGAGCGCTTCGGCTTCGGGATAGGGAATGCGGGTCACAGTTTTTCTCCTGAGGCTGAACCTCTAGTCTTGCGGCATGTCTTCAATTGAGGCAAACCGCTGTTTCGCCTGAAGGGGTATAGCTCAGTTGGTAGAGCATCGGTCTCCAAAACCGAGGGTCGCGGGTTCGAGTCCTGCTGCCCCTGCCAGGCGTCTTCCAGTTCACCGTCATGATTGGTCGTCCACAAGCGGGCGCTGATTGCTTATTTTTGATGCCATGCGATTGTTGATGGGCAATGCATGATTTGGACGGGAACATGACACAGCGATCACCGAGATCTTTCGATCAGCCTTGGTGGAAGGGTGCCGTTCTCTATCAAATTTATCCGCGTTCGTATCAGGATACGACCGGAAACGGGGTTGGTGACCTGTCCGGCATTACCAGCCGGTTGGAACATGTTGCGTCCCTTGGCGTGGATGGGATCTGGATATCGCCCTTCTTCACATCGCCGATGAAGGATTTTGGGTACGATGTCGCCGATTATTGCAACATCGATCCTGTCTTCGGCTCCCTTGCCGATTTCGATCGCCTTTTGGACAAGGCGCACCGATTAGGCCTCAAGGTCATCATAGATCAGGTATACGCCCACACGTCGGACGCGCACGCGTGGTTCGCGGAAAGCAGGCAGGACCGATCAAATGACCGATCGGACTGGTATGTGTGGCGAGACCCAAAGCCTGATGGTAGTCCGCCCAACAATTGGCAGGCGGTGTTTGGCGGGCCTTCATGGACCTGGGATGCGCGTCGACAGCAATATTACATGCACAATTTCCTGCCGAGCCAGCCGCAGCTCAATCTGCACAATGCGAGCGTTCAGGGGGCGTTGCTGGAAGTGATGCGGTTCTGGCTTGATCGCGGGGTTGATGGATTCAGGCTGGACGCCCTTAATTTCGCGCTGTTTGATCCAGAGTTTCGAGATAATCCACCGAAACAGCGCAGACCCGATGTGATATCGCGTCCCTTCGATCTGCAGGAGCACATATACAACCAATCCCATCCCGACTTGCCCGCATTCCTGCGCCGCTTGCGGTCATTGATGGATGAGTATGGCGACATCTTTTCTGTGGCAGAAGTTCCTGGAACGGATCCGCTGGAAGAGATGCGGGCCTACACGGCTGGAGAGGCGCATTTGCATTCCGCCTACAATTTCGATTTCCTCTACGCTGGAAATCTGACGGCAGAGATATTCGCGCGTTCACAGCGCAATTGGCTGGGCAGTGCAGGGGAAGGCTGGCCGTCCTGGGCTTTCTCAAATCATGACGCACCGCGCTGCATCAGTCGCTGGCTGAGCGAGGCGGATATCAATGTCCGCGCAAAGCTTACCAACGCGCTCCTTTATTGCATGCGGGGCAATCCAATTCTGTATCAGGGAGAAGAGTTGGGGCTGCCGCAGGCTGTTATAGCCTTTGAAGACCTGCAAGACCCTGAAGCGATTGCGAACTGGCCTCGAACCCTGGGACGTGATGGCGCGCGTACGCCAATGCCGTGGAATGGTGATTCCGCGAATTGCGGGTTCAGCAGCTCGAAGCCATGGCTGCCCATCGGGCAAGGGCATGGTGAACGTGCGGTGGCCGTCCAGGAAGCGCAGGCCGATTCTGTGCTCAACTTCACGCGCATGCTGGCAAAGGTTCGTTCAGAGTCGCCAGCGTTGCGCATCGGCGATATTCGAATCGATGTGGCCGAAGGCGATATTCTGGTTTTCCGGCGGAGCATCGAAAGTGAGACCGTAGAATGCGTGTTTAATCTGGGGCCCGCTGAGCAGGACAGTTCTGTCTCACTCGCTGAACCGGAAGACGTTTTGTTCGCTGTCGGAATGCAGGGTTCAAGCCTAGGGGGCTTGCCGCCGTTTTCGTGTCGTGTGTCTCGAATCTAGTTGAGTCCGCAGGATTCCCTCACGATCAGGTCGGTCGGTAGCCGTTCGGACCTCATGGCGCCGTTTTCGCCGGTGGCGATCAGCTTTGCGACCATGACCCGTCCCGCGCGTGTCGGATCCTGTGAAATTGTCGTTAGCGACGGGTGTCCATAGGCTGACAGTTGCAGGTCGTCGTATCCGACAACTGAAACGTCAGACGGAACCTTGAGTCCCTCTCGGGTCAGGCAGCGAATGGCCGCCATCGCAATCAGATCATTACCGGCGACGACCGCGTCGAAGGGAATGCCGCGTTCGAGCAGACTGGTGATCGCGGCCTCTGATGACTCCACGTCAAATCCTGCCTGGAGAGTGAGGTCGGGGTCCACTTCAAGATCGGCACGACGATGCGCGGCAACGTATCCTTCGTAGCGTTGATTGATTTCCGTGTTTGATGTGTCGCCGACAAATGCAAGGCGCCGTCGACCGAGATTAATTAGGTGAGTCGTCGCCTTGTTCCCGCCGCCAATATTGTCTGAACCGATCGAACAGTACTTTTGTCCTGGAATCTCCGCGCCCCAGACGATGAAACGTTTTTCAGTTTCGGCGAGTCGATTGAAGCGCTCGTGCAGGAAGCTTTGCCCCAGGAAAATGACTCCCTCCGCGCGATTGGCCGTCATGATTGAAGCAAGATCATCCTGGTTTTTTGGTGTCAGGTAAGAGATCAACACGTCGCATCCTGCTGAGCGGCCCGCCTCGCTCAAGCCACCAATCAGTTCCTGAAAGAACGGATCCGACACTTCGGTCTGGCGACCGGCAAGCGTTGGGACGACAACTGCAATGGTCGCAGCAGCGCCTGACATGAGGGCGGGCATGGATGGCCGGAAATTGTAATTGTGATCGCGAGCAATCTTCCAGACCCGGCGCTTTGTCTCATCATTCACGGCTGGACTGTTGTTCAGTGCGCGCGATACCGTTGCGATTGAGACGCCCGCAATGGCGGCCAAATCTTCCAACCGCGTTCTAGAGCTGGACATCCTATGCTTCCTCCGCTTATGAACCCCGTAAAACAACGTTGTCACAAGTTATGGTGTATCGTCCATACCTGTGGTTGCGAACGCTGCAAATTTTGCAGTGAATGGTATCTGCCGGGGAGGCATGGACAAATGACTGTCAAATCTGTTCGCCAATTCACGCATATGGCTCGCTGGGCCGTAAAGAAGGCCGGGGATACTGGAAACTTCTCGCGAACTGTACGTAGATGACGCTAGCCCGCCCCGCATTTTTTCCGACTATTGTGGAGACTGCCTGATGGCAAAGTTCATACCCGTCGATCCATTCGACATCGTTATTTTTGGTGGAACAGGAGATTTGTCTCGGCGCAAATTGTTGCCGGCGCTGTTTCATCGCTGGCTTGATGGTCAGATTCCTGAAACCAGCTGCATCGTCGGAACCGCGCGTAGCGAGATGGATACAAAGGCCTATCGCCAGATGGCGAAAGAGGCGTGCGAGGCGGCATCAGGAGATAATTGGGATTCTAAGGAGTGGGCCAGGTTCGAGAAGCTGATCCACTATGTTTCAATCGATGCAACTCAGGAAGATGCGGACTGGGCGACGCTGAAATCGTTCCTCACTCTGGATGACGCGCGTCCGTGTGTTTTCTATCTCGCCACATCGCCCCGCCTGTATGTCCAGATTTGTGAGGCGTTGGGCAAGGCCGGGCTGGCCGAGGAAAACATGCGTGTCGTTCTCGAAAAACCCATCGGGACAGATCTTGAATCCGCCAAGGCGATTAATGATGGCGTCGCCAAGGTTTACGCAGAACGGCAGGTGTTCCGTATCGACCATTATCTTGGCAAGGAGACGGTGCAGAACCTGATGGTTCTCCGATTTGCCAATATGCTGTTCGAGCCGATCTGGTCGCGCAACTATGTTGATCACGTCCAGATCACAGTTGCGGAAGATTTGGGGCTTGAAGGGCGCGCGGACTATTATGACAAGTCCGGCGCACTGCGTGACATGGTGCAAAACCATATGCTGCAGCTGTTATGCCTCACCGCCATGGAGCCGCCCAACAAGCTCGAAGATGATGATGTGCGTACCGAGAAGATCAAGGTACTAAGCGCGCTTGTGCCGATCTCCGGAGATTCTGCCAAAAAGCTGACGGTGCGGGGGCAGTACAAGGCTGGTGTAAAAGACGGAAAGCCAGTGAAAGGCTATCTTGATGAACTCAGCTCGGATGCTGACAGCGCGACTGAGACTTTTGTGGCTATCAAGGCAAGCATTGATAATTGGCGCTGGTCTGGTGTGCCGTTTTACCTGCGCACAGGCAAACGCATGTCCCACCGGCATTCGGACATCGTCATTCAGTTCAAGCCGACCCCGCATTCGATCTTTGGGGAGGGCTATGAAAGCGCCAACCGCCTGGTCATTCGTCTTCAACCTGATGAGGGTGTCAGACTGTTCGTGCAGATCAAGGAGCCGGGCCCAGGTGGCCTGCGGGTAAAGTCTCTTCCCCTCAACTTGTCGTATGCTGAGAGTTTTACCGTCCGGTATCCGGATGCGTATGAGCGGCTTCTGATGGATGTGGTTCGCGGCAACCTGTCTTTGTTCATGCGAAAGGATGAAGTCGAGGCGGCTTGGACCTGGGTCGATGGATTGATCGAAGCCTGGGAGCAATCGGGTGACAGGCCTGAGAACTATTCTGCAGGATCGGACGGTCCACTCGCGGCGGCAATGATGATGGACCGCGATGGGCGGGCTTGGTGGGAGGGATCGTGATGAGTCTCTCGCATGAGTTCCTGTCGTTCAATAGCCGTGAAGAGGCGACGCAATTTGCAACGCGTTTTATTCAGGGTGGGCTTACAAAAGCGCTTGAATCCAAGGCGACTGCTTCTCTCATGGTATCTGGCGGATCGACACCTGGCGGTGTGTTTGATGCGCTGACCGAAACCGGGCTGGATTGGTCGCGCGTGATTGTCGGTCTGGTGGACGAGCGGTGGGTGAACCCGGAGGACGAAGCGTCGAATGAGCGTCTGGTCAGAAATCGGCTGTTAAAGGGTCAGGCAGGCGCGGCCGGCTTCCTTCCGATGAAAACACTGGGTGACGCACCGCAAACTGCCGTGGAGGATAGACATCGCGCATATGGCCCTCATTGTGAGCCTGCGGACGTCGTACTTCTGGGGATGGGAGAGGACGGACACACAGCCAGTTGGTTTCCAAACTCTGGTGGAGTGGCAGAAGCACTTGAAAGCAGTGCGGTGATCGCCGCGATCAATGCGGAGGGGTGCCCGGTCGCGGGCAATCATACGCAGCGCATGACCCTCACTGGTCGCGCAGTAACGGAAGCGGCATCCGCTATCCTTCTGATTTTCGGCGCTTCAAAAAAAGATGTGTACGATAAAGCCTTGTCTTCACCGGTAGAGGAAATGCCGGTTCGGCACGCAATCGACAAGCTAGGGCCGCGCCTGACGGTCGTATGGGCAGCATGATGACAAAAATGAATCCACGCATAGTTGAAATAACAGAACGTATCCGGGAGCGGTCTCGGGATTCGCGGCAAGCTTACCTGGAAATGATCCGTGGTCGACGACCATCAGATTTTGCCCGTCGCCGTATGTCTGAAAGCAGTCTTGCGCATGCATCTGCTGGGTGCGCTGTCATTGAAAAAACCCAGATACTGGGTGCAGGCTGGCCCAATATCGGCATTATTACTGCGTACAACGACATGTTGTCAGCTCATGCGCCGTATCAGGACTATCCCGAGATCATTCGAAATGCTGCGCGAGAGGTGAACGCCATTGCGCAGGTTGCGGGTGGCGTGCCCGCGATGTGTGACGGGGTTACACAAGGCTTCACGGGTATGGAGCTTTCGTTGTTCTCCCGAGATGTTATCGCGATGGCATCGGCAATCGGGCTTAGCCATGATGTGTTCGATGGCGCGATGCATTTGGGCGTGTGCGACAAGATTGTTCCGGGTCTGGTGATTGCTGCGTTGCGGTTTGGGTGGATTCCTTCCATTTTCGTGCCGGCCGGCCCGATGCCATCCGGTCTTCCCAATCCGGAGAAGCAACGTGTCCGGCAACTCTTTGCGGAAGGCAAGGTCGGTCGTGACGCGCTTTTGAAGGCGGAGTCTGAAAGTTACCACACCCAGGGCACTTGCACGTTCTACGGAACCGCGAACTCAAATCAGATGCTCATGGAAGTGATGGGCTTCCATCTGCCGGGCGCGGCGTTTGCAAATCCAGGTACGCCAGTTCGCGAAGCGCTGACACGCGCAGCAACACAAAGAATTGCGATGCTTCACGCGCAAGGTGACGCGTACCTTCCCGCTGGCGAGATGGTAGACGAGCGCTCGGTTGTGAATGCTGTGGTGGGGCTGATGGCTACGGGTGGATCCACCAATCACGCTCTTCACCTTCCTGCTATGGCAGCGGCGGCGGGCATTATTCTGACGCTTGAGGATTTTGCCGACATCAGCGCGGTGACACCTCTGTTGGCGCGTGTCTACCCGAATGGACCGGCAGACGTGAACCATTTTCACGCTGCAGGCGGCATGGGCTTTCTGGTGCGCGAGTTGCTGGCAGCAGGTCTTATGGACGGCAGTGCAATGGGCGTCGCGGGGCCGATCTCGGAATACGGGGTTGAGCCATACTTGAACGATGGCGTACTTTCCTGGAGGCTGGCACCTGAAGAAAGTGCGAATACCGATATACTTCGTCCGGTATCAGATCCTTTCTCGAAGGATGGCGGGCTGCGCATGATGGACGGGCCGATTGGTCTGGGCGTCAGCAAGGTGTCAGCCGTCAAGCCAGAGCATCGCGTTGTCGAGGCGCCCGCAATCGTCTTTGATTCCCAGGAAGCCTTGAAGGCCGCGTTTGATGCGGGACAGCTTGAGCGTGATTTTATCGCAATCGTTCGCTTTCAGGGGCCCGCGGCAAATGGAATGCCAGAGCTGCACACGCTGACACCGCCTCTTGCTGTGCTGCAAGACCGTGGGTTCAAGGTCGCGCTTGTCACCGATGGCCGAATGTCTGGCGCAAGCGGCAAGGTGCCATCTGCAATTCATGTCAGCCCCGAAGGCTCTCGCGGTGGGCCAATCGCGAAAGTGCGCGACGGAGACGTGATCGTCTTCGATGCGGAACGGGGCGTATTGGATATCAAGGTTGATCCGGTTGAATTCGAGGCGCGCTCTGCTGACGAGTATCGCCCGAACGATAGCGGCATGGGCCTGGGGAGAGAGATGTTCACATACTTCCGGGAATTGGCCGGGCCTGCAGCCAATGGTGCGAGTCACTTCAAATTTTCCGGCCGGGGAGACTGACGTATGGGTGACCGGGTATTGGTCGGGGATGTTGGGGGAACCAATGTCAGGTTCGCGCTCGCCAAACGGGCCGACGGAAAGATTGAAATAGAAGAGTTTGCGAAATTGGCCGGCGACAATTTCGATACTTTCGACGCCGCGCTGCAGCAATATTTCGACGATACCGGTCTAACCCCGAAGCAGGCGTGCTTTGCAATGGCGGGGCCAGTGCAGGGCGGAGAAGTGGAGCTTACCAACCGGAACTGGCAGGTGTCCGCAAAACGCCTGTGCGACCGATTTGAATTTGATGATGTTCAGATCATCAATGATTTCACAGCAATGGCACGTTCTGTGCCGGAACACTCCCCTGACTATTTCGAGGAAGTGCTGACCGGCGAAGAGAAGCCCGATCTGCCGGTAATCGTCGCTGGGCCAGGGACTGGGTTTGGCGTGGCCACACTATTTCCGCTTGGTGATGACGCTTGGCGTGTCTTGACGGGCGAGGGTGGTCACATCGCCTACGCTCCCCGAGACACGCTCGAATTCGACGTTGCGAGCGTGCTGATGCGTGATCAGGGCTACGTGTCAAATGAACTGGTCGCTTCAGGCATGGGGCTCGAATACGTCCATAGTGCGTTCTGCGAAGTGTTCGGACGCGACATGGAAGACGTGTCCCCGGAAGACATGCGAAAGCGAGCGGATGCCGGGGATGAAATGTTCGACCAACTCATAGCAATGCGCGCCAAAGCTGTGATGGGTGCAGTAGGAGACTTGGCCCTGGCGAACGGCGCGCTTGGAGGCATTGTGCTTGCTGGCGGCGTGACGGAGAGAATTGTCGATTATCTCCGGCGACCGGAGGCGATAGCGCGATTCAGGGAACGGGGCCCCATGTCTGGTTACCTTGCGAATTGTCCAGTACGCCTTATGCACGATCCCGAAGCGCCACTGATTGGTGCGGCAGCCTATTATGCTCAGGAGATGCAGACATGAATTCTTCGCTCGATGGCCTGAAGGCCGCCGCCAGCAAAGCGCCCATTGTACCGGTTTTGGTTGTTCCTGACGTCGCGGCAGCTGCGCCCTTGGCCAACGCGCTCGTCGAGGGCGGCCTGACGACGGCGGAAGTGACGTTGCGCACACCAAGCGGTCTGAAGGTCATTGAGGAAATGAAAAAAGCGTGTCCTGAACTCATCGTTGGTGCGGGCACGGTTCTGACAGGGGAAGACGTCAGGAACTCGCTGGCTGCTGGGGCAGACTTCCTGGTTTCTCCGGGCATGTCGCCGCGCCTGCTGGATGCGCTCGGCGATCACAAGGATGTCACCATTCCGGGCGTTGCGACGGCGAGTGAGGCGATGACGCGCTACGAGGAAGGCTTCGGCATGCTGAAGCTGTTTCCCGCCGCGATTGCCGGTGGCGTGGCAGCCTTGAAGGCGCTTTCCGGGCCGCTGCCACATTTGCAATTCATGCCAACCGGTGGAGTGAGTGCCGACAATGCTGGAGAGTATCTGGCGTTGCCGAATGTCGTCGCAGTTGGCGGGTCATGGATCGCAACGGAGAAAGACGTCTCATCCGGCGCGTGGGCAGACGTGACGAGCAAAGCAAAAACGGCGCTCAGCAAAATCTGAGCGCCGTCTGCCAATTTTCCTGAGACGGCGCTATCAGGCGCGCCCGAAAACCCGTTCGAAGATCGTATCGACTTGTTTGAAGTGGTAGTCGAGATCGAACAGGTCTTCGAGTTCGGCATCTGACAGGCGAGACGAGACTTCTTCGTCCTGTTTAAGAAGGTCAAGAAGATCACCTTCCTTGTTCCAGGTGCGCATCGCATTGCGTTGCACGAGGCGATAGCTGTCTTCTCGGCTGATGCCCTTTTCTACGAGCGCGAGCAGAATCCGCTGGGAATTGTGCAGCCCGCCCATGCTGTTGATCGTACCGATCATGGCGTCGGGATAAATCACGAGATTCTCAACAACACCGCCCAGGCGATGAAGCGCGAAATCAAGGTGCACGGTTGCGTCAGGGCCGATGCCGCGTTCAACGGATGAGTGGGAAATGTCACGTTCATGCCAAAGAGCGACATTCTCCATCGCTGGCGTAACCGACGAGCGAACGAGCCGGGCGAGACCGGTAAGGTTTTCTGTAAGGACCGGGTTTCTCTTGTGAGGCATCGCAGAGGAGCCTTTTTGGCCAGCCGAGAAAAATTCTTCGGCTTCAAGCACTTCTGTGCGCTGCAGGTGGCGAACCTCAGTAGCCAGGCGCTCAATGGAGGATGCGATGACGCCCAACACGGAGAAGAACATTGCGTGGCGATCGCGTGGGATAATCTGCGTGGAAACGGGCTCTACCTGCAGGCCCAGCTTTTTGGCAACGTGTGCTTCAATGGCCGGGTCGATGTTGGCAAACGTCCCGACCGCTCCTGATATGGCGCAGGTCGCGACTTCTTCCCGTGCCAGCTCCAGGCGTTTACGGGCACGTTGGAACTCTGCGTGGAATGTCGCGAGCTTGACGCCAAATGTCGTCGGCTCGGCATGGATGCCGTGGCTGCGACCGATGGTCGGCGTGAGTTTGTGCTCGAATGCGCGCTTTTCCAACGCAGCCAGGACGCGATCCACTCCCGTCAGAAGCAGATCAGTTGCGCGGACGAGCTGGACGTTGAAACACGTGTCCAGAACGTCTGAAGATGTCATGCCTTTGTGGAGAAAGCGCGCTTCCTCGCCGACATGTTCGGCGACATTGGTGAGGAAGGCGATGACGTCGTGTTTTACTTCACGTTCGATTTCATCAATACGATCCACATCGAAACCGGCGCGCTCTCGTACAGCGGCGGTGACGCCTGCGGGGATAAGGCCTTTCTGCTCCATCGCTTCGGCGGCGAGCGTCTCAATCTCCAGCCAGATGCCGAATTTCGACTCGGGCGACCAAATGGCTGCCATTTCGGGGCGGGTGTATCTGGGGATCATGTTTTACCTCGGCGCTGGGAGTTCGGCCCTCTAATACTGATTGAGCCAGATAAAACCAGTGCCTGTTCCAAGGGATCGCAGGCCTAATTGCTTTGACAATTGCTGCGCAGCGGCGTCGATGACTTGGTTCGTCGCCGAAATAGGTGCATTTCTTGGCGAGTCAGGCGTGGTTTCGCGAGGAGTTCGGCGATGACAGTGAGGTCTATGCTGGTGATTGGGGCGATTTCCTTCCTGGCGCTAGAAATGCGTGCCGAAGAAAATGCCCGCATATGCAAGGCTCCAGTTGTTGTGCCAGCAACGTTCGAGATTGTGACAGAGCAGATACTGGACCAGCCGGAACGCACCGAAATCCAGACCGTGCCCCCTAAATACGAATCTGTGGAAAGGCAATTCCAGGTCCAGGCTCCGACAATTCAGTATAATATAGTGCCGGCAATCTATGAGACGGTCACTGAACAGGTTCAGATCAAGCCTGAGCGTACTGAAACCGTTGTAATTCCAGCAGAATATGAGTCTTACACCGAGCAGATACTCGTTCAGCCAGCGCATACGGTTTGGCGGTTAAAGCCGCAATATCTGGGTGAGGCGTTGGGGCTGGATGAGCGTAGCTCGACAGATTTGAAGGATTACTTCGAGGCTGTGGATGTTCCCGCCGAGTACCAGTCGGTGACGAGAACGCGGATTGTTACGCCGGAGCGATCTGAAACACGCATTATTCCTGCGCAATATCAGACGCTGGTGAAGCGAGTTGTGGTGGAGCCGTCGCGTATTGAGGAAGTGCACAAGCCTGCTGAATACGAAATTGTTCAAGTAGAAGAGTTAGTGGCTCCGGCTCGAGAGGAGTTTGTGTCCGTTCCTGCTACCTATCGCACGATTGAAAAAAAGGTCGCCGCCAGTGAAGCCGTTCTTTCCTGGCGAGATGCGCCATGCGAGGATCAGCTCTCCGTTGGCGACATCCGGCGCATTCAAGCGGCCTTGGCTACGGCCGGATTCCAGCTTGAAATTGACGGAGTTCTGGGACCGACAACCCTGAATTCGTTGAGCGAGTATCAGCGTAAGAACGGGCTGGCCGAGGGGCGTGTCACGTTTGAGTCGCTCAACATGCTCGGCGTCCAGTTGACGCAGTAATTATTTTGAGAATGAATCTCAAAAATGCTTGAAAATTCATGGAATTGGCAGGCTAGCTGTTGATCTGGCGGAACTTTTCGGCGTGACGCACCGCCGCAGAAACATGCCCGTGAATTAGGCAATTATTCGAGCTAGACTTAGTCGCTGCGATATATTGCGTCTGTCTGTTGCGCCATAAGCGAAACCGTCCTAATCCGGCGCCAGATCAAGCCACCCTTGGGGCAGGAGAATAGGTGACATGTCAGAAATTGAACGCTTGGCGCTCGATTATTTGCCGGTGATAATTTTCCTGGTTATCGGCGCCGTGATTTCGGGCCTGTTCATTGCAGGTTCTGCGCTACTGGCGCCCAGCGATCCTGATCCGGAGAAGAACTCAGCCTATGAATGTGGATTCCCGGCATTCGATGATGCGCGGATGAAGTTCGACGTGCGATTCTATCTCGTCGCGATCCTTTTCATCATCTTCGACCTCGAAGTGGCTTTCCTGTTTCCATGGGCCGTTAGCCTCGGAACAATCGGCCTCGTTGGTTTTTGGTCGATGGTTGGTTTCCTCGGCGTCCTGACCATTGGGTTTGTTTACGAATGGCGCCGCGGCGCGCTGGAGTGGGAATAATGGCAGACGATTTCAAGACCTATGCTCTTGGCGGCGCCCGCACTGGCGTTGAGGGCGGCTTCGCGCCCGGAAATGATGATCCATTTTATACCGGATTGTCCGACCAGTTGGCCGATAAGGGCTATTTTACCGCTGCGGCGGATGATCTGATCACTTGGGCGCGCACGGGGTCACTAATGTGGATGACCTTCGGCTTGGCATGTTGCGCAGTAGAGATGATGCACGCGGGCAACCCACGCTACGACCTTGAGCGTTTTGGGATGGCACCGCGTGGCTCGCCGCGCCAGTCGGACGTCATGATCGTCGCCGGAACGCTGACCAACAAGATGGCTCCAGCGTTGCGGAAGGTTTACGACCAGATGCCGGAACCGCGCTATGTAATCTCGATGGGCAGCTGCGCGAATGGTGGTGGCTATTACCACTACAGCTACAGTGTTGTGCGGGGATGCGACCGCATCGTGCCGGTAGATATCTATATTCCGGGCTGCCCGCCGACAGCGGAGGCGCTGGTCTATGGTTTCCTCCAGTTGCAAAAGAAAATTCGCCGCGAAGGCTCCCTGGAGCGCTAGAGGCTGACATGATGACGAGTGAAGCAATCGAAGCCCTTACCGAATTGGGCGCGCATATCGCAGGCCGACAGCCTGATGCTGTGAAGTCCGCCGATGTTAACGTTGGCGAGCTTACCATTATGGCCGAACGCGATCATGTCTTGGGTCTGCTGCGTTTTCTGCGGGATGACCAGCAGTGCAACTTCGAGACGTTGATTGATATCTGCGGTGTTGATTATCCGGAGAATGCAGAACGCTTTGAAGTTGTTTATCATCTTCTGTCCATGCGCATGAATCATCGCATCCGCGTGCGCGTGAGCACGGATGAAGATACACCGGTTGCAAGCATTACGAGTCTCTGGCCATGTGCTGACTGGTTCGAGCGTGAAGCCTTCGATATGTACGGCATCCAGTTCGCAGACCATCCGGATTTGCGCCGAATTCTGACTGATTACGGCTTCGAAGGGTTCCCGCTCCGCAAGGACTTCCCGCTGACAGGGCACTACGAGGTGCGTTACGACGATCTTGAAAAGCGCGTCGTGTATGAGCCTGTAGAGCTGCCGCAAGAGTATCGCAATTTCGATTTCCTCTCACCATGGGAAGGTATGACGGGTCATATTCCCGGTGACGAGAAGGCCGAGGAGCCGACCGAATAATGGCTGACACTGCGCACATCTCTGAAATGGAAGACCGCAAGTTCACTTTGAACTTTGGTCCGCAGCATCCTGCTGCGCACGGCGTGCTTCGCATGATCCTTGATCTCGATGGCGAGATCGTTACCCGTGTCGACAGCCACATTGGCTTGCTTCACCGTGGCACTGAAAAGCTGCTGGAGTACAAGACCTACCTGCAAGGTATGCCATACTTCGACCGGCTGGATTACTGCTCACCCATGAACCAGGAGCATGCCTGGTGTCTGGCGATCGAGAAACTTCTGGGCGTTGAGGTTCCGCGCCGTGCGAGCTTGATTCGTGTGCTTTATTCCGAGCTTGGCCGGATCATGTCACACCTGTTGAACGTTGGGACAGGGGTGATGGATGTCGGTGCGCTGACCCCGATTACCTGGTGTTTCGAAGAGCGTGAGAAACTGTGCGTGTTCTACGAGCGAGCGTCAGGCAGCCGGATGCACGCAGCCTATTTCCGTCCAGGGGGCGTTCATCAGGACCTACCTCAGAACCTGATCGACGATATTGCAGAATGGTGTGAGCATTTTCCTCGTCTGCTCGATCAGATTGAGAGCCTCGTCACCGAAAACCGTATCTTCAAGCAGCGCAATGTCGACATCGGCGTCGTTGATGAGAAAACCATCATGGACTGGGGCTTTTCCGGTGTGATGGTGCGCGGATCCGGGTTTGCCTGGGATCTGCGTCGGTCCCAGCCATACGAGTGCTACTCGGAGCTCGACTTCAAGATTCCGGTTGGCCGCAATGGCGATAACTATGATCGCTATGTCTGCCGCATGGAGGAGATGCGCGAGTCGGTGAAGATCATGCAGCAGTGCATCGATTTGATGTCCAAAGAAGGGCCGGGCCCGGTCCTGCTGGCGGGGTCGAAAATGGCGCCACCGCGCCGCGCCGAGATGAAGAATTCGATGGAAGCGCTAATCCACCACTTCAAGCTGTACACGGAAGGGTTTCACGTTCCCGAAGGCGAGTGCTACGCGGCGGTCGAGGCCCCGAAGGGCGAGTTCGGCGTGTATCTGGTTTCTGACGGAACCAATCGGCCATACCGCGCGAAGATACGTGCGCCGGGCTATCCGCACCTGCAGGCGATGGATCATCTTTGCAAGGGGCATATGCTGGCGGATGTATCGGCGATCCTAGGTACGCTGGACATCGTGTTCGGGGAGATCGACCGGTGATCACGATCTGGGCAAAATTTTTGCGCGCCTCCGCTAAGCGGAATGTTGGCGCGACTGTTTCGAGAAGGGGCGAGTAGTGGCACTGCGCCGTTTTGATATTGAGGCTGGTGGCGATACATTCGCATTCAAGCCTGAGACCGAGGAAAAGATCTCGTTCTGGCGGAATAAATATCCGTCCGACAAACAGCGCTCGGCTGTAATTCCGCTGCTGTGGCTTGCGCAGAAGGACAACAATGGCTGGCTGTCCGAACCTGCGATGCGCGAAGTCGCGGATCGTCTGGAAATGCCATACATTCGCGTGTATGAGGTCGCGACCTTCTACACGATGTTCCGTCTGCAGCCGGTCGGAAAATACCATATCCAGCTTTGCGGGACGACGCCATGTCAGTTGCGTGGTGCCGAAAAACTCAAGGAAGTTTGCCAGACAGAAATTGGCAAGCAAATGTACGTCACGGATGACGGCCGCCTTTCCTGGGAAGAAGTTGAATGTTTGGGTGCGTGCGTGAATGCGCCGATGGTTCAGGTCAATGATGACTACTATGAGGATCTGACGCCAGAGTCGCTCGCCGTCATTCTCAACAAGCTGAAGAATGGCGTGGAGACGCACGCCGGACCGCAAGTAGACCGGATCAATAGTGCGCCTGAAGGCGGCACGGCGATCTTGACCGATCCAGACCTGTTTAACGGTTCGCGCAACGAAGTCGCCTTCTTGCCAAACTTGCCAACGGCTGAGCCAGAGCCCGAAGCGACCGCAGCCGGTAATCCCGAGGAAGGCGCGCCGACAAACACGCAGCGCGAAGTTCCGCAAAAGGAGAATGCTGGCAAGACGACGCTGATCTCCAAGACCGAGAAGGCTTCAGAAGGTCAGAATGCGGCAAGTGCTGAAAAGCCTGCTGCGGTCGAAGTGCCGACGGATCAGCGTGACGATCTCAAGCGGATCAGCGGGATCGGCCCGAAGAATGAAGACGCGCTCAACGCGCTTGGTATCTTCACATTCCAGCAGATCGCCGACTGGACACCGGCAAATGTCGACTGGGTGGAAGACTATATGAGCTTCCCTGGTCGGATCGAGCGCGAAGATTGGATTGGTCAGGCAAAACTACTGGCCTCCGGAGGCGAGACGGATTTTTCAAAGCGTGTCGACGCTGGCGAAGTTGAATCCAGCAAGGATGACGAGGAATAGGGCATGCTGCAGGACAAGGATCGTATCTTCACGAACCTCTATGGTTTGCACTCGCCTGATCTTGAGTCGGCGAAAAAGCGTGGTGCGTGGCATCTGACCAAGGAGATGCTGGACCAAGGGCCGGATTGGATCTGTGATCAGATCAAGGCATCGGGTTTGCGCGGCCGTGGTGGTGCGGGATTCCCGACAGGTCTGAAGTGGACCTTCATGCCCAAGGAAGTGCGCGACCGTCCGCATTATCTCGTGGTCAATGCGGATGAATCCGAGCCAGGCACGTGCAAGGACCGTGAAATCATGCGTCACGATCCGCACTTGTTGATCGAAGGGTGCATGGTGGCTAGCCGCGCAATGCGTGCACACAAATGCTATGTGTACTTGCGCGGAGAATACATCAATGAACGCCACGCCTTGGAGAAGGCGGTCAAAGAGGCATACGAAGCCAAGTTGATTGGCAAGGATAACGTGAACGGTTGGGACTTCGATCTCTACGTTCATCACGGTGCAGGCGCGTATATTTGCGGTGAAGAGACGGCATTGTTGGAGAGCCTCGAAGGCAAGAAGGGACAGCCACGCCTGAAGCCACCATTCCCGGCCAATGCTGGACTTTATGGCTGCCCAACGACGGTGAACAATGTCGAGTCGATTGCGGTTGCGCCGACTATTCTGCGCCGCGGCGCTGAATGGTTTGCGGGCTTCGGTCGTCCGAACAATACCGGCACAAAACTCTTTTGCATCTCCGGTCATGTGAACAAGCCGTGCAATGTCGAGGAAGAAATGTCGGTCACCTTCCGTGAGCTGATCGACAATCATTGTGGTGGCATCCGGGGTGGATGGGACAATTTGAAGGCCGTCATCCCTGGTGGCTCGTCGGTGCCGATGGTGCCCGCCGAACAGATCATGGATGCCTACATGGATTTCGATACGCTGCGGGACTTGAAAACCGGTCTCGGCACTGCAGCGGTGATCGTGATGGACAAGGATACAGACCTGATCAAGGCGATCGCGCGTCTGGCATACTTCTACAAGCACGAATCATGCGGCCAATGTACGCCGTGCCGGGAAGGCACCGGCTGGATGTGGCGTGTTATGGAGCGCATGGTGAAGGGCGAGGCGGAGCACGATGAGATCGAGACTCTGCTCGACGTAACGAAGCAAGTGGAAGGTCATACGATCTGTGCGCTGGGCGACGCTGCGGCGTGGCCGATTCAGGGGCTGATCCGCCACTTCCGACATGAAATCGAAGATCGCATCAACCAATACAGGCTGCCGCGCGCCATGGTGCAGGGCGCAGTTGTGGCAGCGGAGTAGAGATTATGTCTGACGATCTTTTCAAGCTGAACGTGGATGGCAATGACATTGAGGTCCCGCGTTCGTATACGTTGATGCAAGCGTGCGAAGAGGCCGGTGCCGAAATTCCGCGCTTCTGCTATCACGAGCGCCTGTCTGTGGCCGGTAACTGCCGTATGTGTCTCGTCGAATGGGAAGGTGCGCCGAAGCCGATTGCATCCTGCGCTCAGACTGTTGGCGACATGCGTCCTAATCGCGATGGGTCTGCACCGAACATCCGCACCAAGGGTGCGTATGTGGAGAAGGCTCGCAATGGTGTGATGGAATTCCTGCTGATCAATCATCCGCTGGATTGCCCAATCTGCGACCAGGGTGGTGAATGCGACCTTCAGGACCAGGCTATGGCCTATGGGCGCTCCGGCAGCCGCTATGATGAGAATAAGCGCGCGGTTGAAGACAAGAATATGGGGCCTCTGGTCAAGACGATCATGACGCGCTGTATTCAGTGTACGCGCTGTGTTCGGTTTGCGGCTGAGGTAGCGGGCGTTGAAGAACTCGGCATGATTTCGCGTGGCGAGAATGCAGAGATCACAACCTATCTTGAGAAAAGCCTCACGTCTGAACTTTCGGGCAATGTGATCGACCTTTGCCCCGTCGGCGCGCTCACCTCCAAGCCATATGCGTTCAATGCGCGTCCGTGGGAATTGCGCAAGACGTCCTCTATCGATGTAATGGACGCTATGGGCGCTGCCATCCGAGTCGATGCGAAGGGCGATGGCGTGATGCGCATCCTGCCTGAGGTGAGCGAAGGCATCAATGAAGAGTGGCTCTCCGACAAGTCGCGCTTTGTCTGGGATGGTCTCGCGCGTCAGCGGCTCGACAGGCCTTACATTCGCGAGAATGGCAAGCTGCGGCCGGCCACTTGGGGCGAAGCGTTTGGGGCCGTCAAAGCAGCTCTCTCGGTTCCGGCTGAGAAGATTGGCGTGGTCGCAGGTGACCTGATCGAAGTCGAACAAGCAAAAGCGGCGCTCGACCTGTTCCGTAGCCTCGGCGTAGCGAGCACAGATTGCCGTCCAGTGGGGGCACAATATGGTGTAGACGGCGTGCGCGAGCGTTACATTCTCAACGGGACGCTCGCGGGCGTTGAAGACGCGGATGCGCTCCTTTTGATTGGGACGAACCCACGTGTTGAAGCCGCAGTCTGGAACGCTCGCATCCGCAAGACCTGGCTGTGGGCTGACTTGAAAATCGGTCGTATCGGCGAAGCTGCAGACCTGACCTATGACCATAGCTGGCTCGGCGACGGTGCTTCGGCGCTTGCAGATATCCGCAACACTGATTTCGGAAAAGTTCTGGCCGGTGCCAAGCGTCCGATGATCGTTGTGGGTGAGGGGGCGCTTTGTGGCGAGGGCGGGCGGGCCGTTCTTGCGGAGGCACTGAAACTCGCAAATGAGATCGGCGCAGTGCAGGACGGATGGGCAGGCTTTGGTGTGCTCCACACTGCTGCGGGCCGAGTGGGTGCGCTGGATGTAGGCTTCGTGCCGGGTGACGGCGGGGCTGCTACCGGTGAGATCCTGTCCGGAAGCAAGGACACGGTCGTGTTGCTCGGCGCGGACGAAGTGAATTTGTCCGGTTTGGACGGCTCGACGGTTATTTATGTTGGCTCGCATGGCGATGCCGGAGCGGCTCGGGCGGACATCATCTTGCCGAGTGCAGCCTACACGGAGATGACCGCGACCTATGTGAACACCGAAGGCCGTGTTCAAATGACTTCCCGGGCCGTGCAGCCAAAGGGCGAGGCTCGCGAAGGATGGGCGATTTTCCGTGCCCTGTCGGATGTGATGGGCAAGACCCTTCCTTACGATACCGCTGAGGCATTGAGAGATGTGCTTCGCGGTCCAGAAGGCGAAAGTACAGTTTTCTCTGGCTTGGGATTTGCGCCCGGGGCGATGGGCGCTGAGGCCCTCAAGGCACCCGTGGAGGGTGTGGAAGGTTCGCTTTCTACCGCGACATTCCGTCCGGTGTTTGACGATTTTTACCTGACGAACCCGATTGCACGGGCGTCCAAGACGATGGCCGAATGTTCAGCGCTGGCCTCAGCGCTAGACACTCCGGTAGCAGCGGAGTAGGGCGGCGCCATGAGTAACTACGTCGAATCTCTTGGGCAACTTTGGGGGCCGCTGATGGTCCTTGGCCAGATCGGCCTGTTTACGCTTGTATTGCTTTTGTCGATCGCCTTCTTGCTACTGCTGGACCGAAAGGTCTGGGCGGGCGTGATGATGCGGAAGGGCCCCAACGTGGTCGGGCCGTTTGGCCTGATGCAGTCTTTCGCCGACTTCGGAAAGTTCCTCCTCAAGGAGATCGTCATACCGGCCGGCGCGAACAAGACGGTATTCCTGATCGCGCCAATTCTTACATGTACTTTGGCGTTTGCCGCATGGGCGGCGATTCCGGTTGCGCCGGGCACAGTCAGCGGTACCAGCTGGGTGATCTCAAACCTCAATGTCGGTGTATTGTATTTGTTTGCGATCAGTTCGTTGGGTGTCTACGGCATCATCATGGGCGGTTGGGCGTCTAACTCGAAGTATCCGTTTCTCGGTGCCCTGCGGTCTGCAGCTCAGATGGTATCCTATGAGGTGTCCATCGGATTTGTAATTGTGACAGTTATCCTGCTTGTCGGTTCCATGAACCTGACGGATATCGTCAACGCTCAGGAAGGTGGCATTTGGACATGGCATGCCTTCAGCTTTCAGCATTTCCCGCTGATTGTCGTTATGTTCCCGATGTTCGTGATCTTCTTTGTATCCGCGCTTGCTGAGACAAACCGTCCACCATTCGACCTTCCAGAGGCTGAGTCCGAACTAGTGGCCGGCTATCAGGTTGAGTACGGATCTACCCCGTACCTGCTGTTTATGCTCGGCGAGTATCTAAACATTGTTCTGATGTGCGCGCTGATGACGATCCTGTTCCTTGGCGGCTGGCATGGTCCATTCTCGCTCGGCGAAGAGTTTGTACGCGATCACCCATTCATCAATGCGTTTTCGGGCCTGTTCTGGTTCATGTTCAAGATTCTGATCCTGTTCATCCTCTTCGCATTGGTGAAAGCAATTGTTCCGCGGTACCGCTACGATCAGTTGATGCGCCTTGGTTGGAAGATTTTCTTGCCCACTTCGCTTGTCGCCGTCCTGATCGTGTCGGGTTACGTCGTCTACTTGGGAGTTCAGTGATGAGTCTGGCTCAAACCATTCGCGGCGCGCTTCTCACAGACTTTCTCGGTGCGCTTGTTGTCGCTGTGCGGGAGATGTTCTCGCGCAAAGCAACTGTGAACTATCCTTTTGAAAAGAATCCGCTGTCTCCTCGTTTTCGTGGTGAGCACGCGCTTCGTCGCTATCCCAGCGGCGAAGAGCGCTGCATTGCATGCAAGCTGTGTGAGGCAATCTGTCCGGCCCAGGCAATTACGATTGAGGCTGAGCCGCGCGCGGATGGCGCTCGCCGCACGACGCGCTACGACATTGACATGGTGAAGTGCATTTATTGTGGCTTCTGTCAGGAAGCGTGTCCGGTCGATGCGATTGTCGAGGGACCGAACTTCGAATTTGCGACCGAGACGCGCGAAGAGCTGTTCTATGACAAGGACCGCCTGCTGGCGAACGGAGATCGCTGGGAACGGCTGATCGCCAAGAATCTGGAACTCGACGCGCCTTACCGTTAGGCGCCGGTATTTTTAACTCGCGGGGCGTAGGCTCCGCCAAGAAAGGGGCCTTGTAGGGCTGTGGCAGTCTTCGCTTTCTATCTGATTGCGGCCGTCGTGCTCGTCTCGGCGCTGTCCGTGATCATGGCACGCAACCCCGTGCATTCGGTGTTGTGGCTCATTCTCGCTTTCTTTTCATCGGCGGGGCTGTTGGTGCTGATTGGCGCCGAGTTCCTCGCGATGCTGCTCGTCGTTGTCTATGTTGGCGCCGTGGCGGTGTTGTTCCTGTTTGTCGTAATGATGCTCGATGTTGATTTTGTTGAGCTAAAACGCGGCACGCTGCGGTATTGGCCATTCGCCGTTCTGGTCGGCATCGTGTTTGCTGCCGAGATTGTTCTCGCCTCTGTCGTCGGTACGTCGGAAATGACCACGAATTTCGACGCGTCGCCCGGTGCAGAGACGAACGCTGAGGCGATCGGCCAGGTGATGTACACCCAGTACCTTCTGCTGTTCCAGATGGCCGGCGTAATTCTGCTGGTGGCAATGGTTGGGGCGATCGTCCTGACGCTTCGCCACCGTCCGGAGACCAAGCGTCAGAACATTGCCAAGCAGACGTCTCGCCGCCGTAGCGATGCCTATGAATTGAAGGACCCCAAACCGGGGCAGGGGATCTAGGATTATGGACCTCGGACTTTCTCATTATCTCGCCGTTTCTGCGGCCCTGTTCACGATTGGTGTCGTAGGCATATTCGTGAACCGCAAGAATATCATCGTCATTCTTATGGCGATCGAACTGATCCTTCTTTCCGTGAATCTCAATCTGATTGCATTTTCCGTGTTCAGCGGAACGATTGCGGGACAGATTTTCGCGATGTTGGTTCTGACCGTTGCCGCTGCTGAGGCTGCGGTCGGGCTCGCTATCCTTGTTGTTTATTTCCGCAACCGCGGCGACATCTCGGTTGAGAATGTCGACATGATGAAGGGGTAGGATGATGCTTCCAGATTTCCTGATCCTCTACATCGTCCTCGCTCCGGGGCTCGTGGCGTTGACCGGACTGGTTCATAAACAGATTGGCGACAAGCTGGTTATGGGTCTGACGACCGCGGTTGTCTTGTCGGCGGGCATCTTGTCCTTGATCCAATTGTTCGCCTATGCGGCCGGCATAGGTGGTCACTCCGGCGGAGAAGAGCATCATGCCAGCTTGGTCGCCGCTGCGACCAGCTATGAATTAAAGCAACACATCATCACCTTGATGCCCTGGATTCATGTGGGTGAGTTTCAGGCAAATTGGGCCATCCGAGTAGACACGCTGTCGATTGTCATGATGGCCGTGATCACCGGTGTCTCCGGTCTCGTTCACCTCTACTCCTGGGGCTACATGAGTGAAGAGCCGCACAAGGCGCGCTTCTTCAGCTACCTCTCGCTTTTTACCTTCATGATGCTCATGCTGGTGACAGCTGATAACTTCATCCAGCTGTTCTTCGGCTGGGAGGGCGTCGGCCTGGCTTCCTACCTTCTGATCGGTTTCTGGTATCAGAACAAGGCACCGAATGACGCCTCGATCAAAGCGTTCGTGACAAATCGCGTGGGCGATTTCGGGCTCGCGCTTGGTATCATGGCTGTGTTTTTCGTGTTCCGTTCCGTGGAGTTCGGACCCGTGCTCGAAGCGGTTCGGAACAATATTGAAGTTGTTCCGGTTGGCTTTACAGAGGCCTACCATGTGCGCGAGCTGGTCATTCCATTCCTGAACTGGAATTTCAGTGCTCTGGAAGTTATCGGCGTGCTGCTCTTCATCGGTGCGATGGGCAAGTCCGCCCAATTCTTCCTGCATGTCTGGCTGCCAGACGCCATGGAAGGTCCGACGCCTGTGTCAGCGCTCATCCACGCGGCGACTATGGTGACCGCAGGTGTCTACCTCGTTTGCCTTTTGTCGCCGATCTACGAGTATACATTCTACGCCGCCGGCATGATTACCATCGTTGGTGCTGTCACCGCGCTATACGCAGCGACAGTCGGCATGGCGCAGAACGATATCAAGCGCGTCATTGCTTACTCAACGTGTTCTCAGCTCGGCTATATGTTCTTTGTGGCCGGTGTGGGCGCTTATGAAGCTGCCATGTTCCACTTGTTCACGCACGCGTTCTTCAAGGCACTTCTGTTCCTTGGCGCTGGCTCTGTCATTCACGGGATGCACCATGAACAGGACATGCGCCGCATGGGCGGCCTCGCCAGATTCATGCCGCTAACCTATGCGGCGATGATGATCGGCACGATTGCAATCATCGGTCTCGGTATACCGCACACGAAGATCGGCTTTGCAGGATTCTTCTCCAAGGACGCAATTCTTGAAAGTGCGTTCGCGGCGGGACAGGCAGAAGTTGTGTTCGGTCAAATGGCCTTCTGGTTTGGCCTGATCGCGGCTTTCCTCACAAGCTTCTACTCGTGGCGCCTGATTTACATGACATTCCACGGGCCCAAGACTTGGGAATCTCATGGTCATGTTGATGATCATGCTCACGCGGATGCGCATGGGGCAGAGGACAATCACGGGCATGGCCATGATCACACGCCGCATGAAAGCCCGCTCGTGATGTTGGTTCCGTTGGCGCTACTCAGTCTCGGCGCAATTTTTGCGGGCGTATATTTCTATGATGCGTTCGTTGATCACAACAATGAAGCGTTCTGGGCCGGCACGATTTATCGCGCTGCGGAGAACCACGTCCTCCATGATCGCCACAATGTGCCGGAATGGGTTCTGTTTGCGCCGCTCATTGTGACGATTACAGGCTTCGTCGTGGCCACGCTCACTTACTACTTCAACAGAGGTGTAGGGAAACGCGTCGCAGATAGTGGCGGACCGCTTCACTCATTGTTCTACAACAAATGGTATTTCGATGAGATCTATCAGGCGACCTTCGTCAAAGGATCTGCCTTCTTGGGCAATGTCTTCTGGAAAGCAGACAAGAAGATCATCGACGGGATTGGACCTGACGGTATTGCAGCGGTGACCAAGTCATCAGCAGGGCGTCTGTCCAAGATGCATACCGGATATCTCTACCACTACGCTTTCGTGATTATCGGCGCTGCACTCGTATTCGGTGCAATACTGTGGCTGCGCGCTGGAGGAGCTAACTGATGGGCGGTTTCCCCATTCTTTCGGCGATGACTTTCCTGCCACTGGCAGGCGCGCTCATCATCATGCTTGTGCGTGCCGCAACAGCTGGCAGCCGTGAAGCGACATCAAGCGACAAGGAAGGGCGTACTGCCCTAATGGCTGGCCTGATCATTTCAGGCGCCACTTTCATTGCGTCGCTTGCCGCGTTTGCAGGGTTTGATGCCAGCCAGTCTGGGTATCAGCTCGTGGAGCAGTATTCCTGGTATCGCAACATCAGCTATAAGATGGGCGTCGATGGACTCTCCATCTCACTGATCCTGCTGACCACGTTCCTTATTCCAATTTGTCTGTTGGCGAGCTGGAATTCGATCCATAATCGCGTGACGGAATATGTTGTCGCGTTCCTTGTGCTGGAAACATTTATCATCGGGGTTTTCACCGCGATGGACCTGGTGCTGTTTTACATTTTCTTCGAGGCGGGGTTGATCCCCATGTTCCTCGTGATCGGTATCTGGGGTGGCAAGGACAAGATATACGCCGCTTTCAAATTTTTCTTGTACACGCTCATCGGATCCCTCCTGATGCTGGTGGCAGTTGTCTACATGTACCAGGCGGCCGGAAGCACGGACTTTGAGGTCCTGGAAAAGTATGCATTCGATCCGGGCGTTCAAACATGGCTCTGGTTGGCATTTGTAGCTTCCTTTGCGGTCAAGCTTCCGATGTGGCCCGTCCACACTTGGTTGCCAGATGCTCACGTTCAGGCACCTACAGCTGGCTCTGTCGTCCTGGCAGGCGTGCTGCTCAAAATGGGGGGCTATGGGTTCTTGCGGTTCTCGCTTCCAATGTTCCCGGATGCGAGCCAACTCTTCCAGCCTGTCATGTTCGCGCTGGCAGTCATCGCTATCGTATATACATCTCTCGTCGCTTGGCGTCAGACGGATATGAAAAAGCTGATCGCTTATTCTTCGGTCGCACACATGGGCTTTGTCACGCTGGGTGTGTTTGCGTTTAATGAAGCAGGCGTCCAAGGCGCGATCTTCCAGATGCTTAGCCACGGCCTGATTTCTGGCGCACTATTTCTGATCGTGGGCGTTGTATATGATCGCATGCACACGAGAGAGATTGCTGCCTATGGCGGCCTCGTGCATCGGATGCCGGTCTACGCGACCTTCTTCATGCTGTTCACGATGGCTAATGTCGGCTTGCCTGGCACATCAGGCTTCATTGGTGAAATTCTAACTATGGTTGGTGGTTTCCAGGCCTCCACCTGGGCAGCGGCCGGTGCAGCGCTGGGCGTGATTTTCTCAGCTGTCTATATGCTTACGCTTTATCGCCGCACCGTGTTCGGACAGATGACCAATCCAGATCTCAATTCGATCAGGGATATGAACTTGATCGAATGGGTCTGCATTGCGCCATTGGCGTTCCTGACGATCCTGTTCGGTGTCGCGCCTAATTTGATATTCAACATTACAGAGGGTTCTGCCTTGCGCATTCTGAACCTTATGGCGGGAGGCTGATCAGATGATTGATTTCACTGCCATGATCCTGACGATTGGCCCGGAACTTTGGCTCGTCGCAATCGCTCTGGCTGGTGTCCTCATTGGCGCCACGTTCAAGGATCGCTTCAACAGCGTATCCATCAAGTTTGGTGCGATTGCATTGTTTGCGGCCGCAGCCATCTCGCTGATGAACTACGAAGGTGGTGAAGCCTTCGGCGGGCTCGTGCGGACAAACACATTTGTCAATTTCGCCAAGTTTGTCAGTTACGTTCTCGCAGGGTTCGCTCTGATAGCTTCGGAAGGTTTCCTGAAGCGCCACGGCACTATCCGTTATGAGTATTCGCTGCTTATCCTGCTCGCATCCTTCGGGATGGGGATCATCCTGTCGGCGGCCGATTTGATGACACTTTACATGGGGGTAGAAACCCTCAGCCTGTCATCATACGTGCTCGCCGCTTTCCATCGGGACTCCACAAAGGCGGCAGAAGCGGGCCTGAAGTATTTCGTGCTGGGCGCGCTTGCTTCGGGAATGCTGCTCTATGGTGCGTCCCTGGTGTATGGCTTCTCCGGATCAACAGAATATGCGTTGATCGCCGCGGCGGAACCATCCATCGGAATGATGTTCGGTATGGTCCTCATGATTGTGGGGCTGGCCTTCAAAGTGTCTGCTGCGCCAATGCACATCTGGACGCCAGACGTTTATGAGGGGGCGCCCACTCCTGTTGTCGCGTTCTTCGCATCAGCGCCAAAAATGGCCAGCATGGTCGTTTTCGCAAACGTCATGTTCACAGTGTTCGGAGACGTGATTGACCAATGGCAAATCATCCTGTGCATCATTGCCGGCCTGTCCATGATCATCGGGTCACTGGGCGCTCTGACCCAAACAAATATCAAGCGTCTGCTGGGATATTCTTCGATCGCGAACATGGGCTATGCGCTCGTTGCTGTTGCAGCGGGTAAGGAACTCGGCGCTGGCCCGTTACTCGTCTTCATGACGCTCTATGTAATTGCCTCACTCGGCCTGTTCATGGGGGTGCTGGCTATGCGCCGGAAGGGCGGAATGGTCGAAGGGATCAACGAACTTGGCGGCCTGATGCGCAAACGTCCGGTTCTCACCATCGCTTTGTCAATCCTGATCTTCTCGATGGCTGGTCTGCCGCCATTTGGCGGGTTCTTTGGGAAATGGGAAGTTCTGACGGCTGGTGTCGACGCTGGATTGATGCCCGTGGTGATCATTCTTGTCCTCGCATCGGTGGTCTCGCTCGGCTATTATCTGCGTCTGATCAAGATCATGTGGTTCGATGAGCCGACCGAAAAGTTCGAGACGATCGATGGTTCTGTCACAATGACCGTTCTGCTCGCTGCTCTTGTGGCCGGTATTCTGTTCCTGTTCTTCATCAACGCGTTGTCGGGATGGGCAGGGTCAGCCGCGCTGGGGCTCGCAGGTTGAGTTTATCCTGGCCGGTCCATCACCTTGGCGTAATCGACAGCACAAACTCTGAAGCCAGACGCCGGGCGAAAGAGGGGCGATTTGAGGATTGCTGGCTGGTCGCAGAAGCGCAGACCGCCGGCCGGGGGCGACTTCAACGTCCCTGGATTTCTCCGACCGGAAATCTGTTTTCGACGGCGCTGTTCAAAGAGCCCGGCGGCATTCAGGTTGCGGCGCGCATTCCGTTTGCATCGGCTCTTGCGGTGTCTGACGTTGCTGCAATTGTAGCACCTGAGGCGCCGGTCAGGCTGAAATGGCCGAATGATGCCCGGGTGAATGGCGCGAAAATATCCGGCATCCTTGTCGAGACCGGTGGGCAGGGCGATGATTTCTGGGTCGCGTCTGGCATTGGCATCAATGTCGCAGAGGCACCCGAAGGCGCCGGCCAGTCTGCGACGAGTCTTCATGCCCTTCGAGGTGACACCGCATTGACGCCAGCAGACGTTCTCTCTGCATTGCGCGAGGCTTTTTCCAACAGACTCACGCAGGCGCGCCAAGGATTCGAGGGGTTACGTCAGGACTGGCTGAAAGTGGCTGAGGGCCTCGGTCAGACCGTCTCGGTGTCTCGAAACGGAGATCCACTGGTAGGCATTCTGGAGGATATGGCAGAAGATGGGTCGCTTGTACTGCGGCTGCCTGATGGTCGCCGCGAAATCGTACGGGCCGGCGATGTCAGCCTGATAGGGAGCGAATAGGCAATGCTGCTGGCAATTGACGTAGGCAATACAAATACGGTGTTTGGCATTCACGATGGTGAAAGCTGGATCAATCAGTGGCGAAGTGCAACGGACCCGACCAAGACGGCTGATGATCACGCCGCCTGGCTCTGGCGCCTGGCAGACATGTATGGGGTCGATCTGAAGCGTATCAAAGGCTGCGTCATTTCGACGGTGGTACCGCAAGCGCAATTCAATTTCCGGAATTTGGCCCGGCGCTACCTTGAAATCGAGCCGATGTTCATTGGCGATCCCAATTTGAAAACTGGGGTCGAGGTCCGCATTCATAGGCCAGAGCAGGTTGGCGCCGACCGGATTGTCAGCGCGCTCGGGGCGCACAAGACCTATGAGGGTAATCTGGTCGTAATCGATAGTGGAACGGCGACGACGTTCGACGTCGTCGCCGAGGATGGCGGTTTTGAAGGTGGGATCATTTCCCCCGGCATAAACCTGTCCATGCGGGCGCTGCACGACGCTGCCGCGCAACTACCGCGCATTGCGATACAAAGGCCTTCTCGCGTTATCGGGCAGGACACTGTCAGCGCCATGCAATCAGGTGTGTTCTGGGGTTATATTGATCTGATCGACGGATTGGTCACACGTATCAAAGCGGAATATGGCAAGCCGATGAAGGTGGTGGCCACGGGTGGCGTTGCGTCACTGTTCGAAGGTGCCAGCCAGACTATAGATTATTATGATCAGGATATTACCATACGGGGTCTGCTCGAAATTTACAGACGGAATAGTTGATAAGAATGGCGGACACGATTGGCGTTGAGGATGAGCTGGTATTCCTTCCCCTGGGGGGATGTGATGAAATCGGCATGAATCTGAATGCCTATGGATATGGGCCTGCTCATGACCGCCGCTGGATTATCGCAGATCTGGGGGTGACGTTCGGATCGCTTGAAACGCCTGGTGTTGATCTGATCTGCGCTGATCCGGAATACCTTATTGGCGAGCAGATCGATGCAATATTCCTGACGCATGCGCACGAAGATCATATCGGCGCCGTGGGTCTGCTTTACCCACGTTTGCAAACCAACGCGCCGATCTATGCAACGCCCTTCACGGCTGAGCTTGTGCGGTCGAAAATGGTCGAACGAGGCGTGGATCCGAGCTGGTTGAAACCCGTCGCACTTGGCGGGACCGTGACGGCAGGACCGTTTGAGGTGACGTATGTTACGTTGACCCACTCTATCCCGGAGCCGAACGCGCTTGCAATCAAGACGCCGTTGGGAACCGTACTCCATACCGGAGATTGGAAGATTGATCCCGACCCTCAGATTGGTGAAACCACTGATGTGGAAGGCCTCACAGCCCTTGGCGATGAAGGTGTTCTCGCAATGGTATGCGACTCCACGAACGTGTTCGAGGAAGGTGAGTCCGGGTCAGAAGAATCAGTCAAACAGGGACTGATCGACCTTATCTCGGAGCAAAAACAAGCCGTCGCCGTTACGACATTCGCGTCGAACGTCGCGCGTGTGAAGTCCATTGTGGAGGCTGCGGAAGCGGCCGGTCGGGCCGTGTGTTTAGTTGGGCGCAGCATGCATCGTATCACCGACGCGGCCAAATCGGTTGGAATCCTGCCAAACACAATGGAGTTCGTCGACGAGTCGGACGCTAGCCAGATTCCGGCGGAACACATTCTCTACCTTTGCACTGGGAGTCAGGGTGAGGCCCGCGCAGCACTGACGCGCATTGCGCGCCGCGATCATCGAAACGTTACCTTTCACGAGGGCGACACGGTCATATTCTCGTCCAGGCAGATCCCGGGAAATGAGAAGGGTATTTTCGAGCTGCAGAATGCGCTCGCCGGGCAAGGAGTGCGCGTGATTACACCGCGCATGGTGCCATATCCGATCCACGTGTCCGGACACCCGTGTCGCGATGAGTTGCGCCGAATGTATGGCTGGGTTCGTCCGAAAGTATCGGTTCCGGTTCATGGTGAGCGACGGCATATCATGGAGCATGCGACATTTGCGAAGTCCCTACAGGTGCCGAATGCCGTCACGCCTCGGAATGGCAGCTTGGTGCGATTGGCTCCAGGTAAAGCTGAAATCACTAATTTGGTGCCATCAGGACGATTGTTTCTGGATGGGGACCGTTTGGTTCCGGAGGGAGCTCAGGGCATTGATGAGCGTCGCAAATTGTCTTTTTCGGGCATCCTTTTCGCGACGATGACCCTCGATGATTCCGGCGACGTGCTCGACGGGCCAGTGGTGATCGCAAAAGGTCTTTCAGAAAGCGACGGGCGTATTGCTGACGAAAGTATCGAGCCACTAGAGATCGCGGCGGAAGACGCGATTGGTCGCATGAAGAAACGAGATCGCATGGATGATGATGCGGTGGAGCGCGCTGTTGGCCGCGCACTTCGTAAAGCCTGTTTGAATACGTTTGGTCACCGCCCAATAATAGAAGTGATCGTGCTGAGGAGTTGAAACCCGTGTCAGAGTTTAAAATTGGTCCACTGAATCATGTTGGCGTTGCTGTCCCTGATTTGGCGGCAGCATGTGAAACCTATCGAACGCTGTATGGCGCGACAGATATCACGACGCCATTCGATATGCCTGAGCAGGGCGTGAAGGTCTGTTTTGTGAATTTGCCGAATAGCCAGATCGAATTAATTGAGCCTTTGAACGCCGAGTCCCCGATTGCGAACTTTATTACAAAGAATCCTAAGGGCGGCCAGCACCATGTTTGCTTTGAAGTGAACGACATCAATCAGGCCGTTGATGAGATGGAGAAGCGTGGCGCGACGGTGCTGGGTAAACCGCGCATCGGCGCACACGGCACGCTGATCATTTTCGTTCATCCAAAAAACTCGAACGGCGTACTCATCGAGCTGATGGAAACGCCTAAGGAAGCTCACTGATGACTCTTTTCGGTGCCGGTGTTGTTTTCACCATTGCTTGGTGGTTGTCGTTTTTTGTCGTCTTGCCGATTGGCGTTGCGGGACAATGGGAAGACGATTCAACGACGCCTGGCACCGAAGAGGCCGCTCCGAAGAACCCGATGCTTCGTAAAAAAGCGATATGGGCGACGGGCGGCGCGATTGTCCTGACCACATTAACAGCCATCATCGTGCCACGTTTGCTTGCGCAATAGGGGGCGCTGCGGCTAGTTGGCCTTCGTTTAGTGCGCGATCACGGAGATTCCATGCGTCTGTCGAAGTATTTTCTGCCTGTTTCCAAAGAAGCCCCTTCGGATGCGGCCATTGTTTCGCACCAGCTTATGCTACGCACCGGCATGGTTCGCCAGAATGGCGCGGGCATATACACGTGGTTGCCGCTTGGCCTGCGCGTACTGAAGAAGATCGAACAGATCGTGCGGGAAGAAATGAACCGCGCGGGTGCTGTTGAGATCCTGATGCCAACCCTTCAACAGGCCGATTTGTGGCGCGAATCTGGTCGCTACGAAGCGTATGGCAAGGAAATGCTTCGCATCACAGACCGGCATGATCGCGATATGCTTTTCGGGCCGACGAATGAGGAACTGGTCACAGACGTGTTCCGCTCCTACGTGAAAAGCTACAAACAACTGCCATTGAATCTGTATCACCAGCAATGGAAGTTCCGGGACGAGATCCGTCCGCGGTTTGGTGTGATGCGTGGTCGCGAGTTCATGATGAAGGATGCCTATTCCTTCGATCTAACCGCTGAAGACGCGCGGCATTCTTATAACCGGATGTTCTGCGCCTATCTAAACACGTTTTCCCGTTTGGGACTGACGGCTGTGCCCATGCGTGCGGATACTGGACCGATTGGCGGCGAATTGAGCCATGAGTTCATCATTTTGGCAGACACAGGCGAGAGCGCAGTCTTCTGTGACAAGACGCTTCTGGATATGCCCGCGCCGGGCATTGATCTCGATTTCTCTGCGGATTTGAGCGCCGAAGTGGAGAAACGCACGCAATACTACGCTGCAACCGAGGAAATGCACGACGAGGCCGCTTTCGAGGCGCTGCCGGAAGACCGGAGGGTCTCTGCACGTGGCATCGAAGTTGGTCACATCTTCTATTTCGGCACAAAGTATTCCGAACCTATGAATGCAGTTGTTCAGGGACCTGATGGTCAGATGGTCCCGGTGGAAATGGGAAGTTACGGTATCGGCGTATCGCGTCTGGTCGGCGGAATCATTGAGGCCTGCCATGACGAGAACGGTATCGTATGGCCTGATGGCGTTGCGCCGTTCCATGTTGGCATCATCAATATGCGGGCTGGTGACGAAGAGTGCGATGCAGCGTGTGAACAGGCTTATCAAGCATTGGAACTGGCTGGGATTGATGCGCTCTATGACGATACCGAAGACCGTGCCGGCGGCAAATTCGCGCGGATGGATCTGATCGGTCTACCGTGGCAGATCGTTATCGGGCCGCGTGGCCTGAAGAACGGTGTGGTCGAAGTCAAAAATCGCAAGACCGGTGAGAAGGAAGAGCTGCCACTCGCCGATGCATTGGCAAAGGTGCGCCCTGAATGAGTGACTTGCCCGCAGCTGCATCTCCCTTTGGGAAACTCGAGCGGACGCTTGCGTGGCGGTATCTACGCGCCAAGCGTGAACATGGCGGTGCGAGTTTGATTTCCATCATCTCGTTTGTCGGCATTTTCTTCGCAGTCGCAGCTTTGATCATCACCATGTCAATCATGAGCGGCTTTCGCGCAACATTGCTTGACGCCTTGTTGGGTGGCCAGCCGCACGTCTACGGCGTTGTCGCGTCGTACACTGAGGAAGAAGCCGAACAAATTGCCGAGACGATCAGTCTGATAGATGGCGTATCAAGTGTTGCGCCTTACATCGAAGAATACGTGCTGGTGACAGCGAATGGGCGCAAAACTGGCGCTGCTGTCCGCGCGATCCGTCAGGAGGATTTGGCGACGATGCCGTTTCTGAAAGATGGTGGAGAGGCAGCCATCGCGTCAGGCTTCGGCGAAGGCAAGAATGGCGGCAATGTCATCATGATGGGGGCGTTCCTGGCTGCAGGCCGCGAAGGTCTTGGGGTCAGGCCCGGCGACAAGGTGGAGATAATCACATCTCAAACGAATTCAGGGCCGTTGGGGTCGACGCCGCGCAGCAAAGCCTACACAGTTGGCGACGTGTTTAAGACAGGAAGTGTGGAGTTGGATCGGCTCTATATGTTCATGCCGATGGAGCAGGCACAGATCCTGTTCCAGTCCAAGGACCGTTATCAAATGCTGGACATCCGGCTGGACGATCCCAACAAGACCACCGAGGCAATGGCAGCCATCGCCGACGCGACAGGCAATGCGCTCTACACGTTCGATTGGAAGAGCCAGCGGGCCGGTTACCTGAATGCACTGCAAGTTGAACGCACCATGGTTCGCTTGCTTGTGATGGTGATTATGGGGATCGCAACTCTGAACATCATTGTTGGTGTTGTCATGCTGGTTAAAAACAAGACCCGCGACATCGCTATCTTGCGGACGATTGGTTTGGGACGAGGTGGGGTGTTGCGCGTATTTCTGCTTGTTGGCACCATTCTTGGAACGTTGGGTGCAGTACTCGGTATGGCAGTTGGCATTCTCGTCGTCACAAACATTGATGCGGTCGAGGCGTTCATAAACCTGTTTGTTCCGGGCGAGGTTTTTGATGCCGAAGTCTATGGCCTTGAGGGCCTTCCGGCGATCCTGGACTGGGGAGAAGTGATCCGAACTGGGCTCTATGCACTAGGCATGTCAATGCTGGTGTCAATCATTCCGGCCTGGTGGGCATCCCGTCAAGATCCGGTCAGTGCGTTGAGGTTCGAGTAATGAGCCAGCCAGTACTCGAGCTTCGCGATATCGACCGTTTCTACAAGACGGCGGCAGGCGAACTGCATGTGTTGAGCGGAACCAATCTCCAGCTGAACGCCGGAGAGTTGGTTGGGCTTGTGGGTCCCTCCGGCTCGGGCAAATCAACTCTATTGCATACAGCCGGCCTGCTCGAGCGCCCGGAGTCCGGCAAGGTGTTGTTGGATGGCATTGATTGCCTCGCTCTTGACGACAAAGGCCGAACCGCAATCCGCCGAGCAAAAATCGGGTTTGTATACCAGTTTCACCACCTTCTTCCGGAGTTCAACGCCGCGGACAATATCGCGATGCCGTTGATGATCGCGGGCGTAAAACAGAAACTTGCGCGCGAGAAAGCGGCGGCGCTTCTCGCCGAAATGGGTTTGAAGGATCGGGGGCACCACCAGCCTGCGCAGATGTCTGGTGGTGAACAACAGCGTGTGGCCATTGCCAGGGCCTTGGCGAATGACCCCCGGTTGGTCATTGCTGACGAGCCAACGGGCAATCTGGACCCGGCCACGACAGAGCGTGTATTTGCGACACTCATTAAAATGGTGCGAGACGAAGGCGCAGCCGTGTTGGTGGCGACGCACAATCTCTCCCTGATCAAGCACATGGATCGCGTTTTGACGTTGTCGGACGGAAAACTGGTTGATTATCAGCCGGATTAAGTTGTGAAACGCGGCTGACAGCGTCTGGTCTGGAAGAGGGCTTCACGGCACTGTATCCTGTGAACAGGAGCCGCCCCGTGACTGAGTCGACCTTTATCCACCTCGCCGTTCGTTCGAGTTATTCCCTGCTCGAAAGCATGATCACGCCGAAAGGCCTGAAGGCGTGGTGTGCTGAGCAGGGCATGCCTGCGATTGCGATAACTGACCGCAACAACCTATTTGGCGCGCTGGAGATCTCGCTGACGCTGACGGATGCGGGCATTCAGCCAATCATGGCCTGCTGTTTTGACGTCACGGACGGCCTCCCAAAAAGCGAACCCAGCCGTATTTCGCTCTACGCTCAGAATGATGTGGGTTACAAGCGTTTGATGCTTTTGTCTTCGCGAGCGTACCTGGACGCTGCTGATGGCGTGCCCAAGTTACATCGCGATTTGCTACTCGACAACACAGAAGGTCTGATCCTGCTGACCGGAGGGGCTGAGGGGCAGGTGGCCAAACATCTGTTGAAAGGCCGAGTAGCGGACGCACGCACAGAGCTATCTACATTGGCTGCAGCTTATCCCGGTCGCTGCTATGTCGAGATTACCCGGCACGGCACCGAAGATGAGTATGCAACGGAAGAGGGGCTTGTGGATCTGGCATACGAGCTCAGTCTTCCGCTCGTGGCCACGCACGATGCCCGGTTCATGAAGTCAGCGGACGCGAAGGCGCACGACGCCATGATGTGCATCTCCAACGGCCAGTATCTCGGCCAGGATGATCGCAAACGCGTAGACCCTTCGCAGTATCTCAAAACCGCCGGCGAGATGGTCTCCTTGTTTGAGGACCTGCCCGAAGCGATTGCCAACACGTCTGAGATCGCACGACGTTGCGCGGTAAAGGCCGAAACGCATAAGCCTATTCTGCCGAACTTCTCCAAGGAAGGTCGTTCCGAGTCAGAGGAATTACGGAAACAGGCTGTTGAGGGATTGGAATTCAGACTGTCCGCCGCTGACAAACTTTATGCGGACCGTGACACCTATTTCGAACGTCTTGATTACGAGCTTTCGATCATCGAACGCATGGGGTTCCCCGGTTACTTCCTGATCGTTTCCGACTTTATCAAATGGGCCAAGGAAAACGGAATTCCGGTGGGTCCAGGCCGGGGGTCTGGTGCGGGGTCTCTTGTCGCTTGGGTGTTGTTGATCACAGACCTTGATCCGCTCAGGTTTGACCTGCTGTTCGAGCGCTTCCTGAACCCGGAACGTGTGTCGATGCCCGACTTCGACGTCGACTTCTGTCAGGAGCGACGTGGAGAGGTAATTCGCTATGTCCGCGATAAATATGGCGCCGATTCGGTGGCGATGATCATTACCTTCGGTACGTTGCAGGCCAAGGCTGTGGTGCGCGATGTAGGCCGGGTCATGCAGATGCCATATGGTCAGGTTGACCGGCTTGCGAAACTCATTCCGTTCAACCCGGCGAATCCCCCCAAGCTTCAGGACGCAATCGACGACGAACCGAAATTTCAAGACGAAATAGACGCGGACGAGCGTGTCGGGGAGTTGCTAGAGATAGCCTTGTCGCTGGAGGGCAAATACCGAAACGCAGGCACTCACGCCGCTGGCGTGGTGATCGGTGATCGGCCTCTGGTGGAGTTGGTCCCGCTTTACAACGATCCGCGTGCTGATTTGCCTGCGACGCAGTTCAATATGAAATATGCCGAAACGGCCGGGCTGGTGAAGTTCGACTTTCTCGGTCTGAAGACGCTGACGGTCATCGACCGCGCGCTCAAGCTTATTCGCCGTGACGGGCGCGATGTCGGGCCGGAATGGCAAAGCCTGGATGATCAGGCCACTTATGATCTTATGGCTAGTGGCGAAACCCTTGGCGTGTTCCAGCTTGAAGGTGCAGGCATGCGGGACACGCTGAAAAAGGTGCGTCCGCACAACCTGGAAGACGTCATCGCCATTATATCCCTTTATCGCCCCGGGCCTATGGAGAATATTCCGGTTTACGTTCAGGGTAAGGAGGACCCGTCGTCGGTTGTCTACCAACATCCAGATTTGAAACCCGTTCTTGAAGCGACCTATGGTGTTCCCGTTTACCAGGAACAGGTCATGCGGATGGCGCAGGAGATTGCCGGTTACTCCCTCGGTGAAGCTGACTTGTTGCGTCGTGCCATGGGTAAGAAGAAAGTTGAGGAGATGATTGCCCAGCGGAAGCGCTTTGTCGAAGGCGCGGCCGAATTGAAAGGGATGGAAGAGAAACTGGCGAACGACATCTTTGATACGATGGAAAAGTTCGCTGGCTATGGTTTCAATAAATCACATGCGGCCGCATATGCTCTGATCGGCTATCATACCGGATACCTTAAACGGCATTTCCCGGTTGAATTCCTGGCCGCATCGATGAGCCTCGATATTGGCAACACGGACAAGCTGGCGGCGTTCTTTCAGGAAGCCAAACGTCTCAAAATTCCGGTTCTTGCTCCTGACGTGAATTCATCGACGGCTGATTTCGACGTGAAGGATGGCGCGGTTGTCTACGCCCTCGGCGCGCTTAAAGGCGTCGGACTTGAAGCCATGAAGCACGTCGTTGAAATTCGCGAGCGCGATGGTCGTTTCGAAGACTTGTACGACTTTGCCGAGCGTGTGGATCCAAAGCATGTGAACAAGAAGGCTTTTGAATCCCTGTCGAAGGCCGGCGCCTTCGATTCGTTTGAGCCGAACCGTGCGAAGATGCTCGAGTCAGCGCCCTTGTTGGCGAATATGGCGGTGAGTGCCGCCCAAGACCGGCAAGGGGGGCAGGGTGGTCTTTTCGGTGAAGCAGAACCAGCTCTCCGCCCCGTCTTGCCGAAGGCGAAAGCATGGAATGGTCAGCAGAAGCTGGATCAGGAGTTTAAATCCATCGGATTTTACTTTTCGGGGCACCCGCTCGATGACGTCCTTGAGGGCTTGGACCGCGAGCGGGTCACACTGGCCATGGAAGTTCAGGATCGAGCGGCTGATGGTAAACCACTCGAAATGATTGGCGTTGTACGCGCGCGCAGCGACAAGCCAGCTCGGAATGGCGGCAAGTTCGCCTTCTTGACGCTGTCTGACCCTTCCGGCGAAGTCGAGATGATGGTGTTTCCGGAAACGCTCTCTCAAAATTACGATCTCTTGCAGGTTGGCAATGCCGTCGCGATTACAGTCGGTGTTAAACGGAATGCGGAGGAGATAAAGCTGAACGCCGAGCGGGTTCTCAAGCTAGAGGCTGCACGCCTGTCTAAGGCAATGGGGGCTTTGAAGATTAGGCTGGCCGTTGGTGCCTTCGTCGGAGATCTTGCGGGTGTTGTCGAGCATCTGACGAAGCTTCAAGACCTTGAAAAAGGAGAGCTTCTTATAGAAATGCCACTTGAGGATGGTCGAGTTGTGACCATGAAACTTCCATCTACTTACACGATTGGCCTCAGCGCGCAGCGAGCGCTTAAAGAGGCGCCAGGCGTTGAGCGTGTAGAACCGCTCAAAGCGGCCTGACAAAACCCAAGCTGAAAGCCTTGCAGCCATGGGCAATATCTGTATAAGCCGCCCCATCAGAAACCAGTTCACGGGTGCATCCGGTGCGAAGGGCCATGGTGGTCCAAAGTTCCACCCGTGACGGCCAACCGGATGGAGACAATCTATGGCCCTACCTGACTTCAACATGCGTCAGTTGCTCGAAGCTGGCGTTCACTTCGGTCACCAAACTCACCGCTGGAACCCACGCATGAAGCCGTACATCTACGGCGAGCGTTCCGGCATCCACATCATGGACCTTTCCCAGACAGTTCCTGCACTGCATCAGGCGCTCGTTTTCGTGCGCGATACAGTCGCAAAAGGCGGTCGTGTCCTGTTTGTTGGTACGAAGCGTCAGGCAGCAGACCCAGTTGCAGAAGCTGCACAGCGCTGTGCCCAGTACTACATGAACCACCGTTGGCTCGGCGGCACGCTGACCAACTGGTCAACTGTGTCCAATTCCATCAAACAGCTCAAAGAGCTGAATTCGATGTTTGAAAGCGGCAGCGGCCAAGGCTTGACCAAGAAAGAGCTGCTCGATCTGGAGCGTCGCCGCGACAAGCTGCAGATGTCCCTCGGCGGTATCGCCGACATGGGCGGTCTCCCGGCTGCAATGATCGTGATCGATACCAACAAAGAGGCGATCGCCGTTCAGGAAGCTCGCAAGCTGGGCATCCCGGTTGTGGCTGTGCTCGACACGAATTGCGATCCGGCCGATGCGGATTACGGCTTTGCCGGAAACGACGATGCGGCTCGCGCTATTTCTCTCTACTGCAACCTGTTTGCGGACGCTGTGCTGGACGGCCTTGCCGAATCTACCGCAGGCCTTGGCGTAGACCTTGGTGAGCTGGAAGATGTAGACGCCATGGCTGAAGCTGATGCGGCTGTTGCCGCTGAGGGTGAAACCGCTGAAGACGCAACAGGCGCCTAAGACAGGGCGTCTGACCTGAAGACCAAACTGAAGGAATACAGCAATGGCTGAGATTACCGCTGCGCTTGTTAAAGCACTGCGCGAGAAGACTGGCGCAGGCATGATGGATGCCAAAAAGGCGCTCGTTGAAAACAATGGTGACGAAGCTGCAGCCGTGGATTGGTTGCGCGCAAAAGGCCTCTCGAAAGCCGCGAAGAAGTCCGGTCGGACTGCGGCAGACGGTCTTGTGTCTGTTCAAGTCTCTGAAGACGGCAAAACAGGCGCCATTGTTGAGCTGAACGCAGAAACCGACTTTGTGGCGCGGAACGAAAAGTTCCAGACTGCGCTCGCCGGGATCACCAAAGCTGCGCTCGATACCGATGGATCGGTTGAGGCGTTGTCGTCTGCCGGTTCGCCGGATGGCGAAGGCACTGTTGACGATCTGATCAAGCGCCTCATCGCGACAATCGGCGAAAACATGACTCTCCGCCGTAGCGCGAAACTGACTGCTGACGGCAAAGTGGCTTCCTACATCCACAATGCTGAAACTGCGGGCATGGGTAAAGTGGGCGTTCTGGTTGCTCTGGACGGATCTGGTGATCTGGAAGACATCGGTCGCAAGGTTGCGATGCACATTGCTGCCACGTCGCCAGCCGCTGCAACGACCGATGAGCTGGATCCGGCAATCGTTGAAGCCGAGAAGCGTGTTTTGACCGAGCAGGCACGTGAAAGCGGCAAGCCAGACAATGTCATTGAGAAGATGATTGTTGGCCGCATGCAGAAATTCTACAAGGAAGTAGTCCTCGTAGAGCAGCCTTTTGTGATGAATCCAGACCAGACTGTCGGCAAGTTCCTTGAGGAACAAGGCGCCACTCTGAAAGGCTTCGTGCACTTCAAGCTGGGCGAAGGTGTCGAGAAAGAAGAAGACAACTTCGCGGATGAAGTTGCTTCAATGACAAAAGGCAGCTGATCTAGCTTGCCTTTCTGCCCGCAAAGGGCTTTGAACATCCCGGTCGCCCATGACAGGCGGCCGGGAATCTTTTAGGAGCCTATACAAGGCCGCCATATCCGGAGAACCCCCTCATGCAAGCTGAAGAGTCCGACTCCAACCCGTTGAAATACAAGAGGGTGTTGCTGAAGCTCTCCGGCGAGGCACTCATGGGGCCTGGGCAATTTGGCATTGATATTCCTACCTGCGAAAAATTTGCTCACGCGATCAAGGCGGCTCAGGATTCTGGCTCTGAAATCTGCCTTGTTATTGGCGGAGGGAACATATTCCGCGGTGTTGCTGGGGCGGCGAAAGGTATGGAGCGAGCACAAGCAGACTCCATGGGTATGCTCGCGACCATCATGAACGCTTTGGCGATGCAAAGCGTCTTGGAGAGCATCGGTGTTCCGACGCGCGTTCAGTCTGCAATTCGGATGGAATCGATTTGCGAGCCATATATACGGCGGCGTGCTCAACGCCACATGGAAAAGGGTCGCGTGGTGATATTTGCGGCGGGTATCGGAAATCCGTTCTTTACAACTGATACCGGCGCAGCTCTCCGAGCGATTGAGATGAATTGCGACGCCCTGCTGAAGGGGACGCAGGTAGACGGCGTCTACACGGCCGATCCCAAGATCGACGCTAATGCCACGCGATACGATGAAGTTGGGTATCAGGAGCTCTTGGCCAAGGATCTTCGCGTGATGGACCCGTCAGCGGTAAGTCTCATGCGTGACAACAACATTCCAATCGTAGTCTTTTCTCTGAAAGAGGAAGGTTCGCTGCTTAAAGTTCTGCATGGTAAAGGCACATCCACAACAATCACAAATCATGGAGCGTAAGTGTCATGAGCTACAATAAAAAGGATCTTGAACGGCGCATGGAGGGCGCACTGGCGTCTCTCTCGACCGAATTTAGCGGACTCCGGACGGGACGTGCATCGGTGAACTTGCTGGATTCTGTCATGGTGCCAGCTTACGGATCTACCGTGCCGCTCAACCAGGTGGCTTCCGTGACGGTGTCTGATAACCGCATGTTGTCTGTAAATGTGTGGGATAAATCAGTTGTCGGCGCCACCGACCGCGCTATCCGGGATTCGGGCTTGGGGCTTAACCCCGTAACAGATGGACAGAATCTCCGCATTCCGATTCCACCGCTGAATGAAGAGCGTCGCATAGAGTTGCAAAAAGTCGCCGGCAAGTACGCTGAAGCTACGCGTGTTGCCATTCGTAACATTCGCCGCGACGGAATGGATGCTCTGAAGAAGATGGAAAAGGATGGAGAAATCAGTGAAGATCGTCTTCATTCTTTGTCTGACGAGGTTCAAAAACTGACTGATCAATATGTCGCCAAAGTCGACGAAGCACTCAAAGGCAAAGAAGCGGAGATCATGCAGGTCTGATGTCGAATGAAGATGCCTCTGTGACATCTGCGATTGACACGGTCCGTTCTGACGTTCCGAAACATATTGCTATTATCATGGATGGTAATGGCCGCTGGGCGAAGGCTCGCGGATTACCACGAGCCTCCGGCCATGAGCGCGGGGTTGAGGCCCTCAGGCGCACGGTAGAGGGCGCCGCGGATATTGGTATCCGATATTTGACGGTTTACTCGTTCTCGACGGAGAACTGGCGTAGGCCTGCTTCTGAAGTGAATGCCCTTTTCGGGCTGCTCAAGCTTTTCATTCAGAAAGACTTGAGCCGTTTGAAGCGAGAGGGTGTCAAAATTCGGGTTATTGGGCGCCGGGAAGGCCTTCCCAAAGATATTTCCGAGCTGGTTGACAAGGCAGAGTTCGAAACTGCCGAGAACGACACTTTCTTTCTAAACATAGCCTTCAATTATGGTGGCAGGGAAGAGATTGCCCGAGCTGTAAAGCGGTTGGCAGCAGACGTTGGGAGCGGCGTTCACGCTTCATCTGATGTTACTGAAGACTTGGTTGCGAGCTACCTTGATACTGCGGGTATGCCAGATCCGGACCTGCTCATCCGAACAAGTGGAGAGTATCGCCTCAGCAATTTTTTACTGTGGCAGGCAGCGTATAGCGAACTCGTCTTCTTCGATGTTTTGTGGCCTGACTTCGATCAGGTCTGGCTTATGAAAGCTGTAGAAATGTTTCGCGAGAGGGAGCGTCGCTTCGGCGGCGTGACGCCGGAGGATAACTAATGGGCGACTGGACATCGCCCGAACGGCGTTTTTCTCAACTTGGCCAAAGGCTACTGACAGCCGCAGTTCTCATACCCACGGGCCTATTCGTCGTGTGGAATGGTGGTTGGTGGCTAGCCGCCGCATGCGCTTTTTTTGGGGCGATCATGGCTTGGGAATGGGCAGGGATGAGCGGTCATCCGCGTGGGGGACTGATAGGGCTGGCCACCAGTCTGTTTTGCTTGGCCCTGCCACTCAAGATGCCAGCCGTCCTGATTTCAATTGCTGTGTTTGGCCTGGCACTCACGTTCGCTTCGCGAGCGGGCAACGTACGGATACGTTCCGTCTCAGTGTTGGGCTGGGTATATGTTACTGGCATGGCCGCCGGGCTCTGGGTGCTTCGGGAAGGTCCGTGGGATGGACGTGCTGTCGCGCTATACTTCATGTCCTTCGTGTGGGCCTCGGATGCTGCGGCGTATTTCGTGGGGCGTGGCCTCGGTGGGCCCCGTTTGTTGCCTCAAGAGAGCCCGAACAAAACTTGGAGCGGCGCAATTGGCGCTCTGCTGTTCACGGCTGTTTGCGGTTTTGCTGCTGCGGACATACTCGAAGTGAATTCAGTATGGTGGATCGCGACTGGATTTGCGCTCTCGGCGACAGCGCAATTCGGCGATTTGTTTGAAAGTGGTTTGAAGCGGCGGTTCAAGGTAAAAGATTCAAGTAATCTGCTGCCCGGTCATGGAGGCGTACTGGATCGGGTGGATGGCTTGGGAGCTGTGGGAATCTTGGGTTCCATTGCACTTCTTCTTGTGCCCGATCTGCCGGGCGCGCTGGGGCTTTCATGACGCGGCCGCATCACATCAGCATAATGGGGTCGACGGGGTCGATCGGAAAATCAGCATTGGATGTGGTCCGACATGCCAATGCGTGTGGCGATCAGAAGTTCAAGATTGTGGCCTTGGCTGCCGGGAGTGACGCTGAAGGGTTGGCGGCGCAGGCTCGCGAATTTGATGCGGATGTCGCCGTCATTGCGGATGAAACCAAGATTGATGAGCTTCGAAGTCGACTGGCCGGAACAAACGTCACCGTCGATGCGGGATTAAGCGCTGTTGTTGAAGCCGCCAGCCGGCCCGTGGACCGTTTGCTTGCAGCGATTGTCGGGTCCGCCGGCCTTGAATCCACCATAGCCGCTGTGCGCGCGGGCAATGATGTTGCGATTGCCAATAAAGAGAGCGTCGTTTGCGGGGGCAAATTGATTCTGAGGGAGGCCGCTCGACGGGGCGTGAAGATCTTGCCTGTGGATTCCGAACATTCCGCCATTTTTCAATGCATTGGTGACGGTCGTTCGCTAGAGAAAATGACCATTACAGCTTCAGGGGGGCCGTTTAGAAAGGCTAGCCTCGAAGAGATGCGCAGCGCGTCACCTCAACAAGCCGCGGCTCACCCGAACTGGAGTATGGGCGTCAAGAACTCGATTGATAGCGCCACACTCATGAACAAAGCGCTGGAGTTTATCGAGGCAGGTTTCCTGTTCGACGTGGGAGAAGATCAATTGGACGTGGTGGTTCACCCTCAGTCCATTATTCATGGAATGGCCCATTTTTCTGACGGTTCCGTGATCGCGCAATTGGGCGCACCGGATATGAAAACGCCGATATCATACGCGCTTGCTTGGCCGGACAGGACTGCCACAAACGTCGACAGGCTCGATTTGGCCAAGTTGGGTTCTCTTGATTTTGAGTCGGTAGATGAAGACCGATTCCCGGCAATCAGGTTGGCTCGGTGCGCCTATCAGCACGGCGCAGCGGCTACCACGGTATTAAATTGTGCTAATGAAGTCGCCGTTTCTGCTTTTATCGCGGGTCAATGCGGGTTTCTGGACATAAGCTGGCTCGTGGAACAGGCGCTAAGCCGGTATTTGGAGGGAAGCATGCAAGGGATTGCGTGCGAGACGCTTGAAGAGATAGCGTTTCTTGATCGCATGACGCGTGAAATGACGCGGGACATTCTGGGGAGTGACCTGCGTCGCATGGGAGGATGAACGCTTTGGGTGATGTGATCAGCCAGGGACCACTGTTTCTTGTGTGCCTCATCTTCATGATGGGCATCGTGGTAATCGTACACGAACTCGGCCACTATCTTGTTGGCCGTTGGTTTGGTGCGGCGGTGGAATCGTTCTCCGTTGGCTTCGGTAAGCCCATGTTTGAACGGAAGGACAAATATGGCACGCGTTGGCGCGTGAATTGGATTCCGCTCGGGGGCTTTGTGAAATTTGTCGGTGAAAGCCAATTGGCCGGAGACGTTGGCAAGTTAGAGACAGGGCCCGTGGGCAAAGCGTACCCGGAATTGGGGGTAGGGCAGCGGTCGCTTGTCAGCCTTGCTGGGCCATTCGCCAATTTTGTGCTGTCGACGCTGATATTTGCATTGATTTTGGGCGCGCATGGCCGGCCAAACATGAAAGTAGGCGTGGCAGATGTAAGCCCAACAGGTGCGGCCGCTGCGGGCGGTATGCAGGCTGGGGACGTGATTCTCGCGGTAAACGGTAAGGAAATCAGCAATTCATCAGACGTTCTGATTCAGATTGTTCTCAACCCAAATGAGGCGATGAACTTTCGGGTGCAGCGCGATGATTCGGAAGAGTTGCTGACTATCACCCCCGAAGAAGTCATTCGAGAGAATGATTTTGGCCAGAAAGTGCCGCAGGCGACGATCGGAGTGGCTATTGCGCCTGTGTCCTATGGAGAACACATCACCTACAATCCCGTACAGGCGCTGGGTCAGGGAGTGATCGAAACGGGTGCCACAATAGATAGAACCATTACGATGTTGACCCGTATCGTGACGGGTAAGATGTCCATGCACGCCATGACAGGTCCAGTTGGCATTGGTGACATATCGCGACGCGCTGTTAACCGTGTTTGGGAACAGGAACAGGTTTCAACCGGTCAGAAGATAGAGCAGCTATTTTGGATGTTAGCCAGTATCTGCGCCGCAATTTCAGTCGGAGTTGGTTTTTTCAACCTGCTTCCACTGCCAGTTCTCGATGGTGGACATCTTGTTTTTAACGCCTATGAAGCGATTGCAGGCAAGGAAATGCCGCAGAAAGTGCAGGAAATGGCCCTGACATTCGGATTGATCCTGTTATTGGGGATGGTCGTTGTGATCACTTGGGGTGACCTCATCGAAGCCGGCTTGTTCGGAACAAGAGGCGGCTGACCCGCCCGCCGAAATTAACCAGAGAGTATATCGACGATGCGTAAGTTCCTTGCAGCAACCATGATGGCGAGCAGTGTTCTGGCTGTGAACACGGCTCTGGTTCCCATGGGAACTGCTGATGCTCAGGAAGATAGTCGATATGGCGGCACGATCCGATCGATCATCGTTGAGGGCAATCAGCGAATCGAAGCGAGAACGGTACAGTCTTATCTGCTGGTGGAACCGGGCGACGCATTTGACCCTGACCGTATCGATCTTTCCCTTAAGACGCTGTTTGCAACAAACCTGTTCGCGGACGTTTCAATTGACCGGGTAGATGACAATCTCGTCGTGCGCGTGGTGGAAAACCCGATCATCAACCGTGTGGTGTTTGAGGGCAACAGCGCGCTTGACGACGATAAACTTCGAGAAGATATCCAAGCTGCGCCTCGCGGTATTTTTACCGCGGCTCGTGTCCAATCAGATGTTCAGCGCATTTTGGAGCTTTATCGCCAATCAGGTCGTTTTGCTGCCAAAGTCGAGCCGCAGTACAAGCCGCTTGAGCAGAACCGGGTTGATCTGATATTCGAGATTACAGAAGGCCCGGTCACCGGCGTTCGAGCGATCAACTTCATCGGGAACGAAGCATATTCGGACTCGCGCCTGCGCAGCGAGATCGTCACACGTCAGTCGCGCCTGTGGCGTTTCTTCAGCTCGAACGACAATTACGATCCAGGGCGCCTTGAATACGACCGGGATCTTCTTCGCCAATTCTACCAGAACAATGGCTATTACGATTTCCGCGTAACGTCTGCTGTCGCGGAGCTGACGCCCGACCAGAAAGACTTCTACATCACCATGACGGTGGACGAGGGGCGTCAGTATTACTTCGGCGAAGTGAAGGTCGAAACGGCGCTTGAAAAGCTTGACGCCAATGCGTTGCGCCGCGCTGTTCCGATCCAGACTGACTCTCTATTCCGGGGAGATTCAATTGAAGATACGATCGATGCGCTGACTTATGCGGCGGGTATTGCGGGATACGCTTTCGTTGACATCCGTCCTCAGATTGATGTGAACCCGGAAACCGGCCTGATTGACGTGACCTTTGCTGTCGACGAGGGGCCTCGCGTCTATATTGATCGCATCAATATTGTCGGAAATACGCAAACTCTGGACCGGGTCATTCGGCGGGAACTTCGAATTGCAGAAGGTGACGCGTTCAACCGTATTTTGCTCGACCGTTCAAAGAACCGCGTGCGGGCGCTTGGTTACTTCAAGGAAGTCGAGGTCATTGAGACGCCTTCCGATCAGCCAGATAGAACCATTGTTGATATCAAGGTTGAAGAACAGCCGACTGGCGAATTGTCCTTCGCGGCCGGTTTTTCATCCGTTGATGCGTATCTGCTGGATGTCAGTGCGTCCCAACGAAATCTGCGTGGGCGCGGGCAGTCTGTGGTCGCACGTGTTTCTGCTTCGAGTCGGCAACAGATCCTGGATTTCCGGTTTACAGAGCCGCGATTGTTCGATCGAAACCTTTCGGGCGGTATTGATGCATTTGCGACGCGCCAGGATTACGAAGACTATTCTGGCTTCAGCAGCGAAACGATTGGCGCGGGCGTGCGTTTGGGCTTCCCTCTGACGGAGCGAATGCAGCTTGGCTTGAGCTACCGTCTGCAGGCGGATGAAGTGAACGTACTCGACCGCAATTATATTATCGATGAGAACGGCTTCTTCATCACAGATCGAATTCAGACCGCCGGGCAGGATACGCCGGACGATATTTCTGATGACCGGTACCGCTTGGTCGAAGAAGGCGATGCTGGTGCGGGACAGCGCGTCGTGGACCAGTGCTCTCGCGACTATGTTCTGAGAGATCCGATTTGTCGTGCAGAGCGAAGCGATATCTCTAGTATCATCGGGTACAACTTCTTCTGGGATCGAACGAATGATCCTATCCGCCCATCTCGTGGTTTTGACTTCCGCTTCAGTCAGGATTTGGCCGGTCTGGGCGGCGATGTTAAATATTTGCGAACGGAATCCAGCGCCACGGCATATCGGGGTATTTGGCGCGATATGATCGCGAGTGTTCGCCTCTCAGGCGGATACGTTTTCCCATTGGAAGACAATCAAGGCGTTCGGATCAACAATCGCTTCTTCCGGGGTGGCAGCACGTTCCGTGGATTTGATGTTGCTGGTATTGGACCTCGCGAGATTGTCAGGGTTGTGGATCCTGAGACGGGCGAAGTTGTTCAAACGCGGCGCCTGAATTCGCAAGGGGGCAACGTCTATTATCAAGGCACAGCGGAATTGAGTTTGCCCAACTTCCTGCCGGAAGAATATGGCATTCGGAGCGCGCTGTTTGCTGAGGCGGGTGCATTGGGATCGCTGCGCGGTCCGGATGTGGGGCCAACCATTTACTTTACCGACACAACAACTGGGCTGCCTGCAGTACGTCTGACGAAAACCGCCGCGTCGCTCAGGGCATCTGCCGGATTGAGTGTTTTCTGGGACTCGCCATTTGGGCCAATTCGCTTCGACTTCTCGCAGATCCTCAGGCGTGAAGATTATGACCGGACTGAAACGTTCCGGTTCTCAACATCAACAAGATTCTAAATTCCAAGCCGAAAGACAGGAGACTAGAATGTCCCGCATCAAGAATTTCTTCCTCGCAATTGCGATGTCAGTCGCAGCAATTGGTTTTATCTCACCTGCCGCTATGGCGCAGGGAACCACCGTAATCACCATTGATGAAGCTAAGATTCTCCGTGACAGCAAGGCTGGTCAGGATATTCAGGCAAAACTCAAGAACATCGAAAATCAGATCAACACGGAGCTTTCTCCGACAAAGACGTCTCTTGAAACAGAGGGCCAGTCGATCAACGCCGAGCTTCAAGGCAAGACTCGAGAGCAAATTGCAGGCGATGCTGCTCTTGTTACGAAGTTGAACACTTATGAGAAGAAGGCGAGCGATTTCGCAAAATCTCGTCAGAAAGCTTCGAACGAACTTGCTCTAACTGAGCGTCAGGCGCTGGTGGACTTTAACAAAGCGCTTGAACCGGTTCTCTTGCAGGTCGTCAGCGAAAAGAACGCTCAAATCGTCCTTTCAAAAAGCTCGGTCATCTACGGTGTGGATGCAGTAGACGCGACAGCACTCGTTATCAGCAAGCTCGACGCTGCAACGCCTACCATTTCAGTTGTTCGCAAGCGTATTCCTGAGCAACCCGCTCAATAATTGAGAGTGTCCCCGTGCCTGTAGACGTACGTTTTTATGCGCCTGTAGGTGCTTTGTCGCTCGGTGAACTGGCTATCAAAACTGGTTCGGCGTTAAGCGGCAAAGAGGATTTGGAGATAACCGGGATCTCCTCCGCCGAGAACGGTCGGCGGGGAGATCTCGGGTTTCTCGATGGAGATGGAAAGTCGACTGGTTCGATCAGCTCCGATATCTCCGCACTAGTCGTAAATGAAGCAAACCGAATAAATGTGCCGGATGGCATACCTTTTCTGGTGTCTGCCTTCCCACGGCACGTTCACAGTGTGGCTGCCGGAATTCTATTCCGGGCCCGACAGCTGGACTGGGGCGGTGAGGAGTTGGTTTCACCTGATTCCGTTATTGATGAGTCTGCAAAACTAGCCCCCGGCGTTGTGGTGGCACCCGGTGCAGTCATCGGAGCGGGGACTTTCATTGGCGCGAATGCCGTCATTGGGCCTGGTGTTCAAATAGGCCAGAATTGCCAGATCGGTCCGGGTTCCAGCATCCAATGCGCTCTGATTGGTGATCATGTTAAGTTGCTTGCTGGCGTGCGCATTGGTGAAGCTGGTTTCGGGGTAATGCCTGGCCCAAATGGTCCAGAAGATGCGCCCCACTACGGGCGCGTTATCTTGCAGGATCACGTCACCGTTGGCGCGAACTCATGCATCGATCGCGGCGCCTTCGATGACACGATCGTTGGAGAGCGGACTCGTATCGATAATCTCTGCCAAATAGCACATAATGTGGTTCTCGGGCGTTCAGTTCTTGTTGCGGCCTTTGGCGGAATTTCCGGTTCCGTGAAAGTGGGTGATGGCTCGATGCTCGGTGGGCGCGTTGGGATTGCTGATCATGTCGTGGTGGGTGAGGGGGTGTCGCTCGCCGCATCTGCTGGTCTCTTCCGAGACGTAGAGGACGGTCAGACGTGGGGAGGAACACCGGCCAAACCGATCCGTCAGTGGATGCGGGAAGTGGCATGGTTGCAGAAAAACTCAAATCCGAAGAAAAAGGGTTAGACGGCATTCTGGCCGTTTCAACTCGTTTGGGATAACATGTCCGCACACATTCATTCGACGGCTTATGTAGAGGATGGAGCCATCCTGGGCGACGGAGTCCAGATCGGACCATTCTGCCACGTTGGACCCCACGTAACGCTAGGCTCTGGCGTTGTTCTTAAATCTCATTCGGTCGTTACTGGTCACACCGAGGTGGGAGCAGGCTGCGTACTGCATCCACACGCTGTCATCGGTGGCCTGCCGCAAGTTATCGGATTTGAAGAGACCCCGGAGTCCAGACTGGTTGTCGGCAGCAATTGCGTCTTCCGTGAATACGCAACTGCGCATTCTGGAATGCCCAAGTTCGGCGGGCTGACGACGATTGGCGACAATTGTTTCGTAATGATCGGCGCCCATGTGGCGCATGATAATCAGATTGGCGACAATGTGGTCATGGCAAACAACGTCTCCCTGGCAGGGCATATTACCGTTGGAGATAATGTTTGGTTTGGTGGTTTAGCCGCAGTGCATCAATTTTCGAGGATTGGGCGCAACGCTTTTATCGGGGGCGGCGCAATTGTGGTAGAAGATGTCATCCCATTCGGATCAGTCGTTGGCAACCACGCTAAACTTTCTGGCCTCAACATGGTCGGTTTGAAACGTCGAGGTTTTTCCAAAGCACAAATTCAGGGTATTCGCGCAGCGTACAAGGCCATCTTCCTTGGCGAAGGTTTGTTCAAGGATCGATTGGACCAAGCCAAAAAAGACTTCGCGAACAACGAGCTCGCCATGGAAATCATCGCTTTCATCCGCGAAAGTGAACGCCCAATTTGCAAACCGGGCTAAAAGCACATGGCGCCACTTGGTATCATCGCTGGACTTGGAGATCTCCCCGTTGCTATTGCGGAGCATGCAGTCGAGAGCGGGCAGGGTGCGTACGTTCTCCGACTGAAAGGTTTCGACGACCCTGGACTTGCAAAGTTTCCTGGAGATCTCGTGGGAATTGGAGAAGTTGGTGGAATTCTCAAAAAACTGAAGTCTGCAGGATGTGAAGAAGTAGTCTTTGCGGGGATTGTTAAGCGGCCGGATTTTGGCGATCTCAAGCTTGATGTCAAAGGCGTCACCCTTTTGCCGAAGGTTCTTTCAGCCGCGAAAAAGGGCGACGATGCTTTGCTGCGCGTGTTGGTGCGCGAGTTCGAAAAACAGGGCTTCAAGGTTCTGGGTAGCCACGAAGTTCATGCCAAGCTACTCGCTCCGGAAGGTGTAATTGCTGGTGCAAAGCCAACCTCAGAACAGATGGAAGATATTCTGCATGGAGCGCGTGTGGCATCGGCAACCGGCGCGCTTGATATCGGCCAAGGGGCAGTCGTTTGTGAGGGCTTGGTCTTGGCAGTTGAGGCGCAGGAGGGAACCGACTCTATGCTTGAGCGGTGTCGAACCTTGCCGGAAGAGATCCGGGGCACAGAGTTCGCGCGAAAGGGCGTATTGGTAAAGCGTCCGAAGCCGGGGCAGGAACTGAGAATTGATCTGCCAACCACTGGCGTCTCGACGGTAGAAAAAGTGGCCGCAGCGGGGCTTGCAGGATTAGCAGTTGAGGCTGGCGGTGCGCTGTTGCTCGATCGCCGGAGAATGGTTGAGCGGGCCGAAGAGCTTGGGGTCTTCATTTATGGCTTCGCTCCAGAGGATGAAGCGTGAGCAAGCCCCGCATCTACATGGTTGCCGCAGAACCGTCTGGCGACCTTCTTGCCAAGGAAGTCGTACAGAAAATTCGCCTAGATAGTCCAGAGGCGCACATTTCCGGAATTGGTGGACGAGAACTCAAGAGCGTGGGGATTGACTCACCGGTCGACGTGTCTCCGTTATCGATCCTCGGCTTTTTTGAGGGCATCAAGGCCTATGGTGATGTTGTTCGACTAGCGGATGAGGCCGCGGCCGAGATCATAAAGGATACTCCTGACGTTGTTGTTTTAGTCGACTCTTGGGGATTTATGCTACGGGTCGCTCAGAGAGTTCGCGCGCAAGCTCCAGATATTCGCCTTGTTAAACTGGTAGGGCCGCAAGTTTGGGCAACGCGGTCAGGGCGGGCAAAGACACTTGCGTCTACTGTTGATCACCTTCTGTGCATCCACGATCTGGAAGTTCCTTTTTACGAGCCTTTTGGCCTGAAGACGACGGTCATAGGCAATCCCGCAATTTCTCGACACGTGGAGGGAAATGGTCAGAGGTTTCGGGAAGCCAACGGCATTCCTGGGGATCGCCAACTTGTTCTTGTGTTGCCGGGCAGTCGACCAAGTGAAATCAAGAGAGTGGCGCCGGCACTTGTGAATGCTGCACAGCACTTGAAGCGTGATAATCCAGAATTGTCGCTTGTATTTATGCCGGCAGAGAACGTCTCCAAGTATTTTAAGTCTTCTTACTCCGATGTCGGAGATTGGGCTCTAATATCTGACGATGCTGAATCGCGATACGATGCGATGGCGGCAGCGGACTTGGCGCTCGCGTGTTCCGGGACGGTGACGACCGAACTGGCTATGCAGGATACACCAATGATCGTTGCGTATCGTACAGGCTGGATCACATGGGCGTTAGCCCGGGGATTGCTCTACAAAAAGACCCACATCTCGCTTCTCAATATTGTGAGCGATGATCAGGAGATTATTCCAGAGTTTGTTCAAACGCGGCAGAAGCCAGAGCTGATCGCATCTTTGGCGCAGCAATGGTTGCGTGATCCGAAGTTGCTAGCTTCACAGTTGGCTCGTCAGCGGGTGGCGCTGGAAAAAATGAAAGAGGGCGAACGAGACGCGAGTGAAATTGCGGCGAGTGTTATTCTTGAAGAAGCCCATTTGCGACGTTCCTGAGCGATATCAGATCAGCCCCGTACAAATGATTGATCAATGAGTTTCTTCAGGCTCCACAGACCCGGAGCCTTGAGTGTGTGACCCCATTTTTCTGCGATCGCTGACTTTCCACCCAGGCTGACAAGCTTGAGATAGTCCGTTTGTGGTTGGAAGCTACGCAGCGAGTTACCGGACATATATGCGATCAGATTGCTCATCAGAAGTTGGCCTTGTCGAACTGCGTATACGCCTGCCTTGGGAATGCTTTCGCCCATAAAATGTGCCGTGTCGCCTGCGAAGAATACGCTTTCATGTGAGACCGACTGCAATGTAGGCAAGACCATCGGAAACCCATTGTCGGTCGCCAGGCCTGACTCTTCGAGCCAGTTTGCTGCGTGCGCGCCAGTCGCCCATACTATTTGGCCAGCTTTTACTGTTTCGCCGGAACTAACACGCACTCCATTTGGTGTAATTACGTGAGCGGACGTATTTTCATGAACACCAATGCGGAATTCGGATAGTTTCCGCGCCAGCGATTTTTTCAAACTGGAGGCTGCAGACCCCAAAATCTCAGAACGATCGATGACAGTAATTGGTACATCGTCAGGAATGCCGGAAGTGCGTGCGTAATGTCGTATTGCAAGACAAAGCTCTACACCGCCCAATCCACCACCAATTATAGCCATTCCTTTGGATAGGTCGTGTCTCACTTCCAGCCATTGGTCCACAAATTTGCGCATAGGCTTCACTGGTGTGGAACTTGGCGAAGCACATGTATCTGGTGGAATTGATGTGACGCCAATATTGATTGAAGTAACATCGAAGTCGTAGGCCGCTCCTGAACGTCCTTCGAACTGCTTCCGCTTTAAATTCAGAGCGCAGATTTCATCTTGTAGAAATTGGACGCCAGCATTGGAGCATAAGCGCTTTAGATCCACTTCGATTTCATTTTGTTTGAAATGGCCGGCAACAAACCCCGGCACCATGCCGCTATAGACAGACGACGTATCGGGATCGATCAATGTGATAGACGCCGGAGGATAGCGACGCTTCGTGAGCGAGCGCAAAGCCATTATGTGCGCGTGTCCGCCGCCGATTAAAAGCAGTCGTATCGTCACTTTTCGTTACTTACCCAGTGGCTTGTCTGACCACCAGGATTGCAGCGCGGACGAAATCGCAAGGCATTCGGAATCTGAAGATTTCGGACCATTGAAGACTACCATGGCTGATCCTTCGAGGGCGGTTTCTTTCTGAGCGTCAACTGGCCATCTTGCGCCATAGACTCGGCAATCGCCTAGAGTTGTCAGGTACTCGCCAAACTCAGTTTCTCTTCCGTCGCGAAAGAGGGGGAGCCAAAGCATGAGTAGGCTTTTCGGCCAACGTTTCAGTGCCTTTGGTGTCCACAGCGCCAGAGCATCAATATCGCGTGCTGTTTCGTAGCTTGGATCAACCAAACATACGAGCCGTTCACGGCTTCTCGGCGACAGTTTGAGGGCGCTTGCATAGCCATCCACTTTCTTGATCTGAATTCGATCATCTGAACCCAATGCGTCGGAAAGGGCCTTGTGTTCGGCGGGATGCCTTTCGAACAAGATGAAGCGTGTATCAGGCGGCAGCAGCGTTTGTGCGTGAGCAGGTGAACCCGGGTAAGAGCGAATACCCGATTGTTCGACGAACTCTACCCATGGCCTCAAAGGTTTTGGGCCACGGCCATTCAGCATAGAGATTATGCCATCTCCAGCTTCATTTCCTTTTCGTGCTTGTGCGCCTTCCAGATCGTATCGGCCACGTCCTGAATGGGTTTCCACATACAGTAGCGGCTCGCCGGAATCGGCAAGCGCTTTCAGGGTCGCATGCAGAACGGCATGTTTAAGGACATCTGCTCTGTTTCCTGCATGAAAGCCATGTTGATATGAGAGCATAGATTGACACCTTCAACAGTTTGCTAGTCCCCGCCAGACTGGGCAGGGACCAGCAAACGACTATTCTTCCAAGCTCTGCTTACGAATTGCCTCAAATTCGTTGCCTTCATACCAAGTGGGCCAGTCATCAGACTGAGCGATGCGGAGCCCGACTTGATAGAGAGCCTGAATGTCTTCTTCAAATCCGGAAAGATCCCAGCCATCCGAATATTCGTCCATGGGCTTGTGATAGCGCTCTGCAGTGTACACTGCTGCCGCTGCTTTGCCTGCTGCGACGCCACCATCCAGTTTGTCCTGACCACCATCAGCGTACAGCATGGGAACGCCTTTCTTGGCGAGAGAAATATGATCTGAGCGATAAAAATGGCCTGCTTCTGGCTTTGAGTCGGGCTTTATCACTCGGTCCTGTTCCACGAGGACGTCTCGCAAGATATCTTCCAGTTCGGACGCTCCGTATCCGACGACCACCATATCCTTCGTGCGACCTATCGGAAGTGCGCCATCCATATTGATGCCTGCTACGACTTGGCTGTGAGGGATCAAAGGGTTTTCGGCGTAGAAGGCCGAGCCCAACAATCCTGATTCTTCAAGCGTCACAGAAAGGAACAAGGCTGACCGTTCGAGATCGTCAGCGGCCATTGCCTCAGCAATTTCGAGCAAGGCAGCGGAACCGGTGGCGTTGTCGACAGCGCCGTTGAAGATCTGATCTTGATAAAAGTCTTCCCCTGGAGCGCCTGTTTTTTCTTCGGACTTCTTGCCGAGATGATCCCAATGCGCCGTATACAGCACGTATTCATCGGGAGTGACTTTCCCAGTCAGCTTTCCGACAACATTACGGCTTTCCAATTGGTCAATTGACTGTGAGATTTTGCCGCTTGCTTTTACACCTTCGAGAGGCACCGGCGTGAAACTGTTTGATTTTGCCTGCTGCTTGAGGGCTTCCAGGTCGAGCCCAGCACTCGCAAACAATTCTTCTGCTGTATCTCGAGTGATCCATCCTTCAAGCATCGCGCGGTCCGCTCCGCCGTCGGAACGTACGAGGTCGGATTGGGCGCCGCTCCACGAATTGGAGACAACATCCCACCCATAGGAGGCAGGCTCCGTTTCGTGGATAATGATCGCGGCGGTTGCACCTTGCCGAGCGGCCTCTTCAAACTTGTAGGTCCAGCGACCATAATAGGTCATTGCCTTACCTTTGAAGAGCTCTGGGTCACCAGTTGCAAAACCTGGATCGTTTACCAGCATGATGACAGTTTTGCCTGAGAAGTCTGCGCCGGCGTAGTCGTCCCATTCATATTCAGGGGCGACTGAACCATATCCTACAAAGACAACATCGGTCGCATCGAATGAAAGCTCGTTCTTGTCTTGATGCTTGGTCCAGAAGACAACGTTTTCCTTTGGCGTGAGTGGCAGGGCCGTTCCGTCTGGCTTCGTAAGTTGGAAGTGGGAGTTCTCCGTATCGACGGTCTGGTTCACCATTTTGACAGTTTGGAAGAAGGTTTCATCCTCTCCGGCTGGAGATAGACCAATTCGAGCCATCTCAGCGGCAATCCAGTCTGCCGAAGCTTCGCCAGCTTCGGTTCCAGGGCCACGCCCTTCAAACGTATCGTCGGCCAACGTCTTGATCCGAATTGCCAGATCCTCAGAAACAATAGCGGGGCTCGTCTGTTCGGGAAGGGGCAACAATAGTTCGGTTTCATCCGCCGAAACTGTATCTGGTTCGATGTCGTTCGAATTGTCTTGAGCACCGCAGGCAGAAAGGGCGGCAATTGATACGGAGATAAGCAGTCGCTTCATGAATCTGTCCTCGTCGCAGGCAATGTTTGAGAGTTGTCTGGCATGCGGTTTATCAATCGGCAAGGAAGCGCCTGTTCAGAATATTATGCCTCTTATCAATGGGGAAGTGGAATCCACTCACTTTGGTCGCCGGGGACAGCGGGAAATCTGTGCGTCCCTCCGTCCCTGATGGCGGTTGTCCAGTCTTCTCTTGCCGTGGTGATCTTGGCTGCATCAGACGAGACGAAATTCCAGTCCATTTTGCGAGGGGCATCAAGAGGAGCGCCCCCGCACAGAATTGCAATGGAATCCTTTTCCAAGTTCACGCTGACGTCCAAACCACTTTCGAGCACGGCCATGTCTTGCGCTTGTAACTGAGTGTCGTCGACAAATGCTGAGCCACTGACGAGATAGAGCGCGCGCTCTGTTGCCAAGTCAGACGGCAGTGAAATGGCGCAGTCTTGATGCGCTGTTATCGTCAAATAGAGGATATCGCTTGGGAAGCTCACGGGAGACGAATGTCCCCAAGCCGCGCCTGCCAATAGTTTGATACTCGCATCGCTGAGATCAAACAGTGGAAGACTTTCGGCTGGATGATGAACGAATTGTGGAGCGCAGTCTTCTTCTTCCACGGGCAGCGCTACCCAAGTTTGTATCCCATGAAGGCGCTGTCCAGCGCGTTGCTGCAAATCGGGCGTGCGCTCGGAGTGGACTATCCCGTGACCGGCCGTCATCCAGTTCACGGCGCCGGGTTCTACAACCAGATCTGTGCCGAGCGAGTCGCGATGCCGAATGGCACCTTCAAACAAGTACGTGACAGTTGATAGTCCGATATGCGGGTGAGGCCGAACATCGAAGCTGTTTCCCGGTGCATACGTTGTTGGGCCGAAATGATCAAAGAAGACAAAAGGGCCGACTGATCTTCGAGCGCGATAAGGCAGAATGCGCCTTACGACAAAATCGCCACCAAGGTTGTGGGTTCTGGGGGGAATGAGGTTCTCAATTGCCACTGGAAGATGCCTCTTTCTTTGCTTTCACTTATCAGTCGATCGCATTTCAAACTGTGCCGATCATTGCGCAGCAACTTCGAGCGTTTGTCTAGACAGCTTAGGTTGAATAGGGTTGTAGTGATCAAATGATCACAATCAGTTGCAGAGCGTACGTCAAATGAGAACCCCATCAAATCATGACAGCAGCGACCTCTTCAGGCGGATATCCAAAGTTTGCGGGTGGAGCGGCATGACTATTGTCATCGCGTACGCGCTTTTCTTGCTGTCTGGGTGCGTGAGCCCCGTCACAATCGGTGCCGTAGAGCGGTCGGCAACTTATTTCGCAGAGCCTGGTTTTCAGCCGGATCGCGAAGTCTTTGTATCGCATGATGGTGCTGAATTGGGGCTGACCGTCTGGCCCGCGGAAGGGATCGACGATCCCGAATACGTTGTTGTCGGGGTTCATGGCATGAATGACTTCGCAAACGCGTTCTTTATGGCGGCGCCATATTGGGCGGAGAGAGGCGTAACAACGTACGCCTATGACCAACGTGGCTTTGGGCGATCGCCTGGCAGGGGACTCTGGCCGGATGAAGAGCTTTTGCGGAAAGATCTTCGTACCGCAGTTTCTATTGCGCGGCATGAGCACCCTGAAGCAAGAGTTGCGGTGATTGGAATCTCGATGGGAGCAGCTGTTGCCATATCCGCATTTGGCTCTGACGACCCGCCTGATGCCGATCTTCTTATCGCGTCCGGACCAGGCCTTAGAGGCTGGGGAGCCATGAATCCAATATACAAGGCCAGTCTATGGATGTCAGCGCACACAAACCCTGGTTGGATTGTGCGGCCTCCAGCTCGTTTCGTGCGAATCGAACCGAGCGATAATATCGAAATGCTTAGGGAGATATGGGCGAACCCCCTGATGCTGCGCCAGAACAGAATTGATCAGGTATACGGCGTCGTTGCGTTGATGGAGACCGCGCATAAGAGAGCAGCGAGGATCCCTCAAGATATTCCCACGCTCATGTCGTACGGCGCCAACGATTATGTTGTACCGGAAGAGGGGGTAAAACGAACTGCGAAAGTTCTGCCCGAACATGTGCGCACAGTATACTATGAAGCCGGGTATCATATGTTGCTGAGAGACCTGCAGTCCGAACGCGTGCATGAGGACTACCTGGCGTTCATAAAGGATCCGGGTGGCCAGTTACCAAGTGGTTCACCAGAATGGCCCTTCCGGTAACTGTTTCCACAGCGGAATGCCTCTTGCAGTGTTGGATGCGTAGACAAATATACGTCTCTCTGCCACTTCTGTGCGGTAAAGATTCCTTTGTGAAAACATCAAGGCCTGATTCATGACGACTTCCTTCCAGACAGCGCTCAATCTTGTTCCAATGGTTGTGGAGCAAACGAGCCGCGGCGAGCGGGCCTTTGATATCTTCTCGCGTCTTTTGAAAGAGCGCATCATCTTTGTGACCGGTGGAATCGATGACGGGATGGCGGCGCTAATTACGTCCCAGCTCCTGTTCCTCGAATCCGAAAACCCGAAGAAAGATATTGCGATGTATATCAACAGCCCCGGCGGATACGTTTCGTCTGGCCTCGCGATCTACGACACCATGCAGTACATTCGTTGCCCCATTTCGACAGTTTGCATCGGTCAGGCTGCCTCTATGGGCTCTTTGCTTCTGGCGGCAGGGGAAAAAGACATGCGTATCGCTTTGCCTAATGCGCGCGTAATGCTGCACCAGCCATCTGGCGGCTACCAAGGCGTCGCAACTGATATTGAACGCCACGCTGAGGAAATTATCGAACTGAAGCGGCGGCTGAACAACATCTATGTTCGCCATACTGGCCAAGACTATGATGTGATCGAAAAGAAACTGGACCGCGATACCTTCCTGACGGCAGAAGAGGCCCGGGAATTTGGCATTGTTGACAAAGTATTTGAACGCCGAACGGCCGAGGATGATAAATAGTCGACTCATCCACGATCAGTGCGGCCTGGCTCTTGCAGGGCGGGCCCAGACGCCTATTGTTTCAACAATCGACCGAACACGGCGTCTTAAAGACGAAATTAAGCCTTATCCGGCATTGAGGACGGCATGACAAAACAAAATGGCTCAGGCGATTCCAAGAACACGCTCTACTGTTCGTTCTGTGGAAAAAGCCAGCATGAAGTAAAGAAGCTGATTGCCGGCCCGACCGTGTTCATCTGCGATGAATGCGTTGAACTGTGCATGGACATCATTCGCGAAGAGAACAAGACCTCAATGGTCCGCTCTCGTGAAGGCGTGCCTACGCCGCAAGAGATCTGCGACGTGCTGGATGACTATGTCATCGGGCAGACGCACGCAAAACGTATTCTGTCCGTTGCGGTTCACAACCATTACAAGCGCCTGTCTCACGCTGGGAAGACCGACGGGGTTGAGCTCTCCAAGTCCAACATTTTGTTGGTAGGACCAACCGGTTGCGGCAAGACGCTGCTTGCACAAACGCTTGCGCGCATTCTGGACGTACCATTCACCATGGCGGATGCGACCACGCTTACCGAGGCTGGGTATGTTGGTGAGGACGTTGAAAACATCGTTCTCAAGCTGTTGCAGGCCGCTGACTACAACGTCGAGCGTGCGCAACGTGGCATCGTTTATATTGATGAGATCGACAAGATTTCCCGTAAGTCCGACAATCCGTCGATAACGCGCGATGTGTCTGGCGAGGGTGTCCAGCAAGCGCTTCTTAAGATTATGGAAGGCACTGTTGCCGCTGTTCCGCCACAGGGTGGTCGCAAGCACCCACAGCAGGAATTCCTGCAGGTCGACACGACGAACATTCTTTTCATTTGCGGCGGCGCATTTGCCGGGCTCGACAAAATCATTTCCTCACGCGGTGAGGGAGCCTCCATCGGATTTGGCGCATCCATAAAAGATTCGGAAGAGCGCGGTGTTGGTGAAATTCTTCGCAATACCGAGCCGGAAGACCTTCAGCGCTTCGGGCTCATTCCGGAGTTCATCGGGCGTTTGCCTGTGATCGCAACGCTCGAAGACCTGGATGAGAAGGCGCTTATCAAAATCCTAACAGAGCCGAAGAATGCTCTCCTGAAACAGTATCAGAAGCTGTTCGATATGGAGAATGTTGAGCTTACCTTCACACCCGAAGCGCTCACGGCAGTCGCCCGTCGGGCGATCGCTCGTAAAACCGGCGCTCGGGGACTACGCTCCATCATGGAAGGTATTTTGCTTGATACGATGTTTGAGCTGCCAAATCTGCGCGGTGTAGAAGAGGTCGTGATCAATGGCGAAGTGGTAGAGGGGAATTCAGAGCCGCTCTACGTGCACGCCAAGAAGAGCCAACCTGAAGCAGGCTGACCTCTCAACGATTTTTGTAACGTTGAAAACGCCCTGATCGATTGATCGGGGCGTTTTCTTGTATACGGGCCTGTTGAGCTTAGAGCCCGTCTTTTCTCGAATATCTGATAAAGAAGAGGCCGGTATCTTGCGATACCGGCCTCTACAAGGGTTAGAGGAGAGAGAACAGGCCCCTAGACCTTGTAGTACATGTCGAATTCCACCGGATGCGGGTGGAGTTCATAGCGCATGTTCTCTTCCATCTTGAGCTCAATATAAGCATCGATCTGGTCGTCATCGAACACGCCGCCCTTGGTAAGGAATGTACGGTCTGCATCGAGCGCTGCAAGCGCTTCTCGCAGTGAGCCGCACACTTGCGGGATCGACTTCGCCTCTTCAGGCGGCAGATCATAGAGGTCTTTGTCCATCGCGTCGCCAGGATGGATCTTGTTCTCGATGCCATCGAGGCCAGCCATGAGCAGGGCAGCGAAAGCGAGATACGGGTTCGCGGTCGGGTCCGGGAAGCGCGTTTCGATACGCTTTGCTTTCGGATTGGAACCGAATGGGATCCGGATGGAAGCAGAACGGTTGCGAGCCGAATAGGCAAGCATAACCGGAGCTTCATAACCTGGAACCAGGCGCTTGTAGCTGTTCGTTGAAGGGTTGGTCAGAGCATTCAGCGCGCGAGCGTGCTTGATGATGCCGCCGATGTAATAAAGGCAGGTCTCAGAAAGGCCGGCATACTGGTCGCCCGCGAACAATGGCTTGCCGCCGGACCAGATGGACTGATGAACGTGCATACCAGAGCCATTGTCGGCAAACATTGGCTTCGGCATGAATGTCGCTGTCTTGCCGTACGAAGCCGCCACGTTGTGGATGACATATTTGTACAGCTGAAGGCGGTCAGCCATCGTTGTAAGGGTTGAGAACTTCAGACCAAGCTCATGCTGTGCCGGAGCCACCTCATGGTGATGCTTCTCTGGGTGTAGGCCAATGTCACCCATAACGGACAGCATTTCTGAACGCATGTCCTGCTCAGAGTCGACTGGCGGTACCGGGAAATATCCACCCTTCGGACCCGGGCGGTGACCCATGTTGCCCATTGGGTATTCTTTATCCGTATTTGCCGGCAGCTCGGTCGAGTCGAAGCTGTATCCTGTCTTGTGTGGATCGGTGGACCAACGGACATCGTCAAAAACAAAGAATTCCGCTTCTGGGCCGAAGAACACGGTGTCGCCAACGCCGCTCGACTTTACATAGGCTTCTGCCTTCTTGGCGGTCGTGCGCGGGTCGCGATTGTATGCCTGTCCGGAGATCGGATCGAGAATATCGCACATCACTGCCAGCGTTGTCTGCTGGAAGAACGGGTCAATGATCGCACTGCTGGTGTCAGGCATGAGAACCATGTCGGACTCGTTGATGGCTTTCCAGCCAGCAACAGATGATCCGTCGAACATTTGGCCCTCGGTGAAGAAGTCATCTTCGACCATGTCCTTATGGAAAGACACGTGCTGCATCTTGCCGCGCGGGTCCGTAAAGCGAAGGTCGACGTACTGAACGTCTTCATCCTTCATGAGTTTAAGCAGATTTTCGGCCATTGGAATTTGCCCTCCAGTAAACAGCTCTTTTTCGTATGGGTATTCGTAATTAAACGCGCAGCCTTTTTACAGGGCTGCGTCGCCTGTTTCGCCGGTGCGGATTCTGACCGCATCGGTGATGTCAGAGATGAAGATCTTGCCGTCGCCAATCTTATCGGTGTGGGCGGCTTTCTTGATCGCATCCACGGCACCTTCGACTGCAGAGTCAGCCAAAACGATCTCGATTTTCAGCTTCGGAAGGAAGTCGACCACGTATTCTGCGCCGCGATACAATTCAGTGTGTCCGCGCTGACGACCAAAGCCTTTTGCTTCAACAACGGTCATGCCTTGCAAGCCAATTTCCTGCAGCGCTTCTTTCACATCATCCAGTTTGAAAGGTTTGATGATCGCCTCGATTTTTTTCATGGCCCGTGTCTCCCAGCCGGTTGGTTTGTGTAAGCAACGGGTATGCGCCTTCTTTGATTGAAGCGAGACCCATAGGGACACTTAGCATCACGTTGCGTTTGCGTGATCAGATTTTGGACTTCACTGCATCGAAATTGCGCATTTTATAGGCGCATGCCCCGGAAGTGTTGAAGAAACAAGCTCGGTTGGGAACCGCCTTCAAGCCTGATAATTGCGCAGATACTCGGTAGTAAGCCGATATCGGTTTGAAATCAGTCTCCCGATGGGCCAAGCAAAGCATCTGGGAAGGCCCAGAGTCTGGCGAGCACGCTATCATTGGGCAAAAAGAATCGATCTGCGATCAGAAGGGGGAAATATGCTGTATTTGATCCGACACGGCGAAGCTGCGGCCGGCTGGGGGAATCACCCCGACCCTGACCTTAGCGACCTTGGACGTCGTCAAGCGGATGCCGTAGCTCACGAACTCGAGGCGTTTGGCATCCAGCACATCATATCAAGCCCAATGAAAAGGTGCCGACAAACGGCACGTCCTCTGGAAGAGCGACTAGATATTGACGCAGAAGTCGTAAACGAAGTTTCAGAGATACTGACACCCCCGGGAATTGAGGATCGCGTAGCCTGGCTTCGTGATTTCATGGGCGGGACGTGGGCCTCTGAAGCAAAATCGCATGTTGAGTGGCGTGATGCGATCGTTCGCAAACTACTTATCATTCCAGATAATACAGCGGTGTTCAGCCACTTCGTCGCCATTAATGCGGTCGTGAGCAAATTGCAGAACAGGCCGGAGGCGCGCGTTTTCAGTCCTACATATTGCTCCGTCACTGTGCTGAAGCGCGTCGGGGATCAACTGGAAGTACAGCGATTAGGGAGCGAATCTGAAACTCGCGTGCTATGAGCCAGTCTTATGGGCAGACCTATACTTACACCGCAGGAAATGCGGGCCGCTGAAGAGAAGCTCTTTTCGACCGGCGTGGACAGCTTCAAGTTGATGCAGCAGGCAGGCAATGCCGTTGCAGAATTCGTGCATGCAAATTGGCCCGAGGGGAGGATACAGGTTCTTTGTGGTCCCGGCGGAAATGGCGGAGACGGATTTGTGGCTGCAGCCGCGCTCGCCAAACTCTGGCGAGATGTCGACGTTTATTGTCTTGTGCCAGCCGAAAAGCTTGAAGGAGACTCCGCTAAAGCAGCTGCTGAATGGGGCGATGAGATCAAGCCGCTTGAAGCTGCATTGGATGCGCCACATGACATCGTCCTGGATGCCCTCTTCGGAGGTGGGCTTTCCCGACCACTGGAAGGAGCAGCTGAAAAACTGGCAGCGCGCGGCGGGCGAGTCATTTCGATAGATGTGCCTTCGGGAATTCATGGCGAGTTGGCAAAGCCTTTGGGTGCGTGTTTCCGCGCCGAAGGCACGATCACCTTCGCAGCACTCCGCCCAGCACATGTGTTGATGCCGAGTGCCGCGTATTGTGGCGGCGTGTTCGTGGCAGATATTGGAGTGCCGGTCCAAACCAGTCTTTTGGAGAACTCCCCTTTGTTGTGGGGACGTAGGCTTCCTCAACCGGGGCAGGGCAGCCACAAGCACGCGCGCGGGCATCTGGCAGTCGTGAGTGGCAACATTATCTCCACAGGCGCCGCGCGCCTCGCAGGTCGCGCTGGTCTTCGCGCAGGCGCGGGCCTCGTCACAATGTTATCCCCGCCCGACGCTATCGCTGTAAATGCCAGCCATTTGACGGCGGTCATGCTGAAGGAAGTCGCAGATGCTGAGCAATTGCGCGCAGCCATCGAGTCGGCGAGTGTCGTGATTTTGGGGCCTGCTGCTGGCATCAACACCTCAACCAGGGAAAATGTGGAATGCTTGCTCTCGTCAAATTGCAGAGCCGTGCTGGATGCAGATGCTTTGACAGTTTTTTCTGATGATCCTGGAGCGTTCTTCAAACAACTTCGACCAGATGATTTGATCACGCCCCATATCGGTGAATTCAACAGACTGTTTGGCGACCTCTTGGAAACGGAGCCGAATAAAGTCGAAGCCACAAGAAAGGCTGCGCAACTTGCGGGGTGCGTCGTTCTTTTGAAAGGGCCGGATACGGTGATTGCCCGCCCAGACGGACCTGCAATCGTTAACACTCATGCGACGCGCTGGCTTGCCACTGCGGGATCGGGCGATGTTCTTGCCGGTATCGCGGGCGGTCTGATTGCTCAGGGTGTTGATACGTTCACAGCAGCCGCCATGGCAAGCTGGCTTCACGGTGAGGCGGGAAGGCGTATCGGAGCTGGCTTGATCGCAGAGGATCTGGAGGCAGAACTTCCCGATATTCTTAGCAGCCTCCACGGCGAACATCTCTAATTTCGCAGCATATTGGCCTTATGGGAGTTGAAGCGTTGGGAGAGCTCGCGTAGGAACACGCGTCATGCGGATGTGGCGGAATTGGTAGACGCACTGGATTTAGGTTCCAGCGCTGCAAGGCGTGGAGGTTCGAGTCCTCTCATCCGCACCACTTTTCCAAATCGACAGTGCGTCACCGCGCGGAAAACGGCCGATTGGCCGATGGACATATCCTGCGTCTCCTGCCAGCTAGGGCTGTAGAAAACGCGGAGGATTTCCAGACATGTCTATTGTGACAACAGAGAAGCGCGGATCCATCATGATCCTGACGCTAAATCGCCCGGATAGCTTGAACGCGCTTGGCGCCGAAGGCGACGGAACCGCGATTGCAGCCGCCTGCAACGACATTGTGGCGGACCCGAGCATCCGATGTGTGATCCTGACAGGCGCAGGCCGGGCATTCTCTGCGGGCGGGGATGTTAAGGCTATGAAAGAAGGAACAGGGGCGTTCGGTGGCGCGCCGCATGACATCCGTGAAGGGTATCGCCGAAATATCCACCTGATTGTGAAGTCTCTTTATAATCTTGAAGTCCCGATGATTGCCGCAGTCAACGGACCAGCTATTGGGCTTGGGTGCGACGTCGCTTGCATGGCGGACATTCGGATCGCATCTGATCGCGCGAAAATGGGCGTAACGTTCCTCAAATTAGGTCTCATTCCCGGCGATGGTGGTGCTTGGTTGCTGCCACGCTTGATCGGTTCATCACGTGCCGCTGAGCTTCTGTTTACTGGGAAGGTCGTTGACGCCGCTACAGCAGAGGAGTGGGGGCTCGTGTCGAAGGTTGTGCCTGGCGACAGCCTGATGGATGAGGCGATCGCGCTGGCCGAACAGATTGCCGCTCAGCCGCCGCAAGCCCTGCGCCTTGCCAAGACACTGATGCGCCATGGCACGAATTCTTCCTACGAGACGATTATGGAGATGTCGGCTGCCTCTCAGGCCCTCATGCACAAGACAGAGGACCATATGGAGGGTGTCGACGCGATTCTCGAAAAACGCAGCCCGGAATTCAAAGGTCGCTAGTAAACAATTCCATCGGAGTAGAGAGACTTGATGGTCTCGGCCGACAGGCCGAGGCCGCCAAGCACATCCGCTGTGTGCTGGCCAAGCGCAGGTGAGGGGCCCTTGGGGCCGTCGTCAGCGCCAGGGAAGCGAACTGGAGACGCAGGCGACGCATATGTTGAGCCGTCGCCCTTCGCACTGGGAGTCTGAACAATAGCGCCTGCCGCGATGGCTTGTGGATCTTTTGCGACTTCCGCGAGTGTTTGTACCGGTGCCCAAGCAAGCGACTCCGCGTCTAGGCGTTTCGCCATTTCTGCTTTGTCGAACTTCCCGAATCCTTCGTCCAGAATATCTACGACTTCGGCTTTGTTCTTTCGGCGTGCTTTGGCAGATGTGAAGCGCTCATCTTCTATCAATTCTTCCCGGCCAATGGCGCGACATATGGGCCCCCAATCGACTTCTCCCTGACGAGACACAAGGCAGATCCAACTTCCATCTTTTGTCTCGAAGAAGTTGGTGATCGGCACGTTTTGCTCATGACGAGTCTTGGTCGATGCAACACGATCAAAGAATAGCTGGATCGCGAAATCAGATCCCAGAGCATACAAACCAGCGCGAAAGAGAGAAGCTTCGACCAATCTTCCCTTGCCGGTTCTGCCAGCTTCAACGAGCGCGGCGCAAATACCTGCGGCGGCGGACATGGACGTTGTGTGATCTCCGAAAGCGGTGCGAAGCGCAAAAAGATCCTCGCCCTTGGGGACGGTCAGCCGCGCTACGCCTGTGCGGCTCCAGAAGCTGGCAATGTCAAAGCCAGGGCGATTGGCATCTGGCCCCTGCAGGCCATACCCAGTCAGGGAGCAGTAAACGAGTTTCGGATTGATCTCTTTCAAACTGTCATAGTCGAGGCCAGACCGTTCCAGACCGCCAGGCCGTACGTTGGTCAGAAAAACGTCTGCGTCTGCAACGAGCTTTCGGACGAGTTCCTGACCTTTAGGCTTCGACGTGTCGACAACGATGGATTTTTTGCCGCGATTGTCGAAATCAAAAACTGGATTGTCCGCAATGTCTGTGCCGATAGTTTTAAAGAACAAGCGGATAGGGTCGCCGCCGGGGGGCTCGATTTTGACAACATCCGCGCCCCAGTCGCTGAGGATCGAGCCTGCGCCCGGTGCCGCCATATAGGTGGCATATTCAACGACTTTGATTCCTTCGAGCATGTTTCCTCCAGAGCTTCTAATTTTCGAGACTCTTGCAGGATGCTGTGACGAATGACCAGCCTTACGAAAGGTCACCTGATGGCGGTTCGTCGGGTTTTGACAGATTGGAGTGGCGGAGGAAGAGGGATTCGAACCCCCGGAGCCCGCGAAGGCTCAACGGTTTTCAAGACCGCCGCATTCAACCACTCTGCCATTCCTCCAGCGTCCCGGTGTTTCCACTACGCGCTTCGATTTTGCAAGCCCCGATCTGCGAATGGCTACTCTGGGCAAATTGTAAACGACCACCTAATATCATGATGAGAAATCGCTGAGCGAGTTCATGCTGTGTCCACCTTAGCGTGGTAAACGGATCAGGTACGGCAGAAAAGCCGGACGTTCAGGCGCAAAGCGCCGACACGAAACTCAGAATGAGGTGACATCGCGAATGCGCGTGCCAAAGACCAAGGTTCAAGACCGCCTTCCCGCCCTTTTTGCAAGTATGATTGCCGCTGCCGCGAGCGCGTCGCCCGCATTGGCGGACGCTGCTCCGATCGTCTACAAATCCGTATCTGACAGTGGTCGTGTCGCCGCCGAACGTCAGACCGTGTTTATCACGCCGGATCAGGCCCGCCCCAATGCCGACAAGGCGCGGGCGAGAGTTCAATTTAGCTATCCCGGATCGAACGCTCCACCACAGGCCAATCAAGCGGTTGAGCCCACATCGGGCGATAGTCCACATCCAGTTCGCGAATACGCCAGTATCAGCATGCCTATTCCATCGTCTGCTGCTCCCGTAGTTGCGGAGGTGGCTGCTCTAAAGGCTTTTGATCCGCGTGCAGCGGCACGAGAAGTCGCTGCGCAGCGCGAACCATCCTCAGTTGAGGTTTCACCTCTCGCAACGCTTGCTAAAACTCGCACGCCGGAGCCGAAAGAGCAGGGGATTCAGAATCAGCCGCCTCTTGCCGAACCTCGGACCATTACGCCTGATGCCGTGCCGGTCTTTGACCAGACGGGTGCAGCGACTGTCTTCGGTGACGAGTTCCAGGGCCTGCCTACTGCTAATGGAGAGTTGTTCGACCAATCCGAGCTCATGGCGGCTCATCCGAGCCTGCCTTTGCCGAGCCTGGTTCAGGTCGTGAATTTGGACACGAATGCGGAAGTTGTGGTTCGGGTAAACGACCGCGGACCGTTCGAGGATGGAGCAATGCTTCAGGTATCAGAGCGTGCTGCGACCGAACTCGGAATGGCCGGGGCAGGGCGTTTGAATGTTCGAGTCCGCTATCTTGGCCCTGCTCCGATAGCCACGCCGAAGCCACAGTCGGCGCAACTCGCACATAATACAAATACGCATGCCGCTCGCGCAGAAACATTTCAGGTGCAGCCGACGAATGTTTCCGACAATCGAAACACGCAGGCTTATCAGCCGGTTTCTGTTGGAAATTACTTCGTGCAAGTGGGTGCGTTCTCTCAAATTGGGAATGCAGAAAGCCTGATTGATAAAATGCCGGCGAATGTAAGCGCACAAATTGATCCAGCCCGCGTAAACGGAGCGGACTTTTTCAGAGTACGTGTTGGTCCATTCTCAAATCGTGATGCGGCTGACCGGACGCGTGATGATTTAGCCCGGCAAGGACTTGCAAATAGCCGCGTGGTTGCTCGCAACTGATAGTCCTGCAACACAGGCACCATTGACGCACATCACAAACCGGCCCTTTTTCCTGTATACGCTGGGAAAGGGCCGGATTTTGTTTCGGCCTTCCGATCAAATCCTTCCGGAGGCTTTATATGCTGCGAACGCCAAAGATTCTGACAGCCTGCGCATTGGCAGTCTTTGCGACGGGTGCTGCTCAGGCCCAGATCATGGATACGCCTGCGAGCCATGCCGTGATCATGGATCACGAGACTGGCACCATTCTTTATTCGAAAAACGGATCAGAGCCGATGATCCCTGCTTCGATGACAAAGATGATGACTGCGTTTCTCGTGTTTGAGCTCATTGAGCGTGGCGAGATATCACTCACCGACAAATTCACCGTCAGCGAAGATGCTTGGCGCCGTGGTGGGTTTCCATCAGGAACGTCGACCATGGGGCTGGCACCGGGTGATACGCCGACCGTCGAAGAATTGCTGCATGGTGTTATCATCATGTCTGGCAATGATGCGTGTATCGTACTGGCTCAAGGCATCTCAGGTTCTGAAGAAGCTTTCGCGCGTCGTATGACTGCCCTTGCCCACGAACTTGGAATGAACTCGGCAAACTTTGTAAATACGACTGGTCTCGAAGGTGTCGGCCACGTCGTGTCCGCTGAAGACCTTGCCAAGATGGCGAAACTGACAATCGACAAGTACCCGCAATACTACGACTGGTACGACATGCCCGACTACACATGGCGGGAGTACACTCAGGCAAATCGCAACCCGATTCTCAGTATTGAGGGCGTAGATGGCCTCAAGACCGGCCACCTTGAAGTATCAGGTTATGGCCTGACAGCGTCTGCCGTCAGAGACGGTGTACGCAGGACCATTGTTATCAATGGTCTGGACAGCATGGCGGAACGAGGCCGCGAAGGCGAACGTATGATGCGCATGGCCTTTCAAAGCTATGATTTGAAAGTCATCACGCCAGAAAGCGTCGAATTGCCTGCAGTCAAAGTCTGGTTGGGACAGCAACAGACTGTCCCGGTTTCACTGGCTGACAAGATGACAATAGCTGGTCACAAGGCTGCACTGGAAAAAGCGAAAACGGAGATCGTGCTGGACAGCGCACTGCAAGCTCCGGTCAAATCTGGCGACACAATCGGAACGCTCGTTGTTACTATTGAAGGACAGAGTCCGATTGAAGCGCCGATTGTCGCTGAAGCAAACGTGAAGAAGCTCGGTTTCTTTGGCAGGGCGGTTGAAGGTTTGAGCCAATTAATTGCAGGCTCCGATGGCTGAGCTAGAACCGCTCAGGTTCATTACGCTTGAGGGCGGCGAAGGCGTTGGCAAATCCACGCTGCAACGCGCCCTGGCCGAGCGCCTGAACAGTCATGGGTTTGACGTCATCACGACGCGTGAGCCTGGGGGAACCCCCTTGGCGGAAGCTGTGCGCGAGCTAGCCTTGCATCCTCCCGAAAATGACAGTTGGTCGGCGATGAGTGAGGCGTTGCTGATGAATGCGGCGCGAAGCGATCATCTTGAAAAGCTCATTCGCCCAGCGCTACGGGTGGGTAAATGGGTGATTTGTGACCGGTTTGCAGATTCGACCCGCGTGTATCAGAGCGTGAAGGGCGGTGTATCAACCGACATCCTTTCATCAATGGAAGCAACAGTGCTTGGCGAAACCCGGCCGGGCCTGACTTTGGTGCTTGATGCACCTCTGGAGACTACGGCCGGCCGGCGTTCCGCCCGAAACGGACCCAGCGATGCGTTCGAGCAGCGAGACCACGCATTCCACAATGCCGTCAGGCAAGGATTTGTCGCAATTGCGCGAGCAGAGCCGGAGCGATGCCATTTGATTGACGCCGCGTGTAGCGAGACAGAAGTATTTGTTGCAGCGTGGTCGCAAATTGTCGCCAAGTATAACCTCGGAGAATTGGTCCGATGAATATTGCGTGGCCACTCTACGGGCACGAGGCTGCGCAAGCGTCATTTCTGGCGTCTGCAACCTCAGCAAAGCTTCACCATGGATGGTTGATAGAAGGGCCGTCTGGAATCGGAAAAGCCACTCTGGCCAACCGATTGGCAGCTTATATGCTGGGCGCGCGCGGTCCGGATAATGCGCCGTTGCACGCTGCGACGACTGACCCTGTTGCTCGAATTTGCCTTGCGGGTGGACATCCGGATCTACGGACGGTCCATAGAGAACTGAACGACAAGGGCAAGCTTCGTCAGGATATCGCAGTCGATCAAATTCGCGATTTGTCGCAATTCTTTTCTCTCAAGCCGGCTCAAGGTGGCTGGCGCGTCGGCATTATTGATTCTCTGGATGAACTGAATCGAAATGGCGCGAACGCTCTACTGAAAACGCTCGAAGAGCCACCGGCCAACAGCATTCTGTTTTTGGTGAATCACGGAACTACGCCCATCCTGCCAACGATCAGATCGCGATGCAGAGTGCTGCGTCTGACAACACTGAGTGAGGATGATACGAAACGCACATTGGACTCTGCGGGTGCGTCGGCAGACGCGCTAGCATTGTCCAAAGGCCGGCCCGGACTTGGGCTGCGGCTCTCCACGCCGTCCGGACTTGCTGCGGCTCATGCAGCCAAAGTGCTGGTTCGAAGTCTGCCGAGACCCAATGACGGGCTGGTTACTGACGCGTTGCAATCTGCTAGCGCTGACGAGACGGCCATGGAGGCCTTTCAGGAAGAAATCCTGGCGTGGCTTGCAAGTAAGGCCGAACAGGAACCAGCGGCAGCGACTGCGTGGCTCAACATCTCAAGGCTTGCCGGTGAAGCGCGCGCCTTGAAAATGGATCCGGCACAAACAGCTTCGAAGCTGATTGCAGGGCTTTATAGTGCGGCGCGTTCGCACTAAGTCGTTGGCATGTTTGACACTCATGTAAATCTCCACGGCGAAACATATAAAGATGACCTGGGTGAAGTGCTGGAGCGCGCTAGCACAGCGGGTGTCGGGCGTATGCTTGCCATTTGCGACAGGCTCGACAATTTCGAAGCGGTGCGTTCGATTGCGCACACGCATGAGAATATTTGGTGCTCTGTCGGTGTTCATCCGCATCACAGCAAGGATTTTACCGACCTCAGCGTCTCCGACCTCGTGACTCGGGCCGAGGACGAGCGCGTTGTGGCGATCGGTGAGACCGGCCTGGATTTTCACTATGGTTACAGCGCCGAGGGCGATCAGGTGAAAAGCCTGCGCTCACATATACAGGCAGCGCGCGAAACAGGTTTACCACTCATCCTGCATACGCGGGAAGCTGATGACATGATGGGCGATATTCTGGAGGAAGAGCACGCTCAAGGCGGCTTCGTGCCGTTACTCCATTGCTACACGGGCGGTGCACGATTGGCCAGAAGAGGGTTGGACCTAGGCGGATTTGTTTCGGTGTCAGGTATCTTGTCGTTCAAGAGCGCGAGCGAAGTTCGGGAGGTCATTTCTGATGTCCCAATGGACAGGCTGATCCTTGAGACCGATTGTCCGTATCTTGCGCCAGTGCCGATGCGCGGCCGCCGAAATGAGCCTTCCTATCTCGTTCATGTCGCGGAGGCTCTCGCTGCTCTGAAAGGCCTGCCTCTTGAGCGTGTGCTGGAGGAAACAACGCAGAACGCCCTCAAGCTTTTTTCCAGGGTCCCTAACTGATGGGTTATGGCGCGTTCACGCTGCTTGGAACCGGATCGTCTGGTGGCGTTCCGCGTGTTGGTGGCGACTGGGGCGCATGTGACCCAAAGGAGCCAAAAAACCGGCGCCTGAGGTGTTCGGCACTCGTGCAGTCGTTCAATGATACAGGACTGTCCACCAACGTTCTGATTGATACGTCGCCTGATCTTCGTGAACAGATGCTTCGGCAGAATGTGAAGCATCTGGATGCAATTCTTTATACGCATGACCATGCGGACCAAAGTCATGGTATCGATGACGTGCGCCCGTACTTTATTCGCCAGCGAAAGCCTATTCCGACACATATGAGTGCAGAGTCCAAGCGCACTTTGATGAACCGATTTTCGTATTGTTTCGAGGGGAAGGGAGGCTATCCATCTATTCTAGCGGCGCAACCGAACCTTGAGCCTTTAACGAAAGTGACCATCGCAGGTGCCGGCAATTCTGTGGAAGTCATTCCGGTTGATATGGAGCATGGTCGTATCCGGTGCCTGGGATTTCGGTTCGGCAATCTCGCCTATTGCAATGATGTAAACGCCTTGCCCGAAAGCACTCTGGAGGCGCTGCAGGGGGTCGATACGTTCGTCGTGGACGCTCTGCGCTACACGCCACACCCATCTCACGCAAATCTTGATCAGGCGCTCGAATGGGTAGACCAAATTAAGCCGCAATTGACCGTTTTGACGAATATGCATGTGGAAATGGACTACCACACGCTATTGAAAGAACTACCTGAAGGCGTGGTACCAGGCTACGATGGAATGCGCCTTGAATTCATTGGATAATCGATGAACATAATTTCCCATAATGATGATTATGCGATCTTCAGTTCGAAACCTGCGGTCGCCTCAACACTCGAGTTTGCATTCTTGCCGACGGTGAACCTGAGACTTCAGATTGTCTCCGCACCGGCATTGGACGAGCGGTACATAAGTACATCTGTCCTGATATCCTGGATTAGAACTCTGTTTACGAATTCGCGCCCCCTGCTCAGCTACCAATTCACTTCGCCGACCCAATCTTTAAGCAGTGCATTTTTCTGAGCCAGGTCTGCGCGCGCCTGTTCTGCTGACCTTCGAAGAAATATTATCGAGTCATCTGGTCGAACTTGACCAAGTAGGTGACGGTCGGACTTGTTCACTTGGAGAACATGCGGATATCCGCCTGTCGTCTGGCAGTCTGGAAGAAGAAGGAAGCCCCTACCCTTTGGCGGTAGTTGCAGAGCGCCCGGAAATATAGCGGCACTTGGTAAGTTCTCTTGTGTGTCAGGTTTTGGAAAGTAACCGTCAAGCTCTATGCCTATGCGGCTTGCACGGCGTGTAACGGTGTACTGGGTGGTCCACAGCGAATTTAAGTCTTCGGAATAGTCCGGACCTTCCGTTGACCGCAGCGCGTAACTGTTTCCGAGCGTGAGAATGAGATTGGTCGGTGTTTCGAAAATCGGTGGTGCCGGCACATCAATTTTGACCTCCAGGACATCCCCCTTCTGCAAGGCACGCCCAGACAGTCCTCCTAGTTTTGCCGGCATATATGTCGACGTACTTCCGAGAAACTCTTCCGCACGAAATTCGCCCGCTACCGCAACATAGAATCGGAGGCCTGCGGACGGCCTACCGATTTCGACAACATCTCCTGCATTGATTGGCAATGTGGTGTGGAAACGACGAAGGGAGCCATTTACCGAGACCGGAGCCACGGCGCCGGTTATTGCGATTGAGGCGTTCCGTTCGAAAACAGCGGCAAACGGACCATAAGTCACCTCAATGCAAGTTCCATCTGGACGATTGCCTACAAGGCGATTTGCAAGAGACATTGATAAAGGATCTGCCGCTCCGGCAGCCGGCATCCCAAACTGACGAAATCCCCCTCTGGGGGCTCCTTGCAGCGACGCTTGAGGGCCCGGATCAAGAATGCGCATTACCATTCTAAACCCATTCTATCTGAAGACCTAAGCCAGGCTTGATCAGAAATGGGTCTGACTTCGATTCATCGAAAAGAAGCGCGGCCGTCCTGCCAATAATTGGCCAACCGCCTGGACCATCCAACGCGTATATTCCGAGGTGTCCGCTTATAAACCCGACTGATCCTGCTTTTACCAGTTGGCGAGGATGTTCCAGGCGCGTGCCCTCGAGTTGCGGATCGACACCATCTACATAAGCAAAGCCGGGCGCAAAACCCAGCATATCCACACGCAGATTTGACCTTTGAATGCGTTCCAGAAACTCGATTATCGAGCAGTCATTTCTTTCTGCGCACTCAGCAAGGTCCGGAGCATTGCCGTCGTTTGTCTGGATCTTTAGAGTTCTCATTCCGTGTGCAACACTTGCGGAACCGAGATCTGATACCTCAACATCCCTCAGCCTACGAGCTACTTCGGTTGGACTGATAATGAGAGGATCAAATTGGACTGTGACGCTCCGTTTGCCAACGACAATTTCCGCCCAATTTCCGGATCTGCGCAGAAAGTCGGCAAGCTGAAATCGCTCTTCCGGCTGTGACACTGTTATTCGTATCGCATCATCACCAATGAACTGCAGATCACGCGCAGTCATTGCGGAAGATGCGCTTTGATTTCGATTTTTCTTGTCTGCAGCGCCTCCCTTATGCCGAGGGCGGACTGGATTGCTCCGGCCGTGTCGCCATGCAAGCAAATGGTCTCTACAGGAAGTGAAATCATGCTTCCATCTCGAGTCGTGACACATCCTTCTTCCGAGATGTGCAAGACTTGAGCGACTTGTTCTTGCACTGATGTCAATACAGAGCCGGGCTCTGCACGTGGGACCAATGAGCCATCCGAACTATACTGTCTGTCCGCGAAACCTTCTGCCACGAAATCGAGACCTGCTTCGAGTGCCACTTTGCGCAGAACAGAGTTCGGCGGTCCGATAACTGCGCGAATACGGTTTTGATGAGCAATGCGAACTACGATTTGTGCCAGATCCGCATCCTTCGCAGAGTCATTGTAAAGAGCACCATGTGGCTTCAGGTGGTCGAGTACGACGCCTTGCAGCCTGGCGAGACTCGAGAGCGTGCGGACTTGTTGGCGTAGTGACGCCTCAAGATCTTCAGGAGACAGGCTGACAGAAATGCGTCCAAAGTTCTTTTTATCTGGATAGGATGGATGCGCACCTGCAACTACGCCTCGGGCCTTCGCTGCCTTAAGCGTGGCGCGCATGCTATCTTCGTCGCCTGCGTGCCCTCCACATGCGATGCTGCAGCGGCTAACGACGTCCAGAATGGCGCGGTCAAGCGCACGACCAGTTTCACCTGGTAATTCGCCAATATCAGAATTCAGGCAAATCGTGCGGCTCATGGCCAGACATTTAAGGCTCTCAGGATCAGACGCAAGCCGAGACCAAAAGTAATTATAACGACAAGACTGCCCAGAACGTTCGACAATGTCGAGTTCACATACGTCCCAAGCAGTTTGGCTCTGTTCATGGCGACCAGCAGGAAAGTCGCCACGATGGGTAGGATCAGCCCGTTCGCGATCTGCGCAATCAGGATCACTTCCACCGGCCTGACACCGATCAGCGCAACAATGGTCCCAATCAGCAATACCGTTAGTGCTATGATCCGAAACTGCCAACCATCCCGGCGAAGCCCCCCAAACTCGGTCAGAGCATATGCCGTCGCCAGGGGCGCGGTGATCGAAGATGAAAGACCCGCGCCAAACAAGCCAATTCCGACAAGGTATTTGGCTGCGACACCAAACGCGGGCTCAACGGAAATAGCCATGTCTGCTGCTGACGAGACGCTGATGCCCGATCCGAAAAGTGCAGACGCGGCAGTCGACAAGATCAGGATCGATATAATTCCGCCCAAACCTACAGAGGTGATAGTGTCTGTTCTTGCCGCTTTCGTGGCTTGAGTTGTTCCATGAGGCCACTTATCGCGAACTGTGGAAGCGTGGAGAAACAAATTGTACGGCACAATGGTTGTACCGATCAGCGCAACAGCCGTCAGCAATCCACCACTCGGAATGGAGGGAATGAACCCGCGGGCCAAGGCGCTGAGATCCGGGCGGGTAATGACGACGCTGCCGATGAAGGCCGCGCTCATCATCACGACAAGTGCAATCAATAACTTTTCGATGTGTTTGTAATGGCCAAAGGCCAGGAACACAGCTGCAATCACGCTGAGACAAATGACGACAAGCTTATGTGTCCCGGCCCCACCATTGAGTAGCGCCTCAATGCCCAATGCACCGCCGGTGAGATTTCCTGCCTCATAAGCTGAGTTACCAACAGCCAAGGCCGCAACGCCCAGACTAATGATTGCCCATCGCGCAATTGGGCCGTTCTCTGGCGACGTCATAGCGGCGGCTAGCCCTTTGCCCGACACTATGCCCAAGCGGGCCGCCATCTCTTGCAGGATAATTGTGGAAACTGTCGCGAATGCCAGCGCCCATATCAATGCAAAGCCAAAATTGGCGCCTGCGACGGTACAGGCGGTAACCGTTCCGGGACCAATGAAGCCGGCTACTACCAGCGCTCCAGGTCCGACGCTCAACTTCATGATATGCTCCCCGGTGTAGGCGTCGCCGCACCGGGGCGACAATTATATGTGAATCACGCGACCTTCAGCATCGAGAACGGATTCGTGCATGCTTTCTGAGATGGTCGGATGCGGGAAGATGGTGTGCGCGAGATCCTGTTCCGTCAACTCGCCCTGACGAGCAATCACGTATCCTTGGATCAGTTCGGTGACTTCAGCGCCGATCATGTGGGCTCCCAGCAGCTCGCCGGTTTTCTTGTCAAAGATTGTTTTGACCAGTCCTTCAGAAGCACCCATTGCAATGGCCTTGCCGTTACCGATGAATGGAAAACGCCCAACCTTGATTTCGTAGCCTTTTTCCTTGGCGGCTTTCTCTGTCAGACCGACACTGGCCACTTGAGGGTGTGCGTACGTACATCCCGGCACATTCCACGGGTCGAACGGTTCTGCATGATTGGCGCCCGCGATGCCTTCCACGCATACAACACCCTCATGCGATGCCTTATGCGCGAGCCACGGAGGACCTGTAAGGTCCCCGATCGCATACAGTCCTTTCACGCCGGTTCGGCCGAAATTATCTACCTTTACATGGGTCTTCTCGACTTTCACACCGAGCGCCTCGAGACCGAGGTTTTCAACATTCCCGACAATACCGACAGCGAGAATGGCGCGATCGAACTCTTGCTTCTGCTTCTGGCCTGATTTGTCTGTGATCTCGGCTGTCACTGTAGTCTTGCCTGCGGTCAGGTTTTCCACCTTCGCGCCGGTTACGATATTGAGGCCCTGTTTCTTGAAGTCCTTCTCAGCGAGTTTGGATATCTCTTCGTCTTCCACAGGCAAGATGCGGTCCATGACTTCTGCAACCGTCACGTCAGCGCCCAGCTCATGATAGAAGCTCGCAAATTCAATTCCGATTGCGCCAGAACCAATTACGAGAAGGCGTTTTGGCATGACGTCTGGCGTCATGGCTTCGCGATAGGTCCAGATCAGTTTCTTGTCAGCAACGAGACCTGCCTGAGGAATATCTCGCGCCCGCGCGCCAGTCGCGAGCATGACGTGTTTGGCCTGGTAGGAAGTGACTTTCCCATCCTTGTCTTTCACGATCACCTTTGGCGCAGGCTCGCCTTTTTCGAGGCGCGCAGTGCCTTCGATGACGTCGATCTTGTTTTTCTTCATCAAGAACTTCACGCCAGACGACAATTGATTGGCCACGCCGCGGGAACGTTTCACGACCGCATCCAGGTCAAAATCGGCCTTGTCGATTTTGAGGCCGAAATCCTTTGCGTGTTTGGCAAGGTGCAACACTTCTGCAGAACGCAACAGCGCTTTGGTCGGTATACAGCCCCAGTTCAGGCAGATTCCGCCGAGGCTCTCACGCTCAACAATTGCGGTCTTCATACCAAGTTGAGAGGCTCGGATGGCCGACACGTATCCGCCTGGCCCGGAGCCGATCACGATGAGGTCGTACTGGGTGCTCATTGCGTTATTCCTCTCATTTCGTCCCAAGACAGCATGGCCTGAGACACGCGCAGATTTGCGCTTTCGAACATTTCAGGTGTGCAGATATATTCGGGCTCTTCGGCCGAAATCTTGTTCATCATCTCTACGCTTTCGGCCATGATGCTCTCTCGCATCTGCCGGTCGACACCCTCATATCGAAGGTCTTCCATGAAGCTGCCTAACAGATCCGGGCCTTCACGCTCGCAGAGAAGGTTCATTCCTTTTTGTATTGCGAATTCACTCGCAATGTCGCGCATCGCCTCTTCGTTCAGACGTTGCTCTAAAGGCGGCGATATGCGCTCGTCACTGCAGGCAGCCGCAAGCACAAGGCTAATCGCGATCAGCCCGGGGCGAAGCATCAGAGCAACATCGCTTCAGGCGTTTCAACGTATCGCTTGAAGGCTTGCAGCCATTTAGCTCCTTCCGCGCCGCCAATAACGCGGTGATCACAAGTCAGGGTGACGGTCATAACCGTGCGCGCAACGAGATTGCCTTGATTATCTACCACGGCACGCTTTTCACCAGCTCCCACCGAGAGGATCATGCCTTCGGGCGGGTTGATGATGGAGGCGAAGCTTTTGATGCCAAACATGCCGAGATTCGAAATGCTGAAGGTACCGCCGCTATATTCTTGCGGCTTCAGTTTGCGGTCTCGTGCGCGACTGGCAAGATCTTTCATCTCTTCCGATATTTCCGCCAGTCCTTTGGTCTCAGCCTTGAATACAACGGGTGTAATCAATCCACCATCAATCGCAACGGCGACAGATACGTGCGCGTGCTTATGATAGGCGATGCCATTATCTGTGTAAGACGCGTTGCAATCCGGCTCGTCCATAAGCGCCATTGCCGCCGCTTTGATGAGCATGTCATTCACGGACACCTTCACACCTTCAGGAGCGGCCGCGTTGATCGCGGCGCGGCTAGCTAGAAGATGGTCAAGCTCCAGATCTATATTCAGCGGGAAATGCGGCACCTGCATGAAGCTAGTCGTCAAGCGCTTAGCCACTGTTTTGCGCATACCGTCCAGAGGCACAAGTTCGTAGCTATCCGGAGAATATACTCGATCATCAAGAATTTGAGGCAGGATCAACCCATCTGGACGCGCCATTGCCCCCGAAGATGCGTTGGCGGGTGTGGGCTGGGCGTTTTCAACGTCGCGCTTGATTATGCGTCCGCGAGGTCCCGTACCTTTCAGGTCTGAGAGAGTGAGGCCTTTCATATCTGCGATACGCCGCGCAAGAGGGCTGGCCTTGATACGGCCATCCTGTGAGTTTGCAGGTGGTAAGGGCGGCTTTGATACTTGACGTGCTGGTTCTACCGACTTGTCTGATTTCGGCGTCACATCCGATTTTTCCGAAGCGTCAGATTCACCGGATGCTGCAGGCGTATCAGCTTTAGGCGTCTCTTGCTTGGACGATGGCTGAACTGAAGATGCGTCCTCGCCCTCTTCCGCGAGGACCGCAATAACTGCGTTCACTTTCACGCCTTCAGTGCCCGCCTCAACGAGAATCTTGGCGACAACCCCCTCGTCGACAGCTTCGACCTCCATCGTGGCTTTGTCCGTTTCGATCTCTGCGATCACATCACCGGACGAAATTGTATCGCCTTCTTTCACGAGCCATTTCGCGAGCGTGCCTTCCTCCATGGTTGGCGACAAGGCGGGCATTGTGATGTCGATAGCCATATCAGTCACCCATCTTCTGAACGTCGCCCGGAGACTTCGGGCCGAATTGTATGCGGTTCAGGAAACCAGTCACGATTTCCTTGATGATATCCTCTTTCTCCGGGCCGTCCGGGTGAAGATCCTTGAAGGCATCCGTGACATGCTTTGCGATGTCACCCAAGATAAACCCCCACATGGTTGGTTCTGTCGCGGGATCAGCTGCGTCTCCAACGCGAAGGCTTACATGATCGGTATTGTCGGCAATCCAGAACCGGATCATTTCCTGCGCGGCATCAGCCCCTTCAATAGAGGGAGGGGATTTGAGTTCTCGTATCTCAGTCGACATAGCAAACTCCTCGCGCGGCTTCGACAATGTCATCGGCGTTCGGAAGGCTCATGGCCTCCAGATTTGCCGCATACGGCAGAGGTACATCTTTCTGGTGCACCCGAGCCGGCGGCGCATCAAGATAGTCAAACGCTTCTGCAGTCACGGTTGCGGCAATTTCCGCGCCGATACCGAAGAACCGCCATCCCTCTTCACAGCAAACGATACGGTTGGTCTTCTTTACGCTCTCAATGATCGTGTCGGTATCGAGCGGGCGAATGGTGCGCAGGTCAATAACCTCGGCATCTATCCCCTGCTCTGCCAAGGTCTCAGCAGCTTGCAGCGCAAATCCCACCATTCGCGAGTGCGCAACCAGAGTTACGTCGTTACCGACGCGCTTCACCTTGGCTTTGCCAAGCGGCAAAATGTGATCATCAATATCCGGGACCGGGAAACTGTTGCCGTAGAGGAGTTCATGCTCCAGGAAAACGACCGGGTTCGGATCACGGATAGCTGCCTTGAGAAGACCTTTGGCATCAGCCGCATCATATGGCGCGACTACCTTGAGGCCCGGCACCTGTCCGTACCAAGCAGAATAGTCCTGGCTGTGCTGAGCGCCGACACGTGAAGCTGCGCCGTTTGGCCCGCGGAACACGATTGGACATCCCATCTGACCACCAGACATGTACAGCGTCTTGGCTGCAGAATTGATGATCTGGTCAATCGCCTGCATGGCAAAATTGAACGTCATGAATTCGACGATCGGCTTCAAGCCAGCAAATGCTGCTCCAACGCCCAGACCTGCAAACCCGTGTTCCGTAATCGGCGTGTCTACAACACGCTTCGCACCAAACTCCTGAAGCAGTTCACGCGTCACTTTGTATGCGCCCTGGTACTCTGCGACTTCTTCACCCATGACGAAGACTGACTCGTCACGGCGCATTTCTTCGGCCATCGCATCACGCAAGGCATCGCGCACTGTGGTTTCCGTGAAGGATGTGCCTTCTGGAATGGTTGGGTCAGAAAGAATCGCAGCCTGAGGTTCAGCGGCAGCTTCACTCTCATCGTCAGATTCTTTTGAAGTATTGTGCTCTGCCGCCTCTTTGGACTCGGTCGAAGAGCTTGAAGCGTTTTTCGCCTCTACGGAGGAGGCATCTTCACCGTCTTCCGCAAGCACCGCGATTACCGCGTTCACTTTTACGCCTTCGGTCCCTTCAGGCACCAGGATCTTGGCCAGTGTGCCTTCATCGACGGCTTCTACTTCCATCGTGGCCTTGTCGGTCTCGATTTCCGCAATGACGTCACCGGAAGAGACCGTATCTCCTTCCTTTTTGAGCCATTTCGAAAGAGTGCCTTCCTCCATTGTCGGAGACAGGGCAGGCATGAGAATATCTACGGACATTATTGTGCTCCGAAAAACTGGATCAAGGACTGTCGGGTTTCACAGGCGCCAGACATCAGGCCACCTCGACGTCTTTGAGAACGTCCGTCCACAGTTCCGATGGATCAGGTTCAGGGCTTTCAAGGGAAAAGTCTGCGGCCTCTTTCACGATACCCTTGATTTCCTTGTCTATATCTTTGAGCTCATCTTCGCTCGCATGGCCCTGCTCAAGGAGCTGTGTCTTCAGGCCCTCAATCGGATCATGGTGGGAGCGAATGTCATCGACCTCTTCGCGTTTGCGGTACTTGGCAGGGTCTGACATTGAGTGACCGCGGTAGCGGTAGGTCTTCATTTCCAGAATGTACGGCCCCTTTCCGGAACGCGCATACTTGACGGCTTTTTCGCCCGCCGCCCGCACGGCCATGACGTCCATGCCATCTACCTCTTCTCCTTCAATTTCAAAGGAAATGCCGCGCTTGTAGAGCTCAGTTTCTGAGGCGTGACGGGCAACACTCGTACCCATCGCGTACATGTTGTTTTCAATGACATAAACAACCGGAAGGTCCCATAGCGAAGCCATGTTGAACGCTTCGTAAACTTGGCCCTGGTTTGCGGCGCCATCACCGAAATAGGCTACGGCAACGTTGTCCGTGCCGCGATACTTGTTGGCAAATCCGAGGCCCGTGCCGATTGGCACCTGGGCTCCAACGATTCCATGACCACCGTAGAAGTTCTTTTCTTTGGAGAACATATGCATTGAGCCGCCCTTCCCTCGGGAGTAGCCGCCGATGCGTCCTGTCAGTTCTGCCATCACGCCTTTCGGATCCATGTCACAGGCCAGCATGTGCCCATGATCGCGATACCCCGTGATGATCTGGTCACCTTCCTTCAAGCAGGCCTGCATACCCGTCACAACGGCTTCCTGGCCGATATAGAGGTGGCAAAACCCGGCAATCTTTCCCATGCCGTAAAGCTGGCCGGCCTTCTCTTCAAACCGGCGGATCAGGAGCATGTCCCGATAGTATTTCAGCATCTCCGCTTTATTGCCCTTGGAGGGTGCCTTTTTGGTACTTCTAGATTTCGTCGCCATAAATCGCTCCAACCCTTTTGTGGACTTATGTATGCGCGATAACGCAACGACAAGTCAGAACAACTATGTCAATTTGCAGAGCTTGGTTCCGGAGAAAGTAAAACAATCTCGTTCGGATAGACGAAAGCGAGCTTGTCACGCGCCATGGCTTCTACGAAATCTGGGTCTACAGATCCCGGTGTCAGGCGGCGAATATCGGTTTCAAGACGAGCGAGATCCTGCTCAAGATCGGCCAGAACAGCCTTGCGATCCTCAAGCTCCATCTGGGCATCCGACCATCGGCCGAGCCCCTTCTCCCCCGCAAAGGCGTGGTAGGCAAAATACAGGACAAGAAGTGACAGGCCGACAGCCTCGAATCGCGATCTCATGACCTCACCTAAAGGCGGTTTGGTTAAGAGAAAGTGAGCGCCATCGGCCGTGTCAGGTGATGCAAATCAGGCTGCGTTGATGCGGGATCGTCCAGCAAAGATTCCAACAGGCCCCAACTCTTCTTCGATTCGAATCAGTTGGTTGTACTTTGCAATCCGATCAGAGCGGGACAGGGAACCCGTTTTGATCTGACCGCAGTTTGTCGCGACAGCGAGATCCGCAATTGTTGCGTCTTCTGTTTCTCCGGAACGGTGAGACATGACCGCAGTGTAGCCGTGCAAATGGGCTAGTTCCACAGCATCCAAAGTCTCGGACAATGTACCGATTTGGTTGACCTTCACCAGAATAGAGTTGGCCGCGCCTTTTTGGAGACCAATGGAAAGTCGGTCGGGATTGGTTACGAACAGATCGTCACCGACCAGTTGCACTTTGTCGCCAATTGCTTCTGTCAGCGAAACCCAGCCGTCCCAATCGTCTTCGGCCATGCCGTCTTCAATTGAAATGATCGGGTAACGGGCACAAAGATCGGCCAGATAGGCTGCGAACTCGTCAGAACCCAGCGACTTGTTTTCGCCTGCCAGCTCATATTTGCCGTTCTTATAGAATTCGGTCGAAGCGGCGTCCAATGCCAGCGCGATGTCTTCGCCCGGCTTGTAACCGGCCTTCTCGACCGCTTTCATGATGAAGCCAATCGCTTCGTCGGTAGACGCCAGGTTCGGAGCGAATCCGCCCTCATCCCCAACGTTGGTGTTGTGACTGGCTTCGCTCAGCGTCTTCTTCAAAGCGTGGAACACTTCGGCACCCATGCGGACAGAATCAGCGAGGCTCTCCGCGCTGACGGGCATCACCATGAATTCCTGAATATCGATCGGATTGTCCGCGTGCGCACCGCCATTTATGATGTTCATCATAGGTGTTGGCAATACGCGGGCATTGGGTCCGCCGACATAGCGATAGAGCGGCATGGCAGAGCTTTCCGCTGCAGCTTTGGCAAGCGCCATGGAGACCCCCAGAATCGCATTGGCGCCGAGACGCGATTTGTTCTCTGTGCCATCGAGATCGATCATCAACATGTCGATCATGCGTTGCTCAGTGGCGTCCAAACCTGCCAATTCATTGAAAATCTCGCCATTCACGGCGTTTACTGCTTTCAGGACGCCTTTACCGAGATAGCGCTCAGAATCGCCATCGCGTTGCTCATGCGCCTCGTAGGCGCCGGTCGATGCGCCTGAAGGCACTGCGGCGCGGCCAACAGAGCCATCTTCAAGAGTTACATCAACTTCGACTGTCGGATTCCCCCGACTATCCAGAATTTCGCGGGCATGGATGTCGATGATCTCGCTCATGTGTGGCTTTACCTTTGCGCCTGAAACTAAAAAGCGCTCCCTGCTCTGGCAGGAAGCGCTCGAACCCTTAAGCTTGTGCGCCGCAAAGCGCAACAGCAGGACGATTGTTTAGATGTCGTCGCGTGGTTCAAGAACCTGACGACCGCGATATACACCGGTCTTCAGGTCGATGTGGTGCGGGCGGCGCAGCTCACCGGAGTCTGCGTCTTCGATGTATGTGTTCATGTCGAGGCGGTCGTGCGAACGGCGCATGCCGCGACGAGACTTCGAAACTTTACTCTTAGGGACTGCCATAACAGGTATCCGGTAGTTTGGCGCAAAATTGCGCGTGAATTGGAAAGGGGCCTCATACATATCCCCTCGGTCCAATGCAAGACTACATCATCATCGCAGTATGATTTTCTTCAGTCGCCATTATTCGCTCAATTTTGTTTGGCAGCTTCGGCTTGTCGCATGATGCGCAATAGATTTCCGCCCCAAATTTTCTCCAAATCCTCTTTGGAGTAGCCTTCTTCAAGAAGTCGTTCCGTTACCTTTGGAAGATCGGAAACGTCCTCCATGCCGGCAACGCCGCCTCCCCCATCCCAATCTGCTCCCATACCGACATGGTCCGGCCCCACGATCGCAAGTGCGTGTAGCATCTGATCCATGAACACTTCGAACGATGACAGAGGCATGGGATACGTCTCATTGATCTCCTGACGACGCGCCAAATAGCGTTCACGCTCGTTGGAGCTGAGATCGAACGGGGATATTCCGTTAAACTCCTCTGATAGTGCCTCCATTGCCTCAACCCGCTCCGCTGGTGGTTCGAGATCTTCTATATATGCACCAAGAGCATTGATCTGGATAACGCCACCATCCGCCGCGACCTTTCTCAAAAGGTCGTCTGATATGTTTCGCGGATGGTCATACAGACTGCTCACTCCCGTATGAGACAGCACGACAGGCGTTGAGGAGACTTCCATAATGGCCTCGAGCGCTGAATCAGCTGCGTGAGACGCGTCGATCATCATACCCAGCCGGTTCGCTTCCCGAATCAGCTCCTCCCCCAAAGGGGTGAGTCCTCCGAGATCAGATGCGCTGAGATCGGTCGCGCTGTCTGCAAATTGGTTGTCCATAAAGTGGACAGGACCAATCAGGCGAACGCCGCGATTGTAGAACTCTTCGATCATTCCCAGGTCGGTGCCGAGTGGGTAGCTGTTCTCGATGGATTTATAGACGATTTTCTTGCCGGAGGCTGCGATTCTCTCAGCATCATCCGCGGTAGTGGCTAGCTCAAATTCGTTCGGATGCATTTCGATCAGTTGCAGAATTTCATCCGAGCGCTTCAAAGCGGCGAGCTTTGCTGCTTCATATGAGGTCACGTTGAGGGGCCCCTGTGGAGTGTAAATCACCCAAAAGCCGCCATCGAGACCGCCTCGCTCCATCTTGGGAAGATCTACCTGCACGCGCCCCAACTTGGAGGGGTTATCAGCCAGAACATCAAAGTCCGGGTTGGACAGGTTTGCAGGGGTGTCGAGGTGAGAATCTATAACCAGCAAGGCATGGTGCAGTTCCCGATAATTTTGCTCCGCAACGTCGTACCCCTCATCACGCTCAGGAGCTGAGGGGCTGCCGCACGCAGCCAAGAGAAGCGCACTCATTAATGGGATCAATTTCTTCATAAGAACTCGCTGGTTTCTGACTTGCTTCTTGCAGACTAAGGAGCGAGGGCCTCGGCGCAAGAAAAAGGATCGCCCCGCAGGGCGATCAAGGTCAGCAAGAAGGACGTTGAGCAGCAATCCCGGCTAACTGCCGGCACATGTGCTCAACGCCATGATTGTTAGCAGAACGAAACTGAATGAATCGGAATGCTTTCGGTTGTGTTGTGTTCATCTTTCAGGCGAGCTGAAGTCAGGTAATTCCCCAGTCACGCAGGATTTCGTCGGAATGTTCGCCCAGGCCGGCTGGTCGTCCTTGAATGGCGCCCGGTGTCGCCGAGAAGCGTGGCGCTGGCGCTGGCTGGACCACGCCCTCAACCTCAACGAAAGTTTGTCGATCGACATTGTGCTGGTGATGAGGTGCTTCGGACATGGACAACACCGGTGCGAAACAAATATCCGTCCCTTCCATGATCTCGCACCACTCGTCGCGAGTCTTGGTCTTGAAGACAGTCTTGATTTTTTCTTTCAGGCTTGGCCACTTCGATCGATCCATCTGTGCCTGGAATTCGGGATCTGTAAGGCCGGCCTTCTCGACAAGCAGAGCGTAGAATTGCGGCTCAATAGAGCCGATGGAGACCCACTTACCGTCTGCGCACTCGTACGTGTCATAGAAATGCGCGCCGCCATCCAACAGGTTCGCCTCACGGTCATCAGTCCAGAGGCCCATCGCCTTCATGCCGTAGAACATTGTCGCCAGCGACGCCGCGCCGTCCGACATCGCCACATCCACGACTTGCCCCTCGCCGCCATTCTTTACGTTCATCAAACCTGCGAGAAGACCCATGGCGAGATACAGAGCGCCTCCCCCATAGTCGCCAACCAGATTGAGCGGCGGTCGAGGTCGACCATCGCCGTCACCCATCGCGTGAAGCGCACCTGTAATGGCAATGTAGTTCAAGTCATGGCCAGCAGAATGCGACAGGGCCCCGGTTTGGCCCCAGCCGGTCATCCGCCCGTAGACCAGCTTGGGATTGCGCGCGAGAACTACATCTGGTCCGAGGCCGTTGCGCTCCATCACGCCAGGTCGAAACCCTTCGATGAGACCGTCAGCTTTCTCTAGCAGTTTCAACGCCGTCTCGACGTCAGCCGGATCCTTCAGGTTCAACCCAATTGAGCGTCGACCACGGCCCATGACATCGGCAGCTCGCCCTGGCCGGCCATCACCTTTGCGATCGATACGTATAACGTCAGCGCCAAGATCAGACAGGAGCATGCCGCAAAATGGTCCGGGGCCGATACCTGCGAATTCCACAATCTTCACGCCGTTAAGCGGTCCTTGAGCCATGATATTCCTACCCTTTGTCTAATCTCTCGAGGTCAATTTAGCGGATCATTAAGCCGACGAGTCGCAAAAGGAAGGGGTATCGCAACGTCGACTCCCGCAATCTTTTGAGCTTTATGAATCATCTCGCATATCTAGACCCACCAATCGAAGTCTTGGCATCCAGCCCCCGACTGGAGATGATCATGTCGCGGTTGAAGGTAGGGCGTGTCAGGCCCTTCAAGGCGGATGCGCCTCTATCTTGCCAGTCGACAGACGCTCTACTCATCGACACGGCAAGCATTGACAATGACATCCTCGATGAGGCTATCGCACAAATAGGCGCTTCTCTGCGTCCAGTCATGGTGCTTGGAGACGCCTCTGTTGCGAGTTGTTTCGAGAACGCGGTGGTCATTCCACGAGATCGCGATCTGCCTGTACTGCGGGGACGCCTTGAGGCGATCTCTCGCCGCACAAACCGTCTTTCTGAACTCAAGCTTCGTACGGAATCCGCCTCAGCGTTTGGAATTGCATTGCCGCTGCCGACATTCGAAGTTGTACCGGACATTCTCTACCTTGGAGACGGATCAGCTCGTTTTTTGGCTCTTCAAGCCAATCTCGCGGAGCATGGCATGTCACTAACGGCGGCATTCAGTGTTCGTACCGCCGCTGATTACGCCGAGCAGAAACAGTTCTCAGCAATCCTGATCGATGTGACGCAAGAGTCACAACATCTCGACCAGATAGCGGGCTGGCTTTCAAAACTTGCCTCAACTTTCTCGGACGTTCCGCTGCTTGGTCTCGTGGGCGAAGGATTGTTTCCATCTCCCACTTTCCACGACTTGATTAGCTGTCTCTCCCACGTATTTGACCACACTGTAGACGCCAGGGAGCTGGCCAAGCATGTGGAATTGTATGGACGACGGGATGCGGGATGTGGAGCAACTGCTGAAAACGCAGCGAATGTTCCGGAGTTTCTGGACGGCGACACAAAGCTATTCTCGGAACAATTCCTGCGCACGCACCTCTCCAAACAAATTGCCTTTTCGAAGGAGTATGGAACCACGTTGAGTCTGCTTGCACTTGCTGATCCAAACGGCGCAGGACTTACGAGTGATGAGCGCAAGCAAGTGGCTCAACTTTTGTTGAGCGCGTTGAGAGAATCCGATCTTCCTAGCCTTCTTGGTTCGGATGCCTTCGTGATAAGCTTGCCGGCAACCGGCTATAAAGGCGCTGTACTCATCAGTAAACGTATTATGCAGTCGCTCGCAAGTTCGTCGCCAAAACTAGCGCAGCAATTGGGATGGAGGATTGCGGAGGCACGCGCTTATCATGATGCCCCCGTACTTCTGTCTGAAGTTACATCGGGTGTCTTTCAACAGAACCGTGTGGGCTAAGCAGGTACAAGGCCAGCAGCGGCTTCAAGCTCCTTGAGAAACTTGCGAATGCCGGCGAGCCGTTCTTCCGGTGTGCCGCCGAGACCAGAATGAACCAGTTTGGAATCCGGTCTGATGCGAATCTGTGACGGGCGACTGCGCACAACATCAAGCAATCGGGCCGGATCAAGAATGGTATCTTCACGGAAAGCAAACACCGCGCCCTTCTGGCCCGCATCGAGTTTGGAGATGCCCAAGGATTTACATTGCACCTTGATTGCAGTCACTTCCAACAACTGCTTGGTCTCTTCCGGCATTGGGCCGAACCGATCAATAAGCTCAGCGGCGAAAGATTCTCTCTCAGACGCAGTCGCGATCTCTGACAGCCGTCTATAAAGGGAAAGCCGGATATTCAGGTCTTCGACATATGTTTCCGGAATCAGGACGGCAGCGCCAGTATTGATCTGCGGCGACCAGTCATCGGCGAATTCCTCATCGTCCTTTGCTCCAGACTTCAGCGCATTCACCGCGTCTTCAAGCATCGATTGATAAAGCTCTACCCCAACTTCCTTCACGTGGCCCGACTGTTGATCGCCAAGCAAATTACCGGAGCCTCGCATGTCGAGATCATGACTCGCGAGTTGGAACCCGGCTCCTAGGGAGTCCAGTGATTGGAGGATTTTCAGACGACGATCTGCCGTTTCGGTAATAACCTTGTCGCGCGGTGTGGTGAAATATGCATAGGCACGAAGTTTTGAGCGCCCGACACGGCCGCGTAACTGATACAGCTGGGCCAGACCAAACATGTCTGCGCGGTGGATGATCAGCGTATTTGCGCGCGGAATGTCCAACCCACTCTCCACGATGGTCGTCGATAACAGAACATCATACTTGCCTTCGTAGAAAGCTGTCATGATGTCTTCCAGCTCTCCGGCGGCCATTTGTCCGTGTGCAACGATGAATGAAACCTCTGGAACATTATCGCGCAAGAACCGCTCGAGTTTATCAAGATCCTGAATTCGCGGAGCCACAAAGAATGCCTGGCCACCGCGATACTTTTCCCGAAGCAAGGCTTCGCGCAACGTAACAGTATCTTCTTCTGTTATGTAAGTGCGCACAGACAAGCGATCTACTGGTGGCGTCGCAATGATTGAAAGATCTCGAATCCCCGTCAATGCCATTTGCAAGGTTCGCGGAATTGGGGTCGCTGACAAGGTCAGGACGTGTACGTCAGCCTTCAGTTCTTTCAGGCGCTCTTTGTGCTTAACGCCAAAGCGCTGCTCTTCGTCAACGATCAACAAGCCAAGCCGCTTGAACTCAATGCTCTTGGTAAGGAGCGCGTGTGTTCCTACAACGACATCGACGCTGCCATCAGCTAAACCGTCTCGGGTTTCCGCAGCCTCTTTCGCGCCAACCAGGCGAGACAGTTGTCGAACCTTGAGTGGCCATCCTGCAAAGCGCTCGGCAAATGTTTTGTAGTGCTGTCTTGCGAGAAGTGTTGTGGGCGCGATAACAGCTACCTGCTTGCCGCTCATCGCTGCGACAAACGCTCCGCGTAGAGCTACCTCGGTCTTCCCAAAACCAACATCTCCACACACCAACCGGTCCATAGGGCGGCCTGACGCCAGATCACCTATAACATCTTCGATCGCGTTCAGCTGATCGTCGGTTTCCTCATACGGGAAACGCGCAGCGAATTCTTCATACAGTCCCTGCCCGGCGTTCACAGCTTCGGCACGTTTCAGCTCACGCGCCGCCGCGATGTTCATAAGCTCTGCGGCCATCTCAAGAATGCGCTTCTTGGCTTTGGCTTTGCGTGTCTGCCAGCCAGCTCCGCCGAGCCGATCCAGCTGGTTCTCTGCATCCTCCGACCCGTAACGACTGATCAGGTCGATATTTTCCACGGGCAGGAAAATCGTGTCGCCGCCTGCATACTCAAGATGCAGGCAGTCATGCGGGGCGCCGGTCAGGTCGAGTGTCTTCAGCCCTACATAACGGCCAACACCATGATCGATATGAACAATCAGATCACCGGGATTGAGTGCAGCAGCATCCGAGATGAAATTCGCGGTCTTCCGTTTCCGCCGAGGCGCAGCAAGCCTGTCACCCAGAATGTCTGCCTCAGAAATAACGGCAACATCCGGTGTCTCAAAGCCAGCTTCGAGGGGAATCTCAACAACCGTAAAATCGGTCTTTCGAGCCGCCTCCAAGGAATGAACCAACGCTAGGTCAGTCAAACCATGATCCGCCATCACGTTGATCAATCGGTCTGCTGACCCAGTGGACCAGGCAGCAAATACGACGGGTCTGTTTGAGGACTGGAGCCGCTTGGCATGCGCAATAGCGGCTTCAAAGATATTGATATCTGCATGAAGCCGCTCAGGCGCAAAGTCCCGCCCGGGACGGGCTTGCAAATCGAAGGCTTCGGCGCTTGGCTCAGACGGGTAAAAACGTGCGGTCGCGCGTGAGGCTAAGCCTGCCTCCAATTCTCTCGGTGTCAGATAAAGTTCTTCAGGCGGAAGCACTTTTGCCTTCCGAACGTCGCCTTCACCGGCTTCGAGCCGCGCCGCATGATAGTCTTCTGCTTGCGACAAGCGCTCTGCTGCAGCTTCTCCAGCAAGGTGGCCCATGCCTATGAGAGGATCTTCTCCAATGTAGTCAAAGAGCGTCTCCATGTGGTCGTGGAACAGAGGCAACCAACCTTCGACGCCTTGCCGACGGATCGACGCCCGGGCCGCTTCGTAAGCTGGATCACCCGATGGCGGACCAAATACGGCGAGATACTTCTCACGAAACCGTGCGAGCACGTCATCATCAAAGAGGATTTCACTGACAGGTGCAAACGCAACGCTTTTCGCATCACCGGTAGATCGCTGCGTCTCGGTATCGAAAGTGCGCAGCGTCTCCAGGGTATCGCCAAAGAAGTCCAATCTGTAAGGCTCAGGGGATGTCGGCGGGAAAATGTCGATGATACCACCCCGAATTGCGAACTCACCTTGCTCCCGCACTGTGCTCGAACGGAGGTAGCCATTCACGGCAAGGTAATCTGTCAGGTCTTTCTGGTTCACAGATTCGCCAAGCCTAACCGCGAATGACGATCTACGCAGCACGCTGACCGGTGGCACTCGCTGAACAAGCGATGAGGCTGTGGTGACGATCAGAATCGCCCCTTGACTTGGCTCGTATCTAGAGAGGCGGGCCAGTGCAGCGCATCGACGTGCCGCGACACCTGCCGTTGGGCTGACACGGTCGTATGGAAGCGTATCCCAGCTTGGCAAGTCGACCTGTTCGAGCCTTGGCGAAGCGAATTGTGCAACGCGGCGAGCTGTGGCAGCGGTCTTGTCGTCTCGCGCTATGTATACACCCACGCCGCCACGGGCTTCCAAGGCGGCACAAAAGGATATCAAATCCGCGCCGAATGGCGCTCCCGACAGCGCGGCGGGACCGCTGAGGGATTTCAATAGCTGTACAGGGGTCATTGGCACGCTTGTATTCGGCTGGATCTTGGTGTTCGCGGAGTTAACCGCCCTGCGCGACGTACCGGAATGCGATCAGTTGGTCCAGCACGGGCCCCCGCTGGGATTCAGGCACAGGTGTCTGTCCGATCAGCCATGCATAGACTTCCCAGTCAGGAACTCCGAGCAGCTTCTCAAACTCGTCCAGACCGGCCTCGTCAAGTTCACCGATGTGAGCATCAGCAAATGAGCCCATGAGCAGGTCCATTTCGCGGAATCCGCGCCGCCAAGCCCTGAATTTGAGTTTTCGGCGACGAGTGTCCATGCCGGTCTCCTTATGCGTTGATCCCCATATAGAACACGCAGTCAGAATAAACAGCGACGATTGTGCACCCGTCTGCGCCCGCCTAATCTGGCGACGATGCGCGACGAACGACTCTTTTCCCTGTTTGAAGGCCTCGATAGCCTCAATGGCGTCGGCCCGAAGCTGAAGCCCGTGCTTGAGCGACTCGTCGGCGGAGACACTGTTTGGGATCTGTTGCTGCATCTCCCCGAACGCTGGGTGGACCGCCGGGTGAAAGACAGCATTGATGACGCGGTAATCGGCGAGGTGGCGACTTTGCGCGGTGAAGTTCATGCCTACAACGCCCCCTATTCTGAGCGATCCCCTCACAAGATCGTGCTGTTTGATGGCACCGGCTTTCTTACCCTGGCATTCTTCCGGGCTGACGGGCGCTGGTTGCAAGGGCAGTTTCCAATCGGAAAAGAGCGGGTCGTCTCAGGCATGGTGGAAGAGTTTCAGGGCGAACGCCAGATGACGCACCCTGATCACATAGTGGATCCTGCCAAGGGACAGATGCCACCTCCTGTCGAACCCATCTATGGACTCACAGCTGGCCTGACGAACAAGCGGGTCCATGGATTCGCGGTTCAGGCCTTAGACTACATTGCAGATGATTTACCTGAATGGGCCGACACTGAACTCGTAAAGGCGAGGAGCTGGCCGGACTTCAAGACAGCGCTCACTCGTCTTCACGCGCCTCTCGAATACGATCTGGAGTTGTTTGAACTATGTCGGCAACGACTCGCATATGACGAGGCATTGGCTCGTGAGTCGGCATTTGCGCTTGCCCGCGCGAGCAGAGCGAAACGCGCATCGCCGTCGGTTCCGGTGAACAGCGAGACCCACGCCAAGTTGCTTCAGGCATTGCCATACAAGCCAACAGGCGCCCAATTCCGAGCGTTCGACCAGATATCCAAAGACATGGCCTCCACGTCACCCATGAGGCGAATGTTACAAGGCGATGTGGGCGCGGGCAAAACGCTTGTCAGTGCTATGGCGGCCGTGCAGGCTGCGAGTGCTGGATTTCAAACCGCCTTCATGTCACCTACCGAAGTACTCGCTCGTCAACAGTTCGAGACGATGGATCGTCTATTGTCGCCGCTTGGATATTCGGTAGCGGCGCTAACGGGCCGCGACAAGGCAAGGACGCGCGAAGGCATACTCATGGGACTCGCAGATGGAAGCATTGATGTTGTGTCCGGCACCCAATCCTTGTTCCAGCAGTCGGTCAGTTTCCGTAATCTCGGTCTCGTCATTGTAGATGAACAGCACAGATTTGGCGTCGCAGACCGGATGAAACTCGCCGGCAAGGCGCTAAGCCCACACATGCTCGTCATGAGCGCGACGCCTATCCCGAGAACCCTCGCCCAAGCTGTACATGGCGATCTGGACGTTTCCATTCTCGACGAAAAACCAGCAGGGCGCGTGCCAGTGGAAACGCGCGCCGTGCCAGACACACGTCTTGACGAAGTGGTGGGCGCAATCGGGCGCGCTATCAGGCGTGGTGAGCGTGCATTCTGGGTTTGCCCTAAAGTTGATATCGATGACGATGATTCAACCGCGGTTGGCCGTCATGCCGCGTTATGCGACCAATTGAACGTTCCAGTCGGCTTGGTGCACGGGCGCATGAAGCCCGCAGAGAAAGACGCTGCTCTTGAAGATTTTCGCTTGGGACACACCAAGCTTCTGGTTGCCACCACCGTGATTGAAGTTGGCGTTGATGTGCCGGAAGCGACTATCATGGTTATCGAGCGCGCTGAGGGGTTTGGACTGGCTCAGCTTCACCAACTAAGAGGACGCGTAGGGCGTGGAGATCGCCCATCATTCTGCATTCTCCTATACCGACCACCATTGGGAGAAACGGCGCATGAGCGCCTGGACACGCTCCGTCGCACGGAGGACGGGTTCGAGATAGCGGAAGCTGATTTCAAGCTTCGCGGGCCGGGTGATATGCTGGGCCTGAAACAAGCTGGAGCAACCGACTATCGTATTCTGGATCTGGCCCGCCATTCGACTTTGTTGGAGATCGCAAAGAAGGACGCTGAATCCATTGTATCAAAAGATCCTGAACTCGCGGGGCCACGAGGCGGGGCACTCAGACTGGTTCGGGAGCTGCTCACTCCTAGGCTTCAGGCTCCAACTTCTGATTAGCAGAATCGCTCTCGCTCGAGTCTGCTGTATCGACATCCTTCACAGGCAAATGCTCTGGCACAACCAATCCTGCGGACAAGATCATCTTGGCCCCCTCCTCCACTGTCATATCGAGGCGCACGACCTCAGATGCCTCCACATACATCAGGAAGCCTGAAGTTGGATTTGGTGTCGTCGGAACGAAGACGCCAATAAAAGCTGGTCCAAGGACGCTTCTCAATTCTCCCTTTGCCGGGCTGGACACGAATCCGAGGCACCAAGTTCCTTTTTTGGGATACTCGATTAGGACGCATTCGCTGAATTGCTCGGTGTTGTTGCTAGCGAACACTTCAACCAATTGCTTGAAAGCAGAATAAACCGACCTGACAAACGGAACTCGGCTCAAAATTCGATCGGCCAGCCCGATCACCGACCGTCCGATCAGATTGGTAGCAATTCCGCCCAGTACTGTCAGGAACACGATCAGCACGATCAGGCCAAAGCCTGGAACCGCGTAATTGAGATAGGTTTCCGGCTTCAAGGCCGCTGGTAAAAGCGGAACCACGCGCTTGTCGATTTCGCTGATCAGGAATTGAAGGATCAGGAATGTAACAACGACCGGCAAGGCGATGAACATGCCGGCGAAGAAGCGCCCACGCAGCCAGCCGAAAAAGCTTAGCCGCGGCGGCTTGTCTTGTGGGAGCAGACCGTAGTCTTTCTTCTTCGATTTCGACATCAAATTAATCCTGGTGTGACACCACAAGGTGACTTGGCGTTACGCCTTGGCGTGATGGGGGTTCCGCGCGATTGTGACAAGATGGGTAGACAAGATGACATTCTAAAGGGCCTACAGGACTGGGCCGGGCAATTTTACGGCAGTGGCGCGACTGTTGAGCGGCTGGTTCGCCTGTCAGGAGGTGCCAGTCAAGAGACGTGGAGCCTCGACGTCGAGCATTCCGGCATTGTGGACGAACTGATTCTCAGGCGCGTTCCGGGCGGAGTGAGCGTCGCGCGCAATTCCGAAGCGATAGATCTCGGCACTGAAGCAAAGCTTCTGGGATGTGCTGAACATACGGTGCCCACCCCCAAAGTGCTTAAGGTATTCGATCCGAGCAGCGAGATCGGAGAAGCATTTCTGATGAATAGAATTGCTGGCCAAACCATCGCCAGAAAAATTCTACGAGACGACGTCTATGAGAATGCTCGGCAGTGTTTAACCGCCCAGTGCGGGAAAGCACTCTCTGGTATTCACGCAATTCCAATCGAGCGGCTACCAACACTTCCGAAAAGTGGGGGTCTGGATCAGTTGGCCAAGTACGAAACCATCTATCGCGGCTTTGACATCCCTCGTCCAGTTTTCGAGCTGACAATGGCTTGGCTAAAGAAGAACCAACCTCAACCTGTTGATCCAGTTCTGGTTCATGGTGATTTCAGACTTGGCAATCTTATCGTGAACGAACATGGCTTGGCTGCAGTACTCGATTGGGAACTCGCACATCTCGGCGACCCTAGAGAGGATATTGCTTGGCTATGTGTGAATTCCTGGAGGTTTGGGCAGTCGCAAAATCGCGTGGGAGGTTTTGGTCATCTGAACGAGTTGCTAGATGCCTATGAGGCATCGGGGGGGCAGAATTTCGCAGCAGATCAGATCGATTGGTGGGAAATTCTGGGCAGCCTCAAATGGGGCATCATGTGCATGATCATGTACGAAGCATTCCGGTCAGGTTCCGATCCAAGCGTGGAACGCGCCGCTATTGGACGGCGAGTATCGGAAACTGAAATCGACCTCCTGAATTTGCTGGAAACGAGAGCCTGAACTTATGCATGACGCGCCATCCCAGAAGGAAATGATCGCTGCCGTGAAGGCCTTTATCGACGACACAGCCATGCCCAACCTCAAAGGCCACGCAGCTTTTCATGCGCGAGTTGCTTCAAATGTTCTGGCAACCGTATTGCGGGAACTTGAAATTCGGCCGCTGGCAGAAAACGATGAGCGCGAAAGACTGTCATCGCTTTTGAACGCCGACCAAAACATGACGATATCAGAATTGAATTTGAAGTTGTGCGAGCTGTTGAGGCAAGGCGAATTGGGACTCGATACACCCGGATTGCTCGAGCACCTCAAAACGACCACAATTGCGCAGTTGTCTATAGACCAACCAAACTATTCTGGTTTGCCGTCCGACTGACTTGCGGCGATGCCGCTCCAAATCCTGCCAGGAACCATAGATGAAACGTCTCACTGTATTGATCGCTCTTGCGGCAGTGCTCGCGATTGGTGCGGGGCCGTGGGTATGGAACACATTCATTTCGCCTCGCCCTCAACTTGAACTCGATCCGATGAAATATACCGAGGATTCAAGTTGGTCTGCCCTACCCGTTCAGGAGCCAGAGGCTGTGTGGTCAGGCGGCTGGGGCGTGGATGTTTTCCTAATCAGTGAAGACTCCGCGTTGAGTGGTACAACGCAAGTGGCGCTTCAAAAGAAGGAGCAGCGAGGTCGGCGCCAAGCACAATCTTTGAAATCGTCTTTTGAAAAGATCGGCGAAGTTTATGCTCCCCTTTATCGGGACGCCGCAGTTCACGACGACGTGACGCGCGCTTTCGAAACCTATTTGCGCCGAGACAATCGCGGAAGAGCCCTAATCATTGCGCATGATCGACCTGTGCCAGACGCCATTCTCGCCCGTCTTGAGCAGGACAGTTCTCTGCGAGGAAGATTTGGAGGCTTTTTGTCGATTTCCGACACAAAGGATGGAATTCCATCGCTGAGTACATCAGCGTCAGAATCAGGGAATTCCGACCCAACCCCCTACTGCAATGAGCGGCTAAACGACGTGACAAGCTGCCAGATCGTTGTGCCAGCGCACCGGGAAAAAGGATTATGGGTTCTCACAAGCGAAGGTGTGCCGGGTGGTGAGATCGTTGCCAGCTTTCCTGAATGGCTGGAGGCCAATGTAGGAAAGATGGCCGAACCTCTTGGAGACTTTGAGGAAGTCGAAATCGTAGATATCCGGCGCCCGGGCGAAACTGAGGAGAATAGCGCTGCGGACGAAAACTAGGCCGAAGGTTTGCTTGGCCTGGCCTTCTGAAAAGCTTCCAATTCCAGACACTGCTTTTCGACTGCCAGCAGTGCGGGGTAAGCCGTCAAATCCATGTCATACCTTCGCGCATTGTAAATTTGTGGCACGAGAGCGATTTCCGCTATAGTGGGACCATCCCCGAACAAAAAGGCGCCGGAAGTCTCCTGCGCGGCATACTTTTCCAACGCATCAAAGCCTCTTTCAATCCATTCATGATACCAGGCCTTAATCGCATCCCCATCTGCACCAAATCGAGTACGGAGCTCTTTCAATACGGATAGGTTGTTCAACGGATGTATATCGCATGCGATGGTATCGGCGAATGCTCTGGCCTCAAGCCTGTCAGTCGCATCTGACGGCAATAAAGACGGGCCAGAGAAGGTTTCTTCGATCCATTCAATTATAGCCATTGATTGCCCGAAAACGCGACCGTCTATTTCTATCGACGGAACGCGCATCTGAGGATTCTTGGTGCGGTACACCTCACCCATTTGTTCATCAGAACCCGGCGCAATATCAACTTGCACCGATTCAAAATCCATACCTTTCAAGTGAAGCGCAATTCGGACACGATAAGAGGCCGAGGAACGCCAGTAGTCATATAGACGGATCATCAGGCCAAGGCCTCCAAGTCCAACACTTCGAGCAATGCCTCTCTTGCCACACGGCATTCGTCGGCAAACTTTGGATCCGCCAAATCGCCTGGCGCTAAACTGTCTCGATAGGTTTTCCGCACAACTGCTTGCAATGCATCAATGGTGTCGTTGTCGAGAAGAACCCCTTGATGACACGCATCAATTTCGTCTTCCGTCATAACAACGCGCAGCCTCAGGCACGCTGGCCCTCCCCCATTACGCATGGATTGCCTGACGTCCGCGAACATCACCTTTCCGATGGGGCCATTTCCTTGGATAAGGGATTCGCAGTACCGGCGAGTAGAATCAATTTCCTCGGTCTCCGTCGGCGCGATCAGAACAAGCCTATCCTCCCCGGGCAGCTGCAGAAGCTGAGAGTTAAACAGATAGGCGCGTATGGCGTCCTCTATGGGAACGTCTGCTGAAGGAACCATGACTGGTTTGAGTTCAAACAGTCCATTGGACGCTTTGCGCACTTGCTCGAGTGTTCGGTTGGTGTCTTCAAAAGCGAGTTCATGAAAGAACAGTGTGTCTAGCGCGCCAACACAGACGACATCATTATGAAAAGCGCCTGCATCAATTGCTGCACGCGACTGACGCGCGAACACCGTTCGATCGAGATCAAGGGTATGTGCACGGGCGACACTTTCGCTCGCGAGCCTCGTCTGCCTTGCGGGGTAGCCCACAGTGCTCTCTCCGGCCTCTCTTCCATAGACAAACAGCTCAACACCAGCGCCGCCATGATCTGCACAAAGCCGAACATGATTTGCTGCGCCTTCATCTGAAAAGTCTGCATGCATGGGCAATGCGCCGTGCACGGAAAAATATGCATCATCAGAAAATATGGAAATGAGGGTCGCTGTCGTGTCGGGATGCTCCTGTGAACGATGTAACATCGTCGACAAATTTGCAGTGGTGAAGTGAAGTCGACCGTCAGTCGTATCAGGCGATGGTGAGACTGTGGCAGCATTCGCGGTCCACATACTGGAGGCCGAGTAAGCTGCCTTCAGAAGGCGTGGAGCAGTCTTCGCCGCACGCTCGATGATGTTCGAATCAGAACCTGAAAACCCCGCGGAAACAAGCAAGTCGAAATTTGGTCTTGGTAACGGAGGCAAGACGCCTTGAATGAGCCCGCTGTTGACCAGCATTCTCATCTTCTCAAGTCCCTGCAGTGCTGCTTCCCTTGGGTTCGCAATATCCCCCGCATTGGCGGCGCTGGCCAAATTCCCATCGGACAGCCCCCCATAGTTATGGGAGGGACCAATCAGGCCGTCAAAGTTCACCTCATGCGCCACAATCATCACTCCAAGTTTGAGTTCTACTTTGGAAAACCCTGAGCTGTCATTCGCTCTGCTTTCGGAGCTACCTGGCTGGCCTGCGGCCATGCGCTGTAATCGGCAGCATAGTATGCTCCAGGCCGAAAGTTTCCAGACAAGCCGGGCCCGCCGAATGGCATGGCGCCACTGGCACCAGCGGTGGGGCGATTTCGATTCAATATGCCTGCGCGCATTTCATTGTGCGCCTTGTCCCAAAGCGCGTCATCGTCACTCACCACCCCCCCCGACAATCCATAGCGTGTCGCATTGGCTCTCTGAATGGCGGTGTTGAAGTCAGGAACGCGGATGATTTGCATCAGTGGGCCAAACAACTCTTCATCCGGTATATCGGATGCATTTGTCACGTCCATGACCCCTGCGGTGACAAAGCCACCTCCGCGGTCCATTCGTTTGAGACGGCGCAAACTTTTACCGCCTAGTTTTGAAATCATGGTTTGAAACTCGATCGCGTTGGTTGCCGCTTGCTCCGAAACAAGCGGCCCCATGAAGATATTTTCTTCATTCCACGCACCAATTCTCAGCGCTTTGGCTCTTGCGACAATAGCCTCAATGACAGCATCCCCAAAGCTGCCCTCCGGCAAGATTACCCTGCGCGCGCATGAACAGCGCTGTCCTGTCGTGAGAAAAGCAGACTGCGCGGCTATATCAGCAGCCGCCTCCACATCTGCTGGCTCCCAGATGATCAAGGGATTATTCCCCCCCATTTCCAGCGCAAGTATCACTTCCGGGCGCCCAGCAAAATGCTTGTGGAAGAACACGCCGGTATTGGCAGAACCGGTAAATAACACTCCGTTTATGTTGGACTGAAGAAGAGCCGCACCCGTATCTCTGCCCCCATGAACAATGTTCATCACTCCGGGCGGCAAGCCTGCTGCGTCGAAGGCATCTGCCATAATAGAGGCTACGCCGGGAGCCAGTTCGGAAGGTTTGAACACACACACATTTCCTGCCAGCAGCGCAGGAACAATGTGACCATTCGGAAGATGACCCGGAAAATTGAATGGACCGTAGACCGCCATCACTCCGTGAGGTCTATGTGTTAGATGCATTGATCCGAAAGCTGCATCCAGATCTTTGGTTCCAGCCCGTTCGTTCTGAGCCTTTATGGATACCGCAACTTTGCCGACCATTGTAGCAGCCTCGGCGCGCGATTCCCAAAGCGCCTTGCCCATATCCCGGCTGATTGCTTCTGCTATCTGGTCAGAGCGCGTCTCGAGTTCGCTGGCGTAGGCCTGCAGTATTCTGGTGCGCTCATTCTGCGGCACTCGAGACCAGCCGGCAAAAGCTACCTGAGCACTTTCGACGGCATCCTCTACGTCTTGTTTGTCAGCAGACGCACTGTCCCAAACGACATCCCCCGTCGCTGGGCAATAGTTTTGAAAGGGCAAACCATTGCCGGTGCGCCATTGTCCGTCAACAAGAACAGAATCTCTCATAATTAGCTCCTTACCCATACGCGGACGGTAGCTCCTGGCTTCAACTGCAGGCGATCAAACACGTCCTGGCTTGTCATCGCAGTATCTTGATCTCTCAACAGAATTTGCGCCTGGCTCACCCGGAAATCTGACAATACGTCGGTTGAAATCAGTCCTTGCGAAAACTCGGTGTTTGACGCGTCATCAACGAGTTGGAGTTTTACGCGTTTGCTCTCGCGGATGGTGCGAAGGTGGCGTCTCTGCACCGCGACAAGTGGTCCGCCATCAAAAATGTCGACCGTTCTATCGAACTCGAACCCTTCCCATTGCAGGAGCTTGTACGCACCTACACCATCAGAATGGCATCGTCCGATCACTTCTCGAGCCTCAGGTGGCAGAAGATCAACGTAAATCGGATACTTCGGCATCAAGTCGCAGATAAACTGATTGTCGGTTGTTGCCGACAGCTTGTCGGCTTCGTCAAAGTCCATCCGGAAAAAGTGGCGACCAAGGCACTCCCAAAATGGTGACACACCCTTCTGATCAATCACTCCGCGAAGTTCAGCCAAAACCTTTTCGCCAAACCGGTCCGGATCAGTCGCCATAAGAAGATAGCGTGATTGGGCGGCAAGTCGTCCCGCTCCCCCTCCGCGATGGTTGGCTTTAAGAAAAAGCGTTCCAACTTCTGTGTACCCAACGTACTCGTTGGTAAGAACCAACGCGTCCATGTCGAACCGCATGTTGCCAGCAGCGTGGCTCGCCTGAGATAATGTAATAATACGATAATTGAAGAATGGGTGATCTATCCCCGTACCCGCTTTGACCGCAGAACAGCCAACGACTTCCCCCGTCGACGTGTCCTCCATCATAAGCAGGTATTTGCCATACTCGATCCGTTCAAGTTGACCGCGAAACGCCTTTTCCGATTTCTCCAGGCGCTCTCTCAATATTTCTTCATCAACCGGCAAGCTAGTGAAACCGGCGCCAGATAATTCAGCGAGCTCCATCAACGCGGGAAAATCATCCAGTCGAGACGGTCGCATGATGTAAGGGCCGGACATATTCTATTGCCCCATCAAGGACTTGATATTGCGGGCGTCCATTCGGCCATCCGCCAATCTATTTAGGAGCAACGCTGACAGGGTGGCACGCTCCGAAAAGCTTTCTGTAATGACGAATTCTTCATTGGAATGAATCCGTCCACCGCGCACTCCGAGTGTGTCGACATTCGGAACACCTGCGGCGAAGATATTGTTTCCTTCACATACGCCGCCCGTGTCCACAAATTCCAGATCCAAACCAATCGCCTGCCCGGTTGCGTGCACCGCATCAAACAATGCCTGCTGTGCAGCGTTTCGTGGCTTGGGTGGACGGTAAAACCCGCCATGCATATGGCCGTGGATGCCGTCGCGAGAAGCCGCCCGGTCGTAAAGCTTGCGGATCTCTTCCGTGGCCCAAGCAGCGCTTTCAGCGTCGGGTGCGCGCGCGCCAAACCTCACAATTGCCAGATCGGGTACTATGTTTACTGCTGACCCGCCGTCTATTGAGCCAACATTTACGGTGACGCCATCCCGCTTACCGTTTAACGCCTCAAGGCCTAGAACAAGCTCGGCGGCAGCTTCGATCGCGCTCCGCCCCTCATCCTTGGCTCGCCCGGCATGAGCAGCTTTCCCGTGCAGCACGATGTCGAATACAGCGGAGCCTTTCCGGCCACCTGACATTGCACCTGTCTCCATGGCCGGCTCGTATGTCATTCCGATCATCGCGCCGGACTGGGCTGCACGAGTCAGATATTCTGCGCTGGCAAAGTTCCCTATCTCTTCGTCTGGCGTAAGGACAATCTGATAACCTAGACGATCCCGAAGTGGTCCGGCTTCAAAAGTCTTCAGCGCCTCGAGCATGACACAAAGGCCACCCTTCATGTCAGCAAGCCCAGGACCGTTGAGGCGTCCGTCGCCGATATCCGTCACACCCTCAAAAGTTCCCTTCGGGAAGACGGTGTCATAATGACCCGAGAGGATAATCTGAACCGCTGCCCGAGGTCGTCCAGTGACCAGAATCACCGGCCCCGTCTGTTGAATCTCGGTTTTGCCGGAATCTGTAACAGCCTCGAAGCCATTCGTCTGGATCAATTCGACGTCAGCTTGCAGCTCAGAAAATGCATCTGCGAGAACCGGAGCAAATTGCTTCAGTCCCTCAGTGTTCCAGCTGCCTGTATTGATATCCGACCACTCGCAAGTGCGATTGATCATGTCCTGACTGACACTGGCGAGACGCTCACGCGCCGCCTCATCGTCTCGGCTAAGAGTGTTCATTGTATCCATAGTTCCCTTGGTTTCACAGGAAACTAGAGTGGGCAAGAGCTCTGAACACGCTCGCAAACAAAAACGGCCCGGCAGATATCGCCGGGCCGTCTTCAAGCATATGGTCAGCAATTACTGAACAGTGATCACAACTTCCGAACGGCGGTTCAGAGGCTCACGAACACCGTCGCGTGTCGCTTTGGCCAGATCCGTTTCACCTTTTGCTTCCTCGGTGATGATTGAGGAATCAATGCCACGGGATGCAAGAGCGCTGGCAACGACGTTTGCGCGACGCTGAGACAGACGCTGGTTGTAGGCACTCGCACCGGAAGTATCGGTGTGGCCAGCAATAGATACCGTGTTCGGAGCACAACCTGCTTCGCCATTGATGTTGGCAACAGCCTGATCAATCACAGCAGCAGCCTGGCTGGTGAGGTCCGCGCGATCCCACTCGAAGTACACCACGAATTCCTGGTTGAGGCTTGAGCACACAACTTCCGGAGCATCCGTCGTCGTCGTTGGAGGTGGCGGCGGAGGTGGTGGTGGTGGCGGCGGCGGTGGCGGAGGTGGCGGAGGAGGCGGCGGCGGCGGAGGCGGTGGCGGCGGAGGCGTCGCACCGAAGTTCAGCCGCAGACCGACTGTCGCCAGATGAGCTGTGTAGTCAGCGTCATAGTTCGTGCCACCGTTGTAGCCACCGAATTCGAGGTCTTCGGCAACTTTGTAGCGGTAGCCAAGGTCAAGCGTCAGCTTTTCGGAAACTTTGTAACCGAGCCCCAGCAGGCCCTGGTAAGCAAAGCCAGTGTCGCTATCACCAAAGCCGTTCGCAGCGGAAACATCCGTACCGTTTGTGAAAACGAGGTTGTTCGCCTTGGCGTTTGCGCGAAGGACACCAACACCCAAACCAACGTATGGCTGGAGCGCACCCTCACGGTTGAAATCGTAAATACCATTGAACATCAGTTCCATGGTCTGCAGGTTGCCTGCAGCAGCTGGGAAAGCACCAGCTGGCGCACCATTGTAAGATGCAGCCGGAACGCTGAGCTCGGCATCGCCGTAACCGCCCACGCCTTCGAGGCGGAAGCCGTTGTCAAAGCCATAACCCAAACCCAGGTCGAAACCGATCATGTCATCTGGATCGGATTCGCCACCCATGGTGCCGATCACGTCCTGTTCAGCAGGATCGTGGTCAAGCTTACCATCGAAACCGTAAGTCGCGTCGGCGCGGGCGTACCACCCGTCCTCAGCGTGGGCAACAAAGCCAGCAGACGCAAATGCGGCCGCGGCTGTCGCGCACATAAGAGTTTTCTTCATACTCAATCCCCTTTTGTGTGCCGAATGACGGGATTGTCCTCGGCCGCAGGTTCATACGGGTCAAAACCCGAATGGTTCCTGAATAAACATATTTAGCCTGTACGGCGAGCCCTATTAAGGACGACGTGCATTTCAATCACGCCATTTTTATTCACCGCTGCTCATTTGCAACATATTATTGCGCGGATGTCACAAATATTTGAGAGAATTTTCCTCGGGATAACAACGCGCCCTGCAGTGGATGGAGGAAAATGGTACCGCCTCCCCGGTTCGAACGGGGGACCTCTAGATCCACAATCTAGCGCTCTAACCGACTGAGCTAAGGCGGCACGATGAGCGGGAAATACCGCTCAATTTGCTAGGTTTCAAGCGAAACCCGGAAGACCAACTGCGCTTCCCATGATTCGAACTCGAAATCAGAGTTTGGCGACCTGTTCGAATTCCAGATCGACTGGTGTTCCGCGACCAAAAATGGAAACGGTAACTTTCAGACGACCATTCTCTTCATCGATCTCTTCGACCGAGCCTTCAAAGCCTTGGAATGGGCCATCATTGACCTGAACCTGCTCACCAATTTCGAAGGAAATCTGTGGGCGAGGACGTTCTGCAGCCGAATCGGTGGACGTGCCGAGAATCCGATCAACTTCCTTTTGGCGCACTGGAAGCGGTTTCTTGCCACCCTCTGCGCCCAGGAACCCAGAAACTTTCGGCGTATCTTTGACGAGGTGGTAGACATCATCCGTCATCACAGCCTTCATCAACACATATCCAGGGAAGTACCGACGTTCGACGGTTTTCTTTTTGCCGCGAGCGACTTCAACGACTTCTTCGGTCGGCACCTGCATATCTTCAATGAGGTCTGCCAGTCCCTTCCGCTCAGCCTGCTCGAGAATTGTCGATGCGACCTTCTTCTCGAAGTTGGAATAAGCGTGGACGATGTACCATTTGGCTTCAGCCATGAGGCCTGCGCGCTCCTTAGTAATTGTTTGACGAACCGCCTGACTCAGAGGCCCGTGATCGCCTTTACGACGAGATTAATGACGAAATCCGCAAAGAATAGGAAAAGCGCAATCAGAATAGACATAATCACGACGAAAATTGTCGCTTGGATGGTTTCTTGACGGGACGTCCACGTCACCTTGTTCCCTTCGGCACGAACCTGCCGAAAGAAGGTAATGGGTCCTACGCGTTTCTTTTTCGCTTTATCGGCCATTCCGACTCTCTCTTGAAAAGCGGGGAGTTAGCGGTTTTGGGCCGCCACGTCCACGGTTAAGTGCACTCTAGGTTTCGTCAAGCGTAGGTGGGAACTGTTATGAATCCCGCAAGTGGGCACTTCTCACTCCCTTGCCTTGCCGAATTCTCTGGGTGGCAGTCCCGGGACATCCACTCGAACGGCGAATAGACTGCCCGACAATGGCCGCGAATCAAGTTGCGGAAACGACATGCCCGCACGTGCTGTCGTGATGAAAAGCGTTTTCAAATCCTCATCACCAAACGTCAGGCTTGTAGGACGCGGCGCTGCCAAGGTGATCGTTCGGTCAATCTCCCCATCTGGGGTTAGGCGAACAATCCGAGAGGCATCCCATAGACACGTCCAAAGACACCCTTCTGAATCGACAGCTGACCCGTCAGGATAGCCTGATAACTCAAACGTGTTTGCCAGCACCTTCCGATCGGTGACCTTCCCGGTCCCTATTTCATGCTGGAATGAAAGAACTTCCTGCTCCACCGAATCACACGTGTAGAAAACGGATCCATCAGGTGAAAACTGGAAGGTATTGGTGATCATCACTGAGGGTAGTCTCAGGGGCTCAAGTTTCCCATCAGATGTGTATCTGTAGTAATTGCCCTGAGCCACCTTTTGAGCATCGTCCATTGTTCCGAACCAGAAAGATCCATCTGGCGCGATACCGCCATCATTCGTTCGATTGGAGATGGGCTCGGCATCAAGTGTTCGCAGGCGCTCATAGGCTTCGGTAGCCGGGTCATAGATGCCAATTTCCCGCTCACCCGCCATCAGAATGTTGCCGTCGAAGAGTGCAAGCGTACTCGCCCGAATGGGCAAATCGTAACGACGGGTGTTTCCCGTCCGCGGATTGTAGCGATGCAGTTTTGCCCTTTTGATGTCCACCCACCAAAGAAATCCTTCAGAGGGGCTCCACAACGGTCCTTCGCCGAGCGTACAGCCCGTTGGCGCAACACATTCCGGCGTCATGAACATGCTAGAACAACCTCGATACAATAGATCAGTTCATTCAGGGATGAATCGATTCGTTTGACAACAAATCAGCAATCTCGGCAATTTCCCACAGCGCGTCGCTCATGCAGTCTTTCGCTGAATACTCCAAGACGTCAGCTCCGAATGCGTCCAGAGCCAAACCGTACATTTCCAGGCGCGTCTCGTCGGCTATGAGGATGACATCATCGCCTGGGTCGTAATGTGCGGCAATGTCTGCGCCTATCAGCAGTGCATTCAGCGCGCATTCGAAGTGTTCCGGGGCAAGTTGTCCTGTTCGGATTGCCGCACTCGCCGCAAGGGTGGAAACTGTGTTGTCAGTATTTAGAGACCGTTCGACCCAATCAACAAAAACACGTTCTGAAAAGAGTTGGGGCGGTAGCCTCTCCGTTTGTTCCCGCTCTTTCCGCAACAGCGCCGACAAATAGTCAGCAGTAGGCTCAGAGGACACGTCGGTGACACGCCCTGCTTCCAAGGTGAAATGAGCCGTGATTGCTAGCGGCGCACAAATCAAACCATTTGACTGCTCAATACCAAAAAGCAGACTTTCGAGACCTTCGGCATATCCGGGTGGGTTACTCTGTATCAGGCTTGGCACAAGCAACACATCCATATTGCTGACGAGGTGTCGCCGAATGTCGTCAAGTACAAAAGGAACACGCGGAGTGCTCGTCGAGACACGCCCCCCCATTGCGCCACAAACGACCATCTTGCTCTCTTGAGATTGGGCAATAAGCCAATCGCCCAAGGCCCGTTTCAGATGGCACACATTGTCCAAAGCGTCGTTCGTGAGGTGCGCCTCTACGGCGATGTACGCCTGCACTTCACCCACATCATCGTAGGACCAAGCATGTGCGCGATTCCCGTCCACAAAGACGCCAATGAGCGAGGGAGAACTCATACTGTGCTCATTGGCCGAAATGGGGCGTCAGATTCTCATGCATGAACTCACGTCGCGTGACTTAGAGGTGTTGTCAATCGAACGGTCGATTTGAGCGGTGAACCCGTTTACTGGGAAACCATGACTGATCATGGAAATTCACAATCATCTCCAGCGGACGCGATGCTTCGATTACTGGAAATTATGGCGCAACTGAGAAACCCGGAATCCGGATGCCCTTGGGATATCGAACAGAACTTTTCCACCATCGCGCCCTACACAATTGAGGAAGCTTACGAGGTAGCTGATGCAATTGATCGAAATGACATGCGCGATCTCAAAGAAGAATTGGGCGACTTGTTGTTTCAAGTCGTCTTCCATAGCCAGATGGCTCAGGAAACGGGTGAATTCGAATTTGAAGATGTCGTCGCAGCTATAAACTCGAAAATGATCCGTCGACACCCTCACGTGTTTGGCCCAGAGGGGGGCCGCTCAGCAGAACAGCAAGTCGTTGCCTGGGAGGTTATCAAAGCCCAAGAACGAGCCGGCAAGTCTCAGCCGGAGGGCACGCCCAGCGCGCTCGACGGAGTAGCTCTGGCACTACCCTCTCTGTTGCGAGCAGAAAAGCTACAGAAGCGAGCAGCACGGGTAGGTTTTGACTGGACTGACGCACAGCAGATCTTCGACAAGCTTGATGAAGAGGCAGACGAGGTTCGTGAAGCCATCGATATCGGAGATGCGGACAAGATTGAGGATGAGGTTGGTGATTTGTTGTTCGTAACAGCAAATCTGAGCCGACGCCTCGATGTTGATCCAGAGCAGGCCTTGAGGCGCGCAAATGCCAAGTTTGAACGACGTTTCCGGGCGATGGAGGCATTGGCGGAATCAGAAGGCACGCGCTTCGCCGACCTCGAGATCGATGAACAGGAAGCGCTTTGGCAGCGTGTCAAAAAGGCCGAACGCTAATCCGGCTTGAGGCCTGGAAAATGCGCGTAGAACTGTCCCAGTCGGTCATTTGCAAGACGAACAGACATGGCGACATTACCCGTCTCAAGAGCGCTTTCAGATATTACTTCGCCATTTTGGTGCAACCATGCCCGAGCGCGTCCATCCTGTGCGCCAAGAACGAGCTGAATCTCGGAGGCGCCCTTGAGAAGAACCGCCTCGATCAGATCCAGCAATTCTTCGACACCTCGGCCAGTCAATGCTGACACCAGAACCGCCGGAGTTTCGACCGTCCCCCGCGCAGCGAATGAAAGCGCGTCGGCTTTATCGTCTGTCAAAAGATCTGCCTTGTTCCAGACCTCAATCATGGGAGGCAAAGGCAGCCCTGTTTCCTTTTCCAACTGATCAAGCACAATCATGACATCTTCAGCCTGATCGACATCAGACGGGCTCGACCGATCACGAACATGAACCAGAAGATCTGCCTGCATGGCTTCTTCAAGTGTCGCCTGAAAGCTGTCGATCAAATGGGTGGGAAGATCAGTAATGAATCCGACCGTGTCAATCAGCGCCGCCTCCCCCAAAGTCGGCAGATCAAACCTGCGAATAGTCGGATCGAGCGTCGCGAAAGGCATGTCCCGCGCGAAGACGTTGGCACCCGAAATTCGGTTAAAAAGCGTCGACTTGCCGGCATTCGTGTACCCCACCAATGCGATGACCGGCTTGCCACTTCTCTTGCGTCCAGATCTCTGCACGGCGCGGGTTCGCTTCACATCATCCAGATCGCGCCTTAGCCGCAAGATCTTGTCGTCCAGCATTCGGCGGTCTGCTTCCAGCTGACTTTCACCGGGACCCGACAAGAACCCTCCACCACCGCGCTGGCGTTCAAGGTGCGTCCAGGTTCTTACAAGTCTTGACCGCTCGTATAGCAGACGAGCCAATTCGACCTGCAAGCGCCCTTCTTTGGTGCGCGCCCGCAATCCAAAAATTTCAAGGATCAGACCCGTCCGGTCGATGACTTTAACTTCCAGCTTGCGCTCCAGATTGCGCTGCTGAACGGGCGTGAGGTCGCCGTCGATCACCGCAATGGTGCAATCATTCTGTTTCAGGTCGTCAGCCAGACGCTCAAGAATGCCGCCCGAAAGCAGTACAGACGAGTTAACTTTCCTAACATGCTCTGCCCGCAGGAATGCCAAATCACAGCCCAGCGCCTCGACGAGACCCGATGTCTCCTCCAGCCTGTCTTCGGTTGGCCTATTGGCAGGTGTGAACCACGGGATGATCGCACCGGCCACTTCAGGCGCCGGCGTTCGGTCGATCATCTTATCAGTCAAAGCGGTTTAGTCCGCATCCATTTCCTCATCGAACAATTGTACCGGAGCGCTCGGAGCAATTGTGGAAATGGCGTGTTTGTACACAAGTTGTGGTGGCCGCCCGTCACCGCGCAGAAGCACACAGAAATTGTCGAACCACGTCACAACACCCTGCAGTTTGACACCATTGACGAGAAACACGGTCAGAGGCGTACGTGATTTGCGGACGGCGTTGAGAAAAGTATCTTGCAAGTTCTGTTTTTTGTCGGCGGACATGACGGAAATCCAATCTGGCCTGTTCTTGTTATGTGTCGCGCTAACGGGATTACTGCGCAAGTGCAAGTGCGAACAACTGTTAACCCCGCCAAAAGCTGAGGGAAAGCGCTGGAATCAGGGCCAGAACCTCCAAACGCCCTAAAATCATGGTAAAAATGGTTAAAGCCTGCGCAGGTCCAGACAGATCCATGGGGTAGCTCCCAAGGACAGCCGCAGAGTTCGTCAGGCTTCCTATGGCGAGGCGAATTGATGGCACAAATTCCTCGCCCATGAACGAATAGGCCGCCATGGTGAGGAAAATCGCCAAGATGTATCCAATCAAGTACACCCAAACACCGATGACGCTTCTTTCGTTGAGTTCCCTGTCTCGAAATGTGAAGCGCAAAATGGATCGACGGTAGCCAAGCTGTCTGAACTCCTGTCCTGCTCGCCTTGCCAGCACGATAAAACGTGCAAGCTTGACGCCGCCCGCAGCCGACAGCGCAGAGCCTCCAATCAGCGCTGGCAAGACCAGGACTGGTAGTGGAATGCGATTGTAGTCGGCCGGGTCAGACAAGGACAAACCGGACGTCGATAGCGCGGACAGCGCCCAGGAGAGCCCTTCCGTGACGTTCAGGTCTGAGGCCAGTGCAAAACAAATGAAAACGATGAGCAATCCCACGAACAAGGAAACTTCGGGATCGGAAATGGCTTTGAAGGGTTTTCCATCGCGCAAAGGTAACCACAGGGCGAGGCCCATGGCCCCCGCAAACAATCCCACGCCCAAGATAATGGATGGCCCGGTATCAAGAGGTGCGCGCATAACTCCCTGAGGATGCACAAGACCCGTGGTCAGAGCGCTAATCGCGTCGCCCAAGGCCCGCTCTGCTGGAACACCCATGAAAACGAGTCCTGAAAACAATAGCAGGATCGAAACAATCATGAGCATGGCAACCATGCGAACGACGCGTGGAACTGCATCAAAAAAGCTTGTTTCAGGAACCGTAAACAAGACGGTTCGGTGAATTCCTGGCCCACCAAGATTAAGTGCAGCCAGCACACTGGCCGCCGCAACGACCGTCGCCAAACCGCCTAACAAATGCAGCATGCCCCGCCAAACAACCAGACTGATTGGCCACTGATTATCCTGCACCGAAATCACGGATTGTCCGGTGGTGGTCAAGCAGGCCGTTGCCTCGTGAATGGCGCTGATGACGCTGTCGTTTTGAACCCCCAGAATAAAGGGCAAGCACGTAGCAACGGGTGTGATGAACCACCACAAGATAACTGTTGCCAGTGCATCTGAGGGCCTCGCCTTGCGTTCAGGCTTCGGCGTTAGAAGCAGTACGCTGCTCGCCAAGACAATGATTGCCAATGCCATTGTACCAAAGGCAAAGATCTGACTCGTTTCCCTTGCGGCGATTGCCATGAACATGGCGGGAATCGCTGCAACCACAACGACAATCAATAGTAACGCCAGAACCCGAACGACCGATGCGTAGTTCATGACCTAGAAGAAGTCCGGGCTGACCCGGAAATACTTCTCAACCTTCCTGACCATCTCTTCTTCATAGAAGATTATCAATTGATCCTCTGCCTGAACAATAACATCGGGCCCGGCGATCAAAACCTCCTTGCCACGAATAATTGCGGCTGCCGTCATGCCTTCGGGCAGATCATCATAGCCCAGTGGCTTGCCGATCAATGAGGACGACTCAAGTGTAATGCCTTCAGCGACTTCTGCCTTCCCGTCTTCAATCGACTGAAGCCCCAAGATACGGCCGCGTCGCATCCGCAAAAGGATTTGAGATACGGTCAGCGCCCTTGGGTCCAGAACAGCATCAACACGAAGGTCTCTTGCCAAACCGGCGAGTTCTGTAGCGTTTACAAGCGCCAAAGTTCTCTTCGCACCTGCTCGCTTGGCCAAATTTGATATCAACAAATTCGCTTTGTCGTCGTTTGTGATCGCCACAACGAAGTCTGCCTTTGGAGCCCCGGCTTCGGCCAGAATGTCCGGGTTCAGGCCGTCCCCCTGAATGACGATCGTCCGCCTCACTGCCGCGACAACGTCGTTGGCGCGCTTCGCATTGTGTTCGATCAAGCGTACGCGGTTCTTCGCTTCCTGTTCCAGCGTTGTAGCGACGTAGAGACCGACATTGCCCCCGCCAACGATAACAACATGCCCAGACTGTTCGGAATCCCGGTTGAAGATGGATGTAAGCCGCTCGGCATGTTCATCCAGCACCGCAATGTAAGCGCGGTCTCCTGGCTTCAACACGTCATTTGATCTGGGGGCCCTGACAGAATCTTTCCGACCGATGCCGACAATTCGGGCGGACAAGTCTGGAAACAATCCCCGGAGCTGATCGACCGGTGTATCCAGAAGTGGATTACTGTCCTCAACCTCAAGACCGATAAGCCGAACGCGTCCCTTCCCGAACGTCGCGCTCATAACGGCGCCAGGCGTTCTGAAGCGCTGAAGAATGGCCTCACCAACTTCCATTTCAGGCGAGATCACCATGTCTATGGGCAGGCCTTCGCGCGAGAATACGTTCTTCCACGCCGGGTCTATGTAGGATTGCTCCCGCACCCGAGCAATCTTGTAAGGTACCGAGAACAGGGTGTGGGCAATCTGGCAGATGACCATGTTGATCTCGTCAAAATGGGTCACTGCGATGATCATTTCGCAGTCCGCCGCGCCGGCTTTCTTGAGGACATCCGGGTGAGCCGCATGACCTGTGACACCACGAACATCCAGATCCGTCGAAACCTGATCGACGAGGTCGGGATTTTCATCAATGATGGTAATATCGTGCTTTTCGCGTGCGAGGCGGCGCGCGATTCCGTGCCCCACGCGCCCCGCGCCGCATATCAGAACATGCATGTCTACAGCCCTTTGACGGCCCTAACCGTCCTGACGAGTAAGATTGGAGTTAACGCCTAAAGCCTTTAATTTTCTATGCAAGGCGGAGCGTTCCATTCCGATAAATTCAGCCGTCCGCGAAATGTTTCCGTTAAATCGCGTGATCTGAAGCGCGAGATACTCTCGCTCAAACTGCTCGCGAGCATCTCTTAGCGACAATCCAACCAATTCAGCAGAGCCACTTTTACCCGTATTTCCCGGCACGACCGATGTCTCACGCGGCAATTCATCGACGCTGACCGGGCGACTTGCGTCTGACGGAGAAAGGATGAGGATGCGCTCAACGACATTTCGAAGCTGCCGGATGTTGCCCGGCCAATCCATTGATTGAAGCACGGCCATGGCTTCATCCGAAAATGCTCTCGGTGTTAGTCCAGATGAATCGGCAATTCGGTTGGTGAAATAGTCCACCAGGTCGCGAATATCATCGCGGCGTTCGGCGAGAGACGGAACGCGCAAGGGAACCACGCTCAACCTGTAGAACAGGTCTTCACGAAAGCGGCCTTCTGCAATTTCCTGACGGATATCCTTTGTTGAAGCCGACATGACGCGCACATCGACACTGACGTCCGATTTGCCCCCTACTCGCTGAAAACGTTGTTCAGTCAGAACGCGCAGAATTTTGTTCTGTGTGCCGAGTGGCATGTCAGCCACTTCGTCCAGAAGAAGTGTGCCGTTATGAGCTTTCTCGAACAAACCAATACGGGTCGTGCGGCCTTGAGAATCTTCCTCCCCAAACAATGCGCCTTCCATTTGCTCCGGCGCAATCGTGGCGGCGTTCACAACTACGAATGGGCCGTCAGACCTCTGAGAATTTCGGTGTATCAGTCGGGCGGCGAGTTCTTTGCCGGAACCGGCTGGGCCCGTTATCATGACCCGTGAGTTTGTCGGTGCCACCTTGTCGATCGAAGCGCGCAAAGTCCCGGCTGCCTGGCTTTCACCTATCCACTGCTCATTGTCCCCCGCCCTGTTCTTCAGGGCAGCATTTTCATATTTCAGAGCTGCAGATTCGATCGCCCGCTCGATCATATGAAGCAACCGATCGGTCTTGAAAGGCTTCTCAATGAAATCATAAGCGCCGCGCCGGATAGCTGCGACCGCTGTCTCAATATTGCCGTGTCCGCTAATAACGATCACCGGCAAAATGGGGTCGATAGATTTCAGGTACTTCAACAGCGACAGACCGTCCATCCCACTTCCCTGAAGCCAAACGTCGAGGATAACCAGACGAGGTGTTCGTGCACGAACTTCTTCCAATGCGCGTTCAGCCGTGTCAGCTGTTCTGGCGGAATATCCCTCATCTCCGAGAACGCCAGCAATCAGCTCTCGGATATCAGGTTCGTCGTCTACCACTAGAATGTCAAATGCCATCTGTCGGGCTCCTCTACACCAAACCGGCCGGGGCCGGTAATTCGTCCAACTCGTCGTCGTGTTGGGCATCAAACGTTTCACTAACTTTCAGGGAATCATGCGGTAACCAGACCCGAACCCGGGCGCCGCGCATTCCATCCAGACGGTTCTGCAAGGATATCGACCCGCCATGGTCAACGATAATTCGGTTCACAATCGCCAGGCCTAGACCAGTCCCTTTTTCACGAGTTGTCACATAGGGTTCAAGCAGCCGATCCCTGACATCCTCCGGAAATCCGGGCCCGTTGTCCTCGATCGTGATGTCTAGCCCTTTCTCGGACTCTGTCAGGCTCACCCGAATGTGCCCTTGCACGTCAGCTTCTTCCGGCATGCCCTCAATTGCTTCTGCCGCATTCTTGAGAAGGTTTCCAAAGGCCTGGCCGATCAGTCGTTCGTCTCCCAGATACGTGACTGACTCTGCTTCTGATTCAAACACGACCTTGATATCGGGAGACACCATGCCTTGTGAGAAACTCGTCGCCTCAAGAACCGACTTCATATCGAACTTGTTGGCGTTGGGTTTTGGCATTCGCGCAAACGACGAAAACTCCTCTACCATCCGGCCAATATCACCTACTTGGCGCAGGATTGTCTCGATGCATCTGTCGAACACACCATCGGTGTCATCAATGGAACTCGCATACCGGCGCCGAAGTCGCTCAGTCGATAGCATAATGGGTGTCAACGGATTACGGATTTCGTGAGCGATTCTTCGAGCCACGTCGCGCCAAGCCAACTGCCGCTGCGCGTTTACAAGGCGAGTTGTGTCATCAAACGTCAGCACACAACCACCAGCTGGGTCGGGTGCGGTTTTCAGCCGGAAATGCCGTATTGCACCGTTTCTGTTTATATCGATTGAAGCATCAACCGGTGACCCCTGTTGAAGTGTGTCTTTCGCAAACTGAACAAAGTCAGGTGCGACATCTGCTAGAAACGCGCCCTCCTGAATTTCGTCAACACCCAGCAAGTCTCCAGCCGACCGGTTCGCCAGCGTTACGACCATGTGTGGATCCATCCGGATAACGCCTGCACTTACCTCGGCAAGCAGTGTCTCAACAAAATGGCGACGATCTTCTTCATCTTCTCGTGCTCGGATCAGGGCGCTTCTTTGCTCTGACAATTGCTCCGTCATCGCATTAAACGACTTGCTGAGAGCATAGACTTCATCTTTTGCACCGGTAACAGGCACCCGAACGGTCAGGTCGCCGTCCCTGACCGTGTGAGCCGCCATAGCAAGTCGACCGATTGGACCGGTAACGCGACCAGCAGCCTCAAGACCCAAGCGCCCGGCCAATAACAAAACAAGTGCAGCGATTTGCGCGTATCCGATGGCAAAGATTGTCTGGAGCCGCCCGCCCTGGCGCTTCGCATTATTGTACTGAATGATTTCGGCCTCCGCTTCACGAAGGCGAACCGCGGCATTGCGGTCAAAATTCTTCACCGCGTAAATATAGCCGTTCAGGGGTTCGGTAATGTGGATGAGCGCGGTGGCGACGCCGCGATTTTCGTAGAGCGTCGTTGCGATTTCACCTCTGTCAGCTTCCTCAAAAGCTGCTGCGGGCGGCGGGATCAGAATGGCGTCCTGCACGCTTTCCTCGGCAATCAATTCGACCCCGTCGTCACCTAGAATGGCAATGGTAAGAAAGTCCCTGAAGGCAAGTTCAGACCGCAAACCTTCAGAAAACGCTACGGAGGTATTTGCGGACAAGGCACGCGAGACATCGCCATCTCCAAAACTGGCCTCAACATCTCGAGCAAAATTCTCGACATCGAGAGCGGCCAATCGCACATCTACGTCGAATGTCGTCTCGAAATTATCGACATAGTTGCGAAAAATCTCTGCGTTCTTCTCCATCACCGAGTCGACGCGCTCGCCAAGCCAGTTGTCGAGCCCCTGTGTGAAGATGGCACCCAGAAACACAGCGACGATCGCTGAGGGAACCAGTGCCGAAAAGCCAAACAACATAACGAACCGCCGAGCGAGACGACCACGCCCCTCGCTCTCACTGTTTGACTGAATAGCGAAGTATTCGCGCACCACGATAGTCGCGAGCACGATGACGACGACGAAGTTCAGACCCAGCAACCAAGGCGTTGTACCGGCGGTCGGATTGTCGGGGTCTACGCCTGAAATCGCAATAAAAGTTGCAAAAACGGCAACAAGCGCAGCGATAATGAACAGCCCTTCGAAAAGGGCCCAACTTGCCTTGGAGGCTTGCTGACTCAACACGTTCGACAAAAAACTACCGCTCTACACTCGGCTAAAAAGCCCATTGCACTTCAAACACATAATCGTGCCTGAATCGCAACACTGGTGCAGTAATGCCACAGTTGTTGTGTCAGTCAATCAGTCTTCTGCAATGCCTAGCGCGTTGATCTTGGCCCTTAACGTGTTTCTGTTCATGCCTAATAGCTGCGCCGCCTTCACTTTGTTGCCTGCTGTCACGGACAGAGCCAAACGAATGAGTGGGCGCTCAACCTGATCAATTACGCTCGAGTAGACGTTGGATTCCTCATTGTCGCCATTGGCGATGAGATCGCCCATAATGTAGCGGTGCAACAGTGTCTCCATGTCTTTCTCAAATCCTGCGCTGGAGCCTTTCTGCTCGCTTGCACCTGCGCGCAATTCACGTTCGACATCCCTCAAGGTGACTGTCTCATCCGGGCAGAGTACCGCGAGCCTAAGGACAAGATTCTCCAATTCGCGCACATTTCCAGGCCAGTCATAGGCAGTCAGCAAATCCAATGCGGACTTGTCCAGTGTTTTCGCCGCCAGGCCCTGCCGTTGGGCGCGGATCAGGAAAGCGCGTGCGAGTTCGGGGATGTCTTCCTTCCGCAAGCGTAGTGGCGGCATTGTCAGCCGAACAACATTTAGTCGGTAGTAAAGGTCCTCACGAAACTTCCCATCATCCACCAAACGCCCCAAATTTCGACGAGTTGATGCGATGATCCGGGCACCACTGGAATCCCGCATCAACTTCACGAGTTGGGTTTGCGCCTCCGCTGGAAGGTCGCCAATTTCATCTAGGTAGAGAGTTCCCCCTTTTTGATGGACCGCCCCCTGCTCACCGTTGGCACCGAACAACTGCCGGTTAATCTCCGATGCTGGCAGCGCTGCCAAATCCAGAGCCACGAAGTGTCCATTCTTCGCGTCTCCCAACTGGTGGATTGCGCGCGCAGCAAGTTCTTTACCCGTCCCGCTTTCGCCTTCGATCAGGACGGTCAAATCGGTATTCATCACCTTGGCAATGATCCGATAGACTTCTTGCATTGCGTCAGAGCGACCGATCAGAGGCAGGCCGGCGTCCGATATCGCCTTCTGGGATTCAGGGTTGATCGCCTTGCTCGATCCCTTCGGCTGTGATTTCAGCGCCCGCTGAACCAAGCCTGATAGGGTGTCGATATCGAATGGCTTCGGAAGGTAGTCGAATGCGCCATGTTGAGCAGCAGACGCGGCCGTCAGGATCGTATTCTGGCCGCTCATCACAATGAAAGGCAACTCCGGGCGAGCCAGCTTCAACGATGGTAACAAGTCAAAGATCGACGCGTCACCGAGGAAGACGTCTGTCACCACAACATCGCCTTCCCCATTGCGGACCCACCGCTCCAGAGCCTCTGGTGAGCTTGTTGCGCGAACTTCGTAACCTGCAGACACCAAAGTCTGATTCACGATCAAACGAATGCTGGCATCATCTTCTGCAAGCAGAATCGTTTTCTCAGCCATCAGATCTTTCTCCTGTTCCTAGGGGTAACAAAACTGAAAAGCGCGTCGAACCGGGAACGCTATCGACGCGTATTTGGCCGCCATGCGCGGTGACCACTTCCTTCACAATTGACAGACCAAGTCCCCGTGCGCCCGATTTGCTGCTCTGGAAGACTTCGAAAATAGAGCTCTGCCGGTTTCGCGGAATGCCCTTACCGGTGTCTTCTACAGAAACAAGCATAGCGCGCCGAAGCCCGGCCCCTAGCCTTGCCTGGCGGAACGAAAGTCCTGCGGCGTAAGATGTACGCACAGTAACTTTCGCTGGGACGCCACCGTCGCTAGCAGCCTCGGCAGCGTTCCGAATCAAATTCTGGAAAGCTTGTTGCAGGTGGTCTGAATCGCCGATCACAGGCGGAAGCGATGGATCAAAATCTCTCTTGAATTCTACCTTCGATCCCATGGCGGCAGTTTCAGACGCCAGCACGCGCTCCAGCAGCGCATGTATGTTGAATGGCTCCATATGAGGCGCGGAAAACAGCTCAAAGGCCGACAGCCTGTTTACGAGACGCTCAATACGGCGCGCCTCTTCCTTGATGATCTCCAGAAGTTCTGATTGACCGTCAACGGACTGTCTTTCAAGCAACTGCGCCGCGCCGATAATCCCCCCAAGCGGGTTCTTCACTTCATGTCCGAGAATACGGCCAAACCCGGCAACACCCGCTGCGGATTCATTTACGTCTCGAGTCGCAGCGTCGCACATAGCGATCATGAAGCCGCCTTCGTCCGTGGATCTTACCCAGATATCACAGATATGACGAGACAAGAGCCCCGGCCCGCTGATGGGCGTGCCAGGCGCGGTGATATCCCCAACTGTCCGTTGGGCGCGATCCAGCAACTCAAATACAGGCGAGTCGTGGTATACAATCTCGCTCAAAGGTTTGGTTCTCAAAGCCCTACGAGAGAGCTGAAGTAGACTTTCCGCTGCCGCGTTGACCTCGACTACTTTGCGTCTGGCATCAACCAGCATTAGCGCAATCGGAGACAAATCTGCCAAACGAGGCGCCGGCATCGTTACGTCACTCGTCATTACGCGGCCTCCAGTTCGAACGTTTTGCGATACACGCGCCTGAGCGCAGATTGCAGGTCGCCAGCATGATTGATCTGGCACAGCTGAGATCGCAATTTCCGGCGGACATCGTCCGTTAACGGCAGATTCACACTCTCGATAGCCGCGGACACGTGCTTGCGCACTGTGCGCACTCCCAGAAAGTCTCCGTAGAGGTCGACGCTGTCTGATATTTGTTCGAGCAAACTATCAAGTTGCTCTTCCAATGCAGGCTCTTCAAACGTCTCTCCGTCAAGGTGAGCCGCAATCCGGCCGAGCAGCCAGGGTTGGCCCATAGCCGCCCGCCCGACCATCACTCCGTGCGCCCCAGATTCCGTCACAGCTTTCCTGGCATCATCACAGGAAGAAATATCGCCATTGACGATGACCGGTAGCGACACCGCCTCGACAGTGTCAGAAACGCGCTTCCAATCCGCAGTGCCTTTATAGAACTGGCATCGAGTCCGCCCGTGCACCGTCAACATACGGACGCCCATATGCTCGGCTGATTGAGCAATGTCTGGCGCATTGAGCGAGTCATGGTCCCAACCAAGCCTCATCTTCAGGGTCACAGGCAGGTCGCCCGCGCCATCGATAGCCGCCTGTATGATTTCTAGTGCCAGAGGCACGTCACGCATCAAGGCTGAGCCAGACTGCGCGCCTGTCACCTGCCGCGAGGGGCATCCCATATTAATATCAATCACATCGACGCCCGCTTCACGAAGCAACCGCGCCCCTGTTTGCATCGCTTCAGGGCGACTGGCAGCCAGTTGGACAATCCACTGGCCATCGCCATCGTGGCGACATGTGCGCCGCACAACATCCGGACGAGCAATCGCCAGCATATCGCCTGCCACCATTTCGGACACCACAGCCGGCGCGCCAAACCTGACGGCCTGTCGACGCATTGGCGCATCTGTTGCTCCTGACATTGGAGCCAACCAGACTTTAGGTGCCTGAAAATTGGTCATTTGACTATCTTTCCGTTTTTTCATGACTTCGCAAGTGCACAATATGCAAGCAGCTGCAACCGGCGCTGATAGAAATCGCCAGTAGCCAACCCTGGCGCCCTCGCATATTAACCCGCCCATGAATAGAACCGTCGCCATTATCGTCGCCGCCGGCAAAGGCTCTCGGGCAGAAAGTGAGCGCGCCAAGCAATGGTGTGACCTCAATGGCCGTCGCGTCATCGAATGGTCAATCCGTGCTTTTCAGTCCCATCCCGCCGTCGATGACGTAATCATCGTGACCGGGCCTGACGTACCAGACGGCTTTCATTCAGATGGGTGCCTACTTGCGACAGGTGGCGACACGCGCACACAATCGGTTCGCAACGGCCTGCAGGCGATCAAGGACCCTGCGGAAAATACGGCTGTGTTGATCCATGACGCCGCTCGGCCAGGCCTGACTCACGCGATTATCGATAACCTGTTGGAGGCTCTATCCACACACGATGCAGCGGCGCCCGCTTTGCCAGTACAGGATGCTCTGAAACGGGCGTCAGACACGAACTTGGTATCTGTATCGAGAGACGATCTCTATCGGGTTCAGACACCTCAAGCATTCCGTTTCGGCGCAATTGTTCACGCCTTAAGTGAAGCCGCGGACGATCTCGTCGATGACCTGGCCGCTGTAGAGCGCCAAGGCGTCGCGGTGAAACTGGTCAAAGGCTCCGATCGACTGCACAAAATCACCTATCCGGAGGATTTCGACATGGTTTCAAGAATGATGACGCCACGCCTCGCCTTTCCTCGCATCGGAAAAGGTTTTGACGTCCACGCGTTCGAACCGGGTGACCATGTCATTCTTTGCGGAGTGAAAATTCCCCACACCGCCAAGCTTAAGGGGCATTCAGACGCAGACGCTGCATGGCATGCTTTGACGGACGCTATTTTGGGGGCGGCTGCGTTAGGTGACATTGGAGATCATTTCCCCCCGAATGAAGACCGGTGGAAGGATGCAGACAGCGGGCTGTTCCTGAAAGAAGCGCAAAATCTGGCTTTAAAGCGCGGCTTTGCCATAGGAAATTGCGACGTAACGATCATCTGTGAAGCTCCAAAAGTAAAACCTCACCGGGAGACAATGCGCAAACGAACAGCGGAATTGCTCGACCTTTCGCTCGATGCTGTCAGCGTGAAAGCCACAACGACAGAAGCACTTGGCTTCACGGGAAGACGCGAAGGGATCGCTGCGGAAGCAGTCGTCACACTCGTCCCGACGTCAGGTGACTGAATTCGTAATCTTCGCTTCACGCCGCAGCGAACACCCCTTATCTTGCAGTCTATGTTTCCAGATCGACTTCGCAATCTCGCCATGCTTGTGCTCGATGACGCCGCACAATCACGCCTCAGAATCTGCACGGCTGAAAGCTGCACTGGTGGCCTGCTGGCAGGCTTGCTGACAGACATCCCCGGCAGTTCGACCGTTTTTGAACGCGGCTTTGTGACCTACTCAAACCGCGCCAAGGAAGAAATGCTGGGCATTGCTGGCGATGTTTTGGCGGATTACGGGGCCGTATCAGAGCCGGTTGCCCGAATGATGGCGGAAGGCGCCTTGGAAGCCAGTCGCGCAAACATTGCCGTTGCCATAACCGGCGTCGCCGGCCCCGGCGGCGGCACTCGCATGAAGCCCGTCGGCACCGTCCATGTGGCCTGTGCTCGCGAAAACCGTGCCGTCATACATGAAATGCTGCAAACCGGCGATATTGGTCGCGAGCAGATACGCCTCGCCGCGATGGAATGTGCTTTGCGGCAAATACAGATGCAAATCGCTTAGGCTTTGGCCCCGTAGCGTCGCTCCGCCTCAGAAAGAAACGCTCCGAGGATCTTGTTGACTGCGAGTTCCTGATTGGCCGCGGCCAGCATGCCTATCAACGGATTTCGGAAATCGTAGTCTATGGACAGCGAGATGTCTGACCCGTCGCTATCTGTCGCCTCAATCACCCACTCCGCTTTCAGCTTTCGAAACGGACCTTTCACCAAGGACGCAACCACGCGCCCCAGCGCAGGATCCGCCTCGACCCGAGTGGTGAAACGCTCGACAAAACCTTTGAAGCCTACAGCTGCCTCTCCCAGGCAGGTGAAGCTCGCGTCGGGCTGTACGCGCATCTCAGACACGCGCATTGCCGTGATCCACTTTATGAAATCCGGATAAGCGGCGATGTCCGAGACCAGTTCGAACGCCTGTTGACCGCTATACGGCACATGAATCGATTTCGAGAAATGCGGCATCGCCTAGACGGCTTCGGTGGCCAGTTTGGCTTCACGCGCTGCGCGCAGTCGCGCGAAGTCTTCGCCCGCATGATGAGAGGAACGGGTCAGCGGTGACGCCGAAACCATAAGGAAGCCTTTGGCGCGGGCAATTTCTTCGTACGCCTTGAACTCTTCCGGCGGGACATAGCGATCAATCGCGGCATGCTTCCGAGTGGGCTGCAGGTATTGACCAATTGTCAGGAAGTCGATGCCGGCAGAACGCATGTCATCCATGACCTGCATCACTTCTTCTTTTGTTTCGCCGAGGCCGACCATCAGGCCAGACTTGGTAAACTGTGTCGGATCACGATCCTTCACCTTCTCCAACAGGCGCAATGAATGGAAGTAGCGCGCACCCGGGCGGATTGAGAGGTAAAGACGCGGAACTGTTTCAAGATTATGGTTGAACACATCGGGCTTCGCATCAATGACACGGTTCTCCCAGCCATCCTTGCGCAGGAAATCGGGCGTCAGTATTTCGATCGTGGTTCCGGGAGACATGGCCCGAATCGCTTCGATCGTGTTGACGAAATGCATTGCGCCGCCATCCGTGAGGTCATCGCGGTCCACTGACGTGATAACGACATGCTGCAGTCCCATTTCAGCAACTGCTTCAGCCACTCGGCGCGGCTCATCTTCATCCACTCGCCCTGGTGTGAGCGGCTTACCGGTGGAAACATTGCAAAAGCTGCAGGCGCGCGTGCAGATTTCGCCGAGGATCATCATAGTGGCGTGCTTCTTGTCCCAACATTCGCCAATGTTCGGACAGCCCGCCTCTTCGCAAACTGTAACGAGGCCTTTTGATTTCACGATCTGGCGCGTTTCTGCGTAGCCCTGCGATGTCGGGGCTTTCACGCGAATCCAGTCTGGCTTGCGGAGCAACGGCGTATCCGGGCGCGATTGCTTCTCCGGATGCCGGTGCTTGCGCGAGTTTTCGGTCAGATTGATGAGATTTGCCATGGCGGGAAAATGGACCTGACCAACTGTTTCATCAAGGGAAATACACTGCAGAGTGTTTATGCAATCTTGCATTACCGCTTGCGACAGTGTCGATAAATGACAGATTGTTACAAAAAACACATGGGGCAATGCCCCGGAGGGAACCTGAGGCCATCATGACCGGACAGACCATCCCGGCACCTTTGCCATATCAACCATCACGCACCCGCACCGATCTTTTCAGCGCACTCTTTCGCGCAAAAAAGGAATTTGGGAGCGGAAAGGCCATTTTGATTGATGGCGACGAACGCGAACTCACCTACAAAGAGATCGTGCAAGCGGCGCTGGCGCTGGGCTCAGCCTTGCGCAAGGGCACAAAACCCGGAGAGGCCGTCGGCGTGATGCTGCCCAGCGGGGCCGGCGCGGTCATCGGCTTCTATGCAATCAGCGCGTTCAACCGAATCCCCGCAATGCTCAACTTCACGGCAGGCTCTCGCAATCTGAAAGCCGCCATGAAGGCCGGACAGATCAGTCGCATCGTGACAGCGCACAAATTTGTTGAGCTAGGCGGCCTTGAGGATCTGATAGAAGAATTGTCCGATTCAGCAGAAATCCTGTATCTGGAGGATGTTCGGGAAAACCTGACGCTCAGCAACAAGCTGATCGCGGCTCTAGGTTCTGTGCTTCCGGGGCTGGTCCGCAAGCAATCGCGCTACAAATCTCCCGGTGTGATGCTTTTCACGTCTGGCACCGAGGGTGAGCCCAAGGGCGTCGTTCTCAGCCATGAAAACGTGATGGCCAATGTCGAACAGGTTCGCGCGCATATTGGATTGAGCCCGGATACAGATCGCCTGTTCAACCCCCTGCCAACATTCCACTGTTTTGGTCTAACAGTGGGCGCGGTGTTGCCAATTGTCGCCGGAATTCCGGTCATGTTTCACCCATCGCCGCTTCAGCCGCGCGAAATCGTCCGCCGTATTCGTGCCAACCAATCAACGATCCTTCTCGCGACAGACACATTCATCTCGCAATATGCGCGTATTGGTGGGGACGGCGACATGAGTTCGGTTCGACTGGCCGTTTGCGGTGCTGAACGAGTCAAAGATGAGACGCGTGCACTTGTGCGCCGGAAGTTCGAAATCGAGATCCTCGAAGGATATGGAGCAACCGAAGCGTCCCCTGTAATCGCCGCGAACCAGTGGGAGAATAATCGTCCCGGCACGGTCGGAACACTCATGGCGCGTATGGAATCGCGACTGGTACCCGTTGAAGGCATTGAAGACGGTGGCCGGCTCCACGTGAAAGGGCCGAACATCATGCTAGGGTATCTGCGCCCTTCGAACCCTGGCGTCCTGGAACGCCCCGAGGGCGGATGGCACGATACAGGAGATATCGTGGCCATCGATGATGAAGGCATCATCAGGATCATGGGGCGGGTCAAGCGCTTCGCGAAAATCGGCGGCGAAATGGTGTCGCTGGCAGTCGTCGAGAATTGCGCCAGCGCTATCTGGCCGGATAATCTTCACGCAGCTGTCACCCTGCCCGATCCCAGAAAGGGCGAACAAGTTATTTTGTTGAGCGACACCAAGGACAGCAATCGAGAAGACATTCTGGCCTGGGCGAAGAACCATGGCGTGCCCGAACTGTCCGTTCCCAAGCGGGTATACCAAGTGGATGAAATTCCGGTGCTCGGCACAGGCAAGATCGATTACGGAGCCGTTCAGAAAAAAGCCGAGCAATTGCTCGCAGACTGATCAGGCAGACGTCGCCCGGCGCACCGGCAAGTGTTTTTTGCCCCAATCGCGAAGTGACAACAGCGCGGGCGCCAGCTCCTTGCCCTTCTCCGTCAGGACATAATCGTAGCGTTTGGGTGTCGTGGTATAGGCAACACGCTCCAGCACGCCCGCTTCAACGAGCCGCTTGAGACGGTCGGCAAGGATGTGCCGGGTCATTCCACTCGATTCAATGAATTGTTCGAACCGCGACATACCCAAAAAGCAATCGCGCAAAACAAGCATTGTCCAGCGGTCGCCAACAACGGAAAGCGTTCGCGCAACCGGACACCAATTATCTGATAGATCGGACCATTTCATGCTGACACACCTATACTGATTTGCCATAGTTCCAAAACGACACTCAATACGGAGCGATCATGGCAAACTCTCTTGAATTCTATTTCGACTATATCAGCCCATTTTCTTACGTCGCCAATGCTGCAGTAGCGCAACTAGCAGAACGAATTGATGTGTATGTGGAATTCAAACCCATGTTCCTCGGGGCCGTCATGCAATCCACTGGCAACCGCCCGCCAGGTATGGTGCCGGCGAAGGGGGCCTACATGATGAAGGACCTCCTGCGCTGCACCTCGCGCTACGGGTTGGACTTTAGAATGAATCCCTACTTTCCAATGGTAAACACGCGCGTCCTGCTGAGGGCGACATGTGGCCTCGCAAATAATCCAGCCGAACAAAGACGCTTCATGGATTCCGTCTTCCGCCATATGTGGGCGACCGAGACCGCCCTGAAACCAGACGACGAATCATCGGTCAAAGTCATGTGCGAAGCCGAGGGCTTTGAGTACAGTCAAGTTCTAGCCTTCGCTGAAGACCCGGCGAACCGGGAAGCAATGCAATCCAACACCGATTCAGCAATTGCACGTGGCGCATTCGGCGCCCCAACCTTCTTTGTGGGTGATGAAATGTTCTTCGGTCACGACCGCCTGGATTATGCAGTGGAAGCGCTCAAGGCTCAGGCGTAGATGCCAGCCGCCTCTGCGAGCTCCTTGTACGACTTCTCAGGCCGAGGTCCGAAGTGAGAAATGACTTCCGCGGCGGCGATATGCCCGAGATGCGCACAAGTGGCCAAAGGAAGCCCTCGTGAAATGCCAAAAAGGAACCCGGCGGCGTATTGGTCTCCAGCACCGGTCGTATCAACAACGTTTGAGACAGCTTCAGCCCCCACCGTGATCGGGTCTCCCTCGCCTATGACGACAGACCCTTTCTCGCTGCGCGTGACTGCGGCGATTGCGGTGTCGGCCTGAAGTGACGCGAGCGCCTCCTCGAAATTGTCGGTCTGATAGAGGGACAGCAACTCCTCCTCATTCGCGAATACGATGTCCACATTGTTCCGCACGAGTTGGAGGAAGCTGGCACGATGTCGATCAACGCAGAACCGGTCTGACAGGGTGAGCGCAACTTTGCGACCCGCCGCCCGGGCAATCTCTGACGCAAAAACAAAAGCCTCCTTGGCTTCTTCGCGGTCAAACAGATACCCTTCAAGGTACAGAATGCCACCAGAGCGAACCGTCTCTTCGTCTACGTCATTCTTCGAGAAGAGGACCGATGCACCGAGAAAGGTGTTCATGCTGCGCGCGCCATCATCGGTTACGAAGATGATGCTGCGCGCGGTCGCGGGTCCACTTTCGAGTGGCGTCGTGGCGAAGGGCACACCGGTGGCAGCCATTTCCCTGGTGAACTGGCTGCCGAGTTCATCCTTTGAAACCTTGCCAATGTAAGCGGCCTTTGCGCCGAAACTTGCCAAGCCCGCAATCGTGTTCGCTCCACTGCCGCCGGATGTGTAGAGCGGGTCGATCGCCGCTTCAGTCAACGCTTCTGCCCGATCCTCTTCAATGAGATTCATCGCATCCTTGTGGATACCCCACTTCTCGAGAAAGGAATCGTCAGTGCGCGACAGAACATCTACAATTGCATTTCCAAGGCCGACGACGTCGAAGCGGATTTCACTCATTTCACAATTTCCTTGATACCAGCAGGTCGATTGCCAGAGCTGAGTTGTGGACGCAACTGCGCTGCATGCTAAAGGCCTGCGAATGAAAGTTGCTTATCTCTCCTCGCAAGTCACCCAGCCGGGTTCACCAATCCGTCGATCAGACGCATTCGAGCATGATTACATGATGCGTGCGCTGCGGCCGGAGTTCGCTGAGCGCGGGATGCAGATCCTGGACATCTGCTGGGATAATGAATCAGCAGACTGGTCCCGTTTTGATGCTGCGTTGATCGGAACAACCTGGGATTACTGGGATCGACCGGATGAATTCCTGAAGACGCTGGAATCTATTGAACAGCAAACCATTTTGCATAACCCCGCCAGCCTTGTGCGCTGGAACTCGCATAAATCCTATCTGAAAGAGTTGGCCGACCGCGGCGCAAACTTGATTCCCACCTTGTGGATAGATGAAATGACGGACGCGCGTTACCTGCAAGCGTTTGACACGCTTCAATCAGAAAAGCTCGTCTTCAAACGGCAAGTCGGCGCTGGTGCAGCCGGGCAGCATCTTCTGTCACGCGATGACGTCCGTCCAGATATGCCCCATGCCATGATGGTGCAGCCTTTCGTGTCCACCATTCAGACCGAAGGAGAGTATAGCTTCATTTTCGTTGAAGGGACTTTGTCTCATGCGCTGATCAAGCGCGCGAAAAAAGGCGACTACCGGATTCAATCGTCCTACGGCGGTCAGGAAGAAGCGATTACGCCCGCAGCATCGGACCTTCAGGCCGCGAGAGACGTTCTGACGACATTGGACGACGTGCCGCTCTACGCTCGTGTTGATATGATCCGGCATGAAGACGGGTCCCTGCTCCTGATGGAACTCGAACTGATCGAGCCATACCTCTATCCGGAACAAGGACCACGCCTGGGTGAGCTGATGGCCAAAGCCATCTCAGCACGTATCAGGGCGCGCTAGAGCTTACTCGCCAAGGGTATAAACCAGCGAGAATTTCGTCGCTGTATCCGTCGCCTCGTAGGTTGGCTGAGGCGATGTATCGTGCCGCACGTCAAACGACACCCGAGCGGCCAGGTGACCATTCAAAGCTGCAGTAAGACCGATGCTGTTGTTGATCTGGGTAGACTCCTGTCCATAAACGACGTTCGTCTTGTTGCTGAGGGATACCGCCTCATTGAAGGCATAGAAGTATTCTGACTGGGCTACGGCGCCGAGCGATTCTTCAGTGCTGGCCGGAATGATGGTCACCGCGCCTGTGTTGGCATCTGTCGTGACTTGTCGCTTCACTTCGTCGATCTTGAAACCGGGACCGCCACGAACAGTCCAATTGTGGTCTTCATCGTCCAGAATGTGCCAACCGACACCGCCGCCGACAAAGGTACGGCTGTCAAAGCCGGTGAACTGGTCGACTTCGTAAGACGCGCGACCAAACGTAAACATGGTGTCGTTGAAATCATGCTCTACGTCGCCTGCCAGGAAATAGCGATTACGGCTCTCAATGCCGTCTTCCTCGCCATAATCTCCTGAAAGCTGCAGGCCGAAATTCCATGCGCCGGAAGCTCGATCAACATCGACGGCCAGTCCCGCTTCGGATGTTTCAGTGTTCCCTGTTGTCAGACCTGCGCTGAGGGCTGCTTCTCCTGACCAACCATCTTCGGCGATCGCCGGTAACGCAGACACCAGACTGACTGACGCTGCGCTCACGAGAATTTTGGCGACATGTTTCATACGGTACGCTCCATTTCAAAACCTGCGAGAGGCCGTGTCGGGGGGAGATGGCCGTGATTTGGTTAAATTTGGGCGAACTGGAGGCACCGGTTCAGCAGTGCATCAGGGCCACAGTGTCTCAGTTGGATTTCGGGCCTAAAGCCGAGACAGATGCCGGATCTGGTGTCTTTGGCTTGAACCGGCACAAATCAATGATCGCGCAATGCCAACACTCGGGTTTCCTCGCCTTGCAGACATATCGCCCATGAAGGATGAGCCAGTGGTGGGCGCCTTTCTTGAACTCTGGAGGCGTCGCGCGTTCCAGGCCCGCCTCGACTTCGTCCGGGTTTCTACCAGGGGCGAGCCCGGTGCGATTTGATACTCTGAATATATGCGTATCAACGGCGATGGTCGGCTGACCAAACGCCTCATTGAGCACAACATTCGCCGTCTTGCGTCCCACGCCCGGCAACTGGACGAGTTCCTCGCGCGTTTCCGGAACTTTTCCGCCGAACGTTTCGATCAGCATCTTGCTGAGCGCGATCACGTTCTTGGCTTTGTTGCGCCACAGGCCGATCGTCTTGATGTGTTCGGCTACACCCTCCTCTCCCAGCTGAAGCATCTTCTCAGGCGTGTCCGCCACAGCAAACAACTTCGCAGTCGCCTTGTTCACGCCGACATCTGTCGCCTGAGCGGACAGCGCGACAGCGACAACCAGCGTATAGGGATTGACGAAATCCAGCTCGGTCTTGGGGTCCGGCCTGTCCTGCGCAAGTGCGGCGAACAAGGCGGTGGCTTTCTCGCGACCGAACACCCGTGGCGGGCGCTTTTTTGAAGCCGGTTTTGAGGGAGATTTTGGCTTTGTCATACCGCCTGTCTAATGAACCCTCGCCGACGAACAAGACCGTGCTATCTAGTTCGCATGACCGAAACGCAGGAAATCGTCTACATGGACGCGGTGTTGCGTCCCAACCAATCGCTGAGCGAGCGTGGTTTTGCCATTGTAATGGCAATTGTTGGCGTCGTCAGTTTCGCTACGGGCATGATGTTCATGGCTTTGGGCGCTGTTCCGGTAATCGGCTTCTTTGGGCTGGATGCCCTGATCTTCTATTTTCTCTTCCGTGCTTCCTTCAGAAAACAACGCGAAGAGACGCGAATCATTGTGACCGCAAGCGAGCTGCAACTCACCCATACCCCCAACAAAGGGGGCGAGAAGCGTGTCACTCTTCCATCGGCATTCGCGCGAGTCGAACTGGACGAACCGCTGACAACCAGCAGCTGGTTGCGAATCGAGTACGGAAAAAAAGCCTACATTATTGGGCGGTTCCTAACGCTATCAGAGAGAAAATCGCTGGCCAATGCGATACGTGCGGCACTGCTGGCATCAAAGCGCGAACGACATTTCTCATAAAAATGACGCCTGCGTCATAGTTTTTTCAGAATAGCCATGTTAAGGTGACGCCGACGTCATAAATCGAGCCTGAGACAAAGGCTCACTGTCGGAGGAACATCCATGGCTGCCGATACGGTTCACCTGTTAGATCACCCTGCCCTGCAACGCCCAAAGATCTCTCATCGGGATCCATTGTTTGAGGGCTATCTGGAAATTGGCCAGCCAGCGCCGCCAGCCAGCGAGTTGCCGCTGTCAGAGCTTCATCCGGAAGATCCTGAACTCTGGCGCCAACAAAAAATGTGGGATCGTTTTGAACGCCTGCGCAACGAAGCGCCCGTTCACTATACAGCGGATTCTTTTGTCGGTCCGTTCTGGTCCATCAGCCGCTACGAAGACATCATGGCGGTAGATACCGACCACAAGCGCTTCTCCTCCAGCTGGGAATATGGCGGCATCACTCTGGGTAGCCCGCCCGCTGATTTCGAATTGCCGATGTTCATCGCCATGGACGAACCGCAACACTCAGAACAACGCAAAACTGTTCAGCCGGCCGTTGCGCCCAACATGCTGAAAGAGTTTGAACCGCTCATTCGCTCCCGAACCCAGGGTCTTCTTGATTCCCTGCCCGTCGGTGAGCCGTTCGACTGGGTCGACAAAGTGTCCATCGAACTGACCACGATGATGCTGGCTACCTTGTTTGATTATCCATTCGAAAAGCGCCGCGACCTCACTCATTGGTCCGATATGGCGACCGGCATGAACAATCCAGACATCTGCCCTGGCGGTGAAGAACAGTGGAAACGCGAGATGATGGAGTGTCTCGCCACCTTCATGCAGATCTTCCAGGAGCGCGGCGCACAGCCCCTGAAGAACGATCTGATAAGTTTGCTGGCTCATGGCGAAAAAACCAGGAACATGACGCCGATGGAATTGCTCGGCAATGTGATCCTGCTGATCGTTGGCGGCAATGACACAACCCGCAACTCGATGACGGCATCTGTCTACGCGCTGAACAAATACCCAGCTGAATACGAAAAGCTGAAGGCCGACCACTCCCTCATCCCGAACATGGTTTCAGAAACCATTCGCTGGCAAACGCCTCTGGCACACATGCGCCGGACAGCGCTTGAAGATGTCGAGATGCACGGCCAAACCATCAAGAAGGGCGATCAGGTCGCCATGTGGTATGTTTCCGGAAACCGCGACGAGCGCTTCTGGGATCGCCCGAACGACTACATTATCGATCGCGAGAATGCCCGCCGTCATATCTCGTTCGGCTTTGGCATCCACCGCTGCGTCGGCAATCGTCTCGCTGAACTTCAGCTTCAGATATTGTGGCAGGAACTGATGGAGCGTTTCAGCCACATTGAGGTTATGGACGAACCATCCTTCACGGCCGGCGCATTCGTCAAAGGCTATACTTGGATGCCCGTGGTCCTGCATGGAAAATAGTCTTTGGCTGACGCCACGCTAAGCCTTTAAACCTCCCATCATCGCCAGATGGGAGGTTTTTTCATGGACGTTTCAAAAGCCGTTGATCAACGCATATCAACTCGGGCCTTTCTACCTGATGCCTTGCCGGAATCGGAAATCCGCGACTGGCTGGAACAGGCCCAGCGGGCCCCTTCTGGTGGAAACACCCAGCCTTGGCGAACGATAATTGTCAGCGGAGCAGCCAAGGATGCAGTTATCGGAATGGCCGCGCCAGTACTTGCAGCCAATCCGAAAGGTCAGCCAACAGATCGTCCGATATACCCCAAGGATCTCTGGGAGCCTCACGAGTCGCGCCGCCGGAAGGTAGGTGAGATGATGTATGAAGCTCTTGGCATTCCTCGCGAGGATCGTGCTGCGCGCGTTGGCTGGTTTGCCAACAATTTCCGATTCTTCGGTGCGCCAGTCGCAGCCTTCATCATTATCGACGAGAGAATGGGGCACGGACAATGGGGGCACACCGGCATGTATCTGCAGACGTTGGCGCTGCTCGCCGAAGAGCGCGGTTGGGGCACCTGCATGCAGGAGTGTTGGGGGATGCTACGCCCTGCCCTGAAAGAACACTTCAAGCTGTCCGATACGGAAATGGTCTGGTGCGCCATGGCGGTGGGCAAGCCGGATAAGGAACACCCGGTCAACACGCTCCGCGCTGAGCGCGCTCCGCTCGACGAAATTGCCGAACTACACGGTTTCTGAATTTCGCCCCAATCCTGCCGGATCTGCATGGCGCAATAGCGTCATGCTTACCCGTCGCTCTGCTCTTCTTTGTGGCCTGGCCATGCCTTTGGCACCGGCCCAGCTCTTCAAGGAAACGCTTCCCTGGCCCACGCGGCTGGTAAATTCGGCGCGCAGGCAAATTGGCGTCACGCGGACATACGATCCTGCCTATGTGCAACTGGATTATCCGATGGGCGACATCCCACGCGACCGGGGCGTATGCACCGACGTTATTATTCGTGCCTACCGCGACGCTTTTCAGATCGACCTTCAGAAACTCGTCCATGAGGACATGATGGAGGCGTTCAACTCCTATCCAGCGATTTGGGGGCTCACACGACCTGACAGGAATATTGACCACCGCAGAGTGCCGAACCTCGAACGCTTCATCGAACGATATGGCAGCGCTCTTTCAACACCGAGCAAAGTAACCGATTGGAAAGCTGGTGATCTGTATACGATGCGCTACAAGGGCAGCTTGCCGCATATTGGGATCGTGTCAGACAGGACGTCCTACTCTGGCACACCACTTGTGATTCACAATATAGGGTGGGGCACGTCTGAGGACGACATAATCGGTCGCTTCGATTTCGAGCGAAGGTTCAGACTTTCGCCCATGTCACTGATCTGACCTATTCGTCGTCATCCCATGAGGTCATGGGTTGCTCGGGAATTCGCGGCTGTTTGGACAGCTGGATCACGGCCGCCTTAACGTCTCCGCTGTCAAACTCCTCTTCCTCGACTACTGTACGCTGAGGCGCGCGCGTATAGGAAAAAACGCTGACAGTATCGGCGTCGTCATCCTCGCTTTCTTCAAGCGCTTCGTCCGTACCCGTTTCTTCCAGTGCCGCGTCCTCGACGATGGCTTGCGCTTCATCTCCGTCTTCCTCAGCGTCCATGAAGTCAGTCACAAAGGTTTCAGTCTCTTCAAGGGCAGTGGAATCATCTCCCGGCATCTCTTCGCCATTCAGCGCTTCTTCGTCCGGCATCTGGAAGCCTTCCGGAATTACATCGGACAAGAGGCCCTCGGCTTCGAGGTCTACTTTGCCAGGGAGGGTGTCGAGACTTTCAAGCCCAAAATGCTCCATGAATGCATCTGTCGTGCCGTAGGTGATCGGCTGTCCGGGTGTTTTGCGGCGCCCCTTGATCTTCACCCAGCCGGTTTCCAGCAGAGTATCGATGGTTGTTTTCGAAACCGCGACACCGCGCACTGCTTCAATCTCCGCCCGAGTCACGGGCTGGCCGTATGCAATGATTGCAAGCGTCTCCAGCGTGGCCTGTCCGAGTCGCTTTTGCACCTGGCGTTCTTCGACGAACAGGTAGGATAAATCCTGCGCCGTCTGGAATCGCCACTTCCCGGCCACTTCCACAAGATTGACACCACGGCTGACATATTGCGCCTTAAGCGCCATAAGCACTTCAGCCGCCTCTACGCCATGAGGAAGTGTTTCCGAGATCTGCTCTGCACTCAGTGGTTCACCGGCCGCAAACAGGATTGCTTCTGCTCGGCGTATGCCCTCCGCCAGTGCTTCGCTCGCCCCTTCAGCCAAGGCTTCTTCAGAGCGGCGGTAGGCGAACGACAATTGCGCAATGGGATCGCGGTCCGTATCAGGCGTGTCGTCAGTCATCAGGTGATTCTCAAGCGGTTGCATTTTGGCCCCCCTCTGGTCGTTCACCGGCATTACGCAAGTAAAGCGGTGCGAAATGCTCTTTCTGGCGCACATCGACTTCACCATCTCTGGCAAGCTCCAATGCGGCTGAAAACACACTTGCTGTGACAGACCGTGGCGGCAGTTCCGGATCCACGTCTGTCATGGTTGAGCGGATCTCGTCCAGCGAGGACCACTGTTCCAACTGTTGCCGAAGTGCACGCAAAGTGGTCCGCGCCAGCTCCAGCGGCAGCACGAGTTGCTGCTCGATTGTATGCGGGCGTTCTTTCTCACGACGATCACGAATGGCACCGAAGGCTTGCGTCAATTCAAACAACGATGCCTTGAATTCAGTGTGCTTCACCACTTTTGGCTGAACTGGCGCCCCACGAAGGTAAACCACATTGTTTAAAATTGGCCCCGCCTCAAGCTCTTGTACGGCGCTGCGCATTGCATCCAGCCGTTTGAGCCTGAATGCCAGGCGTTCGGCCATTTCCTCGCCTGTCGGCTCATCTTCCCCAGTGCTTTCAGGCTTGGGAAGCAAAAGGCGCGATTTCATGAATGCCAGCCAAGAGGCCATCAGCAGATAATCTGCGGCAAGGTCTATCCGTTGGCTTTTCGCTTGATCGATAAAGTCGAGATACTGCTCAGCCAGAGACAACATCGAGAGATGAAGCAGATCGACTTTCTGTTTACGTGCCAACTCCAGCAAGAGGTGCAACGGCCCCTCATACCCGCCGACATCGACCGAGAACAGATCGCCAGCTTCTGCTTCCTGAGCGTCTGCCGACAAGGCGTCGATGGAAATCATGTCAGAGCTCATGCCGCGCCCGCCAATTCCGGAAAGTAGGATCGGAATGTGTTCCATCCTTCCGCCACATCGAAATCCTGTTCATGCGTCGACAAAGCCTCAGCGCGTTGGGCCCGCGCCAAGGACTTGTCGGTAAGTTCAGGGGCAACAGATGCAACTTCTGACATTTCGGCCAGAATCTCCTGAGCATCAGACAAGAAACCAGAACAGTGCAAAAGCACGTCACATCCTGCAGCGATCGCCGCCTGACCTCGCTCGCCCAGACTGCCGCCCAGCGCTTTCATCCCCAGATCGTCTGTCATCAGCAGACCATCAAACCCGATTCGCTGGCGGATCACGTCTTGAATCATGATTTTTGACAGCGTGGCCGGCACAGTGGCGTCAAATGCGTCATAGGCAATGTGAGCGGTCATGGCCATTGGCGCATCCGCGAGCCGCGCAAAAGCATCAAAATCCTTGGATAGCTCGTTGTCGCCAGCCGTGACACGCGCCAATTCCATATGGCTATCGGCCTTGGAACGCCCATGCCCAGGAATATGCTTGATCACGCCCGCTACGCCGCCAGCTGCCAGGCCGGCAAGTGCGGCTCCAGCAAGACTTGCAACCGTTTCGGTATCAGAGCCGAAGGCCCGATCCCCAATAACGTCATGCGCGCCCGCTACGGGAACATCCACAACCGGCGCGCAATCCGCGTGGATCGCCATGTTTGTCAGTTCCGACGCGATCAGGCGGTGCCCAAGCCAAGCTGCCGACAGACCGAGATCTCGATCTCGAGCGTAAATTTCGGCATAATCCTGTCCACGTGGAAACAGCGGCCACTCCGGCGCTTTCAAACGGGCAACCCGGCCGCCTTCCTGATCTATGAATATCAAGCACGGACGCTGCATCGCGTTCCAGATATCGTCGACAAGCTGGCGGACCTGCTGACGCGATACACAGGAACGCCCCATCAGAATGACGCCCCAAGGCTGCTGCGCCGCAAACAGAGCGGCTTCATCTGCAGTCAGGACTGAGCCTGATACGCTGAGGATGCAGGCCTTCATCACTAGCCTGTCACCACGATGCAGTTATCCCCCGCGGCTTTGACAGCATCACAGAATTCAGATGCATCCGCGCGATCTGCAAAGCTACCAACGCGCAGGCGGTAGAATACGCCTTTAGCGCCGAGATCAGCTCGCTGAATGTGCTTTGTGGCGCTGCCGAACAATTCGGGCTTCTTCCGGTTCAACTCAGTCCAGGCCGACTCCGCAGCTTCTTGTGAGCGGAACGCTGCGAGTTGTACCAAAAATGCGCCGCCATTCGAAAACGCGAACTCCGGCGCCGCTGAAACAGGCTTTCGTTGGACTTGCGGTGCTGGCAGCGGTGCGGCCGGAGTGGCGGGAACCACGCGCAAGGGCTCTTCCTCGTCTTCTGGCATGGATTCCAAGTCGGCCAGAGCGCGCACCTGGTCGTCATCGGGCTCAGCGCCTTCTCGACCGGGTCGCAACTCAATTGGGGGGCCTCCTTGCAGAAGACCATCCTCAGCGTTTTCAAGTTCGGCAACTTGGGATTCAGTCATGATTGGACGCTCAGAGTCGTCCATCTGGTCGTAAAAGCGTTTGTCAGTATCCGGGATGGCAACGCCTTCACGATCTTCAGGGGCGCGCTTGTAGGGTTGCTTGTCTGCAATAACGCTTGGAATACCCGCGCCATTGTCCCGAATGCCCTGCCTGTACGTGTTCCAGACCACAGCGCCAAACACCAGCAAAACACCTATCGCCAGGGCGAGTATAAGCGGGCCACGCGCGGAATCGTCCTCACGCACGTCAAAACCGCGATAATCGTCCTCGAACGGGGAATAATCCCTGTCATCTTCCCGGTATCGCCCCATGGAATCACCCTTAGAACAGCTTCACAAAGTTAATATTAGCGACCGTTTCGTTAACGACGCTTGAATGCCACGTCAGAAACCGTGACCGCTGCTGTATCGTCGGCGTTACGTGTCCGGAACGGCAGAAATGTGACTATCGCAGGACATCTGGATGATAGAGACGTCGGTGCTCTTCAATTGCGTACGTATCCGTCATGCCGGCAATGTAGTCGCAGACAATTCGTGCGCGCCGCGCTTCGTCAGCCTGGGCGGCGTCCAGACGCCATAGAGAAGGCAAAGTATCCGGCTCTTTCAGGAATATATCAAACAATTCGGCAAGCATCCGCTTTGCTTTGCTTCGCATCCTGTTGACGGTGTAATGCTTATACATGCGCTCGTGCAGAAACGCGCGTAAAGCTCTCTGACGACTTTCCAGTTCTTCGGAAAATGCGACCAACGGCACGTCCATTGCGCGAACATCGGCGGCGCTTTTGGGCGCGTACTCTTTTATTCGGCGCTCGGTTTCTGATGTCAGGTCATTGATCCAAAGTCCGATCAGGCGCCGCACAGCTTCGTACGAGACCATTCGGTCTTTCAAATGCGGATATTCCAGTTTCACGGACCGGAATACGTCTCCGACAATTGGAAGGTCCATAAGGTCGTCGACCGTGAACAGACCTGCAGCGATGCCGTCATCAATGTCGTGATTGTTATATGCAATGTCGTCCGACAACGCTGCGACCTGAGCTTCAGGACCGGCAAACTGGTGTGGCTCAAGGTCCATGAAGTTTGCATATTGGCGGAAGGCGGCTGGCAGCGATTCCATTGGTGCATCCCGCGTCACCATTGGTCCATTGTGTTTGACGAGGCCCTCCAGCAGCTCCCAAGTGAGATTGAGTCCTTCGAAATTGGGGTAGCGAACTTCCAGTTTTGTCACCACGCGTAGCGTCTGTGCATTGTGATCAAACCCCTGGTAATCGGCCATGCATTCATCAAGCTGGTCTTCCCCGGCATGACCGAACGGGGGGTGTCCGATATCGTGCGCCAACGCCAAAGCCTCTGCGAGATCTTCATCCAGACCAAGCGTTCGGGAGATGCTTCTCGCGATTTGGGCTACTTCCAGTGAATGGGTCAGCCGCGTGCGGAAATGGTCGCCTTCATGCGCAACGAAAACCTGCGTCTTCTGCTTCAAGCGACGAAAAGCGGTGGAATGAATGATGCGGTCACGATCCCGCTGGAATGGCGTCCGCGTGGCGGATGGGGCCTCTTCATGGTACCGACCACGACTATCCTCGTGCCTCGTAGCAAACACTGCTCTCTTTTCCATTGGCTAGAGAATCCCTATGTTGAGGTCATGAGCACGATTACCGTCCCCGATGTGACCCTTACAGCCTCCGCTGCCAAGCGAATTAATGCGATTCTGGCAAAACAGGACGGCGTAGACTATCTGCGCGTATCCGTTGAAGGCGGCGGATGCTCCGGCTTTTCCTACAAGTTTGATTTCGACAAGGTAGCAAACGCTGATGATGTGGTGCTTGAGCGCGATGGCGCGAAGGTTCTGATCGATGAAATGAGCCTCGAATTCCTGAAGGGATCCGAGATTGATTTCACAACCGAGCTGATCGGGGCGGCCTTCAAGATCAACAATCCGAATGCGACAGCTGCGTGTGGCTGCGGAACCAGTTTTTCGATTTAACTTGCCTCGCCCAACGGCATGGTCGCTAGGTGGTCCTCAAATTTGAGCGAGGATTAAACCATGCCTACAGCAAAGCCGTTTCGCATCGATGTGCCCCGTGTAAAACTCGACACCATCATGGCGCGGGTCAAAGCGTATGATTGGTTTCCTGCTCCTGCAAACGAAGACGGCTTCACTTACGGCATGTCAACGCCGGTGATGAAGGACATCCAGCGATACTGGCTCGCTGGATACGACTGGCGCAAATCAGAGGAAATCCTCAACAAGTTTCCTAGCTACAAAGTCGAGATTGAGGGCCAGGTAATTCATTTCGTTCATGTCGTTGGGGAAGCAGGCGGAAGACGCCCCCTGCTGTTGACGCATGGCTGGCCGGGATCGGTCTTCGAGTTCTGGGAATCAATTGCACCGCTCGCATTTCCATCTCGCTACGAAGGTAACTCCGAAGATGCCTTTGACCTGATTATTCCGTCCCTTCCCGGCTACGGATTTTCAGGAGCTCCGAAATCTCCCATCGGACCTCGGACCACGGCGGCGCTGTGGGACACGTTGATGCGGGACGTGCTGAAATATGATTCCTATCTTGCTCAGGGCGGCGATTGGGGAAGCATGGTCACCTCCCATCTTGGTCTCAATCATGGCACAGTCGATGGCAAAGGAGGATGTCGCGCAATTCATCTCAATATGACGGGATTTCGTCCCACACCTGCTACGCCGGAAAATGAAGACGAAGCCAATTGGCTTACCGGCATGCAGGATGCGATGCAGCGTGAAGGCGCCTACCTCATGCAACAGTTGACCAAGCCGCAAACGCTGGCGATGGCGCTGATGGACTCTCCTGTGGGCACGGCTGCATGGATCATCGAGAAGTTCAACGGATGGTCTGACCTTTCAGAGGGCGGACTACTTGATACCTACACGAAAGACCAGTTGCTCACCAATGTGATGATCTATCTCGTGAACGATGCCATTGCGACCAGCGTCTGGTTCTACAATGGATTCGCTCAGGAAGGCGGTAATGCGCTGCCTGAAGGCGTTCGTTGCGAAACACCAACTGGCTTTGCAAGCTACCCCGGAGAGCCGGTCTACAAGCCTGCGCCGCGGTCCTGGATGGAACGCGCCTACAACATCACTCGTTGGACGGATATGCCCCGTGGCGGCCATTTTGCTGCGATGGAAGAGCCCGAACTCTTCGTCAAGGAAATGCGCGAATGGGCGCGAGAACTTGACGCTTAAGCTCTTAGATCTTTGGCGAGATTATCCAGCACAGCGTTCGCGAACTTTGCTTCCTGCTCTTCGAAGAAGTCGTGAGCAAGCGAGACATACTCATCAAGAATGATCGCGTTCGAGAGATGCTGGTGCTGGATGAATTCAGCCGCGCCGGCCCGCAACAATGCTCGCATGGTTGCATCCAGACGGGTCAGTTTCCAGCCGGATGCGAGACGCGCCAGAATTGCTTTATCGATGGCAGCCTGGTGTTCGACGACTGCGTTTACAATGGATTTGAAGATGTCCGGATCGGCTTCCTCGATCGGCTCTTCATTCGGTCCAATGCCCAGCCGGTCTTCCATGAAGGCGCGAATAGTGGCGCGTGCGGATTTCCCGGTCTGCTCCATTTCGTAGAGCGCCTGAACGGCTGCGAGGCGCGCTCCCGCCCGCCTCGCTCTTGTAACTTCAAATGGGATCTTCTGATCGGTCACCGAATAAGTTCCTTGCGGAATTTGATCATCGCCAGGCATGCTTCTGCAGCGTCCTTACCCTTGTTACCGCGCTTGCGATCCGCGCGGGCAAGTGCCTGCTCTTCATTCTCAACTGTGAGGATACCATAGCCGATGGCCTGGCGCCGCTGAACGATGAGGTCCATCAAGCCACGTGCACTTTCACCACAGACATAGTCATAGTGAGACGTCTCTCCGCGAATGACGCAGCCAAGCGCAACCGCACCATCAAACCGGCCGCTATCTGCCGCCATCGCGATCAGTCCCGGCAGTTCGAATGCACCAGGCACTTCCATTACGGTGACTTTTGCGCCAGCCGCTTCGAGTGCTTCCAGAGCCCCGGCTTCCAATTCATCAGAAATGTGTTTGTAGTAGCGGGAAATGGCGACAAGTACGCGTTCAGCCATCAATTGCTCTCCTCATCAAGTTTGCGCCACCCCTCTATGCTTAAGCCATAGCCGTCAAGGCCTGCGAGGCGGGTGGGCTGAGTACCAGAAAGATAAATCATCTTGCGAACGCCCAGGTCACGCAGGATTTGCGCCCCTACACCATACTCCCGGATGGGCGCAGTGGGATCTGCAGGCGCAGACGGCTTCAGGCCGAGGCGCTCTGCAATAACGTTCGGCCGGATCGTGTTCACGAAAACTATCACGCCCGGCTCATCGGCGTCCGCGATCATACGCATTGCGCGACCGACAAGGCCCTGACGGGGGCCATTTTCACCCAGCACGTCAGACAGAACATCCATGCGGTGAACACGCACGAGCGTGGTGCTGTCAGGCGTGATATCGCCATGAACAATGGCAATATGTTCAGAATTGTCGAGCGCATTGCGGAAGCAAACCGTTTTGAATCCTTCGCCAAAGCCGGAATTCAACGGCGCCTCGACACGTCGCTCCATGAAGCGATCATTCTTCCGACGCCACGCGATCAGATCAGCAATCGTTCCGATCTTCAGATTGTGGAGCTGCGCAAACGCAACGAGCTCTGGCAGCCGGGACATCGAGCCGTCCTCGTTCATGATCTCACAGATCACACCGGCAGGATAAAGCCCGGCCATGCGGGAGATATCTACGGCTGCCTCGGTATGCCCGGCTCTGACCAATGTGCCGCCCTCGCGCGCGATGAGCGGGAAGACATGCCCCGGCGAAACGATGTCTTCATGGTCCTTCGTAGGATCGATCGCGACCGCAATTGTCCGAGAACGATCGTGGGCTGAAATGCCCGTTGTTACGCCCTCTTTTGCTTCGATCGAGACCGTGAAGGCGGTGCCCATACTTTCCCGGTTGTTCCGGGTCATCATATCCAGGTTCAGCGTGTGGGCGCGCTCCTGAGTCATTGCAAGGCAAATAAGCCCACGACCATGACGGGCCATAAAGTTAACATGTTCCGGCGTCGCGAAGTTTGCCGGAATGATGAGGTCACCCTCATTCTCGCGATCTTCTGCATCGACCAGAATGTACATCCGGCCATTGCGGGCATCTTCGATAATCTCATCAATCGAAGAGATGGCCTCGTGGAATTCGCTACTCATGACGCTTACTGCCCTTCTGGCGCATCGGCGCCGATCATGCGTGCCACGTAGCGCGCGAGCATATCGATCTCAAGATTGACGCTGGAGCCGGACTGCAGTTCGTTGAGGGTTGTCACGTCCCACGTGTGAGGAATGATCGCGAGCTGGAAATCCCCATTCGGCAACGCCTCGGCGACGGTGAGCGACACGCCGTTCACGGCGGCAGACCCTTTCGTTGCGAAATAGCGCGAAATCGCTTCAGGTGGCCGAATGGTGATCCGAAAACTCTCGCCCTCTGGCTCGATGGACATCACCTGACCGACGCCATCGACATGGCCAAACACGAAGTGCCCGCCCAATTCATCGCCCAGTTTGAGACTTTGTTCGAGATTGACCCTGGATCCGACGTGGAGGTCGCCAAGAATAGTTTTTGCCAGTGTTTCAGGCACTGCCTCCGTCGCAAACCAGGCGCCGCGCTCTCCCTGCCCCATATCCACGACAGTGAGGCACACACCGGAGTGCATGATCGAGGCGCCCATGGAGATTTCATCAAGAGGGTAGCCGCTTTCGACTTCAAACCGGCGCAGGCCATTGCGATCTTCAACAGACCGAACCGTACCAACGTCGGTCACCAGACCTGTAAACATTTTCCTGCCCTTAGTTTCTTATTCAGACTCGTACATAGGTATCGAGAACGTCATCCCCAATCCGTTCCGTTGCGACAGCGCGCCAACGTGACGCCTGACCGAGGTCTGAAAGCCCCAGAGCCCCGAGAGCAGGTAGGCCGTCTCCTCCGATCAGGATAGGCGCACGGAACCAGGCAATCTCATCAACCAATCCCTCGCGAATGAAGCTCGCCGCGAGAGTACCGCCACCTTCAATAAGTAACGACGACAAACTTTCGGCCTCAACGCGTCGCAGCAAATCGTTGACATCCACCCGGATGCCCCGTCCGCAACGCCAGATCTCCACGCCACTTGCCGCCAATATGTCCTGCGGCTGGCCATTCGTGGCGACGACAACGCGGCCCGTCCCGGCCGATTGAACCAATCTGGAACTTCTAGGTGTGCGCCCATGAGAATCCGCCACGATCCTGACCGGCTGCTTCGCAGGCAGCGGTACGGTCCGCGCCGTCAAGAGTGGATCGTCAGCGAGTACTGTGCCGATACCCACAAGGATCGCATCATGAGCCGCCCTGAGCTGATGCCCCCGTGCGCGGGATTCGCTGCACGTGATCCACTGGCTTGTTCCATCAGACAAGGCGATACGTGCGTCCAGCGATGTTGCGATCTTCAGGGTGACCTTGACCCCGCTCATTCCTCGTCGCCCTCATCGTCGAGCGCAGTGTTTTCAATGAACTGGGCGAAATCGTTCGGATCCTTGAAATCCTTGTAGACACTTGCAAACCGCACATAGCCAACAGGGTCGACCCGACGCAGGGCTTCCATCGCGAATTCCCCGACATCGTTTGAAGATACCTCGGTCTCGCCGGCACTTTCGAGGTTTCTCGCAATTCCGGAAACCATCTGGTCAATCTGATCGCGATCCACTGGCCGTTTCCGCAAAGCGATCGTGATAGACCGAGTCAGGCGATCACGATCAAACGGCACCCGTTTTCCGTCTCGCTTCACCACGGTAATTTCGCGAAGTTGAACTCGCTCAAAAGTGGTGAAGCGGGCCCCACAAGACTCGCAAACCCGCCGGCGACGGACAGCCGTGTTGTCTTCAGCCGACCGGCTGTCCTTCACCGATGTGTTCTCGGAACCGCAGAACGGGCAGCGCAAAGTCTATCAGCCCCCCAAACCATTATAAATTGGGAATTGCGCGGTAAGCGCCTTTACTTCTTCGCGAACCTTGTCCTCAGCCGAACCGCTCTCACCAGAAGCGACAGCGTCCACAATTTCGCCAATCCAGTTGCCGATCTGAGTAAACTCTGCTTCGCCGAATCCACGCGTTGTGCCCGCGGGTGAACCGACCCGTATGCCGCTGGTAATTGTTGGCTTCTGGGGGTCGAATGGAACGCCATTCTTGTTACAGGTAATAAATGCGCGCTCCAGCGCATGTTCGGCGTCACGACCCGTTACGTTTTTCGGACGCAGGTCAATCAAGGCTACATGCGTATCCGTACCACCAGAAACAACATCAAGACCGCTGGCTTTGCACGCCTCCGCCATGGCGGACGCGTTTGCGACAACTTGAGCCGCGTAGGTTTTGAATTCCGGTGTCAGGGCTTCCCCGAACGCAACGGCTTTAGCGGCGATCACATGCATCAGAGGACCGCCCTGAATGCCCGGGAAGATTGCTGAGTTGATCTTCTTGGCTAGCGCTTCGTCATTGGTCAGGATCATGCCGCCGCGTGGACCGCGCAGGGTCTTGTGCGTCGTCGTGGTCGCAACATGCGCATATTCAAGCGGATTCGGATGTGCGCCGCCGGCAACCAATCCAGCGAAGTGGGCCATATCCACCATGAACAGCGCACCGACCTCATCAGCGATTTCGCGGAAGCGCTTGAAATTGATCTGACGCGGGTAAGCCGATCCACCGGCGATAATCAGTTGAGGACGATGTGCTTTCGCCAGTCGCTCAACCTCAACGAAATCGATCTGGTCGTCTTCGCGGCTAACTCCATACTGCACAGCATTGAACCATTTACCCGACTGGTTTGGACGCGCCCCATGCGTAAGGTGTCCACCAGCATCCAGGCTCATACCAAGAATTGTGTCTCCTGGTTTCAATACCGCCTGAAACACGCCTTGGTTGGCCTGACTACCGGAGTTGGGCTGTACGTTGGCAAACTCGCAATTGAAGAGTTGTTTGGCCCGTGAAATAGCCAGCTCTTCCGCAATATCCACGAATTCGCATCCGCCATAATAGCGCCGACCGGGATACCCTTCCGCATACTTGTTCGTCAGGATCGTACCCTGCGCATCAAGCACGGCCTGGGAAACGATGTTTTCCGAAGCAATCAATTCAATTTGCTGCTGCTGACGCGTGCGCTCTTTCTTGATTGCTTCGAACAGTTCAGGATCACGTTCCTCCAGCCTTTGGCTGAAGAAATCGGTCGTGTCGGGGCGTGCTGACTGGGCTGTGTCTGCCATGTAGCGAATCTCCTGCTGGGTTACGCGCTGTTTACGCCCGGCGGCGAGAAGCCGCAACCATTCCAAACCGCGCACGGCAGAATATCGCACTCAATGCCGTCATGATGCGAATTAACATCAAGAATATCATGTAAATACTTGAAGATGTGTGGTATTTAAAGATTAACAGGGGCTACAAATCAAAACTCCATATCGCTTTTCATACCCGAGTCTTGTCCGACCATGACCGAATACGAGACATCTGACCTACTCGACATGACGACGGAGATCGTTTCGTCGTACATCTCTAATAATCAAATTGATGCAGAGACGTTGCCTGTCCTGATCCGCAATGTTTACAGCACAGTCTCTTCCCTGTCCGCGACAAGCGAACCAGTCACAGAGACAGCCGAGCCCGCCGTCCCGATCGCCAAATCCATATTGCCTGATTACCTGATCTGCCTGGAGGATGGGCGAAAGCTCAAGATGCTGAAGCGCTACCTTCGGTCGAAATTCGACATGACGCCTGAAGAGTATCGTGCGAAATGGGACCTTCCTTCGGATTATCCCATGGTTGCGCCCAACTACGCAAAACTCAGGTCAAAACATGCCAAACAAATCGGTCTGGGCAAGAAAGCGGCACCGACTACCGGCAAGAAAGCCAAATAGGCACCAAGATACCTAAGCGGCCTTGTCGAGCCCAAGCTGTTTCCAAACAGCAAGAATGGCCGCGACCAGCTCGTCCATCATGACCTCATCATGGACAGGGCTAGGCGTGAAGCGGAGACGCTCGGTGCCTTTTGGAACTGTTGGATAGTTGATCGGCTGCACGTAAATCCCAAAATCAAACAGCAGCGTGTCAGACAGGGCCTTGCAACGCTCAGGGTCTCCCACAAGCAACGGAACAATATGGGTGTCCGTGTCAATCATTGGCAGACCGGCATCACGAAACTTCTGCTTCAGCAATGCAGCATTGGCCTGATGTTTTCCGCGCAGTTCGCGCCCCGCATCTGTCCGCAACTTCTGAATGCTGGCCAGAGCACCAGCCGCCATGACCGGGCAGGTTGACGTCGTGAAAATAAATCCCGAAGCCATCGACCGGATCGCGTCGACCACGGTCTCGTGGCTGGCGATATAGCCGCCCATCACACCATAAGCTTTGCCGAGCGTACCCTCGATGATATCAATCCGGTCAGCCAGGCCCCACATTTCTGCGACGCCAGCGCCATTATCTCCGTACATGCCGACCGCATGGACTTCGTCCAAATAGGTCAGGGCATCAAACTCATCGGCTAGATCACAGATTTCTTCCATGCGGCCGAAATCGCCATCCATGGAATAGACGCTCTCGAATGCGATCAGCTTCGGACGGCTCGGATCGTCATTCTCCATGAGTGCCCGCAAATGATCGACATCATTGTGACGGAAGATTCGACGGTCCGCCCCTGACCGACGGATGCCTTCAATCATGGATGCGTGATTCAGGGAGTCCGAATAGATGATGAGATCTGGAAGGATCTTGCCCAAAGTGGACAGCGTCGCCTCATTGGAAACATACCCTGACGTGAACAGCAGCGCAGATTCCTTGCCATGCAAGTCAGCGAGCTCTCGCTCAAGGTCTACGTGATATCGGGTTGTGCCAGAAATGTTGCGCGTACCGCCAGATCCTGCACCAAAACTGTCGATCGCCTGATGCATGGAGTTGATGACATCATCGTCCTGCCCCATGCCGAGATAATCGTTGGAACACCAGATCGTGACTTCGCGCTCACCGTCCTCGAATCTCGCGGTCGCCTTTGGAAACCGTCCCTTGTGACGGTGCAAGTCCACGAATACGCGGTACCGGCCTTCGCCGTGAATGGAATTGAGGGCGTCTTCAAAGGCCTTCAGATGTTTCATCTGCTTCGTTCCCGATATTTCGTGAGCCTACATAGTGCCGTATTGAGCAATTGATAATGGCTCCATACGCCGCGGGCCGCTTTTGTCGCATAGGGGAAACCCCTTACGCGTCATAGCCCGGCATTTCACGGTCGAGCTTCCGCAACAGCGCTGGCCAGATCAGTTTCTCAGTCAACATGCTCATTCCAGAGCTGTGCTCGGTCATTCCACCCTGCCCGGCAACCTTTTGCTGCAGGTCGTTGTCACATTCGAGCACGCCGTCGCGCCCAGCTGACAGCGCCATAATCTGCATGTTGCACGCGCGCTCGAGGAAGAACATGCGCGTGAATGCTGAAGCCGCCGTCTCTCCGATGGTAAGCGTGCCGTGGTTGCGCAGAAGCATGGAATGCTTCTTAGGACCAAGGTCAGCCACCAGGCGCTCACGCTCATCCAGATCCAGGGCGATACCCTCATAATCGTGATAGGCAATGTCTTCGCGAACGATCATCGCAGTCTGGCTCAGTGGCATCAGCCCCTCTTTCTGCGATGACACCGCAACGCCTTGGTCTGTGTGGACGTGAATGACCACTTTGGCGTCATCGCGTGCGTCATGAATCGCCGAGTGAATCGTGAAACCAGCCGGATTGATGAAGTGGTCAGTTTCCTGAACCACATTCCCTTCAAGATCGACCTTGACCAGCGACGAAGCGGTAATCTCTTCGAAAAAGTGCCCATAGGGATTGATCAGGAAGTGGTGGTCGGGGCCAGGAACGCGATGTGAAATATGGGTGAAAATCATGTCATCCCACCCATGCATGGCAATCAAACGGTACAGTGCCGCAAGGTCGACGCGCGCTTGCCACTCCTCCGCTGAAACACTGGAACGAATATCTACTTTCTGCGCGCCATCGGCCATGACCTGTTCTCCCATAATAACTTTTGCAGGAGAGTAACGGATTAGTGGTGTCTACGCCAGAAAAAGCTGACACTGGCGTCATCTTGCAAATGCGCCGCACGCTCAGCTGATTTGGGTATTCCCAATGGCTTGACGCACCCTTCAATACCAAAGCACATGACGCAAATGAGTGGACCACGCCTGCATTTTTACGCCTCCAAACGCCCTGAAGCTCAGGAAGCCTTGTCCGTGTTGACCAACAAGTATGGCCAGCATGATGAGGAAGATGCCGAAGTTATCGTCGCCCTGGGAGGCGACGGTGCCATGCTGGATTCGCTACGTCGGCAGTTCGAGGGTGGCAAACCGGTTTACGGCATGAATCGAGGGACGGTTGGGTTCCTGATGAACGAATACGGCGTTGATGCCCTGCCCGACAGAATCAATGCGGCCGAACGCGCTGTAATCTCACCGCTGCGCATGACCGTTCGCGACGTGCATGAACACGAGCATCACGCGTTGGCGATCAATGAAGTGTCGATGTTTCGACAAACCGCGCAGACTTCACGCTTCCGGATTACGGTCGATGGAAAAACGCGCATGGACGAGCTTGCCTGCGACGGATTGATGGTGGCGACTCCTGCCGGTTCCACGGCATACAATTTGTCCGCCCATGGCCCCATTTTGCCAATTGGTGCGGGCTTGCTGGCCCTGACACCTGTGAGTGCTTTCCGCCCGAGACGTTGGAAAGGTGCCCTGCTCCGCCGCGATGCGCATGTGAGGATTGATGTAATCGCCCCGATCCTGCGTCCTGTGGCGGCTGCTGCGGACAATCAGGAAGTCAGGGATATTGTCAGTGTGGACGTTCAGGAAGACCGCAGGCGCCTGACAATGTTGTTTGACCCGGGGCACGCCCTGGACGAGCGCATTCTCCGCGAACAGTTTGGTTTCTAAAGGAATTACAAAGGTTTTCGGTCAGGAAAACGTTAAGCCTTATAAACTATGATGGCACCAAATACGGGGAGTCATCATGCTCAAATCCATGCTTCAGAAACTCAAATCCGGAAATGGAGCTCGAACCAGTTCTTCGGATGTTGTCGTACCGGATATCAGCCGCGTAATCAAAATGCCCCCGTCCGCATCATCCCCTGATGCCGCACCTTCTGACCCTTCAATCGAGCACGATCCGGAAGAGCTTGGTGATCGTGCAGAAGCCGCGGTCGATGACCTGTCATCACGTTTCGAGGCGTGGATGCAGGCAGATCTCGACAAGCTCAAACAGGCTTGGGCAGTTGCAAAGGAAGACGGCGCAACTTCAGACGACTACAAGTCGCTGGAAACTTGCGCACACAATATCCGTGGCGTGGCGACATCTTATGGATACCCAGCGATATCGCGGCTCTGCGGTTCACTCTGCGCCTTGCTGGCCGACACGCAGCCCGGCGAGAATGACGCCTTGATCAACCTTCACGTTGAGGCATGCTCTGCAGCTTTTGGATCAATAGGGCGCGGTGAGGCGGCACAGTCTGTTGCGGACGCTGTGTGCGACGCGCTTGAAGAACGCGTCGCAGTGAAAGCGAAAAAGTCCTCAGAGTAGCTTTCAAAAGCTCTGCGCGCACTTTTTGCTGGAGCCATGAAGCACAATCGTTGGTGGTACTTTTCCGTTTGGGTCTACTTCATCAAACGTCTGGCCTGCTTCACCCACTCTTCTCTCACGATGCGACCGCGAGCCATGATCTTCGCATCAAGCGCTTCGATTTCTGCCTTGTTCAAGGCGGCGATCTCGGAGAACGTTACAATTCCTGCAGACTTCAATCTCGCGGCAAGCGCTGGCCCAACGCCCGTCATCAACGTGAAATCATCCACCGGGTCTGTATCCTGTTTAGGCTTGGGTGTGGACTTGTCGGAAGGTTTCGCAGGTGCATCGACAGAGCCGACCATTGCTTCGTGAAGTGCATCCGTTGTCTTCTTGGCCGCCTTCATACTGGACTTCACAATGTCTGAGCTCGCCTCAGCGGCAACGGCTTCAATTTCTGTAGACAGACGGGAAATACGCTCCTTCAGATCCTGACTTCGGGCCTTCGAGTGTGCCCGCGCGTTAGAGAATGACTGCACAACCTCCTCTTCAAGCTTTTCGAGTTTTGCCGCGAGCTTCTTTCCCTTTTTACCTGCTTCCGAGTTCTCTACACGAGCCTGCAATTCCTTCTCGATTTCCTGGCCCTGCTGGACCAGCTCCTCGAAGAGCTCAGTAGACTGTTTATTAAAGGCCTTGCTGCTCTCGATCGCCTTGTCGTAGGCTTTTCCATATGCGCCAACTCCAGCGAGCCATATCTTATGCGCTATCTCAGTCGAGCTGAGTTCTGGAATGGACGTCGAGGACTTCTTGTTCTTCTTTGCCTTCTTGGTCTCTTTTGGCGACTTGCTCGAGTTTGATTGCTCTGACGAGAGCTTGGACTTCTTGTCCTTCTTCTTGGCCATGGAATGACTCCTTCATTCGATTAATACTGTGAACATCCAATACTGGTTACAGTCAAATCTTATACTAAACGCGACACCCCTTGAAACCGGGCTTCGAATGTCCTGTATCTGACTCTCACGCACGAAGGAGAGCAAACAAATGAGCGCAGTTGATTATACCGTCGATGGTAAGAGCTATGAAGGCTATTTCCTTCGGCCCAAAGGTAAGGACGTTGCTCCGATCGTTGTCATCGCTCACGCTTGGGGCGGGCTTGGAGACAATGAACGCGAAAAAGCTGAGCGGATCGCCAATCTCGGCTATGCCGCTTTCGCCATGGATGTGTATGGCAAAGGCAAGCGCGGCACGACTGTTGAAGAAAATCAGGCTCTGATGAATCCACTGGTCGAAGATCGCGCCGAGCTTCAAAAGCGCCTCGCTGGCAGCCTTGAAGCAGCGAAACAACAAGTTGGTGTTGATGCCAAGAAAGCGGCCGCAATCGGCTTTTGCTTTGGCGGCCTCGCTGTCCTGGACATGGCTCGCGCAAATCATGACGTTCTGGGCGTCGCGTCATTCCACGGGCTTTTCCGTCCGGCAGAAAATGTTCCGGCGCCAAAGATCACTGCCAAAGTCCTGATCGAGCATGGCTGGCACGATCCAATGGCAACGCCTGAAGACGTTCTTGCGATTGCAAAGGAGCTGGAAGGCGCTGGAGCTGATTGGCAACTGCACGCCCACGGCACCGCAGTTCATTCGTTCACAACGCTAGGCGCAGACAACAAGGAAATGGGAACAGTTTACAGCGCAGACGCGGACCGTCGCAGCTTCGAAAACCTTGAGAATTTCCTGGCTGAGCTGTTCTAGTCGGCTCGAAGAGCATACCCGGCGGAGCGGACGGTCCTGATGGGATCGTCCCCGCCTTCCTGGCGCAACGCCTTGCGCAAACGCCCCACGTGAACATCAACTGTTCGCGCCTCGACATACACATCAGATCCCCAGACCGTGTCCAGCAATTGCTCTCGGGAAAACACCCTCCCCGGATGCTGCATGAAGTAGTCCAAAAGACGGAACTCGGTTGGGCCCAAGTGAATATCCTGACCATTCCGCGCAACCTTATGAGCCACGCGATCGATCTCTATATCCCCCACGGTGATCCGATCGTCTTTCAGGCCCGGTCGAATGCGGCGCAGGACGGCGCGCACACGCGCCATCAACTCTGTAGTTGAGAATGGTTTGGTGACGTAATCGTCCGCGCCAGTATCGAGGCCACGGATCCGGTCGCTTTCTTCACCGCGCGCAGTCAACATGATGATCGGCAAGTTTGGATTCGTACCGCCACTGCGAACGCGGCGACAGACCTCAATCCCACTGACCTTTGGCAGCATCCAATCCAGCAACAGCAGATCTGGAGCGCGCTCCTCAATCATGAGCATAGCCTCTTCACCGTCACTGGCGATGGCGACATCATAATCTTCTTTTTTGAGATTGTAGAAGAGCAGCTCCGAAACGGCACTTTCGTCTTCAGCAATGAGCACATAGGGCTTCATGACAGATCCTCTTGTCCTGCGTCCGGGTCAGACGCCCGTATTCGGTGATTTAGGGCGCTCATGGGGCATGAGATATTCGCCAGTGATTTGAAAGTAAATGAATTCTGCAATGTTCGTGCAGTGATCGCCAATCCGCTCGAGATTCTTTGCCATGAAAAGCATGTGCGCTCCGGCACCAATCGTGCGGGGATCTTCGATCATGTAGGTTATCATCTCGCGAAATAGCGAATTATAATGCTGGTCGATGTCATCATCGCTTTCCCAAACGGTTTTGGCCGTCTCGGCGTTGCTAGTTGCATAGGCATCCAGCACGGAATGCAATTGAAACGATACGGGGCGCGCCATTCTCGCCACTCCGTGCCTCATATTTGAGGGCACGGAATCGTCCAGCATAAGTGTGCGTTTCCCGATATTCTTGGACAGGTCGCCAATTCGCTCCAGTTCGCCAGCAGTCTTGAGCGCTGCAAAAACTGATCTCAAATCATGCGCCATCGGCTGACGGCGCGCGATCAAACTGACGATCTGACGCTCAACCTCTTCCTCAAGCCGGTCCACGCTTGGATCGCGAGAGATGACATCTTTCGCAAGACTATGGTCATTTCTGTCCACAGCCAGGCATGAATCCAGGATCATTGTCTCAACAATGCCGCCCATTCGCATGAGATCAGCGGCGATTTTATCGAGTTCATCTGTAAAGGCTGAGACGATATGGTCTGCCATTGCTGCTCCCTTTAGCCGAACCGGCCTGTAATGTAGTCTTCCGTGCGGCGCTCGCGCGGGCTGGTGAAGATTTGGTCTGTATCACCCATTTCGACCAAGTGCCCCAAATGGAAGAAGGCGGTACGCTGGGAAACGCGGGCAGCTTGTTGCATCGAGTGCGTGACAATTACGATGCAGTATCGCTTGCGAAGTTCATCAATCAACTCTTCGATCCGCGCCGTAGCAATCGGGTCGAGCGATGAACACGGCTCATCCATAAGGATCACTTCCGGACGCACCGCGATAGCCCGTGCGATACAAAGCCTTTGCTGCTGACCACCTGACAGGCTGGTACCGGGTTGTCCCAGACGATCCTTTACCTCTTCCCAGAGCCCAGCTCGGCGAAGGCTCTTTTCAACAATGGCGTCCAGTTCTTGCCGATCATCCACAAGCCCGTGAATGCGCGGCCCATAAGCGATGTTATCGTAGATCGATTTCGGGAATGGATTAGGCTTTTGAAATACCATCCCGACGCGGGAACGCAACAAGACTGGATCAATATGCGATGAGTTGATGTTTTCCCCATCCATGAAAATCTCGCCGGTAACTTTCGCCCCATCGATCGTATCGTTCATGCGGTTCAGGCATCGAAGAAATGTCGATTTTCCACAGCCAGACGGACCGATAAGCGCAGTTACCGAGCGGTCAAAAACCGGCAGCGACACATCAAACACAGCTTGCTTGCCGCTATAGAATACGCTGACGTCCCGACAATCGATGCGCGGATAGAGCAGCGGTTGGCCATCGTCAGCGCCTTCTCCAGCAAGTGCCGGATCATAAGTCGTGTCCATTACCATCTCCGCTCAAACTTGCGCCGCAGCAGGACTACAGCAAGGTTCATCAGAACCAAAATCGCCAGCAGTATGACAATCACTGCAGCAGTCATTGGCTCCCATGCCCTTTCGGCATTGGAGGCCCAACTATAGATCAGAACCGGCAACGCTGTTGCCTCATCTGTTGTAGAAGACGGAACTTCAGCAACAAATGCCACCATCCCGATCAGCAGCAGCGGCGCTGTTTCACCAAGCGCGCGCGCCATGCCAAGGATTGCTCCAGTCAACATGCCCGGTAGGGCCAGCGGTAATACGTGATGGAAAACCGCCTGCATCCGGGATGCACCAACGGCCAGGGCCCCGCTTCTGATTGAAGGGGGCACAGCGCGAAGTGCGGCTCGCGCGGCAATAATCACGACCGGCAGGATCAACAACGCCAACACCAGACCTCCGACAAGTGGGGCTGATCGTGGCAAGCCGAATGTTCCCAACAGCAATGTCGCCCCCAGCAGTCCAAACACGATGGAAGGAACTGCGGCCAGATTGTTGATGTTCACCTCGATGATCTGAGTGAGTCGGTTCTTTGGGGCAAATTCTTCCAGGAAAATCGCCGCAAAAATACCCATCGGGATAGAAACCGCCGCCGTCACGAGCATTGTCAACAAGGATCCGACAAGCGCTGCCAGCGCACCGGCCAGTTCCGGGTATGTGCTGTCAGTATGAGTAAGCAAACTAAAGTGAGGCACACGCTTGATGACGCCCTCTGCTTTCAATGCCAGCGCCCACGCAATTTGCTGGTCAGATACAGATCTTTGATCTTCCGGAGACGGAATTATCACTGCCTTCACAGACGCGCCGTCAAACTGATCCTGACGGCCCGTCAGAATCTCCAAGATGACGTCACCGTCTTCCATACTTTTTATTCGCCCGACTGATTTGTCCGCAACCAGCAACACGGTTGGCTCAGCACCATGTTGACCAATCGCGGCGATTTTAGCCGACACCTTGTTCAACCTGTCGACCTCAATCTTGAAGTCGCCCTCTTCCGCATTCCGCATTGGCGACGACGCTTCACCCACTCGCAGGAAGATTGCTCTGGGAGCCGCGCCTTTAAGAAACATGTCCACATCATCAGACAATGGCACATCTACCGATGTCGTCTGTCCGATCAGGTGAGGTTCATCCGCCACTTCTCGCGCCAGTGGCAGCACAGCCATTCTGTCTATCAGGGAACTAAAGGCCCGTTTTGACTGAACTGTTTCATTCGCTTCAGGAAATCGCGTTAGCAAGTCATTCCGAACCAGGGAATAGAAGCCTTCGATATTTCGAGTGATTTCCTCTGGTGACGCGTCCCCTTCCGGCAGAATGGTCTGCGGACTTAACTCCAGATCAACGCGGATAACGTGATAAGTGGACGCGCCGCTAGCCTTCCAGGCTATAGCAGAAATCAAGAACACCAGCGCGAATAGCGCAAAACCCAGCGCCACAATTCCGTAGCCCTGAAATCGCATATCAGCATTCCGGCGGCGCCGCAGGCGCTTTAGGGCCTTTTCTGACCGAAACGGATTGTCCTGCGCGTTATTCATACTTGTCCCGATACCTCTGGACGACGCGCAAGGCGATCAGATTAAAAATCAACGTTACGACAAACAAGACCAAGCCAAGGGCAAATGCTGAAAGCGTCTTGGGGCTATCGAACTCGGTTTCTCCCGTGAGGAGGGCCACGATCTGAACAGTAATGGTCGTCAAGTCGGTAGACGGATCGAAGGAAATCCTGGCGCGCTGCCCCGCTGCCATTACAACAATCATCGTTTCGCCGATGGCCCTTGAAACCGCCAGGAGCATAGAGGCAACAATCCCTGGCAAAGCTGCGGGCAGAATGATCTGCTTGATGGTCTCTGACTTCGTCGCCCCCATCGCAAATGCACCATCTCTCAATGAGTCCGGAACCGCATTGATCACGTCGTCGGACAGAGACGACACAAACGGGATTACCATAACCCCCATCACCAATCCTGCGGCGAGCGCGCTGGTGGGTTGCGCGGCGAGAACCGGTCCATTGGCCGCGCCCAGTTCAATTAGAAAACTATTGATTCCCAGCGCTGAGGCGCGAACCGCAGGTGCGATCACCAACAAAGCGAAGAAGCCATAAACGACCGTCGGGATACCCGCGAGCATTTCCAGAAGCGGCTTCACGTATCGACGTGTGCGGACCGATGCATATTCAGAAAGATAAATGGCAGAGAAAAGGCCTACCGGCGCCGCCACCAACATCGCGATGAGGGCGATCATGAACGTGCCGAAGAATAGTGGCAACGCTCCAAATTCTGCACTCGTCTGGGCGTTCCATCGTGTGCCAAACAAGAAATCCGTAAAAGGCACCTCTGCAAAAAATCGCAAGCTTTCGTAAAGTAGAGACGCGACGATCCCGACCGTTGTAGCAATAGCGATTGCTGCGCAAAGGAACAGGAGCGCCTCTGCACCTCGCTCCACTCTCAACCGCGCCCGGAACGCCGGGCTGACCTTCCGACGGGCGTACATGATCCCCGTCACGGCGCCAGCCAACATGAGCGCGAGGGTCGCGCCCTTCAGGCTACCCCATAACTCCAGATAGCGACCTGTTACTGTCGCGAATACAAGATCGCTTCCACTATAGCCCCCCATAGCCGCAGCGTTGGCAACAGATTCCAGGTAGGATTGAAGCTCGGCGGACGAAAGCGTGTGAAACGCCTCGGGAAGTTCGCTTGAAAGCAGGCCCAGCGCCGTTGGTTTCGCGAACAGTACGTAAAGCCCGGCAACCAATAGTGGCGGTATGAAGCCCCACATCGCGACGTAATAGCCATGATAATTGCCACGGGAATGAAACTTCTGACCGCCCGCGATCAGATAGCGCTCAGCCCTGATGCGACCTATCGAGAATCCCGAAGCGACCACGATTACTATCAACGCGGTCAGCAGCCATCCCATGGGGAGTTGACCGAGCTCTTGGGCCATTCGGGCGATCCCTTTCCATCCGCGCCCAAATAGCCGGGCAAAGCTACACTAATGTGACATATCTCTGTGGAAATTCATGTAACAGGTCCTCTCTTGAACAGACAGCCCGGATCGGCCACATCAAGGCCCATGACGAATGAACACACCAGCGCAGCTATCTGGCACGGCACAACCATTCTCGCTGTCCGGAAGGGACAGAAACTTGTCATGCTGAGCGATGGCCAGGTTTCGATGGGTCAAACCATCATGAAGGGAAACGCCCGCAAGGTGCGCCGCATCGCCAATGGCGAAATTCTGGCCGGTTTTGCCGGTGCCACTGCGGACGCCTTCACCCTCTTCGAGCGGCTCGAAGCGAAGTTGGAACGCCATCCGGGCCAGCTACAACGCGCAGCAGTCGAATTGGCCAAGGACTGGCGAACCGAGAAGTATCTCCAGAAGCTTGAGGCCCTACTGATTGTGGCGGACAAAGACTCTACCCTCGTCATCACGGGCGCGGGTGATGTGCTGGAACCTGAGCACAATGTTGTAGCGGTGGGTTCAGGTGGGAATTATGCGCTCGCCGCAGCACGTGGGCTGTATGACTACGAGGCTGACGCGGAAGTAATTGGCCGCAAGGCCATGCAAATCGCGGCGGACATCTGCGTATACACGAACAGCCACTTCACTCTGGAAACACTGGACCTCTGAGTTCGCTCCCCTTTTACGCCTCAATGCCCTTAGGTGGCACTGGAGCCGCCAAACTTGGAATGCCCTATGAAAGACCTCACCCCTCGCGAAATCGTTGCTGAACTGGATCGACACATTGTTGGTCAAAACGGCGCCAAACGTGCAGTAGCCATCGCTCTGCGCAATCGCTGGCGACGCAAGCAGGCACCCGATGCCATCCGCTCGGAGATAACACCCAAGAACATCTTGATGATTGGGCCAACCGGAGTCGGCAAGACGGAAGTTTCCCGTCGCCTTGCCCGCCTCGCGAACGCACCCTTCCTGAAGGTTGAAGCCACCAAGTTTACGGAAGTCGGCTATGTGGGACGAGATGTTGAGCAGATCATTCGTGATCTGGTCGAATCAGCCATCTCCATGATCCGTGAGCAAAAGCGCGAAGGCGTGTCTGCACAGGCGCAAGATGCCGCCGAAGAGCGCTTGCTTGATGCTCTCGTGGGAGAGGACGCCCAGTCTTCAACCCGGGAAGTGTTTCGCGGGAAGTTAAGAGCGGGAGACCTGGACGACAAACCTGTCGATCTGGACATCGCTGACAGCGGTAACCCGATGCAGATGATGGACATCCCCGGCCAGGGCGGCTCCATGGGCATGATCAATCTGTCGGACATGCTAGGAAAGGCTATGGGCGGACGCACCAAGCGCGTTCGCACCACAGTGAAGGAAGCTTACAAGCCGCTCATTGAAGAAGAGTCCGACCGCCTGCTCGACGAGGATGCCATTGTACGTGAAGCAGTTTGCTCAGTTGAGGAAGACGGCATCGTATTCCTTGACGAGATAGACAAGGTGGCTGCCAAGCAAGGTCGCGGCGGTGCAGACGTTAGTCGTGAAGGCGTTCAGCGGGACCTCTTGCCGCTCATCGAAGGCACAACTGTCAGTACAAAACGCGGAGCCGTAAAGACGGACCACATTCTGTTTATCGCATCCGGCGCGTTCCACGTTTCGAAACCATCTGACCTGCTGCCCGAACTTCAAGGCCGCTTGCCTATTCGCGTTGAACTGGATGCACTTACACGAGACGATTTGCGCCGTATTCTCGTTGAACCCGAAGCCAGCCTCATCCGCCAGTATCAGGCACTAATGGAAGCCGAAGGGGTTACACTGGAATTCGAAGATGCCGCGATAGATCGCCTCGCCGATCTGGCCGAGGCTGTGAACAGCAGCGTCGAGAATATTGGTGCACGCAGGCTCCAAACCGTACTCGAACGGCTGCTGGACGAAATCAGCTTCGATGCCCCGGACAAGAAAGGTGAGACGATCACCATCACGCCTGATTATGTGAATGAGCGCGTTGAAAGCCTTGCCGGCAACGCCGACCTTTCCAAATTCATTCTCTAGACATTTACGCGAGAGAGCAGTTCGACAGTCTGGCCATAGCCCTTCACGTCCGGAATCACGAGGCACGGCTCGCCTTCGGGTGTTTCTGACTGCTGCGGCTTTACTGTAACAACAGCCTCACTGCCGAAGCGTTGAATGGCATCCTCTACGGAATTCGCTGTTGCCAGCTTTTTCAAATTCATCCGCGTCGGGAAGATAATGACAGATTCTCCTGCCTCCTCTGAATTCAGCGCCGCTTGGGCGCCGATCCAGATCGCATCAGTTGTTTCCCTTCCATCATGGGCCGCGATTTGGTCCGGCGGTGCGGGAGCCAGGTAGAAATGGGTATCGAAGCGCTTCGGCATCATGTCAGGCGTAATCCAGTGTCCAAAGTACACAAGACTATCGAGCGCGAGCACGAGATCATTATCTTTGATGAGTTCCAGAAAGCTCTGCTCCCCTCGGTCAACAGCGCTCCGATAAGGGTTTAGTCGATCCGCCACGTCGGTACCAACCAGCGGCTGTTCCGTTCCCCGCCGCGCCTTCGGGCGTGCGAGCAGCAATCCTGACTCCTCAAAAGCCTCGCGCACGGCTGCAATGCGAGCATCCTGTTGAACCGGACCGAAGTCTCCGTCCGTATAGTCGTCCCACCCCGAACTCGCATCTTCGTCTGTCGCCTTTCCACCGGGAAATACCAGTGCGCCCGCCGCAAAATCTATCTGATAGTGCCGCTTCACCATCAAGACTTCAGGCAATGTCGCCCCGTCTCGTACAATCAGAACTGTTGCGGAAAGTCTCGGCGCATCGGGCGATGTTGTCATTCTTGTTGTCCCGTCATTCTTTTAAATTTTCTCGAAATCCAAACGGTTTTCTGCGCGTGATCTTCAATCCTCTCCCCTAGGTAAGGCAATAGGCACAGTCAGAAAGACGGGAAGAGTGATGCGGGAATTACTTCAAACGAAAATTGTCGCTCACAGTGGACAGAAGGTCCATCTCCGTTTCCAGCCCGTGATGCACGTGCAAGACGGATCTTCCTACGGTGCCGTTTGCGAGATGTCTCGCCAATACGAAGAGCGTGTGCGTTTCGGGCCGGCTGCCAAAACCACCACAGAGAACGGCCCAGCCAAATGGTTGGCCGATCGCCTGCTCGAAGTCGCCTCCGCTGCGCACGATGCCGACCATCGCCTGAGACCAATTCTGGTGCCAGCACCCACAGCGGCGCTGTTTGACGACAATACAGCAATTGGCTGCGACGCAGTCATTCGCCGCACGACACTGTGCCAACAGGAAATCAGTCTCGAATTTCAGGATTCAGCCTTTGCCGAAGGCAATCAAGACGTAATCCATTGTGTGGCAAATCTGCGTAAACGCGGCTTTCGAGTCGCCATCGACATGCGCAAAACCTGGAAAACACAGCTCAGAGATGGACTGGGCCTCTTGGTCGACAGCATCCGCGTTGATGCACGCGAACTCAGCGACAATGAGCAATTGATGGATCTGTGCGAATCCGTAGGCACCGCAGGTATCCTGGTGATTGCCGATCAGGCGAATTGGCGCGACGGCGAATTCCTTGAACGTATTGGGGTCAAAGCAGGCGTTCGCATGCAAAGCGACTGTTAGGCAGCCCCGACCGAGCTTTCGACGTCGTCCATCGCGGCCATTTCAGAATAGTAGTCCAGCTTCTCCAGAAGGTAGTCGAGGTCTTCCTTGGGGATGGCCTGGAACTGGGTCAGAACACGCTCAATCATGCGCGCGCGGAACCTGGCCCGGTCGTTCGGGCCGCCGTCATGGCTTGTTTCATGGAACACATTCACTGCGGCTCGGAAGGCAGGAAGCATCTTGCGAGGCATGCCGGCACGATCAAACACAGCCTGAAGCCCCAAAGGCCCGGCATCATGGATCATCAACCACACGCGCTGGTGCCCAACACCTGAAAGTTCGGCGAGCGAATGCTCTACAAAAGGCATTTGGCCACAGCACAAGGCTCGCATGATCAGCGAATGAGTCAGTCTGCCATTCAAATGCAACTGGGACACAAATCTCGGCAAATCGTGAGTTCGCCCCGCCTGCTCAACCAAGTCTATTGTCGCGCGTTCACGCGCGCCTGAGGCCAGATCAATGGCCAGCTGCGCCGGCAGCTCGTGACGATTGACCAAGAGGTCGAACAATTGGCCCGACACCAGCGAAACCATTTTCTCTGCAATGTGTGTCGGAATGTATTCTCGGCTGATCAGGCCCTTCTGAACGCCCTCATCCGAGCCAAAGCGGCGTATTGAATGCTCAAAAGCACGATCCGTGTATTCTGCGCCTTCATTCGCGGACAATGCCCGTACGGCTTCGACCGCACCATGTTCTGAGATCACTTCGGTCAAAGTTACTGACAACCCATCACGATTGGCGATGGCGGCCTGCTTCGAAGCAGTCAGTGACAGCACCAATTCGATCAAGTCTTCATCTGTGAAGACCGGCGAGTCCTGAAGGACAGGAATTGCAACAGCTTCCACGTCCTGAGCAAGCTGTATCGCAATGTCACGTGGCAGAATGGGGGAATTGCGAAGCGTCACAGACAAGGTACGGCGCACCAGATCGGCAGCATCCTTGGCCAAAATCGCCATGATTTCCTGCGCGTAGGCTCTCTCTGCATCGCTCAGGACATCAAGCGCAATGCGACGACACAAGCGATGCGCAACCGTTGCACGGTCTTCCGGTGTCTCACCCTTGATGAGTCTGTGGATGTCCTGCTCAGTCAATTGAGGGCGAATGCTCTGGACGCTCATCTTCTGATGCCTCTTCCTTACGATTCGACACAAATTCGCTAGATGCGGTTAACATCCAGTTTACCTATTAACGTTCGCAGCATGAAAAAAGCCGGTCACTGCGGACCGGCTTTCTAGAAATTCGAAATTCGTGTGGACGACTATTCGTCGTCTTCCTTGAACAAGTCTTCGCGTGAAACAGTTTCCTCGGTGATTTCAGCCACTTCCAGGATGTGATCAACCACCTTGTCTTCATAGATCGGCGCACGAAGCTGGGCCATCGCGCCCGGATTATTGCGGAAAAATTCCACAACCTGCTGCTCCTGCCCCGGATACTGGCGTGCTTCGCGGACGAGTGCCTGGTTCACTTCCTGCTCTGAAATGCGAACATCGGCGACACGACCTATCTCGGCAAGGACCAGACCGAGGCGCACGCGGCGCTCAGCGATCTTGCGATACTCTACTTTCAACTCGTCTTCGGACTTGTCCTTGTCCTCATCCGCCGTGCGCCCGGCATCCATTTCAGCCTGCAGCTGTTGCCAAATCTGATTGAACTCTTGTTCAACCATATTCGGCGGCAGATCAAAGCTATGTGCCTCGTCCAATTGATCCAGAAGATTGCGCTTCGCCTTCGCACGGGAAGCACCATCATGCTCGGCCTTCAGCTGATCTTTCACCAAGCCCGTAAGTTGCTCGAGGCTTTCAAGGCCAAGACCCTTCGCAAACTCATCATCGACGTCTGCGGTTTTCGGAGCGCGCACTTCGTGTACTTTCACCTCGAAGACCGCTTCTTTTCCGGCGAGATGCTCAGCGCCATATTCTTCAGGGAACGTGACGGTGACTTCTTTTTCTTCACCTGCCTTCACGCCAACGAGTTGATCTTCGAAACCGGGAATGAACTGTCCGGAACCAAGAACCAGCGTCTGTTGTTCAGCGCTACCGCCCTCAAACGCTTCACCATCGATCTTGCCGACAAAATCCATGACGACTGCGTCGCCATCTTTCGCCTTGGCCGTCTTGGCGCGCGGCTCGTACTGGGTGTTCTGCTCTGCAATACGGGCCAGAGCTTCGTCAATCTGCTCTTGCGAAACCTCAGCAACTGGGCGCGTGATCGTCAGCTTGGTTACGTCAGCTGGCTCGAATTCCGGCATTACATCGACGTTCATGTTGTAGGAAAGGTCAGCCTCCCCCTTCACGACAGCTTCCATGTCGCCGTCAATCTGAACATCGGGCTGGCCAGCCGGACGCAGTTCGTTGTCTTCCAGCGCCTTCTGATTGGTTTCTGTGACGAGCTTGTTGATCAACTCACCCATCAGATCCTGACCGTACATCTTGCGCACGTGGGAAGCAGGGACTTTGCCCGGACGGAAGCCTTTCAGCTTCATTTGCGGCCGGATTTCCTCGATCCGCTCATCAAGTTTCGCCTGCAGCTCAGATGCCGGCACCTTGATGGCAAACGTGCGGCTGAGACCTTCTGACTTGGTCTGGGTAACTTCCATCGGTTCAATCATCCGTAATCTTGGGTCACGGGCGCAAGAAATGCGCGCGGGCGCCCTGTGAATCCTGTCTGAAGGGGCGGCTTATGTCATAGCCGAAAGCCCCTGTCCACGCTGGACTATGCGCGGATAGCAGCGCTTTCAAGCGTGCTGTTAAGGGAAACCATTGTTGTAAGGTTTTCCGCGCAAGCTAACACCCGGAATTCACGATCTCCTGAAACGGAAATGGCCCGCCGCATTTGCGGCCGGGCCTGAGACCAGGGAGTAAACTGGTCGGAAATGAGGGCGCCGAACGTTCATTCGGGGGACTGACGGCCGCCCGGCGCCCTCTTCCGCACTTACTGAACCGAAATGTTCACCGTGTTGCCGATCGACGCTGCGGTAGCAGCAGCTTCAGCGCCATGGCAAACTTGGGCAGCGAGTGTGGAAATCTGATGACCCGAATTGGCTTGATTGATGCGGGTCAAAACGTTGCCGACAACATCGGAGTTGAGGCTGGTCAGCGATGCCGAGTTGCCGATTGCCGCAGCGGTTGCTGCACCATCTGCAAATCCGGACAGGCGGCCATTCAATTCGGCAACCATGGTTCCGGAATTGTACTGCTGAGCACTCATGCTGCCACTTCCGGGTACTTCGACAGACAATGAGTTGCCGATCGACGCTGCGGTTGCAGTAGCTTCAGTGATGTCGTCGATCGAAGCATTCATTTGCGTCGTCATGTAGCCACTGTTTGACTGCAAGGAACGTGTGGCAATCGTGCTGACATCAGACGTAACAGATGCCGTGTTGCCGATGGCAGCCGTCGTCGCAGTGGCGATTCCGGAGTTCTGGATGTCCACGTTTGCGTTAGCGTAACCGGCTCCGGAATTTGCCTGATTGACCGAAGAGACGGCATCCGCGACAGAGTCGATTGAATACGAGTTGCCGATGGCGGCTGCAGTTCCAGCGATTTCACCCATGGCACCGCTGACAAGGTTCAGCGTCGCCGTTTGGTTGCCGCTGTTCACTTGGCGTGTGGCGTAGTTCACAGCGTTGGCTGCTGCGTTTGAGGCATCAGCCGCCACTGGAGTATCAAGGCCGAGATTGACATCAGCGTCAGCCAGACTGTCGCCGCCAATATCAGCAGTCGCATCAACAACGTCCCCAAGCCCGAGGTCGACATCAATGGGCCCCCTGCCATTGTGCTTGCCCGGTTCGGCGAACGCATGTCCAGCAAGGACGAGGACGGAAGCGAAGAAAAGAGCAGACCGTTTCATGAATATTCTCCTTTAATGTTGGGTCTGTTGAAGGGCAGGCACGTCCAACATGACGAACTCTGCTTGAGAGCAGGCTTGCGCGGACGGGCCGGCGATACCTGAGACGAGGTCGAAAACTGCGCTTTCGACAATCGTTCGAATTGCGGTGTGCACCGGCTCTTGAGCGCGCTCACCCAAACCGATGTCAATGGTCGTGTCTCCGATGAACTCAAAGACCCCCGCGCGAATTTCGCGACCACGAATAACTTTCCGTTGGCTGACCAGATTGATCACGGACAGGTCCGTCGTGTTTACCAGTCGAAGGTCAAGCGCCACGGTCATGGCATAATGTCTGGCACCGCCGATGACTGGGCCGATACGTGCTTCTCGAACACCGCTATGCACATTGAAGTTCAGCTCTGTTATGCCGCCGAGCAGAATGTAGTCGCTGCCTGCAATGGAACCCGTGAACACTTTGCGGTAGTCTTCTGTTGGCTCGCCTGATTCACTGATCAAGCGATTGTTGGCAAACTCGAGTTCCTGCTCTGCAACAGCCGTATCAAGACGTTCAGCAAGCGGAAATCCTGCCTGACTAAGTGCAGACATCACCATGAGAGAAGCACCTTGCGTGGCAACCGCCCCTTCAAATGTGGAGAATCTGCCCGTCATGTCGCGAATATCACCGACGGCAATGCGGGGCTTCTCCGCAGGCGTGTTCCACTTCATGCAGCTGAGCTGCTCTGAATAAGCCGTTGAGCTGTTTTCAACGATCGCTCCGGTCGCCAGATAGTCGGGGTCGGAGACTACGCCTTCCATGGAAGTGCATGCCGTTGCCGCTATCAAGCCCGAACCGATCAGCAAGTTACGAAGTAATTTAGTGTAGGCCAAGATCAATCACTCCCGCTTGTTGGAAGGTGAGCAACAATGGCGGTCTGATCGCCCAGATTGATCTGTGACGCGTCCACAACGACAGTGTTGTTGTTTCCTTCAATTTCGACGCTGATCATATTTCCGATCGCGGTGGCCTGACCGCCCGTGCTGGTTCCGGACAAGGCTGGCATCATGGGGCCCGCACCGCGGAATGAACTTATTTGGGCTGAAGGGCTCGCGCCGCCTCCCGTCACCACGACGCGGTTGGCTTGAGCGTCTCTGGAAAATCCGAGAGGCTGTTGCGCCCATCCAGAAGCTTCCATGCTAATCTGGGCGGCAGCGGGTGCTCCAGAGAAGAACAGCGCCGCAAGGCCAATCGATTGTATTTTTAAATTCAAGTCAGTCATTTCGTATCCCCGAATGAGTGCTTAGCTCGAGTACACAAATGCCGGGAAAGGTCGCCGCCGTATATTCTCCGGAAGGATGGCTCTGCAGCGCAAAAGGCGTGCCTCACCCTGACCTTTTGGTCAGGTAGTCCTGTCGTTTGACCACTGGTATCTATCCAGAAGTCGAATTCTGAGCCGCGCATCTTGTTGCAGCCGTCAATTTTCACCGCATCTGGAGGTAAAAAACTTGAAGGGCGTTGTTTTCAGGCAGTTTCTGGAATTTTCCGAACGAGAGTTTGGGGAAGCCGTAATAGATGAGCTGCTAAACTCCACAGAATTGGCATCCGGCGGCGTTTACACCAATGTAGGATATTACGATCACTCTGAAATGATCGCACTCGTCACGGCCCTATCCAATCGGACCGGAACTTCAGCGCGTGCCCTTCTGGTCAAATTCGGACAGAATCTGTTCCCAAGCCTTATTGCAGGTCACCCTCAAGACGGAGTGACGCATGCCTTCGACCTGATCGAACGTATTCACGGCGTCATCCATAGAGACGTCAAAAAACTCTACCCGGATGCAGAGGTTCCGGATATTCGCCCATCCATGCGAAATGGTAACGACGAAATGCGCATTACTTACAATTCAGCCCGGCCTATGGCTGATTTGTGCGAAGGCATGATTATGGCCGCTCTGGACCATTACGACGATCTCGAAGATTTTGAGATCTCGAGAACCGATAGTAAACACCGTTATCTCTATAATGCGGACTTTCACATAATCCGCAGGAACGGATGTTGAGCGAACACGACGACCAGATTGCCCGGCTCAAACGAAAGCTCGAAAGAGAGGCTTCGGCGCGCGCAGCTGCGGAAGAATTGCTCGAACAACGCTCCGCCGAGCTCTATGAGATCTCAGAACAGCTGCGCACTGAAGCGCTTCAAGTACAGCATTTGTCGACCGCCATTGACGTATCAGCAGACGGCGTCGCGATTACCGACAAGGATGGGTACTACACTTACATGAATCCGACCCATGCCAGCATGTTCGGCTATGCTCAGGCACAGGAATGCATCGGCAAGCCCTGGAGCATGATGTATAATCGGGACACTCTCCTGCGTTTCGAGAAGGACATATTTCCGCTTTTCCAACAAAACGGCTATTGGCGTGGAGAAGTGACCGGACGCGCGAATGACGGCTCCAAGGTACATCAGGACCTTTCGCTTACAGCCCTCTCCGATGGCGGAATTCTGTGCTCGACACGCGATATCGGCATTATTCGTCGACGCGAGGCGCAACGTGAGCAATTGCATGAAATGCTGCTGGACGCTGAACGCCGCGACGCGCTCGGCCGCATGGCCAAATCGGTCGGACACGATTTTGCGAACATTCTCGCGATTATCAATGCGTCTGCGCAATTGCTGACAGACAAGATGCAGGCTGATTTGTATGATATCCTCGTGGACAGGATCATACAGTCTTGCCGGCAGGCGAACGAACTAGTTGATGATCTAATGAATTTCGACACCGCACCCGAACAGAAGATGTGCGCGCTAAATGACCTCGTTCGAGATGTAGGTGACCTGAACAGCAATCAATTTCTTGCCACGCAAGGGTTTGAAGTCTTGGTAACGAGTGAAAAGCTCGTGTGCGAAACTGATCCGACCCTGTTTTCCCGAATGGTGTTCAACCTCGTCAAAAACGCTCGAGAGGCCATCGAAGAAGACGGGAATGTTTGCCTGTCACTGGAACTGATATCGGAGCAAACTGATATTGAACCCCATTTCAGCCCGTCCGCCTTTATCGAACGGGGCGAGTGTAATGCGTATCCTGCAGCGCGTCTGATTGTCAGGGATGATGGCGCGGGCATGTCGCAAAAAGCGCTCGATACGGCGTTCATTCCATTTCAATCGACAAAAGGGACCGGCCGAGGCTTGGGCCTTACGACTGTTGATGCACTGCTTCAGGGGCAACCGGGGCGGATGCAGGCGTTCAGTCGCCCCGGCGAAGGCGTGTGGATCGTTATCGATCTGCCATTAGGTGCCGCCTTGAGCCCGGCACCGTCAGTAATTGATCGCGACGTCCACACCACTCCGAAAGGCGCAATGGTCGTTGACGACGACCGTTTCCAAGCGGACCTTGTTACAGGATTGTTGAAGGAATTCGGATGGGATGCGGTTTGCTTTTACGATCCCTTGGAAGCCTTGTCGGTATTTAAAGTCGCTCCGTCCGCATTCGGCTTGATCATCACAGATCGCAGAATGCCTCAGATGAGCGGTGACGATCTCGTTCCACAACTGCTTGAGATACAGCCAGACATCCCAATCATTCTGAGCTCTGGTGCCCTGGCCTCTCCCCTGCCTGCGGGCCTTGCCGGAACACTTCCCAAGCCTGTATCGAGGGAAACACTCTGGGCAACCTTGGACTATATTGGCCTCAAGGCACCACTCGAGTCGCAAGACTGAACAGGATTTACCGTAATGCGTATCCTTATCGCTGATGATCACGACCTTGTACTCGACGCCGTTCGATCACTTCTGGAGCATGAATTGCCAGACGCTGACATTTCAGTCGCTCGAAATGGCGATGACCTCCGTACATCGTTGGCGACTCAAGACCCGGAATTCGATCTCGCCCTTATTGATTTGCGCATGCCGGGCATCACAGGCGTTCAGGATATCAAGGACCTGATCGCAGAGTTTCCCGAACAAAGATTTGCAATCCTTTCAGGCGTAGCCGGTCAAATGGAAATCGCCGCCTTGATGGAGAGCGGCGCGCGCGGCTTCATACCGAAAACCATGCCCGGAGATGGCCTGGTTGCGGCCGTGCGCTTGATCCTGGCGGGACAAGTCTTCACACCAACTCAATCTGAAACCGATAGTGGCGCAGACGGTGCAGCTCTAACACCCAGAGAGCGGGAAGTTCTCTTCTGCCTGCAGCGTGGTGAATCAAACAAGCAAATCGCACGTGTACTGGATATTCAGGAGACGACCGTCAAACTTCATCTGAGGTCTCTGGCGCTGAAACTTGAGGCTCGCAACCGGACTGAAGTGGTTGTGAAGGCGATCCAGTCCGGCTTGATTGCGTGATACAGGATTTGGCGCTGCCTGAATCTTTTCATTTTGCGCATTCATGATACTCCTCATCGGGGTTCGGAACGCATTTCCTGCTATAGACAAAACTACCAACATTAAGACGAGTTCTGATCTTTTGACTCAATAGGACTTCGTTGAAAATTCGTCTTGAGACGATTTCGCTTCTAATTTAGGGGCACGACGAACAGGAAAGACGAAACGCATCACCGTGAATTCAGTATCAGCTCAGATCAAACTCAAGAATTTGTCCGATTGTCGAGAGAAGTTTGACGAGGCGTTTGAAATTTATGAAATTTCTCTTCCCGCAAGCGAACGAAAGTCTCGCACCGAGGTTCTCAGCCTTCTGGACAGAAAAGACTACAGGCTCACGATCGCAGAACTCGAATCCCATGTCGTAGGCATCTCGATCGTCTATGTATCACGCTTTTTCCCGATCAGCTTGCTAGACTATATGGCAACCAGCGAAGCATGTCGTAACACAGGTATCGGCAAATCAATGTTCGTCCACACATTGGCGACCAGCGCCGATCGACTGATGTTCGTTGAAGTCGAGGCTGAACACGGATCCGCTGGTGAACGAGAAATGCAGAGACGCAGACAAGCCTGGTACGCACGCCTTGGCTGCAGGAAAGTCGACGACATCGCCTATCACATGCCACAACTAAACGACGCGCCACCTCCGCCGCTGAACCTGTTGTACCACCCGAATGGCACAGAGACTGATCCAACACGCAGCCAGCTACGCAGTTGGATTTCAGACGTGTATTCAGGCGTGTATGGCCTCGACAATTGTGAAGAAGAAATCGAGGCCATGTTCCTGAGGGCAAGCTAGTCCTACAGAGTGAACGCCACTCGGCTACTCTGCCGGATCGTCGACAGCCGTATCGGTCACGATCTTCCAGACACCGTCTACCTTGCGCCACACCGTCACGTAGTTACCCGTTGTCTCTGGATCTCCATCAACGCTGAAACTTCCCCAGGTGACTCCCATATCGCCACTTGCAGACCCCATCGCACCGATCGGTTTCCAGTGAACAGGTGATGGCACCGTATCCAGTTGTCGCTCTGCCATGATCGCAGCCTCACCTGTGAGAAAGCCTTCGCCAGCTTCGAGCATGAACCCCTTGTCGAAATCCACGAACTTCTTCGAGGCAGCTTCATAACCGTATTCCAGATTGAACGCCTCATAGGCCATGTCCGCCTCCATTAGCTCCGCCTCAATCGTAGCCGGAGAGACAGGCGCACTGACGCACCCGACAATCGAAAGTACGGCACTGCCAAGGGCCATTGAACGAAGGGCTTTTGCGGTCTGTTTCATGAAGTTCTCCTGATTGCCGCGAAACTGTATCGCCGACAGAAGGAGATCCACACTGCGTTTTACGGCCTGAACGGTGCGCATACATCACCAGCCCATCGACAGTTTGCATCACTCAAGAACGAAATCCGGTGCTAGCCTCACAGCCGGAGGAAAATAAACTATGCGAATCCGTCACTTCATCCTCGCTGTCGCATGCAGTCTTCCGGGCGTTTTGTGCACAGCCAATGCCCAGACTGACGAGACAGAGACTAAGCCGAAAGTCGTCACACTCGAGCTTACAGAAGGCACTTGGATGAGCCTGGATGTAAGTCCTGATGGCGAAACCATCGTCTTCGACCTGCTGAATGATATCTATTCGATGCCCTCCACTGGGGGCACGGCCATCGCAATTCACGATGGATCCGTGACCCAACGCAGCCCTCAATTCAGTCCTGACGGTCAGTTCATCACGTATCTGAGTGATGAAAGCGGCGCAGACAATGTCTGGATATCAAAGGCCGACGGAACCGACGCTAGACAGATCACGCATGAAACACATGCCATGGTCGCCGGTCCGGCCTGGTCCTCTGATGGAAAGTCCATCGCAAGTGTAATTACCTATTCAGACATATTCCGTGTCCGAAATTCTGAAATTCACCTGTACGGCATTGATGACGGTTCAGAAGAAATTGTCGTACCTCCGCCGACGAGCGGAAAAGACGTACAGGAACCACGCTTCGCGCCGAATGGCCGTCACCTCTATTACACAGAGAGAATCGGCGGAGATCACTATGTTTACATGAACACAGGTTTGAAGAATTTCGCGATCAAGCGCTTGGATCTCGAAACCGGCGAAAGAAAGAAAGCCATTTCCGGTTTCGGGGGCGCCTCAACACCGCAGATCTCGCCGAATGGAAAATCCATCGCTTTCATCCGTCGCTTGGGCGCAAAGACAGTTCTGTTCGTAAAAGATCTGGAGTCCGGATATGAAGAGCCGATTTATCAGGATCTAGGGCGCGACTTGCACGGAGATTACCTTCCACAGGAGCATTATTACCCCTCCTTCGACTGGTTTCCTGACAGCCGTCACATTGCGATCTGGGCCAAGGGAAAGCTGCTGAAGATCGACACCCTGTCTGCACTGGCGGAAGAGATACCGTTTAATCTGAAGGCACGCCATGAATTGCAACCTGCAATTCGGGTGAAGCAGGATCTCGCGCCAGACCAGGTTCAAGTCCGCACAATTCGCCAACTCGCCCCGGATCCGGACGGTAGCTCGATAGTCTTCCGTGCAATGGGCAAGATCTGGGAAGTCGGGTCCAGCTCTCCTTCACGGCCATCTCGCCTGACGGATTCCATGGCCATGGAATCTGAACCAACATGGTCCCCCGACGGACATCAAATCGCATATGTAAGCTGGCAAGACCAAACTGGTAGTAAGTTGATCCTGCGGCATGCCGATACAGGCCAAGAGACGGTTCTTGCAGAAAGCCATGCGGTCATTCGAGAGCCGCAGTTCTCAAATTCTGGAGAACTGATCGCCTATCGGATCATGAGTCCCGACACAGCTTTCAACGCACCAGGGCCCGAGACAGGCATTTATCTCCTGAACCTGGCCGGAGGTAGTCCGAAATACCTGACGAAAGCCTCGGGCCTGTCAGTGTTCTCTCCCGATGATAGCAGACTCTTCTTTCTTGGAGAGCCGTCCTCATACGCGAAACGGTCATCTGTGTTGATGAGCATCACGCTCGACGGTAGCGACGTACAGGAACATGCCATTTCTGAAATGGCAGACATCCGGGACTTCTCCTTGAGCCCTGACCTGAAGTGGCTGGCGTTCAAGTCCAACAATCGCCCTTACGTCATGCCGTTCGACGTCAAGCCAGCCCCCGTAACCATCAACACGCCGGACAATGCCTCGGCTCGTCTGCTGAGTGATATTGGTGGATACGCTTTCAGATGGTCGAAAGACTCGTCCACACTCTTCTGGACGATGGGCGCAGAAATTCTTTCAACTACGCCCGCCGACAAGAGCGGCACGCCTCACTCCCTGACAATCAATATACAGCTGCCGGCAGACAAGCCTGAAGGCATAGTTGCGTTCGTTGGCGGCAAGATCGTTCCGATCGAAGGCGATGTTATCAAGAACGGTACTGTTGTTGTTGAAGGAAACCGGATTGTCGCCGTCGGTCCGCGACGCAAGGTCAAGATTCCGAAAGACGCCACCCGGATCGACATCAGGGGCAAAGTCTTGATGCCTGGCTTCTTCGATGCGCATGGCCATATCGAATGTTGCTTCGATGCCGGCACTATGCCTCAGCAACACCCAACGCGTCTTGCCGCCCTCGCTTATGGCGTCACCACGAACTTCGATCCGTACTCCGAGGACCTTACTTCCTACGAAAGCGGTGAGATGACCATGACGGGAGAATTGGTCGGTCCGCGCTGGCTCAAATCTGGTCAGGTTGTTCACGGAGTGAAAGGACGCACCGCTGGTGTGTATCACCCACTTGCCTCTTTGGATGATGCTCGAAACGTCCTGAAGCGCCGCAAAGCGCTCGGCCCGTCAATTCTGAAAAGCTACAAGCTGTCGACAAGAGCTCAGCGTCAGCGCCTTCTCCAGGCGGCGAGAGAATACGACTTCATGGTTGATGGCGAAGGCGCCGGACAATTCTACACAAACATCGGGATGATTCTCGATGGACACACCAATCTTGAGCACAATCTTCCGGTTGCCACCTATTATGATGATCTTCAGCAGCTGATTGCTGCATCCGACGTCTCAATGACGCCAACACTGATCGTGACGTTCGGCGAGCTGTTTGGCGAAAATTACATCTACGAAAACGAAGACTCCTGGTCCCAGGACAAAGTCAAAGCCTTCATTCCCGACGTAAACAATGCGTATAACCCAATCACGGGCGAAAGTGGCACACCCCTGCATGTTCGCTGCATGCATTCGATCCATGTGTCAGATGAAATCTACGACATCGGATTCCGGTCAGTCGGTCGCTCCTTGACGAAACTGGCAAAAGCCGGCGCAACGGTGAATGTTGGCTCTCACGGTCAGGTTTCCGGGCTCGCCATGTATTGGGAGATGCTGCTCTTTGCGGAAAGCGGCATGGAACCGATGGAAATCCTGCGAGCCGCTACGATCAATGGCGCAAAGACCTACGGGCTTGACCATCAACTCGGGTCAATCACCCCCGGCAAGCTCGCAGACCTCATTGTACTTGACGAGGATCCGACCGAGGACATCCGCAATGCCAACAGCGTTCGGTATACAATGGTCAATGGGCGCCTCTACGATTCCCAAACCATGAACGAAATCGGAAATTATGACCGCCCCCGGAGCAAATTCTATTGGGAAATGAAGCCAACAAACGGAATAGATTGGAAATCCACATGGTCCGGTGAATAATTTCAACGACGTGCTTGGCATTGATGGCGATGACAGTTTCCGCCTGTTCGCAACCCGCGGGGTCGCCTTCTGGTGCAGAAATGGTGGTCATACCTGCAGCCAGTTTCGAGATGGGCGAGGCGATCGACTACGGATATGGAGAGATCGATGGACCCCGACACACCGTCGATATTCATAGGTCTTTTGCGTTAGCCAAGACAGAAGTGACGGTAGGCGAGTTCAGACAGTTCGTTGGAGCTACAGGGCACCTGTCCGAAGGCAAATGCAACATCTACACAGACGAGAAATCCTGGCACATCGATCCTGACCGAAACTGGGAGCGCCCCGGATTCACGCAAGCCGAAGATCACCCTGTCGTCTGCGTTAGCTGGGAAGATACACAAGCTTACGCATCCTGGCTGACGCAACAAACCGGGGAATCGTATCGCCTACCGTCGGAAGCAGAATGGGAATACGTGGCGGCATTTGGCGACATTGAAGGCGAGGACGGCGTCGTCGGGCACGACGAAGCAAATATCGGGTTGGTTGACTGCTGCGGCGGCAAAGCGGAAGGACGGGATGTCTGGATTGAAACCGCCCCCGTCGGGAGTTTTCCTTCCGACAAGTTCGGCATCCACGACATGCGAGGAAACGTCTGGGAGTGGCAAGCTGACTGTCATCAAGACAACTATGTGGGCGCGCCTGTCGATGGCTCCGCACGCACAGAATGCGACACGCCGGACAAACGCTCAATTCGTGGCGGCTCCTACGGCGATGCTGGCGACTATCTGTCACCGAGATATCGACTGCCCGGACCTAAGGATCAGGGATATTTCACTGTCGGCTTCCGGTTGGCCCACGACGTTCGCGAACCGCAACGGTGACCTGAGCGCACCAGCACATCAATATATCGCATCTATGTCGGCAAAGCTGCTTTCACGTATGCTGGCCTCCAGAATCGAGGAACAAGATTATGACCACCCGTACCAAGCTGAAATGTGACCCCGTTCCCGCTATTGGAATGGCATTGGCAGCGACACTTATGACGGCTTGCGCGACCCTTCCTCAATCAGCGCTGGCAGATATGCCGCCCGTCGGTCAGGACGAACTTCCAGCCCTGATAAATGATGGCTTTGACAGCGAGACGGCGCTGACCTTCGATTGGCCGATGCTGGAGATTGGAACGGGCCAGTACGAAGATGGTCCAACGGGCCTGACGGTTCTTAAATTTGGAAAGAAAGTGAACGCTGCCGTCGATTCTCGCGGCGGTGGACCAGGCACCGTCAACGCCAAATATCTGGAACTAGGATACAATCAGCCCGAACTCGACGCCATCGTCCTGTCTGGTGGCTCCTGGTATGGTCTGGAAGCGGTGACAGCTGCCAATACTGCGTTGCTCGATGACAAGTATCGTGGCGGTCGCTGGGACAATGTGGGCCTCGTTGTCGGTTCCATCATCTACGATTTCGGCGGTCGGCGCCTCAACGAAATCTATCCCGACAAACGTCTTGCCCAACTGGCGTTGAGGGCTGCAGAACCGGGCGTATTTCCAAATGGCGCCTATGGCGCAGGTCGTTCTGCCATGAATGGCGGCATTTTCGGCTGCAACGCACGCTCCGGACAAGGCAGCGCGTTCCGCCAGATTGGTGATGTGAAGATTGCGGTATTCACCGTCGTCAACGCTCTTGGCACGGTGACCGACCGTGAAGGTAATGTCGTCGCTTGTCACAAGGGAAGCAACTGGCCGGAAAACCTGAAAGCGACAGATCTGATGCGGGCGGCACCAGATAGCGTGCAGCCCGGCTGGAATGGCGACGAGGAGTCACCAGGCGCTGAGCGAAAGAACACAACGATCAGCGTTGTCGTTACCAACCGCTCAATGACGCCAGCCGAGCTGCAACGACTTGCTGTTCAGGTACACACATCGATGGCGCGAGGTATTCAGCCTTTCGCAAGCGAATTTGACGGTGATGTACTCTACGCTGTGTCGACGAATGAGGTAGAGACCGGCCCCGGCGAAACCATCCCGAGCATGGAGATCGGCGTCGCCGCGTCTGAACTGATGTGGGATGCCATCCTCGCCGCAGTGCCTGCGCATCAGGTAACTCAGCCAGACCCAGATCCGGAACTCGTTCTCCCAGCCCGCACGCTGGAAAAGTACGCCGGAACCTATCGCTTCAGCCATCTGGCTGAATTAACGGTTAGCGTGGAGAATGGCGCGCTCGTCGCATCTGCAACGGGAGAGCGTGATGTCTTTCAGGTCAAAAAGGGCACTCCCCGTCCCCTCTTGGCCGCCACCCGAGACACATTCACTGTCGAGCGTGGCCGCTACCCGTTCAGCATTCAGTTTGCGGGTGACGAGATCATAATCAATCCAGGCCGCTGGCAGCAGACCGGATACCGCGTTTCGGCTGATTAGACGCTCAAGACACTCATAAATATCAGGACAGCAAAATGACCAAGCACTCTGCCTTCAACTGGGCCGACGCCCTTTCGCTCGCTTCCGATCTGACTGAGGAAGAACGGTTTGTGCAAAAGACCGCTGCAGATTTTGCCGACAAACGCCTTCTGCCTGGAATTGTGGAAGCCAATCGGTCAGGTCATTTTGATCGCGAAATCATGCGGGAAATGGGCGCGCTCGGTCTGCTTGGGCCAACCCTGCCGGAAGAGTATGGCGGCGCGGCGGTCAGCCACGTAGCCTATGGTTTGGTCTCGCACGAAGTTGAAGCTGTTGATTCAGGCTACCGATCTGCCTTGAGCGTTCAATCCTCGCTCGTCATCCACCCTATTCATGCCTATGGCGACGAACAACAACGCCAACGCTGGCTGCTTGGTCTTGTGTCAGGTGATCTCGTTGGCTGTTTCGGCCTGACTGAACCCGACCACGGTTCGGACCCCGGCAATATGGCCACGCGGGCGGTAAAGACGGATGGCGGATACCGCCTGAACGGTGCAAAGATGTGGATCACGAACAGCCCGATCGCCGATGTCATGGTGGTCTGGGCGAAACTCGACGGAGTCATTCGCGGGTTTGTGCTTGAACGCGGCATGAGTGGCCTGTCGACGCCCGAAATCAAAGGTAAGCTCGCGCTGCGCGCATCCATCACCGGTGAAATTGTCATGGACGATGTGTTCGTCCCTGAAGAAAACCTGCTCCCGAACGCCCGTGGACTGTCAGGCCCGTTTGGCTGCTTGAACAAGGCACGTTTCGGAATTGCCTGGGGCGCACTCGGCGCGGCTCGCACCTGTTGGACCGCTGCGCGCGACTACACGCTGGATCGAAAGCAGTTTGGCCGCCCGCTCGCCGCGAACCAGCTGATCCAACGCAAACTAGCTGACATGCAGACTGAAATTTCTATTGGTTTGCAAGCCTGTCTGAAGGTGGGCCGCCTGCTGGATACTCATCAGGCAACGCCGGAAATGATTTCGCTGATCAAGCGCAATAGTGCTGGGAAGGCGCTGGAGATCGCCCGGACATCGCGCGACATGCATGGTGGCAACGGTGTTTCGGATGAGTTCCACATCATGCGGCACATGTGCAATCTGGAAGCCGTGAATACCTATGAAGGCACTCACGACGTGCACGCCCTCATTCTTGGGCGGGCTCAAACCGGTATCGCGGCTTTCAACTGATATGGCACAGGCACTCGCGGGTCTTCGTGTGTTGGATCTCAGCCGTGTGCTGGCAGGCCCCTGGGCCACACAGCTCTTGGGTGACCTCGGGGCTGAAATCATAAAGATTGAGCGCCCTGGTCGCGGCGACGACACACGCAGCTGGAGCCCTCCATTCCAGTATGGATCAGACCCAAGCAAGCGCGAAGCTTCCTACTTCTTGAGCGCAAACCGCAACAAGAAATCAGTGTGCGTGGATATCACACGAGTGGAAGGCCAGAATATCATCCGGCAACTGGCAAAGACCAGCGACGTTCTGATCGAGAATTTCAAGACGGGAAGCCTCGCCAAATATGGCCTCGATGCTGAAACTCTCTGCACCGAGAATCCCGGGTTGATCTATTGTTCAATCACCGGCTTCGGACAGACAGGCCCATATGCGAGCCAGCCGGGTTACGATCTGTTGATTCAGGCAATGGGCGGCTTGATGAGCATTACGGGCGTTCCAGACGGAAAGCCGGGGGCCGGTCCGATGAAGGTCGGGGTGGCACTCGTCGATATTCTTACCGGTCTGTACGCCGCCAACGCCGTTCAGGCGGCGTTACGGCATCGTGAAAAAACCGGCGAAGGACAAGCGATCGACATCTCGCTTCTGGACAGCCTTGTCGCTGCCCTGGCCAACCAGTCCCAAGGCTTCCTTGCAACGGCCCAGAGCCCGTCACGTATGGGGAACGCACACCCCAGCATCGCACCCTACGATGTGTTTAAAACCGGCGACGGACACATCGTGCTGGCGGTTGGCAATGACGACCAGTTTGAAGATCTCTGCAACCGCCTCGGCCTCTCAGAGCTATCCAAGGATCCCCGCTTCCGGTCGAACGCCAATCGCGTGCAAAATCGCACGGTTCTCACCGACATTCTGCACAACACATTGCAGACCGCGACGACATCTTACTGGCTAGACACTCTGGACGGATGCAAGGCTCCTGTAGGTCCTGTGAATAGAGTCGGTGACGTATTTGCAGACCCTCATATACAAGCACGCAATACTCGGATTACGCTACCGCACTCCAGTCTGGGCGACGTGTCGGGCGTCGCCTTTCCAGCGCGCCTCAGTCGCACTCCGGCGGAGTATGTATCGGCTGCACCAATTTTAGGCGAACATACCCAAGATGTACTCAAGACTTTACTTGGATACTCAGATGAAGCACTGAGCGCACTCTGCACCGATGGTGTGATCAACACCCCGTCCGAAACAGACTAATCAGCGAGACTCCCCTGTCTGACTGGGTTTCGCAAGACTGTCGGAACCCATTTGTAAGACGTATGCACAACGACCGCACTGGCAGGTGCGCAATTCGCACCATGTGTCTCAATTTTGGCATCTGCCCAATATTCTGTTTGTCCGTCTTACTTCCCTCTAATGTAGCAAAAGCGAGCGGGAGAAGACATGAAACGTAAATATCTTTGGACAACAGGCAGCACTGTCATCGCTCTGATGCATGCAGCGACTGCGGGGGCCCAGACAACCGAGCCGACAACGGAAGATACCGAACTGGTACAGTCCGCGATTATGGTAACGGCTCAAAAACGGGAACAGCGCCTGATCGATGTGCCGATGGCTATCGAGTCCATTTCTGGTGACGAATTGGACAAGCTGGGCATCGAGAGTGTGCAAGACCTGTCATTCAACGTACCTGGTCTGACCATGAGGGAAGATGGTCCGGGCAGCTACACGATTTTTGTCCGTGGTCTGGCGAACCAATCCGGTTCCGGTGCACTTGTCGGAATGTATATGGACGAAGCCCCTCTATCATTGAGCGGCTATGATCAGTTGAGCCCGGTGGCGCTTGATCTGGAGCGCGTCGAAGTTCTGAAAGGTCCACAAGGCACACTCTACGGACAGGGCGCCGCAGGTGGCGTCATTCGCTTTATCACGGCTGATCCGGTCCTCGACAAGGTCGAAGGAAAAGTCAAAGGCGAGCTGTACACTGTTTCAGAAGGTGAAGTTGGCCAGAAGGCTGAGCTTGTCGTCAATGCGCCGATCGTTGAAGACAAACTGGCAGTTCGTCTCGCTCTTGGTCTCGAAAGTGGCGGCGGCTGGATTGATCAACCTGAAGCCGGCATCGAGGATGGTAACGGCACTGAGCTGCTGAACGCACGCGGTAAAGTCCTCTGGGTTCCAACAGAAAACTTCACCGCCAAGGCAATGGTGCAGATCCAGCGCGCTGAAACCGAGCTGGGTATGGGTTATGAAGAACCAGATCGCACGGTTGATGTGGGGCCAGACCGCAGCAAGGTCATGATCCCCAAGAAGTTCGATTTCGACATCTACAACCTCGAACTTACCTACGACTTTGGCTTTGCGGAATTAACGTCCTCAACAACCCAAATCGATCACGACCACCAATACCCATTCACCTACATCGCGCGTGAAGGGAACTACTCCTACGGATTTGTTGAAGGGAATGATGATCGCTTCGTAAAGGCAGAACAGTTCTCTCAGGAACTGCGCCTTGCTGATGCAGGTGAAAACTTTGCCTGGACGATTGGCGCTTACTACAGCGATGGCGAACGTTCGCTGACGGCCGACTACGAATATGCTTATGCGCCTGGCGGCGATCTGTATGAAGGCGGCGGAGTTCTCTACGACGACCTCTTCTACTATTCTGCCTCAACGTCGGAATCCTATTCCCTGTTCGCAGATGGCGCGTATGATCTGACAGACAGGCTCACGCTTGGTGCTGGCCTTCGCTACTTCCATGACGAGCAAACCAGCCTCATTGAATACGCACCAGGCACCGGTACGGAGCTGTCCGACACATTCCAATCGGTCGATCCGCGCGTGTACATGACCTATGAGTACAATCCGGACGCAACTATCTATGCCAGCGCGGGTTCTGGTTTCAGGAGCGGTGGATTCAACTCTGCGCCGTTCGATCCCTACGGTCCTGAAAACATCCTGACCTATGAAATCGGTACGAAGGGAAGCACAAGTAACCTTCAATACGATGTCGCTGTCTTCTTCACCGAATACAAAGACATGGTACGCCGTCGACTGACCGAAGTGAATGGAGCATTCCTGGGTGCGTCCAGCAATATTGGTAAGGTTGAGGTCAAAGGCGTAGAAGCTGGCGTCGCTTACCAGCCTATGTCCGGTTTGACGCTTTCGGCCAATGCCGCGTATCTCGATAGTGAGATCGTCGAAACTGCCGATACCGACGAAGTAAACCAGGTGGGCGATCCGACCGACTACACGCCGGAATTGAGCTACACGCTCGGCGTGAATTACGACTTTGACATCACACCGGATCACCCGGCATTTGTACGGGTCGACTTCAACCACCGTGACAAGGTCACCTATATCGACCGTTCCAGCTTTTATGAGTCGGCGCTGCCGCAGAGTTCCGATGCCCTGAACCTGCTGAATGCTCGTGCCGGCGTACAGGTTGGGCAGTTCGATCTGGAAGTCTTCGCGACAAACCTCACAGACGAGAACAAGTCGATTGACCCCTATCAGGCATGGGCGAATGCCAACCGCACACGTCCACGGGTGATTGGCGTAAGCGCTGCCTACAATTTCTAGAACGCACAACGTGTACAATCGTTGATAACCGGTCTTCCGGTTATCAACAGCCTACAAGGCATATACTGACCCGGACGAAAATATCGTCCGGGTCTTTTTGTTTTCCCAAAAGAAAACCGCTCCATCAACACGACGGAGCGGCTACTAGTCTAAATTTACACAAGGGCGACGCATCAGATCAAAATTGGCATTCCTCGACGGCATCAATCAGAACCACTCCCTCGCCTTCGACGCCTGTGTCATCCTCATTCCCGCTGATTTCGCTTTCGCAAACAACAATCGTGCTTTCGTCCGCCGCGCGCGCGCCGAATGGAGAATTGTTCAAGATGGCAGAACGCATGGTCGCGATCTGAGCGCGGTTTTCTGTGTAGAGACCATCATCTTGATTGCTATCAATCAAGCTCTCCACGACCCTTGCGGTTGCATCTCCATAGGCGGCCACACCGGCTGACTCGCTTCCCACAATTCGGCTGTTCTTCATCTGAAAATGAGCTGTCTCTTCCAGCCATATGCCAAGGTGAGAGTTTTCAATTATCAATTCACTTGCCGATACGTGACCAGCTTCCCTGCCTGTAACCGCCATCTTCTCGATGCCTGATATTCGAACACCTTGCAGAGATACCTGACTATCGATGGTGAAGACTCCATGGCCGTCGTAGATATCATCCTCTGGCTCTCCATAGAAGAAATCAGAGATCGCAAGTCCTGAGATTGTGACGTCGGAATCTCGAACAACAATTGCACTTACGGGAAACTCCTTGCGTCCTTGGAGAACAGCCCCAGGACTTGCCCGCAGGGTGAGGTCTTTCCCATCGATCACAAGCGCTCCACGTACCGCCAAGTCCTGAAACGGAACATCTCTGTAGCTGCCAGGCGCGTAGGATCCAGATTGCATGCTGATCACTGCTCCAGGCGGTGCAGCATCTACCGCGCTCTGAAGACCGTCAAAACCAAGATAGTCACAAGCGCCTTCATGAGTTGGATCTGCGCACACATTTATGTCGGCGCTGGATTCCTCCTCAATACGTTCTGGCGCGACGCAGGCTGTCATTGCGATCAAGGCCGCAACTGAAACGGCGCTCAACAAATGGGTAGTCATCAAATACTCTCCTGCTCTGCGGACAGAGCATCACTTGGTTCAGGGTTTGGGTCTTCCAATCGCATTGCACGGGACAGCGCAGGCCGAAGCGCGATGATCAGGACAGCCGCTGCCCCCACAATCGCGGCGTGCATAAGCCAAAATCCCGACGCGGACATTGTTTCGTAGAAGCGCGCCAACCAGCCACTGAACAGACCTCCCACAAAGATCGCTAGGTAGTACGATCCCACCATCATTGAATTGACGGATTCCGGCGCTGCTCGCGAAGTAAGAGCCAGAGCGATTGGGCCAACATACAAGAACCCGATTGCGCAGACGAAATGGAAGATGGTCGGCCACAACAACGACACAGCCCCATCTCCGGACATCAAGTCACCAAATCCCAGCAACACGAACGCAGAAGCGAACACTGCGCAACCGAGGGCCAGCTTCACAAGGTCGCCCGGTTCAGCATTCCGGCGAGACTGAGATCGCCAATACCACAGCACCAGTGGTGCCAGGAGCAAGACGGCTAATGAATCAAGAGACTGGAACCATGTTACCGGCACATCCAGACCAAAAATGTTCCGGTCCACATCGGTTCGCAGCCAGAGCGGATAAGCATTCCAAACCTGGCTTTGCGCAGTCCAATACAGGGATGTCAGCGCAAGCATCAGCAGGATCGATAAAATGACAATGCCATCACCTTTTTGGAGGCGCGGGCGATCTTCGCTTTTCTGAACTGTATCGACGGGCAGATAGGACAATCCGGAAAGGTACACCGCCAGTCCAATCATCATGCCGATGCCGGCCGCACCAAAGCCGTAGTGCCAGCCATAAACTTCTCCCAAGGTTCCGCACACGAGGGGGGCAATAAATGCTCCAACATTGATGCTGAACACATAGATCGAGTAACCGGAATCCCTGCGCTTGTCGGACTTGTCGTACAATCCGCCAACTTGAGCCGCCAAGTTGCCTTTCAGCAGGCCTGATCCGAGTATCAGCGTTGCCAATGCCAACAGAAAGCTCGCTTCAAATGCCATCAGGAAATGACCGAGTGCCATAAGCAACGCACCAAGAAGCACCGCCTTCGTCCGCCCCAGCAACCGGTCGCCGATTAGTCCGCCAAGCACCGGCGCGAAATAGACGAGCCCCACATAAGCTCCGAACACCTGAGAGGCGAGCGCCTGGACACTGAGTGGACCGAAGACCGCTTCAAACATGCCCCGGAAGGGCTCAAATGCTGCAACATTCCCCGAGTTTTCCGGCAGGAACAGATAAGTCGCCATATAGAGGATGAGCAGTGCCTGCATTCCGTAGAACGAAAAGCGTTCCCAGGCTTCGGTGAAGACAATGTAAGCCAGTCCTTTTGGGTGGCCGAAAAACACCGTGTCTCCACCATCCACTCCGCGCGCAGTTCCTGCACCAGTCACTTCGCCGGTGTCGTGCGTGTCACTCATACTCTTTTCTCTCTTCATTTGGCGGGATCTATCCGGGCTCAATGATGGCCCCAAGCGGGTTTCCACTGGATGTGGTTGGGCACATCATTCTCTTCCCAATAGAAGGGCATTCGAGGACGATCGTAGTTTCCAACTTCATTCATGCTGTAAGAATCATAAAGGCGTCCGTTCACCATGGTCATGGAAACTGACTCCGTATTGCGAATATCCGTGAGCGGGTTTTCATCCAGAACAATGATGTCAGCGAGTTTTCCGACACGCAGCGATCCGATTTGTTCCTCAAGGCCCAAAGTCTTCGCGCCATTTATGGTACCAGCTTTCAATACATCCAGATTGCTCATCCCGCCTTCGGCGAGAAGCTGAAGCTCCCAATGCATGGCCAGCCCATAGACCTGGCCATGCGAACCGGCATTCACCAGCGCGCCCGCATCATTGAGTTCCTTCATCGAGCGCGCAGCCGCCCTGAACCCGATATCCCAAATCTCTTCAGCGGCCTGCAATCCGGTCATGCCCCGAACATAAGGCGGGGCGCCGACGGGCACGGCCAGGGGGCTGTAAGAGCTTGTCGTGGTCTGGACGTAGGTCTCGACGCGCGGATCATTCCACAAGCGAGATGAGGTGAAGAGATAATTTTCTCCCATCAGCTCACCAAACAGAACAATCAATGTCGGCGTATGTGCGACATCCGACGCGGCCATGAGCTGTATGAAGTCGTCATACAGCGTCTCGACAGGCACATTGTGTTGCAAATTCATGTTTCCGTCGAGAATGGCCGTTATCCCATTGAAGAAATGGCTCTCGCCTTCAACATCCACCATGATCCCTTTTTCTCGACCGGCCTTGTTCAGCATCTGCCTTTGCTGGCGTTGGATCTGGCGATAACTCTTGATCACTGTTCCGCCCAGGGACAGCTTTCGATCCATGATCACTTCTGCGTCCTCATAAGAATCGATCGGGATGAACACCGGATCATACTTCCGCTTCCGGCCGTATATGACGCTTCCGACTGCGATATTGCGTGGCCCTGTCATGTCGCCTGCAAGGGTCATTTCTGATGCCGTGTAGGTTGGCAACTCAGACGTATACGGGTCGTAATTCGTGGTCACCCCGAAGGACAACGCCGCATAGCGAGAGGCCTGCTGTTGCGGCAAAAGCCCGGCAGATGCGTAGTAGCACGTATCCAAATGCCCATGCATATCTACCAAACCCGGCATAAGGGTTTTACCCCCTAGATCAATAATGTGGGCGCCCGCTGGAATCTGGATTTCGTCGGCTGGACCGACCGCCGAAATGCGATTGCCGTCCGTGATGATTGTTCCACGCTCGATAATGCCGGCATCGTCCAGCGTGATGATGCGGCCGCCTACCAATGCTGTCATTCCGACGGGGCGGTCGGCCGGAACATGCAAGTTCACTTGTGCGAACAGTTCTGGCTCATTCACTTCGGAAGCGATGGCTGCATGATAAACGTCCGGTCCCAAGGCCCAGTAAACGCCGCTGGAATCATGATCCCAAATGAGTTCGTATCCACCCGCCTGCTCTATCTGAACGCCCTCTTCAGCGTTCAGGATTAATTCTGTCTCATCAGGATCAAACGGGGCGATATGGTAAGTCTGGTAGTGCCTGTAGGCGATCCACTTCAGGTCTGGGCTGAGCTTCAATTCGCTCGTGTCCGAATCCTGGGTTCTCAAATGAATACGATGGTCACCGCCTGCGAACGCGATGCTTTCCAATGTTGTGATCAGCGTCCCATCTTCATATCCGGCTGTCGTGAAGTAGACGCGGGATCCATCTGGCGAAAAGCGTAGATTTGCGCCCGCGATGCCAAGCGGAACCTCCGTCCCGCCTTCTGTCGACATCCAATAAATTCCCGGATCAGCGCGATAACCGCCGAGACAATCATCACCTGACGCAATCTGGAACAGGATCTTGGAGCCATCGGGCGAAAAGACCGGTTCGCGAACAATGCCGATGGACTGGAAAAGCGTAACCGGCGGCTCACCTTTAGATTTGAGCTTGAGCGCCCCACCCTTCACGTCATTCCATTCGATGTATGCCGTTTTTGAACCATCCGGAGAAAAACTGGCATCCGATTGCGATGCTTTGGTCGGTGAGAGCTGATGAGGCTCTCCTCCAGAAGAAACCGATTGCTGCCAAGTGCGTCCAAGCGCGCCAAACATGAGCGTGTCACCATCGGGCGACAGCGCAAGCCGGGAGATTGCTTTGACCCGGAACTCTTCGGGCGCCAGATCCTGTGAAAACCGGACGGACTCTGTCAGCCTGTGATGCGCTGTAAGGGAGAAGGATATTTCCTCGGCCCGGCCATCTTGGAGGAATATCCGCTTGATTTTTCCTCCGCTCCAAATGGCAATTGATTGTCCGTCAGGAAACCAGGAGAAACGCGGATAGTATGCTCCCTGTCCCAGGAAATCTGCTTGGCCGTCGCGATCAAGTTCATCGAATATGGGAACCTGCTCTCGGGTTTCGAAATCGTAGACAAAGAGCATGGTCTGCTCTTTGACGCGCCGCACGAAAGCCATCTTGCTTCCATCGGGAGAAATGGAAGGCGCCAGCGCGCCGCCAAAGCCTCCAACAACGGTTTCAGTCTGACTGCTGTTCAACTCAAGTCTTTGAATCGCGAAATTCTTGTGGTTCGCGTCGACATATATGGCTGACGCATGCGGTGGAGTAACCTTCTCCACATAGTAGAGATAATCGCCGTCTGGTGAGTATTCCGCATCGTGTACGTTTTCGCCATTCGCAGGCATCTCGACGACAATTTCGGCCGCGCCGCCGCCGGACGGGTATGCCACCAGTTCGGACGCATGCAGCTTGTCAGCGGTATCGAACATGCGAGCCGCGGCGATAGATTTGCCGTCTGCACTCCAATCCGGATCGACGACAGCCTGTGTTTGCTCAAACGACACCTGAACCCGGTTGCCGCCGTCGAGATCGGCCGTCCAGATATTATCTGTGCCATCTACATCACTTATATAGGCGACCCGGCGACCATCTGGACTGATGACGGGAGAGTGCTGGATTGCGGAGCCACCCAATACGAGGCGCGCCTCTCCACCTTCTGCAGGCATGGAGTAAATGTCGCCGAGCACGTCGAACAGAATGGTTTTGCCAGAGGGGTGCACAGCTACGCTTATCCACGTGCCCTCTTCGAGCGTCAGCGCCACTTCACGATAGGGTTCCCCGGTATCCGTCACGTCCCATTCCTGGGCGCTAGAGATACACGCTGTGCTCAGCGCCAGTCCAAACATGCCGAAGGCGAGTGACGAAAACTTTCTCAATTCCTGCTCCCCATTAGAGTACGACCCATCATGTCGACAGGATGCGAGATCCTGTATGTGTCTTGTAGGCTTTTCCGCACCTGTAACTTGACCACGTGCCGCCAGCATTGGCGAAGGGGCCTAGGATGCACTACTAGGTGTCTTTTCCGCACCACCTCGCTCACGCTTCGCATCTGTCGGATGTCAAAACCTGTTTGCCATACTGACCAAAGGCAATTCGCCGCCGACGGCTGGAGGTCGCATGCAACTCTCGAAACTTCGACTCATTCACAAATGGCTAAGTCTGGTCTTTCTGACCGTATGGATTTTGCAGGCAGCATCCGGCCTGATGATTGCGTTTCGAGCCGACATTGACGATTTCCTGTTAGGACAAAAAGCGACAAAAACCGACAACGCCGCAATCGCGGCGACAATTGACGACATGATCGCAAATGGGGACGACATTTCTTCAGTCTGGTTTTCAGGCGGACGTGATGGCCAGTATGATGCATATCTTGAGCGCGATGGAGACAGCCGCACGGTTCGGATAGATGGCGTCGGCAACAGGGTTCGTGACCGCTCGGATTCCAACTTGTTCTCTGACGGCGCCATTTTCGAAACGGCTACCCAATTCCACAAAACGCTCCTGCTTGGATCGGTGGGCTATACCTTCCTTACCATTTCCGGCCTGCTGTTGGTGTCAAACATCGCGATGGGCCTCACCATCGGATGGTCAAGGCGAAAGCGCCTCACAGCGTTTGCCCAAGCGCCGAATGCACCAAAACCAGCCAGTCTCTCTGGATGGCATTGGCGAGTAGGGTTTTGGGGCGCGTTACCAGCTTCTGTCGTCATTCTGTCGGGAACTGCGCTCGCACAGGCAGATGTGATCGCGAACTGGCTGGGCGTGACACAAAATGCACCGGCGATCACCGACCCGGTCCGAACACCTCATGCCCCTCTTGAACACGTGCTTGATACGGCCCTGAAGCAATATCCCGGCTCTACGCTGACTGCCGTTTCCCTCCCCTCCGAAAATCGGCCGTGGTATCGGATACGCGTCAATGCGCCCGGAGAGATGCCCCGGCTTTACGGTGCAACGCGCGTTTTCGTAGGCTTGGATGGCAAAGTTCTGCTCGAGCACGATGCGGCCAACAGCGCCGCCAATGAACGAATTACTGAAGCTTTATATCCACTTCACACAGGTCAGATCGGAGGATTGCCGGGCAGGCTCCTCAATTTCGCGACCGGCATCTGGCTGCTTGTGATGATCACTCTCGGAATTCAGCTTTGGCTGGCGCGACGTCGACAGCGTCAATCGAAGTCTGTGCAGGGAGACACCTAAATGATCAGCTCTGAATTCGGGCGCGATGCATCAGCAGCCCAACTGGACTCACCAGAAAACTTGACTTCATCCCAACGACCGCCGTCAATTGCGAATGAGAAGCGTAACAACAAGGAAGCATTCATGGCCGACCGCAAGGGCGACCTACCCGCTCCAGGGCAACAGCCACCTCAGCGCAAAGCTCTACCGCCATTCGAGGGCTTGAGGGCATTTGACGCCATTGCGCGTCTGGGAGGTGTACGCAAAGCCGCCAAATGGCTCGACCGGGACCATGCGGTCCTCAGCCGGCATTTGAGAACGCTCGAGGAATGGGTCGGAATCACTCTCGTTGAACGCGCCCCTACCGGTCTGATCCTGACCGAAGCGGGGAAGGATTATCACAAATCCATCGCCGCCGCACTGGATATGGTCGCGCATGCGACGCTGGATGTATTGAACCAGGGCATTCATCACCAACTGCTTATCTGGAGTACACCCGGATTCGCACAGCAATGGTTGTCGCGTCGCCTCGCGTCGCTGGAGCGCGCAAATCAAGGGGTTGAGATCGAACTCAAGCCATCTGTTAGCGCTCCGGATTTTCTGTCTCATGAGGCAACTGCAGACATCCGCTATTGGGCATCTTATGAAGATCTTGGTGAGCTTCCACCCCATCTGAGAAGCCAGGTAGTTGCACAATCTCCGATCATTCCTGTGGCGAGTCCGGAATATCTGGAGAAATCTCCCCCAATTGAAACGCCTGAAGACCTGCTCGAGCATCAGCTCTTGCACGAGAACACGACGGAAACCTGGAAGATATGGCTGGAATCTCTTGGGGTCGATTGCGGCAACGGGCTCAAAGGCCCGCGCCTGTGGCAAGGCAATCTGACAGCAGATGCGTCTCGGCATGGACGCGGAATTGCCCTGACGAACCCACTGCTTTCCGAAAAGCATCTCGCGAGAGGTGATCTGGTCTGGATCGGAAAGGACAATCCTGCCTTCCCGCCCAGACGCGGAGATTACGTGCTTATCGCGCGGCACGATCGGTGGAACGAGCCGAGCCTGCGAAAGTTCAGACAGTGGCTGGCCAATACGATCGCCAAGGACACACCGGAATTCAAACCAGTGCTCTAGCCCAGTGCATCCGCAGCCGCGTTGAAGAAATCATTGTCCAGAATCGCTTCAGCAAACTTCGGCTTTGACCGGCAGCTGAGGACCGTCAGAACAATGTTCCGGGTTGGGTTGATGTAGATGTACTGCCCGAATATGCCGCGGGCGCTATACGCGCCTTCCGAAAAATCCCCATCTCGGCTTGGCACTGGCCACCACATGTAACCATAGTTCAGCGGCGCGTCGCCCGCCATGCGCGGTTCCGTCGCTTCGACGAACCAATTGTCAGGCACAACAGATTCGCCATCAATGACACCGTTGTTCAATGCGAACAGACCGAGGCGCGCATAGTCGTGCAATGTCGCGCAGATTCCACTTCCGGCCACTTCCAGGCCATCAGGCGCTTCAAGCCACCATGCGGCATCTGAATCCATACCAAGTCGCGACCACATTTTTTCCGAACAATAATCTGCCAGCCACTTCCCTGTCGCTGCTTTGACCAACGCACCGACAACATGGGTTTCACCCGTACTGTAGTTCCAGACCTGCCCTGGCTCAGCGATACGTGGCAACGACGCCATGAGATCCATAATTGCACCTGGCTGCTGGGCCACCTGCAAGTCCAGCATGACGCGGCGCTCAGAACCGGGCGTCGTATGGGTATCATCCCATTTCACGCCAGACGTCATTTGAAGCAGGTGCCGGATGGAAACGCCATCATAGCCACTCCCAGACAGTTCCGGCATGTATTTAACAAGCTGGTCGTCCACACTGTCGATGTAGCCATCCTTGATGGCAGTACCGACCAATGTCGTTGAAACGGACTTGGCCATCGACATCGACATCCAGCGCGTGTCAGCGTCAAATCCGCTCTCATGATATTCATGAACGATTTGGCCATCCTTGAGAGCAAGCAAGCCAACGAGGCGATTCCGGGACACATAATCAAACAGATCATAGGTGTCGCCATTTGTCGGGATAGCCAGATCCGTCAGGGTGTTCGCCGTCCGTGGCAGTTCACTTGGCGTGCCGCCAGACTTGATGATCCGCGTTGGAAAAATTTCGTGTGTTCGGGCAAACGTCCTCATCTGGACATCCGGCATCAACTGGCCAGCATATGCCGAAACGATGTCACCCAACTCAGGTGATTGTTGATCATAGGATTGCGTCACAAAATTTCTCCCTGCTGGCATACCGAGTGCAATTGCCACGCGGTCAGTCTGCAAAAAACCTTACAGGTCCTCTGCGCGAGGCTCAGTTGCCAAGGAGTTGCGCTCCGGTGCCCTGCCCGCACCAGTAGAGAGGCATTTCGCGCCTCACATCGTGCGTTCATGACAGGAAAGGTGGTAGGACAAATCAACAAGGAGCGCGACCAGAATGCCGAATGAATCTTCTTCGTGGAACATGTATATTCCCAAAGCCTATCGGTCAGACGACCCTGCTTCGATCATCGACAGATTCCCATTCGGCCAATTGGTCACCAGTCATGAGGGATTTCCCTACGCGACAGCGGTGCCGATGTATCTTGATGTGCAGCCTGATGGCACCACGCAACTCGTCGGACACTTGGCGAGGCATAACCCTCACGCAGGAACGTTGGCCAAGGGGCAACCGGCGCTCGCCATCTTCACCGGACCGAACGCCTATATCTCTGCCAGCTGGTATGAGGAACGCCCGACCGTACCGACGTGGAACTACATAGCTGCGCAGGTTCGCGGTGTGTTGACCCCTGTTGATGATGACGACGAACAACTCAGCATCATGCGAACAACCATTCGCCGCAGCGAGACAGACTCCAGCTCCAACTGGATGATGGAGCACGCTCCAGACGGCAAGGTCGAAACCCTCCTGCCCCATATCAGATCATTCCGTATTGCGATCAGCCAAATGGATGCCGTGACCAAATTAAGCCAGACGCATCCCGTGGGCGATCAGACGCGCGTTGCAGACGCATTGGAAGCACGTGGGAAAGTCGCGGATCTGGAGATCGCGAGATACATGCGTGATCTTCTAGCGAACTAACCAGATGGTGATGTTTCCACCCCTCGGTGCTGAAACCGCACCGGGCCCATCGGTTTAGTCATCTTCTCCCAAATCGGGTGGCGATCCAACATGTGATCAAAGACATGAAAGGGACGCGCAATGGCGATCGTACAACGAAACACGGCACAGTGGCAGGCACTCGATGCCTCGCATCACATCCATCCATTTTGTGATCCGAAATCACTGGCCGAACGCGGTGTGCGTGTCATTACCAGCGCTGACGGCTGCTATGTGACAGACAGTGACAACAATCGCATCCTGGATGGCATGGCCGGTCTATGGTGCGTGAATGTCGGCTATGGTCGTCAGGAACTTGTCGATGTTGCCACCCAGCAAATGGAACAACTGCCGTTCTACAACTCCTTCTTTCAGAGCTCCACGCCGAGCCAGATCGAACTGGCCCAAAAGCTCTCTGAAGTTGCGCCTGGCAATCTGAACCATTTCTTCTTTGCGAATTCCGGGTCTGAAGCAAACGACACAGTAATCCGCATGGCTCGCCACTACTGGCACGTTCGCGGAAAGCCAAAGAAATACGCCTTCATCGGTCGAAACCTCGGCTATCATGGCAGCACACTGGCGGCGACGAGCCTCGGCGGCATGAAGCACATGCATGATATGGGCTCGTCCACGCTTCCCGGCTTTGAGCATATCATGGAGCCCCACTGGTATGCTCACGGAGGGAATATGACCCCGGAGGAGTTCGGACTGCGCGCAGCACAAGCGCTTGAAGACAAGATCCTTGAGGTCGGTGCGGACAACATCGCCGCCTTCATCGGAGAACCTATCCAGGGTGCGGGCGGCGTCATCGATCCACCATCGACCTACTGGCCCGAGATTCAGCGCATCTGCCGCAAGCATGACATCCTGCTTGTATGTGACGAAGTCATCTGTGGCTTTGGGCGTCTGGGCGAATGGTTCGGATGTCAGTATTATGGCGTACAGCCTGACATCATGCCGATGGCGAAGGGTATGTCCTCAGGATACCTCCCTATTTCGGCTGTGGCCTTCAGCGACGAGATTTTTGAAACCCTCAATGAAGGCGGCCCGATCTCGCACGGCTATACTTATTCCGGGCATCCGGTCTCCTGCGCAGTTGCGCATGCGAACATCAACATCATTGAGCGTGAAGGCCTTGTTGAACGTGTCAAGGAAGACGTTGGCCCTTACTTGCACGAGCGCCTGCAGGAACTTGCTGCAAAACATAAGATTATTGGCGAAGTCCGCGGCACAGGCTTGATTGCAGGCCTGCAACTCGTGAAGTCTCAGGAAGGCCGCGAACCGTTTACGGCCGAAGACAACGCCGCCAATATTTGCCGCGATGCTTGCCTCGACAAGGGTCTGATCATGCGCGCGGTTGGTCAGTCGATGGTGATCTGTCCACCTCTCACGATCTCTCGTGAACAGATTGACGATATGATCCGTATGGCATCAGAAGGCTTGGCCGAAACGTCTGCTCAGTTCGGAATTTCCTGACATGTCGGTCGATCTCGCACCTCCCTTGCCACAGACTGTTTCCTCCAACGCTCTGCTGAAACGCATTCTGAATGAGACGCGGCTTGAACCAGTCGAGAACACATTCGATGTGCTCAACCCGGCCGACGGTTCTATTGTCGCCCAGCTGCCGGATCTTGGTGCAGCAGAGACCGAACTGGCCGTTGAATACGCGCGGCAGGCTCAACCAGATTGGGCATCCCGGACGGCGAAGGAACGCGGAGAAATTCTTCGCCGGTGGCATGACCTGATCCTGTCTAACGAACGGGAGTTAGGGGAAATCCTAACTCTCGAACAGGGGAAACCGCTTGCTGAGGCGCGCCGTGAGATCACCTTCAATGCGGGCTATATCGACTGGTTCGCCGAAGAAGCCAAACGCGCCTATGGCGATGTCATTCCGACCAGCGCCTCTAATCGCAGGCAAGTCGTCCTTAAACAGCCGATTGGTATCGTCGGCGCGATCACACCCTGGAACTTCCCCAGTGGAATGATTACGCGCAAGGCCGCACCGGCTCTGGCAGCAGGCTGCGTAATAATCCTGAAGCCCTCCGATGAAACGCCTCTGTCCGCTCTGGCGCTCGAGTGCCTCGCGCGAGACGCGGGCTTCCCGGAAGGGGTCTTTCAAGCGATCCCGTCAAAAGACCCAGCACCGGTTGCAAACGTGCTGACGAGTCACCCACTTGTTCGGAAAGTCTCTTTCACGGGATCAACGCGTGTGGGCAAGCTGCTGATGCGGCAGAGCGCCGATACCATGAAACGCCTGTCTCTGGAGCTTGGAGGAAACGCGCCCTTCATCGTGTTCGAAGACGCCGATATCGATGCCGCTGTCGCCGGCGCCATGGTTGCCAAGTTTCGCAACGCCGGGCAAACTTGCATTTGCGCAAACCGAATTCTTCTGCATACGGCAATTCAGGACGAGTTCCTGTCCAAATTCGTCGCGGCTGCCGATGCCATGAATGTGACCGATGGATTCGATTCTTCTTGCGCAATGGGCCCGATGATCAACTCGGCTGCCAAGAACAAGGTGGCGGCCTTGGTGGGCGACGCACTTGCGAAAGGCGCAAAGCGCGCGACGAGCCGGCTGCCGGATAGTGACGGGACATTTTTTCCGCCTACCATCCTGACTGGCGTGTCCGGTGATATGGATATCTCCCACACAGAGATATTCGGTCCGGTCGCACCTGTATTCACTTTTGATACGGATGCAGAAGCCATCGCCTTGGCAAACGACACGCCCTACGGCTTGGCTTCCTATTTCTGGACTCGGGACTATTCACGCGCCTGGCGCGTGTCTGAGCAATTGGAAGCCGGGATGATTGGCCTCAATGATGTGGCAATTTCCGGCGACTCCACACCGTTCGGCGGCATCAAGGAGTCAGGTGTAGGCCGAGAGGGCTCCCGCTACGGTCTCGACGACTATCTGGAAATCAAATATGTCGCGATGGGAGGGATCTGATGATCCGGCCTCCCGTGTCTTTCTCCGCGCAAAATCTGAGATGGGCGTCTGTTGCTCTGACTACGCTCATTCTCACGGGACATTTGCCGGCATCCAGTGAAGCACAGGGTGACGAAGACACAGCCGCGATCATTGCTGAACTCCAGGAGATAATTCGGGAACAAGATGCACGACTGGCCAGGTTGGAAGCTCAGATCGCACAATCGCGGCCACGCGATGCATCACCAGTCATCCAGCCCTTGGCTAATCCCGCTACCGCCCCAAACAACCTCCCGCTCAAGCCTGCTCCGCAAAGCACCTCCAAACTAAGCATCAATGGAGACCTTCGGCTCCGTTACGAGTACAACACGTCCGATGGCGACGCCCGCACGGACTCTCGCGGTGTGGCGCGAGGGCGTGTAGCAGCAATCTATACAGCAAACCCAACACTCGAATTCGGCGCCAGGCTCGTCACCGGCGATCCGGATGATCCAAACTCCGCAGACGTATCTCTTTCCAATTTCAACGATGATTTGCAGGTCAGCCTGGACCAGATCTACGCGCGGAAAGTCTATGGCGCTCTTACGCTGACGGGCGGCAAGTTCTCGAACCCCTTTCGCCGCACTGACCTTGTCTGGGACGGCGATGTGAATCCACAAGGGATCGCTGGCCAATATGATTTCGTTGGTACAGAGACCAACACCATCACAGGCCGCGCCCTCTTCTTCTCGATAGAAAGATCCGTTGCGGCTGCTGACAGTACGGCATCAGGCCTCCAATTGACCCTTGACCAACAGTTTGGTGCGGGCTGGAGCATGGGCTTGGCGACCGGCTACTATGATTACGAGATCGAGGCCACTGATACGGCGAACACAGGCGACACGCGCACCAACAGGCTCGACGGCGCTGGAGCCTATGTCTCTGACTATGACCTGCTCAATCTGATCGCCTCGATTACATATGACGGCCTTGGAGATCGTTGGCCTCTTCAACTCCAGGCCGATTATGTTCAGAATACCGGAGCCGACGACTTCGACACGGGCTATAATGTGTCAGCGGCGCTTGGCCAATCTGCTGAAACCGGTGACTACCGCTTCAGTTATGGATATCATCAGGCGGAGGCCGATGCAGTCTTCGCGGCGTTTGCTCAAGACAACATATCATATGGCAGCAACTATCTTCAGCACGCGGTGACCGCCTCTTACGTTCTGAACGATCACCTTACCCTGGATGCGGCGTTTTATGCATTCCGCGTCAAAGACATAGAACTGCTCCCACTGTCGACAGAAGATTGGCAGCAACGCCTGCGCCTGAATCTGATCGCCCGCTTCTAACCTGCTTTTTATCAACCGGCTGTTACTTCAAAGGATAGTTGAATTGCGTATTGGTACCCCGAAAGAACTCAAGAACCGCGAATACCGTGTGGGGCTAACCCCGCAAGGCGCTCAGGAACTCATCCGTTCAGGACACTCAGTCTTTGTTGAAACTGGCGCTGGTGCGACTGTCGGATTTTCCGATGAGATATACGAATCCGTCGGCTGCACAATTTCTGCGTCTGCTGACGAATTGTTCGAAAACTCTGACATGATCATCAAGGTCAAGGAGCCACAGCCGGTCGAGATTGCCCGTCTGGAGCCTCGCCACACGCTGTTCACCTATCTTCACCTCGCTCCGGACCCGGAACAAACGCTGGGCCTTCTAAATTCTGGTGCAACTTGTATCGCATATGAGACCGTGACTGACCGGTTTGGTCGTTTGCCTCTCCTTACTCCGATGAGCGAAGTGGCCGGTAGAATGTCCATCCAAGCCGGCGCCAAGTATCTCGAAATCTCGAATGGCGGCTCCGGGACTCTTCTTGGGGGCGTCACTGGTGTTGCACCCGGCAATGTTCTTGTCATTGGTGGCGGAGTCGCGGGGCGGAACGCGGCTGAAATGGCCGTCGGCCTCGGAGCGAATGTCACAATTCTGGATCGCTCGCTCGATCGGCTCCGCGAACTCGACATCATCTTTGGTAGCCGCGCCCGCTGCCTCTATTCAACCTCTGCGGCGATTGAGACAGCTCTGCAGACTGCAGACCTCGTGGTCGGCGCGGTGCTGCTTCCAGGCTCCGAAGCCCCGAAAGTGGTTTCAGCAGAACAAATTGCCATGATGAAACCCGGTTCGGTTGTTGTCGACATCGCCATCGACCAAGGCGGCTGTTTCGAAACCAGTCGTCCCACAACCCATGATGATCCGGTTTATGAAATTGGTGGTGTCATTCACTACTGTGTGACGAATATGCCAGCCGCGGTCGCGCGCACATCAACCATCGCCCTGTCCAATGCCACACTGCCGTTTGCCATGGCACTTGCCAACAAAGGTACAGCGGAAGCAATTGCATCTGACCCTCACCTTGCGGGCGGTGTAAATGTGGCAGACGGAAAAATTGTTCATCCCGAAATCGTCGCAGCGATGACCGGGAAAATCTGAAACACTATATGAGGGAACACAGGACATGCGATCTGCATTGACTGCCGCAGCAATAGCAACCAGCGTCGCCCCCGTCGCTGAAGCGCAATCCCGCTCGGTCTTCGGTGAAGCGCGCATGTCCTCCTCTCTTCATGACCGCGGCGAACAACTCAGTGCAGAAACGCTTGAGCTTCTGCTGGGACTGGAGCAGTCCACCGCATTCGGCGCGGTCTACACGTCCATTTACCGCATCGAACCTATTGGCCCCACAGCAGGCGCCTTCGCATCTGAAACCGACTATTCGATCGGCGTCATCGTCGAAGAAGACACCTTCTCGGCAGACCTCTCCGCAAACTGGTGTCCGTCGTCAGGTATTTGAGACTTCAGGCTGCCTGACTTAAGGAGGGTCTGGCGCATCTGGGTTGAGTTAAGCAGCGGATTGGGCGTGCTGCAAGCGCCGTAGTTTCATGGTCCTCCTTTT
>Ga0189274_100038_pt1 | contig 200743 bp, 190 predicted proteins | sample N5B1minimetaG_FD_130323 | JGI IMG/M metagenome (GOLD analysis project Ga0189274, IMG submission 130323) | Marine microbial communities from the Costa Rica Dome - N5 B1 mini metaG | ecosystem: Environmental > Aquatic > Marine > Oceanic > Photic zone | place: Costa Rica: the Eastern Pacific... | reverse complement strand
TTTTACAGATAGATCTAATCTAAAGGTGGGTCACTTTGGCCCGGCGGGGGTGGGTCACTTTCGTCCGGCCAGCTATGGTCACTTTAACCCGGCGAGGGTGGTATACTATGTCCGGCGTTTCCAATATGGCACTATAACGGCATCGTTAGCAATAAAAAATATCCAGAGGGCAAACGAAGATTTATCAACTCACTTAAAGGATTTTATATAGAAAAGGATGATATACTGAACATCCAATTACAATATGCATTTGAAAAAAAATGGTACTTAGAAAATCAATCGAAGAGTCTCCCCTTAATTCTATCAAGAATTTCCAACAATTTCGGATTGTCATTAGGACTTCCAATCTTTGGGATTATTGCAATAAGTTTACTTGAAACCTCAACTCTTTTATGGTTTTCCCATAATTGTTACCCAATACTATTGAAAAACTGGGGAGTTTTTTTTCATCTTATAAATCCAACGCATAAAACCAGTCTATTTCTTGAAATACTTGGAGATTGTATTCCTCCCCAATATTACTTAAACTGGTTGCCATTAATTGACAATATAGGCAGGATATTTATAGGTTATTTAATCTTCCAGTTTGCAAATGCTTTTAGATATAAGTATAGGCTGAGGTAACTATTTGATTTTCCAAGTGTATACAGTTACTGTATTTAATAATTATATTATATAAAGAATCTGGATATCTATTCTGACTTCTGAAGATTAACTTTCCTTTTGACTTTTCCTAAGGTTATAAATCACTGATTTGAAATTGGTTTAGAACAAATTTTATTACTAAATTTAGATATATAAACACATAAAATTTGTGTTCAAAAGTTGTTTTTTGCTTTCCGTGTTCTTAACGGGAATACCTTCAGGATTACAGTGATAAAACAATGATTTTCAACAGGATAATATTTGATCGATGATTCTGTCATCCCGAATTGAAGAAATTGGGAAAACAGATGCTTCTTATTAGAGATTAGCATTTATTAGTTGGCTAATCTATATCCAAAACCCGGACCATCACATAGAAGGTAACCCCCATTGAATATTTCCTTATTGTTTAAAATAGAAATATGCTCTTTAAGCGAGCTACCACAGTTTTGAATCAAATAACTTTCTTCTTCATACTCAAATTCATAATACTTAGAGTCTTCTGATTGAATCAAAGTATAACTGCCCGTTGCAATACTGGTGCTATCGAGGTAGACCCTTCTTTTGACAAAGTGATTGTCAGAAGAAAGCTCAATGAATTCATTGAAATCCAAGTCCTTCTTCTCGATGATTTTTCCCGACATACCTGCATTGATATACTGAAGTTCAAAAAGGTTGTTACCTTGAAGGTCAATTTCTTCATCTGTGCTGTCACAAGACTGATTGGTCATTAAGAAAATCATTGAAAGGAATATGGCAAGCTTTTTCATGCTATAAGGAATTGAATTATCTATTAGATACATTGAACCTTAATTCGTTGCTTATCAAAAAAATGCCTAAATTAGGGGTGTAAAACTCCCATAAGTTTTGCCTCTGGATGTGCCGATTTGAACACGGTTCAGGGTTCGGTTAACTGGTCCAAGTTAACAGTGTAAAATAATGAAAATCAACTATTTACGTTTATAGGGGTGGGCCTGCCACCCCGACATTTATGGTTTTTTTGTTAAAATTGAAAATCAATAATTTATTGAAAGCCAGAGAATTAGTTTTCTTTGGCTTTTTTTATTGCCATATAAAGACAATATATGAGGGTGTCCTATAGGGTGTCCTATTATTTTTCAGGAGGATTTCTTAACTTAAATGCCATGATTACATCATTTATGTGATTTGGCGGTCATAAATGGAATATTCCATATAAGGTGAAAACACCTGACAACTCCAATCCAATCGGTACCGGTTTATGGCCAAATAAGACCACTAGGAAAAATGACAGCCTAGTTTCCATATATGGCGGGTCTCGCAACCAATTGTGAAATCTATGATTTAAAAAAACTTTCTACCGGTAAAAGAAATCGGATAGATAGAAAAGGTCGAATGTGGCCAACCCTAGTAAATCCCAAAGCCTGCTTGTAAATCTAACGAAGGTTTTGTAATAATGTTAAAATGGAGGGCTAAAATGACTTGTGTTTACATTTGGTGGCGAACAGAGTTGGAATGGGACTTTTTTAACGTCAAATAATTGATAATGTCGAACTCCTTTTAAAATCTTCGTATTGTGTTGTGAACCAAATTTTAATGCTATTTAATTATTCAACTTTGACCAATTCTGTACTACAATCATCTGAACTTGTAGTTTTTAAAATACGGTTTTCCACTGTAATGGTTTCATCCTTCCATGTTGCTTCACCCATGGTGTTTCGCCATTTCACTTGGCCAACATAAATGTCCGGACTTTTTTTGGATAGGCGGAAACCTACCTCATTCAATGAAAACTTAAACCTCCCAAGTCCTCCAAGTTTTGAATAACGTCCTTCAATTTCTCCATTTTCATTGGTATAAAAGGTAACCACCCTTCCATCACATCCTTCCCAAGATCCAATAATGTTCGTATTGGTGGAAGTTGCTATTGGACTTATAGATTTACAGCTGATCCCTATGCCCAAGATTAGAGACAGTAATACGATGAACTTTATTTTCTTTACTTTCATTAGTCCTTTCTTTGATATTTATCTTTCATAAACTCAAAATACATGTAACCAAAACGGTCGTACCAGTCTTCAACCCCAAATTTGGCTTCACATATATTGAGTTCCATCATGGCATCGGCCAGACTTTGTAGAAATTCACCATATTTAGCATCATAAGCTTGTTCTAGTTCGGCGACGGATTTTTCTATATTCCTCCGTTGGGTTTGCCAGGCCATACCACCAACACCGCTAGGGGTAAAGCCAGATACGTCGTCTCCAAAGGAAATTGCGGCATTGGAAAAGTCCTTGGTGCATTTATAGATTGTGGCAAGCTTTTCAAACTGGTATCGTATGTTGTTAAACTTCTTTCGGGCTTCAAAAAAACATTCTGAACATCCTTGGTTTTCCTCCTCAGAGATTTCCCCATTATCATCATAATACAAATCGGTACAAACGGAAGGGATAGAAGTGGCTTGGGCTGGTGGAGCTGAATTGATACATTTGCCCAATCCGTTGTTGTAGGTATCATAGAGCAATTTAACGTTGTCCCATTGTTTCCGTATCGTGGAGATGGTCTTATCCAAATCAGCCACTGCTTTATCTACATCTTTTCGTTCACTTTCCAGAATATTAAGCCTAGTATTGAGGTCTTCCATTGCTGTTTTCTTGAAGGCTTCGAATTGTTCCACGGAAAGGAAGTCACCGGCCTCCTGTGCAGAACCGTCAATAGGCAATAAGGTTAAAAACATTAAAATCACGGCGCTACCCTTTCCTTTTCCACCCATGAGTTTTCCTGCTAGAATACCAATGATCAGTAAAGCAACTCCAATAACTATGTATAACAGATAATTTGTCTTTCCGCTATCTCCACCACCTTTATCAGCTGCGATTGGTGGCGTTGCGCCGTTAGCTGTCATTTCGTCTTTATGGATTGGTCTAAAGGCACTGCCCAAAAAGGTTTTTTTTTCAGGGCTGGCCAAAACAGTTATATTGTAGAGAGAGTTTTTTGGTTCGTCCGTTTCTATCTTAATACCAAAACTACCCCAAGTCCGTATTTTAAAATCTACCATCCCGTTGTTTGCATTGATCGTATTTTGTTCGGCCTGCACAGTCTCCCAGTTTTCTTTTACCAAACTAACTTTTAATGGAGTACCGTCTACACTGGTCACCAAAACGTCAACAAAATTGTAGAGGTCATGCCCGGTAACATAGTGGTAGTTAACAGAGTCGGACAGACGGTTAAAATAAACTATGCCCAATTCTCCCTCGTGTCCCTCCCTCATATCGGCCAGTAATTTCAGTTCAACGGGTTGTATGGCTTTGTTCAGAGTAAAAGGTTGTGCAAGTCCTTGAAAAACTCCAATGAACATAAAACCTATAAACAGAATATGTTGTAGTGGTTTCATCTTAATTTATTTTTGGTAGTGATCAATAAGGTAGTCGGCAATTTTATAAGTGTTCTGTTTCTGCTCTTCCTTTTGGGAATCAGTAAGTTTGGGACCACTGGGGTTCAAATAACTGTAACTGACTTTTATAGGGTTTTCATAGTTCGTGTTTAACAGGAGCAGGAAGCCTTGAACAGGATGTCTTTTTATATAGGTATCGCCAGATTTGCTTATGCTGACATCGACCATCTCGTTCTTCAGTCCACTTTTTATTTGGTCTTCAACAATGTTTTTGTCTCCCCATTTTTCTAGGCTTATTCCGTAATTGACCGTAAAATTGTCTGGATGGGTTACTTTATACCAGCAATCTCCCTGATAGTTGCTTTGTTCTTCTACTAGATGATTCCTGTATCCCAAAGCCTCGGCCAACTGGGAGGTGGTAAGTTTGCAATCTCCACTTGGAGTGTATAGTTGGGTATAATCCCCTTTTTGCTCCAAATCCATTGTGCTGGTAGTTTCCAATTTTACTTCTGCTCCGGAACTCCCTGTGGTTGATTTTTCTTTTTTTCCTGTATCGCCACAGGCAGCTATTAGCAACACGCCCAATGAGGCAATGGTAATGTTTGATACTTTCATAATTTTGTTATAATGTTGATTAGAAACCTCTTATATTAGAATTTGGCATACAGTTAAGCCCTACATGGATTATTCATCAATCCTATCAACTTTAATATTCGTTATCTCCAATGGTTCATATTTGATATAATAGTTCTCTGCCCCGGCGATGATCGGACTTATCTTTATTTCTCTGCTATCGCCAATAAAATCGAACATAATTTCGTCGTATTGGTTATTGATGAACCATGTCTCATTATATTTTCCAGTAACATTGGTCATCACTTTTTTGTTTCCGTATTCGCCAGGTTTAAGTTTGATGATCACGCGGTATCTTTGTCCGGCCTCTGGATTGAATTGCAAAACCAGATACCTCATTTCAGGCAGAAATCCAGGTCCTCCATTGTTTGCTCGCGGGTAATATTTATTTTCTGGATATACACTGATATATTTAGGGGATTGCTCAAATTTTCCGAAATATGATACCACCTTCATGTCCTTGTCCGTCATTCGTCCAGGTTCAATTTCCCATGATTTATTGTACCTGAGTTTTAATAGAGCAGAACGGTCGTATTTGGATGCTGGAAGTTTTGCTATTTGTTGCGCATTAAGGTTTTCAAATTTTTTCACCTCTATCCTTTGTGGCTTGGTAATGATTTTGTTGCTCAACTCTATTTTAGAGGGCTGAGAAATATTGATGTTTGTGTTCTTGGGCAACTTTTGGGCATGCAACGTGCACATTCCCGTTAGCAAGGTCATTAATGCCATTGGTACTGTTGCTTTCATAATGATGATGGTTTAAATTATTTTTTACTTATTGATGTTTATGTCCCCTCTTGGATTATTGCTTGGAGAAATGTGTACTCTTGATGATTTTGTTTCTGTTGATGACTTTTAACCTGTATTTGCCCTTTTTCAATTTGTTGATGTTCAAATAAATTTCAAATTGGGGAACTTCATCCAGTACGCCTTCATAACTTTTTTTATTCATGATGATATGAAGTGTTTTGTGTTAGTCAATTGGTAAGGAGGAGTGAATTCGAGTATATCGATCTTTCAACTCCAGGGCAAATCTAATGCTATGTGATATGAGGGGCTATGAATTATGTATCAAAGCTTATAAAATATGTAACAGGGCTTAAGTACCTTGGCCTGGAAGGGGGTTAGGAAGGTTCTTTTTTACTGAATTCAGAGGGAGATGACCCATAGGTTTCCCTAAAACATTTTGTGAAATAGGAATGATCGTTAAAGCCGACCTGATAGCCAATTTCGGAGATATTGACATCACTTTTTTGTAGTAGCGAAGCTGCCAATTTTAACCTTTGGTTACGAATAAATTCTGTAGTGGTCTGTCCTGTGAGCGCTTTCAACTTTCGGTGCAATTGCATTCTGCTCATGCCCAACGCTTTTGCAAAATTTTTTGAATTAAAGTCTGATGCGACCAACTGATCGTCCAAAACATTTTGAAGGGACTCTAAGAAGCGTTCATCATAAGAGTTGATGGAAATGTCCTTGGGGGTCAAAATAACCTCTTGACTAAAACGCTCCTGTAGTTTTCTGCGGCTTTCCAGTAGGTTTTCCACTGTCTGTTTTAAAATTTTGTTGTTGAACGGCTTGGTCAGGTAGGCATCGGCACCAGTTTCCAATCCCTTCAATCGATTTTCGTCACCAGCCTTTGCCGTGAGCATAACAATGGGAATGTGGGAGGTAGTGTCGTTGGTCTTACAATTTTCGGTCAATTTCAGTCCGTCCTCTTCGGGCATCATCAGGTCTGTTATGATAAGATCGGGGACCTTTTTCAGTGCTTTTTGAAAACCAACGCTGCCATTTTCGGCAGTTAAGATGTTGAATTGGGCATTAAAAAGGGAAGAAACGTAGGTACGTATATCCTCATTGTCGTCCACGATCAGAATAATGTCCCGGTTTACCTCACTTTCGGAAATGGATACTTTACTCTCATCCTCAATGGCATCTGTATTTTCTTGATAGGCTTCTTTTAAAGTCGTTGATTTTGTGTTAGTTACTTTTTTTTCGTTTGTGTAATCGGTTTCAAGTATGGGCAATTCTATGTGAAATGTGACACTTTCCGGACTGCTCTTGGCCTCAATCTTTCCTTTGTGCAATCCGACCAGTTCTTTGGTGAGTGCTAGTCCAATCCCCGTGCCTCTTTGATTGGAATGAATTTGGTGAAACCGGTTGAATATTTCCTTTAATTCTTTTTTTGTTAGGGAGACACCTGTATTTCTTATTGATAATGAAAGCTTTCCTTGTCTGGTTTTGCCTATAAAATCAATCGTGGCATTTTGTGGACTATATTTTAGTGCATTGCCCAAAAGATTGCCAATAACTTTCTGAAGTATGTCAGCATCAAACCAATAATAATTTTCAGCTATGGAAATTTTTATTTGGAGCAATTGGGATTTTTTTTCGGCGCTGAACAAGAACGATTCCGCCTGCGATTTCAAAAAAGTGGGCAATGGTCCTTTGGAAACATTCAGTTTGTAAAACCCGGATTCCAGTTTTGACAGGTCCAATAACTGGTCTACCAAAATGGTGAGCTGTTGGGTGTTCTTTTTGGCAATGGTCAGGTTCCGTCTATCCTCTTGGCTTAGTTCCGAACGCCCGAGTTGTTGCTCCACGGGCCCTTGTATCAAGGCCAAGGGTGTACGCAACTCATGGGAAATGTTGGCAAAAAAGTTTGATTTGGCGGCATCCAGTTCTCTTAATTTTTGATTCGTTCTTTGACGGTTGCGATAAAGCACAAAGAGAAACAATCCTGCCAAGGATGTTAAACCTATTCCTCCCAAAAAAAGATTGCGCTGATTCCTTTTTTGTTGTTCGGCAAGTTCATTTTGTGATTTCAACAGTGCTATTTCCTGTTCTCTTTTTTGTGTTTGGTATTTGGCTTCAAGGTCCAGAGCAAGGCTTTTTTGCTTTCTGGCCTCTACAGAATCTTGCAGAACGAATGATTTTCCATAGTATTCGACTGCTTGCTCAAATTCCCCGGTTTTTCCATAGGATTCTGCTAAATTTTTGGTGATTCCCAGCAAAACACTGTTTGAACCGGCATCGGATTGTTTGAAATAAGCATAGGCGGCTTCAAAATATGGTATGGCCTCTTTATAGCGCCCTATTCTTCGAAGAAACCCAGCGTATACCCAATTGGCATTAGCAATTTGTTGTGGGTCTCCTGTCTCGATGAGCAGGGCAAATCTTTTTTTATAATAGGTATCGGCTTGGTCATAATTGTTGAGATCCGTTTCTATGATGCCCAAAGACCAATAAATGTTGGATACGTTTACAATAGAACCATTGTTTTTAAAATATGCCAGGCTTTTTTTAAAATAAGGTTTGGCCTTTTGATATTCCTTTCTTTGTCCAAAAATATTTCCCAGCATAATGTAACCATAGTGTTCCTGGTCGCTATCATTTATTTCCGAAGCCATTTGTATGGCATTTTTGAAATATCGTTCGGATTTTCCTATATACGAAGTATCCTGTACGCTGTAGGTCCTTAAAAGTACTTTGCCCAAATTGAACAGCGCTCTAACAACATATTGGTTCTTTTCTCCGGAAAATTCCGCGATGGAGTCTATTTTCTGGTAGGTGGCGATAGCTTCAACATCTTCAAACTTTGAGTAATGTATGTTTCCAATAGAAAGTAGAGCACTGGTGGTCACTTCGGGCAAATTGCTCTCCGTCCCCAAAGCGAGGGCCTTTTTGGCATAGTGCTGTGTGGAATCGTAATTATCTTTTTCAAAATACAGATCGGCTATCTGAGCTTTTGCTTTGCCCACGTGTAAATTGGAGGAGGTCTCCTTTGCGATTTCTAGATTTTGCAATGCCAGCCGTAGGGCATCATCATATGCTGAAACCTTAGATAAGGAGTCTATTTGAGATTGGTTGGTCAAAAACTCCTGGGGTATATTTTGACCAAATGATGAAATAGAAATTGAAATTAGAATTAAAATCAGGATACTTTTAATCATAAAATCAGTTTTTTCATCGGCAATAATAGGGTGAAGTTAAATAAAATATTACGTACTGAATTTAGTCGCAACTGGATTTTTACAATAACTACAAGGAACATATAGCCCATAACTAATGTAATTGGATATCCATTGGGTAAATTTATGTTTATGATGTTCAAATTCGAGTAAGAAATGTGAATATCTCAACTAGATTGAAGTCTTATTCTTGTCTCTACAGTTGGAGCTAGGGCTTTTGGTTGGACTGGGAGATAGAAAAATATCGGCACTTTAATCAATAATTTTCCATAAATAAGCTTGACGGATAGATGGTCTATAACTTTGGTTCGGCCTTTGCTGAAATCGAAACGGTATGTTTATTATGGTTTAACTTTTTAAAATTTAAGTTATAGGGAATAATTCAGTCGGGTAATGCAGATTGGTAAAAAAAGAAGATTCCTATCAGATTCATTTTCCAAACTTAAAATGACAGTCTAGGTGGACCAGACCCCGAACCATATTAAAATGACATTCCTATTCTATCAAGGAGTCCAATCTTAAGGTTGTTGGATGATCGGGTAGTTCCTGACGTGTTTAGTAACCATTGGGGAAGCTGTTCTGGATTTGTAACTTTAAAAAATTTTGGAACCATTTTCTTGTTTTCTGACTTTCACGGTTTTCAAATGCAAAAAAGTTGAAATAGCCAGAATAACATTGGATGTAGGTCAGTTTAGTGAAAGCTAAATTGTTAGGTTCCATTTTGGGAACCTGCTTTTTTTATAAAATTCTCATTCTTAGAAATGAATTGTATTGAACGAGGTTTTTACATGTTTTAATACACAATATATAAAAGCGAGAAAAGTGAAATAAATACCCATAAAGCCATTGCCAGAACTATAGGCTTGGTTCCTGTGGCCTGTAACTCTCTCAAGGAAATTGTTGAACCTACTATAAAAAGTGTGGTAACCAACAAACGTTTCGATAATAGTACTATAAAATCAGTGGCGGATACGGGCAAAATCTGGAGCGAATTGATAATAATGGCCACAACGAACAAAAGGATAAAGTAAGGAACTTTAATTTTCTCCCCTTTTGTTTTAAAAAGAAACATTGAAAAGAATGATAACGGAATAATCCATAGAGTTCTGGATAGCTTTACCGTTGTCGCGGTCCTTAGGGCCTCATCGCCAAAATTCAACGCCGCCCCGACCACAGAACTTGTGTCGTGGATGGCAACGGCACACCAAAGCCCAAATTGTTCTTGTGTAAGATGCAACCATTGGCCTACAGCTGGGAACACAAAAAGTGCAATTGAATTTAATGAAAAAATAACGATCAATGCAACACTGATAGTGTTGCTCTTGGCCCTGATTACAGGGGAAATCGCTGCTATGGCACTTCCGCCACAAATAGCAGTGCCAGATGTAATAAGATGACCCAACTTTAGATCCAGCTTTAAAATTTTTGCAAGGGATAGTCCTAGTAGTAGAGTAAACAAAATAGAAAAGAAGGTGATTCCCAGTCCTGCTATACTGGTTTGAATGGTTTCTTGGATAAACATACCAAAGCCTAGGCCAACAATGGAGATTTTTAAAAAGTAATCAATTAATCTATGACTGTAACTTTTAAAAGGGTTGCCAAACAAAAACGAATAACACAGGCCCAGCAGTAGTGCTATAGGACTGCTTAACTGCCCCAATAATCCAAGTGAAACAATACATAGGTAGATTCCTTTTATAAAATATACTTTCATATCGGTACAATTTAGAGATACAAAAGTAGAGTGTGTTTATAACTAATTTGTATATTAAATAATTATTATATATAACTAATAGTTATAATTCTGTAGAATGGATTTTTGAATATGATCCATGGTGGTTGAAAGGTACCCGGTTCTTTTTGCTAAATAAAACCACCTTTCTATGCTGGCATTTTTAATATCTATTACCTTAAGCCTGTTCTGGGATAAATCTTGAATAATTGAATGTATTGAAACCAGGGCAAAATCTTGGGAGTTGTAGAGGTAATTCTTCATAGCTTCGGTGCTGTTCAATACAACAACTGTGTTTAGGCTTTCAATCTTTTCATTGGAAAGAAAGTTATCTATTATCTTTTTGGTCCCAGAGCCCTTCTCGCGTTCTATTATCGGGATATTTTTTAATTCTTCAAGACGGATACTACTTTTTTTAAACGAGTTGTTTGCTGCATTGGTGACCAGAACAATTTCATCTTTAATTAATTTTTTAAATTCTAGTTTGGGATTTGAAATGATACCTTCTGTGATTCCGAAATCGATTTGCTCATTCATGATCAGCTTTTCTATGTTTTCAGAATTATCGCTGGTAATGTTGAAAGTTGTTTCAGGGAATTGAACTCTGATCTTTGCGATTATTTTTGGAATTATATAATTGGAAAAGGTTGTACTCACCCCGAACGAGATCGATCTTGGAAAAGGCTCGTTTTTAGTAATGAATTGCTCTTCCATTTCCGAATAAATAGATAGTATTTTGTTCACATAAACCAGAAATGACCTTCCTTCCTTTGTTAATTCAATAGAACTTCTTTTACGGACAAAAAAGGTGGTTTTATATTCTTCTTCCAAGGATTTAATGGTTTTGGACACGGCCGGTTGCGAAATATGAAGATGTTCGGCAGCCTTGGTAAAGTTTAACTGATTGGCTACAGTTTTAAATATGTGCAATTTGGTTCTCATTCGGCTTTTTCAAAGGTATCCAGAATCTTGTTATGCCTCCGGCTTGTTAAAAAAATCCCAGTCGACCGTCGATTATTAATAGATGACAACCAGAAGAGAATGGGAAATTGGGGGAGAACTAACATTTTTGGGAAAATAAACATTAAAATCGAGAATAAGATAAAGACTTTACGAACCATAGGTGTATTGATCAATGTCCAAGGATTGAGATTTGTGTGGTGAAAAAATCAAAAGAAATGCTATGGTTTTGCCAATTACATTGGTTTAGGAGTATCCAAACAACCATTCTAGTGGTGGTTAACGTTTGCCTAGCAGACTAAAGTTATGATGTTGTGTGGCGGTGTAGAAATCATTGAAAATATGGTTCAATGGGTGTCCAATGCTGCATGCACGTATGCCCAATGTGGTGTAGGCCTTTATAAATTTATCACTAAGACGCTGGACCAGTTCGGTGGCTTCTTGGTGGAGGCCCAAGGCAAAGGGTTCCGTTATTTTGTCGGAGTTGGTTACCATCTTATGGACTTTCATAGCATACCTGTGGCATATGTTGTTACTTTTTAGGATTATCTGTTGGAACTCATCCAACAAATGATTGGGGCCATTACTTTTAAGGGATTCGCTCAAAAAATGTTCTGCCATACCTATATAGTTGACCCAAAGGGTCAAATCTGCAAAAACCGTAAAGGGCGTCCTAAAAATGGAGTGAGGCAAGCGTAGTCGATCATATGTAAAGCAATATTTTTCATCAATCAATATGGAGTCAACGCTAAAGGAATGGGTAGCCGTGGCCCGAAGCCCGATGGTATTCCAATCTTTGATAATTGCTACATCCTGCCTGTTCAACAAAAAGGATCGAATTATTGGCGCCCCATCCTTACAAAGAACATCCTTGCCCTCTTTCTGAACTTTTGCGTTCAAAGTAAAATGAGTCAAATATGGTGCCCCCGTCGCATATTTCCATGTTCCGTTAAGTACGTAGTTATTTCCATTTATTTGAGCAGTTCCTGTAGCTCCGCCACTCCCACCAAAACAGATAGGCGTGGTCGATTTGTTGAAGATCGTTTCGGCCACATCGTGGTTCAGGTTTCCGATAAAAAAATTGGCTCCGCTGCAAAGGGTTACCGTCCAACCCAAACTGCCATTGGCCCTAGCCAATGATTGGAGCATTTTTAACCCATTGGGCAAGGACATTTCCAGCCCGCCAAATGATTTGGGCACCCAAATGTTCCATAGGTTGTTCTTGCCTATCCACTCCAGAACGTGTGGGGAGAGTTCATCTCCGAAACAATGCATTTCTTCAAGCTCTTGCAAATCTGTTACTTTCATCTTTCTCTAAAATTCGTTTCCATTTAAGGTACCCCGATATGGCCACTGCGAACAAAAATGCAGTAAGTCCGGCATAGATATACAATTCCTTATAGATCAATAGGGGTATGGATATAATATTGCTAATGTTGAGATATATCCAATTTTCTATTTTTCGTTTGGCCATCAACCACATCCCCGACCAGGCAAAAGCGACAACAATGGCATCCCAAAAAGGTACATCCGAATCGGTATGCTGGCTCAACCAGTAGGCCATTATCGCAAAACACCCCATGGCAATGCTTATTGCAATGCTATGTTCTTTGCGATTGGAACTGGAAATAGGGGTTTCCATTGCCTTTTTGCCCAGTTTCCAATAAAACCACCCATAAATGCTCATGATCAAATAATAGAGGTTCAAAAGTATGTCTGCATATAATCTGGATTGGTACAGGACCCAGATACTGATAAGAATGGCAACAATGCCAAAAAGATAATTGTGAACATTGTTTTGCCGGGCCAAAAGCACTTGTACCACGCCAAAACCGGTGCCCAGCCATTGCAATAACACTATTTCGGAGAAAAGTTCCATTTTTTTGGGTTTACTTTTAAAATGAGGTGCCCAAAAAACGGAATACAAGTCAAAACTGACCTTGCCGTACTCCCTACGCCAGCATTACCTGGATCAGGTGCGAAGCATTTGCTTCCGGGTATAATCTCAGCCCAAAGTGGGCACCCCATGATACTGCGAAGATATCATTATTTATGGTCCAATTAAAAATCAATTTCGGGCAAATGCAGGAAAAGCTATCGTTGCTGTTGGATTTGGACGTTCACCATCATCCTATTTTACAGAGACTAGGAAAATTATAGTTCAATTTAATTTGTTCTTTTCTTTAATCTAGCAATCACTGGAATTGTATAGATGAATTGTTCCGCTCTGGATGTATTGTTTAGTGTAAGCTATATTTCACCTTGAATTCATACCACTTCACTTATTTGAACTACTGGCTGGGTATTGGTGAAATTGGGAAGGTCGGCCAAGATTTTTTCGGCCATTGGCACAAAGGAATTTTGAAATGCTTCTTGGGAGGTAAAGACAAGATTGGCAATTACTACATAGGGAGCAGTTTGTTCCGGGCTTGCACCGGATAACCCAAGGTTTATATCGGATGCTATTATCGCTTCGCCCAATAGGTCCTTTAATAAGTTGCTATGTTGGTTTATATAATAGTCCTTATCAAATAATGTATTTGGACTGTTGGGGTACATTACGGTCAACTTTATCATAATCGAATTGTTTTAATATGCGATAAACCTTCCGATGTGCCGGAAAGTTTATCGCAATACATAAAAATAGGGTACTATAGGGCTATGAAACTACATTTTCTTTGGACCAGGCAAACTTTTCAAAAGCAGCGTCTACAGGAGTATTGGCAATATGATTGGTATAATTGCTAATTACTTTTTGCGATAGTCCCAATATGATTTCCAAAACATGTTGCTCCCCATATCCCGCGGCATAAAATGTTTGTAGATCTTCGGGTGTTACATGACCACGATTTCTTACAATGGTCAGAGTCATGGTTCTCAAAGCTTCTAGTTTATCATCCTTTAGCGGAGTCTCATTGCGTAAAGCCTCGGTGATGTTATCATCGACCTTCATCATTTTGGCGATTCCGGTATGGGCCGGTACGCAGTAATGGCAAGCATGTTCTACATTGATGGTCTGCCATACCACCGTTAATTCTTCCTCGTTGAACGAAGTTTGGGTAAAAAGCTCATGCAGGGTTTGGTAGGCTTCCAGTATTTTCGGGGCTCCTGCCAATACGCCATGTAAGCCTGGGATCATTCCATAGGCTTTCTTGGAATTTTCCAATAGGGGTTTGCTGTTTTCTGGAGCTGTTTCAATGTTGTGGACTTTTAAAGTTGTCATAATTCGAATTTTTATTGTTTTACTTAATTAATTTTCGCGCTCCTTTGCGCATTTAGTTATTATTAGATCCATTGTTACTTTAGAGGGCCTTTCGGTTCCAAATGGAGACCACATTTTTTTTATTTCTGGATAACCTTTTGTAATTAAAAAGCTAAAGTCAATTTTTATGGATGAAGCTTTGTTTTAATGTCCGAATAGGGAGTTTATTTAAACTAAACGAAAGGTTAGATATGTTGCAAAAAAAATGTCAGTGATCTTTGAATATATTCTCTATGTAATGTTCCAATTGCTCGGCGTTGAACACTCTGGTGGCCGAGGATAGTCCAAACATGGCAATAAGCAAATAATCCGCTTCGCTGTTGAGTGATTCTTGGGATTTGGAGGTGTCCTGTTTTAGGACCGAGATGAATACTTGCCTAACGCGCTCCATAAAACTCGACAGTGAATCCTTGATTTGAATGTCCGCATTTTCACCTATTTCATTGGCCGTATTTGTTATCAAACAACCCTTTCCAAACTCTGTTTCTTTACTGAATTGAACAAAATCATAGAAATATTGTTTAATGCCCAACATTCCCGAATCAGATTTCTCCAACTTAACCAATAAAGTGTTCAATTTAGTTTTATACCGTTTCAAACTTTCTAGGAACACTCCAGTTTTGCTGCCAAAACTGGAATAGATGGAAAATTTGTTTATGCCCATTTCCTTTTCAAGCATTTGCATAGATGTTGTTTCGTAGCCGTTCCGCCAGAATAAATTCATGGCTTTATCGATTACTTCTTGCTCATTATATTGTTTTGTTCTTGGCATTTGATATTTAACTACGCTACAAAACTAAATAAACGGTTAGAAATAAAAAATAGTTTAACGAAACTTTTGGAGTTTGCATCCCCGATGACTTTTTAATTTTTATAGGTTAATTTTAAACCAGATTTACAGCAAGCCAAGAACTGGATCTTTTTTAACATCATATCAATAGGATGTATTTGAATCAACTTAAAGATTATCTGTGTAAATACGAAAATTTTGATGAAGAGGAAATTCAAGTGATATATGCAAACTGTCATGTTGAAAACTACAAGGACAAGCAGCATTTATTGGAACAGGAACAGGTTTGTGAATATAACTTTTTTATCCTAAAAGGGTTAGTTCGAAAATATGCCATAGATGATTCTGGCCAAGAAAAGGTCCAGGGTTTTGGCATTGAAAATTGGTGGGTAACCTCTTTGGAGAGCTTTGTTGAGCAAAAACCGTCCAGACAAGCGATTCAATGTTTGGAGCAGACTGTGGTACTACGGATCTCATTTGAGGATTTGGAAGAACTGTACCATAAAGTACCAAAGCTTAACAGTGCGTTTAGGAAGATTTATCTCAATATGCTCATTGCTATTCAAAAACGAGACGAACTCTATATGAGAACAAAACGTGAGACCCGGTATCAATCATTATTGGATAATATACCCCAAATCTTTCAACGTGTACCACTCTATATGATAGCATCTTATCTGGATATAACCCCAGAATATTTAAGTGCGATCAGAAAAAATCAAAAGTTACGTTCTTAAGAAATCTTAAGGAGTTGGAGCTGTCTTCAGGGTTATTTTTGCTCCATAAATAATATACTTATGGAACGAATTAGTTATCAGGATATCCCTTCCGGGATGTTCGAAAGTTTAATGGCAGTCGAAGCTATAATCAATAAATCCACAATTGATTTTAAACTTTTGGAATTAATGCGCCTAAGAGTAGCGCAGTTGAACGGTTGTGCTTATTGTGTAGATATGCACTACAAAGAACTTAAAAATTCCGGTGAGTCCGAATTGAGGCTCTCCTCCTTGTGCGTGTGGCAGGAGACCCCTTATTTTTTAGAAAGGGAACGGGTGGTACTCGAATTTACGGAGGAGGTAACCAGCGTACAGGGAAGTTCAATTTCGGACAAACTGTTTCAGGCTTTGTTGGGACACTTTGATAAATCGGAAATTAGTTTGCTCACATTGGCAGTAGCTCAAATAAACACTTGGACACGATTAATGAAAACGTTTGGATTTACACCAGGTAATTACCAATTGAACACCGATAAAGCCAATAAGAAGTAGGGTTTAAGAATGGAAGGAAGGAGGAAAAGGCGTCTATTCCTTAAAAAGGAACAATGGCTGCTCATGTAGAAGGTCAATCGATTGTTTAAAGACAACGGTCGATTGACTTCCTCCCTAAAATTAGAGGTCGATCATAACCAAATAGTCCGCGCTATTAAATTAATAATATGGTCCATGAGCTTGTCCTATCATATTTTGTGAGAAAAGCAATTTAACTGATTTTAGTTGGAATAATTCAGTAAAAGAGATTCTGTTTGTTAATTTAAGTTGATAGCAATTTAACATTTACTATTTTACCTTTGTACTTCTTAAAACAAATTTGGCGTGCAAGAAAATTATGGCCTCTTAAGACAACATTTTGAGGAAATCGTTGACCTAACGGATGCGGAATGGGAGCAAATAGCGCCTCATTTTGAGTACCGGAAATTAAAAAAGCACCAATTTCTAATCCAAACAGGTCAGCCAGTAGAATGTGAATTTTGGATTATCAATGGTTTGGTAAAATCGTATGCTATAGACCAAAAGGGAAACGAACACATTTTACAGTTTGGTATGGAGCAATACTGGGTTAGCGACTATTTCGCTTTTCAACACCAATTACCGGCCACCATCTTTGTAGATTGTATAGAAGATTCCGAATTCTTTTGCCTGTCCTTAGAAAGTAGGGAATCCATTTGCCAGCAAATCCCCGCCATAGCCAATTTTTATCGGATTAAATCCAACAATGGGTTCATTAACCTGCAACAACGCATTCTGTCCCTTTTAACCTTATCCGCAGAAGAACGGTACGATGAGCTGTTAAACAAACTCCCCAAATTATTACAACGGGTACCTAAAAAATTGATTGCCGCCTACCTAGGTGTTTCCAGGGAAACTTTGAGCCGTTTTAAAAATTAGATTTTGTGATGTATATCACTTTTATGGGTTGTGCTACCTCACATTAAAATGGTGATATACCTCCTCGCACAGCCTTTTGTTTTCACCAACCTTTGTCCCATAAAATTTAAGATAAAGAAAATGAAAACAAGAATTAACACAACAGTGGCAATGCTACTATTTGCCCTAATGGGAACGGCACAACATAACAATAAGACTACAAAAGTCTTGATGGTACTGTCCAGTCATCAAGAATTGGGAGATACGGGCAAGGAAACGGGCTATTACCTAAGTGAGGTAACCCACGCCTACGAAGTTTTTGAGGAGAATAATTTCGACATTACCTTGGTAAGCCCAGAAGGAGGGAACCCTCCGGTAGATGGTTTTGATTTAGAAGATCCGGTGAATAAAAAATACTGGAACGACACCACTTTTCAACAAAAACTAAAAAACACCCTAAAACCTTCAAAAATCAAGGCAAGGGATTATGATGTAATCTACTATGCCGGTGGTCACGGTACCATGTGGGATTTTCCTAACCATAAGAAGTTGGCCAAAATAGCAGCCAGTATTTATGAGAATGATGGAATAGTGGCGGCCGTATGTCACGGACCTTCCGCATTGGTGAACATTCAATTGTCCAACGGTGCCTATTTGGTAAACGGTAAAACACTAAGCGTTTTTACCAATGAAGAAGAAGCCAATGTAGGCTTGGAAAATGTGGTTCCTTTTCTTTTGGAATCAAAATTGGAAGCACGTGGAGCAACCATAGATAAAGCCGATATGTGGCAAGAAAAAGTAAGCGTGGACCAGCGTTTGGTCACTGGTCAAAATCCTGCTTCTGCCAAATTAGCGGCCCAAAAGATTGTGGAACTGGTTAAAGCAACGTACTAAGATGGCTACGGATTCAGCAGTTTTAAACGCAAAGACCGAAAAGAAAAGTCTACCAGCGGCCTTATGGGCATTGACCATTAGTGCCTTTGGTATTGGAACTACAGAGTTTGTTATCGTGGGCTTGTTGCCCACGGTAGCCAACGATTTAAACACCTCTATTTCCTCAGCGGGATTGTTAGTGAGTTTGTACGCTTTGGGAGTGGCCATTGGTGCACCAGTATTAACGGCATTGACCAGTAAAATAGCACGCAAACGGTTATTGATCGGTATTATGCTGTTATTTATTATCGGTAACGGATTGGCCACCATTGCGCCTAGTTTTACATTATTGATATTGGCACGAATCCTAACCGGGTTTGCACATGGGGTCTTTTTCTCCATTGGCTCTACTATAGCGGCCAGTTTGGTACCAGAAGATAAAAGGGCTTCTGCTATTTCTATAATGTTCGCCGGGCTTACGGTAGCTATTGTTACGGGCGTGCCTTTGGGTACGTACATTGGCCAAAACTTTGGGTGGCGTGCCACTTTTATAGGTGTTGCCATTTTAGGGGTTATCGGGGCCTTGGCCAGTTACTTTTTGGTTCCTTCAAATATTAAAAAATCACCGCCCTTACGTTTGGTAGATCAGCTAAAAGTGCTCAAAAACCCTTCTATTCTGTTGGTGTTGGCCATTACGGCACTTGGTTATGGCGGTACGTTTGTAACCTTTACCTACTTGGCGCCTTTGTTGGAAGAAGTTACCGGATTTTCCGCAAGTATGACCAGTGTTCTACTATTGGTCTACGGTATAGCCATAGCCTTGGGCAATATTATTGGGGGTAAGGTTTCCAACAAAACCCCGGGAAAAGCCTTAATGGTCATGTTTGCCTTGCAAGCCGTGGTATTAGTGGTACTATACTTTACGGCAAACAGTCCTATTTTGTCCATAGTAACTTTGTTTTTTATGGGAATATTGGCCTTCTCCAACGTACCCGCACTGCAATTGTATGTGGTTAAAATGGCAGAAAAATACCTGCCGGGCACAGAAGATGTAGCCTCGGCATTGAACATTGCGGCTTTTAACGTGGGGATAGCTATTGGTGCCTATGTTGGCGGATTAATAGTAGAATCCACATTGGGCGTAGCAGCAACGCCATGGGTAGGGAGTATACTTGTGGTGGTAGGCTTTATACTTACACTGGCTTTATATAAAAAAGAAAAATTATAAACAGATGCATACATTATTATTTAAACATAACAATCAAATGCCCATTTTAGGGCTTGGTACCTTTCGTTCTGAACCCAAAGAGGTTTATACCGCTGTTTTGGAAGCCTTAAAAATGGGGTACAGACACATAGACTGTGCGGCAGCCTACGGAAACGAAAAAGAAGTGGGCGAGGCGATTGCGGAAGCCATTGATTCTGGTGTGGTAACCAGGGAGGAACTGTGGATTACCTCCAAGCTTTGGAGTGATTCTCACGGGAAGGACAACGTACAACCGGCCTTAGAAAAAACGCTGAAAGACCTACAGTTGGATTATTTGGACCTCTATTTGGTCCATTGGCCTGTAGCCTTTAAAAAAGGAGTTGAAATGCCAGAGAAGGCAGATGAATTTATTCCTTTGGAAGAAGTGCCATTGACAGATACCTGGGCCGGTATGGAAGCAGCTTTGGAAAAAGGACTGGCCAAGCATATCGGTGTCAGTAATTTCAATACCCAATATTTGAACGCTCTTTTGGAAACGGCAAAACATAAGCCAGAAGTCAACCAAATCGAGGTACACCCGTTTTTGCAGCAAGATACCTTGGTAGATTTCTGTAAACAAGTGGGTATTCACCTAACGGCTTACGCACCAATTGGTTCTGGCGGGGCAGAAGATGATGACCTTAACCTTTTTAAAAATGGGGTGCTTCTGGAAATTGCCCAGGCCCATGGGATGACAGTGGCGCAAGTAGCCTTAAAATGGGGCATACAACGCGGTATTTCGGTAATACCAAAATCTACCAATGTGTCCCGATTACAAGAAAATTTGGATACCCTAAAATTTGAATTGAGCGCTTCGGATATGGAGAAGATCGCAGCCCTTAACAAAGACCATCGTTTTGTGGATGCAAAATTCTGGGAAGTTGAAGGCGGCCCGTATACTGCAGAGGAAATCTGGAACGCTTAATTAAAAAGTCAGGGGTCGTTCTGCGGCCCTTGGCTTAAAAAAGAATTGCTATGAAAAATTTTGACAAACTATACCAACCCGGTAAAATGACCTTGGGAATAGAATTTCCGCTAGATAACGATTGGTCCTTGGAAGGGGATAAAAAACGAAGAGAAACGGGAAGGCCTTTCGGTATTCCGGATATGACAAATCATTTGGAGTTGGTACAACAGGCAGATGCTGCTGGTTTTGCATCGGTTTGGGTGCGGGAAGTACCGGTTTACGATCCCAATTTTGGGGATGGCGCCCAGTTGTTCGATACTATTGGTTATTTGGGCTATTTATCCGCGGCTACCCAGAATATATTGTTGGGAACGGCCGCTATCGTTTCACCTTTACATCAACCCATACATTTGGCAAAAGCCGCCGCAACCATTGAAAATTTAAGCAAGGGTAGATTGCTGTTGGGTTTAGGGCTTGGGGACAGGCCCGTGGAATTTCCTATGTATAAAATAGCCTATGGGGAACGCCCCGAATTGTTTCGGAAGCATTTAAAAATTATGCAAGAGGCTTGGAAATTGGTAAGCGATTTAACCGAGTTTTATCCCTTTTTAAACCCGGGTGTGGACGTTTATCCCAAACCCCAGGACCCAATTCCTTTGGTGGTTGCCGGCCACTCGGGACAGTCCATAGATTGGATTGCAAAAGAAGCGAACGGGTGGTTCAATTATCCCAGAACACCAGAAGAAACCTATTTGCAGCAAAAGAAGTGGTGCGAAGCCTTATACGATAACGACCAAGCCTGCAAACCCTATATTTCTGCCTTTCATTTAAACCTACTTACGGACGACAATGCCGACTTTAGACCACATCGGTTTGGAGGTGCCATAGGGATAAACAAGCTTACGGAATTACTGAAACGCTACGAAGAAGCAGGGGTAAACCACATGGCGTTGCACTTGCGAAAATCGGACACTCCGGTTAAAGAAGCATTGGATAAAATAGCGGAAATAGTGTTGCCGTCGTTTAACGGTGTTTTGGTGTAAGGGTTCAAGGAGTAAAGGGTTGTCGAAAAAAATGCTAAATAATTCTTAATCCGTGATTTGTTTCATTATTTCCCTTTTTTGTGTAAGTCTGTCACAAACACCTACCCATACCTTTGTATCATCATTAAAATAATAATTCAAAAACATTCTTATGAGTTTAGAAAATAACATTAAAGGAAAAGTAGTAGTAATTACAGGTGCCAGTAGTGGACTGGGTGAAGCTACCGCACGTTATTTAGCTGCCAAAGGGGCACACGTTGTATTGGGTGCTAGAAGAGAAGATCGTTTACAGACCATTTCGGAAGAAATCAATTCCAAAAACGAAGGTAAGGCGGCATACATTGCAACAGATGTGACCAAAAAAGAAGACGTGCAAGCTTTGGTGGACAAAGCAGTAAGCGAATTTGGTAAAATTGACGTAATGGTCAACAACGCTGGTTTAATGGCTATAGCACCCATGAGCGAGGTGAAGGTAGATGAGTGGGACCGTATGATAGACATCAACGTTAAAGGTGTATTGTACGGGGTAGCAGCTGCTCTGCCAATTTTCCAAAAGCAAGAATCCGGGCACTTTATCAACCTATCTTCCGTAGCAGGAATAAAAGTATTTGCACCGGGGGGTACGGTATATAGTGGAACCAAATTTGCCGTTCGAGCCATTTCAGAAGGACTGCGTGCAGAAGTAGGAGGTAATATCAGAACCACTTCCATTGAGCCAGGTGCTGTTGATTCCGAGTTGAAACACGGAAGTAGCCATAAAGAGAGTTCTGAAATGGTAGACAATATGTACGAGACCATTTCTATTCCTGCCGATTCTGTGGCCAGAACCATTGCTTTTGCCATTGAACAACCAGCAGATGTAGACGTGAACGAAATTGTGTTGCGACCAACTGTACAAGACTTTTAGTCTCAAGTCTTATTCGTAAGGTAATTTAGAAATACTGGACTGTAGTGCTATCTTTGGTACTACAGTCTATTTTAGTTTTTAAGGGATGACGCATTTTAAAAGTTTAAAGGAATTCAATCATTATGTTGGGTACACCGCTCCAAAAAAGGAGTTGATCGATGTGGTAAAGTATGACGAGTTTGAAAATCTACGTTTAAAAAGTGAACCCATCACCACAGATTGGTATATGATGGCCTTTAAACGCAATGTGACCGGTCTGCACTGCTTTGGAAGTACGGAGTTCGATCGGGATGCCGCCTTCTTATATTTTGTAAAACCGAACCAAGTTTTTGAATGGGATGCCACAGAACCTTGGAAGGGCTACCATATGCTCATTTCCCCTGTGCTATTGCAGGAATACAATATTGATTTTAGCTTTTTTCAGTATGAGATAGGGGAGGCCTTGTTCCTAACCGAAGATGAGCAGCAACAGTTGGAAACCCTTTATGAACAAATTCTAACGGAATACAAAAAGGACACCTACGAGCTGGATTTGCTCATTGCTTATAGTAACCTCATTTTCACCTACATTGGTAAATGCTATAAAAGACAGTTTGAAACCAGACAACCCTTGTACAATAAAGTGGTGATGACCTTTAAAAAGGAGCTGAACAAATATTATTCGGACGGAAATACCCAATTGCCATCCGTGAATTATTTTGCTGAAAAATTGAACCTTTCCGTAAACTATTTTGGTGATTTGATCAAGCACCATACTGGCAAAACGGCATCCGAGCTTATACAGGAAAAAATCATAATCGAAGCGAAACATCAATTACAGAGCTATGACAAATCCATTGCGGAGATTGGATACAACCTAGGATTCGATTATCCCACTTACTTTTCGCGATTGTTTAAAAAGCATACCGGGGTAACACCATCTCAGTATAGGGGGTAGAATGTGTTTAACGCTTTAACCGCACCTCTTTCTCTATACCCAAACGCTTCATTTTGGCAAACAAGGTTTTGGCATTCATGTTTAAAATGTTTGCCGCACCTTTGTTTCCACTCACACGCCAATTGGTATAATTTAGCACATCGATAATGTAATCGCGTTGCATGGTTTCGAACGGTTTAAAATCTTCTGTTGGAATAAAATTATCAGTTTTCGGTATCCATTGTCCAGGATTCAACGTAGTACCATTTTCAATAATTACGGCACGTTCAATCAAATTTTCCAACTCACGAATGTTGCCCGGAAAGTTATAAGCCATTAAGGCTTCAACCGTTTTTTTCGATAAGCGTTTAAATGCTTTGCCTGCTTTTGCCGAATATTTTTCTAAAAAGTATTGTGCCAACATAGGGATGTCCTCTTTTCTGGCGCGCAAAGGAATATTATGAATAGGAAATACATTTAGGCGGTAATATAAATCTTCGCGAAACGTTCCTTCTTTTATCATGTCTTCCAAATGCCTATTGGTGGCTGCTACTACACGAACATTTACTTTTATAGTTTTATTGCCACCTAATTCGTCAAACTCACCTTCCTGTAATACACGTAGCAGTTTTGGTTGTAGATCAATCGGCATTTCACCTATTTCATCTAAAAAAATGGTACCACCATCGGCTAACGAGAATTTACCGACCTTATCGGCAACAGCACCTGTAAACGCCCCTTTTTTATGCCCAAACAATTCACTTTCAATCAGCTCTTTAGGTAGGGTGGCACAATTAATTTTAATCAGTGGCCTGTCTTTACGCATACTGTTATTATGGATAGCACTGGCGAGTAATTCTTTACCTGTTCCAGATTCACCGGTGATTAAAACAGTAGTATCGGTAGGAGCAACTTGGTCTACTAATTGCAAGACTTTCTCATAAGCCTCACTGGTACAGATAATGTTATTGAAATTGATTTTACTGTTAATCTCTTCTTGTAAATACTCGTTTTCATTTGCTAATCGATCTTTCAGGGATTTGATTTCTTCCAGCGCCTGGAACAGTTCCAAGTCTCTTACCTTCCGCTCGGAAATATCCCGGATTATGGCGCAATTATAGTCTTCATTGTTGTAGCGTAAATGATTGGCTGTGATGTCCACAGGAAATTTGGTGCCATTTTTTCGTACGGCAAGCCATTCAAACCGGATGGACCCCTTTTCTACCACATCATTAAAATGATTTTCCCACCATTCTTTGGTAATCCCAGGGTCTAGATCAAAAATGGAAGCATTGTTTAATTGGCTCTCGTTAAATCCCAATTGTGCTTTTGCGGCCTTGTTGTGATGAAATAGGGTGCCATCCTTTTTTATAACATAAACAATATCTTCGGCATTACCAATAACTTCTTTATAGAGCTGTAGGTTGTTTTCCTTGAGTTGCTGTTCTGTGACATCTTGGTAAACTCCAATGAGCTTATAAATTTTATCTCCTTTTAAGACGGGTTTGGCCACGCACCTCATAAATCGAGGAGGATTATGTGCAGTTTCCAACACTTCATCGTATGCTTCGCCTTTTCGTATGGCATTGCTCAACAAGGATTTAATATGCTCGGGGTCTTTAAATTGATGAATGATTTTTGGAGGCGTAAGGTCATCTACATTCTGTGCCTTGAACATTTGTAAAGCTTCGGATGTGGCTACAATGGAACCATCTTGAAGGTTGAGCTCCCAACCACCGACATGGGCAATGGTCTGGGTGTTGTCCATTAACTTTTGATAGAAACTTGATTCCGAAATATCGTTGACAATGGCACAAATTAATTTTTTTCTGTTATTTGAGAAAAATTGAGCAAAAACCTCTACTTCGTAATATTTGCCGCTTTTGTTTTTATGGGTTTCCTTAAATCGATGAATTCCTTTTTTTTGGACCAATTCCCAGTGTTTTTTCCAACTTTCCGGTGAAGATGTGGGGTTAATGTCAAAAATGGAAAGCCTTGTTATTACGGACTTGTTGTACCCTAACCGGTTACAAAACTTAGTATTGGCATATACAATTTTACCGTTCTCGTCCATCCACATCACTTCATAGGGCAAGGTCTCTACCAACCACTCTTTTATCTCTAAACTCTCTTGATTCTTAGCCATAAGCTCCATTTTAAGCACTAAAAAAGTACAATATATTTCTCATATATAAGAATATTCTCAAAAATGAGCATAATGAAAATAGAATATTTTTTTGTAAAACACTGTTATTCAGATATTTATAATTGCGGCATGCTGTTGGCTTATACCTTGTCAAACAAAAACAATGAATCGCAAAAGTTTTCTTTTAAAGTCAATTGCAGGTACAGGTCTTTCCTTCTTGGGGTTATGAGTGTTGAGCAACACAAAAGAAGATAAAGAACCACCAAACTGGACAAGAGAGAACATCGGTTTTAACCATTTACCAAATAAAGAATACAAAACTATGAACTCAGTAGTACACAAGGCGGACAGTAGGGGAGATGCCAACCACGGATGGTTGCACTCCAAACACACTTTTAGTTTTGCCAATTATCACAATCCAGAGCGTATGAACTTTGGGGTGCTTCGCGTATTGAATGATGATACCGTAGCAGCAGGTATGGGCTTTGGCACACATCCACATCAAAACATGGAAATTATTTCCATCCCCTTGGAAGGTGATTTGGAACACAAGGACAGTATGGACAATGTCGCGGTGATCAAGTCGGGCGACATTCAGGTGTTGAGTGCCGGTACGGGGATTACGCATTCAGAGTACAACAAAAACAAAGACCAACAGGTGAAGTTTTTGCAAATCTGGGTATTTCCCAATAAGGAAAATGTTGCTCCAAGGTATGATCAGATTACGCTGAACACTGCCGATAGAAAAAATCAATTCCAACAAGTATTGTCGCCAAATCCAGATGATGCCGGTGTTTGGATCCATCAAGATGCCTGGTTTAATATGACCGATTTGGACCAAGGAAAATCTCTGACCTACAATTTAAAAAAACCAGGAGAAAACGGCGTGTACGTTTTTGTACTCAAAGGCGATGCTACCGTAAACAATCAAGCTTTAAATCTCAGGGATGGATTTGGGGTTTGGGATGTAAATGAACTCAACATCACGGCAGATTCCAACACCGAATTGTTGTTGATGGAAGTTCCTATGTCACTGTAAATAGAAAATATAATTCATTTTAAATAATAAAAATCAGTTTATGGAAACAGCAGTAAAAACAAATTGGAACATTGATAACGCACACTCTGAAATTGCTTTTAAGGTAAAGCATATGATGATTTCTACCGTAACAGGCTATTTTGAAGACTATAGTGCCTCGGTGGAAACGGAAAATGAGGATTTTAAAGGCGCAAGCTTTTCTTTTACAGCACAAACGGATTCCATCAACACTAAAAATTCCGATAGAGATGCACACTTAAAATCAGATGATTTTTTCAATGCAGAAGCCTATCCTGAGTTAAAGTTTGAATCAAAATCATTTGATGGCAACACTTTAGTTGGAGACTTGACCATAAAAAACATCACTAAAGAAGTAAGTTTGGATGTGGATTTTAATGGAGTGGCAATAGATCCATACGGACAAACCAAAGCAGGCTTCGATATTTCGGGGGCCATAAATAGAAAAGACTTTGATCTTACGTGGAGCGCCGTTACCGAAGCTGGTAAAATAGTGGTAAGTGATACCGTAAAACTACAATTGAACGTGCAGTTTGTTAAAGCATAGCTTGTTGAGTCGTTGGGCCAATAGGATGAAGTTCCTTTTGGTCCAATTTTTAATTTAGAAACACTACTATGTACCTATATTACATTTGCTAGGGGTAAACCTTTTAAAAATACTGCAAAGGCCAAGCACTTATCTTAACCCAAGGGCTTGTGACTGCCCAATCGCAAAATTGGATTACTTCTTCTTAAAAGAAATTGACTTTTCATTATTGTTTGGTCGTAACAGAAGCCAAAAGACGAACCGCAGCAAGGTCTACTTTGTTCTGAGATAATCTAGTCCCGATAAAACAAGTAAATCCAAATAGACCTGGAAAGTTTAAAGTTGAGCGAGCTTAAAACTGCGGCCATAATAGCGATAATAAAGAATACGCTGAGAGGGGAAAAACCGGCCAAATACCAGAAAATAACCAGACAAGCGATCATCTCGGCAGCTGCAAGGGCATAACTTACGAACATGGCCCCAAAGAAAAACCCTGTTTCCCTTTCAAATTTATAATAGCAATGAGGGCATCTTTCGTGCATTTTTGGAATCCTAAAAGGAAATCTTGATTTAGGATGCTGAAAAATATCTCCAGTATTACATTTGGGACATTTGCATTGGAATATATTTTCTACTTTTTTCATCGAAACTTTAATTGATTCAACAAAATTGCGACTTTAGGATACACTCCTGTGTGTGGCATATTCCCATATATTTGTACTATTCGGACATAGTTATGAAAATACCGGTTTTAAATATTCAAAATTTCCGAGAATCAAAACGGATGAACGAGGTGTATGTTAATTCCTTTTCTCGTCATTTGGAGTTTAACCGATGCCTTATCGATAAACCACATAGCCATGATTTTTACTTGTGCGTTCTTTTTTTGGAGGGTACCGGTACCCATGAGGTCGATTTTAAGACCTACAAGATTGGTCCCGGAAGGGTATTCTTTTTAAAACCGGGGCAAACCCATTATTGGAAATTCGATACCAAACCGGAGGGAATCATTTTTTTTCATTCACAAGCCTTTTATAATCTAAGGTTCCTAGGACACTCCCTTTCCATTTTTCCATTTTACGGTTCGCAACAGAATCCCCCAATGCTTAAAGTTCCAACAAGTGAAATACCGGTGTTGCAAATGAAATTTCAGGAGGCAATTGCCGAATATCGTGATAATAGAATGATGCGGGAGATTAAAATCCTAGGCTTGATAAATGATATCTATATCCAACTTTCTCGGATTTATGCCTCCCAAATAGATTTGGATCATATTAACTATACACAAAGCACGGCATTATTGGATCGTTTGGAAATTTTGATCGATAAAAATTTTAAAGAGGAAAAGCTACCTAAATTTTATGCTGAGCAATTGAACATTACCACAAAGCACCTCAATAGAGTGGTAAAGCAAACCGTGAACAAAACAACTACCGAACTTATTTCCGAAAGGGTAGTACTGGAAGCCAAACGGTTAATTGTACACTCCAAACATAATTTGGCAGATGTAGCCTATGCGCTGGAATTTTCCGATTATGCCTATTTTTCAAAATATTTTAAAGCCAGAACAGGAATTACGCCTAAGGCTTTCCAGGAGTCCTACAAATAATTTATTTGAATTAACCGCAATCTTTTGATGGTCGCCCCCCTTGCTTAAAACGGGCTACAAAGGACAAAACCCTAGCGTAAATTGTATTTAACACCTATTTTTTTGGTTTGATGTAACTAATATAAGGTGCTGATGCAGAGGTGATTTCTGGATTTTGGGGCACTAATGGAATACTGTATTTAGGTCTTTTTTAAGATTTTTGGTAAGTATTGCAAATTGTTGTCGACCTATACCATGTTCCACGAACAATACTGAATGGACGGCATATAACTCCAAGAAATGATCAACAAGAAAATGGACCCGAACAATACAGCGCTGCTTGTATTTTCCTTATCCGCTAAGAAGGAAGTAGTGAGGAAGCCCATTGGTGATGGTCATAGGCCGGAAGAACAGGAAGCCTTATTCAATTTACTGATCGCCAACACGAGAAATTTGGCTACGCAATGTGGTGTCGATTTTTATTGGGTAGATGAGCACGAACAAATAGGCAATAATTTTTCAAGCCGTTTTACAAATGCTTTTCAAAAACTGTTTGATGCAGGTTACGATAATGTAATCTCTATTGGGAACGATAGTCCGGATTTGACCACCCAACTTTTACAAGATGCCGTGCATAAGTTGGAATCAAACAAAATGGTACTGGGTCCATCTAAAGATGGAGGTGTTTATTTGATTGGTCTGAGCAAGGAAATATTTCACCACGGAACATTTCTGAACTTCCGTTGGCAAACTTCCTTTTTGCTGGACAGTCTAAAGGATCATATCGACACTCATAAAATAGATGTTGAAATTTTAAGGGAGCTTTCCGATATTGATTCCCGGAAAGATTTGGAGGACTATGCAAAATCTAACCCTACCTCTTTACTGAGCAAGTTATTCAAATTACTGATAGCATCGTTCAATCGCAAATGGAAACGAACTCTTGAAGCAGTTCCATTATCAATACATCTTTCAAATATAGGGTTAAGGGCACCGCCCGTTTTCAATTCTTTTTAGCAGAATATAACGGACAGTAGGTAGAGCTACTGCATAACATCATCAATTAATTTAACCATAAACATATGAGACCAATACTGATTGCAGTATTGCAATGCTATGTGTTTGCCTTGTTTGCACAAGAAAGCACGTACAGCTCCAGAGTGCTGGACGACAATCAATTGCCCATACCCTATGCCGCGGTTTATGAAGAAGGGACTCAAAACTATACATCCACCGACGAAGATGGTTACTTTGAGTTGACAACCTCATCCAAAAAATTTACGCTACAAATTTCTTCCATAGGTTACAGGCCATTGACAGTTCTAGTGGAGGACGGGACCCTGCCACTTACGCTCATTATGGAATCCTCCCAAGAACAACTGGACGAAGTCGTAGTGACCGCGTTGGGAATCGAGAAGGATAAACGTGCCTTGGTATCTGCCGTATCCACAGTAAGTTCGGATAAGTTGGTTACGGTTCCGCAGACCAATCTGGTCAATAGTTTGGCAGGGCAGGTAGCTGGGGTACAGATTACCAATGGTTCCAGTGGTGTGGGCTCATCCTCTAGGATCATAATACGTGGGGAAAACTCGTTGAGTGGAAGCAATCAGCCCCTTTTCGTGGTGGATGGTGTACCGATAAGCAACGAACAAATCACAAGCGACCTTGTAAATAATGGTGCCTTGCAAGAGGTCGATTTTGGTAACGGAAGTTCCGAATTTAGTCCGGACGACATAGAATCCATTTCTGTTTTAAAAGGAGCTGGCTCGGCTGCGCTCTATGGGGCAAGAGCTGCAAATGGGGTAGTCCTGATTACTACAAAACGGGGCAATAGGGCCAAAGGCTTTGGAGTAAGCATCAATAGTAATTTCACCATAGAAACTTTGTTGACCTTACCGGATTACCAAAATGTATATGGATTGGGATCTAATGGGGCCTATGCTTTTCAAAATGGTACGGGTGCCGGAGTTGGTGACGGCGGAATCAGCAGTTATGGCCCAAGATTGGATGCAGGGCTACTGATACCACAGTTCGATAGCCCTTCGGTGGACATCAACGGGAATCCCGTTCGCGCAGGCGACGTGATTTCTCGAACATTACCAGACGGTTCCTTTACACCCATTACCCCAACACCATGGGTGGCCAGACCGGATAATGTCCGCAACTTTTTTGAAACCGGAATAACCTATCAAAATAATATTGCCATTAGCAACACCACCGATAAGGGAAGTACGCGCGTATCCTATAGTAATTTGCGCAATGAAGGCATTTTGCCGAATACGGATCTAAAAAGAGACGGTATTGCATTGAGTGTTGACCAATTTTTGAGCGATAGGCTTAAACTGAGAACTTTTGTAAACTACATTAATACACGAAGTGGCAATAGACCTAATTTAGGGTACGGATATGAGAATGTACTTTATGGGTTTAATTGGACAGGTCGACAGACCAATATTGAATCTCTTAAGGATTATTGGCAAGCGGGACAGACGGGTAGGCAACATTTTGATATTAATTATTTATGGCTGACCAACCCCTATCTTACCCTCTTCGAGAACACCAATAGTTTCACTAAGAATCGGGTTCTGGGCAATGTGTCCGCAACCTACGATTTTTCGAAGCACCTATCGTTAAAGGTACGGGGTGGTTTGGATACTTATAATGATGACAGGGAGTTCCGTCGTGCGGTAAGTACCAATGCCAACCCATTTGGATCTTTTCGAAAGGACAATGTCCGTTTTACAGAATTGAACACCGATTTTTTGTTTACCTATACCAATAGTTTTAACGAAAATTGGAATTATGTTCTAACAGCAGGAGCCAATCGCCTAGATCAAAAAATCAACTATTCCTACGCCGAAGCATCACAATTGGCAATTCCGGAAATATATACCTTGGCCAATTCCAGGGCCCCTTTATTGGGAAATAGCGAAAAGCTGGACAAAAGAATTAACAGTATTTATGGTACGGCCAATTTTGCCTATCAGAACCAGTTATATGCCGATTTCACTTTTAGGAACGATTGGAGCAGTACCCTGCCCACAGGTAATAATTCCTTTGGTTACTATTCCGCGGGATTGAGCTTTATTGCCTCCAATGCATTTGAGCTGCCCAAAGACATTACGTATCTAAAACTTAGGTTTAGTGCGGCATCGGTAGGTAACGATACCGATCCATTTCAAAATACGCAGACCTTTCGGCTAAATGGGAATTATGGCCCCAATTTTAGGGTGACGAACAGAACCGTGCTAAAAAACACCAATTTAAAACCGGAACGTTTGGATGCCTATGAACTAGGCCTCGAAACATGGTTCTTAAATGGAAGAATACAATTGGAGGGTTCTGCCTATCAAAATATCAGTAAGGATCAGATCATCTCAAGGCCCATTTCCAATGCGACAGGTTTTAATAGTTTTAATGAGAACGGTGGGGAGATACGCACGCGCGGGCTCGAGTTGATGCTGAGCGCTTCCCCGGTAAAAACAAACAGTTTTACCTGGAACACATCGGTCAACTTTAGCACTTTTAGGAGTGTGGTTACGGAACTGCCAGATGGGGTAGATCAATTTGTGACGGCTACAGCAAGTGTTTTTAGCGGTAGCGGAGGTTCCAATACCGTATTCTACATAGCCAGAGAAGGCGGACGCGTAGGCGATATGTACGGTACGGGGTTTGTACAGATAGATGGGCAAGATCTTTACGACAGCAATGGATTGCCCGTTCAGGATGCCAATTTGCGCAAACTGGGCAATTATAATCCAGATTTTACCTTGGGCTTCAATAACAACTTTTCTTATAAAAATTTTGACTTTACCATTTTGTTCGATTGGCGGCAAGGAGGCACCATCGTGTCCCGAACCAAGGCATTGGGAAGTACCTCCGGAGTATTGCAGGAAACCCTGTTGGGCCGTGAAGGGGGATCGGAAAGCACACAGTTTGTAGATGGTAATGGCGTAGTGGGAAATGGTGTGGTCAATATTGGGACGGTGGACAGCCCCCAATATGTCCCCAATACTACAGCAGTAGCGGCAAGTAGGTTCAACAATGCATTTTACGATAGAGGGAATGAGGCCAGTGCCCTGTACGATGCCTCTTATGTTAAATTAAGGCAGCTCAGTATCTACTATACCTTTCCCCAGAAAATGTCAAAATCCTTGGGAGTGGAAAACTTAAAGCTTGGCCTTATTGGCAGCAATTTATTATTGTTTACCGAAAATCCGCATTTCGACCCAGAGCTCAATGCGCTCCAAGAGCGCAATATTGTGTACGGCGTTGAGGATTTTTCTTATCCATCCACCAGAAGTTTTGGTGTAAGCCTAAAGACCAATTTCTAAGAAGAAACTATGAAAAATATATCTCTGATTTTAATCTGTATCTGCTTGTCCATTATCAGTTGTACAACGGATTTTGATTCCATAAACGAGAACCCGAACGAGCCGCAAGAGGTAAGCCCGGAGTTTTTGCTGACCAATGTAATTGCAGATTTCAGCAATGAGCATACCTACAATCAAGGTCTAAGACTCAATAACTATTTGGCACAGTTTAATGCAGATATTGAGTTTGAACGCATAGATAGATATGAACTGGGCAGCAATAGCGGATATTGGAATTTGATCTATGGCCTTTTGGCCGATTTGGAATCAATGAAAACCTTGCCAGGGTATAATGATGCCTATGATGGGGTGTGCGAAATTCTTGGCAGTTACCTATTTTCACAACTCACCGATATTTGGGGAGATGTCCCGTACACCGATGCCATACGTTTTTCGGAGGCAAATTTTACACCTGAATATGATACACAAGAGCGTATTTATATAGACCCGGAGAACGGAATTCTTGCCCGACTGGAAAAAGCTGCGGTCAAACTTGAAAATACCACCGAAAGTATCCGTGGGGATATCATGTTCAATAATGATCTGAATAAATGGGTGCTGTTCGCTAATTCACTCCAAGTGCGGTACTATCTCCGAGTAAGCAAGAGAACCTCGGATTTTGACAGACTGCAACAATTGGCCAATGGCAATAAACTTATGGAATCGAATGCCGATAATGCAATACTGCCCTATTTGAGCTCCGCCCCAAACCAGTTTCCCTTGTTCAGTGCATCATCAGGTATTTATCAAGGTCTAAAAATGAGTGAAACGGTGGAACGGATATTAAAAGAATGGGACGATCCCAGGATAGGTGTATTCTTTAACCCTACTCAAGAGAGTCTTCTCAACGGTACACCGGAGTTCAAGGGGATGCCCAACGGATTAAGTACCCAGACAATTAGTGAAATGGGAATTGTACTGAACGATGTGTCCAATATGTCCGATAGGTTTCGGGTGGTTCCCGATGGAGTGGATGCACAGCTCATGTTGTATTCAGAAGTGCAGTTTGCCCTGGCCGAAGCTGCGGAAAGGGGATTTATCACCGGAAATGCCCAAACCTTCTACGAAAACGGTATTAGGGCACATTTTGAATATTACAATGCAGAAATCCCGGGAGATTATTTCACTAGGGAGGTTATTGCGCTCAATGGGAGTATGGACGAGAATCTGGAAAAAATCCTTACCCAAAAGTGGTTGAGTCTATTTATGGTAGGGCACGAGGCATGGTTCAATATCCGTCGTACCGGAATACCGGAGCTCAGACCGGGAATGGACAACTTTAACAACGATAGATACCCATCACGTTATCTGTATCCCGAATCGGAACAAGCAGCCAACAGGGAGAACTATGAACAGGCCGTATCTAGGTTGGGAGGGGATAACATCAATATAAAGAGTTGGTGGGAAATGTAAACTGAACAAAACAATCAAAAATGAAGAGAGTTAATAAATTACCAATACTAATATTTATAATCACAATTAGTGCAACCTTGTCAGTAGCGGCCAATGTTACCCGGGGCAAGGCCAATATCACCGAGCCTTATACAAGGGGTGGGGAGTCCATCACAAAAAAAAGGGTTTGGGTCGATACCGATCTAGCAGTGGGAATGAAAAGGTATCATAGAGATGGGTATAGCGATGTGGACGATGGTTATGCCGTACTACAATTATTCAAAGCAGACCATATTCATGTCGTGGGTATCAGTGCTGTGTTTGGCAATACCAAGATCGATGATGCATTTAGACTTAGCAAGGAAATGGTAAGTGAATTTTCACCATATCCCATTCCCGTGTACAAGGGTGCGGGCGAAAAATTGGATTTGCAGGATATAAGAACGAACAACGCGGTAGAATCCCTGGCAGAAGCCTTGCGTAGGGAGCCATTGACCATATTGGCCATTGGGCCAGCAACCAATGTGGGCTTGTTGTTGCTAAAGTACCCAGAACTGGCACCAAGGATTCAAGAAGTTGTTCTGGTCGCTGGACGTAGGACCGCTACTTCTTATTTTGAAATTGGAAATCCGGTTCGCCACGCTCCTGATCTTAATTTCGACCTAGATAATGATGCTTTCCGTATCCTTTTTCAGAGTGGGGTAAAAGTGGTTCTATGCCCATTTGAAATTTCAAATAAAGTTTGGTTAACGGCCAAGGATTTAGATGATTTGAAAAACGGGACCCCCGGAAATAATTGGCTCTCCGAAAAATCCAGACCATGGTTGCAACAGTGGGTAGATGCTGGAGATGTGGGTTTTAATCCGTTCGATGTGCTGGCCAGCCATTATCTTATTGCGCCGGAAGATTTGGTTATGGAACCCCTTGTGGCACGATTGGAAATCCATAAAAATGATATGAGGGAACAAAAGGGCAACCAGTACTTTAAACAATATCTTTTATGTGATAAAGAAGAGGGATATCCGATTCTTTACTGTTACGATGTTGTTCCCGGATACCATCAAAAATTGATGGAAAGCCTCCTGAAAACCTATGAAAATTAAGTGTAAAAGCAGCATTTTAAATGATTAAGATCACCAAGAATATAAAAGAGCTGGAAGAGTACCTCCATGGACAAAAATGGTTGGGGACAAATGAACATATTACCGCCGTGGAAGTCCCCGGAGAGGGGAATATGAACTTTACACTTAGGGTAAGGACGGATCAAGGCAGCTTTATCCTAAAACAAAGCCGCGATTATGTAGAAAAGTATCCACAGGTTTCGGCACCTGTGGATAGAGCAATGAGGGAGTCCGAGTTCTACAACTTAGTGGCCGACCATAATTTACTAAAACGGCAGATGCCGGCACTCCTTGGGGTCGATGTGAACAATTATGTTCTGAAATTACAGGATTTGGGCGAGGGTGTGGATTATTCATTTCTGTACGAGGAAGCAAGTAGTTTGGATGAGGTTGAATTGCAAGAAATAATTGGATTTGTGGCCGAACTTCATACCAGTGTCCATTTAGGCAAAACTGGCAGATCACTTCCCAATCGTAAAATGCGCAAACTTAACCATGAACACATTTTTATTTACCCATTTCTTAAAAATAATGGGTTGAATTTGGATGATATACTTCCCGGGTTAAATGAAATTGGCAACAGCTTTAAAGAGGATGTGCCCTTATTAAAGAAGGTGGAGCAATTGGGAGAGCGCTATTTAAAGGATGGCAGTGTATTGCTGCACGGGGATTATTTTCCCGGTAGCTGGTTAAAAACAAGTGCAGGTGTTCGGATCATTGATCCGGAATTCTGTTTTTTTGGTGAACCCGAGTTTGAGATCGGGGTAACCTTGGCACACTTAAAATTGGCCGCACAGCCACAAATAATTTTTAACAAAGCTCTTGAAAGTTACATGGACAGGGCGCCACTGCAAAAGGAGCTCTGTTTTCAATTTATGGCTACAGAGATACTTAGGCGTATATTGGGATTGGCGCAACTGCCTTTGTCGATAGGTCTCACGGAGCGCATTGAACTTTTACAAGAGGCTAAGGATCTTTTGATTTGATATATTGAGAAGCCTAACCACCACCAATGATTTAGCATTGTACATTGAAAGAAGACTATCTCTTAATGTACCAAAACATTTTTGGAGTACTTCGACTACTTGTTTAGAAGATGTTTTATCCTTTCGATAAGATCATCTACCGAAGTTAACTGTCCCAATTCCGATGCATTTAAAAGTGTATATAGTTCTCCAGTGTTCTTCTTTACCAAAATAATGGGCAACGGTTTGTTCAGGAGGTCAATATTGACCTCTAGAGCTTTGTCCTTATGTAAAAACCTCTTATTATATGGAATTGTTTCCAAAAATGAGGCCCACTTTTTATTGACTCCCAAATGACCATGGGTTAGTTGGCACAACGAACATGGATAGGTGGATGGAGAAAATATCTTGTGGGCAAAATCACTTACCACACTAAAAACATCCGATTTGGCATTGTAAATAAAAATGATTTCTTGATCAAAGTTTTTCATGATGCTCGATTAATTTTGGGATAGATACCTATGGGACCATGCTGCGATAATTTTGCCCGCATAAAGCGAGTCTTCCTTGTTGGAGAGTAAATGGTCAGCACCATCCAAAGAGATAAAACTTTTGGGATGCTTTGCGGATTGATAGATTTTAGCGGCATTTTCTATGGACACGGTAATGTCCTGCGGTGAGTGCATTACCAATAAAGGCTTTTTCATACTTTGGAGGATCGGGACCATATTTTTATTTTTAATGTCCTCCAAAAATTGCTTTTTAACCTTAAAATCTCGACCTCCAATAGATACCAACGCTTCACCATCCATAAGAATTTGATCTATGTTATCCCTTAACAAATGGGATACATGTTCCGGCTGCGAAGGAGCTCCAATGGTGATCACCGCTTTTAGTTGAGGTAAACGGGCGGCCGCAAAAATAGCGGCAGCACCCCCTAAAGAATGCCCAATAAGCATGGAAGAGTACTCGTAATGTTCACGTATATGGGCGGCCATATCCTCAAGATCCTCTACGTTAGAAGAGAAATTGGTGTTTTCAAATTCACCTTCGCTATCACCCAGACCGGTAAAATCGAACCGAACAACAGCAATACCACTTTTGGTCAAAGCCTTACTGATATTCCTGACGGCAGTAAGGTTTTTGTTGCAGGTAAAGCAATGGGCAAACAAGGCATAACCCAATATGGGCGAAGTTAACGGTAACTCCAATTTTGCCGATAATGTATGGCCTTGCCTATTTTTAAATGATATCTTTTCCAGTTTCATGTATGTAATGGTCGGATGAATTCGAAATTCCTTCCATAATGGGTCGGAACAGCTAATTAAACCTATACTAGTTGGGCTGCGGTCTTATTCACGGCTTCCGCTTTTAAGATATTTAAGGCTCTTGTTGTAAAAAAAGTTTAACTCTTTGGCATCTGCACCGAACCATCTTTTTGCATAAATCCGCAAATGTAGCCATTGAAGCTTCCAAACCCCTATGTTGTTGTAGTGTCTCGCCGAAGTAACAATGGGTTCGTTGACCACTTTGAACCGGGTATTTTTGTAGATTCTTTTTATGAGCTCAATATCCTCATAAACTTCATAATCCTCATTAAAGCCGTTCAGGGTATAAAATAGGTCATGGTCCATAAAAAGGGACTGATCACCTCCTCTACAAGATATATGATTGACCGCAGTTGCCCACCCCATGAGTTTTAGCCACCAGTGATCACTATCAAATTGAAGCCTAAAACAACCGGCCCTGATGTTTTTGTTTACAAGGAGTACCTCATAAATTGCCCGGTCATAATATTTTGGGGGGAAACTATCAGCATGTAAAAAGTAGAGAATGTCTCTCTTGGCAATATTTGCACCGGCATTCATCTGCCTGGCCCTCCCTTTTTTGGATTGTACATATCGGATATTCGAGTATCCGGTCAGTTGCACTCCAATGTCATCACTGCTTCCACCATCGACCACAATAATTTCTCCTACATAGCCAAATGCATTGGCATTAAGATGGTCGATCAATTTGCGGATTCCCTTGGATTCGTTGAGAACCGGAATAATAATACTGATCATAACAAGTTTTGTTACCTACCGTTCAGGTTCCAGTCGTATTCCAAATAGCTTACTTTGGCATCCTCGGCAATATTTACATTGGTGTAGGTATTTATGTAAGCTCGTATGTCACCGTCCAAGAAATCGTTCTTGTACCACTTAAATATTTTAGAGAGTTCTAAATGGTCTTTTTCAATTCGATTTCTATCAGATTCAATGAATTCGTAAGTAGCGCGTTCCAACTGTTCCTCCAGAGTTTCGGGCAGGTAGACCTCGTTCAATAGTTTTGGGCACGAAGCCGACGCACAATTTATCGCAAAATGAATCCTTGGTTCATCCATTTTTCGAAGGATCTCGTGCTCAAGGTCTCCCAAAGAGATCATATTACCCCCTAGTGGGATTAATTTTTGGTCCCATGGTTGGTTGATTTTTTTGATACTGCTGGTGGGATAATTATCCAAAATCAATAAAACCGTATAGGAATTGTACAGGTTAATGTAATAGGACAGTTTTGCATTTCTGCTCCAATTTCCGGAGGGTTGTTTTTCTTTCAGGATGTTTACATAGGATTCCAAAACGTGCTTTTCTTTTAAGAGCCCGCTATAGTCAACTTGCCCTGTATCGTCCACATACTGTTGCAATAAGAACTGCCAAAGCGTATGGTCTGGGTAGTCGGGGTTTTGGAGGATGTTGGTCTCGTATGGTATAAGTTTACCGTGGTCTTTTGTCGGGGTCGCTACCAAGGCGATGGTTTGGATCAGAATGGTGAATAACAGCAAATACTTCATGGGTGGAATACATTTTATTGGGTGAGCATAGTCGGTTTAAAAGGACCGTCCTAACATACCGTATTGGATTAAAATTTAATAAATAATGGTTTTCCATTTTTAACAAGTGATAAAAACAGTTTATAGCGTCAGTTAAACCCATTGTTGGTATTTTCCTGTTTTGGGTTTTAACAAAAGTTTATCGTAAGGCACAAAAACAATGGACGACAAGTTTTCATATCAAAATAATGGTCCGATGACCAAATAATAAAAAATTAAAGAATAAATGAAAACAAGTTTTATTTTAAGAAGTTTGGTCTTGACCGCATTAATAGGCCTTTCAAGTTGCAGTAATGATGATAATGGTAATGCTTCCCCAGAGATACCTTCAGGAAATTTTGTGGTCACGATTGAAAACACATTTGAAACCAAGCAATATTTTGTGAACGGAACTACTGGATTTATAGCCCCAGGGAATACAGAATCCTACACCTTTAATGCAGGTAAAGGGCATTATTTAAATTTTGCTACCATGTTTGTTCAATCCAATGACCTATTTTATGGCTTTGATGAAGCAGGAGTTCCCCTTTATAACGAAAATGGTGAGGCTTTGACTGGAGATGTTACCTCCTATATAAGTCTATGGGACGCTGGTACTGAGGTCAATGAGGAGCCAGGAGTCGGGGTGAATCAGGCTCCAAGGCAAGCAGGGCCAAATACTGGAGACGATGAAAACGGTACAGTTAAGCTCATTTCCGAAGTGAATGATGGTTTTGTATATCCGGAAGTGGCTGAGGTAATAAAGGTAACCTTAACTCATGATGGGGGAACAGAGTTCACAATGACCATAGAAAATGTTTCTAACGTTGCAAGTTTTGCAACTCCATTGGCACCGGGGGTTTGGGTAGTTAGTGGCCCAGAACAAACCCCATTGTTCACAGCTGGGATTGAATCATCTGAAGGATTGGAGCGTATAGCGGAAGACGGTGATAATTCGATTTTGGATACTCAGTTTACTTCGGAAAGTGGATTTGTATCCCCTTTTGCACCAGGTGCCTATAGCGTAAATGGAGCTGTTTATAGTATTGGAGGTAGTGCTTCGGAAGCTTTGGAGGCTATGGCTGAAGATGGGAATCCATCAGGTTTTGACAATATTTTTAATACACCTGTCGGAAAATCTGGGCCTGGACCAATTTTTCCGGGAGAATCCTATTCTTTTGAGTTTACAGCAAGTGAGGGGGATGTTTTATCATTTGCAACCATGTTGGTACAATCCAATGATTGGTTGATCGGCGCCAATGAAATTAACTTGTTTAACAACGGAATTCCCACTAGCGGAGATATTACCGATAGATTGGAACTAATTGATGCCGGTACAGAGGTAGATGAATATGCCGGTGCTGGAAACAATCAACCTACGCGTCAAGTTGCTGCGGATACAGGTGAAGAAGAAAATGGAACCATTGCAACAGAACAAACGGTCGGTGCCCATGTCCCCACAATCGACCAGATGATCAGGGTTACAATTACCCCTAACTAAAAGTTCATAATAGTGATTGTTGTTACGAAGGGCCATTTTGTAAAAAGAAATGGCCTTTTTTTTAATACACAACCGAAAGAAAGATATACCAAACCTTGTTCCAATTTTAAACTGGTATCTTGTATTTTGAAAGCAAAGGCTCGTTTTAATATACTTGCCTTTTTCAAATAGGGAAGAAGGTCAATTGTTTCACCTTACTTGTCAAATCAATCAATACATCAATATCTATATACACCATGAAAAATATATTGCTCGTTTTATTGTTGCTCATATCCCTGGTCATGATTTTTATCTCATACAAAGCAGCTATACCAGCTCCAGGGCTAACCGGGTTGGGCTTTATTGTTATTTCGATCTTGTTTTACAATCGCAAAGATTAGTAAGTGTGTAGTAGGGGCTTGTTCGAAGCAAAGATTTTACTTCGTGAGTTTTGGATAAATCGTAGCATACCCAAGGAAGAATTGATAGGGTCAATGTTGTTTTTGTAATGGCTGAAAATCAGAAAGATTCTTTATTGAATAGGAGAAAGGTAGCCATTAAAAAAAGATAAAGGTTAATTATTCGGGAAAAGAACGACTTAAAATCATAGAAGAATGATCCATTGCCAAATGGTCAGAAAACAACACAACTTAAAAACGAAATATGCACACTAAAGAAATTAAGAATTTTGACGCTATTGTTATCGGATCCGGACAGGCGGGAACCCCGTTGGTTTTCAAGCTAGCTTCTCAAGGGCAAAAAATTGCTTTTATAGAACGGGAGCATTTCGGCGGGACCTGTTTAAATGTTGGATGTACGCCCACCAAAACTTATGTGGCCAGTGCTCGGCGCATGTGGGAGGCGAAGCATGGCGACGAACTCGGTATTGAAATCCCGACTGGAGCAAAAGCCAATCTGGGCAAAATTAAAGCGCGAAAGGACGCTCTGATAAAAAAATCGGTAGATGGTATTGCCCAAGGAGTGAAGAACAATAAAAATATTAGTTTTTTTAAAGGCGAAGCTTATTTCGAGGACTATAAAGTGGTTGCCGTAAACAACGAACTTTTAACGGCCGAAGAGATTTACATTAATGTTGGTGGGAGTGCATTTATACCAGAAGGCTATGGGGATGTTCCTTACCTTACCAATCAAAGTATTTTGGAGCTCGAGGAAATCCCAGAACATTTAGTGGTAATTGGAGGTAGTTATATAGGTCTGGAATTTGGTCAAATGTTCGCCCGATTGGGATCTAAAGTCACTATAATTGAACGGGGCAGCGCCATAATTGGGAAGGAAGACCCGGAGACCAGTCAAACAATCCAACGTATTATGGAGGAAGAAGGCGTGGACTTTAGATTAGGGGCAGAATGTATTACCGCCCAAAAAGATGGGAACGGTGGAATTGTTGCCAAAATTAATTGTTCTAAAGAAGGAGCTATCGAAATTAAAGGCAGCCATCTCTTACTGGCCGTTGGCAGAAGGCCCAATACCGCAAACTTACAACTCGAAAAAACCGGTGTAAAAACCAACGAAAGAGGATTCATAGAGGTCAACGATCGTTTGGAAACCAACATCCAAGGGATATATGCTTTGGGCGACTGCAATGGAAAAGGCGCTTTTACGCACACCGCATACAATGATTACGAAATTATCGCTGAAAACAAGTTCGAGGGTAAAAACCGTAAAGTATCCGATAGAATTTTAACCTATGGCCTTTTTGTGGACCCACCCTTGGGTAGAGTCGGGATAACAAAGAAAGAAGCAGAAGAAAAAGGATTGGATGTCCTGATTGGGCATCGACCGTTCAGTAAGATAGCACGCGCCAAGGAAAAAGGTGAAACCGAAGGCTATATGAGTTTGGTGGTGGACGCCAACACAAAAAAAATATTGGGCGCCACTATATTGGGAGTGGGCGGTGATGAAATAATCAGCGGAATTATCAACATTATGTATGCCGATAAGAGTTATGAGGTAATACGGGATTCTGTACAACCTCACCCAACTGTTTCAGAATTGATACCAACAATGCTGGAATCTTTGACTAAATTGTAAAGCAAATCAACAAATAGGAAAACCGTCCAGTTTTAATCGATCAAAAAAATATAGCACAGAATGAACCTTACCGAACAGTTTTTAAAGACTCGAGAAAAAACTGAAACCATATGCAGTCCCTTACAAACAGAAGATTATGTAGTGCAGCCCATAGTGGATGTATCACCTCCAAAATGGCATTTGGCCCATACCACATGGTTTTTTGAACAGTTTGTATTGGTAAATTTTGACCAAAGCTATAAGGTATTTCACCCTGACTTTGCCTTTTTGTTTAATAGTTACTATAATAATTTGGGCGAAAGGACCTTTAGACACGAGCGGGGCTTTATGACCCGTCCGAGTGTTTCGGTCATCTATGAGTATAGAAAATATGTAACAAGTGCCATTCAGGAGCTGTTGGATAGCAAGCCCGATATTGAGGTGTTACAATTGGTCGAAATTGGAATCAATCACGAACAGCAGCATCAAGAATTATTGGCATACGATATCAAGTATATTTTAGGCACTCAGCCCACATTTCCAGCGATAGGAGATTATTTTGGTCTTAAAGAAGAGTCCCATGAACAGAAATGGCTTTCCTTTTGGGAAGGATTATATGAAATCGGGCATCAGGGCAACACGTTTTGTTTTGATAACGAACGGCCGTCCCATAAAGTTTTTATCCAAGATTTTCAGATGAGCAACAAGTTGGTGACCAAGGGGGAGTTTTTGGAATTTATGGAAGATGGAGGTTACAAAAACTTCAATCTTTGGCACGATGAAGGTTGGCATTACATCCAAAATAATGGTATCGATAGCCCTCTGCACTGGCATCATAAAAACGGTGATTGGTACGAATATCAATTGAACGGACTGGACAAAATAAATGTAGAATTGCCCGTCTCCCACATATCCATGTACGAAGCATATGCATATGCCAATTGGAAAGGGATGCGCTTACCAACCGAATTTGAGTGGGAGGTTGCTTCACAACAGATTGAATGGGGCCAACTTTGGGAATGGACCAATTCGGCACATTTGCCATACCCGGGCTTTACCCAGGCCAAGGGTGCAATAGGCGAATACAATGGAAAATTTATGCTAAACCAAATGATATTACGGGGAGCATCCGTTGCCACAACACATGACCACCTAAGAAATACATACCGTAATTTTTTCCCTGCATCCAGCAGATGGGCCTTTTCTGGGATCCGACTTGTAAAAAACCAAAATTAGAATGTCCGATTTTTTCGACCATGTAAAAGAAGGGCTGCGCAAGTCGCCCAAAGCACTTTCTTCACGGTATTTTTATGATGCAAAGGGAGATGCCCTGTATCAAAAAATAATGAATTTGGAGGAGTATTACCTTCCCCGTAGCGAAATGCAGATCATTGAAAACCAAAGTGTCCAAATGGCCCGCGATATTGCATTGGTCCACTCCCGTTTGCAAATTGTGGAGCTGGGAGCGGGAGATGGCACCAAGACCAAGCACTTGCTCAAACATTTTAAGCCGCATTTTAACTCGCTCGAGTATGTGGCCATGGATATTTCCGACAATGTCCTGGCCATAAACGAAAAGGAAATAAAAAGTGAAACAGAGCCAATAAAATACAAAGGTGTGGCCGGTGATTATTTTGAGACCTACAAAACCATGCCAGCTACGCAAGATGGAAGACTTGTCATGTTTTTAGGGGCCAATATTGGCAACTACACCGGCAGCGACATTTCTGAGCTTTTTACCTTCGTTAAATCCAAACTAAAGGATACCGATTATTTTTTGGTGGCATTCGACCTGGTAAAACATCCTCGAAAAATTATGGCCGCTTACGATGATAGTAAAGGCATAACCAAACAATTCAACCTTAACTTACTGGAAAGGATGAACAGGGAGTTGGGAGCAAACTTCAACCTTGGACAATTTGATCATTTTCCATATTATGACCCACTTACGGGCGTGGCATCCAGTCAAATAGTAAGTTTAAAAAAGCAAATTGTTGAGTTTTCACAAGGATTCACAGTTTCTTTTGACCTCTTTGAAGCGATTCATACCGAAATTTCCAAAAAGTTCTTTTTGAGCGATATTGAAGAGGTAGCCGAAGAGTCCGAAATGAATATTGAACAAACGTATTTCGATACGGATAAAGGATACACTTTTGTTTTGTTTCGACCCCAAAAATATGGAATGGATTGATTTGCTTCAACTGTGACAAAACACAAATGGCAGGGCAATATTGCCCTGCCAATTTTTAGTGACTGTTCTTGTTTTCTGATGCTTTTATTTTAGCGACTGCTTAAATTCTTCCGTGGTGTACACATGGCTGGCCACAAAACGATAATTAATTTCTGCGGCTACGTTTCCATCATATCCGGGAGCAACGGCAGAAGCTGTTGCATCTACCACTACGGCAACTTCGAAGCCGTCTTCCAGCAGTTCCCTTAGATGCGATTCTACACATAGGTTTCCGGACATTCCTGCCAAAACAACCTTATCGATTTTCTGCTTTCTCAACTGCAAGCTAAGATCGTTCTGCTCGGGCCCGTACACTTTATGGGGACCTACGACCGTTACAAAATCCTTGTTGATGTATTTTTTGTATCGGGGAAGCCAATCAGCACCGGATCCTTCGAACCCATCTTTGTTGAGCTGGTCGCCTCGGTCAAACATTCCTATGTCGTGCATTAGTTTTTCCAATGCCCCTTCAAATTTCCATTTGTGATCGTGCTCGTAATAATAATGTGGAGAAATAAATACTTGAATTCCATGTGCTTCAGCCAATTGGAACAGCGTTTCCAAATTTTCAACGGTATTGTTTTTAATCACACTCTCTCCAATGACTCCCCAAGTTACGCCATCGGGGCTCAAAAAATCATTTTGAGGGTCGGTTATAACAATGGCCGTGGTGTTGTCCACTGTAAATCCGGGGTCTGGAATTTGGGCATGGGCGCAGGGAACACAAGCAAGAAGGAAAATGTACAAAGCAATAGGATTGAATAAAATTGATTTCATAATTTTAAAGATTAAGTGATTTTACAATAATTTGATTGTTTTTTATGATTTGGTCTTTCCTAAATAAATAGACCGGTTTCATCATTGTTAAATTCCAGTTCTTCTTGAACCTTGTTCAGTGTTTCCTGGTTTTCCGCATTCTGCGCACTGTATTTATACCTTGAAACAGACAGTCTTCTAAGGAATTTGGCCAATAACATTTCTACAAAGAATAAGGGTTGATGAATCACTGGTTTAATTCAGCATGGCTAAGTTGTTCTGAAATGTTTTTCGATACTTTAAGGGTGGTATACCAAAGTTGGATTTAAACAGTTTGGAAAAATGGCTAGGGTTTTCACAACCCACCCCGAGACCGACCTGAATAACACTTTCATCTGTGGAAATGAGAAGCTTTTTAGCTTCTTCCAGCTTTATTCGAGTTATAAACTGATGTGGTGTTTCACCTGTGGTTCTTTTAAATACACGAGTAAAATAATGCATGCTCAGCTCAACCAATTTGGCCAATTCAGAGGTTAGAACAGGACGATCTATATGTTTTTTTACATATCGATGTATCTTATGTATTTGAAAAGGAGTCAACCCCATTTTTAATTTACAGTTCAGCTGCGATTCTATGTTCTCTCTTTTTACCAAGTAATCGCCCAGGGTAACTATCATATTCTCCAAATGGGATTGTCTGTCCATGGGACTCATCAATAGTTCCTGGATCAGGTAAAGTGCAAGCTGGTTGCTAAGCGGGGTTTCCAATATTGGTACAGGAACAAATTTATCGGTATCCATGTCAAGGTTCATTAAACCGAATGTTCCATTGTACATACCGATCACCAAAGGTGCGGTAGGGTTAAAATCGGGAGCTGTGTTGAGTGAATAGATAAATTCAAAAGTATCCGCTCCGTCGGCGCTATCTTTTTGGTTTTTAGTGTCCTGGATAAGAAAAAGGACAACGGTCGAGTTTCCGATCGTCTGTTTTATTTCCTTTCTATTGATATGGGAGTTTTTGATGTGGTTGATATATCTCATGGCTTTTCTTTTTATATGGGTTAGCTGCGACGGACAGGGTTGCCCATCAATTATCTTATATGCTTCTTGTTTTAAGGGCCCTGCAGGATCGCCCCTTGAACACATTTCAAAATTACTGATGCATAGGGGAGGTAACTAGTTGGAGTTTCTTAATGCGGACAGTTTTCTTACCAATGTGTTGGATTTTATCATTTTTCAGCATTCTTTCCGTTGTTCTGGACTCCTTTTAAAAAGTGCGATCTTCTAAACGTTACGGTTTACCTTCTTAACGTATCCTATAATCACGTATAAATGAGTAAATTGTAGTCCAATACGTACCCAATGAATCGGATAAGAATAAAAGATGTAGATATTGAGTGGAGTTTGCATCCAGATATCTGGAAAATTGAGGAAAAAGGGACCTCCCAACTTGCAACCGTCCTTTTGCAACAATTATCCAAGACCACTTTGTTCGAGCAATGTGCAATAAATAAAATACAAATATTGCCAGGCAATAGGGTGATCTATCAAATACCGGTTCCTGAAAAAAAATTTCCAATAGCCCCTAAAACAGACAAGGATTTTGAGTCTTTCCTAAATCGAACAATTGTATTGGCCACTGCCATTTCGGAAGTACATAAAGCGGAATACTGTTTTGGCGTTTTACAGAACAGTAGATTTATGGTGGATTCGGATGGAAAATTGCTCATTACGGGTCTCGGTTTGTTTCAAAAAGAGTACGCCAAAAGTGACTTGGCCGCTTATCAGGATGATGATTTCTTTTTTATGGCCCCCGAATTTAGTACTCGTAGTAAGCAAAGACCAGATTTTAAAGCTGATCTGTATGGATTTGGAGCGCTGATACATTATTGGCTAACCGGAGAACATTTTTTTAAAGCTGTAGACAAGCAAGAAGTATTGCACAAACATTTAACGGAACCTTATGATGCCTCAATAAACACCCTATGGAAACACACAGGAATCCATCAGATCATCAATGCTTTGTTGGAAAAGAAGCCGGAAAATAGATACCAGTCGGCACAAGGGGTATTAAGGGATCTGGAAAACTTAAAACATCAATTCGACAAAGGGGAATTTGATGTTTCCCCAGAATTGAGCATCAATTTTAATCCTGGGGTAATTCGTATTTCTGATACCATTCTGGAACAAGAAGCTGCCCTCCAGCAATTAATGAAAGTTTATCGCGATGTCCGAAATGGACCTGCTGCCGTAGCATTTGTGGAAGGCGCGGCCGGTATAGGTAAAACATCTTTGGCCAAGGCTTTCGAAGCTGAAATTACCGATTCGGATACACTCTTTACCGTAGGTAGTTTTGATAAATCCCAATCCACCCCATATAGTGCATTCCAAAAAGCGTTTAAAAACATAGCACAGCGAATACTGCTTAAATCAGGAAAGAGCCATTCCGAGATCCGGGACATTTTTATAAATGGACTAGGTTCCGATTTATCTGCATTATTTGAGGTTATCCCCGATTTAAAGGAACTTACCGGGAAACTACCGGAACCAGAATCCTTAAATCCATTGGAAACAGGAGATCGTTTTGTAAATCTATTTGCACGGTATTGCCGAACATTGGATGGAATCGGTTTAAAACGGGTGATTTTTATAGATGATGTACAATGGAGCGATCTATCCTCCCTTAAACTTATAGAATATATGGCGTGGGCACCGCTCCACAGGGTGTTGTTTGTGCTATCCTATAATCCGGAGGGACTAACAGAGGATCATCCTTTGCTCAAATTTCAACGCTCCTTGGTGGCGGGCAAAAAGAACGTGCCTGTAATACGTTTAAGGCCATTGAGCCAAAAGGCCACTGAGCAAGTAGTGGCCGATGCGCTTTCCGAAGAGCAAAGCAAAATCCATGACCTTGCAGTACTGGTCCACAAAAAAACCAACGGAAACCCTTATTATATTAAACACTTCCTGTATTCGCTCCACGAAAATAAAGCTTTGACCTACGATACCGTGGCCCAACGATGGCAGTACAATCTGAGTAGTGTAAAACAGCAAGATGTAGCTGAAAACCTCTTGGCCATCTACGAAAAACAATTGTCCCTGCAATCGTATCAGGCCCAAGTTATACTTAAAATTGCCGCTTTTGACAATGGAAACTTTAATATTCCATTATTGATTTCTATGAGTGGTTTTCCCCAAGAAATCGTTGTTCTGCTTTTGGAACTGTTGACCGAAGCTGGCCAAATTTCAAAGTTGGACGCTACACCAAATCAGTTTGTATTTAATCACAACAAGATTCAACAGGCTGCATTGCACCTTGCCATTCCTGGGTTCGATGTTTCTTTTGAAGAGCTGCACTATGGTATTGCGCTATTTCATATGGAGAACAATGGAATTGTCGATGCCATATCACTAAATCAATTTGTAGAGCATTTAATAAGTTCAGGAGCTCATATACAGGATAATATCGTTCCCGTTGCTCTTGGATATATTTTGGAAGCGGCACAATTGGCAAATAACTCAAACTCGGCATTAACGGCAAAACAAAATTTGAGTTTTGCACTAGATCTTCAGACTAAATTTAGGACAGATAGGTATGCCTACGAAGTGTTGTTCGAATTGGCAAAGGCGTCCTACCTTTTAAAACAGGTGGAAGAGGGCAGGGTATATGCTGATAGGGCAATTAATAATGCCCCTGATGATTATAAAAAGTGTGAAGTTCATATGCTGAACCTTACATTTTTTGAAGCTTACTCTTTATATAAGTCGAATACCCAGGAAGGAATTAAGGCGTTGAAGGTATTGGGATCCAAAATGAACCTTTTCTCTAAACCTAGTGAAACCAAGAGTGCATACCTCAAATTTATGGAGGTGCTGCCTACGGATTTTAATAATGATTTATTGGGTAGTGCAGTATATACAAAGGAAGACCGGTATGCTTTGGAAATTATGGTGAATATGTGTACTTCCGCCAAGCGGATAGATCATACTCTATATACCCATCTTTTATTTGCCAAGGGCGAACTTATGTTTAAAAATGGTTTTACCGATTCGTCTCCTTTCATACTGGTACATTTAGGATCGTTTTTGTGCCACCGATATCATGAATTTGAACTGGGCGAGAAACTTAGCTCTCTTGGTTTAAAAAGGTTGCAATCGGAAAAGCCGGGTAAATATTTCTCCAAAACCATGTCCGTTTATCATATGGCAATGGGTCCGCTTATGGCCGATTACCAGACTCTGGAAACACAACTGGATGAAGCCATCGCTTATAATGTGGATCGAGGGGACTTTTATGGGGCAAGTAGCTTGCAATATGCCCAAATTAGAAACCAATTGCTCTCGGGCACTAATCTGTTGGAATTGCTCAGGGTCTGTAACGAGACGATAGATTCCTTCAGCATACATGGCAATACAGTCCATTTGGCCCAAATACAAGGCATCAAATTTATTTTGCAAAGATTGATCGGGAACGATACCGGCACCTTAAACACAGCAACAAAGGTCATGCAGTTATTGGAAGATAGTAATTGCAGGACCGCCATTGCAAGTTTTCACATATTTTCAGGTTGGGTCGATTGTATTAAGGGAGATTATCAAAAAGCCTTAGCCCACTTTAAGGACCATCAAAAAGAATTGGAACATCTGATTTCCGAACCACAATTTTTTAAATATCAGGTCTTACGGTCCGTATGTGAATTAATGGTCAATAGCAACCCAACATCAAAAGTTTTGGGAGGAGTTAAGGAAAGGCAGAAACAACTAAGTGGTTGGGCGAAGGCCGCATCGCACAATTTTTGGGCAGAGTACCAAATGGTAGAGTTGTTACTGGCTTGTAAATCGGGAGATTGTACCAATGTGCCCGAGCAGATAGAACATGTACTGCTTTGGACACAGAAAAATGGACAATTCCATATTAGGGCCATGTTTTGCGATATAATTTCAAGTACCCTACCAAAAAAAGGATTTGTTTTTATTAAGCAAGCCTTAAAAAATGAATCCGAAAAAGCCAAAGCAGGATGGGGCATTCCTTTGCAGAGTAAAGAGTTCGACGGGAATTTTGAAGAGAAGGCAAACACCCATTCCCAGCACATTAAAAATTTCGATTTTCAAAGTTTGATCAAGGCCACGCAAACCATATCGGCAGAAGTGAATCGGGACCGTCTTGTGGAGAGTTTATTGCAGATTGTGATGGAAAATGCCGGAGCAGACAAAGGAGCACTGGTTTTAAGAAACGGGACCTCTTTACATGTTACGGCCTTTATAGATCTTACTGTTCCAACAGAAGCACAATTTTCGGAGAGTCCTCTCGAAGATTGCAGAACATTGCCCATTAGCCTAATAGAACATGTAGCAACGACTAAAAAGGAGCTGTGCATTGATGATTTAACCGAATATTGTGCCAATTCAGAAGATCTGACAGCAGATTTTAAGGGGTCGCTGCTGTTACTTCCCTTAATAAAACAAAGAGATCTGGTAGGAGTACTGTACATTGCCAATAGCCATATTACAGGAATGTTTACAGAAGGAGGACTGGAAGTATTACGAATAGTTGCGGCACAAGCAGCAATTTCCATTACAAATTCCACCCTTTATGAACAAGCCGTTACTTTAAACAATGAGTTGGCGGCCTCCCAAAAGGAACTGGCCAAACTTAACCAGGCATTGGAAGAGAAAATTAAAAATAGGACCCAGCATTTACGCCACGAAATAGAAATGAGAAAAGAGGCGGAAAGGGACTTGATTTTTGCCAAGAACGATGCCGACAATGCCAACCGTGCCAAATCACAATTTTTGGCCAATATGAGCCATGAGATCCGTACACCTCTAAATGCAATTGTTGGATTCTCTCAGATACTTACCAATCAAAGCAAGTCACTTGATCTAACCAATTCGTTTCGTAGGTATTTGAACAATATTCATCAAAGTGCAGAATCACTTTCCGAGATAATCCAGGACATATTGGATTTATCCAAGATAGAAGCAGGCAAAACCGTCCTTTTGCAAGAAGATATGGATCTTAGGCAGCTGTTCTTTTCGGTATATAGGATTCAGAATAGTATGGCAAAGTCCAAGGATGTAAAGGTAATCTATGGTCTGTCTCCGGGAACACCAAGATATGTGCGTTCCGATCGTGGTAAAATAAAACAGATCCTTATGAATATTGTGGGCAATGCGGTAAAATTTACCCCGGCATCCAAGAACGTGCACCTAGATTTGCGTGTAGATAACGACTTTTTGATATTTCGAGTAGCTGACGAAGGCATAGGGATTCCACAGAAAGACCTCGAACGAATTTTTGAACCCTTTACACAATCCGATGCGGGCAAGGACAGAAAATACGGCGGAACAGGGCTTGGGTTGGCAATTACCAAAAGCCTAGTGGATATTTTAAAAGGAGAGCTTAGTGTGGAGAGTACGGAAGGGGAAGGAACCATCTTTACGATCAAGATACCCTATTTAAAGGCCACGCCAATGCCATTCGATAATCCCGAGACCATTATGGCCAACTATAGGATACCTTCCAAAAGTAAAATTTTGGTAGTGGAAGATCAATTAATGAACCAAGAAATGATCAGGGCCCTATTTGCCGAGTTGGGATCGGAAATTTTACTGGCTTCAAACGGTAGGGAAGGTGTCGCCATGGCAAAGCAATATGACCCCGATATTATTTTTATGGATATTCACATGCCGGAAATTGATGGTTTTGAGACCTTAAAGTTGATTCGAGGCTTTAACTTGGATATACCCATAATAGGCTTGTCCGCAGATGCATTCAAAGAACACCAAGATGCTGCCGTAGAAGCAGGTTTTACCGCTTACCTTACCAAACCCGTAAATGTACCCAAGCTCGTGGGACTTCTAAAAAGTTTCCTTCCAGAAGTGTCCTGTACAAAATCAACTGGCAAAACGGTTCTGAATGATGATCAACAACATCAAAAAGAGCAAGCGCTGGAAACCTTGCGAAAACTGCCCATTTTTGAAACGGAAAAATTGGCTGCAGTCGCAGAATCCTTAAGTGAAATACTGCCTGCCGGAATATTGAATAAATTGGAGGATGCCATTTATACAGGTGATGAAGTAGCTTTACAGAATTTTTTAACGAATACATTAAATGTATAAGGATACTTCTATTTTGGTTGTGGATGACAACCGACAGGTATTGGAACTGGTAAACCATGTCTTGGCCGAAGTAGGCTATAACATCTCTTTTATCCCAAAAGGACAGTTTTTGTTCCAACGATTGGCAAGCCAAAAATTTGATCTGGTACTGTTGGATATCAACCTTCCAGGTGTTAGCGGTCTGGAACTCTTGCAACAGGTCAAATCGGATTCTGTTTATAAATCAATTCCGGTAATCATTATTAGCGCTGAGGAAGAAGATGAAACTTTGGCAAAATGTTTTGATCTTGGAGCAAGCGATTATATCAAAAAACCGATTCATCACGAAATTCTAAAAGCTAGGGTTCAGTCCGTTATTTCGGCATCTCGATTCCATCAAAATGCGATCCATCAACAAAAACAGGAGGCCTTGCGAGCCCGGATGAAGATGTTGTCCTCCCAAATGAACCCACATTTTATTTTCAATTCCCTGTCGTCCATCCAAGAATTTGTACTGGCAAACGAAACCGAAAGGGTATTGGATTATCTATCGGAGTTTGCTGGATTAATGCGACAAAACCTGGAGAATTCTATGCTTGCCCATATAACTCTATCCAAGGAGCTACAGTTTTTGGATACCTACTTAAAACTGGAAAGAACCCGCTTCAACAATATATTCGAATATAGGATTGATATAGATGTTGAGGCTCCGGAAAATATTATGATTCCACCTATGCTCCTGCAGCCCTATCTGGAGAATGCGATTATTCATGGTCTTCGTAAATCCACTGGACCGGGAAGGTTGCTTTTAAAGGTTAGGGAAAAAGGGAATACCATACATTGCACAATAGAGGACAATGGTATTGGAAGGGCATTGGCTTCGGCTATCTCGGAGAGCCGGCATAGATCTATCGCCATGTCCAATATTGAGGCGCGCCTAGAACTCTTGAACATGGAATTTGGACAGGATTTGTTCAGTGTAGAGGTCGTGGACCTGGAAAAGAAAGGTAAGCCTTCTGGTACAAAAGTAGAGCTCTGCTTTCCAAACGATTTACACTAATTTTTTTAGAAGGGCTTCCTTTTTCCTGACCGATACATCCACATGAGATCCATCTTTTAAAACAAGATACCCCCCTTTGCCCTTAACATATTTTTCTACATGGTTAAGGTTGACCATATGGGATTTATGTACCCTGAAAAAATTAAAGGACTCCAATAAAGGTTCAAATTCTCCCAAAGGTTTGGAAACCATGATCATTTTTCCGTTATCCAGGTAAAAGTTGGAATACACATGGTTGGCTTCTACGCGCAGTAATCGATTGGCTTCCACAAAATCAATGCCTTCCGACGAGCGTAGGGCTATTTTGGTATAATTATGGTCCTGCAATTTGGTATTTTCCCTAAGTACCTGATATTCTTCTTCCCTAGAGGGTGCCTGCTTGGCCAAAATTTTACCTGCCCGAGATACAGCGTTTTTCAGTTCTTGAATGTTTATGGGCTTTAAAAGATAATCCAGTGCAGCATACTTAATGGCATTTATGGCATAAAGATCATGTGCTGTTGTAAAAATCACTTCAAAATTAGGTTCCGGAAAATGGTCGAACAAGGTAAATCCATTGCCCTCGGGCATTTCAATATCCAAAAACACCAAGGCAGGCTGTTCCGTGTTGATTAGGCCCACAGCTTCTTCCACAGAAAAAGCATCGCCAACCAGCTCAATATTAGGGCAAAATGTAGTCAACATCTTTCCAAGAATATCATGGTGACGTTGTTCATCATCCACAATAATGGAACGGATTTGAAGGGTCATGAGCGGTTTGGTTATAATTATAGCTCTAAATATAGAGTAATTTGAAGAATTATTTCTAATTTGTACTCATAATCAACCGTTTGTAAATGACTTTAGGCATTGGCAGTTTGGCGCCCGATTTTAAGGCAGTCACCACAGAGGGAGAAATCCAATTTTACGACTGGTTGGGTGAGTCTTGGGGGTTGTTTTTTTCTCATCCAGAGGATTATACGCCCATTTGTACCACCGAACTGGGCATGGTAGCACAATTGGAAGAGGAATTCGTGAAAAGGAACATGAAAGCTATTGCGTTGAGTGTTGATGACTTGGATTCTCATTTGGGTTGGAAATCGGATATTGAAAATTCCATGAACGTTACCGTGAGATTCCCAATTATTGCAGATGCAAAGGCCGAGATTGCCCATAAATTTGGAATGATCCAACAAGGTGCTTCCGATAAAAAAACAGTGCGGTCCGTTTTTATAATAGACCCTGATAAACGGATACAGCTTCATCTTACCTATCCCATGTTCATCGGTAGAAATTTTGATGAAATATTAAGGGCAATAGACGCACTGCAACTACATGCGGAACACCAGGTACTTACACCGGCCAATTGGAAGCCAGCTGATGATGTTATTATAGACCCATCCATGCCCGAAGAGGAAAAGAAAGCTAAATTTCCGGACAGAAAGGTGCAGGGAGCATCTTATCTTCAATTTTCCAGTGATCCATCCAAGAAGAAATAATGCGATTACCTGAAGTATTATTTTAGGCCATTTCCATGTTTTGTTTTGTTTTTAAAATTTGTTGGAGTATCCTTCACTGGTTTGGTATGGCTCTTATATTGAATGGTATCCAATCATAAAAAAAATCTTCCACCGTTGCCATGTCGGTAATTTCCATTGCTCAGATAACTGTGCAGTGTCAGAAAAACCAATTTTGAACGGTTTTTAACTTTAAATCAGGACAAAACCGCAAAATCAGAACATAATGGCAAATTTCAAATAAAATGGGTCTTTCCATTTTGTGAGTTTTACAGTGTTATAAATCAAGAAATAAACCTGTAAACAAAAACATTATGGAATCCACCAACTCTACGGAAAGAGCAATTTTAGGTAAAAAGGAAGCACAGCTTCCGGTTACCGGTTTTGAAATAGACCGGCATACGGCAATCGTAATTGTTGATCCACAAAACGATTTTTTAAGCCCTGAAGGGGTTGCGTGGGGGGCTGTGGGCCAAAGTGTTATGGAAAATAACACCATTGAAAATATTGAAACCCTGTTTAGATTAGGTGCGGAAAACGGTATCCATGTATTTGTGTCACCGCACTATTATTACCAACATGATCATGGATGGTGTTTTGAGGGTGCATTGGAGAAATTGATGCACAATATCAATATGTTCGATAGGGGAGATCAATTGAATGTAGAGGGTTTTGAAGGTTCCGGGGCAGATTGGCTTCCCATTTACAAGCCATATATCAACAACAAGGAGAAAGTTACCGTTTGTGGACCACATAAAGTATTCGGTCCGGAGAACAACGACTTGGTACTTCAGCTAAGAAAGCAAAAAATCGATAAAGTGATACTTGCCGGAATGTCCGGAAACCTATGCGTGGAATCCCATATGCGAGAACTTTTGGAATGTGGATTTGAACTTGCTGTGGTAGGCGATGCCACAGCTTCGGCCAAACTCCCTGGCTTGGACGGGGACCAAGCGGCACAAACCAATTATGCCATGATGGCAAGCGAGATATACACGACCAATCAACTCGAAGAAATTTTGGAATCACAAAAGAGCCTTGCCGAAGATTGATCTAAAGAGATAGAAAACAGAGAAGTTTAATAAAAGTTCTGGTTAGTGTTTGTTTAGTTGAAATGGATGGGAGGTACGGCTCCGTATCTCCCTTTCATAAACCGATGGATAAATTAAAACAACAGATTAAAAAGTATGGGTCATGTTTAATAACACCAATATCAATAGACTGCCTTTGGTATTTAAAAGTGACGATGGCAAGAACTATTTCCAATTTCATATTCGTGGTCAACTTGCTTCTTTGGAGTACGATATGATCGGAGAGCAAGAGATCAATTTAAAAAAGCTCGAAATCAGTAAACATCTAAATCGACCTGAGGTGGGAAATGCTTTGATAGAAAGGGTTTTGGAATACTCCTTAAGGGCGGATTATACTGTTGTGCCGACAAATCCAGAGGTTGTGAAGTATATACAAAAACGCCCAGAATATAAAAAACTCCTATCGGCCAATAATAGCAGTATAGATTTCCATCAAAAGAAATTTCGAGAACACAAAACACTATTTTAAAAATAACCGAAGCCATGAGAACAACAACAGAAACAAAGGTTCAGTTAAACCCTGAACTATGGTCCGTACAACATAAAACCTATCTTTTTGCAATGGCCAGGCGAAAGCTGCCGGAAGCTGCCATAGAGGATGTTGTACAAGATACATTTTTGGCAGCTTTGCGCTCTGCTCCCCGATTTAAGGGGCAATCCACGGAACGTGTTTGGCTCACTTCCATATTACATCATAAGATCATGGATTATTATCGAAAAGCCTACTCCCGCCAAGGAAAAGTTATGCACGATGCCTTGCGATTGTCCGATCATCCCAATTGGTACGAATTGGAAAATCAGACAAACAAACCCGATGATGCCGAGATAATCGAATTGCTCAATGCAGATGAACTGATCAGTGTTTTTAATTCGGGACTAAGTGTTTTGGGCAATAGGGAAAAAGAGGTACTTCGATTAAAAATGAAGGGATACAGCACAGAAGCAATCTGCAACACATTGGATATTGAAAGGGTAAATACCTGGGTGGCGCTCAGTCGGGCCCGAAAGAAAATGAAATCCTATTTGAACGAGAACTGGTAAAACAACCCGTGTCCGATTATGCAAAACATTTGGTTACATATTCAATTGGCACTTTGCCGTATCGGGATAGCTTGTATGGGAGCGTACCAAAGGATTAGGTACAATAAACAAAAAAGACACAAATCATAATAAAATGACAGAAATAAAAACGCCGGTGCCACCTTTTACCGAGGAATCCGCAAAACAAAAAATACAACTTGCCGAGAATGCGTGGAACAGTAAGGACCCTATACAAATATCACTGGCCTATACCGTGGATAGTGAATGGCGTAATCGTTCCAGTTTTGTAAACGGACGGGAGGAAATACAACAGTTTTTATCGAGCAAATGGGAAAACGAACTCGATTATAAGCTAAGAAAAGAATACTGGGCCCATACCGATAATAGAATTGCCGTACGGTTCGAATACGAATACCGCAATAAGTCGGGACAATGGTATAGGGCATACGGCAACGAGAACTGGGAGTTTAACGAGCATGGTTTAATGCAAAAACGTTTTGCCAGTATCAACGATATGCCAATTGATGAGCACGAAAGGTATTTATAATCATCAGCAGTATCAAATGCCGAAAAAATAGTCTTCTCTAAAGTTCTGAATCAAAAATAATTCAGCTCTATTAAGGCTGCTAGTTAGAAGTAACAATTAATCTTAAATAGTACACATGAAAACAATGAATTCAATCAAAATTCGGAAAACCATCTTGGGAATTAGTTTCTTTTTACTTTTTGGACTGGTTTTGACGCATGCCCAATCTCATAGTTACAGTACGGACGATAGTATGATCGCCCTGGACGGTTATAGTGCTGTATCCTATATGGATAATGGGAAAGCAGAGATGGGAAAAAAAGTCTACAAGGCCAGTTACGATGGACTTACCTATTATTTTACCGATCATAAACAATTGAAGAAGTTCCAGAACAACCCCAAAAAATACAAGCCTCAATATGGTGGTTGGTGCGCCTTTGCCGTTTCACTGGGGGGCAAGTACCGTCCTAATCCCAAAAGTTTCCGTGTGGTTAATGGAAAACTATACATGTTTACGGTAAACTTGGAAGGCGATTTTGTACAAGTCTGGGAAAAAGAAGGTAAAGCCAAGCACATTGCACAAGCCAATAAGAATTGGCAAACCATGAAAAAATTTACAACATTCGCTCCATAAATCTCTTCATTTTAGTTTGGTTTACTTTGAAGACCGTCTTGCCGACTACCCATACTTCTTATTTATAGGTCGGCAGGCGGTTTTTACTATTCCTCAGATTTCATAACAGGCCAAAAAAATCCAATAGTTTGTTTAGAACCCGTAATGGTTTAAGAGGATATTCAGTAGTATGTACAAAGTGAAAATATAATAGGGAAATACAACGTCTATTCGGGGTAAACACATTAAAACATTAACCCGTCAACTCTGACCATATCTATTTCTAATGATTCCGTCTACTTCCATTTAATACTGCAGCCTATGCTTGGATATTGTACCTTGGCAATGTCTTTGTTGTTCAGCATAGCATCCAATGCATTGGTTAGATCTCTTCCGGATGCACTTCCCATATTTGGCCTCGATTCATCAAACCGACCTCTGTAGGCCAGTTTCAGGTTATCATCAAATACAAAGAAATCTGGAGTGCATTCCGCCTGATAGGCCTTGGCAACTGTTTGGGTTTCGTCATACAGATAGGGGAACGAATAATTCAAGCTCTGCGCAACATGGGTCATCATCTCTGGTCCATCTTCAGGAAAGTACTCCACATCATTGCTACTAATGGCAATAAATTGGATATCCTTGGCCTGATACTCATTGGCTACTTCCACAAATTTATGGTTGATATGGTGAACAAAAGGACAATGGTTGCATATAAAAGCAACTACTGTAGCTGTATTTGACTTTAGTTGGGATAGCGATATTTGCTTTTTTGATACGGTGTCAAAGAGAGTGAAATCGGGAGCCTTGGTCCCTAATTCCATCATGTTGGATTGTGCTAATGCCATGATATTTGGTGTTTTTAGTGATAGACGACCTGTGGAAACCAAACTTGGTTTCCACAGGTCGTCCTTAAATCAATTAATAATTAATGGTTTATTGGAGTTCGATATTTATATCCCTCGATGCTTTTGGGGATTCCAGAAATCCCCTATTTCCAGTTAAAATTCCCAATCAATATAACCTTCAGGACCGGGGGAATACAGTAAATCTGGATTTAAAGGTGTCAACTCTTCGTTGTGCTTTAATTTATCTATCAAGTTGGGATTGGCAATAAAAGGACGTCCAATATAAACAAGGTCGTAACCATCTTCGAGAAGGTTTTCCGCTTTAGTTGCAGAATCTACGTCGCCGCCACCGATCATGGTACCATTAAAATTGTCGCCTATGGTCTTCCATATTTGGGTCGCAAATTCTGGAGCTGCCATGGCTGAACGTTGATCGGCAATATGTATGTAAGCAATGTTCTGTTTCGATAATTCTTGAGCCAAGTACGTGTACAGACTTACGAGATCGTCATATTCACCCGACATACCATTTACGACACCATAGGGTGAAAAACGAATTCCAACTTTGTCCGGGCCGATGGCTTGCACAACTTTTTGAACGGTTTCCAAAACAAATCGGCCCCTGTTTTTGTAGTTGCCGCCATATTCATCGTTTCTTTGATTGGTTTTTGGATCAAGGAACTGTTCCAAAAGGTAACCGTTGGCACTATGGATTTCAATACCGTCAATTCCTGCCTCGATAAGTTTCTTAGAGGCAGTAACGTATTCGTTTTGTACCTGTACGATATCCTCAAAAGTCATTTCCCGGGGTATATCGTGTGGCTGCATTCCTTCCTGATCGGTGTACATTTCCATTTCGGTGAGCGGTACAACCGATGGGGCAATGGTCTCACCACCGTTAGGGAGGTTTAAGGATGCAGAAACGCGTCCGGTATGGAAAAGCTGGACAAACATTCTTCCTTCGTTTTCATGTATACCGCGGGCGATATTTTTCCAACCGTTTATTTGTTCTTCTGTATAAGCTCCAGGTATTCTGGGATATCCAGTTCCATTAGGGGATACGGAGGTAGCTTCGGATAATATAAGTCCGGCACCGGCCCTTTTGGAATAGTATTCCTTCATTAAATCGTTTGGAATGTTATCGATGGCCCTGCTCCTGGTCATTGGGGCCATTACGATCCGGTTTTTCAATTTTGTTCCGGACAATTCAAATGTTTCAAAAACTTTCATTTTTTGTATTTTGATTAATATGATTTTTACGTAGTTGCTATTCTATTTTTGGAATCGGTAGCATACCCACTCTATGCCATTTTTCAGGATTAAGAACAAGTCAGTGTGTTATAATTGGATTGCCTCCGTTTTCGTTAAGTTGAATACTTGAGGGATTTCCAATTGATTTTACCTTAAAGTTCTTTGATCAGACGAATCATTTGATGCGTAAACCCCCATTCGTTATCGTACCAAGCCATAACCTTGAGTAAATCACCATCTACCACCCTGGTCATGTTCAAGTCTGCGATTGAGGCGTATGGGCTGCCAATAATATCCGAAGAAACCAAGGGCTCTCTCGTTGTGGACAGCACTTCTTGGTATCGCTCAGTGGACGCTTCGCTTTCCAAAATTTCATTGATCTCCTCTGGTGTTACGGGGCGTTTGGTAACAAAGGTCATATCCGAAATGGAGCCTACTTTTGCCGGAACACGTATGGCAACGCCATCAAACTTATCCGTAAATTCCGGTAAAGCTTTGGTTGTGGCGATGGCAGCACCAGTGCTGGTCGGAACCAAGTTATCGGCGGCCGCCCGTCCCATACGATAATTTTTAGGGGAGGCACCGTCCATTAAACTTTGGCTTGCGGTGTAGGCATGCACTGTGGTCATGATCGCTTTGTGTATTCCCACCCTACGACTCAGGATTTCAACAATGGGGCTAATGTTGTTCGTGGTACAACTGGCACAAGAAAAAATGGAAGTGTCTCCCAAAGCGGAGCTTACCCCATGGACCACCGTGGGTACATCTTGACTTTTGGTGGGGGCAGATATCACAACTGTTTTTGCGCCGGCCGTAATATGCTTTGATGCATCTTCATTTTGGGTAAAAATACCCGTACTTTCGATAACCACATCAATGTTAAGATCTTTCCACGGAAGGTCTTCAGGATTTTTTTGGTTAAAGTAGGTGATCTTATTGTCATCCACCTCCAAGGTATTTCCTGAAACCGATACATTGTGTTTGTAGGGGCCGTAGGTACTGTCATACTTTAGAAGATAGGCCAAGTTTTCAATAGGTAAAATATCGTTTATGGCCACTAGGGTCAGTTCTTTCGATTCGAGAATTACTTTGAGCGAGGCGCGACCTATTCGCCCCATTCCGTTTATCGCTATTCTTTTCATTTTAATGTATTTAATTTATTTTCCAATTCTTTTATTCGTTGTTTTAGTGGCTGTACAATTTTATCCACTTCATCGGAGGTGTATCGCTGTACGATGTGTTGCGGGCAGTTAACATCCACTGCTTTAATTTTAAATATAATGGCACGTTCTACCTTGGCCGGGTAATCTTCCATGGTCAAGGATTCCATTAGGGTGGCATCCTCCATTTCCACATGGGCCTCTCCCCAAATTTTTACCCTTGTTTTGTTCGGGTAGTCCATTAAAAAAAGAAATGCTTTAGGGTTATCGGCCAGATTGCCCACACTGATGTATTGACGGTTTCCTGAAAAATCGGCAAAGGCGATGGTTGTTGGGTCCAATATTTTTAAAAAACCTGGCGCCCCACCTCGATGTTGGATGTAGGGCTGTCCCTCAGGGTTAGAAGTTCCCATATAAAAGGAATCCCGCTTTTTTACAAAATCGATTATAGGCGGGGTCAGTTCCTTTAGCCAACCCCTGCCGGTCTCCATTTGAGCATAACTTTTTCTTGAACCGTTTTTTTCCTGAAGTTTTTTTACGGTTGAAGTAAATGCAATGTCGGAGGTGAATTCCCCTTGCTGTTTTTTCATACTAATTGGATTAAAGGACGCTTTTTATTATCCTATATCCTTAGTATGATTTTAGGCGAAAACCTGACAAAGGCAATCTTTATTGAAACAACGATTTAATTTTGGAATGATAAATTGGGTCTGCTACCTCCAGAATAGCACTTAACAAATCCGTGGATATAGGCTTATTATTAGGGTATCTATTGCTGCTCAAAAAGTTTTTCAAAGCTTTATTCAATACCGATTCCCCAATCAGTTCACTCAGCTCCACAAATACAAGGGCACCTTTTGAGTAGGCCAAATATGTTTCGCCCGGGGCAACTTTTAGTATAGACTTTCTTTGGTTAAAACCTTTTTCGGCATCGTAGATCTGTTGGTGAATCGCTAATCGCTCCCACATTTTATCCCGACCGTACATCTGTTTGTAGATCATCATTTCCGTATACATGGCCAAGCTTTCGGTAAGCATGGAATATCCTTCCCTAAAATCGGGCTGTATTTGATGGGTGCCCCACCAAAAGTGGGAAACCTCATGTCCGGCGAGTTCATTGATAACATCTTGTTGTTTTCCTGCGGTCAGGTTCGCATTGAAGGTCATATGTTCGGTTAGGAATATAGACCCGGGGTAAGCAGTACCCGCAAATCCTTGCGTAAAAGAAGATACTTCTGCATAGTTAACCGTTTTAAAAGGATATGGCCCAAAATATTTTTCACAGTAATCTAGTGTTAGCTTCGTATTTTCTATTAAATGTTCCACATTCGCGCTATGCTCTGGATGATGGTAAACCCTAATGTCGATATTATGGTGCTTTACACTCTTAACTTGATAGTCTGCCGAGGAAATTGCAAAACGAAACGGGATGGATTGAGCGGCATACGCAAAGTAATTTCTTTCCCCTTGCTGCCATTGCTTTTTTAACTCTCCGGTCCCCACAGCTACTTGATCGCCAGTGGTGGAAATTTGCATGTTCAAATCTATGGCATCGTTCAAGTATTTTTTAGGAGCTTCCAATTTTGTAAAGCTTGTGCCAAGCGAAAGGCCATACTTGGCACGCGTAATGGAATCTTTTATTTCCCTATCGGAGTCATATCCAAATTGGGGATAATACCTGCTGATCCTCATGAACGAACCATTTTCGATGATGGCATTAAAGGAATCGTGACCATTCACAGCAAACCATTGATAGTCCAATTTAAATTGTAACTGGACGGAATCGTTGGGTTGTATGGGGTGGGGAAGGACCAGTTCTGAATTTGTATCGTTGAGCTCAAAATTTTCTTGACCGTATTGAAAAACCATGGACCTGATTTTCATTTCCTCAGGGACACTTATTAAAACTGAATCAATAGGCTGGTCGTGTTTATTGACCAAAGTATATTGTCCTTCGATGGTATAAGATTGCTCATCAGGGTATAAATGTACTTTGGTCTGTACCTTTTTTATCGTGGGTTGTGCCATGTTTTGGTACTTCCTAAACTGTTTTTCATACATCAGCTGGGCATTGATAACTTCCTCTTTTTCTTTTTTAGGATGATAGTTCCTTAAGTAAATAGAACTGCTTATAAGTGCAATCATCAAGGATAGAACCATCCCGATCATAAGCACTTTTCTATCCTTGTTATTTCTTTTAAAATAATACCACATGAATAGTAGCATCAAAATAGAAAAACCAAAGGCCAAGCGCAATGAGTAGGGGTTTATATAGTCGCCAAACCCAATAAATTCACTATAAGAACCTCTATAACCGGAGAAAAACCGAAGCAATGAACTAGTAAATATACTTTTGGAGATGGGTGTTGCCAATACCAAAAAACACAAAATGGAAACACCAAGAGCTATTGATTTATTTTTGCTCAACAGATTGATCAAAATCATGAAAAGGCCAAGTAGTACTAAAGGGAGTGTGTTGAATAAAACAGCTCCAAAGTAGGCCCGAGCATCAAAAATTAGATGTTTAAAAAAAACTTGAAAGGCTAGTGCCTCTACAATGATGATAAGTGTTAGGGTGGTCAGTAATACCGCAATGCTACCGATATGGCCCACTAATTTTTGCGTCGCATAAAAGGTTGTTTGCTCTAAAACGGAAAACCTACTTGAGTTACTCCGCCAGAAAAGATCATTTACAAAATAAACGGTAAACAATGCGCCCAAAGGGTAAAACGTACTGTTGATGGTTTGTACTAAAAGACCAGAACTTGCATACATTTGAGGTATTCGAATTCCTTTATTGATATCATCGTACATTTCCACGCCAACATAAAAAACCAAGAGTAGGACAGTGGCTATAAAAGGTATGCTTTTAAAGATATAAATGGTATCCACCTTTATAAACGATAATATCGCTTTCCACTTAGATTTTTTATTGAATTCCGTAACCGCGGTGGCAAATGGATTTATGGAAGGTTTTACACCCGTAATTATCAACTTTTTTCTACTTTTTTTCTTGAATTTTGGAAGAAATGAAAACGACCGAATCCCCAGAAGTAACATACCAAAGGCTAAGACAATACTAGCCATTCTGTTAATGAGTAAAAGATTTGACAAGGGTACAACCTGGTAATTTCTTTGCTCAAGGCTCAAATCCTTGGCTTCAAAAAAATAGCCCGACAAGCCAAAAATATCCACTATGGCAGAAATGCGTTGAACAAACAGGGATTGTGGCATGGCCTGTGCCATAAACGGCGCATTCGAGAATAAGAGTGTAATCATGTACAACACGTAGAGCAGCACCCCAACAATGGCCACCATTAGTTTATTCTTGTACGACTGCGCCACATAAAATAACACACTGCAGATAACCAACGTGTTGACGACTCCAAATATTAAAAAGGGATATGCAAAATGCCAAAATTGGAAACCAGGATTCAATAGCACGTCTTTGGCCAAATGTATGCCTAATACATAACCTGATATAAGACAAAAAAAACCGAACAACGTGAGTAGGTTAAACGAAAAAAATCGAGCAAAGGCAAATCTGTTTTTCGCTATTGGCGTTGAGAAAACTATTAGTTCGTAGTTGGCATCCTGTTCTTTGAACAAAAGAGGAAAAGCCAAAACGGAGGCAATTAATATGATCGCCAAACTCAAAAGACCGATCATGAATCCAACAGAATACGATGCGTTGACCGCAAGTTCATCTCCTACCGAGATATTGAACTTATAACCGGTTAAGATACCGATACCCAAGAAAAAGGCAATGGCTATATAGGTGGTTTTCTGCCTAGCAAGGGTTTGCAAGTCGTTTAGAAGAACAGTTTTCACGATGCAACTTTGTTTAGGTGGGCAAAATAGGCGAGTTCAAGACTAGGTTCGATAGGAGTAAAACCAGGAGGGCAGTCCGTTTCAAGAACAGTGATGTGCATTGTTCTTTCCACCAACTGCTTGTTTATGACATGGTAGTTGGCTTCCATTGCCGACAGCTCTTCCTTAGTTGTAGGTTTACGCCACAATTGGCCTTCCAATTGTTTCAAATAGTTTTTTGGGGCGTCTTGGGATACTATTTCGCCCTTTTTGATTATTGCCATTTGCGAACAGAGGTTTCTAACATCCTCCACCAAATGGGTAGATAGAATGATGATGATATCTTCGCCAATATCGCTGAGCAGGGAATTGAATCTATTTCGTTCTTCAGGGTCTAAACCTGCGGTTGGCTCATCCACAATTAATATTTTAGGATTTCCCAATAACGCTTGTGCCACTCCAAAACGCTGTTTCATGCCCCCGGAGAAGGTATGTACTTCCTTATCTTTGTAATCCAGCAAATTAACTTTATCCAATAACCATAGTATTTGGTCATGGCGTTGTTGCGAATGGTTAACTCCTTTCAGCTTGGCCAAGTGTTCCAATAAATGATAGGCGGATACCTTTGGGTACACACCAAAATATTGAGGCAAAAAACCCAAATGCTTTTGGATATCCAGCGGGTTTTGAACCACGTCCGCCCCGTTAAAATAAATTTTACCGGTGGTTGGTTTTTGCAGTCCAACAATGGTTTTCATCAGAGAAGATTTTCCAGCACCATTGGGCCCCAAAAGTCCAAATATTCCGTTCTGTATTTCTAGATTTAAGGCAGTAAGCGCCCTGTACCCATTGCTGTACACAAGGGATACATTATCGATTTTTAATGTATTCATGATTAAAATATGTTGGAAGAACTATGCTACATAGTCAATAATATCTCCTGGTTTACAGTCCAAAGCCTTGCAAATGGCCTCTAGGGTTTCAAAGCGTACACCTTTAGCTTTTCCATTTTTAAGTATGGATAAATTGGCCGGGGTTATGCCAATCTCTTCGGCGAGGTCCTTGCTCTTTATCTTTCGTTTGGCGAGCATCACATCAATATTTATAATAATCGGCATAACTTAGATATATAGATCTTGTTCGTTTTGTAATGACAGTCCTTGATTGAAAATTTCTGAAATAATAAAAATAAAGACCCCTAAAACCAGATGTAACGCTACAATGATGAATATTCCTTTATCGATCTCAATAAAGAACGACGAAAAGGCAACGAGCACTATGGGGAAAATCAAATTAGCTGCATAAAACCGCTTTAAATGTGCAACATTAGGTTGGGTAAAAAGTTTTTCCCGGTAGAATACTTTAAATACATTGGAGAGCAACCAAAAAAATAAGGTGTAAGACGAAACAGGCAGTAAAAAGGCGAATAAAAAATACGACCAGTTGTTGTCCAATATTAAAAAAGAAACATCGCTAAATGGATAATTGATTATGGCCCGTGTATCCTCTGTGCGAATATTCGTTTTTGTTAGCCAAGAAAAGCCCCCGTACAATGCAATTACCAAATATATCCAAGCGAGACTTCTGGTAATGGCGTACAATATTGTAGATAGTACTCTTGTTTTTTTCATTGGTTAGATGATAAATATTTCTGCAAACATATAAAAAATTATTGTAAAACAATAATAAAATATTCTTTTGTGAAATATTATTGTTCCTTAAAGATAACTTTCAAGAGGTGATTTTACAGGCCTATTTCATCTTTTGTAAATTAAAGATCCGGTGGATAGGGAGTCTTTACTGACCTGAAAAGTTCTTGATAATACCCCTAGATTGCTACTGTATCCACCCTCATCGTTTCGGAATATTTTACCCTTTAATACTCCCCATTTAAAAATGTAGTGGTCCTCTTCTCTGTAAATTTCAATGTCGGGCCAGTTTTGCTCATTGTGATACGTTCCTATGATGCTATCATTGGTTGAATTGGCTGAAAGCATTTGCGAGTCATCAGGATATTCCAAGTTATCTTCCCTCTTAAAACTATTATCGAAAGAGGTTTTTTCAATTTTTAAAATACTGTCAGCAGGCTGTTCATTGATTAGGTTGTAGGCATAATTTGCCATCAAATGAGGTAATAGGTAAGCTCTGTTATCGTTCGAAAAAGCAATCACCCCGACCTTTTTATCGGGCATAAAAGAAATGTGAAAGCTGATCCCGGCCAGTCCTCCAAATCGGGTCAAAATCCTATCATTCCCATATGCCGCAATATCCCAGCCCAAACTATAACCAGAACGTTGGTAGGTAAAGTATTTTTTGTCCTGGGTTGCGATTGAGGTATGCAGTTCACCCCACGAATCTTTATGTAATAGCACACTATCCTGATTGATATTCGCGGCCAACCATTTGGATAGATCATTGATGGTGGAAACAATCCCTCCAGAGGCATGCATCGTGATATCTGATTTATAGAAACCTTTTTCAACAATTCCCTTTTCTTTGGTAACGGTTAATGAAGGACGAATGTTTTCGAAGTCAAAATCACTGACATTGGCACTTGTGTTTTCCATTTTTAAAGGAGAAAAGATGTGGTTCCCCATAAGGGTTTTCCATGTTTTTCCGGTCACTTTTTCTGCAACCATGCCAGCTAGGATTGGTCCTACATTGGAATACCGATACTTGCCTGAGGGATCAAATAGAAAATCAGTGTTTAGATCATGTATCAGCTCTTTATTCCCATCCTTGTATCCCAAAAAGGCGGTTTTCCATGTCATCGGCGTACTGAAGGTCCCATGGGTATGGTTTAAAAGATGGGTAAGGGTAATGTTCTTTGTGTCGACACTATCTTTGAAATTTAAATCGGGGAGGTAGTCGTGCAACGATTTTTCCAAGGAGAGAACATTTTTCTCCTCCAAAATTTGTAGCAAAGTACCCGTAAACGATTTGGTGCTGGATGCAATATAAATAGGAGTATCGTTACCCAGAGAGGCCTCTTTGCCATTTAAAATTTCCCGATTCAATGCAAATGAATATGCCAAGCCGTTTTCGTCGACCACGGCGAAGATGAAATCCCCATACATTTCTTTTTCAAGATAAATGTCCTTTACCTTGTTTTGAAATTGCGTTGCAAAACCGGGGTGGTTTTCAGCAAAAATTTCAGAATTCGTGGGAGCGATAACCTTGTTGGTCCCACATCCGTTAGCTATTAATATTAAAGTTAGAATAAATAACAATCTCATGATGTTTTTGTTTTTTTTGATGTACGGGTTGGACGAGTAAACTCCGGTCGAGGTTACTTAGATCATCTTTTGAGTGTTGTGCAGGTTGCAAATTGCTTAAACTTCCTCAAAAAGAATTTCCATGGGTTTTCTTACCTTTTTTCTGAACTGGGTGTGGTCTTCGGAAGAACGATATCCGACCGTTGCAATTACCGCTGCATTTAAACCTTGCTCCTCAAGACCCAGGATGGTATTGAACTTTTCAGGTTCAAATCCCTCAATAGGACAGGAATCAATTTTTAGTTCCGCACAGGCGGCCAATAGATTGGAAAGAGCCAAATAGGTTTGCTTTTGAGACCAGCTTTGCCATTCCACATCCGATTTACTCGATGTACTCTGCTTGATCAGATTACTGTACCCCTCAAGTTTCTCGATCGGGGTGTCCTGAATTTTAGAGGTAGCTCTAATGTAATCATCAATATGCTCGTTTTTTCTTTCGGTATAATTACAAAAAACGAAAATGTGGGAGGCGTCGGTAAGCTGATCTTGGCCCCATGCGGCAGGCTTTAATTTTTCTTTAAGTTCCTTGTTGGAGACAATCATAACTTTATACAGCTGAAGCCCGTAGGATGAAGCGGAAAGTTGCACAGCCTCTTTCAGTTTTTGTAGCTCGTCCTTGCTTACCATTTTTGAAGCATCAAATTTTTTGGTGGCATAACGCCATTTTAGGTTTTCTACTAGATTCATCGTCTTGGATTTTTAATTGAATGTTTTAAACTTTATTGATTAATAGAATGCCGATCACCATTGTTATCAATCCAACTATTTTTTTTATGGCCATCGGTTCTTGGGGCAGTCCAAACCAGCCAAAATGCCCGGCGATTGCTGAAAAAATAAGTTGACCGAACAAACCAACGGAGATCATAGTGGATATGCCCAGCTTCGGGATCGTGTAGTAGTAGAGTCCTATCCCTATCACACTAAAAAGAGCTCCAGTGAACCATAAATGTTTTGGAATACTCCATAGTTGAGAGGCGTTAGGAATGTTTTTGATACTAATCACCACTACCACTAATGCAAAGAGTGTACTAAAAAAAAATGCCGTGAGCGAAGCCAACAACGGATTTTTTAATTGAACGCCCAATTGTGCATTTAATCCACCTTGCATGGCTAGAAACACTCCGCCTACAAAAGCCAATAAAATGTTGATATACTGATTCATGACTTTACTTTTTGATGAAGCAAAGCTATAGTTCAACAGCTCGGAATTTCTTAAGGTAGATTAAGAAACCAAACAACGCACAGATCTAGCTTTGGACCATACTTTAATTCGGATTAAAGAATGGTTTCTTAACCAAAGTCAATGTGGATGTGATGGTCACAAAATATTTTTGTGGGAATGGGAAAACAAGCATCAAATAGAGAGAATCCAATGATATTTTTAGAATCAAAATCCAATTATGGAAACAGGCCACGGTTTTTTGAGAAACTGATAGTAGCTTCAGATAGTGGATCCAAAAAGCTGAGTGCTGGCACCCAACTAGGAATCTACTTAACAGCTTTGTTGTTCGCAACATTTTCCTGTTTTGGAAATAATAGTTTCCAGAAAAAACCATCAGTATCGATTGATATGGTTATAAAAACAGAAAAAGTTGCCATTGGAGGAACCCTGGTGATCCCCTCTCATTTAAAAACAAGATCGCTTGTTATTATGAGTTCGGGAAGTGGCCCACAGGATAGGGATGAAACTTTGGAGGGATTTAAGATATTTAAGACCATTGCCGAGCATTTGGCAGCTAATGGAATTGCTTCTTTCCGATACGATGATAGGGGAGTTGGAGAGAGTACCGGGGATTTTGTAAATAGTACGCTCGATGACCACGCCAAGGATCTGGAAAGCATCATAGACTATTTTAAAGTGTCAAAATCCCATACGTTCAAAAGTTTTGCTCTATTAGGGCATAGTCAAGGTGGAATTGTGGTCTCTAAAGTCGCAGTTGCGAACACATCAGTTAAGAAAGTAATTTTAATGGGAGCTCCGGCAGTGCCATTGATCGATGTCGTGCTTTATCAAATTAGAGAGGAGCATAAACAATTGGGTATTTCTCCCTCATTGATAGAGGAGGATGTTTCAGCTCACAATAGATTAATGCGAGCCATAAAGGACCAGAACAACATCGAAACAGCGCTCGAAGCGTTCCAAAATACAAGTCAGGCTATTTTACGATACCAGAACTCGGAAAAGGAATTGGATTTTAAGAAGATAGCGGAGCAGGCTATGGCCACAGCAAAAGAATACCATATTATCTATGGTCTACCTTCTTTAACATCTTTTCTGTATTACGACCCTTCCAAGGATTTTGAGCGACTCAATACTCCTGTTTTAAGTTTGTTTGGCGGGCTGGATTTTCAAGTGCCCATTCATCAAAATAAAGATAGAATGGAAAATGCTTTGCTGAGTGCAGGGACAAGTTATCAATTTAAAACCTTTGATAAGGCCAACCATTTCTTTCAAAAAGCCGAGACCGGCAATCGCGATGAATATTCAAAACTTGAAAAGAGATTTGTTGATGGATTTTTAGATGAAATTTCCAGTTGGCTGGTTGATGAATAGGCATTTCTGAATGATATTTTATAGGTTCCCCTACACTGATTTTTTTACACTGATCTAAATGGTATGTTACCAATACAAATATTTTTGAAAGGGTAATGTTTGTAGCACGACCGAGAAGACATAATTTAACAGAATTAAAAAGTACACTGTTCTACCCACAATTTACGATAAAAACCATTACAAACACAACGAGTTATCATGAGAAAATTCTACCTCCTTATTTTGATGGCCATTAGCTTTTGCTCAGAGAGTTTTGGTCAAAAACTACCTACCAAAACCCAAGATTTGGTTCAGCGATTGGACAACTATTTATCGGCATCCGAGACCAATGGATATAATGGTGCGGTATTGGTTGTTAAGGGCAATGAAGTTATTCTGGATAAAGGCTATGGCTGGGCAAACACGGCGGATTCGATTTATAATACCAAAGAAACCGTTTTTGATATTTGTTCTGTTACCAAACAATTTACTGCAGCTGCCATCCTAAAATTGGAGGAAGAAGGAAGGCTTAAACTGGATAACCCTTTACACATCTATTTTAAAGACATGCCTTTGGACAAGGCAAATATTACAATTCACCAATTGTTGACACATACCGCAGGTTTTTCCCATGGCATCGGCGAAGGGGATTTTGATCATATTCCAGAGGCAGATTATTTTGATCGGTTGTTCTCCGGTAAGCTTAGATTTGAACCCGGCGAAAAGTATAGTTACTCCAACTCCGGGTATAGCGTACTTGGTAAAATTATTGAAAAAGTATCTGGAAAATCCTACGAGACCTTTCTTCAGGAAAAATTATTTGCTCCTTCCGGAATGACACAGACCGGCTATATTTTGCCCAATTGGAACTTGAACCATGTAGCCAATGAGTATGTGTACAATGTAATTGATAAAGGAAATCATGTTGATCGATATCTAGCGGATGGAAAAATCGCATGGCCTTTAAAAGCCAATGGGGGAATCAACTCTACTTTGCAAGATATGTATAGATGGTATTTGGCATTGAGAGATCAAAAAGTGTTGCGTAAAGCCTCCATAGATCTATTGACCCGGCCTCATGTTCAGGAACAAGTGGGGAAGTCTACCTATTATGCGTATGGATGGGCCATTTTTGAATCGGATAGAAATACCAAAATAATTGGTCATAACGGATTCAATGGGGTGAGCTATTTTGAGTTTCTTTGGTTTCCAGAAGAAGATGCCCTTATTTTATTCGCCTCCAATTCGTCCACAAGAGAAACATCAAGAATGCCCATTGAGTTGGAAAGAATACTTTTTGATGATGCATATGTTGCTGAACCTTATCCTCAAAATTTGGTAATGCAACTAGTTCACTTTGTAGAAGATTTTTCCGGCACCCACAAAGAACTGTCCGCTGCTATAAAGAAGAAATATAGCGCAGAATTGGATTCACCTTCGCACCTAAATCGATTAAGTGGTCTGTACTTGAGAGAACAAGAACAGGAAAAGGCCTTGGCAATTGCACGGTTGAACTGTGATTTATTTCCCAATGACGGAAATATTTGGGATACATTGGGAGAAGTTTACATGGCATCCAATAGAGATGAGGATGCTATAAAAAGTTATAGGAAGGCCCTGGAGCTTAAGCCAAAAGAGGATTGTTTCTATTGTGAAAACGCACTAGAACAAATCGAGAAATTAACGCAACGCAAAAAATAAAAATCTAATTAGTATGCCTCATTTTGTACTGGACTGTTCCGATGCAGTCATTAAATCGCAATCGCCGGAATCCATAATGCAATTGGTTTATAAAACCGCAGAATCTACAGGATTGTTCGATCCGCAGGATATTAAGGTGCGGATCAATCCTTTTGAATACTCTATGGTCGGGAATGCAAAGGATGACTTTATCCACATTTTTGCAAATATTATGGAAGGGCGGACTACCGAACAAAAGGCCAATTTATCAAAACAAATTGTTTCGGAACTCAAAGGCATGTTCCCGGAGGTTCCCATCATCTCTATCAACATTAGGGATTTTGAGAAAGCGACCTATTGTAACAAAACCATGGTATAATCTTCTACTATGAAAATGAAAGCAATAATGGCGACCATTGCAATAGTTCTGATGTTTTTTGGTGTACAAGCTCAATCGGAGGTCACTCCGAATGTAGTCGGCACCAACCACCTTCTTTCCTCTAAAATATTGAATGAAGAGCGGGGAGTTGAGATATATCTTCCCCCAGGCTATCAAGAATCAGATAAAACATACCCTGTGGTTTATGTGTTGGATGGGCAACGCTTCTTTTTACACGTGGTCAGCCTCAGCCAATCGTTCCAACAATTTCAATTGGCCCCTGAATTTATTATTGTAGGGATTAACAACAGTTATCCCAACAGATTCAGGCATTTTGGGGAGGGAAAGGACAATTTTAAGGGCTTTTTGGAAAATGAATTGATGCCCTATGTGAACGAAAACTTCAAAACCAATGCCGAAAATCTGCTTTTTGGTTGGGAATATGGCGGAAGTTTTGTTTTTCATATGATGATGGAGCGACCTACACTTTTTAATGCCTATCTGATGGCCAGCCCATTTCCCATTTTTGATGCCATTGATGATTTGGATATTTTATCTAGTATGGAAACCCAGCTTTATTTTGCCGTAAGCCCCGATGAGTATGATGTACGGCACAGTACCGAAAAGTTGAACGAGAAACTGACATCAAACCCTATTGATGACCTTGAATGGAAGTATTTTGAATTTGAATTGGAAGAACATCGCTCTACAGGGTATCCCACCTTGTACCATGGATTGCGGGACTATTTTAAATATTATCAGGAGTTTGAAACGAACAACTTGCAAAAATTTATCAATGCGGGAGGAATTGATTTCGCAAGTAACCATGCCGAACAAAGGGCGAAAAAATATGGGTTTTCACCAGAGCTCTCCCTATGGTCACGTTTTACCATTGTTCGCAGTGCCATGCGGGCCAATGATTTTTACCATTTTGAAACCTTGTTGAATTCCTTGGATAAAAATGAATTTATCAAAGAACTGCTAGCGCAAAGGGATTATGCGGTATCCCAAATAGCTGCTTTTTATGAAAAGCATAATCGCTTTAAAGAGGCTATTGAACTCTACGACCTTTTGCTGAAAAAGTATCCGGATTCCGAAAGTCTGTTGACCAGAAAGAAAAATGCCAACCAATCTCTAATCCATAAACAATAGAATAATGACACTTAAACATATCCTACCTATAATAGTGTTGATTATTTCTTTTAATCAAGGTAATGCACAAGAAAAGTTAGATATCCAATCAGATGCCAATACCTATGTTTTGGACCAATACTATAAGTTAAACCCTAAGGTTTTTCAAACCGATTCCACACCAAAAGGCGTTGACAACATCTTTGAACTTTTTACGGACGATTTTACTTATGTGCACCCTCAATATGGAGGGGTGTATACTAGGGAAGACCTATATAACGGTTACATGCGCAACCAGAAAAATGGCGGTTATGATGGTAGTGTGGTCGATATACGAGTCGAAAATAAAATTGTTGGGCTGAATGCCATCGCTGTAAGCAAGCGATTCATTAAATTGGTACAGAACAAAACTGTTGAAGGTGATGCTCAAATGGCTCTTTTCGAATTTAGGGACGGGAAGATTTCCAGGATTTATGAGTATTGGTAGTTCCTAAATGAAATAATTAACAATCAAACAGAAAAATCAAATCAATTAAAAGAATGTACTGTATGAGAGCTCTTTTATCGTTGTTATGTATTGTAATGGGGGTTTACTCCGTTCAATCACAACAGCAGACCGATTCGATAACCAAGGAATTGAAAAGGATACAGGAAAGCAGTAACCTTGTGGGCTTCGCCGTGGCCATTGTCGATAAAGATAGTATTGTTTACTCCAAAGGCTTTGGCTATTCGAACAAAGAGCAACAGAAACCCTATACAACAAAAACAGTCCAACCCATTGCATCCATTTCCAAGACGTTGCTCGGAGTTGCCTTAATGAAAGCACAGGAAATGGGTTTACTGGATTTAGATGACCCCATCAAAGATTATTTACCCTTTACCATACAGAACCCATTTTATCCAAAGGAGCCAATAACCATTCGTCAACTTGCTAGCCATACCTCCAGTATTCTTGATACAGAGCATTATGAGAAGATTTACATTTTTAATGATAAAATTCCGCCCTTCTATGAAAACTTGCCCCAAAAAACCAAACAAAAGGTACAAAAGGAGGTAAGCCTATTGAATGAAAACCAAATGATGCCTGCAGCCCAATTCATTAAAAACCAATATTGTACGGATGGAAAATGGTATACGTCAAATAGCTTTTCAGACACGATTCCAGGATCTTCGTATAATTACAGTAATATGGGAGCCAATATTGCGGCCTATATTATTGCACAGGCCAGTGGTATGGAATACACCGATTTTTTACAGGAACATATTTTAAAACCACTCCAAATGAATGATTCAGGTTGGGCGAACAAAGACCGTCCACTGAACAATACATCTACACTTTACTGGTACGGTTACCCAATTCCGGCATATGAGTTTGTTGTATACGGTGATGGCGGATTCATGACCAATATAGAGGACTTCAGTCAATATTTGATGGCGGTGATGAAGGGCAATAATGGGGAGAGTAATGTTTTAAAGGCATCCAGCTATAAGGAAATGCTATCTGAACCGGCCTCAAAAGAATTCAAAAAGAATGTTTTTTGGACTATTGATGATGAAAAAATAGGGCATAGCGGCAATGATCCAGGTATTATTTCCCATGCATATTTTCTTAGGGAAGGAAGTCATGGTATTATTGTGTTTGTCAATACTTCGGAAGTCGAAAACGATATGATATCGGCAAGGGATATCTATCGCACACTGCTAAAATATATGTAGTAGCTCTAACGAATCTTGAATATTTGAAAGAAGAATTATTGGAAGTCAACTTAAAAACCAAAATCAAATAATCATTTGTAAGTATGTATGTTTTTTCGCTTCATAAAATCTCTTAAATCAACAAATCCTTTTTGACTTTCATATTGAACAATACTGTAATTTCCTCACAATACCCGTTCATTCGGTGTAGATTTTCTATAGCAGTTTTTGGTAATTTTTGTCTAGCAGTTTCCCAAGCTTTTTTATTGGGCCATTGGGCATATGCAATATAAACTCCCGCCTCGGTTTTATGGAGACGGGAGCCAAGCCCTTCCGCATGGGCCATAAATGCTTTGGTAACCGCCCGCCATAAGTTCTCAAAAGCAACTTCCTTGCCTTGGATAACTTTAAACCGATAGATTACTGCATACATATTGACTTTGTTTTATTGGCTATCATCAGTCCCAAGCATGGGAGGTCGAGATAGCATGTTTACCTGCGCCACTGAAATAAAAAGCGACTCCGGCAACAAGATAAATAAACAAAAGGTCTAATGTCCAACCGCCATACTGGTTTAATGTGAAAATATGTTGGATTTGGGCCATAAGTATGGCCAATAAACAATTAAAGGCTAATAGTAAACCTGCCAATCTACTTCTGTAGCCTAACACAAGCATTAGTGGTGCTACTATTTCCCCTATAAAAACCCCATAGACCAAAAAGGAGGGCAAATTATAGGTATCCAATAAACTGCCGATGAACCCGGTGCCGTTTGCAATTTTATCGATACCATAAATAAGCATGGTAAAAGGAATGGAAACCCTAAAAAGAAGGATAGCAACATTTTTGTTTCGTTTCATGATTCAATTTATTTTGATTTAAAAATTATACTTAAAGAATATTCCGAAATTGGTGAGTGTTCTTTTTGTGTTATTGAACTGGTCTAGATTAGCAGCAATCCCAGTGGTCAGTAGCTTTTTTTGGATACCGACCTTAACTTGTTGGAGGCCTCTTGTGTATCCATTCGAATTTAAATTTGCTGTTGCCAGCAGATTTAGATATCCTCGGTTACCTTTTCCTAACACGGGCATATAGCTCATTACAAGCGATTGCTCCAATGACACGCCTTTTTGATATGTTCCGCCCACGGTATAAATACCGAGAAAGTTTGGTGACCGATAAGTATAGGACATCGACAAAGTGCTAAATGCCCCAGGATTTTTTATGCCGATAGCCGCATTTGCACTCACATTTTTGAACATGGAATATGAAGCGGTGTTTCTTATAAAAAAGAGATTGTTTTCATCGGTGTTGTATTCGGTATCGAACAGGGTTAAATTATAGACGGTCAATTTTTGATTGAGTGTGTATTTGACCAAATGTTTATATGTGATAGATCGATTACCCAATACCACATCGGGATCAAAACGTAGTTCCTGTCCAAACCCAACGCCAATAACCGATACATTAAAAAATATGAATAGAAGTTTGTCCTTGCTCATTGTTCTATATTTTATTGGGACAAACCTACATGCAAACCAAAAGGGAATACTTAAGGTATATTAAGAAAGAAAATAGGGTCATAGAAAATGGGAAGGCGCCCCTTTTATTAAAAAGAGACGCCTATAAAACTTAGTCAGCAGACACTGTTTTATGGTCCGGTTAGCGAAAAGCTTTCCAAATTACCATACGTGGCAAAACCAAGTTTGTGATAAATACGCTCACCTGCCTCCGATGCCACAAGAAATACCATATTACTATTTGACTTTATTGATTGATTTATAAGGAATCGGGTCATTTTTTTGCCCATGCCCAATCCCTGAAATTCTGCCCTGGTACCGATCATATGGATTCCTGAAATACCATTTTGGTCCAAATAGACCATTCCGCAGCTTGGGAAGTCATCCTTACATCTCCCCAAAAAGAGCTGCATGTTTTCTTTGTTGATCAAGGATTGGACTACAGAGGTATCTACCAAATATCCGAACGATGCCGATGCTGTCTTCGCAAAAATACATGCCTTGTTTTTTGAGTCCACGAGTGTAAATTCAGACTCGTCAATATCATCGTAATACAATTGCTCGGTGCTCATGGCCATGGCTTTTACCTTGGAGGTGGAGCAAAAATTATTGGATTCCAACAACTGTTTCGTGTTTTCGCACTCGGGTATTCCAATCGAATTGGGAATTTCACCTGTGCGAATCCTTCGCTGTACATCTTTAATATTTATTTGACCGACCTCAATGTTGTAAACTTTACTGGGCCATGAGTTGGGCTCTGGTTTTGTAAAGGCAAAGCCTCTTTCCTTGTTAAAAGAATCGGTATGTTTTCCAATCTGTTCCCACAGTTCAAATAAATGCGCAATGATTTGTTTGTTCATGATCTCTCTTATTATATAAATCCTTTGGACTTTAGATTATGCTTGATTTCATCCATAAATGAATCCATTTCTAATTGTGTTCTGAACCTACCATTAGGTTGATTGTGGTAGTTCAAAAGATTATGGACCACAGCTTTTAGCTCCAGTTTGTCTTCCAGCCTAATCAGTTCATTGTTTTCTATATCGAATGTTTTATGGAATGCACCTAAGGAAAACCGACCAACCATTTTTCCACCCCAATTGGGTATCAATCTATCTAAAATGTTGAGGTGGGTACTACCGCCTAGTTTTCCGGGCGAGGCACTTAAAAGAAGAATCGGCTTATCGCCAAAAAACCGTTGATCTATGCGTGAAAGCCAATCAATATGGTTCTTTAAAAAAGTTGTGGGCAGGCCATTGTGCTCTGGCGATGCGATGATAAATCCATCTGCCGAGGTGATAATTTGAAAAAGCTCCTTGACTTGGATGGGAAAGCCCTCTTTTTCGATATCCGGACTGTAAATAGGTAGGTCAAACGTTTCAAGATCAATATACTCAATATCATTTTCAACAAATTCCTCTAGAATATAACCGATCAACTTTTTATGAATGGAGTTACGGCCATTACTGCCCGAGATCGCTATTATTTTTTTCATGCTGCACTAATGTGTATGGTCAGTGCAAACCTAAATAGAGGGGAAATTTTTAATCTTAAGGTGGATTAAGAAATGCTTTTGTTACCGTTTTTTTCGCAATGCACTTAAAAATTCCGGGGTAATTCCCAGATACGAGGCAACCATATATTGGGGTACGCGCTGCTCTATGCTTCTATACTTCGTGCGGAATTCCAAATAACGTTCTTCTGCTGTTTTGCTCATGGAATTAATAGTGCGATCTTGTAGGGCCACATACGCATTTTCGAACTTCAATCTATAAAATCGCTCAATGGCAGGAACTTTGTTATATAGATCGTTTAAAGTATCTCGATGTATTTGTAGGACCACGGAAGGTTCCAGGGCCTGTACAAATTGTTTGGCAGGGGTTCGGGTCAGATAACTATAGAGATCGTTCACCCACCAACCTTCTATCCCAAATTGTACGATGTGTTCTTTAGCCTCTTCATCCATGTGATAGGCCCTAAGGCAACCCTTTGCTATAAAACGCATATGCGAGGATATCTCCCCGGCAAAAAGCAAAACCTCCTTCTTTTTTAGCTGTACTTCGGAATAGCTATCGCATACGATGGATTCTTCCTCGGGCGTAAGCCTGATACTTTCCTTTAAATGCGATATTAGTTGGGCCTTGGAATCCAAAATTCAATTTAAACCTGAAATTACTAAAAGTTGAACAAAGGCTAATGATACATCCCTTAAATTGACAAAAAATGTATGCTAACCAATTTTTTGGCACAAAAAGTTCTTAACCAAAGTCAATGAATTTTGTTACATCGAAATTTAGCTTTGCCTGGCTTTAAACATGTTTTACAATGTGCTACAAACCATCGATAAAATTTTCGGGTGTCAGTTATATTCTGCTGTTCGTTGCTGGATTTTATGCTAACTTTTTCGTTTTGGAAAAACTGGTAGTTCCCTCAGATCCAGAAATTACCGTCAGCAATTTTGTTGAATTTCGTTCATTGTTCCGTCAAGGGATATTAGGTTTTGTTGTGATGCTGCTTTTTGATATCTCCTTGGTAGGCTCATTGTATTTTGTAACACATCACGTCAACAAAAAAGTAACCATTTTCGCTTCTCTGTTGCGACTCTCCCATGCATTGGTTTTTACTGTCGCATTGATGGGTTTGTTCAGTATTTACCAAAATACACACCCATCCTTAATAATGGATGAAAAGCAATTGCAGGAGTTGGTAATTACGGCACTGGCCAATTTTAATGCAACTTGGAATATTGGATTGTTGCTCTTTGGAATGCACTTGTTGGTTTTGGGCTACCTCTGTTTAAAATCCCCTAGGATTGCAAACGGCATTGGAGGAATACTGCTTTTAGCGGCTTCTGGATACCTATTGGATGGTTTGGCCAAACTCTTTCTGGACAGTTATAATGATCATAAGGAAACTTTTGAAATAGTGGTACTTTTCTGCGGTGTACTGGGTGAATTGACTTTTACGTTTTGGTTATTGTTCCAAGGGTTCTGGGGAGACCGGTTTAATAGAAAGTACAACTGGTCGGGTGGTACTACCGAGAACTGATGCGTTTTCGTATCCTGCTCAACGATTCAGGTTTTATGCCCAGGTAACTTGCCAAATGGTACTGTGGGATACGCTGTAAAAGGTCAGGCCTATTTTCCAATAGGTCTATGTATCGTTTTTCTGGACTGGAAATCATGAACTGGGCCAATTTATCCTGGTACGTTCCAAGTTCCTCCTCCACAGAAACCCTACAAATGGATTCGAAGGCAGGTACATGTTTGAATAGTTTTTTCTCGCTTGTTCTTGATAAGATAGCCAATCTACAGTCTTCAATGCATTCCAGATAATGGTTGGAGGGAATTTTAAGATGATAGCTCTGCAAGGAAGAAATAGCATCTTGCTCAACATAGAATTCCGTGGTTTTTTCTTCACCATCTACCATATAATACTTCCGTACCAGCCCCTGTATGTTAAAATAGGACTCGTTGGAAACCTGACCTTCGCGCAATAAAATATGACCTTTCGAAAATTTTTGGATAGGAATACATTGGGTCACGACCAAAGCTTCCTCATCGGTCAGGGTCAGAGCATTTTCCAATAATTGGACAATTTCACTTTTCAATACGATCTTTTAGAAGTTCGATGCTGCTCTCAAGATAACAAATCCATGCACAAGTTCGTATTTAAACCTTGGTTTTACACTAAAAATGGTCCAAGCACTAATCTTTTGAAGTAATACGAAGGTAATAACCATCAGGGTCTATCAAACGGAAATCAGTGAGCCCCCAATTTTGCTTTTTTAAGTCGGCATGTACCGGATACCCGTTGGATTTCACTTTCTGATACAACTCGCCAATGTCTTCGACTTCTAAAACAATTTCCGCTCCATAACCTTTTTGGGTGCTTTTTAGCTTGGGATCAAAATAATGGTCCGGGGAAAGTTTTTGTATGGGACCAATCCCCAACACTACACCATTTTTAGTTACGACTTGATACGACGGGTCTGGTTTTTCTCCTGCCATGGTGAAGCCAAGAACATCTGTGTAAAAGTTAATGGATGCTTCCATATCGGATGTAAACAGTTCCAATCGAAGTGTCGTTTCTTGAGATGAGGAGCCATTGCTTTCCCTTTTACAAGAAACAATGGTCAATAAAAGTGTTATGATTAAAGTTGATATACGATTTATCATGATGGAGAATTATGGATGTGATTTAAAGATCTTATAAAAGCGAAGCGACTTCATCGTCGCATACTTTTACAAAGAAAACCAAGTATTGCCCTAATTTTCTTAAGCTACATTAATAAGGATGGTTTTTGGTCTACTAGGTTTGCCCGGCCCTGTTTTGGATAGGATGTTGCTGCAATAGGAAGTAGGGTACATTGATCCTTTTGGTCGATTATAAAATGGGAAGCCTAGGGTGCGATCAATGCATTTACCCGTTTCTGCAATTCCGGTAGTACCTGTTTACCGAACCAAGGGTTTTTTTGCAACCAAAACCTATTTCGTGGAGATGGGTGGGGGAGTACAAAATATTTGGGCAAATAAATATTATAGTTGTTCACGGTCTCGGTCAGATTTTTTTTCATAGTATCTCCCAAGTAATGGTTTTGGGCATACTGGCCTATTAAAATAATGAGATCGAGGTTGGGCATTTGGTCCATTAATGGATTGTGCCATTTTGGAGCGCATTCGGGTCGCGGAGGCAGATCCCCGGATTTTCCCTTGCCTGGATAGCAAAACCCCATGGGAATCAATGCAAATAACTGTTTGTTGTAAAATTGTTGTTCGGTTACATTGAGCCACTCCCTCAGTTTTTTTCCGCTTGGGTCGTCCCAAGGTACACCTGTTTGGTGAACTTTGGCTCCCGGGGCTTGTCCAATAATAGCGATTTTGGATTTTGGATGGGCCGCAACGATAGGTCTTGGTCCCAACGCCAAATGTTTTTCGCAGAGGTTACAGCCTTGGATTTGATGTAAGAGTTGATCCATTTGGGCTTAATTTACCTTTTTACTTAGTAAAAAGCTCGTAAATCGCCTGTTTTTCTTCCAAAGTAAATTTTTTGTCCTCGAACCAATCGTACACTTCTATTTTTTTGTTTTCTATTTGTGCTTGCCTAATGGCATTTATGGATACCAAATGCCAATGCACTCCTCGTTGACGATACACGGAATAACCGATATCCTCCATAATATAAGAGGGTTTAGGGTAGTTTACCAGGCGGGTCCCGTTTTTTAATATGGCCAAGGTTTTGGTAAGTTCTACAACTACAGAAAAGGTATAGCGCTTAAAATCATCGAACCCATCTTGGGTCACATTGTATACTTTATCTCCGATTTCTAGTGGTCTCATAGGCTACTGGCAGCCAAAAATAAAAGCCTATTCATAGTATACCTAAGGAATGTTTGATTTGTTATCAACAGTGCTTAGTGGGGAAGTATTATGGTCAACAAGTATCGAATTTTCCTTTTCGTGCAACTAACATATGGTAAGAGACAAAGGTATATCTTTAAAAATGTGAATTTATAATACCTTCTATTAACCGATATTTTTGCATTCGTTGTACAACTCGTTCCAAACCCTGTAACTTTACAGTAATAAATAGTGGTCCATGACAAGTACCGAACAGAAATTAAAAGAACGTGTTAAGGAGTTGACCTGCCTTTACGAGGTAACTTCCATTATTGTAAATTCAGGATACGATGAGCTCACTACTTCGTTGGAAGCTATTGCCTATTGTTTAAAGCGAGGATGGCAATTTAAGGACGATGCCGAGACCAAATTGTCCATAGGAGATTATCAAGTACAGACAAGCGGGTTCGACGAACATAGAGTTTGCCTTACTTGCAATGTCATTGTCTTCAACAAGGTCGAAGGAACCATTTCCGTAGGTTATCCCTCACCTAAATACACCATGGAAGATTTTCTGGAAGAAGAGCAAACACTGCTCAAAAATGTGTCTTTGGCTGTAGGTAATTTTATTGAGCGCAAGCAAATCCATGATACGGAGCAGGAAACCAAAAGACAATTGGAGCGCAATGATCGACTTCATATTTTAGGCGAGATTACTGCCGGAATAGCCCATGAGCTAAATACCCCGTTGGCCAATATTTTGGGATTCGCCGAATTGTTGATGGATGGGGCAACCGATCCACAGACCAAAAGAGACCTGCAAAAAATAATGGACAATGCCATTTTTAGCCGTGAGATCGTTAAAAAATTAATGTTCTTTACCTGCGAAATGCCCGATCAAATGGAGCCCGTTGACCTGATCAAGGTAATCGAAGATGTGGTTCGGTTAATGGGACCATCGCTCCGGGCAAAAGAACTTAAAATCATCACAGCTTTTGAGCAAGATCATCTTTATATACGTGCCAATACTGTTCAGCTTACCCAAGTGTTCTTCAATTTAATAATGAACGCGGCCTATTATTCACCGGTACAGGGCGAAATAAAAATAGAACTCATTGGAAAGATCAATACGACTGTCATAAGTATTATGGATCAGGGAGAGGGAATTTCTCCGGATATCGAAAATAAAATATTTGAACCTTTTTATACCACCAAACCGGTGGGAGAGGGGACAGGTTTGGGGTTGAGCGTGGTCCACGGCATAATTAAAAGTTACAAGGGCACCATTGCCCACAAGCCCAATACGCCAAAAGGCACTATTTTTACCATTGAGTTTCCTAATTAAGGGTATATATGGCACTGCACAAAGAAAACATTTTGATCGTTGACGACGATATTGGGATATTGGAACTTTTAACGAGAAGATTAAAGGACCTGAATTTTCATGTTTTTAAAGCAATTTCAGTTAAAGAAGCTGTATTTATTCTAAAAGATACACCTATAGATCTTTTAATAACGGATATACAAATGCCCGAAGTGGACGGGGTTCAATTATTAAAATTTGCCAACGAACACTATCCAAATATGCCCAAGTTGGTAGTTACCGGATACCCCTCTGTGGATGGCGCGTTGGAAGTGGTTAAATCGGGTGCGATGGATTATTTGACCAAGCCTTTCACCAAAGAAGAGCTCAAAACTGCCGTGGATAGAGCATTGTCCCAAGGGCGTAAAACAGACAAACCTTCGTCCTCTGCGACTAAAATTAGGGTAGATGCCCATTTTAAAGAAATGGTGGGAGAATCCGTGGCTTTTGATCAAGTTAAAACTATTGTCGATCGGGTTAAGAACAACAGGGCCACTGTTTTGATCAATGGGGAAAGCGGTACAGGGAAGGAACTGGTCGCCAGGGCAATTCATTATTCGGGCAAGTATGCGAAAAAACCATTTGTGGCCGTAAATTGTGGTGCCATTCCAGAGAATCTTCAAGAAGCTGAACTCTTCGGATATACCAAGGGTGCTTTTACTGGGGCCGACCAAAATCGTGATGGATTTTTTCAGGCAGCGTCGGGGGGGACACTCTTTTTGGATGAGATAGGAACGGCCAGTTTGGATGTACAGACCAAACTGTTGAGGGCGCTTCAAGAAAAGGAGATTACAAAAGTGGGCTCCAGAGCCGTGGAGAAAATAGAACTAAGGATCGTTGCCGCAACCAATGTTGATCTTGTGGAGGAAATCAGAAAAAAGAATTTTAGGGAAGATCTATATTATAGATTGACCGTTGTTGAGATCAATGTGCCTCCATTGCGTGATAGAAAGTCAGATATTCCTTTATTGGTGGACAAGTTTCTCCAAAAGTACGGAATCGAATATAGAGATCGCTTTGTGCGCATAGACCCGGATGCCCTTAATCTATTGGAAAGATATGATTGGCCAGGAAATATTAGAGAACTGGAAAATGTGATCCAACGGGCCGTGATCATGGCAGATGGCCATATTTCCATAAAAGATTTGCCAGATTATTTAAAATACGAAATTCAATTTCCGGAAGACGAATTGATACCTTTAAAGGAAATGGAAAAAAGGTACATCCAAAAAGTACTGGCTCATACCGAAGGCAACAAGACCAAAGCAGCCGAAATTTTACAGATAACCCGTAAAACCCTCCGGGACAAACTGGATTAATTTGGATAGCTTTTGACCAATTGGTTCAAAAGTGACCACTTCCCATATAACTTTCAATGCACACATAAAGTTTAATAATCTGATTATTAAGCACTTGAACAGAATCAGCTTTTTTGTGTCTTAAAGGGTATGCCATTTGTTATACTGTTGCCAAATAAAGTTGGTAACAACGAACTAAATGTGGTAACAATGATAGGATCACCGTAAAGCACAATCAAAAGGACTGAAGATGAATAATTTCTGATGGTCAAAAACAATTGTGGAATCTACAGACCTGGAAACCATAGGTCCATCTCAAGTTATTTCCTTCATCAAAAAACAAATACAACTAAAAATCAATAATCCAATGAACGAATTTGTTCGGAGCCTTTGCTCGACCTGTATTCATAGATCGTATTGCTCGTTGAGCAAAAAAAGGACCCAAATAAGTCTGTGCAACGAATACCATCATTTTATGGAAGATAACCAAGAGCCTACCATAATGATGTCGGATGAAATGTATTAATAATCAAAAAAAGAAGGTAGAAGTATCTTAAAATTACATATGACAACAACGATAACATCAGAGAAGAAGCAAAAAAAGCAAGGGATGCTGGATAATGTTATGCGTCAATTCAACAATGCCGCTGACATTATAGATTTAAACAAGAATATCAGAAAAATCCTTGAAGTGACCAACAATGAATTTGTGGTCCACTTTCCGGTCCGTATGGATAATGGTGAGGTAGAAATTTTTACAGGTTACCGTGTTCAGCATAATAATGCCCTTGGGCCATATAAAGGAGGTCTGCGATATCACCCAACTGTGGATATCGATGCCGCACGGGCCTTGGCCATGTGGATGACATGGAAAACTTCTTTGGCAGGATTGCCCTATGGTGGGGCCAAAGGAGGAATCCAGCTAGATCCGACCAAATATTCCCAGGACGAGTTACAACGGATTACCAGAAGGTTTACCTATGCACTGGGTGACAATATAGGACCTGAGTTAGACATACCCGCTCCGGATGTAAACACCAATCCACAGACCATGGCCTGGATCTTGGATACTTATATGTCCACAAAATCTCCCAACGAGCGGTCCAAGAATTTACACGTAGTAACCGGTAAGCCCATTGGAGCGGGTGGTTCCGAAGGTAGGGATAGAGCTACAGGGTATGGTGTTTTCTTGACCATTAAGTTTTGGGCGGAACACAAGAACATTTCACTTAAAGGTAAAAAATTCATAGTGCAAGGTTTTGGCAATGTTGGATATTGGGCATCCCATTTTCTACATGAAGAAGGGGCCTTACTTACTGCGGTACAAGACGCCTATGGAAGTATTTACAATGAGTCCGGTATTCATCCTGAGCAACTTTTGGACTATGCCAAGGCCAATAAAGGGAGTATACTAGGTTTTAGTGGTGGCAATCCTGTGGATAACGCTGATTTTTTTGGATTGGACTGTGATATTTGTATTCCAGCAGCTCTTGGCAATCAGATTACGGTAAAAAATGCACCACAAATAAAGGCAAGCCTTATCGCGGAAGGCGCAAACGGGCCTACAGATGTAAAGGCCGAAGAAATACTGTTAAAAAATGGGGTGGACATTATCCCGGACATTTTATGTAATTCAGGAGGTGTCATCGGTAGTTATTTTGAATGGCTGCAAAACCGTAACGGAGAGATTTGGCAACTGGATGAGGTGTTGGAAAAGCTGGAGAAAAAGATGAGGGAATCCTTTAGTAAGGTAATGCAAAAAACAAAAACCGAGAAAATCGATGCACGGACCGCTGCATTTGTAATTGCTATTGAGCGACTTGAAGAAGCCTATGTACAAAGAGGTATTTTTCCTTGATCAAGGAAAAATTATCAAGTGAAGTATGATGAGGTTAACAATAATTTTATAAGAATGACACAATGAAATATGGGAGTTTGATAATTGAAAAAAAGGAATATGTTCTTCTCAAACGGCTGATAAACCTTACTGGTTACCATAAAGACGATACCTTTAAACGATCTGTGGGAAAACTTAGAGAAGAGATGGAATCAGCACAGATTTTGGATGGGGAAGATATGCCCAAGGATGTCATACGCTTCAATTCATGGGTCACGATCACTTCCGAAAACGGATGGCACAAGAAATTCAAATTGGTAATGCCGAGCAAAAGTGATGTTAGGAACAATCATATTTCCATTTTGACCCCTATGGGGGCATCGGTAATTGGTTATGCACAAGGAGATACCTATTTATGGGAATTTCCTTCAGGTGTTCAGCAATTGACCATTGAGCATATTGAGCAAGAAAACGAACCTATAGACATAAACATGGTAATATGAAACAAGTAGGTAGACCATATTATCACGAATCCATAAACAATATTCTTAGTAAAAAGGATAAATTGGAAATAGGTAATTGGACGGATAACATGGAACTGATCAATGAAGAGTTGCAATACCTCATCCCATTGGAAAAGCGACTTTTGGGCAATGCAAGCCTTCAACAAAGATTATTGGCATTGCAAAGGGAAAACCAACTGCGATTGGGGACCCTATACCGGTACGAACGGAACATGGCAAATGCCATAGAATGCGATACCTTGGAATGTGATGCCTATTACTTGAATACACATGAAAAAAACAGGGATGGCTACATGGAGCATTTAAAAAACTATTCACAACTTAAATTGATGTTGTTTTCCAAAATTTTGGACCGATACAAGAATAATTGAAGTAAGAGGCAACAATTACTGGTAGGTTGGTTTGTAGCCTTCCCCGAAACAGACGACTTTGATGATAATTTTACGATTTTAGCAATGTTCTAAAAGGGGTTAGGCTACAATGATTTGCTGTAGGTCTAAATTGATCCAAGTTATTTGATTTTGATCTCTTTGGCACCTTGTATTTTTTTACTTACCTCAGGATAGGTGTCCTGAAAGGTTTTGAAAATAAAATCAATAGGAACATCTTCAAAGTGACCGTAATCCTCCAAATACTCCATAAATTGTTTGTTGTCCCTGTTATATTCCTGAAAAATGGAGTCTTGGGTGCCATCAAACTCCAAGGGAGCAACATTATAGCGATCACAGAGTTCTTTGTTAAAAGCAGGCGAACATTTGAACCATTTGCCATTGAGGAATACATCTACCAAACCATGTGGGGCTATTTCGTGCGAGCCCAAAGTTTCTTCTAAGTGTTCCGTCGCGATATGGTTGGCCACTTTGGCCAAACGTAATCTGGCAGGTATGTGCAGTGCACGGAGCCCTGCTACATATAAAATAGCTTTATCGATACAGTGGCCTACCGTTTTTCGGGCAATGGCACTGGCTTTATAATGCGCAGGTGTCAATCCAATATTGTATGGGTTGTAACGCCAACCGTCTCTAACTTTAAGATACAATTGCTCGATTTTTTCCTGGTCGGAAACCAAATTTTTAATGCTCTCCACCATTTTTTGAATTTCTGGACTGGAATGATCAAAGTAAAAAGTCTCCTGGATGTATACCATAATTTTAAAAGGAAAGGTTTTTGGTAAAAGTTTTCTTTATGATAAAATTTTTGGATTTAAATGGTTCTCGTAAAGATACTTAAAGTAATCAATAGTGTTCTGCTGTATTTATTTATAATGAGACTATTTCAAGTAGAAACTTGATCCAATCAATAACAATCCATTCTTAATTGTCCATTGCTTTGGAGTAGATCAAGGTCCAGCTCAGTGTGTTCCAGAAGTATGGATTCCAAAACATCCAGCACTTGTCTTTGCATGGCCAAGGAACCGCAGATCATAATACAACCGCCATCTTTTATAGTTTTCAAGATATGGTCCTCTTGTCTGGAAAGCATGTCCTGAACGTACATCTTATTTTCCTCTCTCGAGTAAGCGATATATTGAGCAAAATTGGTATTGTGCCCGATGTTATTTTCTATATACTCGCGGTATAAATCTGTGGAAGATGTATAACGCACCCCCCAGAGTAGGCTGATTTTAATAGTATTGTGTTGGTGTATCATTCCCAAAAATGGTGCAATCCCCGTTCCATTTGCAATGAGAATGGCGGAAGGTGTTTTTTTAGGAAAATGAAAGTGTGGATTTTTATCGATACTTGCCATCAGGGTGCTTCCTTGCTCCAATTCGGATAGAAAGGTTGAACAAAGGCCGAAATCATGCTTTTTAATACTTAAAACAATGTCTTTTCCAATTTTGGCTACCGAATACTGTCGGGCAATATCGGAACCCTTGGGGTAAATGGACAACAGATCGCCAGAAGTACAATCAACACTGTTTTTGGGCCTCAGCCTGAGTAAAAAGGTGTCATCAATGTTTAAATCCGAGCGGTGGACCACGTCAAAAGAGACAAGTTTGATTTTTTTCTGTTTTTTTGAAGCGGGTCGTAATGAAAACTCAATTTTTGAGGCTTTGCTCCACTCCTGTGCCCAGTCATTAAACGTAGAGAACGCAGCATTATTTATTTTTTGAAGCGGCAAAAGAGGTGTAAAGTTTTCCCGATAGTTAAGGGCATTGTCCACTTCAATGGCATATTTGCAATAATCAGGATATTCGGTAGAGCCAAAACCAACAACCGAATAGTTCAGGTCTTTAGGTTGATGCACTGATTTTATCCTACCCAGAAATTTTCTGGCATTGGTCGGGGAATCGCCATCACCATAGGTAGAGGTCAAAATAATAATGTGCTCTGCGTTTTGGAATGTGGTGTAATGGTTCAACTCGGTAAGGTAGACTTTTTTATTGGTCGAACTCATTGATCGGTATAATTGCAGTGCAAAATCGTAGGTGGTTCCGGTTTCCGATCCCACCAAAATTATAATCTCGCTCTCATCCTTATCCGGCATTTGATCTAAAGTAATGTGCTTTTTACCACGTTTTATTCGTTTTACCGACATCACAGCCCCGGAATAGATAAAAAACAAGATCGAAGCGCTTGCCAAAAGTAGGACCAAAGACCACACAACACTGCCCTCTCCCGTATGCAGGTTAAAACTCACCCTGGAAGCTAAGGTCACAAAAGGATAGGAAGCACTGGCGACTATGTCTCCAGTTTCTTGGTTTACCTGGATTTCTTCGTACTTTAGTGAGATTTGGTAAAACTCTTCCGGATCCTCGGAGAAAGGAAACTCTACCATTCTAACATCCTGAAGTGTTGTGTTTTGGAAGAAAGGGATATTTAGAACACTATTGTATTTGTTCTGGGACCGGATTTTCTGTTCTACCCAATGTTTTGTGCTGGTGTCCGGAAGTAAATTGAATTTTTCCAACGAAAGATAAACGCCGGTAACGGAAAGGATGATAATCGGGATAAAAAACCATCGACTTAAAATTACATGATAGCGAAGCTCCATATAATCTTGCTGTACCTTGGAGAACAGTTTTTTTATCCCTCCTTGTCGCTTGGCCAACAGCACCAATCCGGTTAGGGCGATCAAGAGCAATAAAAACGATATTGACCCCACAAAAAACCGCCCAATGCCCTTTAAGAACAGTGAGCGGTGTAAATTGGTGGCAAAACTATAAATGCCAGGTCGGTCTTGAACCATGCCCAGTTGTTCGCCCGTTCTTGGATCGATATAAATATCGTGTGATTCCAAATCCATGGTCAGAACCGAGGCTTTTACAAAATCGGATGATTCTACCTCAAAGGAGAAAACCTCCTCATAATTTTGATCAAGTGCATGGATCGTGGTTGCCAGCGAAATTTGGTCCAAATCCTTGATTGCATGCCCTTTGGCTTGATGCTGTATAGGTTCCACGGCTAATATTACACCGGTAACGGAAGCGATCAAAAGAAATATGGATGAAACCAGAGCCAATAAAAAATGGCTGTATCGCCAAATGGATATGGTCATAGATCTTTTTTACTGCGCGAGCATTCGCACGTAGCGAATAAATCCTTTGCCCTCTTTCTTGCTTTTCAGGTTATCCGAAGTCAGCTCAAATTGGATGTCATCCATGTAATACTCCTGATCTTCAACGGAAGTCTCAAAGCGAATACGATATCCTTTATCAATTTTATCCTCGGGTATTTGCAAAACGGTAACAGTACGTTCGCCCCCACTTATGGTTTCACCGGAAATACCATCTATATTGGGACGATATTTGCCATAGAACTTCCACCATTCAGGAATTTCACTGTACCATTCACTATCCTTACCTTGGACATAGAGGGTTTGCTCATATTCACCATCAGGTTTAAGGAGAGAAACCACCAAATACGCACCTTCACCAGTATAATTGGTCATTTGGATTAGACACTTTACCGTTTTGGTCTGGGTAGGAGCAAAGGCGGTGAATAGTAATCCTGCAAGCATAAGTACAGGAACTAGTTTAATCAATTTTTTCATCTTACTTTAAAAAGGTTAATACAATGTTTTGTTGTTGTAAGAGTTCATTTTCACTGGCCAGATCATAAACCGTTTCCTCAAAGTCGGTCTTGATGTTTATATCGGCACCTTTTGATATCAAATACTTCATTAACGTATCATCTTCGGCTTTCATGGCAGCTAAATGCAATGGCGTGAGCCCCTCGGCGTTTTTGGCATTCACGTTGATACCAAGACCATCCAGTTTTTTGGCAAGGGATACATTATTGTTCTTGGCCGCCAAATGGTACAAGGTATTGCCATCGGCCTGTGCCGTATCGAATACCACATCCTTATTCTCCAACATCTTTCTTTTTTCTTCAAAGGCTGCTATATTTTTGGCGTTATAAGAGGCTGCCCAATAGTAGGCCATTGAATTTCCAGAGTTGTCGCTCAAAGTGGCATCGGCGCCTTTGGAAAGCAAATATTCCACCACTTCGGGAGTGTTGTTTTCCAAGGCGAGCATTAAAGGTGTCTGCCCTTCGTTGTTTTTTGCATTGAAGTTTGAAACATCTGTTGACAGTAGTTTGACCATCTCCATATTGTTTCGGGCAGCAGCATTGATAAACGGAGTATTACCATTGATATCTTTCTGATTTACATCTGCTCCGGCCGCAAGGAACAAATTAAAAATAGCTTTGTCCTTATTGTTGTAGGCCAAACGGTGAAGAGGCGTATAACCATCTTTGGTTACCATATTGGGATTTAACCCTAGGTTTTTTAAATACTCATAGACAGATATTGGGTTGCTAAATCCACGCCCTCCTTGTGCTGCAAATAGAAAAGCATTGGCACCTTCCTTGTTTGGTGTTTTATAATCGACCCCTTTTGATATGAGCAAATCAAGGAATTGAGTATTTCCTTTTTTTGCAGCGTAATTAAAAATACCGTTGCCTGATTGGTCTTTACTGCCCAACTGGAATCCTTTATTAAGGAAAAAGTTGAGCTCTTTTTCATTGTTCAGAGCTGCCGCTACCAATAAAAGAAGGTTGGCACCGTTGTCGCTTTTTTCTTCGGTAAGAACTACTCCATGCTTTTCGAACGTATTGTACAGTTCTGGATTTTTTTGACCAGAATTGGCGGCAAAAGCCAAGGGAGTGTATCCATGACTGTCCAAATCGGTCACCGAAGAACCTTTTTCCAGTAAATAATCTACCATCTCAATTTTTCCTGCGTATGCTGCCCAATGGAGATAAATACGGCTATCGTGGGTATTCTTGTCCACGGAATTTCCTTCTAAGGATAACAAATAGGTAATAACCCGGTCGTCCGCTTTTTCCAAAAGGGCGTACACCACTGCATCAAAAGCATTGGCATTGAGCGCCACAGGGTCGTTGCCTTCTTTGATTTTGTTTTTTACGGTTTCAACATCTGGGTTGCTTTTCCAGAAAGCTCTATCAAGTAAAACATTGCTGTTTTGCGCGATCAAGGAAAAGGTAGGCAAGAACAGACCCAATAAAAGTATTTTCTTTAGTGATTTCATGTATTGGTTATTTTACAAAAGCTTCGATGATCTCATCAATTTTGCCTTTTTCGTTGTAGGCCTCTTCATCCAACAAATATTTAAAAAGAACTTTGTTGTCCACTTTGTTCTCTAGTTGCAGATCAGTGTTTCTGCCGTAGACCTCGTCCCATTTGGCGCGAACCATGGCCCATTTTTCTTGGTTTTCCTTCCACCATTTGGCAGCTCCGGCACATCGGCTATCATCTACTTTAACATAGGTATTGTACCCTTTTTCTTTGGCCAAAACAAAGTCTTCTTTCCCCTTCTCACGTATGATCTTTGCGTTGTCCTGTTCGTGCAACCATCCATAATCTGTTATTTCCTGGCGGTTTCCCCTCATGGTCAGATTGTAGTCGCTTCGGGTGGTATATTCTCGACGGGGGAGGGGAGCAGGAGTTGTATTTTCCCAATAGCTTTTTCCATCTACGTGTACCCAGGTGGCGGAACCTTCGTAGCGGGGACTATCATTCACTTGATATACCTTTTGGGTCCACTGACCTTTAACTTCTGCCGGGTCCAATTGTTGGTAGGTCCACTCATTATTGGCGTTGAACTTATATAGGTCGGTATTCTCGAACAACCAATCCTGTCTCCAGTGTTTTACAATGTAGGGCTCATTTGGGTTGCCTACCTGTAATAGGTGTTGTATGGAAATCTTGTTGTCCTCATCAGTAACCAATTGTGCCCACTCCAATCCCTTGTCCACTTTTGTTTTAGAGGGTTTGTATAGGGAATCGTTGGCATAATTAAAGGTTTCGGCAAAGTTAAAAGTAACCTCGTAGCAACCACACATATTCTTAATGGCTTCGCGATCTTTATCTTTTTTTTCGGTTTGAGAAAAAGCATTGGCGAAAATCAAAACAACCAATGCAGAGAACATGATATTTTTCATCAGGAAAGTTTACATTATTTAGTTACGCTGACAAAAATAATTAAATATAATTAATCTAAATAAGAATAGTGAAGCTTTATTTTATTGAAGTGTTTTGTGTCCAAAAATTAGAATTCTAACTCTTGCTATTGAATTGAAAATAAATTGCATACTACAGTTTTTATTTGGGATGAAATGTGTTTGCCTTTCGATTTTTAAGATTTTATCTTTAAAAACAACGAAGGTTTCATAGAATCGGTTGCAGTACTTTCCATACATTTTCGGCAACCAATTTTTGTCCTTTTATGGTTGGGTGAATGCCGTCACTTTGGTTAAGATGGGGGATGCCTGCCACATTTTCCAATAGGAAAGGGATTAAATATATCTCTTCGGATGAGGCCAGTTTTGGAAAGATCTCTTCAAATTCTTTGGTATATTCGGGTCCCATGTTTGGCGGGATTTTCATTCCGGCCAAAATAATCCTTGCGTTTGGCAAGGTTTCCTGGACGGTATTCACCATGCTTTTTAGGTTGGACTCTGTTTCCGACAAGGGAATGCCCCTTAGACCATCGTTGGCACCCAATTCTATAATTACAATATCAATATTTTCTTCGAGAACCCATTCCAATCTGTTTTTTCCACTGGCCGTGGTCTCTCCGCTTAATCCGGCATTGATCACGGCATAATCCAAATCAAGGGAATCTATTTTTTGTTGAATTAAAGTTGGAAAGGCCTGACCCATTTCAAGTCCATAACCTGCGGTAAGGCTATCTCCAAAAAATAAAATTTTTTTATCGGAACCTTCGGTCGTAATCGTTTCGGTTTTTTCAGCTGGATTGTCCTTGATAGCGTCTTTCTTAACGGATTTGTCACCACAGCCAATTAAGAGTAAGATCAAAAAATAACAAAACATTAACGGCCTAGGGGAGCTTGGTATTTTCTTGGACTTGTCCATTTTAGTATTTTGAGAGTTTTAACCAAAAACGAGTTATGTCAAAGATATTAAAAGTTCAACACCTCTCTAAAACCTACCGGAGTGGTGAGCACGATCTTATTGTTCTGAATAATGTGTCCTTTGAAGTGGATGCCGGAGAAAGTTTTGCGATTGTTGGGCCATCCGGAAGTGGAAAAACCACATTGTTGGGACTTTGTGCAGGACTTGATACTACTGATGAGGGGGAGATTTGGCTTTGTGGCCAAAATTTGTTGAAGTTGGATGAGGACGGAAGGGCACGGTTAAGAAATCAGAATGTAGGTTTTGTTTTTCAGGACTTTCAATTATTGCCCACATTAACGGCTTTGGAAAATGTTATTGTTCCCTTGGAGTTAAGAGGGGTTAAAAAAGCCGCTCAGCAAGGAAAGGAGCTTTTGGTTAAAGTCGGTCTTGGCGATAGGGCCGGACATTATCCTTCACAATTGTCCGGAGGGGAACAACAGCGGGTTGCCCTGGCCAGGGCTTTCGCCAACAAACCATCCATTCTTTTTGCGGACGAACCAACAGGAAATTTGGATGATGAGACTGGGACAAAAATAGAGCAATTACTTTTTGATCTAAACAAAGAACAGGGCACTGCTTTGGTGATAGTGACCCATGATCTGGAACTCGCCAAAAAAACAGATAAGAGCATAAGGCTAAGGTCTGGCAAAATAGAGCAAACTGTAGTTGGGTAATGAGAAACAACAATACTGGGATTTCTTGGTTGGTAAAAATGGCATGGCGAGATGGTAAAGCAAGTTTTGGCAAGCTATTACTGTTCGTTTTTTCCATTACATTGGGAGTGGCAGCTGTGGTCAGTGTATACTCGTTCAGTGGGATTTTAAAAAAGAACATTGCTTCGCAATCCAAATCACTTTTGGGTGCAGACTATTTAATCGAAAGTGATAAACCCGTCAACGATAAGGTACGGGCTATTATAGACTCATTGGGCGGAGCCGACGCCAAGGAAATCAATTTTTTGTCCATGGCAGCTTTCCCCGGTTCCAATGGCACAAAGCTCTTGGAGGTTAGGGGGGTGGAAGGTGGTTTTCCATTTTATGGTGAATTGGAAACAATCCCAAAATCAGCAGCCAAAGATTTTGTGCAGAGTGGAGCATTGGTAGATGCAACCACAATGCTGCAGCTCGATCTAAAAGTAGGGGACAGCATTAAATTGGGCGCGATTACACTCCCTATTGCCGGATCGCTGGAAAATGTTCCCGGAAGCACATCGGTTTTTGGTGCAATTGCACCGCCGGTTCTTATACCTTTTATATATATAGATGCAACAGGACTGGTACAGACAGGAAGTAGAATTGAATACAAATTTTACTTTAAGGCCAATGAGAATGAAGACTTGGTATTGTTAAATGACCAACTAGCCCCGGTGCTGGATGCCGAAGAAGCAGACTTGGATACCCATATTTCGGAAGCACGACGTTTGGGCAGACGCTACGAAAACTTTGGCAAGTTTCTAAACCTGGTCGGGTTTATAGCTTTGCTTTTGGGTTGTGTGGGCATAGCAAGTGGCATGGGCATTTATGTTCAAATGAAATTAAGGAGCATAGCCGTACTAAAATGTTTGGGAGCATCAAAAAGGCAGAGTTACTTGATTTTCTTTATACAAATTGCAGCCATGGGTATTGTAGGAGGGTTGTTGGGTACAACGGTCGGTTATCTTCTTCAACAATTGTTCCCGGTACTTTTGGGCGATTTACTGCCTGTTGATGTCGACATTAGCATGTCATATCAAAGTATGGTTCTAGGTGTCGCCTTAGGCTTGGTGATGTCCATTTTGTTTGCATTATATCCGTTGATGAAAACTTTATATGTCTCACCATTGCAGGCATTGCGTGTGGTGGGGGATACAAGGTCGCGTCCAAAAAGGGCTACAATGGCAGTGGGATTGGGCATTGTTCTTTTTGTACTGTGTTTTTCCTATTGGCTGTTGGGCAATTTTGAACGCTCTCTGGCTTTTGTTGGAGGTTTATTGGCCGTGTTTTTGGTCCTAACTGCGGTTGCCCGTGCTTTTATGGCCCTGTTGAAGAAGTTTTTTCCAGATTCGTGGGGTTTTATTCCCCGCCAAAGTTTAAAGAATCTGTTCCGACCGCAAAATCAGACTTTGGTTTTGGTGTTGTCCATAGGTATAGGAACATTTTTGATCAGCACCTTATATTTTACCAAGGATTTGCTTTTGGAAAAAGCCTCCATAGAAGATAGTGCAAACAGCGCAAATATGATTCTTATGGATGTACAGAGCAATCAGGTCAGCGCTATATCCAAAACCATTACGGATTCAGGTTTGCCCGTCATTGATCAAATTCCGATTGTTACCATGCGAGTGGAAAAACTCAACGGAAAACACGTGGAAGAAATTCGCAAGGACACCACGTCCCAAGTCGGTCGGTGGATTCTGAACCACGAATTTAGGGTTACCTACAGAGATACCCTTATCGGCTCGGAAAAAATAATCGAGGGCAGTTGGAGGGGTACGGCCAGTTCAAATTCCGATATTCCCATTTCAGTAAGTAGTGACTTTGCACGAATGGCAGGGGTAAGCGTCGGAGATCCGGTGGCCTTTAATGTGCAAGGAAGAATTATGGATACCCGGGTGCAAAGTATACGCGAAGTGGATTGGAGCAGGCTACAACCTAATTTTTCTGTGGTATTTCCAAAAGGAGTATTGGAAAATGCACCACAATTTGGCGTAATCACCACAAGAACAAAGACCGATGTGGGTTCGGCAAAGCTACAGCAGCAATTGGTCAAACAATTTCCTAACGTTTCGATCTTGGATTTAAAACGTATCTTAAGTTTGTTGGAAGAAATATTGGGTAAAATAAGCTGGGTCATCAATTTTATGGCATTTTTCAGCATATTTGTTGGTATTGCTGTTCTTATGGGAGCCATATATAGTAGTAAGCACCAACGGGTAAAACAGGGGGCCTTGCTCAGGACTTTGGGTGCCAAAGGTCACCAAATTTTAAAATTGATTGCCATCGAGTATGCTATTTTGGGCTTTTTAGGTGCATTTATGGGCGTTGTGCTGGCTGTTTTCGGAAGCTCACTTTTGGCATGGGTCTTATTTGATATGGCACTTGCACCATCCTGGGTTCCATTTGCAATAATTCTTCCGGCCATTACATTGTTGGTATTTGTATTAGGAGTGGCCAATAGTTTAGGTATTGTGAGAAACTCCCCACTTTCGGTTTTAAAAAAGGAAAAGAGTTGATCATAGTTTAAAAACTTAGATGTATTTCCTTTATACTGTGTAGGGACTCGACTTTACCCCATTATCTAGATGATTAAAAACTCAGGGGGTTTTCAGGAAATCATAAAAAAAATTGCTCAAAATATTTTTATTAAAGTTTTTTTTATAATTTGTTAACGTTTTTTGGTAGTATTTCAATTGGTTTTTAATCGAATCTAGGAAATAACAGCAACTTTCCTTTATTAAAGATTCTCTCTTTAAAAGAGAATATTAAGCGTCGGTACTTTTTTTGTTGAAAACTTAAAAAGATCCTCATATGGTTTGTTCTAGCGGTTCTGTGTTATGTAATGATGATATGTTGACAATTGGCAAAAAATTGCCCAATGCGAACAATATTTGGATTGTGACATATTTAAAAAGAAAGGTGAAATAATGGGCCAAAAAAGTTTTACAAACGAAACCTACCTCATTGAACAGCTGCAAAATGGCTGTAAAGAGGCCTATGCCCACTTGTTTGGCCTATACCATAGGGAGTTGTGCAATTATATGACTGCAATTTCGGGTAACCAAAAAGCTGCAGAGGATATTGCCCAACAGACTTTCATCAAAATTTGGGACAACAGACGAAAACTTTCCGTTTCCGAAAATAAATTAAAGCGCTATTTATTTAAAATTGCCTATAATTTGTTTATCGACTCACAACGCAAAAAGAAGAAAGAATTTCAACTTCTGGAAAAATTAAAGGACGAAGCCTATTTGGAAATGGCCGAAACCGACAGCTCACTTTTTGAAGAGCGATTGAAAAAAGTAGAGCAAGAGATCGATAATTTGCCGGAACAGTGTAAAAAAGTGTTCATTATGAGCAAAAGGGAAGGTCTAAAATATCGGGAAATCTCGGAACAACTTCAAATATCCATTAAAACAGTAGAGGTGCACATGGCCAAGGCCATGAAACGACTTAGGGCACAATTGACTGTTTTTTTATAATAATTTACTTCTCAAATGTCTGATTACTGGGATTTTATAGTCAATAAAACCCTTCTTTAATCATGGATTTCACATTTTAAATGTTAAAATTTTAAGTCCTTGTAAGGGTTTTTTAAAAATCTTGCGTCTCTTTTAAAAGTGACAATAATACTAAGATGACCAAGATTGATATCAGACGAATAATTACAAGGTACATCAACCAAGAAGCTTCGCAGGACGAATTGACGATTTTGTTCGAATGGATTCAAAAGGGAAATAATGCAGAAGTGTTCAAAAAGTTGGTGCAGGCAGATTTTTTGGTCAAGTACGAAGATAAGCCTTGGGCTACCGAAGCTGCTTTTGAAAGTTTCTTGGATACCATTAAAGAAAAAGAAAACAGAAAGATCAGGTCGTTGTTCGTGCGAGAGCATGTTTGGAAGTATGCTGCCGTGATCATGATTGTTTTAGGTTCCTCACTGTACTTTTTGCTCAATCAGAACCCGTTGGGGGACATTCAGGTGAATTTAGACCCCAATCAAATTACCATACAGTTGGATAATGGTGAGATTTTGACCATTGATCCAGAAACCAATGCTACGGTAAAAAGTAAAAAGGGAAATACGGTAGTATCTTTTGTAAATGGAGTTTTGAGTCAAACCGAAGAAGGTGAGAACAAAGGAGAGGTTGCTCAAAATACCATTAGGGTCCCTTACGGCAAAAACCTTTCCGTTACGTTGCAAGACGGTTCCGTGGTGATGTTGAATTCTGGTTCAAGCCTTACGTATCCTTCCAGTTTTGAAAACTTGGACAAACGGGAAGTTGCCCTAAACGGAGAGGGCTTTTTTGAAATAGCGAAAAACCCCGAAAAACCTTTCATAGTTAAAACAGAAACTATGTACACTCAGGTTTTTGGAACGGTATTTAATGTTTCCGCCTATAAGGAAGATGGTCCAAGCGAAGTGGTGTTGGTAGAAGGGTCAGTTGGTGTTGGTGAGTTTAATGGTTTGGTAAATAGTGACTTACAAATGATAGTGCCATCGCAAAAAGCTACCAAATCCAAAGGAGAGGGCTTTATCGTGGAACATGTGGATGTGTCCTCATATATATCGTGGACCAAGGGAATATTGGCTTTTGAAAATGAATCCATGGCACAGATCATAAATCGTTTACAGCGTCAGTACGATATAAAAATCGTGAATCAATACAGAGAATTGGGAGAACGGAGATTTACGGGTATGTTCGATGAGGAATCTATAGATAATGTGCTTAGAACCATACAAGCACATACACATTTTAAATACGAAGTTGAAGGAAATACGATAACAATAAAAAAGAACAAAAAAGAATAGTGCCTATGATGTGAAAACCTTTAGAAACCAAAAAACTTAAATTACTAACTAGACTAATTCAATTATGAAAAAAACCAAGACTATATGTGCCATAGTTCCTAAACTCGGGCAAAAATTGCTTTATGGATTTTTCCTGCTCTTTATGTTTGGGCAAGTCAATGCAGCGTCTTGCGCGCAATATGATAAAGTGGCCGCGAACTTTGATGACACACGATTGAGTGATGTGTTCGAAACCATCACAGAAACAACAGGTTATAAGTTCTTTTATGAGGCCACCGAGGTCAACATAAACCGAAAAGTAACCGTAAACGGTGCAAATCTTTGCATCGAGGATTTCTTAAAAGAGGTATTTAAAGGTACCGACCTTTCTTTTGAGATCATTGCTAGACAAATAGTGGTGAAAAAGAAAGAAAAGACTTTGAAAAGCCTAGTTCCACAAAAGAAGATCAATGCTGAAAATCCACCACAGTCCAACTTAACCGGGGTTGTATTGGATAATGCAGGAATTCCGTTGGCAGGAGCTACCATTATAGCAAAGGGTACCACGGTTGGTGCTACTACGGATTTTGATGGTAATTTCGAAATTACCATGCCATCCGGTGTAACGGTAATCAGAGTTACCTACATTGGTTTTAAGGCAAAAGAAGTCGATGTTGCCGGACAAACTTCCGTTAATATCACCCTGGAACAAGATGCTGCCGCTCTTGAAGAGGTAGTAGTTGTTGGATACGGTACATTGGCAAAGAAAAAAGTAACCGGGTCTGTGGTTTCCATTACTCCGGAAACCATAACCGAAGTACCGGCTCTGACTCCGGAAAGCGCCCTTATTGGACAGGTAACAGGTGTTCAGGTGCAAGAAGTTTCTGGTGAACCAGGTGCTGCACCGAATATTCGAGTTAGGGGTTCGGGATCTATTTCTGCGGGAAACGATCCATTGTTCGTGGTAGATGGGATTCCTATTTCGCGAAACCTTACATCATCTAGTCAATTGGGTGGGGTGGCAAGCCAAAGAGCTGCGTTTCAGCCTCCAACAATTAACCCATTGGCAACCTTGAACCCAAATGATATTGAGTCTATCCAAGTATTGAAAGATGCCAGTGCCGCTGCCATTTATGGTTCAAGAGGTGGTAACGGTGTTCTTTTGATCACCACAAAAAAAGGATCTAACAATGATGAAGGTGTTTTTTCCTTTGATTCTTATGTGAGTATTCAATCGGTAGCCAACAAATTGGATTTGATGAATGCCGAGGAACTCATAGATTTTACGAGAGATGCAAGAAACAATGCCTATCTTCAGGATGTTCCGGGAGCATCTGTCGATGATCCGATCGGACCTGGCGACAGGGGAAATGCTAATTATGAGATGCCAGAATCATTTCTTAACTGGGATGGAACCGATACCGATTGGCAAGATATTATGTTCAAGACAGGGGTAGTGCAGAGCTATAACTTTTCCTATGCATCACCGGTAAGAAATAAAACTAGTTTTTACGCTTCTACAGGATATTTTTCGCAGACTGGTATTATTGACAAGGCCAAGTTTGAAAGGTATTCCGTATTGTTGAACGTAAATTCCCAATTAACGGAAAAACTGAACCTTGACCTAAGGTTGGCTCCTACGGTGACAGAGAACCAAAGAGTTCCGGCAAATTCACCATATTTTGGAACACCTCCGGGAATTGTATATTCCGGTATAGTTCACTCGCCAACAGTTGCTCCATACAATCCCGATGGAACAATCAACCAGCTGAACAACCAGTCTTATTTAGGAGGAGGTACAACTACAGCGAGTAACCCATTGGCCATTATTGAAGCGGTGGATGATCAAATATTCCAGTTTCAAACAAGAGGTAATCTTGCCTTGACCTATGATATTCTTCCGGAATTAAGCTTCAAAACATTTGGTGGGGTTTACATCAACCTATACAACCAAGATTTTTACAGGGCCAGTACGTTGTTATATCGTAATTCGGCAGATGGGAATCCATACGGACAAGCATCTTCTTCTACGGAGACCAACTGGTTGTGGGAGAACACCTTGAACTGGACCAAGGAGTTCGGCGATCACTATATAGACGCAGTAGTTGGTTATACAGCGCAAAAGGACAATGTACACCTGAAAAGTGTTTTGGCCAATAATTATCCGGACGATCTTGTGCCGACCGTTAGTGGTGGACAGGTGTATGGCGGTACTGCCATTAAAGAGCAGTGGTCTTTATTGTCCAGCTTGTTTAGGGTGAATTATAGTTACAAGGATAAATATTTGTTTACTGGAACTTTCCGTTCCGATAAATCTTCTCGTTTTGGTAAAAACAACCAAACAGGATACTTCCCTTCCTTTTCTTTGGGATGGAGATTGAACGAAGAGGACTTTTTGGCGGATTCAGAAACTATATCCGAACTTAAATTGCGTGCCAGCTGGGGACAAACAGGTAACTTTGAGATTCCAAATTATGGGGCTGTTGGTCTTTTATCGCCTCAGAACTATAACCTTGGAGGAAACCAAATCAATGGTCTTGTACAGAGCACAATTCCAAACCCAAACCTAACTTGGGAAAAATCCGAGCAAATAGATTTAGGTATAGAATTAGGGTTGTTCAACAACAGAGTTTTCCTTTTGGCCGATTACTACGACACCAAAACAAGGGATTTGTTGCTTAACGTGGCCATTTCTTCAGTTTCTGGTTTCGAGACCACTTTAAGAAATTTGGGAGAAGTACAAAACAGAGGTTTTGAACTTGCTTTGAGCACCAAGAACTTTGTAGGTGAGGATTTTACTTGGAATACCGATGTTAATTTCTCCACCAACAAAAACGAAGTACTTTCCCTGAACGAGGGCAATGAGCCTATTTATTCTTCAGGTAGTGCGGGTGTACGACACGTAACCAGGGTAGGAGATCCTATCGGTAGCTACTATGGTTATGTAGTGGACGGAGTATATCAATCCCAAGCTGAGATTGATGCTGCACCATTCGATACACAAGCGCCCGATCCAGCACCTGGGGATTTCCGATTCAAGGATATCGATGGTGACGGAGAGATCACTCCAGATGATAGAACCGTAACAGGAAGTTACTTTCCGGATTTTAACTGGGGTATTAACAACAGGCTGACCTACAAGAACATCGATTTCAGTTTCTTGATTCAAGGTGTGGAAGGCAATGAAATTCTAAACCTGACTTCAAGACACATGAAGAACGGTGAGGCCAACTTTAACTCCTATGCCATATTCAATGACCGTTGGATATCGGAATCCCAACCAGGTAGCGGTTCTGTTCCAAGGGCGGATAGGGTATCTGGAAATCACGGTAACAACAATAGACCTTCTTCTTTTCAAGTAGAGGACGGTTCTTATGTTCGATTAAGAAATGTAACCTTGGGTTACACTTTGCCGACTGATAAGTTTTTTGGAAGCAAAATTCAGAAACTTAGGTTCTATGTTACGGGAACAAACCTCTTTACCATTACCGATTACCTCGGTTATAACCCAGAGGTTAGTAGCATTACCACGAATAGTTTAACCCCTGGGGAGGACTATGGAGCATTTCCATTGGCTAAATCCTTTACCTTGGGCGTAAACCTTAAGTTCTAACCTAAAAACTGAGAAAAATGAAACGAATTCTATATATAATGCTATGCACGGCACTATTTACCGGGTGTAGTGAAGATTTTACCGATCTAGCACCAATTTCCAATAGGAACGAGGCGGACTTCTATAACACTGCGGAAGATTTTGAAGCCGCTGTTACCGCCAGTTATGCCGGTCTTCAAAGCACTGGTGTTTATGGTAGAGGGTATTGGACCATGTTCGAGATGCGAAGCGATAATACAGATCAAGGTCCGGATGCTACCGGATTGGCACGTCAGTATACCGAAATAAATGCATTTACCGAAGACGCCTTGAACGAGCAGGTTACCTCTGCATGGAGCGAATCTTACAGGGTAATAGCCAATTGTAACGTTATCTTGGATCGTATTCCAAATGTTGAGTTGGACGCAGCACTTAGTGATCAACTTGCTGGTGAAGCATTGTTTATTCGATCTTTAATGTATTACCATTTGGCAATCGGTTTTGGCAATATTCCCTTGCAGTTGACGCCATTTGTGGCTGGAGACGAGCTTACGCAAGTGGACGAAACCACAGTGCTACAACAATTGGTCACCGACTTGACCACTGCAGAACAAGGTTTGCCAGTATCCTACAGCGGAAGCGAAGTGGGTAAAGCGACCAAGGGAGCTGCAGCAACATTGTTGGCCAAAGTATTGTTGACATTGGGCGAAAATTCCGCCGCAGAAACCGTGCTCAGAAGAATTATTGCCAACTATGGTTACGAATTAGTACCAAATTATTCGGATTTATGGGGCGTGTCCAACGAGAACAATGTAGAGTCCATATTCGAAGTGCAGTATATCAGTGGAGGAATTGGTCAAGGTAGTTTGTTTACCAACGATTTTTCACCAAGTACCGATCTGCAGACCGGATCTGGTTTTGGTAGAAACCGTCCAACGCAATCTATGATGGATGCTTACGAAGATGGAGATTTGAGATATGATGTTTCCATGGCAGCTACTTACGAAAACCTTGAAGGTGAAACCGTTGAGCAGCTACATGTGAAGAAATATCAATCTGATTTGGCCATAGAAAACGATTCTGATATCAATTTTGTGGTGTTCCGTTATGCCGATGTATTGTTGATGCTTGCCGAAGCCTTGGGTGAAACATCGGAAAGCTACGATTTGATAAATGAAGTTAGAAATAGAGCAGGATTGGCAGATATCGATGCATCCAGCCCAGGAACTTTTGAAGAAAAGTTGTTGCAGGAAAGAAGAGTTGAACTCGCTTTTGAAAACCATCGATGGGCAGACCTTAAACGTTTCAATGCCATTGACAAAGTTATCGATGCAGAGGACTTTATAACAGGCACAAGAGAGTATTTCTATATCCCACAAAGGGAAATGGACATCAATCCAAATTTTGTGCAAAACTAAAGATCGACAACGAAGTATTCGTGAGTTTATGTTTTGTTTTCATTCATTAAGTTAGTTTGTTTGATCGGTCCCAAACCATGGATTACCTACTTATACCTATGGATATCAACTAGCTTAAAGTATTGAAAAAGAACAGTGTAGTTGCTTTTTGATAAAGCGACCAGGAACAGAATTGTAAAATAATAACCTAATAAATAAAATAGTAAGATGAGAAAGTTAATTATGGCTGTTTGCCTATGCTTTGCCGTGGCAACATTGCAGGCACAACAAAAAAAAGTGTTGAATATTCTGGCCATCGGAGCACACCCGGATGATTGTGATTCCAAATTTGGTGGAACTGCAGCTTTGTTCGCTAAAATGGGACACAATGTAAAGTTCCTATCGTTGACCAATGGTGATGCAGGCCACCATGCAATGGGAGGCGGTATTTTAGGCAAAAAGCGAAGACAAGAATCTGTAAATGCCGCTAAGGCATTGGGCATTGCAGAGTACGAAGTATTGGACAATCACGATGGTGAATTGTTGCCTACTTTAAATGTTCGTTTGGAGGTAATCCGCAGAATACGTGATTGGAACGCAGATATTGTTTTGGGGCTAAGACCCAACGATTATCACCCAGACCATAGAAATGCAGGTTCAGTGGTACAAGATGCAGCTTACATGAACATAGTTCCCAATGTAGCTCCCGATACCCCACCACTAAAAAAGAACCCGGTATTCCTTTACATGAGCGATCATTTCCAAAAGCCTTATCCATTCATAAAGGATATAGCGGTAATTGTGGACGATGTAATCGATGTAAAAGTAAAAGGTTTGGCAGCTCACGATTCCCAGATGTTCGAATGGTTGCCTTGGACAAGAGGTGTAGACCTTTCTACCATACCAACAGAGGAAAAAGCAAGATTGGCATGGCTAAAAGAAAGATGGATGGACAGAAAACCGGATGCAAGCACATTGGAAGCTGTTAAAAAATGGTACCCAAATGTAGATGTGTCAAAAGTTAAACAAGTAGAGGTTTTCGAAATTTGTGAATACGGAAAGCAACCTACCGAAGAGGAAATCAAAGAAATGTTCCCAATGTTGGGTTCTAAATAAGAAAATAGGCATTGACCACCCAGGAAAAATCCAAGTGTAATTAACCAACCAATTAAAATGGAGAACAGCAAGCCCACGACCAAAAGGTATATACATATTATAGGCTTGGTAATGATCGTATTTTTTGTGATATCGTTCATTACTAATATCCTTAATTCGATTATCGTTGATGTAAAGGACAGTTTTGACCTTAGTCTTACATTGACAGGATTATTGCCTTTCACCTTTTTTATAGCCTATGGGATTATGTCCATACCGGCCGGGTTTTTATCAGAAAAATACAGTGAACGGACACTACTATCCGTTTCATTTTTGGTCATGGCGCTTGCTTCCCTGGGTTTTGCCCTATTACCGCAATACGTTGTTTTTAGTATTACCCTTTTTGTATTGGGTTGTTGTATGGCCGTATTACAGGTAATTATCAATCCAATGTTGCGCGTAGCGGGTGGCGAAGAGCATTTTGCCTTCAACTCGGTACTGGCACAATTGGTATTTGGTGCAGCTTCCTTTTTAAGTCCCTATTTGTACAAATATTTGGTGAGCAAGGACAACACGGACGATACCTTGGCGGAAACATTGCGCGGATGGGTCCCACAAGATTTACCATGGGCCTCATTGTATATTGTTTTTGCAGCAATCGCATTGATCTTGTTCTTTTATGTATTCTTTACCAAGTATCCGAAGTTTGAAAAAACGGAAGAGGAAAAAGCTGGGGACCGTAGTTCTTACTGGGACCTTTTAAAAAATAAATGGACCATACTTTACTTCCTGGGAATATTTTGTTACGTGGGAACGGAACAAGGGGTAGGTAACTGGATATCACAGTTCCTAAGTCAATATCACGGACTGGATCCACAAACGGTAGGTGCGAATACAGTATCCTATTTCTGGGCCATGTTGACCGTAGGCTGTTTACTGGGCTTGTTATTGCTCAAGTTTATGGATAGCCGAAAACTCTTGATTTTGGCCACGTCCATTACCATAGTATGCTTGGTGGTGGCACTTACCGGTTCCGCCCAAATGGCATTGATCGGCTTCCCAATGGTAGGCTTCTTTATCTCTGTAATGTATTCCATAATATTCTCATTGGCCTTGAATTCGGTCAAGGAACATCATGGATCATTATCCGGAATTTTATGTACTGGTATAGCTGGTGGAGCCGTAATACCCTTCATAATTGGAGGGCTAGGGGAAATCATGTCCCTACAATCGGGAATGTTCTTTCTGATTATTCCTTTGGGCTTTATCCTATCTATCGGATTTTGGGCCAAACCTTTAGTAAACAATAAAACCATCAGCTTAAAGAAAGACTAGTGGCAGAAGAAACACGAACAGTTTTGGGAGTGGATATCGGAGGAACCAAGATCAAAACAGGTAGGGTTTTGGGAACACAAGTGGAACGGACAGGTTTTTCCATGGTGGATAAAAATGATTCCCTGGAAACTTCACTGGTCAAATTATACGAAACCATTGAAGAAGTGATGAACGACTCCGTTACCGCCATTGGCGTAGGTGTGCCGGCAGTGGTCGACGCAGATTCCGGCGTGGTGTTCGATGTACAGAACATTCCATCTTGGAAAAAAGTACCATTAAAGCAACTCTTACAGGATAAGTTCAATGTACCGGTTTTCTTAAACAACGATGCCAATTGTTTTGCATTGGGAGAAAAGCATTTTGGAAAAGCTACCGATTATAAAAATTGTGTAGCCCTTTCCTTGGGAACCGGTCTCGGTATGGGAATCATAATAGAAAATAAATTGTACAACGGAGTTTTGTGTGGTGCAGGGGAAGTTGGAATGCTATCGTACAAAGATGGAATTTTGGAACAGTACACGGGCAGTTTCTTTTTTGAAGATGCCTATGGTACATCTGCAAGAATTCTCTACGCAAAAGCTTTGGAAAATGATATAAAAGCTATCGCTGCCTTTAAAGAATATGGTATGCATCTGGGCGAAGCGATAAAGAACATATTGTATTTGTTTGCTCCGGAAGCCATAATTCTAGGTGGCTCCATAAGTAAAGCCCATCCTCTATTTAAATCCGCATTGGACGATGCGCTCAAAACATTCGCATACCAAAAGCAATTAGAAAATTTTAAAATAGAAATCTCGGATCTGGTGGATTCGCCCATCTTGGGTGCTGCTGCACTTTGTCTTTAAAAAAATAACCTTACTGAACCAATGAGAATATTACTAACACTAGTTCTGGCATGCTTGCTGCTACAATCCTGTGCTGAACCCAAAGTAGCGGGAAATCAGCTGAGCATTACAGTCGAAAATAATAAAAAAGGGGCGCCCATAACTTTAGGGATACCTTTTCCAAAAGGAGAATTAAACTCAGTGGACCATATTCGTTTACTGACATCAGATGGTACCGAAATCCCGTGCCAGACCACAGAAGTGAGTACTTGGGGCCCTATCGATGATAGTATAAAATGGGTGTGGGTATTTTTCTTCTCTGAAGAAACCACAGATTATGTGTTGGAGTATGGTGAAGGAGTTGTACCAATGCGTCCTACGGAAAAAATAATATCGGCCAACAACATGAGGCCAAGTGGTGGAATCGAAGTAAATACGGGAGCCATTTCCTTTAACATTCATAAAAAAGGGGACGGATTTTTGGATGAAGTCTTTTTAGATTCCAACAACGACGGCGAATTTTCAGAGAAAGAGCTGATTGCATCTTCACCGGGCAGTAATAGAGGTTCTTTTTTCGATTTACTCGATGATGCAGGTATCGATTCATCCAAAGCGGTGATCAATGAAGTGTTCCGCGAAAAAGGCTCAGGTCCAATGCATTCCATTTTTAGGATAGAGGGAACCTATACCTTCAGTAGGGACGATAACAACTTATCGCCTTTTACCATCTGGCTGCACGCATATGCAGGAAAAAGTTACATAAAAGTGTTGCATACCATGACGTATACCGGAGTTCCGGATAAGCACAAAATTCAGGAAGGGGAGCACGCAAATATTGCCACACAGAAAGAAAAAATTATTTCGGAGAACACAGCCGACGACGAAGGTTGGACCCAGCCCAATGATCAAATAGCGGGAATTGGACTTCAGTTAAAATACCATTTGGACGAAAATGCAACCGTTTCCATGCCATTGCAAGAAGGCTCTTGGAAGAATGATAACGCTCCATCAACAATGAAAGAGACGGGTCTCGATGGCTCATCCATACAATTGCTACAAAAAGGACCGGCCAAAAAAAGTCCACCTACCTTAAGGGATGTTTATCTGGGCCAAGCCACAAAAAATAGTGATGGTGCAAACAAAATAGACGAAGAATTCCAGGCAACGGTAACCCAAGGAACAGAAGAAGTCGCCAAATCACAAAGAGCCAAAGGTTGGTTGAACGTAACCGATGGCAAAAGGGGAATTGGCATAGGGATACGGAACTTTATGAAAGAATATCCCAAAGGGATAAAAGTAGATCCCGCCAATAATTTGCTTTTGGGAAGCATTTGGCCGGAAGAGAATGGGCCCATGAGCTTTGAAAGACACCATACGGCCATGGACGGCGGAATGTTGTCCAATTTTGCCCAAGGGATAACCAAAACTACCGAGTTCATATATTACTTCCACGACAACAAGAACGACGTTGCCGAAAAAATGGATTATGTAGTCGAAAGCCCAGTTGCACACGCCACACCGGAGTGGTACACCAATTCCAAGGTGTATGGCAATATGGCACCGGCATCATCCGAACATACAGAGTTCGAAAATGCCCTTCAATATAGATATCAATGGTGGGCCTACAACCAAAAAAATCAGCCATGGTACGGCATGTTCAACTATGGTGATGGAAAAACCTATTACTATAACGGCCATTGGGTACAGTGGACCAACAACGAGCCCACAGTGGATTTTATGTTGTGGACCAACTTTATGCGAACGGGCGACCCCAAGTATTTTGAACTGGCCCAAGCCATGAGCAGACATACCATGGATGTGGACAACATACACTGGCCCAAAAAACGCACATACTATGGTCAGATCAACGATGCCATCGACTTTTGGAATTTTGAGGATGAGCCGGAATCCACACCTTATTTGGGTATTGGTAGAAGACATGCCGCAGAACACTGGTATTCGTTATTAAGTGCACACGTTTGGATTCAGGGTTGGATCGCTGATTACTATTTAACAGGCGACCATAGAGCCTTGGAGGTAGCTAAAATGACAGGAGACACCTACATTAACCGAATATGGGGTGAACACGATTTGCGAGGTAGAAGGTTGTATTTGTCCGTACTCAATATGGTTGAGTTGTACGATGCCACAAAATTGCAGAAATATAAGGATGAGCTGGACGATAGGGTACGATTAATGCTCGAATTCCAAGAACGCCAAGGCGGAAACCTATTGTTGGATAGATATGGATATTCCCAGCCCTATGTGGCGCAAGGACTGTATAAATATCAACAGATTACAGGTGATGAAAAAGTACGCAAGGCCCTATTGAAGCACGCCAGATGGGTGCGCGATGTACCTCCATTGAACCACGAAATGGAATCGTATTTGGCTACCATTTACCCTCTATTGCTAGGTTATGAGATAAGTGGACAGCAAAGCTACTTGGACGAAGCCTTGGCAAGGGCGGAAATACTTAAAGTAGGTGAATTGCCAAAATCACCCGACGAATACGAATCAACAGAAGACTATAGTAAAGACCTTTTGGGAATATCCAATCTGCCCATGAGCAAGGGACGATTTACCAATTGGCAGACCAACCAAGGACTGCGTGTTTTTGGATGGACACATGCATATAACATTCCTTATTTACTATACTGGATGGATAAGGAAAATATCGACTAAATCTAGTAATCTTCGGAAGGGGGTGGTGTAGCTTTAGGGCCACCATCCCTTTTTTATTTGCACAAAAACTAACTATCCAACTCCTATGTCCTACAAGAAATTCGGCCTAGTATTAGGCCCGCTACTTTTTATCCTGATTCAGTTATTCTTTAAAGATGAAACACTTTCCGTACAGGGCAAAAACGTGCTGGCGGCCACCGTGTGGATTGGAGTATGGTGGGTTTTTGAAGTGTTGCCCATTGCGGTCACCGCTCTATTGCCCATACTAATGTTCCCCCTTTTGGATGCTGTTGCATTGAGCGATACCACTGCGAGCTATGGACACAAGTATGTTTTTCTGTTTATGGGTGGTTTTATTTTGGCGGCAGCCATTGAAAAGTGGAACCTTCATAAGAGGATAGCATTGCAGATCATTAAAACCATCGGAACCAATATGTACACCATTGTATTGGGATTTATGGTGGCCACTGCGTTTCTTTCCATGTGGATCTCCAATACGGCAACAACCGTAATGGTAATCCCAATGGCCGTTTCCATTGTAAAACAATTAAAGGACAATCCGGATACACCAGAGGATGAAAATAAAATATTCAGTAAATTATTAATGCTGGCCATTGCCTATGCCGCTTCGATCGGTGGGATTGCAACTTTAATTGGAACACCCCCAAATTTGGTATTTGCCGGATTCGTTCAGAAGACCTACGGCGTGGATATTAGCTTTTGGCAATGGATGAAATATGGACTGCCCGTATCTTCTATACTTTTAATACTGGCCTGGCTTTATCTTACTCGAATTGCATTTCCTTTAAAACAGACCCGGTTTCCAGGGGGCAAAGAAGAAATAAATAGGCTATTGGCCGAATTGGGACCCTTGGGAACAGAAGAAAAGCGGGTATTGTTCGTTTTTGTGTTCACGGCCTTTTGTTGGATCACAAGATCGTTCTTGTTACAGCAGTTTATGCCCAATATGGACGATACCATTATAGCCATAGGTGCAGCAATTATCCTTTTTATGATTCCGGCCAATAAAACAGGGGAGCCTTTGATCAACTGGAGAGAAGCGGTACAAATACCATGGGGAATCATATTATTGTTTGGTGGAGGTATGGCAATTGCAAAAGGATTCCAGGATACTGGTTTGGCCAACTATCTTGGTGGACAAATGACAGTTTTTGAAAGCTTGCCATTGTTCGTTTTACTGCTTTTGATCATAACCTGTGTAAACTTTTTGACCGAGGTTACCTCAAATTTGGCCACCACCGCCATGATGCTGCCCGTACTGGCACCGTTGGCGATAACGCTTGGCGTAAACCCTTATTTATTAATGGTCGCGTGTACTTCGGCCGCATCTTGTGCATTTATGCTTCCTGTGGCCACACCCCCCAATGCTGTGGTATTTGGTTCGGGCTATCTACGTATACAGGATATGGTACGAACCGGATTTTTAATGAATATATTGTCCATAATAATTATGGCAATTGCGGTATTCTTTGTTTTGCCATACCTGTGGGGGCTCTAATCGGCCCAATTACCTCTTATTGGTAAAATTGATGAATGTCATACCGTTCTCCTAAAAGGATGTTTACTTTAGTAATATGGCAAACAATAATCTCCAAATTACTAAATCTTCCGGTGAACAGGTCAAGTTTTCCATCGATAAATTGGAAAGATCGCTTCAGCACTCTGGTGCCAACGAAGAAATGGTACAAGAGGTCGTAAGTAGGGTAGTGGATGAATTGTATCCCGGAATTTCGACCCGGGAAATCCATAATAGAGCATTTGCCCTTCTTAAAAAGAAAAAATCCATTTATGCATCCAAATACAAATTAAAAAAAGCCATTTACGAACTGGGCCCGACCGGATTTCCTTTTGAAAAGTTCATCAGTGGGATTCTATATTATTCAGGATACAAGACACAAGTTGGTGAAATGGTCCACGGTACCTGCGTTGCCCACGAAATAGATGTTTTGGCCATTAAAAATGGTACAATGAACGTAATCGAGTGTAAATTTCATGGAGATGATGGACTAAAATGCAATGTAAAAGTACCATTATATATCAATGCACGATACCAAGATGTAAAAGCACCCATGGAATCCAACAAAGATAAGAATTACACATCGACCCTTGGTTGGGTTGTGACCAACACAAGATTTACCAAAGATGCCTTGGATTACGGCAATTGTGTGGGATTGTATTTATTGAGCTGGGACTATCCGCATGGCGATGGACTTAAGGAAAGGATAGATAGGTTGCGGTTATACCCCATTACCGTATCCACATTATTATCGGGTAGGGAAAAACAGTTTTTGCTGGAACGCGGCGTAGTGCTTTGCAGGCAATTGGAAAAAGATAGTTTTTACCTAGACCATCTGGGCGTATCCAATGGCAGAAAACAGCGAATTCTTAAAGAAATGAAATCATTGTGCAATTCGTAAGACGTTATGAATAAACTGGAAATACACTTTTTGGGCGGGTCTGGGACTGTGACGGGATCTAAGTTTTATTTGCACACCGAAGAAATAAAAATTTTGGTGGATTGTGGATTGTTCCAAGGTATTAAGGCGCTACGGGAAAAAAATTGGGAACGCATGCCCATAGATGTTTCCCAGATCGACTATGTTTTGCTCACCCACGGTCACCTGGATCATTGTGGGTATTTGCCTCTTTTGGTAAAACAAGGTTTTCGAGGAAAAATTTTAGGGACCGGACCAAGTCTGGACATTGCAAGGATCATTCTGGAAGACAGTGCCAAAATACAAGAGGAAGAGGCAGAAAGAGCAAATAAAGAGGCATACAGCAAACACGATCCGGCGTTGCCTTTGTACACTGCCGAAGATGTGGCTTTCGCTTTGAAGTTCTTTGAGCAAGTCGACGAAGGCGGGCAAGTTTCATTGTCCGAGCATTGCGATGCCCGATTCCTGTACAATGGACATATTATTGGTTCAACCTATATAGAAATTGATCTATTCGGTAAACGCCTGGTTTTTTCCGGGGATGTGGGCAGGCAGCAAGATGAATTACTGGATGCACCAAAACAACCCGAATGGGCCGATTATCTGTTTGTGGAAAGCACTTATGGAGATAGGCTACATCCCATAGAGGATGTTGGGCAGAAGCTGGTAGAGCTGGTCAATGATACCTTGTACAAAAAAGGGACCTTGATTATACCTTCTTTTGCGGTGGAACGATTACAATCGCTCATGTACCAATTGTGGAAACTCTACAAAAAGAACAAGATTCCCAATATCCCCATTTTTGTGGATAGTCCAATGGGTAACAATGTTCTGGAAGTGTTTGAACATTACCCTGACTGGCATAAACTTACACCCGTGGAGTACCGGAATATGTGCAACCATATCAATATAGTGAGTTCTTATGCCGAAACCTGGGAAACCATTGACGACCCCAGGGCAAAAATTGTAATTGCCGGTAGCGGTATGGTAACGGGAGGAAGGGTTCTTACCTACATTAAACAATTGGGCAACATGATATCCACTTCGATATTACTTGTTGGGTACCAGGCGGAAGAAACCCGTGGAAGAAAACTTCTCGAAGGAGCGACAGAACTCAAGATCTATGGCAAAACAATACCCATTAAAGCACAGGTACACCACTTGGAAAGCTTATCCGCACATGCGGACCAAGGTGAGTTGGTGAACTGGATGGGCTCCATTAAAAACGTTCCAGAAAAAGTGTTCCTGGTACATGGTGAAAAGTCAGCAATGGAGGTCTACAAGGACAAGATCCAGGAAAGTTTTGGTTGGGACTGCCATATCCCGAACATTCACGAAGTTGTTGAAATTATACTATAATCCCTAAAAGATCACAGTTTAGGGCCATAACTTAAATCCCCAGCATCACCAAGCCCTGGAATAATATAGCCTTTGCTCGTTAAGTGTTCGTCCACAGTAGCTATCCAAAGTTGAGTGTCGCTTGGAAAGACCTTTTCCACTTTGGCAATCCCAGATTTGGAACCAATTACCGATAGAATGTGAATCTGTTTTGGTGTTCCATGACTCTTTAGGGCATTGAGCACATTCTCCAAAGTTTTTCCTGTTGCCAGCATGGGGTCGGTGAGCACCAAAACCTTACCATCCAAAGATGGTGCGGCAAAATATTTTACGATCACTTCAAAATCATCATCATCGTTGGGGTGGTGTCTGTACGCCGAAATAAAGGCATTCTCGGCCCGGTCAAAATAATTTAACATGCCCTGATGTAGGGGCAATCCGGCTCTTAGGACCGAACAAAGCACTAGGTCGTCCTTACATCCAAAGGTTTTTTTGGTGCCCAAAGGCGTTTGTATTTCTCTAGCTTCATAATCCAAGGACCGACTCAATTCATAAGCTAGAACTTCGCCGATTCGTTCAATGTTTCTTCGAAAACGCATGGAATCCTTTTGGATCTCCACATCCCTAATTTCGGAAATAAATGTATTGAGTACCGAATTTGTCTGGTCAAATTGATGTATGATCATTTGAATAGAAATTGTTTCTTTTTTAAAGGTATGGGATGTTCCTAAAATATAAAAATGAAAAACCATAGGTCCACTATGCGAACCAATTGACTGATATAGGTCATTGGAAAGAAGTAAGTTTTTTATAAAAATTTGAAAGAATCTTTTATTCAAATGATTTTTAGGTTGTACCACTAAGATTTTGTGACCATTTATGGAGTTTATCGATTATTATAAGGTTTTGGGGGTTGATAAAAAGGCGTCGCCCGAACAAATAAAAAAGGCATATCGCAAATTAGCGAGGAAATATCATCCAGATCTTAACCCGAATGATGCCGAAGCGGAGAAAAACTTTAAACGGGTCAACGAGGCCCATGAGGTACTCTCGGATACCGAAAAAAGGAAAAAGTACGACGAATACGGCAAGGACTGGCAGCACGCCGAAGCGTTTGAAAAAAACAAGCGATCCCGCACCCAATATGCTGGACAAAATGATTTTGAAGGGTATACCTATCGTCGCACTGGAGGGTCGAACCAAGATTTTTCCGATTTTTTCGAGTCCATGTTCGGTGGAGCATCAAGTTTTGGTTCCAAAGGCCAAAAGGTCCATTTTCGTGGCCAAGATTACAATGCCCAGCTCCAATTGTCGTTGATGGATGTGTACACGACACAAAAACAGACCCTTACCGTTAACGGAAAAAATATCCGATTGACCATCCCTGCCGGTATCGAGGACGGACAGACCATTAAAATAAAAGGTCATGGAGGTCCGGGAATCGATGGAGGCCCTGCCGGGGACCTTTACATTACATTTTCCATTGTAAACCATGCCGCTTTTAAACGAGATGGAGCAAACCTGTACAAGACGGTTCAAATTCCTTTGGTGAAAGCGGTACTTGGAGGCGATATTCAGGTCGAAACTTTAACGGGTAGGGTTAAATTAAAACTGGCACCGGGGACCGATAATGGCACCAAAGTTAAACTCAAAGGGAAAGGGTTTCCTAAATATAAGAAAGAAGGAGAATTTGGGGACCTCTATTTAACTTATACTGTTAAAATTCCAAAGCACCTTACACAAGAACAGAAAAGCCTCTTCGAATCCTTGGCAAAGACCAATCTAGCATAGCACTGTCATGAAAAAAGAAAACTTTATATCGATCAAAACATTTTGTGAAAACCATGGGGTAGGCGAATCTTTTATCTATTCCATGTACGAATACGAAATTTTGCAGGTCCAACAGGAAAAAGAAGCGGGAATGCTCCACCTGGACGATCTTCCCCTTTTGGAAAAAATGGTGCGTCTGCATCATGACCTCGATATAAACCCGGAAGGGATACAAGCCGTACACCATCTTTTGGGGCAGGTGGAAAGTTTACAGCAAGAGGTCGCCTCACTTAAAAAGAAACTGGACAGATTGGAGTAAAATCCGATCGAGGTTTAGATATGACCTAGATCATTGGAATTAAAATACACGAAACCTATTTTTAGTCGAAATAAAAAAATGGAAATGGTACAGGGTATTGCCGAACAAGGCAGTACTTGATTTGGTAGCCAATGTCATTTTTCGCAAACCATGGATATTATGAAAAAAATACTGGTTCCCGTTGATTTTTCCGAACACTCGGAATATGCTTTGCATGTAGCCGCCATTATTGCCAAACAGCATAATGCAGGCATTGTTTTGCTTCATATGATAGGAATGTCCGATTCGGTTCTGGCCAATTCCGAGATCGCAGAGGAGGCAGAAGCCAAATACTATCTTAATTTGGCAAAGGATAAAATCAAACAATATACAGAAAAAGAATACCTAAAAGGAATATCGCTAGAGGCCATTATCCAAAACTACAAAGACTTTGAGGAGGTAAATAATGTGGCCGAAGAGAAAAATTGTGATTTGGTGGTGATGGGTTCTCACGGTACCAGTGGGATAAGCGAACTTTTTGTTGGGTCCAATACGGAAAAAGTGGTACGTACATCCCATGTTCCGGTAATAGTGATCAAAAAACCACACCAAGATTTTACCATAAAGAAAATGGTCATGGCCACTGATTTTGCCAATAAAAGTGTATCTGCTTATAATAAGGCCAATACCTTTGCCAAATTGTTCAATGCTAGTTTAGAAGTGGTCTATGTGAATACCACAGGGGCCAACTTCATTGGATACGACATTGTGGACAAAAGACTGGAAGCCTTTAAAAAAGAGCTGGGCAAGGACGTCAACATTAATTTCTACAGTCACCCAAGTGTAGAACGCGGAATTTTTAAGTATTGTCAGGAAAAGAATGCCGATCTATTGGTAATTCCAACACATGGTAGAAAAGGTCTGGCACATTTTGTTGTGGGCAGTTTGGCCGAAAATGTTTCCAACCATGCGCAAATGCCTGTTATGACGATAAAAATGTGATCAACGGTCAAAAAGCAGCTGTAAACGCCCCAATAAGATCAATTCCGATTTGTTGCTGCCATAAAACGAAGCTGTGATCGCTCTCGAAGTGGACATGGCCAAATTTTTGATTTTTGGGGTAAATAACAGTTCGTGCTCCGTATAAAAAGCTTCGAATTCTTCATAATTTTCCTCGGGGTCTTTTTCATATTCCAATAACCTATCAAAAACGGTGATTATCTGTAGTGCGGCGTCGGCACCAAATTCGTCCTCAATATCATCTACTTCCAACCATTGCTCACGGACCACCTCGTTCAATTTCTCCATTTCGTTCATATGCACACTGTGATCGGCCATGGCCATGGCATAGAATAGTTTCCCCAAATTCTGATATAGTTCGTTGCCCATTTTCGTCCTGTGTGCCATGATCTTCTGTGTTTAAGTGCTCAATTAATAAATATAGTTATCCGTAAAGTTTTTCTACATGATGTAAATCAGTAAATTTATTTACTGATATGGAAGGATTTAAAGAAATAGACGTACTGGATATTTTATCGGAAATCATTTCTGAGGGAATCCTGATTGTGAATGACCAACATAGCATTACGGCTAGCAACCATGCGGCAAATGTAATGTTTGGCTATGGTGAAGGAGAGCTTATCGGCGAACCATTGGATGTTTTGATACCCAAAAGCTCCAGAGCCGACCATGGCAAACTTGTTTCTGGTTTTATGCAACATGGAAAGGCCCGGCAGATGGGTAAAGGCTTGGATTTGGTCGGTCGATGTAAAAATGGGGATGAGTTTCCACTGGAAATAAGCCTCAATCCTTTTAAATTGAACAGTAAAAAGTATGTATTGGCCTTGATCATGGATATCACCGAAAAAAAGAAGGCCAAAGAAACCATAGATTATTGGTTTAAAATTTTTGATGAATCCCTAAATGAAATCTATGTTTTTGATCCAGAAACATTGGTTTTTATCAATGTAAACCTCGGGGCTCAAAAAAACTTGGGCTACAGCATGCAAGAGTTGGCACAAATGTCGGTGTTGGATATTAAACCGAGCCTTTCGGAAGCGGTAATGAGACGTTTGGTTTCCCCATTGTTGTCCAAACGCAAACAAAAAGTTGTGTTTGAAACAGAACATAAGCGCAAAGATGGATCCACCTATCCTGTTGAGGTACATTTACAGATTTCCTTTATCGGGAAACGAAAAGTATTTGTGGCCATTGTTTTGGATATTACGGAAAGGAAAAATTATACCCAGCAACTGGAGAAGACCGTCGAGGAAAGAACACAACAATTGCAAGAGGCCCTAAAGGCCGAAAAGAAGCTCAACGAACTTAAAACAAAGTTCCTCTCATTGGTGTCGCACGAGTTTAAGACGCCGTTGACCAGCATTCTCACCTCAACATCGTTATTGGCCAAATACACCGAGTCCGAACAGCAAAACAAAAGGGACAAACATATTGCCACTATTAAATCAAAAGTAAAGTACTTGGATGGTATCCTAACGGACTTTTTGTCCATAGAACGGTTGGAGCTGGGCAAGGTAAAATATGAGTTGACCACATTCCCCTTGAGCAAGGTGATCAATGAGGTGATCTACGATGCCAATATGCTGCTAAAAGAAGGACAACGAATAAAATACCCGAACAATATCGATGGTATTGTATTGGATTTTGATGAGAAAATGCTTGTTCTGGCCTTATCCAATTTGGTCCATAATGCGATAAAATATTCTCCCGAGGAAACGGATATAGAGCTTAGGGTAACCATGGAGCAAGAACAATTGAATATTGAGGTGGTCGACGAAGGCTTTGGAATACCACCAGAAGACCGACCCTTTATTTTTGATAGGTACTACCGGGCCTCCAATGTACTTACAGTTCAAGGAACCGGAATCGGGTTGAATATTGTGAGGCAACATATGCATAACCTCGATGCCAATGTTACTTTTAAAAGTAACAGGGAAAAAGGATCCACATTTACACTGCACATACCAATTAAAAACAAGGAAAATGAAAAAAATCTTACTGGTTGAGGATGACACCTCGCTACGGGAGAATGTAGCGGAACTGTTGGAATTGTCCGGTTATACCGTATGTTCGGCATCAAATGGAAAAATAGCCGTTCCAATGGCCATAAAGGAACGTCCCGATCTGGTTCTTTGCGATATCATGATGCCGGAAATGGATGGGTACGAGGTATTGGAGGAATTATCTACAAAGGAATCCACAAGGTATATCCCGTTTATCTTTATATCGGCAAAAACAGAAAGGCAAGATGTAAGAAGGGGTATGAACCTTGGTGCAGATGACTATTTGACCAAGCCGTTCGAAGAGGAGGAGCTATTGGGAGCCATAACCTGCCGACTGGAAAAAGCTGAACAAATGCAAGTCGTCCTATCCAATGAGTCCAGTAATAAAAATGGGGAGGGTGAAATACGATCTCTGAACGAGCTCAAAAACTTTTTTGACGACCATGGTCAGTTGCTTTCTTATGCCAAGGACGATATTATCTACAATAGAGGAGATCATTCCAATATGGTTTACCTCATATTAAAAGGGGTCATAAAGAGCTGTGCCTTGGACGAAGAAGGCAAGGAGCTGATTACCGCTATATATTCGGAAGACGATTTTTTGGGATTTACATCCCTAACGGACCATTTGCCCTATCAGGAATATGCCATTGCCATTGAAGATGTTGAGTTGGCAGGAATCTCCAAGGAAAAGGTCAAGGCAATTTTGGAAGATAATAAAAGCGTTTCCTTGGAACTGATGGATGTAATCACCGATAATTTGTCCGACATTAAAAAACAATTACTGCAAATGGCCTATAGTTCGGTAAGAAAAAAAACCGCACAGACCTTATTGCGTTTTTCCAGGGCAATAAACAAGAACAAACGTGGACCCTTAAAAATTGCTCGCAGCGATTTGGCCGGAGTGGCAGGCATTGCCACCGAGAGCCTGATCAGAACCCTTTCCGATTTTAAGCATGAAGGACTAATTGCCATAGAAAATAGAAATATTCTTGTGTTGGAACCAGAGGCATTGGAACAGGTCCACTAAAAAATCACGTCATAAATAGCGCAAGTGATATTTATCATTCCGTTTGTTTTAATCAATAGCAATCTTGCACCATCAATTTATGACAAATGAAGAATATTCTGGTCCCCACGGATTTTTCGGAAAATTCCATTCAGGCGCTAAAGTATGCCCAAGTGCTGCTCAGCGGAATGGAATGCAATTTCTACGTGTTATATGTTGGCACCCTACTGGATACCAAAGCTGATGCAGAATCGCTCCAAGAAAAAACGGACGAGACCAGAAAAAATACTAAAAGGCGACTGAATGATCTGGTACGGGCGGAACGTAAAAAAAGTACTGAGGCCAATCACTTTTTTTTCGCTTTGCACGAGTACGGTTTTTTTATTCCGATCATAAAAAAACATCTGGAAGAACAAGATATCCATCTTATTGTAATGGGTACCAAAGGTGTTTCCGGTGTTCGGGAAAAAGTGGTGGGAAGCAATGCCGGCGATGTTATTACCAAAGTGCAGTGCAATACTCTCGTGGTTCCGCAGCATGTTGATTTGTCCAAACCCCGAGAAATAGCTTTCCCTACGGACTTTAATATATTTTATTCCTTAAAGATCTTGCGCCCCATGGTGGAAATGGTGCAGTGCAGCAATGCGCAGCTAAGGATCATGAATGCCTTGAAATATGGTGATACCCTAAGTGAAGAGCAACAGAAAAATAAGGAATATCTTATGGACTTTATGGAAGAGACCTTTCCGAAGGTGCACAGTTTTCATACCATTACCAATCAAAAGGTAAAGTCGGCCATACAATGCTTTGCGGAGAGCAGGGAGGTCGATATGATGATCATGGTGGCCAAAAACCTAAATTTTATACAACAGATTCTGTTCGATTCCATAGTGGAGCAAATAAGTTTTCATACCAAAATTCCATTTTACGTAATTCACGAGTAGTGTTTTAATTAAATCGTTCGGTTGGTTTTTGTATGTGATACCTAAACCGATAATCCTCAAGTTTTTGTGATAGGTGATGGAAATCATAGTATAGAATAAACTAGCTAAATAGCTTTGTTACGATAAGGGATTTTAAATAATTGAGCTATGTTCAGAGTTGTATTGCCCACCGATTTTTCAGATAATGCATTCCATGCCATTTCCTATGCAGTAAAACTGTTGGAAAAGTCCACCTGTATTTTTTATCTGGTACATGCATATACCCCACCAGTGTACAGGGCCGATTATACTTTGGGCAGCCCGGGCGAATTGGGATTGCCCGATACAGAAAAGTACAAAGCCGAAGAAGCTTTGGAAAAAACAAGACAAAAAATCAAGGCACAGTTCAATATACCGACCCACACGTATGTAACCCACGCTGCTTTTAATTCGTTGGCAGATGAAATCGCATCCATAACCAATAAGGAGAACATCGATTTTGTGGTAATGGGCACACAAGGGGCAACAGGAGCGAAGGAAATTTTATTTGGCTCCAATACGGTGCATGTAATTCAGAGAACTAGTGTTCCAATTCTTGCCATACCCTCGTTTTTTGAGTTTAAACCCCCACACAATATATTGTTTCCAACCGATTTTGAAGTAGATTACGATAAGGCCAATATTGATTTTTTACTCAAACTTTCCAAACTATGGCATGCTAAACTGCATGTTTTACATGTATCATCGCCAAGCGGATTGGATGCCGATCAAGAAAAGAACAAAACCTATTTGCAGGGCATGTTGTTAGAAGAGAATACTGTTTTCTACGATGTACCGGACCAAGAACTGATAGAAGGCATCAATGGGTTCCAGAACAAGGCCCAGGTCGAACTTTTGGCCATGGTGAAAAACAAACACTCATTTATTGAACGCCTTTTTATAGAACCGATCATTAAAAATATAGGGTTACATGCCAGAGTTCCTTTTTTGGTTCTCCCCTATAACCAATAATTAAATTATGTTACAGATTTTAGTACCCACCGATTTTTCAAACAATTCTTACAATGCGCTGTTCTATGCCGCAAAATTGTTCAAGAACAAGAAAAGTACATTTCATATTGTAAATGTGTGCAGTACCAAGAACGATCCAAAAAAGGAAGAAGCCCAATTGGAATCGGCCCAAGGATTGGATGCATTGGTACATCGGCTGATCAGGGATGTAGGAGAGAATTCGAACCATGACTATAAAAAAATATCGCTATGCTCCGATTTACCCGAGGGGATTGCTGATTATGCCAAAACAAACAAAGTGGACCTTACCGTAATTGGAAACAAGGCACAAGAAGAAGTAAAACATATTCTGTTCGGGAACAACGCCATGCAGTTAGTTCGAGAAATAACCCATTGTCCCGTATTGATCGTGCCCTTGGAAATCGATTTTAAAAAGGTGGATAAACTGGCTTTTACATCCAATTATACCTATCCTATTGCAGAAGAAAATAGTAAGGCCATCATTTTTTTCAGTGAATTGATGAATAGTGTTGTTGTGCCAATGCGCATTCAAGAAAATAAAGGGAACGATACTGCCGAAAAGAACAGGTCCCAATTTTTAAATGCGATTGCCCATAAAAGTGGAAAAGAGGTCGAGTTGCCCATTTTCGATGGCAAGGTGAACACGATTTTGGAATTTGTAGATCTCTGGAAAATAGATATGCTCTGCATGGTGTACTACCCGCACCACTTCTTTTTGGAGTTTATAGGCAATGGCATCATAAAGGAACTGAATACCAAATTAAAAGTCCCTTTTTTAATTTTGCCCAACCGCTAAAGTTGACGAAAATCATGGCATAACTTATTGGTTCATAGTAAATTTCAGGAAAATGAGATTACGTATGGACAAAAGGATTTTGTTGCCTACCGATTATTCCAAAAATGCGTTGAACGCCATTAGGTACGCCCTGGAGTTGTATAGAAATGTACACTGCGACTTTTATATTCTCAATGCGTTCCATATATCCAGCTACACCTTGGATAGCATGAGGGTCCCGGAAACAGGCGAACCGTACTACGAAGCTGCAAAACAAGAAGCGGAAGCAGGTATGGAGCGACTAATGCAAATGGTCAGACTCCATCCACAGAACCATAAGCACGAATTCCATACCATAACGACCTTTAACAGTGTTACCGAGGCGATCAGACATGTTGTGGATAAAAAAGATATCGATATGATCATCATGGGAACCAAAGGTATCACCGAATCCAAGGCTCGGATATTCGGCACCAATACCGTAAATGTAATGGAACGGATCAGGGAGTGCCCCGTAATTGCAGTGCCCAATAATTATATGTTCGAAGAACCAAGGGAAATTGTTTTTCCTACCGATTATAAATCTCCTTTTAAGAAAAAAGAGATGGCAGATGTAATCGAGTTGGCACAATTGTTCAATGCTACCATCCATGTATTGCACATTGATAAGGACAAAGACGGTAAACTGGACAGGAAAGAGCAGGGCAATAAGGAATTGCTCCAAGAAATTCTGGAAGGGGTAACGCACCGGATGCACTTTGAGCCTGCAGCTAAGATCAGTGATGGGATCAACGCATTTGTCGATAGGCACAAATGTGATATGATCGCCTTTTTGAACAGAAAGCACTTATTTTTTGGAAGCATACTTACCAATCCTTTGGTGAAGAAAATAGGGTACGACCCCAAAGTGCCCATATTGGAACTTAACGATAACTAAAAAATTGTAACTATGAAACAGATAGGAATTTGGTTGGATAAACAAGAAGCCAACGGCGTGGTATTGGAAAACGGGAAGGAAAGTCTTTTTACAGTTCCATCGGAACTCGATTTTTTTAACCCAAGAGGCGGTTCCCGTTCCAAGACCAAATGGGGTCCGCAAGATGTGGTTCAGGACAGTAAATACCTTGAAAAGGAAAAGCATCAACTAAGAAACTATTTTGAGAAGATTGCGGAAAAAATTTCCGATGCGGACGAGATAGCCATATTTGGTCCTGCCGAAACACCGGAAAAATTAGTAGGGGCTTTGCGGACGAAACATCCTGGATTGGCCAACAAAATAAAGATGACCAAAACTACGGACAGTATGTCCCAAAACCAGTTTAAAGCGTTGGTAAAACAATCTTTTGGTCTGGACGACCGATATCCTGCGGATAAATAAAAGTGAGCAAAATGATTTAGATCATTTTAAAACTAAGGGCTAAACCCTATTTTCAACTGTAAAATTCAATCGAACTCCAAGATAATGGCATGGGAGAGGAAAATAGAGGTGATGCGAGACGATCTTCAAAACTGGAAATCTTACATTCAGTTTATCGGGGACGAGATGGTGTTTATCCAAAAATTACTTGATTCTTACATTTTTGAACCAAGAACGCCCAACCTGTTTGAACGGCTGGAGAACTTTAAACAGCTTTTCAACGCTTCAAAGCAGCAAAGGGCATCGCTACTGGAATCCATTAAAATACATGGGAATAGACTTGGCGGTATTTTTGAATGTACACAAGAAGAAAGCGATAGTCAATACTACGAAAATCATCTGGACCTGAAAGCAAATGTCACGGGCTATATCAAATCCTATCTTGACCAAAAAAAGGAAGTTTACGAATATGCCGGATCTATACTAAAGAAAAAGAAGCCCTAGTGCTGGCATGATCAAAAGGGGATATCCCTTTGATCTGTGCCGGATTGTTACATGTTCATTAACCATTAAAAAATGTAATTATGTCACTTGTAAAGTTGGATGGAAAACGATTTCCATGGAATGAGCGACTGATTGATTTTTTCAATCGTGATACGTTTTTTGACGATGACTTTTTCAATCTAGAAAAAAACCATCCATCAATGAACGTTAAGGAACACAAAGATGATTTTGAAATTGAATTTGCCGCACCGGGATTCGAAAAAAAAGATTTCAAGATCACTATGAAAGATGATGTATTGGAAGTGTCTGCCCAAAAAAGTAAAGAAGATACCGAGGAGGACGAAAATTTTACCAGGAGGGAGTTCAACTACAATGCGTTTAAAAGAAGTTTACAATTGCCTAATTCCGTTGACCGGACAAAAGATGTAAAGGCAATGTATAAAAATGGCATTCTAAAACTTAATGTCCTAAAAATGGACGAAGCCAAGGAAGGTCACAAAAAGGTAATCGAAGTAGTATAAGTTGAAATTGCGGTAGATGGGGCTCTCTCATCTACCGCTAAATGTATGGAAACAATGGAAGCAAAACCCATTAAAAGAAAGTTTAGGGAATGGTTCAGTGCAGATGAGTTGCACCAAGAATCCAAAGAATGGCTCTCCGAATTGCAATTTGCCGCGGACGAGCAACAGTTTTTGAACCATATGGTCAAAGATTATACTTTGGATATTATAGATTCCGATATGTTCAAGACCGTTCAGCCTGTTGTGGAAAACTTGAACAAAATGGAGAAGCAGTTGGTGGAACTCCTCAAGAAAGTACAATTGCACGAAAACCAACTTCAGATCATGGTGGACGAAGTCAATCAAGAAAAAATGGAGTCCGCCTATTTGGACACACATAACGATCTGGGCATGGAAGTGTCCGATTATATTATAAAATATAGGGAATCCAAGATCAGGATTTTTGATATCGTGTCCGATGTTATCAAGCGCAAAAAACAAAAAAGATTGCTCAATTAACCCAAGTTATACCAAAAAACATGAAAGTACTTGTTTATAGTGCCAAGGATTTTGAGATAGACCATTTAAAAAAAGTGAACGATGGCAAACACAACTTAAAGTTTGTGCCGGAAGCGCTCAATGCCACGACCGCGGTAATGGCAGCTGGCTTCGATGCTATCTGCATATTCTCCAATGATGATGCCTCTTTGGTGGTACTGGAAATTCTTCAGGATCTGGGAGTAAAATATATAACACTACGATCTACGGGCTACAATAATGTAAGCGTTAAGTCTGCCAAGCGGATTGGGCTCAAAATCGCTTATGCTCCGGAATATTCGCCACATGCCATTGCGGAACATACAGTGGGACTTACTTTGGCACTAAATCGGAAGTTGATTTTGGCCAATGCCCAGGTGCAACAATATAATTTTATGTTGGACAATCTGATCGGTACTGAAATCTTTGGCAAAACCGTGGGTATTTTTGGAACAGGTAGAATAGGCTCTATTTTAGTAAAGATCTTTCATGCTTTCGGGTGTAAAGTATTGGCGAACGATATAGAACGTAACCAGTATTTGGAAAACCATTACGAAGTGGAGTATGTTCCCTTGGAAGTACTGTGCCGTAGATCGGATATAATCAGTATCAACACGCCATTGACCTACGAAACACACCATATTTTTAATAAAACGCTGTTCTCCGTTATGAAAAAGAGGGCATTGTTGGTGAACACAGCTCGCGGTGGGATCGTAAAGACCAATGATGTTATAACCGCCCTTAAAAATGGAAATCTTGGAGGGTATGCAACCGATGTTTATGAACAGGAAAGGGGTATTTTTTTTAAGGATAACGGTAAATCGGGCATTGCCGACGAGCAGTTGAAAGAGTTGATCGATCTACCGAATGTGTTATTGACCCCTCACCATGCTTTTGCCACCAAAGAGGCGCTTGAGCGCATTGCGGAAACCACCATTTATAACTTGGATTGTTGGGAAGAGGGCAGGAGCTGTAAAAACGAATTGGGGTTTCAGACAATCACTTTATAGAAGCGGACTTAAAAGTTTGGCAAAACCTTCGATCAGTTTTTTGCCCCATGAGCGCGATTTAAATTTTTCGTAATCGGACAAGAGGGTGGACTTATCACAATCCGACAAAAAATCGGATTTCATTTTGCGGCAAAGCTCGTTGTCGTAGACAAAAACTTGTGCCTCATAATTCTGCTGCAGGCTCCTATTGTCCAAATTGGCCGTTCCAATGCTTGCAATCTCATCGTCGCACAACATTACCTTGCTATGTAAAAAGCCTTCTTCGTACAGATAAATTTTTATACCTGCCTTTAGATAAGATTCAAAATAGGCACGTACACACCAATCCACCAACTTGATATCGGTACTGGAGGACATTAATATCTTTACATCCACCCCGCTGAGCGCTGTGGTGATCAATGCTTGTAAAATGGCGTGGTTGGGAATAATATAGGGATTAACGATGTAGAGGTGTTTTTCCGCACTGTTTATTATGGAAAAATACACTTGCTCCATAACATCAAAATCGTCGTCGGGGCTACTGGGAACAATTTGGAGCGATGTGCATTTTTTTTGCGTCCGGTAGATCTTTAATGTATTCAGATCTACTTTTTTTGCACTTGCCAGAAACCAATCGGTTACAAAAGTACGGTTGAGGAAATCCACAGCTTCGCCTTCAATTTTTAAGTGGGTATCGTGCCATTTGCCCAGAGCGGGATCTCCTTTCAGATATTTGTCGGAAATGTTGATGCCCCCCGTAAACCCGATCTTATTATCGATCACTATGATCTTTCTATGGTTTCTATAGTTAAGGGAAGAAAGGAATCTTCCAAATTTAAAAGGCAGGAACTGTGCCGTCTCCACCCCGATGCCCTTGAGTTTTTTTAAATACTTTTTGCTTAGGGAGTAGCTGCCAATACCATCGTACAGAAGGCGAATGGTGACATTTTCGGCTATCTTTCTTTCAAAAACCTCCAATAATTTATCGGCCAAAAGACCGTCCTCGAAAATATAATATTGCAAATGAATATGCTCTTTGGCTTCCTCCAAGGCATTAAAAATGCTTTCGAAAGTGTTTCTTCCATCTTTGAGCAATTCTAAATGGTTATAACAGGTAACCGGGCATTTGGAGGTATTGCTGATCAAAGAAGTGATTTTTTCCTTGTTTGCTGAGATCCCTGGACGACAATCTTCATTTTTAAATCGATGATTGGGAGCAATTTGATGTTTTTGGGAGAACATTTTACTTTTCCGTCGGTTTCGGCCAAATAAAATATAAAGAAGTGCACCTGCCACTGGGATGGTAAATATGGCCAAAAGCCAAGCCAGCGTTTTACTGGGGCGTACACCGTTCAGCAAAAGGCTGATCACCATTGTTAGGGAGATGACTACATAAAGTGTAATAAGAATGGGAACGAGCATCTTTGTATTGGATACAATTTGTAAACCACCGACAAGTTAGCAAAAGTAATGGTGGGTGCGCGTCTTTCGTTCGCAAAATTGAGATAAACATTTATGACCCCTTCTTTTAAGAAGGGGTCATAAGATCAAATAAAATCCTTAATGCTTTCGCCAAGGTCGTAAACGGGCACTTTTTGATTTTCCTTAGCTATTATACTGCTTCCTGCGGCGCTACGGTACCCTCCTGCGCAGTGAACAATTATAGGTTTGTCCAAGGGTATTTTGGAAATTGATTTCCTTAAATCGTTCAAGGGTATTGCAATAGCTTTTTCAAAATACTTGCCCTCCTCAATTTCACTTTGGTTTCGGATGTCCACAATGGTGTATTTATCTGGATGGGTCTTAAAATCGGACAAATTCAATCGTTTACTCCCAACACTTTTGTCTTTGTCCATTGTCAAAACCAAATTCAGCTGTTTTTCGTATCCGATCTTTGCTACCCGTTGCAGTATATTTTCGAGGTCCTCCGGATTTTCAACAACAAGGCTAAAAGGTTCTTCGGGCTGAACAATTGCCCCTAGCCATGTTTCAAATTTAGAGTCTTCTGAAGTTGCCATAATATTGATGCTGCCCGGTAAATGCCCTTTTTTAAATTGGACTTCGTCCCTCACATCAATAATTAAACCATCAGTGCCATAGTTTAAACGAAAAGGCACTTTGGATATTGATGTTCTTAAATTTTCAGGGCCTCTTCGGTTCACATCCACATTAAAGCCGAAGTAAGAGGGTATAAAGGGTTGGCTGTCCAAAAGCGTATCCACAAATTCATCCTTGGATTGTGATTTAAAGGCCCAGTTTCCCATTCTTTCGTTGCCCAGGGTACTACTGTTGTCGGAGCTTAAGTTTTTGCCGCATAGAGAACCGGCACCATGTGCGGGATAGACCAAGGCTTCATCGGGCAGATTCTTAAACTTGTTTTGGATGGTATGGTACATCATTTCGGCAAGTTCTTGACGTTTTGCTGTCATGTTGCCCGCTTTTTCGCGCAAATCGGGTCGACCGACATCACCAATAAAAAGGGTGTCCCCTGTAAACAAAGCTGTTTTTCCGTCTTTTTCCGCAACAATGGTAATACTATCTGGAGAATGCCCAGGCGTATTCAATGCCGAAACTTTAATACTGCCGATCATTAAGCGGTGTCCTTCATCAAAAGGTTTAAAGGCATAATCGGCACCCAAATCTTTGCTGTGATATATGGAGGCCCCTGTTTCCTTTGCTATTTGTACATGGGAGCTCACAAAGTCTGCATGAGGATGGGTTTCAATTACAGCGACTATTTTTGCATTATGTTCTTGTGCAAATGCATAATACTGCATAGGGTTCCTTTCTGGATCTATAACGGCCACTTCACCATTGTCCACAATTGCATAGGAATAGTGGGCTAAAGGCTTATATTCAAACTGTTTTATTTCCATAATTTGAGATTTTAGGATGCCCTTTTTAGGGCATCCCATGATTATTTTTTTATATGCTTCTCTTGGCAAGGTACCAATCTACCTTTTCCAAGGAATCATCTGCAATTCTCTCGTTCAATTCATCCAAGGTCTTGGGAGGAGAAACTATAACTTTATCTCCTTTTTTCCAATCCAAAGGCATGGCGACCTTATGCTTGTCCGCCGTTTGAAGTGCCTCTAGTGCACGCAGTATTTCGGCCATATTTCTACCAACGTTTAGAGGGTAGTACATGATCAATCTAATTTTTTTGGAAGGATCTATAAAAAATACAGCTCGTACAGCGGCAGTTTCACTTTCGTTAGGTTGAAGCATGCCGTACAATTTGGAAACCTTCATGTCCAAATCCGCAATAATTGGGAAATCGAAATATACGCCGGTGTTTTCCCTAACATTTTGTACCCATCCCAAATGGGCGTGGATACTATCTATACTTAATCCGATAAGTTCGGTATTCAATGCGTCAAAATCGCCCTTTCTTAGAGCGAAACCACTCATCTCAGTGGTGCAAACAGGGGTAAAATCTGCTGGATGTGAGAACATTACTACCCATTTATCCTTCGCAAATTCGGAAAATTTTATTTTACCCTTGGTTGTAACAGCTTCAAAATCCGGTGCCAAATCGCCAATTCGTGGCATCTGATTTACTTTTTGATTTTCTAAATAGGAATTTTCCATAGTAATATAGATTATGTTTATTATTATTTAATATGTGATAAAAATAGTTTATGGTGTGATATTGGGAAGTAACGTTTGTTACATAGGACCTATTTACTTCGGTAATTAGGGTTGTAAAGTATTGGGTCGATAATTATGGCCAGTTATTAAATTTTATAAAGAAGTGTAAAAACATTATCCTCTGGCAAAGTTTTGATTGTACGATATATTGAGGACAATAGTAAAACTAAGGTAATAAGTACCGAATAATGGTTATTCATTTTCGCTTGTACAACTAAATCTCCATATCCAAAATTAAATTTACAGAGAACCGATTCCAAAAGAGTGCAAGAATTTTATATCTTAAACACCGATTGATGAAATGGACTTGTTAAATAAATTCCAGTTTTGTTGATTTTAGGTTAAAATTAACATAGTGCCAATAGGGGGCTACTTAAATTTAAGATGTTCTTGAGCAAAAAGGGTATTGATTTTTAACGATAACAGCTCAACGGATAAACTCAAAAATAAAATCAAATAACTAACAAATGAAAAGAAGAAACTTTATGCAGTATGCCGGTATGGGGGCAGGGGCAATGATGATGCCTTCGCTCCTAATGGGAAATTCTATTTCCGCCGAGGCATTGCTGGAACCAGGTATGGACATTGTCCTAAAAAAGAAAATGGCGGATGTTGCCCTAAATACGGCAAAATCCATGGGAGCTACTTATGCCGATGCCCGGATAGGAAGATATTTAAATCAATATGTTTTTACTAGGGAAGATAAAGTGCAAAATGTAGTCAATACAGAATCCTTCGGGATTGGAATTCGGGTCATTGCCAATGGTACCTGGGGATTTTCTTCCACCAACGATGTTACCGAGGATGGCATTAAAATAGCAACGCAACATGCAGTTGCAATTGCGAAGGCCAATTCAAAAATCCAAAAGGAACCAGTTGTATTGGCTCCAGTACAGTCCCATGGCGAGGTTTCTTGGAAAACCCCGATCAAAAAAGATTTTAAAGAGGTGCCCATATCCGAAAAAGTCGACTTGCTTTTGAGCGCAAACGCTGCCGCTATGGAAAATGGCGCCAACTTTGTCAACTCTGCTTTGTTCATGGTTAATGAGCAAAAGTATTTTGCCTCAACGGATGGGTCGTACATAGATCAAGATGTACATCGAATTTGGCCAACGTTCAATGTTACCGCCATCGACCGTTCGGCCGGTAAATTTAAATCCCGCCAAGCATTGAGTGCCCCAATGGGAATGGGCTATGAGTATATGGACGGTCTAGGATCAGAAAAACTTTCAGGTCCGGAAGGCATAAAACTGTACAGTAAAAGCTACGATATTGTTGAAGATGCTACCATGGCTGCAAAGCAGGCCAAACAAAAGCTGACAGCAAAATCGGTTGAAGCCGGTAAATACGATCTGGTACTCGAACCCAACCATCTCGGCCTTACAATCCACGAATCTGTGGGGCATCCCTTGGAGCTGGACCGTGTTCTGGGCTATGAGGCCAATTATGCAGGAACCAGTTTTGCAACCATGGACAAATGGAAAACCAAGAACTTTAAATATGGTAGTGATATTGTAAACATTGTTGCCGACAAGACCCAAGAGGGATCTTTGGGAGCTGTTGGATACGATGATGAAGGTGTACAGACCAAAAAATGGGACTTGATAAGAAATGGTGTTCTGGTAAACTATCAAGCCATTCGAGATCAAGTACATATGATCGATCAAAACGAATCGCATGGCTGCTGTTATGCACAAAGTTGGGAAGATGTTCAGTTTCAGCGCATGCCGAATGTGTCTTTGGAGCCAGGAACCGAGAAGTATTCCTTACAGGATATGATCAAAGATGTGGAGAAAGGAATTTATATTTTGGGCCGTGGATCATATTCCATTGACCAGCAGCGCTACAACTTCCAATTTGGAGGAACATTGTTCTACGAAATAAAGAATGGTGAAATTGTAGGAATGTTGGATGATGTAGCATATCAATCGAATACCCAGGAGTTTTGGAATTCTTGTGTGAAAATTTGTGATAAGGACGATTATAGGATGTTTGGTTCGTTTTTCGATGGAAAAGGACAACCTTCGCAAATCAGTGCGGTCTCGCATGGCAGTTCTACATCAAGGTTTAACGGGATCAATGTTATTAACACAGGAAGAACCATTTAAGGTGTATTTTAATTAAAGATTAAGACAATGGCAATATATACAGAACTAGAAGCAAAAAATATTTTGGAAAAAGCATTGAGTTTTTCCAAGGCCGACGCTTGCGAAATAAACCTAAGTGGGAGTAACAGCGGAAATATTCGATATGCTAGAAATACGGTATCGACAGCAGGCTATAGGTCAAGCCAAAGTTTGGTAGTGCAATCCAGCTTTGGAAAAAAGGTAGGTACGGCAACCATAGACGAATTTGATGATGCATCTTTGGAAAAAGTGGTAAGAAGAGCTGAAGAATTGGCGAGATTGTCGCCTGAGAACCCAGAATTTATGCCTCCGTTAGGGCCTCAAGAATACGATAAGGCCATTACTTATAAAGAAGCCACGGCCAATGTAACTCCGGAATATAGAGCGGAAGTGGCGAACAAGAGTATTGTGCCTGCCTCGGCACAAGATGTAACGGCAGCAGGCTTTTTGGATGATTCAAAGTCGTTTTCGGCCATGATCAATTCCAATGGTCTGTTCGCATATAACCAATCGACCAACGTGGACTTTACCGTAACCATGAGAACCAATGATGGTACAGGGTCAGGTTGGGTAACACGGGACTACAACGATATTTCTAGGTTTGATCCTGCCGAAGCATCAAAAACCGCCATAGATAAAGCTGTAATGTCCAGGGAGGCACAGGCAATTGAGCCGGGTAAATACACGGTTATTTTGGAGCCTGCCGCATCATCTGGTCTGTTACAAAACATGTTTGGATCTTTTAATGCAAGATCTGCAGATGAAGGCCGTAGTTTTATGTCTGCAGCGGATGGTGGAAATAAATTGGGGCAAAAAATTGTGGACGAAAGAGTTAACATATGGTCCGATCCGTTACATCCAGATGTGCCGACTTCCACTTGGAACGGTGCAGGTCAGCCGTTAAAGAAAACAACATGGTTGGAGAACGGGGTTGTTAAAAATTTGGCCTACGACCGCTATTGGGCAGAGCAAAAAGGCGTAGATCCAGTTCCTTTTGCAAGCAACGCAATAATGGAAGGAGGAGATGAAACCCTAGAAGACATGATCAAAGGAACCAAAAAAGGAATTCTTGTAACCCGGTTTTGGTATATCCGTAGTGTTGACCCACAGACTTTATTATATACCGGTCTGACCAGGGACGGAACATTTTACATCGAAAATGGACAAATCAAGTTTCCAGTGAAAAACTTTCGATTCAATGAGAGTCCGATAATTATGCTCAATAATTTGGAATCACTTGGACAACAAGTAAGGATCAACGGAAATTTAATACCCTATATGAAGATTCGTGACTTTACCTTCACCAGTCTTTCGGATGCAGTATAACCAAATACAATGATAAAGCTGGTGGTCAATATGGATATGACCGCCAGTTTTTATTTTTTGAAGCCTACAATCCATATGTCATTGGATAACGAATTCTTTTTTACACGATTGCAGTACGAATCAGGGGATTGGGACGTTGATCAACGTATGCCTTCCAATTTGTTGAACTCCTTGGTGGAGTACACCACATTAAAAGTGGATACCCAAGAGAAAATCATAACTCTTGCCAGTGATGAAATTTTCGAAAGTCCGTTTTGTTATATATCTGGTCATAAATTGGTTCAGTTTACCAAAAAGGAGCGCGAAAATTTTGAAAAATATGTCCAGAATGGCGGTTTTGTATTTGCTGATGATTGCAATCACGATATCGACGGTCTATTTGCCAAATCATTTGAGCGTCAAATGGAAGAAATATTCGGTCCGGGTGAGTTGCGGAAAATTCCCAATGATCACGAAATTTATACCATATTCTTTGAGTTTGAGGATGGTCCACCCACAACTTCCCAAGAACTGAACGGTTGGGGAGACGACCTTGTCCACGATTACCTAAAAGCAATTGTGGTGAACGGACGGATCGGTGTTCTCTATAGTAACAAGGATTATGGCTGCGAATGGGATTACGACTTTCGGAACAAACGCTGGTACAAAATGGACAATACCCGATTCGGGGTGAATATTGTGTTATATGCTTTAACCTCTTAACTAAACAAATTTGGATAAAGAACTACAACAAATTGCAAGTGAAGTAGAAGGGCTCTCGGAAAAACTGAAAGCCCTGAAAAAGGAAATTGGAAAGGTGATCATTGGTCAGGAAGAGACCGTTGCCCAACTGTTGATTACCTTTTTGGCAGGTGGACATGCCCTATTGGAAGGTGTCCCCGGATTGGCAAAAACTTTGATGATACGGACCCTTTCGGATGCAATTGACCTGAAATTCAAACGGATACAGTTTACTCCAGACCTAATGCCCTCGGATATCATCGGAACAGAAATATTGGAAGAGGACCATACCACGGGCAAAAAATTCTTCAAGTTCAACAAGGGACCAATTTTCTCCAACATTATTTTGGCAGATGAGATCAACCGCACCCCACCCAAAACGCAGGCAGCACTCTTGGAAGCTATGCAGGAGTTCGAGGTGACCTACGGCGATAAAACCTATAAACTGGACAGGCCATTTTTTATTTTGGCCACCCAAAACCCGATAGAGCAATCAGGGACCTTTGTATTGCCAGAGGCACAACAAGATAGGTTTCTGCTATACATCAAAATTGGCTACCCTACAGATAAAGAAGAGACCGAAATTTTAAAGGCAACCACCGGAACCAAAAAGGCACAATTGAACAAGGTGTTGTCAGGAGATGATATTATACGATTACAACAGTTGGTTCGGGAAGTTTCTATAAGCGATGGATTGATTCAATATGTGAGCGATGTGATACGCGCCACCCGGCCCGACACCACTTCGGTGGACTACGTGAAAAAGTGGGTCGATTGGGGAGCAGGCCCACGTGCAGGTCAAGCCATGATCTTGACCGCCAAGGCCAATGCGCTTTTGGAAGGCCGATTGGCCGTGACCTTGACCGATCTAAAATCTGTGGCCTTGCCGGTATTGAGACACAGGGTACTGGTCAATTTTAGGGCAGAAGCGGAAGGCATCACCTCAGACACGGTGACTAGACACATTCTAAAAATCATTCAAGTTGAAGATGGTAAATAGAGATTTTGAATTTTATTCTATTTTAAAGGATGGTTAATATTAGGTTACTTGAATTTTTTGGTGGAATTGTCTTTTGGATTCTGAATGGATTTAAAGGAAAGTTTAAGGACATGATTGATAAACAATACTCAGCGATTATAGGTCTCGTATTTGTTACAATTCTTACTATAATCCTTACTCAATGGTTCTAATATTTAGAGTTTATTAAAAAATAATTAATGGCAACAAGGGACTACCACGACCTTTTGAAACCTGATGTAATCAATACGGTATCGGGCCTCAGCCTGATTTCCCGTATTGTCGTGGAAGGCTATACTTCTGGTCTGCATCGGAGCAAAAGTGTGGGTCCTGGCATGGAATTCAGTCAATACCGAGGTTATGAGCCTGGCGATGATTTACGGTTGCTGGATTGGAAAATGTTGGCCAGATCAGGCCGCTACTACATTAAACAATCAGAAGTGGAAAGCCACGTCACCGTTAAGTTTATCATGGATGCCAGTGCTTCCATGGAACATGAAGAGAATGGGATTTCCAAATTGGAATTTGCGCGCGTCATGATTGCTTGTCTTTCCCATTTGGCACAAAAACAAGGTGATTCTGTCGGGCTTTTTGCCTTAAATGAAGATGATTTTGTGAGCATATATCCTAAGGCGGACCGAAAGCATTTGAACCGTTTGCTGCTGGAATTGTTGGGTATATCCACCAAAGGAAAATGGCCCGAATTTTCCGTTGCCTCAAGAAAAATCCATAATCGAGGAGAAAAGGAACTCATTTTTTTATTGACCGATATGTACGAGGATGTTTCCGAGCTCTCCGATTTTGTCAAAAACCTGAAAACCGCGCACAACGAGGTCGTGGTAATTCAAATTATGACGGGTCGTGAAATGGATTTCGATTACAACAAATCCGTCACTTTTGAGGATTTGGAAACCGGGACCAAGGTCAAGGTGGATGTCAACAAGGCCAAAGTTGGGTATTTGAAGGCATTGGACAACAAAATAAGACAGACCAAAGAGCAATTGCTCTCGCAAGGGGTACACTATCATCTGTTCCGCATGGACGATGATTTGGGTGATGCCCTCCAATTATTTTTAAAGGAACGTATTCGATTGGTGTAAATGGTTTTTGCGAATCCAACATATCTCTGGGCACTTTTGGGACTTTTAATCCCCTTGGCCATTCATTTGTGGAGTAAGAAGGAGGCAAAGACCATCAAAATCGGGAGTGTTCAGTTGTTGGACGAATCCAATTCGCGCCACTCCAGCAGTATTCAATTGAACGAATGGTTGCTCCTGCTTTTACGTATGCTGATTTTGGCACTTATCGTATTGTTGATGGCGGGCCCACAATGGCGTACCAAGGGCAATCAACAACAGGTTACCTATTTTGTGGAGCCTTCGCTGGCCAACGAGCCCACTTTGACCACAATTTTGGATAGTTTACAAGAAGATGAATCCGTAAGGTTGTTTGCCAACGGATTTCCGGAATGGGATTTGGATGCGGATTACCGAGCGGAACATGAGACTCCCAATTATTGGCAATTGGCACAACGATTGGATTCGTTGCGTTCGGATAGTTTAGTCGTATTCACCAAAGCTCTTTCCAAAGGATTTCGTTCCAAACGACCAAACACAGGTAAAAAAATTCATTGGATAGTATTCGAGCAGGAAGAATTTGTAAAAAATAACGTTGTCGCAACTAAAAATAAAGAAGATATTTTCCTTTTTAGCACTCTAGGCAATGGAATGGTTACTCAACTACAAAAACAAAAAGTAGGCCAAGGATATACCATTAGTGCCTCTGGTGATAGCTTGGTGTTGCCAGACGAATACCTGACCATTGTTCCCATGTTGGAGCAACCTTCTCTTGCAATAAACTTGTATGCCGAAGAAGATTTTAAAAGAGAAGTACAATATATTAAAGCTTCATTAAAGGCATTGTCCATTTACTTGAACTGGGAAATATCGATTAGGGAAATAGAGGGTATTTCCAACGTCGGAAACGGAGATATGAACATATTCTTAGGTCAAGAGCCACGGTATCCTCTAGAAGGCAAATGGTTGGTTTTTAACCAAAGTACACTGGCAAAATCATTGATCGAGCCTAGTGCACATAAAAACCTCTTTTACTTAACAGCTAGGTTGGACACCAAAAGAACGGTAGAGGAGCATTTTACCGAACAATTGCTCAATATTTTAGATTTGGACCACTATTTTGCCCATCGGATTACAGCACTGGACAATAGGCAATTGGATGAATCTCAGTTTGCACCGAACTATAAGGCTCCAATTCACAAAAAGGAAAAAGCCATGTTGGTGGATGTGTCCCATTGGTTGTTTTGGTTGTTAGTTGGCTTGATCTGTTTGGAACGAGCATTATCCAAAATTAAAAAGCAATGACAGGAGCCAATGCTATTTTACGGTTTCAGAAGCGATGGCGGCAGTCCATTTATGTGGAGGTGTTGCTCTATGCTATCGGATCGGGGGGATGCATATTTATTTTGACCCAAAAAGTAGGTTTTGGGATTCTAGGGTTCCTAGTCACCATTTCGGTTTTAATACCACTGTTTAAACCATGGAGAGTGAATGCCGAAAGGACTGTGGCATATATAGATGCCCATGTGGTCCAAGCTGGTTTTAGTAGCGGACTTTTGCTGGTGCCGGCTAACGAACTTTCTGGTTTGTCCAAACTACAAAAGCATAGAGTAATTGCGCAATTAGAGCCAGTTTTAACCAAATTAAGGCCACCAAACCAATGGAACAGGGCTACTATGGTCATGTTGGGGCTACTAGTTCTGGGCTTACTTGGAAACAGTGCTCTACAATCGATCAATGGATATACTCAAAAAAGCGATACCAAGAAAAACATAATAAGTTTTGTTCCCAAGGATAGTTCGGATGCATTACAACCAATTCCTGAACTTACCCGAACCAGTATTTCTATCCAATACCCAAGTTATACGGGTGAAGAAACCCAATACACATCGGTCCCCAATATTAAAGCAGTTGAGGGGTCCAGAGTAAATTGGAGCTTGGAATTTGATAGAAGTGTTGAAGAAGTTGAAATGGATTTGTTGGGCGAGAACATCGGTTTTACAAAAGCTCAAGAATCGTACCGGTTGACAAAGATTCTGGAAACATCCGGATTTTACAGTTTCATGTTCAAAGATGAACAGGGAAACGAGCATATCAGTGACCTGTATTCGTTGGAAATATTCAAAGATGAGCCTCCAGTAATCGAATTGAAAGGATTGGACAATTACAGTTACTTCGAATTCAAAGACGAAAAACAAATACAATTCAATGCCAGTATAACGGATGATTTTGGAATACAGGACGCTTACATAATAGCTACTGTTAGCAAAGGATCTGGTGAATCGGTGAAGTTTCGTGAAGAAAAATTAAGTTTTGATGATACGCTGGTAAAAGGGAAAAAACTGAATCAATTTGACAAATCGTTGGATTTGGATGACCTTAAAATGGATCCAGGAGATGAACTGTACTTTTATGTAGAAGCTATTGATCAAAAAGCGCCTAAGGCCAATGTAGCACGCAGTGAAACGTTTTTCGCGGTAATCCGCGATACGGTAACCGATGTATTTGCCGTGGAAGGCAACTTGGGGGCGGACTTAATGCCCGATTATTTTAGGAGTCAAAGACAATTGATCATCGATACAGAAAAATTGATTGCCGAACAATCCAAAGTAACGGAAAAAGAGTTCAAGTTCAGGAGCAATGAATTGGGTTTCGATCAAAAACAACTTCGTTTAAAGTATGGGCAGTTTATGGGCGACGAAACAGAAATGCAAGCTGCTGCTGGACAAGTATCCCACGAAGAGAACGATCACGACGATGATCACGACCACGAAGAAGGTGAGGAGGGCCTATTGGACGAATATACCCATAAACATGACAGTGAAAACGAGCATAATCTAGTTGAACGGCAAGACCATGATCACGATCACGACCATGAAGATCAAGAGGTTGCCAATGATCCGCTACACGAATATGTCCACGATCATGGTGACCCGGAAGCATCTACCCTTTTCGAAAAGTCCTTAAAGGCCAAACTCCGAAGTGCCCTTAGTATTATGTGGGATGCCGAATTATATTTAAGGCTTTATGAACCTGAAAAATCTCTACCGCATCAGTACAAAGCATTAAAAATAATTCAGGATATTAAAAACAGTGCACGGATCTATGTACACCGTATCGGGTTCGATCCTCCACCCATTAAAGAAGAAAGTAGACTAAGTGGGGATATTGATGAAATAAAAAACTTTGATAAACGTGAAGAGTTTAACTATCGCCCAACATTTGCATCAACACGAAAAGCGATAGCTCGATTGGAGGAGCTCATTCATAACAAAACAACTTTTGATGAAACTCACAATATTAGTTTTAAAGAAGCTGGGAACGAGTTGGCCCGGAAAGCAATTTCGGAACCTGTAAAATATCTTAAGGTATTGAGAGGGCTTCGTGATTTGGAAAAAGTGGACAACCGGACCATAATAAAATTTAAAGAGGTGCAGACCGAACTACTTTCAGTACTTCCGGAAGTGGAAAAAATTCCAATGAAGACACCAAGGTTCCAAGATGAAATCGATCTTTTATTTTTAAAAGAACTGAGTATTTATGAGTGATGGAGTGGTATTTTTAAATCAGCAGTATTTTTGGCCAACCGTAATATTGGGAGCCTTTTTATGGGGCATTTTTATTTGGAAGGAATGGGGGCAGCCCAAAAATTCAAAACTTTGGATAAATGTAATTATCTCTTTTTTTGCGGTAGCGGGGCTTGTTCTTATATACTTAAAGCCCGGTACATGGCAAAACGCTACTAAAGGAAAGGGCATCATATTAACGCAGGAGTATCGTCCCGCCCAATTGGACAGCCTTAAATCAATATATAAAAGAATAAGGACCGAAGATTATACCGAAGGAAGAACCCTCTCAATAACAAAAGAACTGGATACCTTTTTCGTGTTGGGCAATGGTCTGGAAAATTTTGATCTATGGCAACTCAAAGAAAAGTCAGTTACTTTTTTAGGAGGGCAGCCGATTTTTGGATGGACGAAAATCTCCTTTGATGATAAAATTCAGCTAGGAGAACTATTGTATGTGCATGCCAAATATAGAAGCCCTACAGATGGGCATTGGGCCATATTGACGGATAATGGTGGTAACCCATTGGATTCTATATTATTTAAAGATGTGGACGAGCAGAATATCAGACTATCGGCGCGGCCAAAGGCAAGTGGTCGGTATGAATATCGACTTGTAGAAAAGGATCGATCCAACAACATTTTATCCGAAGAACCAATTCCTGTCCAAGTACTGGAGGGCCACCCCTTAAAAGTACTGATCGTGAACGCGTTTCCCACTTTTGAAACAAAATACCTCAAAAACTTTTTGGCTGAAAAAGGGCATCAAGTTGTGGCCAGAACACAGCTTACCAAAGGAAAATACAAATTCGAATATTTTAACGGAGCGACCAATCCGGTATATCGGCTTTCCGAGCAGGTGTATAAGAATTATGACTTATTGATATTAGATACTGAATCCTATTTGGGCCTTGGTTCGAGGGCACGCAGATCAATGAAGGAATATCTCGAAAAATATGGAACAGGTGTATTTGTTCAACCAAACGACAAGACTTTTTCGTTAGCTAGCCCACAAAGTCCTTTTCTATTTACGAGCAATTATCAAGAAGAAATTGTTTTAGGAGAGTCCTCCACTGTACTAAAAAAGTATCCGTTTGAATTTCAGTTGGATATTCGTACACATCCAATAAAGATCGATTCAACCTCCGTGGGCGCTTATGTAGCTATCCAAAAAGGAAAGTTGGGTACTAGCTTGTTAAAAAATACATATAGGTTAATATTGAATGGACAATCGGAATTGTATGGTGAGTTATGGTCCCAATTTGTAAACGACGTATCAAAAAGGAAGGATAAACCCTTACAATGGACTGCTCTTACTACGACACCAAGAATTGATCAACCATATAATTTTAAAGTGCAGACTGGAATCGAAGGTATTGAAGTTGTTACGGAAAACGGGGCTCGCATACCTTTGCTGCAAGATTTACTGTTACCAAGTAAATGGACAGGCACCCATTATCCACGAGAAGTAGGATGGAACGTGCTTAAGGCAACAAATGATTCATTGGAACCACATTCCTATTATGTCTATAGCCATGATCAGTACAAATCAATATCAAAAGCAAAAACAGTACAGGCCAATATGCGTGAGTTCGATACCAAAAGGACATTTAGTTCAATCAATACTGAAACTAACAGCGAAATACGACCCATTTCCACTATTTGGTTTTATCTGATTCTCTTATTGTGTTCGGGATGGTTGTGGTTAGCACCCAAACTAACCGGCCACTAATTTCAAATTAGTGGATTTACGGGTAGGTCCAACTGCTCAAATCTGCGCCTTGCGGAGCACTTTCGGCAATTCGTTTCATAATTTTTGGTACATACATGGAGTTGTATCGTAAACGGCTAATGGCGTTGGGAAGTTCCGGGTCGCCGTTCCAGCAATGCTCAGCGCGGTCGCCATACAGCACTTCGCCCTCGTAATAGGGCTCTGTGGTGCTTTCCAAAAAGTCTTCCATCAAATAAACCGCATTGTTCAGATAGTAGTTGTCCATATCTCCGCAATAGATATGAATCTTGCCCCGCAGTTTTGGACCTAATTTGTCCCAATCGCGTTCCAGTATGTGTCTTAGATCATAGTTTTCTTTCCAATACTCGGCAACTTCGTGGTCAATATCCCCTGTCAATTTATCCCAGATCCTTACCGGATAACCATCTTCCCCTTGAGGGGAATAGGTAGCTTCCCAAATATCCCATTGTTGCCCAGATCGGGATTTGTCGCCAAGCACCAGTTCCAAATGATTGCCTTGTTTTAAGGTGGATTGAATGTCGCCCAGATAATCCCTATGGGAAGGTACCTCCAGTTGTTTATGTGCCGAATCGTAGTAATACGCATTGTCATCCTCATAAATATTGGTGAGGCAATACGCTCTAAAATCTATGGGGTCGGGACAGGCAGCAAAACAACCGTTGTATTCATCCGGGTATTTTACTTGGACCGCGAGAGCCTCCCAACCACCAGTGGAACCTCCGTACAAAAATCGTGACCAACCTTCTCCCATACCCCTGAACTTTTTTTCGATATATGGTATGAGTTCATAGGTAATGGCATCGCCATAGGGGCCTTGACTGGCTGAATTTACCGCGTAGGAGTCATCATAATAGGGGGTGGGGTGTTGAATTTCAATGATCAAGAAGCGGGGAAAGTCTGGCTCGTTCCATCTTTTGTAAAAATCATAGGCTTCTTGTTGCTGTATAATATTGTAGCCTTCCAAATCAAACCGTGCAGAATATTCGGGTTCTAAATTGGGGTCGGGCGGGGTGGTCCTAAATCCGCCAAAATCCTTTGGAAAATGTCCATGGAAAACCATTAACGGATATTTGGCCTCTGGGTGTTCATTAAACCCTTTGGGCAAAAGTACATGTGCACCCAGATACATATCCCTCCCGTAGAATTCCGATAATTTTTCGGATTTTATTTTGATATGTTTTATCCAATCGGTGTCTTCCGGCTCGGGAATCGAGGGGATTTCCTGATCCATTACGACGGAAATATTTTCGATACCGTTTTCTCTAACCGTAATTTTAAAAGGTTTACTATACAGGTTTCCGGGAGAGGTATTCCAATGTTGGCCCTCCCCATTGTCCATGGGCAGTTTTACCGTGTGACCTGTACTTAAATTGAAAGTTTCATACACGTGCAATAGCGCCTGTACATTATATTCTCCAGGTGGGACATCGGATAAACTTGGGTAGGGGTACCCAAATATGGATTCATCAAAAGTGAAGGTTTCATCGGGTTCCATACCCTCTACGTTCATCCCAAAAATGAGTTGTGTGTTTAACCCATCATTAATTTGAAAACGTGGTTCCTTGCTATCGTCCGTTGAAAGCATTAGAAGTAAGCGGCCATCTTTGCTTAGCTCACTTGCCGCTTGGTTAAAAGATACTTGAATTTTGTGGTTTGTTTTATTGTTCTGTAGGCAGGAAAATAAAAGCAAGGTTGCACTACAGACAAAAAAAAGTTTTTTGGTCATCTTAGTTGGCTTTGGATGAATAAGATAACCCATTCTTTTCAGATACAAAAAGGTATCTATACTTATTCTGGTCAGCAGGAAGGTATTCGTCAAGCATAAAATCACAATATCTTTTAAAAATATTATGTGTATTGCCCTATATTGTATAAGAATTTTAATAAACAAACTGAATATTGTTATGGTACACAAGAATCGAATCATACTTCTCATAATTGCGATTGTTCTATCTGCAGCGCCAAGTTATGCACAAGATAATTTTGGTGGATTGGCCCTTTATACGGTTAGGGACGATATGGGGGAAGATGCTAAAGCAACATTACAGAAAGTGGCTGATGCCGGATATGCCTATATTGAAGCTGCAGGTTACGACCATGGGAAATTTTACGGTATGGAACCTCAAGCATTTAAAACCTACTTAGACCGTGTTGGTTTAACGCCTGTAAGCACGCACATGGGAGGAGTGACTATGGAAAATGCGGACCAACAGATTGCGGATGCCAAGGCGGCAGGTTTTACGTATTTTACCATTCCTGTTCCGCCAATGGGCATGTTTACCTTTGACCGTGAAAGCATGACCATGGGAATGGATGGATCTGTTGAGGATCTCGCCACTATTTTGACCACCCTTGGTAAGAAGTGTGAGGAGGTCGGCTTAAAATTATTGTACCACAACCACGATTTTGAGTATAAGGAGAATGAAGATGGGGTTGTACCTATCGACTATCTTTTGGAGAATACCGACCCCGACTATGTAAACTTTCAGATGGATTTATATTGGGTAACCCGGGCAGGGGCCGATCCGGTCGCTTATTTTGAAAAGTACCCGGGTAGATTCAAACTATGGCATGTGAAGGATATGGACAAAGAGGGTAAATTTGCCCCAGTTGGCGAAGGAACCATCGATTTTAGTAGAATTTTGAAGAAAAAAAATGCTTCGGGTATGGAAAACTACTTTGTTGAACAAGATATGACTTGGGACAAAAAGCCTTTGGAAGTGATAAAAATAAGCCATAAAGGACTGAAAAAGATAGGGTTTCAATAAAGGAGACTTGGATTGATCAAGCTGATTGGGCAGAAAAAAACCAAGAAATTAAAAAAATATTTTTTACAATCGGTTACATTAGTATCTTTGCACCCGCAAACTTAGGTCGCGTAGCTCAGCTGGATAGAGCATCTGCCTTCTAAGCAGACGGTCGAAGGTTCGAATCCTTCCGCGATCACTAGTATTCATAGGGCCTCAGAGAGTTTCTCTTTCTGAGGCCTATTTTTTTGCAAACAATTTGCAAACACCTCATTTTTTAACAGTATTTAACACGATAATAGCCTATTTGTCAAATCTTGAATCGATTTATCTTGATTTCACTTGGTTTAATATTTAGTTCTATCTCTTCTTCATTGAAATTGTCAAACTTTGTTTTTAAGGCGTTTTTTAATTCGATTAAATACATTCAAACATATTGAGGCCAAAATCATGGGCAGAATAACACAAATAGCTGTTTGTAGCTCTAGATTATCTTTTCTGAATTGTGGTGAGGTATAATATTCCCAGATATACGAAAACAACTTTATAAAAAGTATTATCAATCCAAGAAACAATATAATCCCAAGAATAATAAGAACCCCATTGCCAAACATCGAAAATTCGTCTTTTAGGTTTTTTATAATCTTTGATTTACTTGGTTTTTCGTACATTTTCAGGAATATTTAAACATGAAAATAAAGAGTATAACATTCTCTCCACAGGAACCAAAGTTAAAAATCATCAAGAATGTATTTGTTTATATTTCTGAAAAGCATGAACAAATCATAGTCACCCCATTTTATAAAGAACCTAATCAAGGATACAGATACTCCCAAGAAGAGTGTGAAGTATTAAAAATTGATTCTTCTTATGACTTGATTGGAGAAGCGATAAAACGAAACATCCAGAAATTTGATATAAAAGAATATGATGCAAAGCGATCTAGTAAAAAGGACGGTTACACGGCTTTTCATGTGAGTAAAGAAAAATCAATGAGGGGTTTTGAAAAAAACTATACACTTATTGATGTAAGCGGATTAACGGATAGGAACAATACTTTCAGAATTCAAACTAGACTTGGGTTTATCAATAGACTTGAAATTACATCTACAATTTCGGCACATTGTGATAATGCAGAATTAGGGAAATTGGTCATGAAAATGTTTAATTCTGAAATCGTTGAAAGAAAATAATGAATGAGGTATTTCCTTGGATAGTTTTAAAGGATGAATTCTTTTTCAATGGGACCATTGAGCAATTAGAAGAAAAATTAAGGTTTCAGAATAACCAAAAATTTAGAGTTGAATGGATAGACTATCAATCATTTAAATTTTTATCCAACTTTTCGGTGGGAACAATAATGGTAAAATTTAATCCAGGGTTTGCAGATGGAATAAAAGGCTATGCCAATTTAATTGAAACGGAGTCAGGCAAGACAAAAGTTTCACTTAGAACCAAAATCCGAATTGAATTATACTTTTTCCTAGCAGTTATGGTAATTGCAATTATTGCAGCGTTAGCATCAGAAGAAGTTTTTCTAACTTGGGCGCTATGGCTTACACCTTTTGGTTTATTATGGTTTTGGTTTGTGTATCGAATACAAGAAAGAATCCTTTTCAATAAGTTGAAAAGCTACTTAAGTTAGTTAAAGAAAGACTTAAAATTAAACTTTGAGCATTACACTAATCAAAACAGATTATACTATTTCAGCCCTACATAAACTTGTATCAGGCGGAAAATATAAAGGCTTTGTCAATATGAAGGAATTCGAATTGGTAAGGCTAAAATCTCATAAGTTTTACAGAGTTAAGGGAAAATTGAACGAAAAGAATGAATTCGTTGTTGAAACAGACTTTATAAAATCTTTGAAAATTTTGGTCAAGACCTTTAATATTTTTGGGGTTTTGACTTCTTTGATTTTAGCGTTTGTAATTTCCAACTGGACACTTGTGATATTATACTTTGTTTTGAGGCTGTTTATGGAATTATATACAAGGTATCATGAAGAAAGGGAGATACGTTTGTTTTCTGAAGCCTATTATGGGCTAATTCGAGAAGTACAGCATAACTATTAGAATAATGGAAGGATTGATTAATGTAAAAGGCTATTCTGAGAAGAATCTAAAGTTGGCTATCAGACAATGGATTGATTTGTATTTCGAAAGTTTAGATAGCAAATTGACCATTAATCTGTTCCAAGTTGAAGACTCAATCCAGATAGAAGTTAATAACCTCTCTAACCAATTGTTCTTTTTCTTAATTAACTATTTAAAGTACCCTGAAGATATAAAGGGGGCCATAGAAATATTGGGATATACAGGAGGTGATGAGAGTAGTAATTTTAAAGGTCAGGACATATTGATTTATATTCCTTCTGATGATACTGAATATGATAACGTTTATGTGGTTACAGAAAATAATATTCATTTCAAGATTGACTTTGGTGGTGGAATAAAAAAAGTTAATTCCAGCATTCCAGAATTTTTTAAGTTAACACCAGTAAGCACATCACCGATAGATTCTATTATAGTTTCTAAAAAAGCGAGTGTCTATTTTGATAAGAAGCAATTCTTTAAAACCATTGAAGGAAGGTTTACCATAATATCTTTGGTACTCTTCATACTATTAATATTTCATTTTCTGTATATCAATGGAGATAGAGACATGCTTGAAAAAGAAAGAGCAACTTGGTTTTTATATGCCGGAGTTTCTATTTGGTTTTTTATTGATAATGAAATGCTTAAAAAAGATATTCTGTATCTAGGTTGTTTTGCAATAGCAATTGTATTGATGGTTTATGGGGGGGATTTTGTAAATAATTTTCCAAAAACATTAACTGAAAAGTTAGGGCCATTTACCTTAATGCCATTAACTTTTTTAATGTTGCAATGGCCTCTTCGAAGAATATACAAAGGATTATTTAAGAAAGAACCGAAGACTGATAGGGACGGGGGTGTAACTGATTTCATATATTCAATGGCACTTACATTTGGCTCAATTATTTTGCCATTCGTATTGTATGGATTAATAAATAAGTGATTGTTATATCTAAAAAAATAACTATTCAAATCAGTTCATATTACCATTCATCAATTCACAACGTATTTTTCTTTTAGTAAAAAGGTTATATTTATAATATGCTTTCAAGCATAATTTGTGCGGCAAATAAATAATTGATTTGACTTTCCTAAAGTCCGTACAAACCAAAGAAAATTTATAGGGCAGCTGATTTTCAATCATGCTGTATTCATTTGGTCCCGCTTGCGGGACGAAGGAATAGCAAGAGGGTGATGCGCAGATTGCGCCATCACGGTTGTTTTCGGGTCTTCAACAAGTTGAAAACCAGTCAATTGAACAGATTTTGGAATACTGTGCAAAATCAAGGGCTACAGTAGGCTTTTCCGAAATCTACAGTAAACCCTTTGGGAAGCCCCATAAACACTGGAAATTTTTGACGAAAAAATTGACACAATTTCACTAAAAAAACAAAATCGCACTTATGGAAAAGCAATCAACCAACGGTAAAATAAAGAAAGGGACGGGGGGTTATTCCAATATCACCGTAAAGAAGGAAACGGCCACACGCTTTCGCAGCTATTCCAAAAGGTTCAACAAATCCCATAGCGAGGTTTTGGAAGGAATGATACAATACTTCAAGGAGAACAACCTTGATCCTTTTGGAGAGGGAACAAAGGTCATCCTTGACAGCATCAAAAAATTGGAGCGTCAGATGATGAAAAAATTCGATAGGCTCATCGCCATTATCAAGAACATGGAAAAGACCAGTATCAGGCCCACCTATGAAATGGTACTCATCCTTTATGAAGCCTATGTAAAGGATGGGAGGAAACCTAAACGTGAACCAATCAAGATACAGGAAGAGCGAATGGATTTTTTGGAGTCTAGAAACACTGTTCCAAAAGTTGAGCACGAGAGAATCCTTCATGAATTTGAAAGCTATAAAAAGCGTTGCAATGAAATCATCGACAATGTGGAAAAGGTGGAGCCTATGATGGGAAAGCCCTATCTAAAGATCAATATGGGCATGGGGGATTATGAAAGTATTAAGTATCAATTAAAATGACACTTATGTACCTTACCATCTCAGCACAGAAAATAGGCAGTACCTATAACTCCAGTGTGGGGAGCTATGTGGACTATCTGGAAAAGGAAAACGAGGATAGGTCGCCCGAACAAAGGGAGGAATTCTTTGACCAAGAGAACGACAGCGTAAGCCCTGAAAAGGTCATCGATGAAATTGATGCCAATACCGCCAAATTAAGGCAGAAGGACCCGAAATTCTATTCCATTGTGGTCAGTCCCAACCAAAGGGAACTTAAAGCCATAGGAAATGACCAGAAACTGTTAAGGGAATACACTAGGAAACTCATGGAGGACTATGCCAAGAGTTTCCATAGGAACCAAGAGGTAAAGGCCGAGAACCTGAAATACTATGCCAAGATCGAACATGAACGCACCTATAGGGGCTTTGACAAACAGGTTCAGGAGAATGCTCCCTACCGAGGGGAGATAGCAAGGCTCAAAAACGAGATACGGAAAGTGGAACGTGGCGAATCCATTGGGAATGTCAAAGAGCTTGAAAAGAGGATTGCAGAGCAAACAAGATTGGCCCCACACAAACAGAACGGGCAGCTTGTGGCCGCAGGGATGCAAAAGGAGGGGCCACAGACCCATATCCATATCATAGTCAGCAGGAGGGATGTGACGAACACCTATACACTTTCACCCATGGCCAAGCACAAGGCCTCGGAAGTGGAACTGAACGGAAAGACGGTAAAGAGGGGATTTGATCGGGACAGCTTCTACCAAGCAGCCGAAAAGACCTTTGACAGGACAACTGGGTTCAAGAGGAACTATGTGGAATCCTATGTTGGGAGAAAGGCCCATGCCAAGGAACCGGGGAAGTTCTTTGCCAAGGTCATGGGACTGCCCACCAAGGAAAAGGACATGGCCTTTAAACTCCTTAAGACGATGGGTATCAAAGCTCCCAGCATACCTACCAATAAAGTGCAGATGGCGGCCAAGATCATTAAGGCACTTGGAAAGGGTATCGATAAGGCTAGGGGAGCAGGTGAGGACATGGGTTACTGAAATCCCAGAAGTAGGTTGCGCCCTTTCGGGTTTTTGCTTTACGCTTATCTACCGGAACACTACAAAAACCCGAAAGGATCCATGCGCAAAAGTTGGGGGTAAGATTTGGGGACACTTACAGCACTTCACTGTGTTCCGTTCGCCCTTCATTTATCTAGCCTTCCCTCTTTTAGGATATCGCTAAATTCATAAAATTATCATTAATGTCTTCTGTTTCGGGGAAGAATTGGTTGGACAATAAATTGAAAGGGGTTGATCTAGGGGCTGATGGTTACCTTATTAACGAAAAATGCCCTTTAAAAACCTGTCCGTCCTTAAAATTTATAATAAACCAATAGTCTGCTGGAGGCATTCTATTTCCATTAAATACTCCATCCCACGAGCCATTTTTCAGGGAGAAGTTATTCAGCATCTTACCATATCTGTCATAGATAAAAACATTACCATCTTTACTGATATTGCCCATATTAGGTCTCCAAATATCATTGATGTCATCTCCATTGGGGGAAAAAAACTTTGGATAATCAACTATTGTAAAATCCAAGCCGGCTTCACCACAACCGTTGATATCTTTAACTACCAAATGATATGTACCTGGAGCAATACTTGTAAAAGTTGATGAAGATTGTTCTATTCCATTTAAGGAGTACAAATAGTCACTTATTCCTGTCGTACTAATTTCAACTGTTTGTTGGTTCGTAAAAAGTTCTCCGGACAGGGAATATGCTAAATCAAACGGAATTGAAGATTCAACAACAGAAAAGGAGTAAGTTCTTGAACATCCGTTGGGAGCTACAATATTTACCGAATATTCTCCCGGAACAAATACCTCAACGTTATTATTTGTTTGATCGGATAAAAGGTCGCCATCTAAAAACCATTGAAAAGAATACTTTGGGTCATCAATGTCTGTGTCAATGAAAATGCTTTGATAGTTGTTACTGTTTGTATTTTCTTTACATATAAAATATGTGTCTTCTAAATCAGGCACAATAGGCTTCTGTGCAAATTCAATAAAAAGCCAAGAATCCAAGCTATTGTCCCCTCTATTGGTCAATATAATTTCCAATTCATAGACTTCACCGGGAATGATCGGTGAGACAGCGGTTAGCGGCACGGTTCTACCGTTCGCCTCAATTTCGCCCGTACCAACTTCTTGCTCTATAAAGTATGATTGGAATCCAAGATTGTTACACTCCGGATTGTTATGAATGCTATGTAGGCCTACTTGCGTAACTTGATCCGGTAGTAATGCAATGTTTTTACCGTGATGTACATATTCTATTTCAGGTGTTGTCGTGTCATTGTCATGATCAAAGGTATCTGGTGTAATACCTGGACCGGTCAATAATATTGCAAATCCATCCTGTTTTGAACTATCGCCATCAAAACATTCAATGTCCCCAACTTTATAAGACTCAGAAGCAAATATGTAATTTAAATTGAAAAAATCAGTTTGAGATACAAATCTCAATTTAATAGCTTTTGATTCCGAATATTGACCGACAGTACCAATTCTATCGTCGAGAATTTCCTGTATGGTATATATCCCGCCAAACGGTTCGCTGACCGAACTCGTCCTTAGTGATTTGTTTGGTCCGATTGACATCTGTGCTTGACCTGTTGATAGTACGAAACCTGTATCAAACGGAAATTCTGAGTTACCTCTATTAAATGTGCTGATTCCATTTAACGATAGATTGGTCGCCCTTTCAATAGAAACATCAAGGCAATCGGTATCGAAAGAGTCATCAAATATATCCTTCAATTTACCATTTATGTCAGCATATTCTCTGTCTTCAATAACAATGGATTGCCCAGATAACGCTACCGAATAGCCTAAAAGAGTTATAAAAATAACAAGCTTTGGATAATTCAATTTCATGGGCAATTAATTGAAAGATAAAATATTCAATAAATTAAGAAAAAATAAAATAATTTGTAATATATTACATACGAAAATAATTTTATTATTACGTTATAATGAATTTCGTTGAACTCACTTAGAAAAGTAAACAATTTAAAATGAAAATGTTTCTATACGTTATATCAATTCTGTTATTTTCTTGTTCTGATAATTCTGGTCAAGAAGGTTACCAGGTGAATCAATTTTTAGGAACCTGGAAATTGACAGCAACCTATCAAACCAAATTGGATGGAAGTGCCGATTGGGAAACTGTTGATGATAGTGCGAGTTATACCATAACTTTTGCTGATGGCAATGAAGCTGTCGTTAGTTATAGTTCATGCAGTGGCACCTATGAATATTCAGAAGAACAATCAAAAATTTCTGTTTTTTTTGAATGCCTAGATGATAGGACTGATTATTTCATTGATGATGAAAGTGATCTTCCGGATATTTTGATAGTTAGTGCATTAGGGAATAATACGCCGGATGAGGGTATTAAGCTCAAATTTTTGAAAATATAAATTATAAATCTCATAATCACGGTCCAGCATGAAAAAAATTACTACGTTAATAGTTTTTATTGGTTTTAATTGCCTCATCCACGCCCAAGAATGTGCTACCCCTACACCGACCGCATATTCAGTTTCATCAGGTATTTCTGGAAAATCTTCAGTCTCTTCCTCCTATTGTTTGAATTTATATTTCCATATTGTTCGCAGAACCAATGGTACCGGTGGGGTCAATCCAACGGTTATCGACGATATTCTTAATGTCATGAACAGTGCATTTTTACCACACGAAATTTCAATACAATCTGTCGGCAATGATTACATCGATAGTGATGCTTTATTCGATATCGGAACGGACAATGAGGCGAACCAGCTATTTGGTACAAACAACCAAGCGAATGCCATAAATGTTTATCTTGTAAATTCAGGTCAAACCTCCAGTGGAATTGTTTACGCTGGATTGGCCCAGGATATTCCTAGCAGGAATATGATAATAGATAATGATTTTGTGCTTACTTCTACAGCTCCCCATGAATTGGGACATTGTCTTAACTTATTGCATACTCATGAAACTTACTATGGGGTTGAAAATATAAATGGTTCAAATTGCTCAACGGCTGGGGATAAAATTTGCGATACGCCAGCTGACCCGCAGCTTTCGAGTTTTAACGTCGATGTTACCTGTAATTACACTGGCGGAAATGGTTACAGTCCCCTTACGGATAACATTATGTCCTATTCAAGGTCGGCATGCCGAGATTTATTTACTGATGGACAAGTGGCGGTTATGAAAAATGCGATACCACAATATTCTATTTTATCAGATGCTGTAGCAACGAACTGTCAGATAACCAAGTTGATTGGTGACGATTGTACTTGTTCGAATATAAATACAGTAATAACCCTGCAATATCCCCCAAGTACCACTGTTAACTGGACTACTTCAACCAATATGACCATTGTAAGCAGTACTAATAGTTCGGTTACGGTCAAGGGGGTAAGTGGTACTCGAAGTCAGGGTCAGGTCACGGCAAGTTTTAATGGTATTCAATTAACAAAAGATGTTTGGGTAGGCGAACCCAGTGCACCATCTTCCCTTTCCGGTCCATCATCTGTTTTAACAGGTGCATTTGTAAATTATAACTCGTCCGTAGCTTCTGGAGCCAGTAGCTATGAATGGCGTCTGCCTTATCCTTTTGATGTAGTTACAAGCTGGAATTACAATGGTCAGCGTTGGCAAATGAGGACAACAACGGATCGCTATCTTACAGCTTATACTGGAATGGGACAGATTTCCGGATTGGTACAGGTCATGGGGAAAAATAAATGTGGTGTTGGAGGAGCTAAGACTAAAAGTGTATCCCATTCAAGCAGTGGTGGAGGTGGAATTCCACTTAAGACTCAATTCGATGGTATAGGAGTAGCTATAACTGAAAACCAAATTTATCCTAACCCTGCAAATGAACGGATAAATATCTTGCTGAAGAATCGCGCTGATTTAACTTTTGTAAATGTCACTTTAAGCAGTATGGACGGGAAGGTTTTATTCAAAAGCCAAAACAAGAACTTATCGGTTGTTCCAACTGAACATTTAACGAACGGGGTTTATATACTTAATATAATAACTGATCAAGAAATAGTTCAAAAATCAATTATTATATCTCACTAGCAGAATCCTTTTGTAGATTTACCTCTTCTAAGTACATCGCTAATTTCATGATATTAAAATAAATGATGCTATTTAAGAAGGGATATATCATGAAAAAATTCAACTAAAACAATGATTTTCAATAATATATGATTTCATGGATGATTCCAGTCATGACGGCCTCCCTTAAATTGTCGTTAATAACTTTAGATAGCTTCAATTAACTTCTCATTGTAATCATCCAGGATAGTAGTCGGCAACGATTTGAGATAGATTTGAGTTGTATTCAGCTTACTATGTCCAAGCATGGCAGAAATGGCCTCCAAAGGAATGTTGTGAAGCATAGCTTGTGTAGCAAAGCTATGTCTGCTAACGTAGGTTGTAAGCTTCTGCTCAATTCCACATAACTCCTGAATTGTTTTTAACCCGCGATTATAACGCTGCCTTTCCCAATTAATCTCTCGTTCCTGTTTAGCAGGATTTTCTCGTTTTATTACAGGAAATATGTAATCCTCCGCTTTCTTTCCTTTCAAATAACTGTTCAAGATTTCTGAAAGTTGTCCGGTTATTTTTATGTCATATAGTTTTCCTGTTTTCTTTCTGCGAAATTTAATACGACCGTTCACTATATTGCTTACTTGGAGGTATGCCATGTCCGTGAAGTTCATACCATAGAGAAAAAAGGAACAAATGAAATAGTTTCGATATCTAAACAATGCTTGATCCTCTGGAATTTCCAATTCTAGGATCTTTCTGATATCTTCAATTTCCAAAGCTCGTTTTTCGGTTGGAATTTGTCTTATTGTATAATTCATAAAAGGATAGGCTTCCTTTTCAATTAACCCTGCTTTTATACCCTTATTGAAGAGTGCTCGTAAGCCGCGTAAGTAAGTAGATAATCCATTCCAACTATTTCCCTTTGCTAAATGATATTTTTCAAAGCGTTTGATAAAGGAGTAATTCACTTCATTGAACTTAAGATCTTTGCCCTTATTGAAGGTCTTCAAGACCGATAAAATGCCTTTATAATGTCTTGCCGTCCCATATCTGTGTGCCGCCTTTAAATCCTCAACTACAGAATTCCCAAATTCAAAAAAGGATTCATAGGTACTGTTTCTTGTGATTCGATTTTTCACTTCAACAATTGACAAATAGTTCAACTTACCTTGATCAGAAAGTTTGTTGAGAATGTCATTTGCACGAGCTTCTTCTTTTAATAAAAGTGTATTCAATCGGGCAATGGATTCCGTGCGAGTGTAGTTTCTTTTAATGGAACATTTTTGATGATCCCAAAATATTTCGGATATTGAAAAACCAGTTGCGATGGATGTTGTTTTTCGCAAATGAGTGAGGCGAAAAATGATAGGGTAGGTGCCATCTTTTTTTGCTCTTCTTGTATCCAATAAAAGGGTCAAATATGTTCTCATTTACTTCAAGTTAGCAAAAAAATTTGCAAACAATTTGCAAACAAATAATTGATTCCATTTGATTTCAAATGAGGTTAAAATAAATGTAACACATTGAAATACAATAAAATATAGTGATTTTGGTTTTTGGAAGATTTGGTATTAAAGCGGCTTCTAAGCAGACGGTCGAAGGTTCGAATCCTTCCGCGATCACAACACTCTACAAACCACGCTATTTGGCGTGGTTCTTTGTTTTATGTAAAGTCCGAACACAGTTCGAGAACTTGAAATTAAATATAAAACGACAAGGATAGTTGCTTATTTAGGTAGGGTATAACCTAAGGAGATACCATTTCTTTAATAAGTACTGGGATGTACACGAAATTCCAGATAGATATTCCAAGAATAGCAAATGCTAATTACTATTTACTTAATTTTAAGACGTTAAAAAGGATAAGGCCATAGTCCGATGGGCTGCCTTGGAAGTTTTGACATCAGCATAATAAAACAATCACTCTAAAAACCACGATTGGGTTGTAGCAATTGCCGCTGTTTTAAAAGAGGTGAATCAATTTATTTAGCAGAAGTAACTAAAGATCCAACAAACTAAGTTTAGTCATTACATAAAATGAACAAAAAATCCATTGCAGTCCTACCCTTTGTTAACATGAGCAATGATATTAACAATGAATATTTCTGCGACGGATTAACGGAGGAAATCATCAATGCATTGGCAAAAATCAAACAGCTTTCCGTTACCTCACGTACATCCTCATTTTATTTTAAAAACAAGACAGTTACCGTGGAACAGATAAGGGAGAAGCTAAATGTGGCGACTTTTATCGAGGGCAGTGTACGAACATCCAAGAGAAAAATGCGCATTACGGTGCAAATGATCGATACTTTGGAGGACTTTCATTTTTGGTCGGAGGTCTTTGATAGAAACCCGGAAGATGTATTCGAGATACAAGAAGAAATAAGTCATTTTATTGCTGAAAAATTACGCGAGCATATCGGTCATCTCGAAATTGAAGATAAACTAATTGAGCGTTACGAGGTCCCTGTACCTGTTTACAGAGAGTATTTAAAAGGTAGGTATTATTTAATGAAATTGGATTATGATAGTTCTTTAAAGGCCATCGAAATTTTTAAAAGCATTATAGAGAGATCACCAAACTTTGTAAACCCTTATTTAGATATTAATCAGGCCTATACTTTTATGGGAACCATGGGATTATTGCCAGCATTTGAAGCTTTTAAAAAGGCACAGTCCTTTTTTGAAAAAGCAAGGTCCCTAAGTCCTAATTCATCTAGAGTACAATTAAATTTGGCCTGGATAGAATGTTGGCAAAATTGGAACCTAAAAAAAGCGTACGAACATGCAAATAAAGCTTTGGAGACGCAACCTACGGATGAAATTTACCTGACCATTTCAAATTTATTAACTGTTGAGGGCAAATTAGGTCCTGCCCAAAATTATATAGATAAAGCGTTGGAATTGGATCCTTTTTCTTCAATAAACCATCATTACAAGGGGTTTCTGTATTATCTGCAGGAAGATTATGACAAAGCAAAGCGCTACTTGGAAAAGGCATTGGAATTAAACCCTAATTTACCTTTTCCACCTATTTATATTGGAAATAGTTTATTGTTATCGGGCAAGCCCATTGAAGCTTTGAGCTACTTTAATACACTATCGGGCATTTCTATAAAAGACCTTACTAAATTAGGAGGTAAAACCATGTGCTATGCCGTTCTTGGCGAAAGGACCAAATGTGATGATGGTATAAAAGAACTGGAAAGTTACCTAACATCCGACCTTGTTGAAAAAGCACTGATTTTTCTAATTCTGGTTTATGCTTTATTGGAGAATGAAGATAAGGTTTTGGAATATGTAAAAGAAGCCTTTAACAACCATTTACCTTTAGTTTTATTGTTAAATCCATCCCCTGTTCTCAAGTCTTTTAAAAACAACCAACATTATAAGGGTATTATGCTTAGGGCAATTCCTGACAATGTAAATTACAAGCAGAAAAAAAAGTACAAACAAGCCTTACTGGATACTAACGAAGTTACTAAGTACAGCAAAGAGTTAAAACAAATTATGATGGACTATAAGCTGTATTTAAATCCAGACCTATCATTAAAAGATTTGGCATCTTATTTAGACCTTCCTGCCAATTATGTTTCTCAACTATTGAACTTGGGGTTTCAGAAAAACTTCTCAGAGTACATCAATACTTTTAGGATCAACGAGTTTAAAGAGCGTATTCTTCTCGAGGAAAACAAAGGGTTGACCATAATGGCCATAGCTTATGATAGTGGGTTTAACTCTAAAACGGTTTTCAACACATTCTTCAAAAAAATAGAAGGTGTAACACCTAATGCCTATCTAAAATCCCATCGGTAAATTGGTTCGGATTTATAATCTGGAACTTTTACTTTATCGATTAGAGCTAGTATTACCATGTAACAATGGAAATCAATCTTGAAAAAAAAGCTCAAATACTTAGTTAAAACAATTGCGGTACTTGTATTGCTGTCGATCATAACGATCACCAGTGCTTACTTATGGCCCACATCGGTATTGCAAACACCAAGAGTTTATACTAAAACAATGATCAATAATATAAATATTGTTGATGTTGAAACAGGTAAAACTGCCTACAATCAATTTGCACTGATAGAAAATTCCAGAATAACAAGAATAGATAGCGTACCATTTAAACCCATTGATAATTCATTGCGTATAGATGGCACCGGTAAATATTTAATACCTGGATTGTGGGATATGCACACCCATTCCAACCAACACTCTGAATGGTTGCACCATCCGCTTTACATTGCAAATGGCGTTACGGGCGTACGGGATATGTCTGGCCAATTAAATGAGAAAGATAGTTATTGGGTGGGCAGTAAGGAGCGTTTACAGTGGAATAAAGAACTGGAGAATAACACTAGGGTCTCGCCCAGGTACGTATTGCAAAGCAGTTATCAAATGGATGGTGAAAAAGCAATACCGGAAAATTCCCCCAATTTTTTTAAACTGCAGAACCGTTTGCAAGTAGACTCCCTGTTACAATTTTATAAAAACGAAAAGGTAGATTTTATAAAGATTTACGCGCAGTTACCAAAAGACATTTATTTAGATCTAGCTAAGAGAGCACCTATCTATGGTTTACATATAGCCGGCCACAAACCCATGTTTCTTAGTTTGGAAGAAGCTGTGGACTCTGGCCAAAGGAGTTTTGAACATGGACGCATTTTTTTGTACGAGTGTTTTCCCGAAGCCGATAGTCTAAAAAGTCCCAATAATTGGAAAGATTATTTCTCTAGATCCAAAAAAAAGATGGTCAAGCAGTTTGACAGTGTTCGAGCAAAGGAGTTAATGGTTGTAATGCGTAACAATAAAACCTACTGGGTCCCAACTTTACAGACCTTAAAGTTTGAGGCATTGGCACATAAAGATAGTTTTACCAACGATGAAAATTTAAAATACATAACTAAGGTTAGAAAAAAACTCTGGTGGCAATATGATGTAGACCACAACAAAGAAAAGAATATTGAAAATGAAGGAATCAATGTAAGCGAACAGTTTTATGAAGCTTCGAAAAAACAAGTGGCTATGGCCCATAAATTGGGTGTGCCCATCATGGCAGGTACCGATGTTACCGATAGTTATGTATTTGCAGGTTTTAGTTTACACAATGAACTCTACGAATTAACCTCATGCGGTTTATCAAATGTAGAAGCTTTGCAAAGTGCAACCATAGTTCCTGCAATTTTTTCAAACTTAGAGAAGGATTACGGAACCATTGAAATAGGCAAAAAGGCGGATCTGGTCTTATTGGATAAAAATCCTTTGGATGATATTAAAAATACAAAAAGCATCAAAGGAGTGTTGTTGAACGGTGTGTATTACGATCAAGGAAAAATCTCGGAACTCAAAAAATTCTCAGAAGGGGCGGCATCAAGTTTTCATATGAATGTGAAAACACTGGTAAGCTTAATCAACAGTCCGTTGATACGCGTACAGTTTGCCGATTAAAGGATTTTGTTCTGATTCTTAAAATAGAACTTTTTAATTCCGTAGGCTACATAGTTTTATCAAAAATTAAATAAGAATGGAACCTAAAAAAAGTAAAAAAGGCGTAAAACTGGGAATTGGAATTGTTCTTGGAACCATAGTGGGCTATATAACATCAAATATGCAATTATGGTTTGTTTTAGGGATTGCCATCGGAGCCGCTTTGGAATATGGAGTTCAACAAAAGTCAAAGTAATGGTTAATAAGGTAATGGAAGGTAATAAACTAAAGAAAATACAGCAACAAGCCAAAATAGTTGGCTTCACCTATTTGACAACTACCTTAATTGGTTTTGTAAATATATTTTTCGTTAAAGCAGGTATACATAAACCTGAAATACTGTTAGCGTCAGAGTTTCAGTTTAGAATGTCCATCCTATTGGACATTACCATGTATACACTTGTAATGTGGATGGCTGTTGCACTGTATTTGCTGACAAAGTCAATAAATAAAAATCGTGCTATGCTCGGTTTGGTTTTTAGGTTGGCAGAAGTGGTCATGGGTTTTGTAATGGTACTATTATTTGCAGCACCCTTGATTATTTTAAAAAGGGCTCATAATTATCAGTTTACCAATGATACTTTACATTCATTAGCTACTGTATATTTTGATGTATATGGCATGGGGTCTAATCTTCATCTAATTCTTATGAGTATCGGTGCATTCATATTTATCAAATTATTACAATCTGCTTCTTATGTGCCTAAATGGTTAAGTTACTGGGGACTTTTTACTTATGCAAGCCTATTTATTGGTCTCTTAGTACAAATCATATATCCCGATGCTTCAAAACAATTTATGATCATAATGGCACCTGGGGCATTATTTGAGCTAGTATTTGGTATTTGGCTTTTAATTAAGGGAGTTGATTTAAAAAAAATAGAATATAAAATATGAAAACGATACATTACTTAATATTCTCTGCATTAACATTGGCCCTGAATGCTTGTAACCATAAAGAGCAAAAATCAAAAGTTAATAAAGAAGCAAGTTTAGAACGAATTTATCTTGGTCAAAAACCACCAGGATTAAGGCCTATACCATTCGCACCAGGACTTGTATCTACTGAAATTTATGAGTACGATGGTGCATTCTCAAAAGATATGAAGGCGTTTTATTTTATTAGAAGAGGAGAGGAAAATAAAACATCAGCCTTTTACAAATACAAATATAATGACACTAACGGCGAATGGGAAAAATCAGAAATAGCATCTCCATGGATTGGACGACCAGTAATTTCACCAGACGGTGAAACCATGCATTTAGGTGATAGATATCTAAAAAGAACGACATCTGGATGGTCTGAATTAAAAAAGCTGGAGCCACCTACTGTAAGTAATGATTCAATGTATATTATGCGTCTTTCATCATCCGAGAATGGCACGTATTATTTTGACACCTATAAAGAGAATGATTCAACGTTTCCAATTCGCTATTCACGTCTGATAAACGGAAAGCATGAAGAGCCAATAGCATTACCCAAAGCAATAAATACAGGAACTTTTTTAAGTCATCCTTTTATAGCTCCAGATGAATCCTATTTATTATTCGATGCTATAAGGGAAGATGGTTATGGTGATTCTGATATTTATATCAGTTTTAAACAAAAAGATGGTTCTTGGGGTAATGCTATTAATTTAGGAGATAAAATAAACACAGATGCTTGGGAAGCTTCAGCAAGTATAACCCCAGATGGTAAATACCTATTCTTTAGTAGAAATGTAGGTTCAGACGATTTTGAAAACGTAGATATCTTTTGGGTAGATGCAAAAGTAATCTTTTCACTTGAAAATCGTCATTAAAAAATATAATTCATCAATAAATAAATCATTAATCAAAAAACGAACAATTATGACATCGATTAAAATGAAAACAATCAAAAAACAAATCTTATTAAACATGGCATGTGCCGCTTTTGCATTGGTATCAAGCACAACATATGCACAAAACACAAATGCTGAAACCACAACAAAAAGGAATGGTTTTATCATCGAATTCGCAGTGGGTGGAGGTATTATCAGTATAGAAGATAGTGCTGGTATTCAAACCTTCGACAAATCCCAGGGAACCTTTGTTTTTCCAGATCTAAAGCTTGGCCACATGTTAAATGAGAATTTCGCCATTACCGTCGCCATGCCAGGAAATATCTATGAATTTCAGGACAATGACAGGAATTTTGGAGGTTTTATTCCCTCTGTACAGTATTGGGTAAAAGATCGTTGGTGGATACATGGGGGAATTGGTTTAGCCATAGATTCGCCAGCACTTTATGATATTAAAGAGGATATAAATGACGATTGGAACTTTGGTTGTGCCGTTATGGCAAGTACAGGTTACGAAATTTATAAAAAGAGAAACTTCGCACTTAATGTGCAGTCCAAATTGGTTTTGGGTCGTGTATCTTTAGAAGGAGATGCACATAGAGATGCAGCCATCTTTAATATAGGATTAGGGTTCAGTTGGTTATAGTTCTTAAATTGAATGAGTTTTAAGTACTAACATCAATAATAATCTATTTATAAGTAATCTATATATTCAACTAGTATGCCCTAACCAAATTATTTTGGTTTGGGCATATGAATATTCCAACCAGGGATATCAATATTTTAAAATATAAATCCAAGCTTAGTGATATTCATAAAAACCTTTTAAAGAATGAAATATATTTTATTGACCAGTTTACTGTTAGTGATGGGATGTACTAATACCTCCAAGTCCAAAGAAGTATCGGCGAAAAAAGATACCCAAGAAAACCTGATAGCCATTTTGGATACTATTTGGCAAACGGAGCAAGGACCAATACGATTGAGGGATTCTATTGGTAGAGCAGTAGGTTTTGAATCAGAAGCCTTTAAAAAGCAAAACGAGATTTATCATAAAAACCATGATAAAAACGAAAAAAAAGTTTTACAAATTTTAGATTCTATTGGCTGGCCGAGTAAAGAAATAATTGGTGAACAGGGCAACTTAACTATTTGTAATGTATTACAACATTCTAGTTTAGAAGTGCGCGAAAAATACTTGCCCCTAATGCGAAAGGTAGTTAAGGACAAAGAACTGTCAGCTCGTTTTTTGGTTAGAGCAGTGGATCGGATAGCAACCGATAAAAATGAGCTTCAAATATATGGCCAACAAATGAAGTACTATCCAGAAACTCAGAGTTTTAATTTGTGGCCCATTAAGGACCCAGAAAATTTAGAAAAAAGAAGGGCAGAGATGGGGCTGGATTCAATATCGGAATTCTTAAAACGTAAACGGGTAGACTTTGAATGGGACCTAGAAGAACAGATCAAAAGATCTGAAGAATTTATTTTGGCAAAGGAAAATGCAAACCAATAGGAGAAGTCGTATCCAAACTGCATCGGTTGTGGTTATTCTTTTTATAATTGGAACACTTCTCAACATTCCATTCAGCAGAGAATTAAAAAGACTAAAAATCGAAGCTGGTGATACAAGCGTAGCACTATCGGATTCAATTGCTACGGATTTAGTTCAAACAAGTATTTATGGCCTTGTTTTGGGTGTTGTTTTGGTTTTTATTGGCTTATGGTTGGCTAAGAGTGCACAATTGGGAGCACCGGTAATAGAAAATATCTTTTCGGATACAACAGATATAAAATATCAAGGTTTTTTTAAAAAGCTATTGTTTCCGATCGGTCTTAGTGTAGTCTTGGCACTTGTATTACTAATGGCCCATAAAGTAACAAGAGCTTATTTTCCTGTGGAAATAATTATTGAAAGACCTTCAAAACCGTTTTACGCCATTGTGTCATTTTCAGCAGGAATTACGGAAGAGATTATGTTCCGGTTTGGCTTAATGTCTTTGGTCGTAGCCTTGATTCAGTTTTTTAGAAAAGCAAAAACGCCTTCGATAAGCGTGGTTTGGACGGGAATTATTGTATCTGCGGTATTTTTTGGTTTAATCCATTTACCATTATCAAAAAGCTTTTCTGGTCTTAGCTTGGTTACCGTTAGTTCTACGATGATAGGCAACCTTATAACAGGGTCTTTTTTTGGTTGGGTATATTGGAAACGTGGTTTGCTCGCAGCAATAATTGTACATGTTGTTTGGGATTTGGTCTTTCATGTGATCGGCTCTCCCTACATGTGAAGAATAGTGTTCCGATTATAAAACACGAACGTTTAATAGCTTGATTAACGTCAATTTTGCTATATATAATCATAATTATGAAAACAGCCATTTTTACCCGCTACGGTGCGCCAGAAGTTATCCAGATTGTTGATATAGAAAAACCATCACCAAAACCAGACGAGGTTTTAGTGAAAATCGAAGCATCTTCCGTAACTAGGGCCGATACCATGATTCGCCAAGGTGTCCCAAAATTTGGCAGATTATTTTTAGGACTGATCAAGCCAAAAAATACGGCTTTGGGCACCGGGTTTTCTGGAGTTGTGGAAGCTGTAGGTTCGCAAGTCACCAAATTTAGGATGGGCAATGCCGTTTTTGGCGAAAAATTGTTTAGCGAAGGGAGTAATGCAGAGTATTTACGTATGTCAGAAGATTTGGTAATTGCGCATAAACCTAAATCAATATCCCATTCCGAAGCTGCTCCGATTTGCGATGGTTTTTTAACCTCCTACAACTTTCTAAAAGATATAGCCAAAATAAAATCGGGTCAGCATGTTTTGGTCAATGGTGCTTCGGGGAGCTTGGGAAGTGCAGCCATACAATTGGCAAAGATAATGGGAGCGAAGGTTACAGGAGTCTGTAGCGCAAAGAACATTGATTTTGTGCTGGCGTTGGGAGCAGATGAAGTATTGGATTACACCAAAGTAAAACTGGACGAGCTTTCTTGTACATACGATGTTGTTTACGATACTGTTGGAAAATTATCGTATAAAACCTTTAAAACCCTTATAGGTTCCAATGGTCTTTTTATGACACCGGTATTGAGCGGGGAGGTTCTATGGCATATGTTATGGCGTCCAAAGAAAGTAAAGTTTGCCGCAACGGGCGTAAAAAAGACCAAGGAGTTAAAACGGTTGTTCGAGGAATTGGTTCAATTTTTCGAACAGGGAAAACTACACACCAATATTGACAATACTTTTAAACTTTCCGAAATAAAATACGCGCATCAATACGTGGAGACAGGTCGTAAAGTCGGGAACATTGTTATTAAAAATTCATAAATCATCAACACGTGCTTGGCGCGGTCAAAGCATTAAAAAACGAACAAGTTATGTTATTTAAATCACCAGAGGGAAAATCAAAAATATTAAGTCTCTACAACAGAAAACTCCAAGAACTCAATGTCGGTCATTCAGAAAAATTAGTGGACACCAAGTTTGGCAAGACCAATGTTGTATGTGTCGGCGACGCCAACTTGCCACCACTTGTTTTAATACATGGTACGGGAGGCTGCGCCCCTCAGATTCTGGATTCCTTCCCTAGTTTAGCATCACAATATTGTGTGTATGCAGTAGATGTGCTCGCACAACCCAATAAAAGCGCTGAGAACAGATTGGACATGAAATCTTTGGATTACGGCAAATGGCTTATTGAGGTAATTATAAAACTACGGTTGACCAATGTAACCTTGGCAGGTTTTTCCTTTGGGGGCTTGATCGCGTTAAAAGCATTGGAGTATAACCAAACCCCGATTAAACAAGTGTTCTTGATTGCACCCGTTTATATTGTAAACGGCAATCCCATTCTTAATGTATGGAAAATGTTTATTCCTTTAAAAAAATTCATCAAAACAAACAATCAGGCATACATTAAAAAAGTAATGGACGCACTTTTTTCCGAATATGATGGTTTTGCATTGGTCTTTATGTCAACGGTATTTCAAAACTGCAATATGGACTTTTCGCCGCTACCTATAATTTCTAAAAATCGGGCAAAGAACATAAAAACTCCCATCTCCATTTTTGCGGCAGAGCAGGACATTATGTTCCCCGGTAAAAAAATGATAAAAAGAGCCAAGAAGATATTCCTTTCTTTAGAAGAAGTTGTTTTATTAAATGGTTCTAAACACGTGCCAAATGCAACAGATTTTAAAAAAATAGAACAGCTAATAATAGATAAAAGCAATTCCTAATATGAAAACACACACAATACTAATTTACACCACAACATTGATGATGGTCCTATGTGCATCATACTCTGGACACGATACTAAAAATATATTCTCAAATACGTACTAAAGAATACCCGATGCGAGCTTTGAGACAATTTTGATGGCAGAATGGTTCGCTAAATCCAAAAAATGTTCATTTAGAACTGTCAAATTGTAACATTCACTAAAAATCAGTTTCTTTCTTTCATAAGCCTGGATAAGGTTTCGGGTCGCATGGCCAAAAAAGAAGCCAAGTACTTTTTAGGAATTCTATCGATTATCTTAGGCTTGTAAACATCCATAAAAAAGTCCAGACGTTTACGTGCATTGGGAATCCTGGCCAAAAACACCCTTTGTTCCGCCATAATGTAATATTCTTCCATTAGTATTCGGTTGATTTCGAGCATCTCCGGAAAATTGTCGCAACAATATTTGTAATCTTCAAATGTTAAATAGTCGCAGTAGGTTTTTTCCAGGCTTTGTATGTTTTCCTGGCTAATTTCATTCCTAAAAAAACCTGTGATAGATGTGAATATTTCATTCTCAAGGTCCACCCACGTGGTGATGTCGGTCGAGTCTATTTCAAAGTAACCACGAACCATACCTTTTTTAATAAAGTAGAGGTTGTTGCAAATATCACCTGCTTTGCTTATTATTTCATTCTTGTCGAAAATGCACGTTTTAATATGGGTAAGCAAAAAAGATTTTAATTCAGGACCTAAGGGGTAAATGGCATTGAGAAAAGGGATAATAAAATGCTTTTTCTCGATATTTTCGTTATGGAGCATTTATGCAGTTAAATGTTATTAAGATTTGTTGCTCTCAAATTTAATCTTTTGTAACCGAATTTTAATTTTCTTGCATATAAAGTAGTGGAAGTGTTCAAATTATACTTTGAAATGTAAGTAAGGAAATATTAAGATTAGTAGTTTTTGGGTTACAAGTCCCTTATAAATCCACCAGTGCCGTATCCCTGCTCCTTAGCTCGGAGAAAGCTCTTTGTAGGTTTCGGGTAACCTCGCCAACTTGATCGTTCCGATAAAAAACATGCCTGCCCAATTCTGCAATGGACGCTACTTGTGTGGTGGTGCCCGTAAAAAAGGCTTCGTCCATTTGTTTAATATCAGTTTCGGCTACAGCTTGTTCGATTACAGGAAGGTTTAAATCCTTACAAAGACCGATAACAATACGTCTGGTAATGCCGTCCAATATATGTTCGTTGGCCGGATGCGTGATTACCTTGCCATCTTTCACAAAAAATATATTGCTGTGAGACCCCTCGGTAACCAATCCCTGTCTTACCAAGGTGGCTTCATTTGCATTGGCGCTCACGGCAGACTCATTGGTCATAATATTGCCCAACAGGGATGTGGATTTTATATCGCATCGATGCCATCTAAAATCCGCAGTTAGTATGGATTTCATGTGAGTGGGGTTGACCAACGGAAGCGAATAGGGCAGGGCGTACATCATTACACTTGCGCTAACGCCTTTTGGGTACGAGTGTTTTCGGGGAGCAATTCCTCGCGTAACCTGTATGTAGATCAAGCACGCTTTATCCGTTAAACTCGAGGCCGATATTAGGTTGTCCAGTTCACTTTCAATCTCCTCTACGGCATAGTTGATGCCAATTTTATTAAGGTTGGACTGGAGTCTGTCAAAATGGGCTTTCTTGTAAAAAATACCATTTTCCAGCTGCATCATTACCTCATAAATACCATCTCCAAATAGAAAGCCACGATCGAACACGGATATTTTGGCATTCTCAGATGAAAAAATTTCACCATTTACGTATATTTTTTCAGGATAGTTTCCTTTGGGTAACATCATAGTTTTTTAAAATAGTATTTCTGTGAAGTTGACTATAGCGTTACAAAATTAATTTATTCAAATGAGGCGAAAAATAACTTATCTAGAATAAAAACACATTTTTGGTTCAATGCCCACCTCTTAACAAAACATTGATAAACTTGGTTTTTAAATATGAAGAGTATTACCGTACTTCACAAAAAATTATGGCATGACCATTTTTGTTGATATGGACGAGGTGATCGCAGATGCATACCAAGCCCATATAGATATTTATAATAAAGAGTTCAATGCTCAATTAAAGGCGGAGGACTGCCTCGGCAAAGAAGTTTGGCAATGTGTGCCCGAGGAGCATCAGCAAACAATAAAGAACCATACCTACAGGGATTGTTTTTTTAAGGATTTAAGTATTATCTCCGATAGCCAAGAGGTACTCAAAGCTTTGAGTGAAAAACACGATGTGTACATAGCATCCGCAGCTATGGAATTTCCGCAGTCCCTAAGGGAAAAATCGGATTGGTTGGATCAGCACTTCCCATTTATTTCATGGCAAAAACGAATTTTATGTGGAGATAAGCATGTGTTAAAAGGCGATGTGCTAATTGATGATCGGAGTAAAAATCTTGCACCCTTCTCCGGAAGGTCCATAATGTTTACTTCGCCCCACAATGTAAATGTGTCGAATTTTGAACGAGCCGATAGTTGGAAAGAAATCGCGGATAAACTTTTGTAACTTGTTTCAGAAATGTGTAAGTCCATTTTTAAATTTTCGGTATGTTCCATGTTACTGCTCTTAATGCAAGGGTGCGCAGCACAATCGCATTTAATTCAGGATGAACTGGACGCCGTTACTGTAGAAAACCTACAATACTATTTATACTACCCAGAGGACTATTTTGATTCCGATAAGGAGTTCCCTCTACTACTTTTTTTACATGGCGGAGGAGAATCGGGAAGGGATATAGGTGAGATCAAGAAAAACGGACCCCCAAAAATGTTGGCGGAGGGCAAGCAATTTCCATTTTTGGTCTTGGCCCCGCAAAACCCGCACATTAAAAAATGGTGGAATACCCAAGCCGTGGTCCAACTTATGGATTCTGTGGCAAGTAACAATAGAGTGGACAAAAAACGGATTTACCTAACCGGTCTGAGCCGTGGAGGAAGTGCAGCTTGGGAAATGGCCACACAATATCCGGAAAAGTTCGCGGCCATGGCGGTAGTTTGTGGTATGGCGCCCGTACCTTATGCACATTGGATAGATAGAGATTTGCCTATTTGGGTTTTCCATGGAGAGGAGGATAAGGTAATTGGGGTCGAGGAATCTGACAGGATGGTGGAAAAATTGAGAAACATGGGGCAAGATATACGGTATACCCGTTACAAAGGAGTAGGACACAATGCATGGAGCAGGGCCTACACTACGGATTCTTTATACACTTGGTTCACCAAACAAAAACGGATAAATTGATATAAATGAAGTACTCCTGGATTTTTATGGGTGTTTTGATTCTTGGGGCCTGCAAGCAGCAACCCAATGTGTCCAAGAACGATTCAACCCGATCGGATGCAGAGATTGTAATGGATACAATTCCAAAAGACACCATTGTAGAGCAGAAAAAAACCACCTTAAAAACATTTGAAGGAATAGCGGATACCACCTTTGTACGACTTGCCGATTTTAGTGAGGATTTTGCATACGACATGCGCTATGCCACAGAGAACAATTTTTTAAAAGCAAAAGTGTACGATTGCCCTGAGTGCTATACCCGTGCAAAAACGGCAAAGGCTCTGATCAGAGCCAATAAGGATTTTATGGAGAAGGGGGTAAAGATCAAGTTTTTTGATTGTTATCGTCCCAATTCCGTGCAATACAAAATGTGGGAGATTGTTCCCAACCCTCAATACGTTGCCAACCCCGATAAGGGATCTATCCATAACAAGGGAGGTGCCGTAGACATCACACTGGTGGACTTGGAGGGTAAGGAGCTAGATATGGGCACCGACTTTGATTACTTTGGAAAAAAGGCCTATCACGATAATATGGATTTGCCACAAGAAATTCTCGACAACCGTAAATTATTGAAAGAGACCATGGAGGCTCATGGGTTCTGGTCCATTAGGACAGAGTGGTGGCACTATAATCTATCGGCGGCATCTAACGATAAGGTGGCCAATTTTAAATGGGAATGCCTAGATTAGATTTTGGAACAGACCAGAACGATTAAATTTTCCTCCAGATCTTGGGTAAAGAAAAGGTAATGGTCACCACCCTCTTTAATTTTGTGTTTTTTACGGATTTCCGCTACCGAAATGGGGAAGTTTCGGATGGTAATATTGGCCTTTGAGAAGGAAAGCGTTTTCAATGTTTTTTTGGAATAGGGCAATACTTGTTGGATCTTAAACCGTCTGCCAGGAAATTCCACTAGGTTTTCCGAGCTGTATAAATGGGAGTTCACGTGCAGTTTTTGTACACCATGCGCTTGGGCTACCGATCTAAACCCACCTGACTTTAAAATGGCTGCATTTGGTTCGTACAAATAGATGGATGGCAAGGCATAATTGCAATTGGTCAGTGGTTCCGATTCCAAAGAAAATGTAAACTCGTCTATTTTGTTGGGCTTTATATTCGCGGCAGTAATTTGAATAGGTCCCGAATATCCTTTTTCCAGAACAAATAATAATTCTTTGACATCGTTTTGCACGGCCACAACAAAGATATCCTTTACAAAACCCAAAGCTTGGACTCCCATTTTTATATCCAAAAGCGGAGAAGTCTTCAAAAGGATGTTCGACGTTTTTTTAAAAATCGAAGCTAGATGGCCCGGTACATTTGGCAGGCAATCCTCAAGTAAAAATACCTTTCCTTTTTTATCACTTCTTCGGGAAGGGTCAATATAGGCCCAATCAAAATTATGATCGGAACGCATTAAAAAATCGATCCCATCTTCGGGAATACAAGTAATATTTTTTTGTCCTAATATTTTAAAATTATGTGAAGCAATGTTGCTCAATCCCAAATTTATTTCACAATGAAAAACCTTAAGGACCTTTCGCGCAAAATAGTAACTGTCGACCCCCATACCTCCCGTAAGGTCGATCAAAGATTTTCCATGGACCAATTGCGACTTGTATTCTGCAGTAAGTTCCGAACTGGTCTGTTCAATATTAAGTTTGTTCGGGTAATAAATATTTGGTGCATTAAACCAAGTGGGCAGCTTTTCCCTACATTTCTTTTTGGCTTCGATCTGCTCTGCCAGTTCTTTTTGTCCAATACCTTCAAAAATAGGTTTTGATAGTAAAACTGACATGATGTCAGACAATAAATTTTTGTTTATAAAATCCTGTACACCAGTATTTAGTATTAATTTATTCAAAGTGATACTATAAATTTTTAGTCAACTTCTTCACTATGGAATATTCAGCTAAAAACTCCTTTAAAATCACCTTTATTGCGGTATACCCCGGTACGGCGATTACCATGCCGACCACACCAAATAGAAGACCGGCTATTATAATAATGAGGAAAATTTCCAGAGGGTGCGACTTTACGCTTGTGGAAAAAATAAAGGGCTGCGAAAAGAAATTGTCGATGAGCTGACCTATGGTCAATCCAAGTAAAACATAGAGTGCTTTTGGTAAGATAACTGTACTAAAATCGGCATCGATAAAACTGGTCATGGTAAGGGTGATCATAACAGCTCCCCCAATAATGGGCCCTATGTATGGTATAATGTTGAACAGCGAACACAAAAATGCTATAACAATGGCGTTTTCGACACCAACGATCAACAGCGCAATCGTGTAAATTACAAAGAGGATAAATAACTGTAAAAGTATTCCTGCGAAATATCTGGAAAGTAAATTGTTGATCTTGTCTATGGATTTTATCAAGTTACTTTCTTTGTTATCCGGAACAAAAGTCAATATTCCATTTTGCATCAATTTACTGTCCTTTAAAAAAAAGAACGAAATAAAGAGGACAGAAAACAAACCAATACTAAAATTGCTCAATACATTTACAAAGGAGTTGAGAAAATTTGGGATAAAGCCGAGATCTAATTCTTTTAAAACATTTTCTTCGATATGGGATTCATCCAAAAGATTATTAAAACTACCTGTGGAGGCACCAAAATAATCCAGCGTCTGTAGATAAAGTGTATTTAGGTTGCCTTTAAGCGCTTCAATGTCCAAAAGCGATAAGTTCTTGCTCTGTTCGGAAATCAGTGGTATAAAGAGTGCCAATATGCCCAAAAAAATAGAAATCATAAACACCATTGTCGCCACTACGGCCAAGGTGTTGGGAAACCTTAGTTTTTTCCTTAAAAACATAACAATGGGCCTTCCCAGCAAGGCCAACACCGCAGCCATGGCCAAATAGGCCAAAACGGATTGTATTTTAAAGAAAAACCAGCAAATAAGTGCAATTCCGACCAATATGGCTACGGCCCTGAGTATTCCGTTGGCAATTATCTTAGCATTCATGTGTTAACTTTTAAAAGCGTATTCAATTATGTTGGCGCCCATTTGGAGGGCCTTTATGCGAACTTCTTCCGGGTCGTTGTGCACGGAAGGGTCTTCCCAACCATCTCCAAGATCGCATTCAAAGGTGTATAACAGCACCAGTCGCCCCTCGTCAAAAATACCAAAGGCCTGGGGTCTTTTTCCATCGTGCTCATGTATTTTGGGCAATCCGTTGGGAAACTGGAACTTTTGTGAAAATATGGGATGATCCACGCCCAGCTCTTCCAAGGGCATATCGGGGAAGACTTTGGCCAATTCCCTTTTTAAATATGGTTCCATGCCGTAATTGTCATCGATATGTAAAAATCCACCGGATAAAAGATAAGTTCTTAGGTTTTCCGCCTCTTCATCCGAAAAGTAGACATTTCCGTGCCCGGTCATGTGCAGGAACGGAAACTTAAATAGTGAAATACTGCCGACCTCTACGGTTTCCGGTTCAGCTTTGATTGTGGTACCTATATTGGTGTTGCAGAATTCTATCAGGTTGGGAACAGCGGTTGGGTTGGAATACCAATCACCACCACCACCGTATTTAAGAATGGCAATCTCCTGTGCGGATGCCATGGTAATCATAAAAAAAGTTAAAGTACATACTGACCTGGTAAGTTGTCCCATCTTAAAACGAATAACTATATAACCAAAAGTACAGCATTCATGATTAAAAAGGCCATAATTCTATCATTTACCTTTTTTGCCTTGTCTTTATATACACTTTATACGGCCAATAAAATTGCGCCAGAAGTCGCTAAGAAAAATTATCCAGTTGTTCTGGAGCTTTTTACTTCTCAGGGCTGCTCCAGTTGCCCGCCTGCTGATGCACTGTTGGATCAAGTAAAGAGTGATTACCCAGAAGAGGTGATCGCGTTGTCCTATCATGTGGATTATTGGAATTACATCGGCTGGGAAGATCCTTTTTCCGACCATGCTTTTACCGAAAAACAAAAAGCGTATGCCCATAAATTTGACCAACTCAACATCTACACCCCTCAAATGGTCGTAAACGGGAAAGAGCATTTTGTAGGCTCCAATAGATCGATACTCCAGTCGAAGATCCAGGAGCATACTTTCCATGGTTCGGCGAAACTTATGGAAATATGTGAAACAACATTGTCCGATGGTGTACTTTCGTTTACTTACAACATTATAACGGCTCCGGACCAAAAATGGATGAGGGCCTTATTGGTAATTGACGAGAGGGAAACGATGGTGAACAGGGGAGAAAATAGAAATAGAAAGCTTAAGAACAGTAATATTGTTGTCGCGGAAAAAAGGGCGGACTTAAGGTTGCGTAAAAATGAAGTATCGCTGAAAGTTCCGGATCTGGTTCAACAAAACGATGGTTTGACCCTGGTCGTGATTGTGGAAAACCAAGAACGAGATATACTTGGGGCGGCCCAAAAAAGAATTGTACGTTAACTATTAATAATGGCCACGGTTGTGCATGCCACAATGGCGGCAGTTTCGGTCCTAAGTCGATTGGCTCCCAAAGAAATAGGGACATAGCCTTTTTCTCTGGCCAAGTCGATTTCCGATTTGGAAAAATCCCCTTCCGGCCCAATAAGTATGGTGGTGTCATTGTCCGCGATAACTTTTCGCTTTAATTCCATTTTTTCCTCATTTTGGCAATGGGCAATGAACCGGTATCCTAGAGCGGTATCGTTCTCTAAAAATTCTTTGCAGCTAATCGGGGGGTTCAATTTGGGTAAAACGGTTTGTAAGGACTGTTTCATGGCCGATTGAAGTACTCGCTCCATCCGTTCCATTTTAACGGTCTTTCTTTCGGAATGTTCACAAATTATGGGTGTAATCTCATCCACGCCGATTTCTGTCGCTTTTTCCAAAAACCATTCGTAACGGTCGTTCATTTTTGTTGGAGCCACGACCATGTGTAATTTATAACGTTTGGGTATGGATTTTTTTTCTGAAATAATCCTTGCCTTGCATTTTTTTTGATCGGGCACCAATATCTCCGCTTCGAACAAATACCCTTTGCCATTGGTAATATGCACAATGTCTCCTTCCGACTTTCGCAAAACCCGCACTATGTGCTTGCTCTCTTCCGGTGGAAAAATAAATTGTTTTGCACTGTTGTCCAACAAGGGGTTGTAAAAAAGTTGCATTTTGAGAGGTGTTAATTAACTACCGATGGCGTATCTGGCTTTTGCCGCAACACTTTGGTCCGTAAAATCACCTCGGTAAAATTTAAGGAGCCCCACGATTCCGATCATCGCCGCATTATCGGTACAGTATTCAAATTTAGGGATAAAGGTTTGCCAGCCCAAGTTTTCCTCGGCATCTTTAAGTCTTCCCCGAATTCCGGAATTGGCAGCAACGCCACCACCAATGGCTATTAGTTTTATTCCCGTCTGCTCTACGGCCATTTGTAATTTCTCCATTAATATTTCCAAGATAGTAAACTGTACCGAGGCACAAATATCGTTCATGTTCTGGGAAATAAAATCAGGATTTTTTTGGCTTTCTCGCTGTAAAAAGTAGAGAATACTGGTTTTTAACCCACTAAAGCTAAAATTAAGCCCATCAACTTTTGGTTTTGGAAATGTGTATGCCTTTGGATTGCCTAGTTTGGCATATTTGTCGATAAGTGGCCCTCCGGGGTAAGGTAGCCCCATCAATTTGGCACTTTTGTCGAAAGCTTCGCCGACCGCATCGTCCAGGGTCTCGCCCATAACTTCCATCTCAAAATAATCGGAAACCTTAACGATTTGTGTGTGCCCCCCGCTAATGGTCATTGCCAAAAAGGGGAAAGTAGGCGCGGTCTGACTTTCGTCCTCTATAAAATGGGCCAAAATATGGGCTTCCATATGGTTGACCTCGATCAAGGGAATATTGAGCCCCAAGGCCAACGACTTTGCAAAAGATGTGCCCACAAGCAGGGAGCCCATGAGTCCTGGTCCTCTGGTAAAAGCTATGGCGGATAGCTGTTTTTTATCGATATTTGCCTTGGCCAAGGCTTGGTGTACCACGGGAACAATATTTTGTTGATGCGCCCTCGAAGCCAATTCGGGGACAACACCTCCATATTGCTTGTGGATTTCTTGGGTGGCTACCACATTGCTCAGTACTTTTGTATGGCAAAGTACGGCCGCTGAGGTATCGTCACAAGAGGATTCTATGGCAAGAATATATTTTTTAGAATTTTCCACAGGTTTTGGAACAAAAATTGGTTGACAAAGGTAAAACATAAAAGCCCTATCAAAAAACTTCGTAAAATACTGTTGCGTTTGCTTTTGGCCATCATCCTAATCATGGTATTGGGATCGCTGGTTCTTTCCTTGCCCGTTGTACAGACCAGATTGGGCAAGTACGCCATGGATTCGTTGAACGAGGAATTTGGCACCAACATTCGTATAGACCGCATTAGTATGTCGCTGTTCAATTTAAATGCAGGCATAAAGGGCATCTATGTAGAAGATTACCAACAGGACACACTTATCTACATCCATAAATTGTCCACCTCCATTTTAAATCTGCGGAATATGGTCAACAATAAAATGGAGTTTGGAGATATAGAAGTGGACGGACTTACCTTTAATCTAAAGACTTATGAAGGGGAGACCGACACCAATTTGGACGTTTTTGTGGACAAGCTGGACGATGGCTCGCCAAGAGACCCGGGAACACCTCCATTTTTTCTGTCGTCGGATGGGATACAGATCAATAATGGCAAGTTTAGACTTGTTGATGAAAATCTAGAGTTGGAAGAGGTGTTGAATTTTTCGGAGATTTCTGTCATGGCCCGTGATTTTCAGATTTTGGGTCCAGATGTATCCTTAAAAATCGATAATCTCTCCACTTTGGCAAAACGGGGTATTCGACTTAAAAAATTGGCTGCCGAATTTACCTATACCAAACAACAAATGCGTTTTGACTCCTTGTTGATAGACACCGAGCAATCGGAACTGAAAGGGAATCTGGTCTTTAACTACGAAAGAGAACATTTGGCGAACTTTGTGGATTTAGTGAACATAGATGCGAGTTTCAAGGAATCTTCCGTAGCCCTTAACGAGATCAATGCTTTTTTTAATGAATTTGGAGCGGACAAGGTGGTCAACTTTACCGGAAATTTTAGTGGGGTCCTCAATCAATTACAGGTGGAAGACCTCTTTTTGTTTACGGATAATACTGGAATACGAGGAAATTTTAGGTTCGATAACATGTTTAGCGAACAAGCACCGTTTGTGTTAAAAGGGGAAATTGATAATCTAACATCAAGTTACTACCAGCTTAGGAGCATATTGCCAAATATTTTGGGTCAAAATATTCCCGAATCGGTTCAAAAGCTTGGGCAATTTACCGTTCGGGGCGATACCGAAATAACAGAAACCTCCATAGATGTAACAGCTAATTTGAATACCGCGGTAGGGGATTGCTACGTGGATCTTCAAATGACGAATGTACAGACCATTGAAGATGCTTCTTATATGGGGTTTATATCGTTGATAGATTTTAATCTCGGGGAGTTTATAGATAATCAAGATTTGGGCATGGCATCCATGGATATGAATGTCGAGGGGAAGGGATTCGTGGCAGAAAGTCTGAATACGGAAATATCCGGTGATGTTTACAAAATCGAGTTCAATGATTATGAATACAACAAGATAAAGGTAACCGGTATATTAAAAAATCAATTGTTCGATGGTGTCCTATTGTGCAACGACGATAACTTTAGGTTCGATTTTCAAGGCTTGGCCAATTTTGGCAGTCGACAGAACAAATTCAATTTTGTTGCAGCGGTCGATTATGCCGATCTCAAGGAATTAAATTTTATCAACGACAGTATCTCGATATTCAAAGGACATATAGATATGGACATCGAGGGCAACAATTTGGATGATATAGCCGGTCAACTGCGATTTTCCAATACAACATATCAAAATATAAACGACACATATTATTTTGAGGATTTTAACGTGGTTTCCTCCTTTGCCCAAGATACCATCCGCACCATCGAGATCAATTCGCCGGATATCATTACCGGGTACATGCGCGGTAGTTTTAAGGTAAACGAATTGGGTAAATTGGTGCAGAATTCCGTTGGTAGTATTTACACCAACTACCAACCTTACCAAATTTCAGAAGGTCAATATTTGGATTTTAACTTTAGGATATACAACAAGATCGTGGACGTTTTTGTCCCCGAAATGGCCTTTGGTTCCAATACCTTTATACGCGGGGCAATAGAGGCCGATAAAAGCGATTTTAAACTAACCTTTAAATCACCGAGTATTGAGGCGTTCGGTAACAAGTTCGACAATATAGAGCTGCAAATCGATAATAAGAACCCACTCTTCAACACCTTCGTTTCCGTAGAGGATATGTCCACAGTGTACTACGACATCAAAGACTTTAGCCTTATCAACACTACACTAAAGGATACCCTGTTCTTTAGAACAGAGTTTAAGGGCGGAAGTGAGTACGATGATAGTTACAACCTAAATTTTTACCACACTTTTAACCAAAACAATAGATCTGTGATCGGCCTCAAGCGATCCGATGTTAGCTTTAAGGGCAATACCTGGGTGCTCAATAAAGAGGGAAATCGAAAAAACAAGGTGATATTCAATAGTGCATTGGATAGTATTCGTATTGAAGATGTGGTAATGGACAACAATAACAACGAGCAGATTCGATTGCGAGGCGAGTTTGCAGATTCCACATACAAAGATCTCGACCTTCAATTTAAGTTGGTCTCCTTGAACAAGATTACACCGTCCATTGATAGTCTAAAACTGGATGGTGAAGTAGATGGATTTCTCAATATCCTTCAAAAAGATGGGAAATATTTGCCGACATCCAGCCTCAACATCAAAGATTTTAGCGTGAATACCATGCGGATGGGTGATTTGGAAGTAGGCATCTACGGCAATAACGACCTTACCGAGTTTGGTGTAAGTACTTGGCTGAACGACGGTGGCAAAGAAAGGATGAGCATTAACGGAAAGGTAACCAATTATAACAACAAACAAGAATTGGACCTTGCGGCCAATTTTTCTGATTTCGCATTGGAACCCTTTGGTCCCTTGGGAGAAGATATAATTTCCAACATTAGGGGGAAAGTGAGCGGAAATGCAACGATCACGGGCAATGTAAACAACCCTTCTATAAATGGCGTTCTCAGTTTAAACGATGCGGGCATTGGAATTCCATACCTTAATGTAGATTACGATTTTGCACCCTATTCCCAAGTACGTTTATTTGATCAAACCTTTTATTTTGAAAATGTAGAGCTGTCTGATGTAGAAGAAAAGACCACTGCGACCATGGATGGCACTATTAGTCACACAGGGTTTGATGATTGGTACCTTGGCCTCGACGTGGATACCCAAAACGATCGTTTTATGATCCTAAATACCGAGTATGATGAAGAGTCCCTGTACTATGGTACGGGCTTTATAAATGGTACAGGTAGTATTTATGGGCCAACGGACGCCCTTACCATTTCGGTGGATGCAATAACGGCTGCCGGTACCGCTTTAAAAATACCTTTGAGCGATGTAACGAGCGTCGGCGACTATTCCTTTATCAACTTTATAGAAAAAGGAACATCCAACTCTTTTGAAGAAGAACGGGTGCTGGAGGATTATCAAGGGTTGGAAATGGCGTTCGATCTTGCGGTCACGCCCGAGGCCGAAGTAGAAATCGTAGTGGACCAAAGTACGGGCAGTTCCTTAAAGGGAACAGGGGAGGGTATTTTGTTGATCGAGATCAATACCAACGGTAAATTTAACATGTACGGGGAGTTTGTGGCCGTAACTGGAGAATACAATTTTAAATACGGTGGCGTTATCGACAAAAAGTTCAAGGTTAGGCCCGGGGGCACCATTCTTTGGGAAAGAGACCCATTGGCGGCACAGTTGAACCTGGAAGCCGTATATTCTCTAAATGCCAACCCGGACCCTCTTTTGGACAATGCCGGGTACACGGGCAGAATACCCACAGAGGTTGTGGTGCGATTGGATGGAGAACTGGAGAGCCCCAATATTAATTTTGATATTGACTTCCCAGGGACCAATTCCGTGGTACAATCCGAACTTGAGTATCGATTGCAGGATCCGACCATTAAAGAGCGTAACGCCTTTTTTCTGTTGGCGCAAGGAACATTTGTGAACCCACAATCCGGTGGGATCAATCAACGAGCGGTTACCGGAAACCTGATTCAAACAGCTTCGGGACTGTTCAATCAAATTTTATCCGGCAATAACGACAAACTCAATTTTGGTCTATCCTATGAGCAAGGATATAACGATCCCAACGCCGATATATCCACCGAAGATCGTATCGGGGTTACCGTGACCACGCAGATTTCGGACCGAATATTGGTCAATGGAAGGGTAGGGGTGCCTGTCGGCGAGGTTTCCGAGACTGTAGTTGCGGGAGATGTTGAAGTCCAAATATTGTTGAACGATGAAGGGACTTTGAGCGCCAAAATATTCAATAGGGAAAACCAGATACAACAGTTTTTGGCAGAACGCCAAGGGTATACACAAGGTATTGGTCTATCCTATCAGGTTGATTTTAATAGCTTTAGAGAACTGATGCGAAAAGTGTTCAACAAAAAAGAAAAAGAGGAAAATATAAAGGAAACACCCTCTCAAAAACAACCCTCTCAGGTTATGGGTAAGGACAGCTTGATCCGCTTTTCACAAAAGCCTGCAAATCGCCCCTAATACCCCAAAAAGAATTTATATTTTTCAAAGTTTTTTGATTAATTTATTACGAAAACGTTTGAGAAATTTGTTTAAATCAAATATATTATCAAGACATTCAAAATTTGAATAAAGTTTCCTAGCTTTGATCTCTTAAAAATTTGAATGGCTTCAAAAATTAAAAAAATAGGAGTACTTACATCAGGTGGAGACTCTCCTGGAATGAATGCCGCGATTCGTTCCGTAGTCCGGACCTGTGCTTATCTAAAAATAGAATGTGTGGGTATCTACAGAGGATACCAGGGGATGATCGAGGGCGACTTTAAGACCTTCGATGCACGTAGTGTAAACAACATAATCAACAAAGGAGGAACAATACTAAAATCTGCCCGTTGCGAAGAGTTTAGGACCAAAGAGGGAAGAAAAAAAGCCCACGACCAATTGGTCAAGGAAGGCATAGATGCCTTTGTGGTCATTGGAGGTAATGGAAGCTTTACCGGCGCCCTTATGTTCAACGACGAATACGGGTTTCCCGTAATGGGAATTCCCGGGACCATAGACAACGATATTTTGGGGTCTTCCTATACGTTAGGTTTCGATACGGCCATAAATACCGTGGTCGATGCTATCGATAAAATTCGGGATACCGCAAGCTCGCACAACCGATTGTTCTTTGTGGAAGTAATGGGTAGGGATGTCGGTCATATTGCACTTAACGCGGGAGTAGGGGCAGGAGCCGAGGAAATTCTGATTCCCGAACAAAATTTGGGATTGGAGCGTTTATTGGAATCCTTAAAACGCAGCAAGGCCTCAGGTAAATCGTCCAGTATTGTAATTGTGGCAGAAGGCGATAAAACCGGTAAAAATGTATTCGAACTAAAAGAATACGTAGAGGAGCATTTGCCCATTTACGATGTTAGGGTGTCCGTTCTCGGACATATGCAACGAGGGGGCAACCCAACTTGTTTTGATCGTGTTCTGGCCAGTAGGATGGGAGTGAAAGCCGTTGAAAGCCTTTTGGAGGGCAAGTCCAATCAAATGGTAGGGATAAGGGATACCAAAATGGTGCTTACGCCCTTGGCGGAAGCCATTAAAGCACATACGGAGATCGATGAGGAACTCATAAGGGTTTCAGATATAATGACAACATAATTTTAATGACAAAAAAAGGAAATATGTCAAATTTGAAAATTGGAATCAACGGATTCGGTAGAATTGGAAGGTTGGTATTTAGAGCAACCGTAAAAAGAGGCGACGTAGATGTAGTTGCAATCAACGATTTGTTGGATGTTGAACACCTTGCGTATTTATTGAAGTATGATTCGGTACATGGCAATTTTGACGGTACCGTGGAAGTTAAGGACGGAAACTTGGTCGTAAACGGTAAAACCATCAGAATAACTGCCGAGCGTGACCCTAAAAACTTAAAATGGGATGCGGTAGGAGCTGAGATAGTTGCTGAGTGTACGGGAATCTTCACTACTTTGGACATGGCACAAAGCCACATCGACGGAGGGGCCAAAAAAGTGGTTATTTCCGCTCCATCCAAAGATGCACCGATGTTTGTAATGGGAGTTAACCATAAAGATGTTAAAGCAACCGATACAATTATTTCCAACGCATCTTGTACCACTAACTGTTTGGCACCAATTGCCAAGGTATTGGACGATAACTTTGGTATAGACGAAGGATTGATGACCACTGTTCACGCTACCACGGCCACTCAATTAACCGTGGACGGTCCTTCCAAAAAGGATTACAGAGGGGGACGAAGTGCTTTATTGAACATTATTCCGGCATCAACAGGGGCTGCCAAAGCAGTGACCAAGGTAATCCCGGCATTGGAAGGGAAACTTACAGGTATGGCCTTTAGAGTGCCTACGGCGGATGTTTCCGTAGTGGATTTGACCGTTCGTTTGGAAAAGGAAACCTCTTACGAAGAAATTAAGAAAGCCATGAAAACTGCATCTGAAGGTGAATTGGCCGGAATTCTTGGTTATACCGAGGAATTGGTGGTATCTCAGGATTTCGTAGGGGATGTTATGACCTCCATTTTTGATGCAGGCGCTGGAATCGAATTGAATTCCAAGTTCTTCAAAGTGGTTTCTTGGTACGATAACGAAACTGGATACTCCAATAAACTAGTTGATTTGGCATTGCACGCTGCAAGCCTATAATCTTTATCTAAAATAGTACTTGTCCTGAAGAGGGATTTCCCCTCTTCAGGATTTTAATATAAAATATAGACGTATGGTTTTGATAGTGGATAGCGGAGCCACAAAATCGGATTGGATCGCTCTTGACGAAAGTGGTAAACAATTGTTTGTTACCCAAACTTTAGGTTTAAGCCCCGAGGTATTGACTAAAGAAGTGATTGAGGATCGATTGGCCAATAATTTTGAGCTTTCCAAAAACAGACAGGATGTACGTCAGTTGTACTTCTATGGTGCCGGATGCGGTACCGATAGAATGAAGAATTTTTTAAAGTCCATTTTCAAGGACTTCTTTCCCAATGCCAAAGCAGAGGTAAGGGAGGATACCTATGCCGCAATCTATTCCACGACCAAAATTGGAAGACAAGGTATTGTCTGTATTTTGGGCACAGGATCCAATTGCAGTTATTATGATGGCCATCAATTGATCCAAAAGGTAACTTCGTTGGGGTATATCTTAATGGATGATGGAAGTGGAAACTTTTTTGGAAGAAAACTGATAAGGGACTACTATTTTCATAAAATGCCACAGGATCTTGGGATGAAATTCGCCAAGGAATACGACTTGGATGCAGATGTTATTAAAGATCATCTATACAAACAACCCAACCCTAACACCTATTTGGCCACATTTGCACGTTTTATTATAGAGAACAAAGAGCATCCTTATTGCAAGGGGGTCATAGAAAAGGGATTGCAACAGTTCGTTAACAATTATATAATGCAATACGAACTGGCCACCAAAGTTCCCGTAAGCTTTGTTGGCAGTATTGCCCATTTTTTAAGGGACGAACTAACGGCTTGCCTGGAGCGCAACGATTTAATTCTGGGTGTGATTCGAAGAAGACCCATTGAAGGTCTTGTAGAGTTCCATCGCGAAACTATCTGACCGCGATCATAGAAATTTCCACGTTTACGAACTTGGGAAGATTGGCTACCTCCACAGTTTCTCTTGCAGGAGCTGTATCTGCATTAAAATAAGTGCCGTAAACCTCGTTGATCTGTGCGAATTGGTTCATGTCCTTAATAAAAATCGAGGTCTTGATCACATGCTCAAAACTCATATCGGCCTCTTCCAGAATGGCTTTTAAATTCTCCATGGATTGTTTGGTCTCTTTTTGGATGTCACCCTCGACCAATTTTCCCGTGGAAGGATCAATGGGAATCTGACCGGAAATATAAAGGGTATCCTTGATCAATACGGCCTGGTTGTATGGACCAATGGGTGCAGGTGCTTTTGGGGTGTTAATTATTTTTTTCATTTAAAAGAAGGTTTTAGTTAGTGAAGATAAATAATATCAACATGATTTATCGTTGACTTCTGTTCTCCCATTTAATGTCGCTCAAAATAGAACTCTTTATACCAATAAAGAAATACCAGCGCTCATATCTACCAAATGGAGTCCAGTCAAAACTTAACCTAAAACTGCCAAGGTCGCGTTTAAAGGCAAAACGGGTATCGGTAAAACCTTTGTTCTTTAGATCGTATCCCGAGTTGAAGCCAACCTCCCATTTAGGTGTTAACTGAATGTTTCCGGAGAACATTAGCGAGTGGTTGGTGATTTCACTTTGCCTATTGGAGTTGTTATACGATGCAACATAGGTGAATCTGGCGTCCCAAGGCAGTTTATTGTTGTATATGGGCTGTTCTTCGTTTTCTTGTTTGTTCCTATCTTGTGAACTCCCTCTATTGTCAAAACGCGAACCGGCATCTCCCCGGACATCGTCCATGGCAAATGGGTTGTCGCTAAAGCTGGATTGTTTGTCCCTGTCGCTTTTTTCTTTGGCTCCTCCTTTTTGGAACATTTCACTGTTCAAGGAAAAGCTGGTATTCACTCGTGCCGACGTTAAACGGGCAAGCCCGCCACCATTTTTTATGTTTAAGGTATTGATTCTTCGGCCGTTATTGTCTATGGCATACGGATCGAACGTAGCTGCAAAATTTATAGGTACATTTTTTATAATTTCGGTTGCACCGCTCATGCTGATCGGACTCAGTCTTAAAGAGTCCGCTTCCAGGTTGTAACTGGCCCCGAAGGTCAAGTTGCTCAATATTTTTACTTTGCGTGGTTCGGTAGCTGTGGAATCCTTGTCCCGCACCTTGGCCTCAAGTGAGTTTTGGAGTGAGAAGTTCAGAGAGCTTCCCTTGGTTAATGATGGTCTACCATAAATGCTCGTTTCAAAAGGGGTGTATTGAACCTCTTCACCATCACCATCTGTATAGGATTCATAAAACTGCTCAAAAGAGGGGGTATAACTATAACTTACCGAAGGTCGCATTACGTGGCGCAAGGCCTGTATTTTTTTGTCCTCACCAAAGTTCCATGTTCCATATACGGTGGTACCGATACTTGTTCCTAAACTGTAACGGTTAAAACGATCAAAGCCATTGATGGTATCGGTCACAACTTGTGCCGCCTCCGAATCATATTGCCTTCTAATGGTTTTAAAAGTCCAGATATCCTCGTAGTTTCCGCTTAAGCTCACACTTAAATATTTGGCCAATTTAAAATTGGTGGCAATGGGTATTCTGTGTCGGGCACCTATGCGAGCCTCATCGAACATACCGCTTTTAAAAAAGTTCTCCTCGTCCGTGGTTATGCTGTTCTGTGCATTGACATCGTACTGAAAATTGATGTTTTCAAAAATGCCCTTTTTGATTTCATCCCGTTTTACAAATGGATAAATACGTTCCATACTGGCCTGGAATGTTGGTAAGGACATATTGATTACCTGTGTTCGCGAGTTCTGGGTGTGGCTCACCGTTAAACTTGTATTCACCGATGGATATTCCGGAAAAGTTTTGGAGTAACTAATGGACGATGCAAAGGTGTTTGTCTGTGTATTGTTTCGGTTTACTTGGTTCAGCGAGTTGGTATAATACTGGCTCGACCCCAGGTTCACCGATGCGGAAAAACGAGAGTTGGGGCTGGCCTTGGTGTCCTGTGAATGGGAAATTCGAATATTGTAATTACTGGTTCTACTATAATCATCGAAGCCTTTTTGACTTGTGATCAAGTTTTCGTAGCTAATGTTTATGTTCCCTTTGAACTTATATCGTTTAGAGTAGATGGACTGTCCCTGTAGGCCATAGCTGCCGTTGGTGTAATAATCCCCGGTAATGCTCAAATCCACATAATCGCTAATAGGAAGGTAGTACCCACCGTTTTGGATAAAGTAGCCTCTATTGGGGTCGTTTCCAAAGGTAGGGAACAATATTCCCGCAACCCTCCCTGTGGTCAATGGAAAGTAAGCAAAGGGTAGGGCAATAGGGGTGGGCACATCTGCAATGTACATATTGCTGTAACCTGCGATAATTTTCTTTTTGGGTACAAATTTGGCTTTTCTTACCCGAATGTAATAGTCGGGATTCACTGTATCGCTAGAGGTGGTTAGCTTGCCTTCGCTCATAAAATAGACCGAATCGTTTTCCTTTTTGGTTTTTTGGGCGTACACCTTCATGGCATCGCTTCCCAATTGCCCCAATCCTGCCTGTTGTTCGGTTCGCGAATTCCAGATCAAAGCCTTTTGGGTGTCAAAATTAAAACGAATGGAATCTGGCCGAACTTCCTGATCCCCTTGCTTAAAAAACGGCAATTGTGAATAATTGCCCAAGGAATCCTTCATTCTGCCCGCGTATACTTCATTTTTAACATAATCCATTACAATTACCCCAGCCTTCAATTCTGTGTCCTGATAGTAGATTTCAGCTTCGTCGTACAAATAGATCTTGTTGTCCTTTTGACTCAATTTAACATAGTCCTTTGCTTTGTACTGGATCTTATCCAACAACAATGGTTGTTTTTTTGGCACGGAATCTGTGCTTGTAGAATCCACCCGAGTAGAATCGTTTAGAATATTTGAAGGCAATAAAGGAGCGGAAATGCTATCCTTGGACACCTTTATGGGCAAAGGCTTAATAAGGTCTTCCTGAGCACTTAAGGTTGCTATGCCACAAAGAAGAACAAATAGGAAAAGTAAAAAATGTTTATTTGGTTGCAACGTGATAAATCCTATTTTTGTGCTAGTCGGCCCAGTTTAGGGGTCAAACTTACATATATTTTTTGTTCTACTAATTGGGGATTACAATATTTTTAACCATTATGGAACGCTTTAATTACTCAGTTCTTATGAATAACAGTCGGTTGACATTTTTATTTTTTCTCCTATTGGTCCTTCCATTGACCTCTTTTAACAAAAATGACACCGAGGTCGAAACCAAGGATAAATTCGTTGTGGTACTGGATGCCGGACATGGCGGGCATGATCCTGGTAACATAGGCAATGGCTATCTGGAAAAGAAAATAGCATTGGCCATAGTGCTCAAAATTGGCGAAGAGTTAAAAAAACATCCGGATATAAAAGTGGTGTACACCCGAGATGACGACACTTTTGTAGATTTGTTCGAAAGAGGCCAGATCGCCAACCAGGCCAATGCCGATCTTTTTGTATCCGTGCATTGTAATGCCCACAACTCGGATGCCTACGGAACGGAAACCTATGTATTGGGACTGCATGCCAACCGCCAGAATTTTGAAGTGGCCAAAAAGGAAAACTCGGTTATTTATTTGGAGGACGATTATGAGCAGCGATATGCCGAATACGATATCAATTCTCCGGAGTCGGTGATCGGTCTTACCATAATGCAAGAAGAGTTTTTGGATCAGAGTATCCTTTTGGGAAAAAAGCTTCAGGATAATTTTACGGTAAAGCTTAAACGCAAGGACAGAAAAGTAAAACAGGCAGGTTTTATTGTCCTGCACCAAACTTTTATGCCAAGCGTGTTGATCGAAGCTGGTTTTTTGACCAATAAAAACGAGGGCAGTTATCTAAACTCGAAAAAAGGACAGAACGAAATGGGCAAGGCCATCGCGGAATCCATATTGGCCTATAAAAAGGATATGGGCTTCAATGCTGCACCGGTTACATCTACCCCAAAAATAGAGGATACAGAGGTGGCCGTAAACATACCGGAGGAGATTAAAAACGAAGAGGAAAAGCCAAAGGAGAACCCAACAAGTACAACATCTGGCACAATACAAGAAACCAAGGTCGATACTGAAAAGAGAGTGGCAACTTCGGGTGTGGAGTTCAAAGTTCAGTTAATGGCCAGCGGAAAAACAATTCCATTGACCCCGGATAATTTTAATGGATTGAAGAATCTATCCAAAGAACCGTACAAAAATATGTTCCGATATATGTTTGGAAGTGCAGGCACTTTGGATGAAGCGAAGAAATTAAAACGGGAAGCGGATGCCAAGGGGTATACAACTTCATACATTGTGGCATATAAAAATGGGATACGGGTCACTATAGCCGAAGCTTTAAAGTAGTTGAGCAACAAGGGATCAAGTGTAAAAATTATTCCTAATTTTGTTATAACCATAAACCGAATCTTTTGAAACTATCCAGGGAAGTAAAAACTGGGATTATCGTAGTTGCAGGTATCATAGCCTTTATTTTTGGGCTCAGCTACTTAAAATCCTCTCCGCTTTTTGAAAACAACAAAACTTTTTACGCTGTTTACGATAATGTTGGCGGATTGCAGCCTGGTACCCAGGTCTCCATTAATGGTTACAATGTAGGCAACGTTACCAGCATAAAGTTCAAGGATAGTTCAGGTAAGCTATTGGTCACCATATCCATTAACAATGAGTTCGAGTTCTCCGAAAACAGTGTGGCCGAACTTTTTGATACAGGGATAATTGGAGGCAAAGGGGTTCAGATCGTTCCGGTTTTTGATCAGGCACCCATGGCAAAATCTGGTGATACCTTAAAATCGCAGATAAAACCAGGTTTAACAGAATTGGTCCAGCAGAAGCTAACACCACTCCAAATGAAGGTTGAGGGGGCAGTTTCCCATGCAGACTCTTTGTTGATGAACGTAAACCAAATATTGGATGATCCCACCAAGAATAAATTACAGGAAACCATAGTTTCTCTAAACGAACTGGTACGGGCATTTAAGGGCAGTGCCGATAATTTAAACGTATTGTTGGAGAATAATAAGACACAATTGGACAGCTCGTTAAAAAATGTGAGCAAAATAACCAGCAACTTTTCTCAATTATCCGATTCTTTGGTTAGTGCTGATTTGGGTGGAACCCTATCCGAATTCCAATCCACAGTGATAAAATTGAACGGTATTCTGTCGAAGATAGAAAATGGTGAAGGCTCTTTGGGTAAATTAAGTAAAGATGAAGCCCTTTACGATAATTTGGCTGCGGCATCAAGAGAATTGGATCTGCTTTTACAGGATTTTAGGTTAAATCCGAAGCGATATGTGAACGTTTCCGTTTTTGGCAAAAAGCAAAAGGAGTACACCCTTCCGGAAAACGACCCGGCAGAAGAAAATAACACAACTGAACAAAAAGAGAATCAATAATGGAATATTTGCCCAATATAGCTTTCGCAATAGCCCTAATTGTTGGAATTGGGTTTTTTGTGCGCAACGTTAAAAAATTGTCCAGGAACATTAAGCTCGGAAAAGATGTAGATGTTAGCGACAATAAACCACAACGTTGGAAAAATATGGCAAAAATAGCTTTGGGACAGACCAAAATGGTCGTTCGGCCCATAGCAGGATTACTGCATATTATCGTGTATGTCGGCTTTATCATTATCAATATTGAAGTATTGGAGATCATTCTCGACGGGTTATTGGGCACCCATAGAATTTTTGCACCACTGGGTTCCATTTATAACTTTTTAATAGGGGCCTTCGAAGTATTGGCCCTTATGGTAATCGTAGCAGTGGTCGTTTTCTGGATTAGAAGGAACATAATCAGAATACAGCGATTTATAAAGCCCGAAATGAAAGGTTGGCCCAAAAAGGACGGAAACTTGATTTTGTATATAGAACTCGTTCTGATGGCCTTGTTTCTCACCATGAACGCTGCAGATTTTCAACTACAGCAACTCGGAGCGGAACACTACGCAAAAGCGGGCGCTTTTCCCGTGAGTCAATTTATTGCTCCCTTATTGCAGGGACTTTCGGAGTCGTCTTTGATCATGGTGGAAAGAACCGCTTGGTGGATTCATATATTGGGAATACTGGCCTTTTTAAATTACCTCTACTACTCAAAACATTTACATATACTTTTGGCCTTCCCCAATACCTATTACGGAAAAGTAAGGCCACAGGGACAATTCAATAATCTGGCATCCGTCACAAAAGAAGTTAAGTTGATGATGGACCCCAGTGCGGACCCATTTGCCGCACCTGCAGAAGATGATTCGGCGGAACCGGAAAAGTTTGGAGCATCCGACGTAACGGATTTGAATTGGGTACAACTGTTAAATGCCTATACCTGCACCGAATGTGGACGTTGTACCTCGGAATGTCCGGCCAATCAAACAGGTAAAAAATTGTCGCCCAGAAAAATTATGATGGATACACGCGACCGTTTGGAAGAAGTGGGTAAAATTATCGATGCGAACAAAGGGGAGTTTGTGCCGGACGGAAAACAATTGCTGGGCGATTACATCAGTCATGAGGAGTTGTGGGCCTGTACAACCTGCAATGCATGTGTGGAAGCTTGCCCAGTAAGCATAGACCCATTGTCCATAATTGTGGAGATGAGACGATATTTGGTAATGGAGCAATCAGCTGCACCGACCGAATTGAACAATATGATGTCCAATATAGAAAATAACGGAGCACCATGGCCTTACAACCAAATGGACCGTTTAAACTGGGTTAACGAATAAATCTAAAACTATGAGCGAACAATTGAAGGTTAAGACCATGCAAGAGTTTATGGCTGAAGGCAAACAGCCCGAAATTTTATTTTGGGTAGGCTCCGCCGGTAGTTACGATGATCGTGCCAAAAAGATTTCCAGGGCCTTTGTAAAGTTATTGAATAAGGCAGAAGTTGATTTCGCTGTATTGGGCACCGAAGAAAGCTCTACAGGAGATGTGGCTAAAAGAGCAGGTAACGAATTTTTGTTTCAAATGCAGGCCATGATGAACATAGAATTGTTGAATGGCTACGAAATAAAGAGGATTGTAACCTGTGACCCGCACTCCTACAATACCATAAAAAATGAATATCCGGGACTTGGCGGTAATTACGATGTGGTCCACCATACCGAATACCTAAAGGAGTTATTGGACAACGGACGTTTACAAATAACCGGTGATGGGTACAAAGGCAAACGGATAACCTTCCACGATCCCTGCTATTTAGGACGGGCAAATTCCGTTTTTGATGCACCACGTGAAGTTCTGGCCAAAACCAATGCCGATTTAGTGGAAATGAAACGCCACAAAAAAACAGCCTTATGTTGCGGGGCAGGTGGGGCACAAATGTTCAAAGAGCCCGAAAAAGGCGATATGGATATTAATGTGATGCGCACACAAGACGCTTTGGAAACCAATCCAAATATTATTGCCACAGGTTGTCCATATTGCAATACCATGATGACGGACGGTATAAAAGCGCACGAAAAGGAAGATAGCGTAACCGTTATGGATGTGGCCGAACTGTTGGCCAAATCCCAAGGATTGTAAAATATTTGAATCAAGATAAGTTCAAGATCAATTTTTAGACAGAGAATATGCTAGTGGATTTTAATGAATTGCCAGATCATTCAAGAATTTGGATTTATCAGGCAAATAGGAGCTTTACAGAATCAGAGTTGGCCGAATTGGAAAATAGCATGGTGGATTTCCTCAAGGAGTGGACCGCTCATGGAAGTGATCTACATGCCGGTTTTGAGATCAAATACAAAAGATTTTTGATAATTGGGTTAGATCAGACCAATGCCAGCGCCTCAGGTTGCTCCATTGATGCCTCGGTACATTTTATCCAAAGTTTGGAGAAAAAATATAAAGTGGAATTGCTAGATCGGATGAATGTTTCCTTTAAGCAAGGTGAATATATTGCCTACAAACCTTTAAAGGATTTTAAAAAATTGGCCAAAGCTAAATCCGTGTCGGCGAACACCATCGTTTTCAATAATTTAGTTGCCACAAAACAGGAATATATTGAGAATTGGGAAGTCCCCGCAAGCGAAAGTTGGCATTCAAGATTTGTGTAGCCCTCTTAATTTATCTTAATTTTTATACTTTCCTCGATGAAATGCAATATTTTTATCGGTATTTAGTTCGAGTTTCAGACAAGAAATTTATGCGGATAACCCCTTACTTTCCCCTATTCCTATTGATTTGTTTACATGCCCATGGGCAGTATAATCCCCTAGTTGTCAAAGATTCTTTGGCTCAAAAGGCTTGGGTAGAAAACACGTATGCAAATTTATCGTTGGAAGAGCGTATTGGTCAGCTGTTTATGGCCAGTGTGGCATCCAATCAAAGCCAAGCTGCCACAGATAGGGTAAAAAATCTTGTGGAGGAACATGGTATTGGTGGGGTTATTTTTATGGTGGGCGGTCCCTTACAGCAAGCCAAATTGACCAACGATTATCAGGCTGTTTCCAAAGTTCCTTTGCTCATTGGTTCCGATGCGGAATGGGGCATGGCCATGCGTTTGGATTCCACTTATGCGTTTCCGTGGAACATGACATTGGGCGCAATACAAGATAGTAGTATAGTAGAACGTGTAGGTCAACAAATAGGAAAGCATGCAAAGCGTTTAGGGGTGCATATAAATTTTGCGCCCGATCTGGATGTGAACAACAATCCTAAAAACCCTATTATCGGAAATCGATCTTTTGGTGAAGATCCAAGAAATGTAGCGGAAAAAGGTAGGGCGTTTGTTCGGGGAATGGAGTCAATGGGGGTGCTCTCAAGTGGTAAACATTTTCCAGGGCATGGAGATACCGCTACCGATTCCCATAAATCTTTACCTGTGATCATGTCGTCGTTGGAACGTTTGGATTCCATTGAACTATATCCTTTCAAAAATGTGATGAAAAGTGGGCTTTCCTCAACAATGGTGGCCCATTTGAGTGTACCAAGTTTGGAAAACCGGGAAGGGCACCCTTCGTCGCTTTCCAAAAGTATAGTTACCGATGTCTTGCAGCAGCAATTGGGGTTTAATGGTTTGGTACTGACAGATGCCTTGAATATGAAAGCTGTTTCCCAATTTGCCCCCGAAGGTGAAGTTGAACTACAGGCCTTTTTAGCCGGAAATGATATGCTTTTAATGCCTGAAAATGTAGTCAAGGCCAAGGAAAAGATTTTAGAAGCTTATAAAAAAAGGGACTTTTCGGAAGAACGATTGGCCAAATCCGTCAAGAAAATATTAATGGCCAAATACAAGGTGGGCCTCTACAATTACCAGCCTGTAGAAATGGAAAACTTGTACGAAGACCTGAACCATGTGGGGAATGATGTGGTTTATGAAAAAGCCATTGAGGGGGCCATAACGGTCGCTAAAAACAATTTTTCCCTAATGCCCATTAAAAAACTGGACAATAAAAAAATAGCATACATCCATTTTGGGGATGATGATGGTACACCATTTTATACCGCATTGAACCGATTTTATAAAGTTACCCATATCAAGGCCAAGGATATTGCGGAGTACAAAAAGGAATTGGCAAATTTTAATTTGGTGATCGTAGGGTTGCATAAAAGTAATGAGAGCCCGTGGAAGGGATATAAATTCTCTAAAAACGAACTGTTTTGGTTAGCAGAAATTTCCAGATTGCGGACCAGCAATACGATCTTGGCTCTGTTTGCACGACCATACGCGATGTTGGACGTCTTAAATTTCGATAAGGTGGACGGTGTAGTGGTGGGTTATCAGAATAGTGAGATCGCCCAAAAAAAAGTAGCGGAAGTCATTTTTGGAGCCATAGGAGCAACCGGAAAGTTGCCTGTATCCGCACACGATGAGTTTCCGGTGGGCACAGGAATCGATGTAAAACCAATACGGCGGTTGGGGTACAGTATACCTGAACGAGTGGGTATGAGTTCCGAAATGTTGGCAGAAGTGGATACCTTGGTACAGCATGGGTTGGATTCGTTAATGTTCCCCGGGGCTCAAGTACTTGTGGCGCGCAAGGGTAAGGTTATCTACAACAAAAGTTTTGGAAAACCAGCATACCGATCGGAAAAGGATATTACGGAAGAGTCCATTTATGATTTGGCATCATTGACCAAAATTCTTTCCACCTTGCCGATGATAATGAAAATGGAAGAGGAGGGGGAAATTGCTTTGAACGACACCTTCAAAGATTTGATTCCGGAATATGAGGATACGGAATTAAAGGATGTTACCGTTCTAAAGGCTCTATCCCACTACGGCAGATTGCCATCCTGGATTGCTTTTTATCTGGATACCTTAAATAAGGACCGTAAACCTTCCAACGAGTTTTACAGGCAAAACCCATCTGAAGCATTTCCGTACAAAGTAGCTGAACACCTGTACCTTACAAGATCATTTAAGGACTCAATTTATAACCGAATTGGAAGACAGAGTTTAAAATCCAATAGGTATAGGTATAGCGATGTAGGGTATTATGTATTTAAAGAGTACATCGAAAAAAAACATAATCGACCCATAGATGAATTAGTGGATGAGTTTTTGTACACCCCCATGGGCTTGCAACGAACTACCTTTAATCCAATTAACAAATTTTCCAAGGACGAGATAGTTCCTTCGGAAGAGGACGATTATTTTAGGTACCAAACGGTTCAGGGCTACGTACACGATATGGGTGCGGCCATGCAAGGAGGGGTAGGAGGCCATGCCGGACTCTTTAGTACAGCGAACGAGGTGGCTAAAATAATGCAGATGTATTTACAGGGGGGATATTATGGTGGGGAACGTTTTTTTAATGCCCGTACCGTAAAACGGTTCAATACCTGCTATTTTTGTAATAAGAATGTAAGGCGTGGCGTAGGTTTTGATAAGCCGCAGTTGGAAGAGAAAGGGCCCACTTGCGGTTGTGTTTCCAGAAATAGTTTTGGGCACAGCGGTTTTACCGGGACCTATACTTGGGCCGACCCGGATGAGGAGATCGTATATGTTTTCCTGTCCAATAGAACCTATCCCACAGCGACCAATACATTATTGATAAAATCAGGACTGCGAACCCGAATTCAGCAGGCCATTTATGATTCCATTATCAATTAAGTTTTAATTATATTGACTTAGATTTGTCCTATGAAGATAGCTATTGTGTGTTACCCAACGTTCGGAGGTAGTGGAGTAGTTGCCACAGAGCTGGGTATTGCCCTTGCCGAACGAGGCCACGAGGTGCACTTTATCACCTACCGGCAACCAGTACGTTTGGAACTTTTGGGAAACAATATCCATTTTCATGAGGTGCATGTTCCGGAGTATCCCCTGTTTCATTATCAACCGTATGAGCTGGCATTGTCCAGTAAATTGGTGGACACCATCAAACTCCACGGAATAGAGCTATTGCATGTACATTATGCCATCCCACATGCCTATGCGGGTTATATGGCAAAAAAAATGCTTCAGGAATATGGTATTTTTATACCAATGATAACCACTTTGCACGGAACCGATATAACACTGGTGGGCAAGCATCCATTCTACAAGCCTGCAGTTACTTTTAGTATCAATAAATCCGATGTGGTCACCTCCGTATCCGAGGCCCTCAAAGAAGAAACCTTAAAGCTTTTTGATATTGAAAAGGACATTGAGGTCATCCCGAACTTTATCGAGAGCAAAAAGTACAGTAAGGATTATACCGACTGTCAACGCTCTATGATGGCGAAGGAAGACGAGAGGATCATAACGCATATCAGTAATTTTAGAAAAGTAAAACGGATACCCGACGTAATAAAGGTTTTTCATAAAATCCAAAAAGAGGTTCCCGCCAAATTGATCATGGTGGGTGAGGGCCCGGAAAAGGAAAAGGCAGAAGATCTCTGCGATAAACTAGGAATCAAGGATAAAGTGTTGTTTTTGGGAAACAGTAACGAGATAGATAGGATCCTTTGTTTTTCCGATTTATTTTTGTTGCCCTCGGAAACCGAAAGTTTTGGACTTGCGGCCTTGGAGGCCATGATCAATAAAGTAGCAGTAATCTCCAGCAATACGGGAGGAATTCCAGAAGTGAATATTGATGGCGTTTCCGGATTTTTGGCAGATGTGGGCGATGTGGATACCATGGCGGCCAAGGGTATTCAAATTTTAAAAGACGATGAAACCTTGGAGAAATTCAAGGAAAACGCCTTTAATGTAGCCTCCAAGTTCGATATTGTGCATATCTTGCCCTTGTACGAGGAACTTTATGAAAAAGCCTATAAATCACGTTTTAAGAACACCTTTTGACCATTAAGTATATTTATCTCATAGCAGTGGTTTGTTTGTTCTCCTGTAAAGCACAAAAGGAGGGGCATTCTCCCGTGGGTGAAAGATTAGAGCATATGGAGTTGGTGGATTTTGATAACCATAGTAACATAGAATACTACGAAAACACAATTATTACCGACAATAAATCGTTGCGCAAATACTACTCGCAAATTAACAAGACCCGAAAACCAGGACTTCCATTGCCAATTTTGGATTTTTCCTCGGAAATGGCCATTATTATATGCTTGGGCGAGCAAAATAATGAACGAAAACCAGTTTTGTCCAAGCTAAAAGAATCAGATCAGGCGATTACAATTGCTGTTGAGCTGATAGCAGAGGAAAAAGAGGATAAAATCGGGAAACAGCCCATTACCTATCCATTTTATCTATACAAAATGCCTTTGGTCGATAAAGCGGTTGTTTTTCAAAAGATTGATAATTAGGGTCTTCCAAAACCAATCTACTACTCATCGAAAATAAGCGCACTTAAAAGTGCAAAATTCGCTTTCTTATCACCTTGAACTAGCTTTGGGGCTGATAACCTCAAATCAATTAAAATGAACATTTCTAAACCTGCAATGATGGTCATTGCCATGAGTTTTTCTGCTTTGACCTTTGCCCAAGACCTTGAATTGACCAAAAGGGACAGCATAGTGCAAAGCTATTGGCTGGTGACCTTGGGTACCAACATTGTTGATGACTCCGGCGATGAATTTGGTGAACTATTCGATTTAAGTGAAGGTTGGAACATGGTGCCCTATCCATCTCGTGTAAGCGTAGGACGATATTTTAAGAATGGCCTTGGTTTGGAGGCTATTGGGTCGTACAACCGTTACAAAGAAGGCAAAATCGTGGATAATGTTGTAAATCCTGAAGATGTTGACTATTGGGGTCTCGATTTTAGGGTAAGCTACGATTTAAATATGATTTTGGGAGAAACTGGCTTTTTTGATCCCTATATCGGAATTGGCGCGGGGTATACCGATGCCAACAACCAAGGCAGGGGAACATACAACGCGGTTATTGGTTTTAGAACATGGTTTTCCGATCATTGGGGGCTGGATTTCAACTCAACGGGAAAATGGGCCATGGATACCGAAAATGCATCGAACCATATACAACATGCACTCGGTGTAGCTTATAGGTTCGAGGTAGAAAAGGGACTTTCTAGAAAAGGTCAAGAAAAACTGGCTTTATTGGAAGAGCTGGAAAAAGAACAACAACGTGTACAGGATTCTATTGCCGATGCAGAAGAAGCAAGACTATTGGCCGAGCGTTTGCAACGGGAAAAAGAAGCAGCAGAGTTGGCAGCTGCCGAAAAAGCCAAGAAAGAAGCGGAGGAGGCCAGAAGGGCAAAACTTCGCAACAAGATCAACAACTTGGGCAAAGTATACTTTAAACTCAATTCGTCCTACTTGACCTCAAAAGATAAGGAATTACTTGATGAATTGGTGGCCATTATGCAAGATGAGCCTAATTTGGCGATAAAGGTTTCGGCACATACCGATTCCAGAGGTACCAAAAAATATAATCAATGGCTTTCCGAAAGACGTGCCGAACGTACCGTTGAGTATGTGGTTTCCAAGGGTGTGTCCGCCGGTAGAATAAGTCATGGTGCCTTTGGCGAGACCCAGTTGGTGAACGAATGTGAGGATGGTGTACGTTGTTCGGAAGAACAGCATTCCAAGAACAGGAGGTCGGAGTTTGAGATATTAAATTATTAGAATATCAATACTAACTATAAAAAACGCCCGGGAAATTCCCGGGCGTTTTTTTATTTTTTTTCAATGATTTTGGCTGGGTTTCCCACAACCGTAGTATGTGGTGCGACTTCTCGTATTACCACAGCTCCCGCCCCTATTAGACTGCCTTGGCCAACTTTGCCGATACCTGTCATGACCGTTGCACCAATACCTATATAAACATGGTCTTCGAGTTTTAAATTAGCGCCGACGTTTACACCGGACGACATAAAAACTCCATTTCCTATATCTACATGATGGCCTATGGTGGTCGTCATGTTTATCATAAAGAAATTCCCAATTTTTGTATGTGGCATAATTATGCTCCCGGACAAAATGTAACAAGCTTCGCCAAGCTCCACATCGGGCCCGATATCGGCATTTTTATGAATAAAACTTGGTATATTATAGCCTAGGGTCTTGCTTTCGGATAAATATTTCTCACGAATTTTGTTATCACCAATTGGACAGTATACATTTTGAATCCTACTTTTGAATTCTTTCTTTTTAAGGTCCTCAAAATTTCCTAAAACAGGTAAGTTTAAGATTTGTTTCTCGTGCAGCTTTGGATTTGAGTCGATGAAACCGATAATATTTATGCCGGCTTCCCTTAAGTATGATGCATAAATTTGACCATGCGTTCCAGCTCCTATAATTATTGAATTATTACCCATTGTTGTTTCCTGTAAATGGCTGCATGCCAATATTTTCGGTATCGTTGATATCTTTTCTTAGAAGAACTTTCTTTATGGTCAATATTACGATCTTTATATCAGTTAAGAAAGAAACGTTGTCAACATACCATACATCCAGTTCAAATTTTTTGTTCCAAGAGATTGCATTTCTACCGTTCACTTGAGCCCACCCTGTTATACCTGGGCGTGTTTTGTGTCTTTTTCGTTGTTCAGCATTATATAGTGGCAAGTATTTTGGCAATAAAGGTCTTGGTCCGATCAAACTCATTTCACCTTTTAAGACATTAAATAGCTGTGGTAACTCATCCAAGGATGTCTTTCTTATAAATCGCCCTACAGGAGTTATTCTTTCATGGTTTGGCAAAAGCTCTCCGCTTGCATCTTTTTTATCGTTCATTGATTTGAACTTTATCAATTTGAAAAGCTCTTCATTTTTGCCGGGTCGTATCTGGGTAAAGAAGGGTTTGCCATTGTTTGAGAAAAACAGAAAAATGGTAAGAAACAAAATAATTGGCGATGCTAAACAAATGAGCAAAAACGAAACCGAGAAATCGATTAATCTTTTAAAGAAATTGGCATACATATGTTTAGTGTTGATGGTTAGCTGTCCTAAATGGAAAAAACAAAAGTATCCCAAAGTAATTTATAATAAAAATCCAATTCCATTGAGTAAAGGCGGAAATTGTTCCCTTGGTTTCTTTTTGATAGAAAGGAGCTTGATGTAATTCAGTATTCTAGATTTTTGTCTTTGACCTGCAAAACAACAAAAAGAGAATTATATAAAATGCACCGGTGATGTTTTTATGTAAATATTCTTTTTCCAAAATTGTGGATGTATTTTGGCTATCCCCATATATCAAAGGGGATTGATCAATAGAGAGAGGCATTTAAAACAAACTATAACCTGATGGTTAAATATAACAAAATCAAATATTTAAGGTGATTTAGATATTAAAAACTATTGAAGTGTGTTTCTTTTGAGATTAGAATTGTCAAATCCGTAATAGAATAATGGAAGATGCGAAAAAAATGTCGTTTCACCCCGATTCCATACCATTTTCAAAGGTTGATGAATCGAAGAAGTAGGACCTAAATATAGTCAATTGTTCACTCATAGCGTTTTTTTGCGTTTCATCGATATTTTTTATTAAAAAATATGGACTGCGTAGCGATAGGTATATTTTTGTATTATCCCCCTTTTGTGTTAACCTAAAAACCTCTATTTCAATGCCTAAAAAATTACTTTTAATTTTAATGCTTTTTGGAGCATCAAACGTATTTGCTCAAAATTTATATATTGATTCCAATGCTGCTTCACCAAACAATGAA